>MDSW01041983.1_pt1 | contig 567578 bp, 506 predicted proteins | sample 811171 | NCBI WGS metagenome assembly MDSW01 (sample SAMN05326641, study PRJNA326480) | marine metagenome | isolation source: seawater | place: Atlantic Ocean: North West | collected 2012 | reverse complement strand
TCGTTTCTTCCCTTTTCCCCGGGGGGTTCGGGCATGATCATAAATATAGACATCAGTCATAAGTCGCTCCTTTGATACGTGTATATGCACCAAAAAAAAGAGCGGCTCAGTCGTCCAGAAAAAAAGGTGTATATGCACGGATGACCCGTAATTGGGTCTCTGGCACATCGGACCGTCTTTTCTTGTTCTGTCAGTTTTGGCTGAAGAGGTCCCCGATCAGGGATTCGAACTGTTCTTTTTGAATCGGTTTGGAGAGAAAACCCACCATACCCGTTTCCATCGCTTCTTGCTTATCCCGTTCAAGCGTGCTGGCACTGAGGGCTGCCACTGGCGGGCACTTATCGCCGTATACCTCTTTCAAGGACCGAGTTGCCTGGAACCCATCCATGTCGGGAAGATGCAAATCCATCAACACCAGATCGGGACTCTCTTCCTTTACCATTTGAATCCCCTGGCGGGCCGTGCCGGCCACATTGATTGAGTAACCCCGCTTCTGCAAGAGTCGCTGCATCAGAATGGCGTTGTCCTCATTGTCCTCGAACAGGAGGATGCGAATGGATGGCTTCTTGCTACGGGCTTCGGGAACGATTTCCAGGATTTCTGCCGGAAAGGTCAGCTCCAGCTCAACTTCAGAGTTTGTAGATTTTGCCAGGTTAAGCTGCCCTCCTAGCATGCGCAAGAGCCCGCGAGCAACGGTGAGACTCAGCTCCCTTGCTGTACGGGGCCGGTAACTGCTGGAGCTTTGCATAATTCGGCGCAACAAGTCTGGATCGGCCCCCAGTAGGCTACGGGCCTCGGCATGAACCCGGAAGCGGATCATGCCGGGTTCCACGGAATGACTGACCTTCAAAGTGCCGTCCCTTCGGCTGCTGAGGAGCGAAAAGGATAGTCGATCCAGGATCTGACGAATGGCAGCGCTGTCGGCTCGCAGCTCTTGATCCTTCTCCGGCGCCTCATATTGGATCTTGACGTTGGCCTGTCGAAACATGGGCTCCAATCGTTCAATAGTCGATTTGGTGAACTCCACCAGGCGAAAACGGTGCGGCGAAGGCTCCATTCTTCCAGCGCCGATGCGAGCATAGTCCAGGATGTCGTTCAGTAACTGAAGTAGTCTATAGGCGTTTCGCTGCAGTGTAGACAGCACAGGCTCTGGCGGGACTATTTGAGACTCCATCGGTTCGCTTTTGTAGGATTCCTCGAGTAGCTCTGCCGCCGAAAGGATGCCGGACATTGGAGTGCGTATTTCATGGCTCATGGCCGCGATGAAGTCATCCCGCGCACGGGTACTGGATTCCGCTTCTGCCGCCGCTTTTTCCAGAGCAAGTTGTTCCTTTTCCAGGGCTTCGCTGGTTTCTATCTCGGAGGTCCGATCCACATGAATATGCAGGTAGCAATCGCGGTCGGCAAAGCGTGTTCGGCGAACGGATAGAGCGACCTGCATGTTCCGGCCGGTCCTATTCTGGATATGGAAGAGTTCGCGATCTATTTCGCCGCTTTCCTTGAGCCTTTGCTCCAATACCTTGCTGGCTTCTGGATCCATGCGAAGCGTCCAATCGGGTCCTGCATCATAAACTTTGGAGGCTTCTTGATTCCACAAAAGAGGCTTTCCCAGCGGCTCCTGCAAAACAAGTACGGGAAAGGGGGTGGCCTGCACCAGGGATTTCAGAAAGGACTCTCTGTTTCTGGCGCTCAGGCGTTCCAGGTCCAGACTGCGAATGCGCATTCCCTGTGCGATAGAAAAGGCCAACAAGGTAAAGAGAGCTCCCAGCGGCAGCGCCACTCGAAGCGCTATACGGTCTGGCAGAATCTCCCATTCATGGAACTGGTGTAGAATCCCCGCCACCATCGAGAGGGACAATCCGATCAATATTGCGAGGGCGGGGCGGTAACCCTGGCGAAGCGCCCGGCTGCCCAGATAGGCAAAAATGGTAATGGGAACCATAGTCAGCAGATAGACGTAAGATCCAAACCAATCGGGCCGAAAGGTAAAAACCAGAATAAGAACGGAAGAAATTGTTATCAGCGCGCTAATTGCCGGGGATTGCTTTAATGCCCCGGACTCCACAAGAACACGACGCAGATAATCGGCGCCCGCGACTCCGGTGGCCAGAAGCAGACTGACGGGGATGGCAACGTCGGTAATCTGGCTCGGAAGCAACCCCGTAAGCTGTCCCAGAAAAGAAAGCTGGAATAGCAAAACTGCCACCGAAAGCCCGGAAAAGCTCACGTAGATCTTTTCGCGCGTGTACAGGCCCAGGAAGGCATTGTAAGCGACCAGGATCATGCAGGCTCCGCAAATAAGTCCGGCTAACATGGCCTCCCATTGCAGGCCTGAACTATCCATTTCTGCGCTCCTGCTGACCTTTGAACGCTTTCTGCATCGTGGAGATCAGGTCGTCTCTGGAAATCGGGGGTATTATCTCTGCATCTGCCAGGGCCTCCTCCGTCCTTCCGGTCATGGACCAGGCGATGATCGGAAGGTCGGGGGGCAAAGGCTGCGGAGGGTTTTCCGCTATGAGTAAATCCAGGTCGCTGACATTGAACCCCGGATACTGAGGGTCCAGTCGAAGTATCTCCATGCCCTGCAGGCGGATTTGATGCTCCAGCATCGCTGAGGCGTCGTCCGTGGAGATGGCAAGACCGACTTTTTTGATTCCCGATCCCGAAGCTTGCGAATCCTCTTTTTCGGTGGTTTCGCTGGCAACGCGTTCTGCGGGTAGACGAAACCAGAAAGTGCTGCCTTTACCCGGTTCGCTCTCGCACCCAATGGTTCCATCCAGCGCTTCCACCACACCCTTGCAAATAGCCAATCCCAGGCCCGTGCCGCCAAATCTTCTATAGGTGGCCGAGTGGAGCTGCTCGAATCTCTGGAACAGTTTGTCCTGAAGCTCCATAGCTATGCCCGGGCCCTGGTCGCTAATCCGCACTTCCAGCCAGCCTTCTTCGTATGTTGCGGAAATAACAATGGCTCCTGTTTCGCTGAACTTAATGGCATTGTTCAAGAGGTTGCTGATTACCTGGTTGATTCGCACGGGGTCTTGAATCAGCTCAGGAACATCGGAACAGTGCAATTCAAGTCGAAGGCCGCGGGTTCGTGCATTGGGTTCAAAAAGACGGTAGGCATCCCGAAACAGACTCTGCGGACTGAAGGGGATTTTGTGGATGGGTAGTCCACGGGATTCAATTCGCGAAAGATCGGCGAGATCATTCAGAAGGTTCACGAGCGTACTGGAGCTACGCAGTAGAATGCCGGCCAGGCTTTGCTGCTCGTCGGTTCCATCAAGCGATTGCAGTACATCCGCTGCTTGCAAAACGGCGGCCATAGGACGGCGGATCTCCACGGTCATGGATTGCAGAAACTCATCCTGCGATTTTCGATTTTCGTCAGCCTGTCTCTTTGCTTCCAGCGTGCGGGCATGTTTTTCTTCCAGTTCCAGTCGGCCCTCCATTTCGGCTGTAACCTCCCAATGAATCTGTAGTTCCGCCTGCCGGTCTTCTATCTGGAGCGGGGCATGATGTACGGCAATCCATCGATCAGCGTTATCCTGTCTAAAGGCCTGGATACCGGCGCTTTTCCAGTCTCGAATCTCCTGGTTCGGATACAGATCCCGGGCGGCCCGGTTGGCATAGGCAAGGATGCGATCGTTTTCGTATCGCAGAACCACTGCATAGGGAAGCTCCTCCAGCAAGCGAACCAGGGACTGGCTTCGTTCGCCCGCAACCCGGCCCTCGGCCCTAATTCGCCTGAGACGATATCCCAGTCCCAGGGAAAGGAGCAACAGCTCCGCCACATTTCCAAAGGCCACTCCGTACATGGTAGCGTTGTTATAAGGTACTACCCCCAGGCTCCGAAGAGAAGAAAAGATACCGGCCACCCATAGAATCAGAAAGGCAACAATGGCGATGCTGGCCGGTTTGAATCCCTGAACGTAGCGCGTAATGGATACGCCGGCCATGATGACTATGCCAGAGATTGCATACAGGGGAAAGACTCGAATCACGGTGGCCGGCGGTAGTAGCAGGCTGGCTGCCAACAGTCCCACACTGAAGATCTGTATGCCTCGAACGATCCGTAGTTGAACCGGTGTCGTGCGGTTGACCGAAAGATATAGTCGGAAGAACTCGGATGCCAACAGCCCGATGTGTACGGACATCACTATTGGAACGGCTCGTTGTTCGAACCACGGCCACGCGCCCCACAAAAACTGCGCGCCATGACCGTAGTAGGCCAGAAAATAGAACTCGAAGGCAAGGCAGTAGAGAGAATAGAAAAGGTAAGTTTTGTCGCGCAAGGAAAGCCAGAGCAAGCCGTTGTACAGCGCCATTAGCAGGATGGATCCATACAGAATGCCAAAGATCATTTGTCGCTGGATCGTGGACTCTTGAAAATCATTCGGCGCCCATAGCTGCATGGCGGCGATCATATCCATATCCGAGGCCAATCGCACGTAGATTGCATGTCTGCCAGGCGGAATAGTCAGCGGCATGACGGGATTTGAGAACACTATCGGTCTTTGCTCAAACTTCAGGGTCCTATCCACCTTTGATTTCTCAACCACCCCTGTTCTTTCTGGCGAAAAGACGAAAGCCTCTACAGTGCGAATGAGAGTGAAGTCCTCCTCCAGTAAGACCTTGAGAGGCGACTCGGTGTTGTTGTTCACCAGGATGCGAATCCAGAGAACTGCGGAGGTGTAACCGTGGTTAATGTCTTTTCTTTCGCTGAGTTCCCATCTTGAGGCGTGCAGGTTGCGAATTTCCCCGACAGATAGATTATCTCGGTCCAGATACGAGTGAAAGGAATGCGGCGCCTGCAGTGCGCTGGTGGGGCCGTTGCCCTCCAGAGAGGCCAGGTTCAAATACTGCAGGGTCGGCAGGTCATGAACCTCTGATTCGGCTTTGCCCGATACCGGGATGAGCAGGACCAGGAGACATACAAGCGAATAGAAGGCGCGGATGACCTGGCTTTGACACATTGACAAGGCTTCCCTGGGGGCCCACCGCATCTTACCGATCCAGATTGATTTGTCCGTCACGCCCTCTCCGGAAGGAATAGGGAAGCCGGATGCGAGCACTTTCACTTTCCCATCCAGGCGGCGGACGGCTCCCCTAGACTCTGAATCAATTCCGAACCGTCCATTTCAGCAGTACCATTGAAAGGAATCCTAATCTGGCAGTGTACCCTATCAACCTATTTCTGGTCCGGTTATGGCCTTGATTGATAGTTCAGAGAGCTACCCGATTCTCCGGGTGCTCCCCGAGAAAAACCGCTTAGAAGGGTAAACAGGTTAATCCTTGTTTTAGTCAGCCCACTGCGCGTGCTCTACCTCAATGCGATGCACGTATTCTTGTTCGTGAGCTGCGGAGATCGCAGATGAATCTTGAATGGAAATACTAAACGGAATCCTTACGCCCTCCACTGAACGGTAATCCGAATAGTGAATCCTCCCGCTGTAAGACTCGGTCAGTTCCCGAAGTGTGAAATGGATCAGACGCACTTCGAGGTTCCGTCCATCGAGATATATCCGATAATGGTCGGTGGCTGGATCATCTAGTTCTCCGGATGCAAGGAAAAAAGTGAAGTATTCGCGCTCATCCAGAATTCGTTTTCCGTGATACTGTAAGTCTTCGCGCAACGGTAATCGCAGAGTCCAGGTCATGTAATCGCGCATGGGTCCGACGTACAGGCGATCCAAGTTCGAACCGCCTTCAAAGGATTCGCCGTTCAACGTATAGACAGCGTTTTCCCCGGCTTCGTAGCGCAGCACCATTCGGATAAAGGGATCTGATATTCCCATTACTGCTTCGAAGGACTGAACCGAATCATCCGCGGGAGTGAACGATCGAACCAGCCAGCTGCTCCAGCGATCCACGCCCTTGATTTGCAGCTTACTATTGACGGGAACTCTATTGAGGCCCAGGTTATCTCTATGTTTCCCCAGAATGGAACGACCGGAATCAGGGGCGGGCTCTTCCGGGAAAGTGAGGTTGGCCGCCGAACATTGCAAAGAAGCTCCGAACGCTAGAATGAAAAAAGCATGAGAAAGAGAACGCTTCATGGACTTTCAAATACTTTAGAATCCAGAGATCGACCAGCAAAAGGAAATAAGAAAGGGCATCCGTTGGATGCCCTTGAGTTGCTTTCGAGTTTTCAAAGAACCTGGTATTCTCCGCGGAGACCCGGACTTTGTGACTATCGTCGCCATAGTGAGTCGCTATGCTATTAACTACAGATAGTGTCGCCCGTATCGTTTGTCTACTTCGGTCTTGTCGAAGATGATGTAGAAATCGATGGTTCCGAATTCTCGGTCGATGGCGGGTTCGCTGCAGAACCGAGATCCGGCTCGAACATAGCCTTTTAGCAGTGCGGGCATCTTCTTGTAGGTCGCCTTAACATCCTGAATTTCCAGGTTGGCATTGAAGCCTTCGAGCTTGTGGCTTTCCAGAGGCTCTACGTGGTATTTCTCTTCAGCCATCATGTCTTTGGCTTTCATACAGGCATACATTTCGGATGCATCCTGGGGATCTGTGGTATGCAGGGAAGCGCAACCGGACAGGTAACGAACGTTGAACTGGTTCATGTAGTTACCCAGCCCAATCCACAGCATGGAGATTACCGAACCGTCCCGGTAGTCTTTGTGCACGCAGCTTCGGCCGATTTCGGCTACTTCGCCAGGCAGGTTGTCCAGAGCCGCGAGGTTGAATTCATTTTCGGAGTAGAATCCAATGTTTGCCCGTGCAATGGATCCTCGTAGCAGTCGGTAGGTTCCTACGATCTTGTCGTCTTTGGTTCGATCCAATACGATCAGATGATCGCAGTATAGATCGTACTCGTCCCGATCTTTCCCGGTGGCCAGAGATTCCTCCAGGCCTTCATTCATTTCTAGATTGAATACTTCAAAGCGCAGGGCCAGAGCCTTTTCAATCTCCAGTTGGTTTTCAGCTAGTCGGACTTCCAGTTTTCTGTCCGTCGATATAATTCCTGGACTCGGCATCTTACACCTCTTCCTAAATTGTTCTGACGCCTCTGCGCCGGCGGGCTCGATCTTTGATTCACCGTCTTCCGGAGGATCGGTTTCGTCCCGTTGTTGACTCCGACTATGCATGCCCTCCTGTTTCGAATCAATGACAAAATCGTTACTCGAAAAGTTTAAGGATTATAACGATTGTTCAAGACGTTTGAATTCTACTGATAGCTCTGCAGGTCTTTTCGATTGCCCGGAAAGCCTCTCCGGGTGCCGCGGGTCGGTATAGTCCGTTCAAGCCCCGTGTCCTCGCCGTTTCGAAGGCCTGGCTTTTCATCTGAATTTGCACCCGGAGGTTCTGTCAGGACAGAATGATACGGACAAGGAAGTAGAGCGTTAGACCAGTAGCAAGGCCAATGAGTGACACCCCGCCTATCCAGATCTTAAGTGCGCGCCATTTTGCCGTTCCGGACAGATCTCTGAGCGGCGTCCTCTTCAGGACCCAATGGGCCAGGAGTGCCGCCGGGATCAGAACGATCAAAGCGATGGTCAGGTTAAGTGAGGCTTCGGTTGTGCCCACAGTCCCTCCACAGTTTTGGCTCCATGCCACATTCCAGCATCGCAATTCTCCGTTAACTTTTTCTGAAACCGCCCTACATTAATTGTTATTCGGATTGTCATATATCCGTAACGGGCAAAGACGACGAAAAAGGCAACTGCCGCTTATGATACTCTATGCCCACCGCGGGATGCACCGCCACCATACCGAAAACACCGAAGCCGCTTTCGATGAGGCCATCCGGCTGGGCTTTCGGGCTCTGGAATTGGACCTGGTTCGACTGAAGGACGGACACATCGTTCTGTTCCACGATGACACTCTTTTTCGAATGTTTCAGATCGATGAGCGGGTTTGCGATCTTACCCTGCCGGAGTTTCAGCGAGTCCTTCCGGGGCTTATGACGTTTGATAGGTTCCACAAGCGATATGCCGACTCCGAGCTTCAGATCAATTTTGAGATCAAGGATGATGCAGAAACACTGCACCGAGTAAGGCATAAATTGCTGGATTTCCGCCAGCCCATCGTATCCTCGTTCAACTGGAGCGTGGTAAACGAGGCTCTGAATTTGGGCTTCGAGTCCGGTTATCTCTTCAGCGAGATCCAGCAACCCGAAGCGGCCCTGTTTCCGTTCAGGAATAACCGATTGCATTTGCCGTATCGCGGGGAAGAGATTCTGGCCTTTTCAAATTCCATCCAGGCCTACTCCGAATTCGACCTCTACTTCTATACAGTGAACAAAAAGCAACATCTGAGTGCGCTACGAACGCTTTCCAATTTCAAGGGTGTTTTCACCGACGAAGCTGGACTGCGAAGAGCTCCACTGCTCGCGGGCTGAGATAGAATCGCGCGTTGATTTCTGAACGGCAATGCCCGCCCTGTAGCCGGCTGCCGACCCGTGCCAACTTCCTGAGTCCGGACAAAAAATTGTTGACACTTTGCTTGCACGGGTCGTTAGCTAACTATAGTGCGCAACCTGGTTTACAGAACCACCGGGCCCCTACTGGGTGCGGCCATTGTTTTTCGGCTGATTTTTTGCCCTGCGGATCTATGCGCGCATACCATGGCCGGTCAGGCCGAGGCCGAAACGCCGTCTGCAGCTCAGCACAGTGAGTCATCCCGGATAGATACTGGAAGGGCCACTACCACTGCTTCCGTCGTTTCTACAGACTCCCGGTCCGGCCAAAACCACGGACAACCCTGCCACGGCGAAAAATCGCAAGATCAGACCGATGCACCCGCATCAGGCGCCAGTTGCTGCAACGACGAAACGGTAACCGATGCTCCGTTTTCTCCGGCGCTTTCCATTAACGAGGTCCTTCTGGACCGACTTGCCGCCGCGGTAAGACAGCCGCTGGAGTTGGCTACCTATCGCACGGAAATCGTCGATTTTCAATCCGGCCCTCCCGACGGCCTACGGCTCCATCTGAAAAATCAGACCTTCCTGAACTAAGAACTGCTGCTCGAATCGTTGAATCAAGCAGGAGTTCTATATGTACAATTATACCTGTGCGCGCGTCCGTCCATTTCGCTCCACGCCACAATCTCTATTTCGACTACCTCGAACCAGGACGTCCGTACTGCAATACTGCGGTCTGTTTTCGGTGGCGACCTCCAGGGCGGTGCCCGAATCAAAAGATGCCAGACGGCGGAGTGGAACCGTCCGCCGTTGCATTGGCCAGGCACCTACCTTCGTGGGGCGCATAGGCGCACTGGCGCTGATATTGGGCGCATTGCTGGGCTTCCCGGATCATCTTTCATCGCAGCCTCAGAGTGATCACGAAAGCTCGGATACGAGTGCTGCCGAGACACGGAACGGACAGTCCCAGGGATTTGGTTCCGAATTCGAGCAAAGGCTATGGACCCAGCTAAAGCTGCACCCGGGCATATTAAAGGAAAGCCTGCGTCATTCAGCGGAGAAAGACCGGGCCACGTTTACAGACTTCGTGTATCCGGATCCTGAAGTTCGCATCAGCCGGGGTAGTGGAAATCAGGAGGAGCGAGCCGCCTATCCAACCAACTATAGCCGGAAGGATGCCACCAGCTATGAGTTACAAATTACCCAGCCTATACCGTTTCCGGGTAAACTGACCGCCCAGGCCAACATCCAGGAATACAAAGCGGACCAGAAGGGATTTGCCTTTCTAATGAGTCGCAACCAGGTTCTGGGAAAGCTTCTGGGACTTCTCGCACGATACCACCGCACCGCCGAGAGCTTACGGCTGACTCGCGAACTGGCAGGTGCCGCGGGTGCGCTGGAAGGTATTGCGCGGGCGCGCTACGGGGCCGGTAAAGGCAGTCTTTCGGACGTTTCGCTGGCCCGGGTTCAGGCAGATTCCTTTCGCGAGAAGGCCGAAATGCTGGAAGGAGAGCTGGAGGCAATCAAGGAAGAACTGGACTACTTTCGCATAACCGATGCCGGCGAACCGGAATCCAGGACTCAGCCTTCAGAAACAGAAAATGGAGTGCAGGCGTATCTTCTGAGCAAGCAGGCATACAGGCAATACCTGAAGGATATTCAAAACCGCCAGTACTCAGTAGAAGCGTTGCCTCTTGTGGCACGCATTCGCGCAATGCAGCGGGAAGCCGAATCCCGGGACACCCTGGCAAGACTGAACTACACTCCGGATCTTGGGGTTTTCGCGGCCTACGGAAAAGAAGACCGGAATCTCATCTATCCGTCCGGTACCGGAAAACAAACTACATACAAGCTCGGAATATCGATCCGAGTGCCTCTCTGGTCCGGACTTTCCAACCACAATCAGGTGGAAGCCACCGATAAAGAGCGAAAGGCCGCCCGTCTGGAGCAGCTGGACGTGGAGCGTCAGATCCGAGCGAAGATTTCCAGTCTGGATGAAAAGATCCAAAAGGGACGTAGCCGGGAATCAATCTTTAACAATCGGCTGGTTCCCAATGCATGGACGGCCCGACGTTCATCGGTGCTGTCTTATCAGGGCGGCTCCGCGGACTTCACAAGTGTGATACAGGCCTGGAATGCCTATTACCAGGTCAATTTGCAGAAGCTCGCTCTGGAAGAACAAATCGCTCTCTGGATAATTGAAAGAAGCGAATTAACAAACACTTTTCTGCTAAATGCAGAGGCAGGTTATCATGAGAACTAAACGGACAAATTCTAACGGAGGGGATTCACGGCAGCAGAATTCCTCCGGAATCGAAGCGAATCGCGCATCAGATTTATCTGGCCTATTTCAGCCGAGCATCAAGAACGCCGGTTCCATTCTAAATGCGAAGCTGAGAACAAGGAAAACATTCCTTTTGCTGTTGTCGCTCTTCGTCTTATCCGGGGCTATCGCTTTGCAATGCGGTAAGAGTCCGGAAGAAAAGCTCAAAGAGCAGGGAATATCGCATTATACCTGTCCCATGCATCCTCAGATCAAGGAATACGGGCCCGGGCAATGTCCCATTTGTAACATGGATCTGGTTCCTGTGATGCTGGAAGGTCACGACCACTCCGAGATGGACTCGAAAGACAAAGGCGACTCGGGATCCATGGATGGCGAGTCGGATGGCACCCAAAAGGACAACGAAAGCGCCGAGGGCGAAGGGGACGATGCGAACAAGCGCAAAGGCCCTACGATCAATGTAAGCGCAGAAAGACAGCAGCTAATCGGAGTGTCCTACAGTCCTGCGAAGCGAATCGACGCCAGCTTTCATATAGAAACTACCGGTCGGGGGGCTTTCGATCCCGAACTTGGCGTGGCTGTAAAAGAGTACCTGATGGTGTATCGGGATCCATCGCTTAGAGAAGCGGCCATTTCCAGGTTAAAGCTTTTGGGCATGGGCGGTAGAGAGATCGCAAACATTACACGATACAGAGCAGCCTACGAAAGCCTGTACAATCCCAGGGACGGAGGGCCCGTCTGGGTCTATGCTACGCTTTACGAATCCGATGTAGGGGCGGTAAAGCCCGGCTACAAGGCCAGAGTTCACATCCCCGGAACCAGGAGTGAAGGTTTTACCGGCGAAGTGATATCCCTGTCGCCTGTGGTAGGATCTACTACCAGAACCATTGATGCCCGAATTCTCGTGCGAAACGCCGGCGGCGAGATCCGACCGGATTCCTTCGTTCACGTGGATATCTCGGTGCCCCTGGGTGATTCACTCATCGTTCCCAGGTCTTCCATCGTCGATAACGGTCAGACCCGTTATGTATTCGTTCATCGCGGAGAAGGAAAACTACAGGTCCGTGAAGTGGAAATAGGACCTGAACTGGACGAAGGCGTGGTCATTCTGGAAGGCCTGGAAGAAGGGGAACTCGTAGTGGATCACGGAACATTCCTGATCGATTCCGAAGCGCAGCTAAAGTCATCGTTCCAGAGCTTCGATTCCCATGCTGGCCATTCCCAGGGCTCGAAGGACCCGGAACCGGCAGAAAAAACCGGAGAGTCCAACCATAGCAACCATGGAAGCGAAAACAACGGAGGCTCCAGGTGATATCTCGAATCATAGAGTTCTCCGCGAAACACAAGTTCGCCATGCTGGCGGCCGTGGGACTTCTCATGGGAGCCTCCTACTGGGCCATTCGCAACATCCCGGTGGATGCTTTACCGGATCTGAGCGATACCCAGGTAATCGTCTATTCCAAATGGAATCAGAGTCCCGGAATCATTGAAGACCAGGTTACGTATCCAATCGTTTCGGCCATGCTCGGCGCGCCAAAGGTAAAAACCATTCGTGGCGTTTCGGATTACGGAAATTCCTTTGTCTATGTGATCTTTGAAGATGGGACGGATCTATACTGGGCTCGTTCCCGTGTGCTGGAGTATCTTTCGCAGGTGCAGCCCAATCTTCCGGACGGCGTGCAGGTAGAACTGGGCCCGGATGCCAGTTCCCTGGGATGGGTGTATCAGTATGCACTTACGGACGAAAGCGGAAATAGCAGTCTGGCCGATCTTCGCAGCTATCAGGACTGGAATCTAAAGTACCAGATTCAGTCGGTGGATGGCGTATCGGAAGTGGCTGCCGTGGGCGGTGTAGAAAAGCAATACCAGGTGATGATTGACCCCACGAAGCTTCAATCGCTGAACATCTCCCTGGACCGAGTGGTAAACGCTATCCGGGAATCCAATATGGAGTCCGGCGGACGAATCATGGAATTTGCGGGCCGGGAATATATGGTGCGGGGTCGCGGATACATTGAAAACATCCGGGATCTGGAATCGGTAGTTCTAAAAGTCAATCCAGACACCGGCGATCCTGTGCTATTGCGAAACGTAGCGCGCGTCCAATTCGGGCCGGACATTCGCCGGGGAGTGGCGGATCTGGATGGAAAGGGCGATACCGTGGGCGCCATTGTGGTGATGCGCGACGGCGAGAATGCCCTGGATGTAATCGATCGAGTCAAAGAAAGGATTGCTTCTCTAAAAGATTCTCTTCCGGAAGGCATGAAGATCGTTACCACCTACGATCGTTCTGACTTGATTCATCGCGCCATCGATACAATCACCGGCACTCTAATAGAAGAGATGATCATAGTGAGTCTGGTGATTATCATCTTTCTGCTTCACATTCCGTCCGCGGGTTCGGCCGCAATTACCATTCCCATTTCTGTATTTCTATCGTTTCTGCCGCTGTACTTTACCGGTGTAACTACGAATCTGATGAGTCTGGGCGGTATCGCCATTTCCATTGGAGTTCTGGTGGATGGAGCCATCATCCAGGTTGAGAATATCTATACGCGAATCCAACAATGGCAGGAAGACGGTAACGCGGACCCGGAAAAATCGGGTAGAACAGAAGAGGAAATCAAACAGGATTTCTTGAGGGTGCGTCTGGAAGCGCTGAAAGAAGTGGGTCCATCCATCTTTTTTTCTCTTCTGGTAATCGCCGTTTCCTTTATGCCGATATTCGCGCTGGTTGGTCAGGAAGGGCGATTGTTCAAGCCTCTTGCCTATTCCAAGAACCTGGCCATGGCCATCGCGGCTTTGCTGGCTATTACGCTCAATCCTGCCGTGCAGATGCTAATGACCAGATACAAGCCTTTTGAGTTTCAGCCGGCCTGGCTATCCCGTCTTGCCACCACGCTTTTTGTAGGCACCTACCATCGCGAAGAGGACCACCCCATAAGCCGGTTTCTGTTTCGAATCTATGAGCCTGCCTGTGTTTTTGTTCTAAAGTTCAAGAAGCGGGTATTGCTTACTGCAGGCGCTCTGCTCCTGGGAACCATCCCCATGTTCGTAAGTCTGGGTTCGGAGTTCATGCCGCCTCTGAACGAAGGGACAATTCTTTACATGCCTACCACGGTTCCCGGTCTTTCGGCTTCGGAAGCTCAGCGGGTAATGCAGATTCAGGATCGCGTACTTAGCAAGTTTCCGGAAGTGGAACGAGTATTCGGAAAAGCCGGTCGAGCAGATACATCCACAGACCCGGCTCCTCTATCTATGGTAGAAACTACGGTGATTCTAAAGCCGGAAGATCAATGGCGAAAAGTAGATCGATGGTACAGCTTCTTGCCGGACTTTATGCACGGCCTGTTTAGCTGGATCTGGAGCGATCGAATCACCTATGATGAGCTAATCCAGAAAATGAACAAAGAGATGCAATTCCCTGGCTGGACCAACGCCTGGACCATGCCAATACGGGGTCGTATCGACATGCTGACCACAGGCATTCGCACCCCCATTGGCGTTAAGTTCTTTGGTCGCGACCTTAAAGAAATCGAAAAGCTGACAGTAGAAACAGAGCGAATCCTTCAGGATCTGGAAGGAAGTCGCAGCGTCTATGCCGAGCGCGTGCGCGGCGGAACCTACATAGATATAGTTCCGCACAGAGAAATGATGGCTCGTTACGGCCTTACTGTGGGCGATCTTCATAAAGCGATACGAATAGGCGTGGGCGGTCAGAATGTCAGCACGACAGTGGAAGGTCGGGAAAGATACAACATCCAGGTGAGGTACCAACGAAAATCCCGGGAATCCCTGCGGGACCTGGGACGAACCCTGGTTTCCACGCCTACAGGCGCTCAGATACCTATTTCGCAGGTGGCGCGAATAGAATTTGTACCAGGCCCGGGAATGATTCGAAACGAAGACGGTTTGCTCTCCGGTTACGTGTTTGTAGACATTGAAGATGTAGATATCGGCACCTACGTAATGAGAGCCAAGCAGGCCATACAGGCGAATCTGGACCTTCCGCCTGGCTATTCCTACAGGTTTAGCGGTCAGTATGAAAACATGGAAAGGGCCAGCGAGCGGTTGATGGTGATGGTGCCTTTGACCTTGATCATCATCCTAACTTTAATGTACATGAATACGCGCCACTGGTTCAAGACGGCCATCATCATGATGGGACTTCCATTCAGCATTATGGGCGCTGTGTGGCTTCTCTTCGCATTGGATTATAACATGTCTATCGCCGTCTGGGTGGGTATGATCGCTCTGATGGGTCTGGACGCAGAGACCGGCGCTTTCATGCTACTGTTTCTGGATATTTCCATAGAGGACCGCAAGAAACAGGGATTGATGCGCAACAGAGACGACCTGCTCCAGGCAGTAGTCCACGGCGCAGTGCGACGTGTCCGACCCAAAATCATGACCGTAGGCACTGGATTCGTAGCGCTACTGCCCATCCTCTGGAGCGACGGCACGGGAGCCGACCTGATGCGTAGAATCGCCGCCCCAATGATCGGCGGACTGGTCACCAGCTTCGCGCTGGAGTTATTTGTGTATCCGGTGCTCTACACTATGTGGAGAGAGAAGCACATGATCGACTCAGGAGAAATCGAAGCCTGACGCTTTCGAAGGATGCAGATTTTTTTCGGAGCAGTGTAACCCCTGCCCCGGGTCTGCGTCTTCCCCAACAGAAGGAACCGCTGGGCCCGGGAAAACCGGCCCGGCGGGCAGCTTAACAAGGAGGCTCTATATGTCTGATAAGAAAAATACAGCGCCCGAAAAGGGACAACACAGCGATCACAGCGGCCACGACCATAGCAGTCACAGCGGCCACGACCATAGCAGTCACAGCGGCCACGATCACAGCGATCACAGCGGCCACGACCATAGCAGTCACAGCGGCCACGATCACAGCAGTCACAGCGGCCACGACCATAGCAGTCACAGCGGCCACGATCACAGCAGTCACAGCGGCCACGATCACAGCAGTCACAGCGGCCACGACCATAGCGGTCACGGCGGCCACGATGACAGCGCTCATGGCGGCCACGATCATCATGAGCACCACGCGCATATGATTCAGGACTTCAAGAAGAGGTTCTGGGTATCTCTGGTTCTTACCATTCCAGTGCTTGCGCTTTCCAAAATGATCCAGGGATTCCTGGGTTTCGAATTAAGCATACCCTACCAGGGCGAAGTAGTGTTTGGTCTGGCCACAATACTGTTTTTCTACGGTGGATGGCCGTTTCTAAAAGGTCTGTATGACGAGCTAAAATCCTGGAAGCCGGGTATGATGACCCTGATCGGGCTGGCCATTACCGTGGCCTATGTATATAGTTCGGCCATTGTCTTTGGCCTTCCCGGCATGGATTTTTTCTGGGAGCTGGCTACATTGATCGTCATTATGCTTCTGGGTCACTGGATTGAGATGAAATCCGTGATGAGCGCTTCCAATGCGCTGCAGCTTCTTGTTGAGCTTTTGCCCAACGAAGCACACAAGAAGCAGGGTGATGACTGGGTAGATGTTTCGATTGACTCGTTGCAGAGCGGGGATGTAATCTTGGTCCGGGCGAACGAGAAGGTGCCCGCCGACGGCACAATCGTGGAAGGCGAATCCTACATCGATGAATCCCTGGTTACGGGCGAAAGTGTACCCGTAAAAAGAAAGAAAGAAGACTCCGTAATCGGCGGATCTTTGAATGGCAACTCATCCATCCAGCTAAAGGTAGAAAAGACAGGAAAAGACAGTTATCTGCAGCAGGTGATCAGTCTGGTAGAAGAGGCGCAGTCCGCGAAATCCAAAACTCAGAACCTGGCAAATAAAGCCGCTGCCTGGCTGGCCTTTGTTGCCATCGGCGCAGGTATTATTACCTCCGTGGGATGGGCCCTGCTCGGGCAGGATACAAGCTTCATTCTGGAGCGAACCGTAACGGTGATGGTGATTTCCTGTCCCCATGCACTGGGTCTGGCCATCCCTCTGGTTGTAGCCATCTCTACGGCCATGTCCGCAAAGAATGGATTGCTTATTCGAAATCGTACCGCTTTCGAAAATTCGCGAAATATCTCGGCTCTAGTATTCGATAAGACCGGTACACTTACGAAAGGAGTATTCCAGCTCTCCAGCGTGGAAACCTTCGCCGACGTTTCTGAGGATCAATCGATCTCCATCGCCGGCGGATTGGAGCAGCATTCCGAGCATCCCATCGCTACCGGCCTGCTGGAAGGAGCGAAGAGTCGATCGCTGAGCCTGCCGGAGGTCACCGATTTTGAAACCATTACCGGTCGTGGCATCCAGGGCAGAGTGGACGGTACAGACTACTCTGTGGTCAGTTCAAAGCATGTGGAAGAACAGGGGCTTTCCATCCCGGAAGGTGGCCTGGCCGGTTCTACAGAAGTGTATCTATTGCGAGGCAAAGGTGCTCAAAGCACAATTCTTGCCCGGCTCAGTCTGGCCGATGAAATCCGCCCGGAAAGCAAGGAAGCGGTAAAGGCACTCCGCAAGAAAGGTATCAAGCTCTTTATGGCTACCGGCGATAGCGAATCCACGGCGAAGGCGGTAAGCGATGAGCTGGAACTGGATGGATACTACAGTCGCGTAATGCCGGAAAAGAAAGTGGAGGTAATCAAAGACCTTCAGAAACAGGGCCACTTTGTGGCCATGACCGGTGATGGCGTGAACGATGCCCCGGCTCTCGCTACGGCCGATATTGGAATCGCTGTGGGTTCCGGAACGGATGTGGCAGCCAGCACAGCAGATATCGTGCTCGTGCGATCGAATCCATCGGACATTGCACGACTGATCTTGTTCGGAAGGGCTACCTACAGCAAGATGGTGCAGAATTTGATCTGGGCCACCGGCTACAATGCCATCGCTCTGCCTCTGGCAACAGGGTTCATTCCCGGAATTGTCATCAGCCCGGCTGTAGGTGCGGTGTTCATGAGCTTGAGTACGATTATCGTGGCCATCAATGCACAACTACTCAAGCGAAAGGCGAAGATTCACTGAGGGCAGGCGGCAAGAGAAGATGGGTGATCAGATGTAAACAATTATTGGACGCAATGAGAAAGACCCGGGGAAAGGCCGGCAGAAAGGAATCCTGCCACATTTCCCCGGATTATCGAACACAGAAATTAAGATTAGGAACAAAACAAATTTGGAGGAGAATATGAATATTCGCAAAAGAATTCTGAAAGGATCTACGTGGCAAAAGGGATGGATGGCATCCATGGCACTTCTGGTGTCGTTCGCTTTCGTTTTGAGCGCTGCCAATTGTGGCGACTCTCATGAACCAGGCATGGACCACAATGGCATGCATGATGGAGAAATGCATGATTCCGAACATGGAGACATGCAGGGTATGGATCATGGGGACATGATGAATCGAGAGACGAAAACATTGGAACTTGCCGGCACGAAGGTGTCCGTAGACTGGATGGACATGGGCCAACATCATCAGATGATGAAAATGGATGGCCACCATATGGACATGAAAGACACGGACCGTCACATCATGCTCACCATAGCGGATCCATCAACCAACGAACAGATTCGCGATGCGAAAGCGTCCCTGACGGTCACTGGTCCGGACGGAAAGAAGATCACTGCCCGCCAGGCTACCATGAGCAACAAAAAGATGCATCATGAAGGATTCTCCTTTGCCGAGTCCGGAAAGGGAACCTACAAAGTGAGCATAACTCTGAAAAACGGAGATAAGGAAGAAACAGGCGAGGTTAACTTCGAGCTGAAATAACGGAATGCCTCCCGGGGATTTCCGGGAGGCTCAGGCTCGCCCGGTGATTCAATAGAACGGGCCAACAGAGTGGACTGGAAAGCTTTGGTCAGGAGAACTTCAATTATATGAGTTACTTGAGCACAATGGGCTTATTCCTGATTACGGCTCTGGCAGAGATCCTGGGTTGCTACCTGGTGTATCTGGTGGCCCGGGAAGGACATTCCATTCTCTGGCTGGCTCCCGGGGCCTTGAGTCTGGGCCTCTTTGCCTATCTTCTCACAATGCATCCCACTGCGGCCGGACGAACCTATGCTGCCTACGGCGGAGTCTACGTGACTTCATCAATTATCTGGCTGTGGTTGATTGAAGGAGCAAGGCCTACGGTCTCGGACCTGGTGGGAAGCGCTGTGGCGCTTATCGGAATGTCCATTATCATGTTCGGGCAGCGCTGAGCTCCACGGTTGTCTATATCTCCGACTGATCGTAAGGTCTTCTTGCTGAGTCGCAATAGCGCTCCCATTTGGCCGGATCCATGCCCGTTCTGATGCGGTGGGGGTGGGAGTGAAAGTGCTAGGTTTGTGCCTTGTCGGATGTATCCTGCTTCCCATTGATGGCAGGATGGACTCTACGGATGCATTAACGCTGGAAGTAGATCGGAAGAAATTGCTTGGCTTTGTTCGATCTCGAGTGAACGATCCCGACACGGCCGAAGACATCCTTCAAGAGGCGTTGCTTCGCTTTATTGGAAGCGAGCCCCAATTGCCAGAGGAAGCCCTACTGCCCTGGTTTTACCGGGTTCTGCGAAACCTGATCATCGATCATTATCGCAGATCGTCCGCCTCGGCGCGAAAGCTGGATTCCATCATCCAGGATTTTGACAGGTATACAGAAAGCCCCGAAGGCGAGCAGGAAGCCTGCCAGTGTTTTAGGGATTTGCTCCCATCGTTGAAGCCAGAGTACAGACAGGTCATAGAATGGATGGAATTGGATTCGCAAAGCCCGGATGAGGTTGCAGCCCGTTTGGGTATCGAAAAGAACAATCTTAAGGTGCGAAGACACCGAGCACGACAGCAGCTAAAGGACCATCTGGAGAAAACATGTCGGCTCTGCGCGAAGCATGGCTGCCTGGATTGCACTTGCGGCGGATAGCATTTTGGCCGCCTTTGCCGGTTTTGAATCTTAGTCCGGAGTCGCTCTGAAAGGGAGATCAGGCCTTAATGCGCCAGCTCGTCTAGAATACTTTCGACTTGCTGCCGACTGAGATTCTCCGATCAATGACAAGACAGTCTATCCTGGCATATCCGCCCATCATTGCGAGAAACCCATGGACCTATCCTTTATCGAATCAATCGTACCTAAAGAGCACTTTAACACGGACGTTTCCGGAACACCCCTGGAGCGGGCCCAATCCCTAATTGATCAATGCCATCCAGGCCATACGCATATGAAATTGCTACAGCTGGACGGCCAGGAATCCAGCGCCGAGATTCCCCTGGTACAGGACACCCGGGCCCTTCACGGGCTCCTGCATGGGGGAGTCTACTACACAGTGGGCGATACAATTACCGCCCTGATGTGTACCTTTCACATCGAAAATCCAGAGCAAAGAATGGTAACTGCCAGCGGATCCATTCGCTACCTGCGGGCCGTGGAGTCCGGTAAGGTGACAGCGAAAGCTCGCCTAAAACGCAAAGAAGGCGACCGACTGCATTTCGTTTGCGATTTTCTAAACGAAGAAGGAAAGCGTGCGGCCCAGGCGAAGTTTCTTTATGCGCTGGTCACGCTTCCGGGAAGTTAGAGGATGGCAGCTTTTTTCCCGGTTGAGCTCGCCGGCAAGGATACTGCTCCGCAGCTGAGTCCTGTCCCTCTATTTTGCTTGCCTGGCTTTCGGTCCGTCCGTTCTGATTCATAATGATCGTAACGATTACCTTGAATCCCTCCATCGACAAGAGCGTGGTTGTGGATGCCGTTGTGCCGGATGCCAAGCTTCGTTGCAGTTCTGTGGTAGAAGAGGCAGGCGGAGGTGGCATCAATGTTGCTCGAGGTCTTCGCCGTCTGGGCACCCAATGTCTGGCAGTAACCACCTCAGGAGGTTTCAACGGGGCTATGCTGCAGCAAAGGCTCAGGGCACAGGACATTGCCTTTCGAAGCATTGAAGTGACTGCAGAGACTCGCGAGAATCTTACAGTCTTTGATCGCGGCGCGAATAAGCAATATCGCTTTGTTCTGCCGTATGGTAACTCGCAGCCTATTGCCCTGGAGGAAATCCGCTCGATTCTGCGTTCTGTGGAGCCCGGACCTTCCTACGTCGTAGCCAGCGGAAGTTTGCCGTCGAACATGCCGCGGGATTCCTATGCCCGGATCGCGGAAATGGTCGGCGAACTGGGTGCTCGATTCATTCTGGATACCAGCGGGGAGCCATTAATTGCTGCCATCGAGAAACCCGTGTTTCTAATGAAGCCCAATCTGGCAGAATTGGGCGCTCTGGTGGGTCGGGATGAACTTGAAGGTGAGGAGGTAACGGAAGCTATTTCCACGGTAATTCAGGAACATCCATGCGAAGTGCTGGTGGTTTCGCTGGGAGCCGCTGGAGCTTACCTGGGTACTGCCGGCGGGGTGCGGCATGTGCCTGCGCCCATAGTGAAGCCTCGTAGTACGGTAGGCGCCGGCGATAGTATGGTTGCGGGAATTGTCCACGGTCTCTATTCCGGGATGGATTTACCGGATGCAATGCGGCTGGGCGTTGCCTGCGGTTCAGCGGCCACGCTAACGCCTGGTAGCGAACTATTCGAACGGGACGTGGCGCTAAGGCTATACGAAGGTCTGAAAGGCTAGCTGCGAATCGGCGCGAAACCGTGGCTACGAAGCAATTGTGGTCTCAGCCGTTGTAAGCCTGTTCCAATTCGTTCATATCGATCTTTTTCATTGTCAGGAGCGCATTCATCGCGCGTTCCGCCGCCGCCTGATCTTCCGAACCAAAGAAACGGTCGATTCCTTCCGGCACGATCTGCCACGCAAAGCCAAATCTATCTCTGGTCCATCCGCATTGACCGCCATTCGGATTCGAAGACAGCGAATTCCAGTAATCATCGATTTCTTTCTGGTCCTTGCACTCCACGACAAAGGAAAAGGCCTCGTCAAATTGGAATCTGTGATCATGGGCGCTTTCCATGGCCACAAAGGTTTGGCCGGCAAGCTGGAAATCACTGTAAGCTACAGCCTCCTCTTTGTCCGGCGCTTTATCCGGACCATAAGGAAAAACAATGCCCACAGAAGAATCAGGAAGTAGGGAGGTATAGTGCTCAAGAGCTTCCCGGACCCGGCCATATTGCGAACCTACAAACAGCATCGCTGGAAGTATGCGCGGCGCATCCTTCCCCGCATCATGCATCAACTGCCAGGACATGCCGAACCGATCCTGAACCCACGCATACCTTTCGCTAAAATCATATGCATCCAGGGGCATGAGATCCTGTCCGCCCACTGAAAGCTGTCTGTAGGCTTCATCAACTCCCGCTTTGTCAGCAAAGTTGAGCATCAAGGACAGGGATGGGTTAAGCTTGAAGACAGGACCGCCATTTAGGGCCACAATGCGATAATCCCTGATCTCGAACTCCACTGTCATGACGGAACCCGCCGGCCTTTGATGATGCTCGAAGCCCGCTTCGGTGAACCTGGCGATGTCGAGCTTCTTCCCGCCAAATACCGAGATGTAGAAGTCCACCGCCGCTTCGGCTTCGGAATCAAACCAGAGGTGAGGCTTTATTTTTTGCATCGGCTTTCCCGGATGATGAATTAGCGCAGTGTCTGTCGGTTGGCAACGAGAAATAGCCTCAGAATCCTGAATTCAATCACAGCTCCCGAGGAAAGATGAAAGTGCGCCCATCGGCGCGATAAACCATTGGGGCCAGTGCGGCCCGGGCCAACAATTACCGGGTACGGCCTGGTGGATGTTTAGAAACCCGGAGCACCGTATTGCAAGGTGTTTACGAACCGAGTAACAATCTGCTGTGCGATTTCATCGTATTTGGTGCTGTCGATTAGAATGTCTTCCCGGTCCCAGATCATACTCATGGGAACGGCCCACATGAAACGATAGGTCCAATCCCACGCGATTCCAGGTTCTTTGCGAATGATTGCGTAATGCGAAGCGGTTTCTACGTCGATGATCTTGATTGTGCAGGTATCCACCATGTTGTCGTGGTAATTTCCGTTGACATCTTGATATCTGTGCGGGATGGCTTCGCCGGTAATGATGTACCGTGCTCCGAGAATCCGTCCAATCTTTGCTCCGGTGTCCGGATCAATCAAACCGGTTTGATGCAGGTGTTGTTCGCGGAGCACTCTTTCCAGATAGCTTCGTTCCAGAACGTCAAACTTTCCTGTCTTCATCAGATGCAGGGCAATGGCATCGGAAAACTGCCCTCCCCATCGTTCGCCTTTGACTTCGATGGGCATTACCACCACTCGAATCCTTTCCAAAGTATTTTGTTCTTCGGGCTTTTCTTCATCCAGGAATCCGGCGGGCTTCTGTTCGGGAAAGGTTCGTTCCATCGCTTCGGATTCATGCTGAACGGCGACATCGATGGTGGAGCAGGCGAGCACACTCATTAAGGTGATAGTGATGATAATTGAAAGGCGAAACATAGAACCTCTATCCTATTGTTTGCTGGACAGCATCCAGAAAGCAACCGAATTTAGACCGTATGAAGACCGCAGAGGTTCGCCTTCTTACAGCCCTGGGGGCTCTGCTGGCCGGCCTGTCCGTGGCGGCCGGTGCTTTTGGCGCCCATGCCCTCCAGAACCTCCTTTCGGAGAGGTATTTGACAATCTACGAGACCGCTTCCCGGTACATGATGTACCATGCCCTGGGAATACTGATGTGCGGACTGTCCAGCTACGCCGGAGGTCCTGATTTACGAAAGCCAGGCTGGCTTTTTGTAGCCGGTATTGCTCTCTTCTGCGGTAGCCTGTACACCCTGGTGGCTACCGGTATTTCCTGGTTGGGAGCGGTTACTCCCTTTGGTGGTGTGTTGTTTCTGGTAGGCTGGAGTTGGGCTGCCTATGCAATTTTTGTGGCCCAGAGAAGAGATCGGGATCAGAACACCGAGCAGTGATAACGGCCGGGCGCGCCATTGCAGATTCAGGATCAATGGCTGACGATTGAAATCAGTAGGATCCGTAAGGTGGGTTGCAGCAGTTTGGAAGCGGTGGAAGTTGCTCGGGGCCCGAAACTCCGCCGCTACTGCAGGGCGGCTGCGAGAGGAGCGATTACGAAAAGAAAGGTTCAGCCAATGTTAGAACAGGGATGGACTGGATTCCCCGGTTTTTTCGTCGATGGCTGTTTCTTTGTTTCCCAGGGCTTTGAGGGCGGCCAGGGATGGACCTTCTTCTTTTGTGGGAACGATGGTGTATTTCAAGGGTTGGCCAAAGCCGACTAACTCGCCGTAGCTGATTACTTCGCCGTACAGGAATGCCCGGAGAGCTGGCAGAGTCGCCACCTGACCCTCCTTTTCCATTTTCGCGTCCAGATCATCCAGACACCGGTAAAATGGCAGGATATCCCGGTAGAACCAGTGCATCGGGGAATCGGCTCCATCAAGAAGCACCGATTTCAGATCCTTACCGGCCAGGTCCTCCCGGGTTTGTCGGGCCTGGTCTCTGGCTGTTGGTCGGGTAAGAAGGAGATATTTGTACAATTCCGGAGCATTGGATGGTTTGCGGGCCAGTCCATGGACTCGGGCAATATAGGCGCCCCAGGCTTTAATTTCTTTGGAGCTCAGTCGGGAGATGAATGCGAAGAGATAGCCGTCTTTAAGGAATCGATTGTCCTTCTTGAGGGCATCCAGAGCTTCTCCAGCCACAGTGCAGCACCCGGGGTTGGGCCATACTGCAAACGGGTTCCGGGTAAGTTCTTCGCGTTCCTGTTGGCTCATTTCTTCGGCAGCGAGAACTCCGCCGGAAACTAAAAGCCGATGGAAGGAATTTTGCTCCAGTACCGGGGCATTTTGGAGGTTGTTGTACAGGGAAAGCAGGGTGTTTTTCAGTCGATCGGGCTTATGTTCATGGCGTAGGATCACCTTCAGAGACTTCTGAAGCCTGGCCACTTCTTGCGAAGAAAGTTGTCCCAGTGACTGCGAAACGTAAAAATGCATAGGAATACCTGCCCACTATATACTGTCGGCAGAGGATCTCTAAAGACAGAGAATAATCCGGACGATGTTATGTCCCCCAATGAATGTCAAGAGCTTTCGGCGCGGATTGCCCGGGCTTCCATGCATTTTTGTCCGGCCCGGTTCCAGGATTAGCCCCTTAAGGCCGACTCCTTTCCAGCGACCATGGACCTTGCCGATCGGGGCACGCCTTAATTGTGAGTATCTTCTATAAAAAAGACTGAGGTCCATTCGTGCACCGGCTCATTGAGTCATCTCGGAGACAAGTCTCGCTTCAGACGGAAGGCGGGCATTGGGCCGCCACGAGCCTGCCTGGCATCTAGAAATCACCCCACGGGGTGGCCCAAAAAGCCCCTGTCCCTCACATCCAGCAATGTCCCACCGGCATAATGACTAACCTGTATGGATGGCCCTTGTAGCTTGCTCTGGCTTGCAAAACCGATTGCCATTCTAGCCGAAGCAACTTACTTGATCCTTATACCCATATGGGGTATAAGGATGTTTTGTTTCCAGCAAAGGGAAATGGCCGACTAAAGTATTGACACCGGCTCTGCCTTCGTTCTCTAATGGCGGGCGCTGTTACTCTTTTTTGGGAAAATCCTGATGGGCTGAGGACCATTGCGATTGTTCATTGTTGGGAAGTGAAAATGAAGCAGGCGTCTCCTATCAGCTTACTGGTATCGTTTACCGCTCTTATGGGCTTCTGGCTACTTATGAGTGGTCATTATGATGTCATCCACATTGGCCTGGGCGTGCTAAGCGCAGTCATAGTACTGGCTGTAAATTACAGTTTGCGGCAGCACACTTTCTACGCTGACGAAAAAGACGACATTCTCCATCTACACTACGGGAAGTTGCTCATCTATTTGCCCTGGCTCTCCTGGCAGATCATCTACTCCGGCATTGATGTGGCCTTCATCATACTTCGAAAAAGTCTTCCGATTTCTACCTATATACTAAAGTTTCGTGTGGATATGCCCAGCGCCCATGCGCGAATGATCCTCGGAAACTCAATTACACTTACGCCCGGAACGCTTACCCTTGATATTCAAGGGAACGAATTTACTGTGCATGCTCTGACTCCGAGGTCGGTTAGTCGAGTGGTGGATGGCGATATGCCCCGAAGGGTAGCCAGGCTTTTTGAAAGGAAAGTGGATGTGATGGTCTACGATGTTCGCTTCTATTCTTCTCCAGAGGAGCTGGCATGACGGAATTCTTCGTATATTCGGCAGTGTTGTTGACTGTTATTATCTCGGTACCTTTGATTCGCGTAGTGAAAGGCCCAACAGTGTATGATCGTCTGGTAGGAGCCAATGCAATCGCCACGAAGACCATCGTTCTGATCTGCCTTATCGGTTTTCTCTATGATCGGATCGATATGTTCGTAGATATTACCCTGGCCTATGCAATCCTGGGCTTTGTGGGCTCGCTGGTCATTGCGAAGTACTTTGTTTCGGGAAAGGCGGATTCTGATGATTGATTTACCCTGGAAAGAAATTCAGTTCTTTGCGACTATCATCTTGATTTCCGGCGGAATATTCTTCATGCTCGTTGGTAGCGTAGGAATCATTCGGCTTCCAGATTTTTTTTCCAGGACCCATGCTGTGAGCAAATCCGATACCCTCGGAGTGTTTCTGGCAATCATCGGAATGATTGTCTACGAAGGATTTACTCTCAGTAGCGGCAAGCTTGCGCTAATTGTCCTGTTCATAGCTCTCGCAAATCCTATTGGCACCCATGCCCTGGGAAGAGCGGCCTTTCGAAAGGGAGTTATGCCGGTGCTTACCGGAAACAGAGGAAAGAAGGGAAAGTAGAATGCATTGGGAATTGGAGCTCATACTTTATGTTTTCATCATCCTTATGGCCATTGTGGCCCTGGAGTCCAGAAACCTCCTGGTGGCTGTCGTGATGTTGACCGTGTTTTCGTTTTCCATTGCATTGCTCTTTATCTCCATGGGCGCCGTGGATGTAGGCTTCACTGAAGCAGTGGTGGGCGCCGGCGTCACCGGCATCCTTTTTGTGGTGACTATCTATCAAACTACCAGCAGGTCCATAGATTGAAGATACTACAGGCATTTTTGATACTGGGTTTTGCGGGAATCATGCTTTATGGCTCCCTGGGATTGCCCCATCGCGGTCAGGCCGAAGCGGTACGCGATGCCAACCGTTCGGGAATGAACAAAGTGGATCCGGGTCAGTATTACATAGCCAACGCCTACAAGGATACACGCACCCCGAATATGGTTACTGTCGTTCTGGGGGATTACCGGAGCCTGGATACACTGGGCGAACAAATCGTAATTTATACTGCCGGTCTGGTGACCATCCTTATCCTGCGTAGAAGGCGGAAGAAATGAGAAATCGGATGGACAGCCCCATCATCCTGCTGGGTACACGAGTGCTCAGTCCTTATATCATGCTGTTCGGTCTATATGTCATATTCCACGGTCACTATAGTCCTGGTGGCGGATTCCAGGGTGGGGCTCTTCTGGCAGCGTCGGTGCTTCTGATTCGAATCGCCGGCGGAGCATCTGTATCGACACTGCAACTTGGCAAGATTCTCACAACACCTGTGGCTGCCGCCGGGGTGATCATCTATTTCGCCACCGGTCTGGTCGCCATGGCCATGGGCGGTAATTTCCTGGACTATAGCTTTCTTCCCAATCCCGGCCTCGAGACCGAGATGCTGCGGTACTACGGGATGCTGATTATCGAACTGGGTATCGGAGTGGCCGTTATGGCAATCTTGATCATGATCTACGACAACCTGACTTCCGGAGAGGATCATGTTTGAATTCTTCCTCGGGCATTTCTCCTACTGGCTTACGATCGTACTCCTTTGTATTGGTCTGTACGGCATGCTTTTTAAGCGAAGTATGGTGAAGAAGGTAGTCGGCCTTACGATTTTTCAATCCGCTATTATTATCTTCTGGGTATCGTTGGCCACCAAGCCTGGCGCCACAGTCCCCGTAAAAGAGGCGAGTCGCGCCATATCAGATACATCGCTTTATCTGAATCCACTTCCTCATACTTTGATGCTTACTGCTATAGTGGTAGGCGTGGCCACTCTCGGAGTCGCCTTTTCTTTGTTGATCGCCATCTGGAACCGGTATCGCACCCTGGATGAAAAGGAGCTAATCCAAAAGGTTCAATGATGGAAACTCATCTTCCCATACTCATTCCGCTCGTCTTTTTGTCCTTCGCATTGATTATTCCGCTTACGGCGCTATTCAGGGAAGAGGGAAGTCAGCCGGCTGCCGCGCTGGGCGCTTCCCTGGCCGCAGGACTCTCCATCTATTCGCTCTTTCTGGTTGGCTCTTCACAGCCCATAAGCTACGGACTGGCGGGGGGGCGACCTCCCATCGGGATCGAGTTCTTTCTGGACCCTTTGAGCGCTTTTATCCTGGCTGTTATTAACAGCATCGCCGCTCTCGTAATCATCCATTCGCGCGGAATCTACTCCTCCGAATTTCCGAACAAGCAGATGCCCTTCTATTCCGTGGCCATGCTTTTGATGCTGGGTCTGAACGGGATGGTGCTCACCGGGGACCTGTTTACGCTCTTTGTCTTTCTGGAGATCTCCAGTCTGGCAAGTTATGCTTTGATCGGCATCGGAAAGCGCCAGGCGCCTTTTGCAGCCTTGAGGTATCTGTTAATCGGTACCGCAGGCGGATCCATGTATCTTCTGGGCGTTGGATATCTCTATCATGTGACTGGCACGTTGAACATGCTAGATATCAAGGCGATTCTTCCCGGCATTGCTTCCACTCCTCCGGTGGTAACAGGATTGATACTGATGACCGTGGGTATTGGCATCAAGGCTGCCGTTTTCCCCATGCATGGTTGGTTGCCAGATTCATATTCCTACGCCTCCTCCACTTCTTCGGCTTTGATCGCTCCCATAGGAACCAAGGTGGCGCTGTATATTCTGGCACGGATTCTACTCTTCGTTTTTGGGGTGGAGAACATCAATCGAGTCATACCTCTAACTACCATCCTCGCTTTGCTAGCTGCGGCAGGCATCATCTATGGCTCTATCATGGCCATCGGTCAGAACGATATGAAACGAATGCTGGCCTATAGTTCGGTGGCGCAGGTGGGCTACATCGTGCTTGGGTTCGCTCTGGGCACAGCCCTGGGTTTTATTGGTGCGATTCTTCATATTCTGAATCATGCGATCATGAAGGCATCGCTCTTTATGGTGGCGGGCCACTTGCAGCTAAAGGAGGGCCATACGGATATTTCGCGGCTGGACCGATCTTACAGCGGGAAGTATCCCTACACCATGGTTGTGTTCACCCTGGGCGCTATCTCGATGATCGGTCTTCCTCCGCTGGCCGGTTTCTTCAGCAAGTGGTATCTGGCCCTGGGTTCCATCCAAACTGGAGGTTATCTATTTCTGGCGGTGCTGCTGATCAGTTCGCTTTTGAATGCAGTGTATTTCTTTCGAATTCTGGAAAAGGTCTACATTCGGAACCCGGATTCGGTGGATGATGGTCCTAAGCCTGTATTCAGAGAGGTGCGTCCGTCCATGATTCTGCCGGCTCTGATTCTCGGGATTTCTCTTCTGGTGATTGGACTGGGCAACGTCTGGGCGGTGGACTATATCGCAGGATTCGTTCCTGAAGGACTGGCGGGCAGGTAGAACAATGGAATCACTATTACCAGTACTTGCCGTATTTACCGCCGCTCTGGCTGTCCCTCTCATTCTGATCAGCGGATCCAGGCCCAATGTTCGTGAGTTCTGGACCATTCTGGCCGCGGCGATCAAATTCCTGCTCGTGTTATCCATTCTGCCCTACGTTTGGAGCGGAAAGATTTTACAGAGCACACTGTTCGAAATCCTGCCTGGTATTCCGATCCTGCTAAAGGCGGATACCTTTGGCGTCTACTTTGCGATTATCGCATCCGGACTCTGGATTTTCACTTCCTTCTATTCCATCGGATACGTACGTGGGGCCGGCGAAAAGCATCAGACCCGCTATTTTGCCAGTTTCGCTCTTTGTCTGACGGCTACCCTTGGCATTGCATTCTCCGGGAACCTGGTTACGTTTCTTCTGTTCTATGAGATGCTAACTCTTTCCACATATCCGCTGGTAATCCACAAAGAAACGAAGAAAGCCATCGATGCCGGACGAAAGTACCTGGCCTACACGCTTACGGCGGGTGTACTCCTGGTAGCGGCTGTGGGGCTGACCTACTACTACACTGGCTCTATTGATTTTCAGGTAGGCGGTTTGTTTCGCGATTCCGGTACTCCGCTGGTGGCCATCGTTGCCATCTTCCTTTTGTTTCTGGGTGCCGTGGGCGTAAAAGCGGGCATCATGCCGTTGCATTCCTGGCTTCCGGCTGCCATGGCGGCCCCAACACCGGTTAGTTCACTTCTGCACGCCGTGGCCGTGGTGAAATCAGGCGTCTTCGGAATCATTCGAGTAGTGGGTTTTGTTTTCGGCCCCGAGGTGATGGCGCAGTTCGGGCTAAACCAGATACTCATGATCATGGCTGGCTCCACCATTATTCTGGCATCCTTGCTGGCCTTCCAACAGGATAACCTGAAGAAGCGACTGGCTTATTCCACGGTAGGCCACCTTTCTTACATTGTTCTGGGCGCAGCTCTTCTTACCGAACTGGGGATGCAGGGAGCGATTATGCATATCGCAGCCCATGCTACGATGAAGATTACGCTCTTCTTCGCGGCCGGTGCTATCTACGTTAACCTACATCGCGAAAACATCAGTCAGCTTAACGGAATTGGAAAGGCCATGCCATGGACCATGTCGGCCTTCGCCATTGGCTCTATGGGTCTTGCCGGTATACCGCCTATCAATGGGTTTCTGAGCAAATGGTATCTTGCCCTGGGTTCGCTTCAAGGCGATATGCTCGCGCCACTGTTCATCTTTATCCTTAGCGGTCTTCTGAACCTGGGGTACTTCTTTCCGGTGGTGCGGAGGGCTTTCTTCGAGAAGCCGGAAGGTCTGGAAGGAAAAGGCGAGGCTTCGCCTCTGATGGTAGTGCCTCTAACGGTGACGGCCATCCTTTCGGTGCTTCTGGGCCTGTTTCCCAATCTGTTCTTCAAGTTTTTTGATATGGCGGTGCAGGTTTCCCAATCCCTGATCCGGGCAGGAGGAGTGTAGCATGAGATTATGGGTCTGGTTCGTTCTGGGAGCGCTGGTGGCTGGAAGCCTGGTGGCGGAGTTCACTTTGCTTGCGGGCAAGGATGCCCACTGGTGGAATCATATTCCTGGCTTTTACATCTACTGGGGTTTCCTTAGCTGTGTAGTCATCATCTACGTTTCCAAGTGGATTGGTAAGCTGATCCTATTTCGCAACGAGGACTACTATGATCGTTGATTTGATACAGGTCCCGGCGCTAATATTCCTCATTGGTTCCGCTGTTCTGGCTGTCCTGCCCGCGGTGGTGCGCAAATGGTCCTTCCTGGCCATTCCTGCCGTGGCCATGGCCGTTCTTTTTTTGCTCCCGGATGGCAAAGCAGTTACGGCAACCCTGGGCACCTATGAACTGAATTTGCTGAAGCTGGATTCGCTGAGCCGTATCTTTGGAATCATTTTTATTCTGATCACCTTCATTGGCGGAGTCTACGGACTGCACAATCGCAGTCGCCTGGAACAGCTGTCGGCTTTGATCTACGGTGCCGGGGCCCTGGGGGTTACTTTCGCGGGGGATTTGTTCACGCTGTTTATCTTCTGGGAGCTGATGGCCATCAGCTCCACCATGCTGGTGTGGGCTCGACCGGAGGAAAAATCCCAGAGGGCTGGCATGCGATACCTCATGGCCCATGTGGCCGGAGGAAGCATTCTACTAAGCGGTATTGTCGGGCACTATGTTCAGACCGGTTCCCTGGAAATCCAGGCGCTTTCGCCGGATGGGGGCTGGCCGGTGATTCTGATTCTTCTTGGAGTAGCGCTAAACACCGCTTTGCCTCCGTTGCATTCCTGGCTTCCGGATGCCTATCCACGGGCTACCATCACCGGCGCTGTATTCATGAGCGCCTTTACCACCAAGAGCGCCGTGTATGTAATGATTCGTCTGTTTCCTGGCTGGGAGATTCTGATCTTCTGGGGATTGGTTATGGCGTTGTATGGAGTGGTGTATGCGGTGCTGGCCAACGATATCCGGGAAATCCTGGCCTATCATATCATCAGCCAGGTAGGCTACATGGTTACGGGCGTAGGTATCGGCACCACCATGGCCCTGAACGGCGCCGTGGCCCATGCCTTCAGTCATATACTGTACAAGTCCCTTCTCTTTATGGGCGCTGGCGCGGCCATATTCGCAACGGGAAAAAGCAAGCTTACGGAACTGGGCGGTATCGCATCCCGAATGAAAGTAGTGGTTGCCCTGTATATGATAGGGGCCTTTTCCATATCCGGCTTCCCGCTGTTCAATGGCTTCATAAGCAAGAGCATGGTTGTAAGTGCCGCCGGCGAAGCCCACTACGAATGGGTGTTGCTACTGCTACTTCTGGCATCCGTGGGAACGTTTCTGCATACAGGACTCAAGCTTCCGTATTTCACGTGGTTTGGTCCGGAAAGGCCGGAGATCCAGGTCGGTTCCGTACCCTGGAACATGAAAGCTGCCATGGCCATGGGAGCGCTGCTCTGTACAGCCACCGGTGTCTATCCGCCTCTTCTATATAATATGCTTCCTTATCCAGTGAACTATGAGCCGTATACAGTGTATCACCTGGTGGAAACCACGCAGATTCTGATCTTCACCTTCATCGGTTTCTGGATTTTACGCGAAAAGCTTAAAGGGGAGCCGTACCTTCCCCTGGATGTGGACTGGCTATTTAGAAAGCCCGGGCTGTGGCTGGCCAACGGATTCCTGTTTGCCGTTGCCGGGATCTTTGGCTGGTTTGCAGAATCCATTGCCAATCTGTCCGGAAAGATGGCCCGGGCATTTGCCAATCCCATGCCCTGGTTGAATCCTTTTGCTTCGGATCGGCATGATTCGGCCACCTATAGCCCGACGCTGGGAACAGCCATGGGAGTGGTACTTCTGGTCTTCGTGGTACTGGGTGCATTCATGCTCTTTCAATAAAGCACCCCCCCGGTCTTACTGTGACGCCGGGAAAGATCCGCTCCCTATTTCAGACTGCCGATGTCGGTTCTAAAAAAGGTCCTTTCTATCTTTCGATCGTTTAGATACGAATAGGCCTGCTTTCGCGCGTCCTCAATGGATGAACCGGAGGCCACGACACCGGCAATCCTCCCACCCGTGCTTCGAATGGTTTCCCCTTCCATTTCGGTGCCTGCATGGAAGAGCAATGTATCGGGGCTCTCAGGCCGCGCAACAAGAAGTGGATTCATATCAATTCCCTTTTCGTAGGAACCTGGATATCCTTCGGCGGCTATGACGACGATGATGCTGGCCAGTTCTCTGAATCGCAGGAAATCCGGCTGCAAATCGCCCCTGGCGCATTGCATCATTAGTTCGGGCAGGTCTTCGTCCAACATGGGAAGCAGGGCCTGGGTTTCCGGATCGCCGAATCGACAGTTGAACTCCACTACGTTTATCTGGTCTCCATCGATCATCAAGCCAGCATAGAGCAGGCCTTTGTAGGGGCAGCCTTCGTCGGCGAATCCCTGCATGGCGCGATCCAGAACCTCGGTCTGGATTTTATTCAGTAGTTTCGCATCAATGTATTCCACCGGAGTGACGGCGCCCATACCGCCGGTGTTGGGACCCTGGTCCTGATCCTGGGCCCTCTTGTGGTCCCGGGCCGGCTGGAAAGGGATGGCCCGTTTCCCGTCGCAAAGAGCAAAAACGGAAGCTTCGCGTCCCTTCAGGAATTGTTCGATCACAAGACTGGCTCCGGAATCGCCGAATATTTTTCGCTCCAGGCAGTCCTGTACGGCATGCCTGGCTTCCTTGATGTTTTCCGTGACCGTGACCCCTTTTCCTGCTGCGAGACCATCGGCTTTGACTACATAAGGCGAAGGCATTTGCTCCAGGGCTTCGTAGGCCTCTTCTACATTGCTGCAACTGAATGAGCGGGCCGTGGGAATACCGTATTTTTCCATGAAATCCTTGGCCCATTTCTTTGAGCCCTCGATGCGTGCGGCCGCTTTGCTCGGTCCGAAAACAGGAATCACGCTTTCAAGGGCATCTGCGATTCCGTCCACCAGGGGTTGTTCCGGCCCCACAACCAGTAGATCGTACTTGTTTGATTCCAGGTAGCTCTTGAGAGAATCGAAATCGGAGCCGGAGAAGACATCCTTGCGCCGGTCGTCAGCGGGAATACCGGCATTTCCCGGAAAAACATGAACCTGGGCGTATGGGCTTTGTTTCAGTTTCCAGTAAATGGCATGTTCTCTGCCGCCAGAGCCGATCAATGCAATCTTCATAGATTGCAGTTAACGGCTGTGAGTCGCTCCGGTCAACCCTTAGCGTCGATGGCGTTTCGAGGAAAGGCGATTCACTATCTCTTTCACGCTCGGCTTCAGCGATGTCGCAAATGTATGTTCTCCGATACTAATGCCCGGGCTCTATTTGCTCATCTGGAAAAAATGAATTGATCCCACCAACGGGGTCTTTTTGCTATTGGGCTCCCCGCAAAGTCGAGTCCATTATAGGCCATCGCTGGAGGACCACCATTCCGCAGTTCACGAAAACATCCTCTGTCACTGATCCGGGCCTGCTCATTATCGAGGCTCCTGGAGAAATCGTCCATGTAAATGCACGAGCGGCCGAGCTGCTGGGGCGTAGTCCGGGGGAATTATGCGGTCCTATTAAAAAGAACCTGGCAGGCTTTGAGATTACCGACACCAGGGGCCGGCGACTGGCTTTGAATGATTTGCCCGGACTCCGAGCACTGGAGTCCGGTAAGCCCGTGGAGGATGCCTTGCTGGGACTTCATCAGTCGGACGGCGCCGTGCTCTGGGTGTCGGCTACGGCGGAACCTCTGATTCGAAGAAAGGAAGGCTCGGACACTGTGCTGGTCACATTGCGACCCGTGAATCGAATGATGCCGGGCAAGGATCCGCTTAGCAAGTACCGGGAATGGCTTCGTTGGGCTACCCAGATCCGTCAGGTGTTCGAATTCGAAAACGACTTTGTGGCCAGCCTCAAAGCCTGCATGGAGTTGATGGCCCGCGCTTCCGAGGCGTCCTCGATTGCCTACATCACTTTCAAAGGAGGCCTTCGGTCGGGCTTTCTCCAAATTAGACAGTACTGGGCTGACGGAACCGGATTTGACGATGACATTCGCGCGGCCGGACGTCTGAACCTTGGTCGCGAGCCCTATCGGGATTGGTTGGCTGTCCTTCGCGCAGCCGAGGTGCTGGAAATCAGCGGATCAGAAGTTCCGCACAAGATGCGCCGTCGCATGGGAATGCTGGATGATGACCATCTGGTTGTGGGCTTTCTTCAATCATCACGGGCTTCGCCGGAAGGAACTCAGGCACTGATCGCTTTGATTCGTCCCAAAGATCGAGGATCGTTCAATCCATTCGAACTCGACATTTTCAGACTGATTCTCTCGTCCATGGCAAACGAACTGGGGAGGCAGATGGCCGAGCAGGCGCAGAAGCGTCAAATGAATCGCTTTCGCCGATTGTTTAGAGTCACTCCACTGGTCATTGCTGTTATGGAGCTTAAGGGCGCCCTGCTTAGCATCGTGGAAGTGAGCAATGCCGGAGGTGGTTTTGTCAGCGCGAACGAACAGGACCTGGTGGGCCGTAGCGACGCCGAACTCGGTTATAGCGAAGATATCTGCGAAATGCGACGGGCCGCGGCCCGGAGGTCTATGAAGGAGTCCCGTCCGGTTCGCATCGAATATGAAAGAGCCCAGGAAGGCGCTTCCAGCGTCTGGGAAGAAGCCACGTTTAGCTACCTGGATTCACATCAAAGATCCCATTTCTTCAGCGTTGCAGTACGTGACATTACCAGGGAGAAGCTGGAACAGAGGCAGAAAGCGCAAAAGCAAAAACTGGAAGCCATGGGACGTTTTACCAGCGCCATTGCCCATGACTTGAACAACCTGCTACAACCGCCCCTGATCTATGTGGCTGAATCCATCGACCTCATAAAGGATCTACCCGGCAGCATGAAGCCGCTGGAGAAGCTGGAGATTGCCATGAATGGTCTGGGGCGGTCCAGACAACTGGTGCGCCGGCTATTGACTTTTACCCGACAGGGAAATGCTGAGAAGGGCGCCATTGATATTTTCGTTTCGCTTCCCGCGGTGGTCGATTCCTACAGGGCCGCCCTTCCTTCCAACGTGACATTGGAACTGTCCCGGAATGGCGATAACGGATGGGTCGGTTTGAGCGATAGCGGAGTAGAGCAGATTGCGGTGAACCTGATTCGCAACTCGGCTCGGGCCATGTCTGCCGATGGAGGGAAGATCAAAGTGAACCTCAGCCGTACAGAGACCGAGTCCGGGGGGTTTGCTATCACGGTTGAAGACAATGGTCCCGGAATCCCGGCCCAGGTGGTTGAGCGAATCTTTGAGCCCTTCTTCTCGGGAAATGCGGATTCCTCGGGTACCGGTCTCGGGTTATCCATTGTTCAGAGCATTGTCACCGATGCTGGCGGTAGCATTGAAGTGGAATCCAGTCCGGGCAAGGGTACTTTGATGCGCATTCTGCTTCCGGAGGTAGAGTCCAGGCCAGAAGTTCCAAAGGAGCCCCTTGAGCTTGCTTCCGAGCTTCAGATGAACTTCTGCTTAATCGACGATGATATGTTGGTAGCTGCAGCGGTGACCAGCGGCCTGCAGCGCATGGGTCAGAACGTCCGGCATTTTCATGACCCGGATGAGGCCCTCACGGCATTCCAGCAGGGGTATAAACCGGACCTGCTGGTGCTGGACCAGGTTCTCGGAGAAAAGCGGGGCGCTGACTATTCAATGAGGTTTTCGAAGTACCTGCCCGGTCGCATCATCATGGTAAGCGGCAATCCCGACCTTACACCGGCCGAAGCGCAGGACCTGGGCATCGGTGCCATTCTGACAAAGCCGGTGTTTCCGGACGAATTGATGGCCGCTGCACTGTCTCTGACGCACAGTTCGAATTGACACGCTGCGGAGACTGGTGGCCGGATTCCTTTCGTCTGAATTCACCTATCGAGGACTCTTCCGAAGTCGCATGAAATAGCCTGGACTGTTCAACCTTATCCGAGTTCCCGGTGATTTACGGCGATCATGGAGAATAACTGGAAATGATCAAGAGTTGCCAGGAGCTATCCAGGGCTATCGCGCGCAATCAAGGAGATTTTCGCTCATTGGTGGCTGCCACAAGCGCTTTGATGATTCCTTCTTCGCTACCGGCATGCCCGGCATCGGGTACAATCTGCAGTTTGGATTCGGGCCAGGCACGATGCAGATCATAAGCGTTCTTCACCGGACAAACCATATCGTATCTGCCATGGATTAGGATCGCCGGGATGTGACGGAATCTATGCACGTTTTCCAGCAAGTAGTTATCGCTTTCGAAAAAGCAGTTATTGTGGAAGAAGTGATTTTCAATGCGCGCCAGCGCCAGAGCGATCTCGCCGAACTCTTCCATGGTTTCCGGATCCGGCACCAGGCGAAGGGCGCTTCCTTCCCATAGACTCCAGGCCCTGGCGGCCTGCATCTGAACTTCCGGGTCCGGATTGTTCAATCTCCGATGGAACGCCTCTACCATGTCCTGCCTCTCCTCTTCCGGTATCGCCCGGGCATACTCTTCGTAAGCTTCGGGAAAGATCCGATCGGCGCCCTGTTGATAGAACCATTGTATCTCTTCTCTCCGGCAGAGGAAAATGCCTCGCAGTATCATATCGGTTATGGATTCCGGGTGCCTTGTAGCGTAGGCCAGGGACAGGGTGGATCCCCATGATCCGCCAAAAAGCATCCAACGGGAAATGGCCAGGTGATTTCGTATGGCTTCCATATCGGAAACAAGGTCCCAGGTAGTGTTTTCCTCCAGGCTTGCGTAGGGCGTACTCTTACCCGCGCCTCTTTGATCGAAAAGAATAATACGATAACGGTCAGGGTCGAAGTACCGGCGATGCTTTTCGGTGATTCCGCCGCCCGGTCCGCCATGAACAAATAGAACAGGCTTGCCGTTCGGGTTACCGGCTTCCTCGACATAGATTTCATGAAGAGACGAAACCTTTAATCGGAAGGAGTTGTACGGCTCAATTTCAGGAAAGAGGTACTCAGTAGCCATAAGGCAAGCTGACCCGGGTATAATGGGCTGAAAAGAAGAATATCGAAGCTCAATGGATGCGCGAGGTTTTCCGCTGTATACGGTCCGTTTTCGATTCGTTTGCGGCGCCGGCGACGTAGAAAAACTCTGGCCTCCCCATTCCGTGGTCGCATACCGGTTCAATCATGGCTTCCGCAATCCTTCGCTTCTTTGACCTAAAGAACAAGAATACCGATTTGAAGACCGAGCTAATGTCGGGACTTACAACGTTTCTCACCATGTCCTATATCCTGGCTGTGAATCCGCTGATTCTTGCGGCGGCGGGTATGGACCGGGAGGCGGTATTCTTCGCTACAGCGGTTTCTGCCGGACTGACCACGATTCTTATGGGGCTTGCGGTGAATATTCCTGTGGCGCTGGCGCCCGGAATGGGCCTTAACGCCTACTTCGTCTCTGTAGTGCTGGGAAGCGACGGAGCTATCGATTATCGGATGGCTCTGGGAGCCGTCTTTATCTCCGGACTGATCTTTCTGCTGCTCACTCTTACCAGTATTCGTCCCCTTCTCGTAGAAGCTTTTCCTGAATCTCTCAAAATAGGAATCGGAGCGGGCATAGGTCTGTTTCTGATCTTTCTTGGATTCAAGAGTTCGGGAATCCTGTCGGTGGTTGCGCTGAGCTCAGCCGAAGCCAACCAGACTCTTTCAAACTGGTCCGTTCAGGCCGGCGCCCTGGAAAACGTATCTGTGACCCTGGGACTCCTGGGGCTTGTGTTGCTCGGCATCGGAGCAGTCCTTCGATGGAACGTTTCTATTCTTCTGACCATAATGGCTCTCACAGTCCTCTCCATTATTCTGGGCGAAACGCAATTGCCGTCGCTTTCCAGCGCCTTGCTGCCAGCTTTCGGAACCGAACATGTGGGCGCTCTGGATTTGCAGGGTATTCTGGAGCTGGGGATCCTTTCGGTGGTCTTCACCTTCACGTTCGTGGAGCTTTTCGATTCTTTCGGCACCCTCGTTGCGACTTTGCGAAAGGCGGGAATAAAGAAAGAAGACGAAAAGCGGGTTATTGGAAAGGCAATGGTCGTGGATGCGATCGGCATTGGTCTGGGAGCTTTTCTTGGAACAAGTACCGTAACGGCCTACATCGAAAGCGCATCCGGTATCGCTTCCGGGGGCCGGAGTGGATTGAGCGCAGTCTTCACCGGTATCCTTTTCTTGATTTCACTTCTGGCTTCCGGTTTAATTCTTCTTGTACCGGCCAGCGCCACTGCTCCGGTCCTTATCTTTGTCGGCATGCTTATGCTGACTTCGGTGGCCAGGCTGGATTATTCCAAACCGCAGCACTGGATTCCCGCGGTGCTTACAATCGTTACGATGCCCTTTACGTTTAATATTGCGAACGGTATTTCGCTCGGTGTGGTATCTTACGTTCTTCTCTCTATTCCAGCCGGCGAAGTGAAAAAAATTCACTGGCTACTCTGGTCCGTCTTTGCTCTTATTCTAATACGATTTTCCCTTGGAGGCTTCCATTGATGCGCTATTCTTATCAGCTGAACCGTCATTCGGCCATGCTGGAACGCCATTCGGTGATGCTAAAACGTAGTTCCGCCATACTAAAACGTTCTTCGGCTGTGCTGTTACGTTATTTCGCTCTTACTTCGCTGGTTATTGCCCCACTCCTGGGTATTTCGCAATGTAAGTCTGCCAGTCCGGAACCTTACCTTACCGAAAACAGTGTCTTTTTTATTGGCGATTTTGAAGTCAGTCGATTACCGGATGAAGCCTTTGTTGAGATTATCGCTTCCGGAGTAGGTTGGCAGGGCTTTCAGTCCAATCATTTCACTTTGCAGCTTCGTATTTCACAGGGCAGCGTTTCTATGTACAGGGAACGGGAACTAAAGCCGGTGGATCAGCCCCATGGCATGGAAAACCGTGTAATCTTTCTGGCACCAATACGCGATGTCACCTGGGGACTCCGTGGAACCCCCAGAGAGCGTATGAATCTAAGCCGTGATTACGATGTTTGTCTGGCTTTGAAGGAAAGCCGATCCGAGGCCACGCTGGCTCAGCAGTGCTATTCGGTGAGCGAACAAACCGTAAAGCCGACTGGCGGACAGAGGGTGCGCCTCGAGGCATTTTCCCCGGGGCCCGCTTCGAGGGAAGAGCCGGCTGCGAATGAACAAAAGCCCGATGGATTGCCTGCAGGTATTCCTGGAACCTACATAGCCACGGCTCCCTTGCCCGGAGTTGGTACCGGAGTGCTCATTCTCAAGCCCCGGGGAGTATCCTGGACGCCGGCTGACTCTTCTCCGGAAATCGAGGGTACCTGGGAACTTCAGGGAAAAGCGATTTTGATTCGCTGGAACGATGCTAAAGGTGGGCTGACCCTGTTGCCATCCGGTGATGGTTTCGAAGAAGTGACTTCCGGAGTAAAGCTTCGGCTCGTCGACTGACCCGGGTCCCGATAGGGTATTCTCTTGCGAGAATCTATTACTCATTGGACTGAACCTGGGACGAAAACACTTTCACGTGTTTGTAAACGCGAGAAAAAATGGTGGAACTTTGGGATGAATGAAATCTAAAAGAATACTGGGCCTGAAAACAGGCCTCCTAATATTGTTTTCTGTTTCGCTGGCGCTGGTCAGCTGCAAGGGCGAATCCAAGCCGCACGGCGGACACTGGTCCTATGAAGGTGAAACCGGTCCTGAAAAATGGGGCGAGCTTTCTACTGACTTCGAAGCCTGCAAGATCGGCGAGAATCAAAGCCCTATTGATATTACTGGAGCTTCGGCGGCAGATCTTCCGGCGCTTCAGCTCAACTACAATCCTACCAACTACGAGATCGTAAACAATGGCCACACGATTCAGGTCAACTTGAAGGATGCTGGTAAGCTTGTTATCGGCGAGGACTCCTATAGCCTGCTGCAGTTTCATTTCCACCACCCAAGCGAGGAGGCTGTGGACGGTGAGCGATTTCCGCTGGTTGCCCACTTTGTTCATAAAGCCGACGATGGTGAACTTGCTGTGATCGGTTTGCTCTTTAGTGAAGGCGACAAGAATGCACTTCTGTCTTCCGTATTCGCCAACATGCCTGGCGAAGCGAAAGCCACCGTGGACGGCGAAGGAACTCTGAACCCGTCCGAGATCCTGGGCAGCGAACTGGGTTATTATACATTCACCGGTTCACTGACTACTCCTCCCTGCAGCGAAGGAGTCCGATGGATCGTGCTAAAAAGTCCGACCACTGTGGGTGGCGAGCAGCTCGCAGCATTCAAGAAGCTGTTTCCAATGAACGCTCGACCAATTCAGCCACTGAACGATCGAGAGATCAAGGTTTCCAAATAGAAATCCTGGTCCGGGCGCCTTCGGGCGCCCGAATTTGGAAAGATGCATCCAGCGGCGATGCGGTTCAGGCTTTGTTCAGGCCTTGCATCAGAAGCGAATCCATTTGATTCCACAATAATCGTGCACGTTCCGGAGCATCCGGCTCCGTAGTCTGCTTTCCTCTGGATGTGTCCAGGAGCCAGTTGAGCTTCTGGTCTACGAGAAGGTGGGCCAGGCCATGAACGTAGGCCCAGTTCGCGGCCGCAAGTTTATGAGGGTCGCCCGATTCAAAGGTTCCATCCGCCTGACAATCCGCTACCAGCTGAACCAGCAATTGAAAGGTGGAAGTAGCAGTCGTATGTAGCTCGGGATAATCCTCCATTTCCATTTCACTCTGACCAAACATTAAACGAAAATGCGTGGGATTTTCGGAAGCGTACTCCACGTAGGCTAACCCGTAAGCTTTCAGTCTGTCAGAAGCGGTCCGGTACTTCTTGATATACCGATGGCCGCGGTCACCTAGCTCCTGAAAGCCGATTCGACAGATTTCTGCAATTAACGCTTCCTTGCTGGCAAAATGCCTGTACGGCGCACTATGACTCACTCCTGCCCGGGCAGCCGTTTTCCGGAGGGTAAGACCGTGCAATCCTTCCACCTGTAGAATGTTTACCGCGGACTGTATCAGGGCATTCCTTAGATCTCCGTGGTGATAGGGTTTATTGGATTCCTTTTCGCTTCTGTCTGGCATTGCGGGCCCGCATTTCTACTCCGGCAGGGAATTGCCGAAATCTGGTTCCATATTCAGAATTATTGCTCTCCAGGCAACAGATTTATGTTGACAACGTAAACAATGCGAAAGAGAAAGTTGTCACTGTCTACATAAGGTGCTATCTACGCAATGGGAGGAACTATGAACGCTGATATACTGTTTTCGATAGCCAATGGGGTGGCCATGGCGGGCTGGGGCATTCTGCTCCTGTACTACAGTCTGGAGCACCGATTTCCGCTTTTCCGACGACCGGTGGAGCAAGCCTGGATTCCGTTATTGTTGTCGGTGTTCTATGCCCTGGTCCTGACTCTGAGTTTCACTGGTTTGGTTCCGGGAAGTTCGGGAGATTTCTCCTCTCTGGCCGGGGTCCGGTCCCTGTTTGAATCGGATTATGCCTTATTGGCCGGCTGGGCTCATTACCTGGCTTTCGATCTGCTGGTAGGAATTCGCATAGGCCTTGAGGCAAAAAGGCACGGAGTCTCTATTTTCATCCTGATTCCGGTCTGGTTCTTTGCTTTCATGTTCGGTCCTGCCGGTTATGCGCTCTGGCGATTCATCCGCCCAATGCTCATCAAGGGGCAGCAGGAGGGAATGGTATGATTACTCCCAACGTAGAATCAGCGAGTCGAAGCGGATGGATGGAGTCTCTACGATGTAGCCCGGTGGCCTACTGGACCGGGGTTTTGCATGTCCTTCTTTTCCTGTCATTTGCTGTGCTCTCGGTTGTGGATCCTCGCACCGTTGATGGGTTGAACAACTGGTACAAGCCAATGAAGTTTGCGCTTTCGATTGCAATCTTCGCTTTCACTGTCTCTATTCTTTCGGTTCCTTTGGAGCGGATCAAATCCCGAGGGATCCGGCGGCCGGATGTGCTTGCGAGAATCATTTGCTACATGCTCTGGGGCGAAATCATTCTAATTTCGTTGCAGGCCGCGCGGGGCGAGCGTTCCCATTTCAACATTGAGTCGGCCCTGGGTGGAATCATCTACTCCGTGATGGGTTTGATGATCCTGGTATCTACGATTGCCACCGTCGCATTTCTGCTTCCTTATTTTTCGCGTAGCGCAGAAGAGTTGCAGATATCTCGGATGGTGCGCAGAGGTATTCAAGTGGGAACTATTCTTTTCGTTCTGGGTAGTGTTGCTGGAGGCATCATGTCGTCCTTGCTTACCCATAGCGTCGGAGATCCGGGGTTGCACAGGATTCCCTTTCTGGGATGGAGCACAACGGCAGGAGATATTCGAACGGTGCATTTTCTGGGTCTGCATGCAATTCAAGTTCTGCCCCTGGCTGCATGGTGGCTGAAAGATGAGGTTCGCTTCCGGTGGGTTTCCTCGGTTTTGAACTGGAGCTACGGGATCGTATTTGCGCTGGTTACTACGTTGACTGCCATGGGTCTTTCGGTGGTTTTCTGGCTTTAAATGAGTCTAAGCTATTGAGGCGAACCTTTAAGCCTGAAAGGAATTCGGGGGCACTGGAAAAGTTAGCGGAAGGCATGGCTTTATTGCAGGAATCCAGAACGAGTAACTCTATTCAGAATTTCCGGAAAAAGGTTACCTTTTAGAGTATTGGAATGGGACCTGAAGGTATGGAGAGGATCCGGGAAGACACTGACCGGGATCGTTGGATCTACGCCAGAGAAGCCGTAGAATACGGAATCGTGGATTCAGTGATGGGATCAGACGGATGATGGCCAGGCTCCCTGACAATTGCTGAAACCAGGCGAAGCGTCAATTGTTTGGCTCTGGATCGATGGTAATATAGAATACCATGAACTCTCCGGTTTCCACGATTTCGTCCAGGTCGGAATCCCGAAAGAAGAGCATGGCAAAGGTTGTTCTGGTCTTCCCCACGGGAATCAGTTCATCATCCTTGATCTGGCCGACTTCAAAGATATCCCATCGCATCTGATAAAAATCTGGTCCCAGCCGTTTTTGAATGGAAAGCCTTTGTTCTATGGGCTGACCGTCTACATCCAGCATTAGATAGTGCATTCCTTCTTTGGTCAGAAAAAGTGTATCGTATCGCATGGAAAGATCCGGGGCCATGCTCCAGCCGGATCCCAGGTAGGTGGTATCGCCGATCTGAAAAGGGGGCTCAATCAAATTCTCAATGAAGTCCGCATCCTGAGATGCCATAACCCGGGCTGCTGTGAAGCGATCGCAGAACAGATCATATTCTGCCATATTGAAAAGCAGCGCAAACCTGGGATTGTTTATGACGATTTCCTTTCCCGGAGTGACCTGAATTACACGGTTTTGATGCACCAACGTTAGGTCCAGATCCCCCTGCACGGCGGCGGCTTTGTCAGGCGAAAGACAAAAGGGCTCCTCGGCCGCGCTGGACGGATTTCTGGTTTCGCCGTTCGTCGCGGCATTGGCTGGTTGCGCCTCAGTATGGCCTATTGGTTCTGCTTTGGCAGAATCATTCTCTAAAGGGATGGGCAGGCGACACTGGGCAAGGAGAAGAAGCAAGATAGCCGGAACGAGGGTTCGAATCATGGATCCCGCGAAGGAGGAGGCGAGGGTTCCGGTCTTCGCTCCGGCAGGGATCGGGCTTCTCCGGGTTTTGTATTTCGAAGTTTTCATTCTATTTGAGCGACTCCAACCTGGTTTTCGCAGCTTCCAGGACCTTGATACGTTCGCTGGTCTCTTCCAGCTTGGCCTTTTCTTTCTCTACCACGTCCGGCGGGGCGTTGTCCAGAAAGCCGCTGGAACCCAGTTTCTTTTCGATCCCACTCGCCGCTTTGGTATGCTTCTCCAGTTCTTTGCTAATTCGACCCAGTTCTTTTTCGATATCCAGCAATCCTTCCAGCGGAACATAGACCGAGCCTTCGCTGAAGGCTTCGAATGCATCCGCTTTTCCCGCATCATAACTCTTGCTGGCTTCTACGCTTTCGGCAGAGGCCAACCGGCAGATCGAGGCCTGTTTCGCTTCAATCAGCTTTTTTAGAGGGCCGGATTCTGTAGCGATAATAATCTTCACTTTCTTGTCCGGAGCAATGCCGGTATCGGCGCGAATGGCTCGAACGGCCCCAATGATTTCCTGCACCTGAGCGAGCAGGGCAGCCTGACTTAACTCAGCCTTTTTGAGCCTGGTGGCATCGGGCCATGGTTCCCACATCAAAAATCGCGGCAGATCCGCGCTGGAGATCGTTTTTGCCGATGGTTCGTTGGATTTCTTCTTTCCGGCGCTGGACTTCTTTGCGGATTTCTTCGCTGCCGTTTTCGCAGTTTTTTTAGCCGACTTCTTCGCGCCCTTCTGCCCGCTTTCCGTCTCTTCCTGGAATTTCACAAGATAGCTAAAGATTTCCTCCGAGATAGCTGGCATGAAAGGATGAACAAGGCCCAGAATGCCTTTGAGGACATAGAAAACAGTCTGCCGGGCGGATTCGGCGGAGTCCTCGCCCAGCTTTCCGAAAATCCGCGGTTTGATGAGCTCAATGTACCAATCGCAGAAATGATTCCATACAAGGGAGTACACTTCTTCGGTGGCGATGTGGAACTTGAACTCTTCCAGGGTCCGCTTCATGGACTCCGAAGCCTGGTTCAATCGATCCAGAATCCAGAAGTCTTCAGCTTCAAGCTTCAGATTGCCTGGAAAGTCTGTGGTATCTACCGGAGCGAATCCCTCCGGCAAATTCATCAAAACGAACCGTGAGGAGTTCCATATTTTATTCGTGAAGTTCTGATAGCCTTTAAGTCGGCTTTCGGAGTACTTGGAATCCTTGCCTTCCGTGAGAGTCGCCATCAAAAAGAAGCGATAGGCATCGGCGCCGTATTGTTCAATTACTTCGGCGGGGTCTACATTGTTGCCCAGACTCTTGGAGATTTTCCGACCCTGTTCATCGCGCATGAGACCATGGATGTATACCTTTTCGAAGGGCTCGCTCTTGTTGAAATGTAGCCCCAGCATTATCATCCGTGCGACCCAGAAGAAAATGATGTCGAATCCAGTTACAAGCACGGTAGTGGGATAAAACCTTCGCAGATCCTCGGTGTTTTCCGGCCAGCCCATAGTGGAGAAAGGCCACAGACCGGAGGAAAACCAGGTATCCAGCACATCCACATCGCGGCTGATGTCTTCGCTTTCGCAGCTTTCGCATTGATCCGGATCCTCTGTGGAAACCGTAGTGTGTCCGCAGTTTGCGCAATGCCAGGCTGGAATCTGATGGCCCCACCAGAGCTGCCGCGAAATACACCAGTCTCGAATTTCGCGCATCCAGGAAAAATACAGGTTGGCCCATTGAGCGGGATAAAACTTGATCTGTCCGTCTTCCACCGCTTTGATCGCTACTTCGGCCAGGGGTTTGGTCTTAACAAACCACTGAGTGGATATCATTGGCTCGACGATGGCATTGGAGCGCTGGGATCGACCCAGGGCCATGGAGTGCTCCTGGCTGCCGCGCTCCAGACCTAGCTCCGAAAGCCTGGCTTTAATCTGCTTGCGCGCTTCGAATCGATCCAGGCCGGCGAAAGGGCCGCCCTCTTTATTCACACAGGCGGATTCGTCAAAGATCGTGATGGATTCCAGTTCATGGCGTTTACCTACTTCAAAGTCATTGAAGTCATGGGCGGGCGTGATCTTTACAGCGCCGGTGCCAAATTCCATATCCACCAGTTCCGCATCGCCCACGATGGGGATCTTACGGTCCAGGAAAGGATGATCCACGGTCTGTCCAATGAGTGCGCTATGTCTGGGGTCCTCTGGATGCACGGCAATGGCTGTATCGCCCAGCATGGTTTCAGGACGGGTGGTGGCTACCACTACTTCGCCGGAGCCGTCGCTTAACCTGTACGCGAAATGGTAAAGCTCGCCCTTTACGCCTTCTTCGTGCTCCACTTCCAGATCCGAAAGCACGGTATGGGCCACCGGATCCCAGTTAATCATTCGCGTATCTCGATAGATCAGGCCTTCTTTGTACAGATCTACGAAGACCTTTCGCACGGCTCGGGAAAGGCCATCGTCCATGGTGAATCGTTCGCGACTCCAATCCAGGGAAAAAAGCATGGTGCGCTGTTGCTTGAGAATAACTCCGCCATAGTGCTCCTTCCAGTCCCAGACCCGTTTGATGAATTCTTCTCGACCCAGGTCATGGCGGCTCAGCCCTTCTTCTTCCTGCAGGGTCTTTTCGACCCGGCTCTGGGTGGCGATGCCCGCATGGTCCATTCCGGGCAGCCAGAGAGTGGGTCTACCCAGTTTTCGCGCGGTGCGTATTAACACATCCTGAATCGTTTGATCCAGAGCATGACCCACGTGGAGGGAGCCGGTAACATTCGGAGGAGGAATTACAATAGAAAAAGGTTTTGCGTTGTGATCGGTAACGCCGGCGGATTCTCCGAATTCCGGTTGGAAGGCATTATGGGACTCATAGGCCTCGTACCATTTTGTTTCTACACCGCGGGGATTGTATTTGGGATCAAGCTCCAGAGCCATGATCCAGCGTCTCTCTTTTGGCTGTGTAGAAAACCCTATTTCAAATCGGAGTCTGGAAATTTGATTTCAGAATCCTGCTTTGCCGGCACTTTGTTTTCGTAACTGCTTGAGGGGGTCTGCTTCTTTCGAATGATTTCTTCGGGATCGGCGCAGTCGCCGTACCCGGGCCGGAGAGCCTCCAGCATCTTCTGCTGATCCAGGGTGCCATCTTCCTGGACATAATCGCGGCTAATATAATGCCGATCGCCCTCGTAGTAGTTGTGAGCAGGGTCGCAGGGATCCATACTGGGTTCCCCGAAGATTAGATGGCAGGAGGATGCGCTGGCCGCAACAACCGCCAGAGAAATCACCAGCGCCAGCCGGCGGAGGGCTGCCCCTGGCAGGAAGGGCAGACGGGTCAATGGCGGAACCCCGGTCCGCGAAATGCTGGATGCATCGAATGGGAGAGGGTTCTTCCGAAGGCCGGTCTGAAGGGAGTCCACACCCTCAGTTTCGTCGCCGGGATCAGGCCAGACGATCAAAATTCTGCCCCGCAGCCAGGGTCTTGAGCTCGTTGCGGATGCCTGAAGGGCTGTACAGGTCCAGCGCTTCTTCCGGATAGATGGAACGATACCGGGGCTCGCGGGCCGAAATGGCCTCCACGGGCTCAATGGCATCGGTACGTCCCGTGGGGCGGATGTAGGCGTACTCGCCCGGAATCCTTGAAATGTTTTCCAGTCCGGAGACCATCATATCGACTCTATTATCGGAAATGGCCGGGTGAACTATTAGGTTTCGGGGCCAAAAATTTCCCGAGCTTACCGGGGTTTTTTCGGACTACAGCGGGCACTTCCGGGTGCCGCCGGGCTATACCAGAGCTCCGCGAATAGATCTGAATAGATCTGGACCGATCTTTGCCAGTGGCCAAGCATGATCCATGCCGGAGTTGCCCGATCTGGAATACATTCGACCCATCCTGTGCGAAAGACTGCAGGGCTGTCGGATGACTGGCGTGGAAGTATTCGAGCCCGTGGTGGTGCGAAACCTGACCGGGATGGATCTGAGCGAATTCAGTGGAATTATTTCATCGGTGACACGCCTGGGGCCATTCTTGCGGTTTTCTTTGAAACCGAGAGATCGGTCCGCGCTGAATTCAGAGGACCAACTGGAGATAGTAATGCATCCCATGCTTGCCGGGCGCTTCCGGTTGAGCGGAAAGAAACAAGCCGTCACTGCATTCAGGATGAACTTCGACGACTTCCACCTGGATTTTCTCGACGATAAGAAAATGGGCAAGGTGTATCTGGGCCGAACCTCGGACCTGCATTCCATACCAGGGTTTGCCAGCCAGGGCACAGACATTCTGTCCCCTTCCTTTGATTGGCCCTATTTTCAGCGGATTGCGGCAAAGAGCCGAAAGCAAGCCCGGGTCTTCTTGATGGACCAGAAATCCATGAGCGCCATCGGTAATGCATACGCAGACGAAGTACTCTTCGAAGCGCGTATCCATCCCAAGACCCGAATGAATCAATTAGACGAAAGCCAGTTGGCCACGCTGTTCGAATCCATTCGCAGCGTAATTCAGGACGGGATACGCACTATCCAGGAAGCGAAACCTGATCTGGAGATGAAGTACAGAGATCATATGAAAGTGCGCAACAAGAAGGATCAGCCCTGCATTCGGTGCGGAAATAAAATTCGGCGGGCCAACGTAAACGGTTACGATTCCTTCTTCTGTCCAGTCTGTCAGCCCGACGGTGGCAAGGGATTCATCGACTGGACCACTGTCTCCCGTTAAAGTGCAGACGGGTTGGCTTCGCATATCCGAGCAAAGCCAGGCAAATCCGACGATGGCGCAACTGTACTCCGGCCAGCTCTCGTGCGCTTTCTTGAAGTTTCTTGCGATCGCTTTCCAGTTTCGTATCGTAACCTTCTCTGGAATACCACAAGGGGAACTCCAGACTGCTGGAAGTGCATAACCTACTTAGAGCTTTTTCGTCTCTTTCGGTGACCGCTACGAGTCATTGACCGGCAACTTGTTCCGGCGCCGACTCCCTACTCGATTGGTTGTGGCCATTCGCCGGAATAGAATCCTTTCCCCTGGGATCCACCAGCCACTGGCCATGAACCTTACGAAGTAGCATATAGTGGCTGGCTGTCTTTGGCTTGCAGAAAGCAATGGAGTATCCGATTTCGCACTCCATCGTGGCCAGATAGCCATCTACAGCGCGGTTCACATCTGGAGGGGAATCGCCGGAGCGTTCACGAAAAATACGGGTCATATCTTCGGCTCGTTCTTTTGCCTCGGGAACGGTAAGCGAAGCCACTGTTTCCGAATCCCCGTTCATCAGCGCCTTGAACCAGACTCGGCCAACTGTGGCCGGCTCGTTCTCTGTGGCGGAAAGCCCCGGTGCAAAAACCAGCAATCCGGCCAGAAGAAGCAAGCATCCCCGCTGAAAGCCTTGCAAGATTCTGGGTCTTGATTCGGACGAAAACCTGTGCCGGAATACCGTTGAACATTCCGATTCAAATTCGGCGGAAGAAGCGGCAAAAACCCTCCGTTTGCGGCTCCGAATAGGAATTAATGGCGTGGTCAGGTGGCCTGGCAAGTATGCAAAATAACAAATCCGGAACATGAATAATTCATGATTGAAGGGCCTGTACTGTCAAGAGACAGTGCGTTCGGAACGACCAGAGGCGAGGCGCATCGAAGCACCGGGCTTAACTTAGAACGGAATCGCCATCACCTTTTTGGAAGTGGCAGATTGGCAGATTGGCAGGTCGGCACATCGGCAAATCGGAACATGCGCGCATGAGAGTGATCAGAAGCAGAAGAACGACGGGAACCGGAAGGCGTACACCGGATGGCTTCGTAGCGCCAGGGAAAGCCGGCCTTTCCGAGCTCACTGGCGCTTGCAGACCGGGGTTGACACCGGGACTGGCAGTGGCGTTTTCTTTGATCTACGTCTTCCTGGTCTACTGTGAATCCAATCCAGAGGTACCGGGACCGGTGGACCGGGGGGATGTTCCGCTTCAGATTCTGGAGTTAACGGACCGGATCCGAGTCGTCACGGACGGTAACTACTGGGGTGCCAATTCGCTCTATTACGTTTCCGAGGAAGCCATCTTTTTTCTGGACGGAACCTACCTCCCGCAAACGGCGAATAGAATTATCTGGAAATCCATGACTCAAGGATATGGGGAGTTCTTGGGCGTACTGGTTTCCAGCTATCATATTCATCGCACAGGCGGGCTCAGCGCCTTCCATGCACGGGATATTCCGGTGCTGGCCTCCGTGGAAACCGAAAAGCAAATCCGCCGACGTTGGCCGCAGATGCAAAGGCAGATGGATCTCTTCGCTACGTGGCCGGATCCGCCCATGCCGCTCATTAGCCGGACTTTCCGAAAGGACGGTCTCATGTTCGATGGTCGCGTGGAAGTTATCGCCCTACCGCCCGGCTACGGTCCCGGCAATATGGCTTTCTTCTTCCCTGCGGAGAAAGTCCTGTATGCGGGCAGTCTATTATCCATTCCCCTCTATTTCGATTCGGATGTTAATGAGAAGGCCCTTCTGGAGGCTTTGTCTATACTAAAACGGAAGAATCCTGCAGTGGTGGTTGCCGGTCATGGCCCCCCTGTGCAGGGGCCCGAATTTCTGGATCGCATGGAACAGTACGTTCGAAGGCGGATGCAATAATTGCAATGGCGATGGAGCGCCAGACCCTTCGGGCTCGGGCCACAGTTACCTTTCCAGGCTTCTGTCATCCCGCAATAGCATTCACCTACCAGGCACCTACTAACCACCTGTTATCCCTGGTCGTCCATTCGCTTTAGCTGATGGCGCATTTGGCTACTTCTGCTTCAGTCTGAGATACATGGCTTTCATGGCCAATGTAGCATACGATCCGCGGCGTAGATCGAACCGCACTTGATACTTGAGCTTACCTTCGTTTAGCTCATCCTTTTCGAAAGATCCCATTTGCATGTTCTCAGCAAAACACCAGAGCGGACGATTGTAGCTCTTCAGGAATGCTCGGCTGAGATACTTTCGCTCCAATGCCTCAGGGGAGATTTCGAGAATGTCCAGTACCTGGGCCTGGGCCCGCTGGAAAAGCTCTTCCAGCAGTAAAGGCGCCTGCGACGGCGGAGCGGGGTGACTGCGGCCGATGCCGGCTTCACTCTGCGTCCTATCCGATTCATTTCGGAAAAACGAACTCAGGTCCCTGTTGCCTGGCCCGACCAGTTCCGGGCTGCAATCCTTGAGTTGCTCGATTAACGGCCCTGCTAAAGATACCGGAAAACACTGATCGCCGGTCTTGGTCTTTATCTCCACAGCTTGCAGAAAATGCCGGGAGATTTCTCTCTTGCCGATCTCGTCCCCGGCAGCGTTTTCCCCCGCGCTTCCCATGGCCGTGCCTTGATTCATCCGAGGGGCTGATCCTTCGCCCGAATGAGTTGCTCCTCCCCGCCATAAATCGGGAGTACCCCGGTCTAAATACCTGAGCAGCCGCGCAAGGGCTTCATTGAATATCCAGCTTTGAAAGGCGGAAAAAGCCATGCTCAAATCTTCACGGGGTAATCGGTCCAGAAGTTCCAGGAATGCCTCTGCAGCTTCGTGGCTACGATCGCCAGAGACGAGCTTTCTGCGTTTGAGTTCCCCCAGGATGGCCGTTTCCGGTTTTGTTACGGCCAGATCCAGGCAGCGCTTCCAATCTCCCCATACATCATGAATGGCTTTCTTTCTTTTCTTCGCATGCGGTTTTTCGCCTCCGAAAGGCGAAAGCAGCGAATAGCGCAACGCGGATTCGGGATCTCCCCGAAACAGGGAAAGAAAAGCGAATCCTACCACTGGATGGAAGGCTCCGAACCGCTGGTCGTCAAAGTAGTTCGGAAAACCGGTTCTTTGCAGCCTTTCAAATCCCGCCTCAACCTGCGGGCCTTCTCTTTCCAGTATGTTACGCACCGTAAGCGAAAATCGGTTCCCCCGGATATGCTCGGGCAGCATGGGTTCATCCGAGTACCCTATCTTTCGCAGGGAATATCCTTCGGTTTTCTGGCTCAAATCCCTGGGGCTTTCAACAGTGATCCACTGCCGGGTGTACGCATGCCGGTCCTTTTTGCCTCCGTAGTTGAACGCTTTCGCTGGCAGCTTGCTTTCTTTCGCGATCCGACTGATTACGTCGGCAGTGTTCCACCCGGTCTTTTCCAGTTCGTAAACGGAGAAGCGCCCGGCGGACTCGCTTTTCAGAGGCAACTCGGCGATTTCCTGGACCTGAAAGTCCAGGGGCTGCATTTTTAAGCGATAGGCCAGAAATCCGGCGTAGGATTTCATAAGCGCACCGGCCTTGCCTTCAATCCGTTGGCCGGTCGCAGCGTCACCAGCGCGTTGATGGAAGGCTCTTCCAGAATTTCGAATCGCCACCGACGCAGTATCTGTGCAAGGACCATCACTCCTTCCATCCAGGCGAAAGGCTCGCCGATGCAGATTCTGGGCCCGCCGCCGAACGGAAAGTAGCGAAACCGTGGCTGGCTATTGACTTCCCGTGAATCCAGCCAGCGTTCGGGGCGAAATTCCTCCGGATGCTCCCAGAAATCGGGGTGCCTGTGCGTTACATAGGGGCTTAACAGAAACGTGGTACCTTTTTCGAATTTGTGCGCGCCTATCGTCACATCCTCGATGGCTTCCCGGCCTATGGCCCATACCGGCGGATACAATCGCATGGACTCGGCGAAAAGCGCCCGGGTAAGGGGCAACTCTACGCTGGGCTCAATAATCTCTGGAAGCCCGCGCAGTTCTTCTCTGAGTTTGAGGGCGAAATCGGGATGCTCCGAAATCAGATACAACGACCAGGTCAGCGCGTTGGCGGTGGTTTCATGGCCGGCCAGAAAGATGGTCATCGCTTCGTCGCGGATTTGCTTTTCGCTCATCGATCCCATCTCATCGCTAGATGAAAAAAGGATGGAGAGAAAATCGCCCCGGTCGCCGGGGTTCTTCTTACGCTCATTGATGATTCGGTATACGATTCGATCCAGCTTTCTTCGCGCTGCGCGAAACCGAAGTCCTACCGGAGTGGGTAGTTTGACCAGAAGGCGGCCCAGGGGATTACTTACAACCTTGTTGAAATCCGCCATGGCCCGATCCAGAGCCTGGCCCACTTCGGGGGCCTCCTTCTCAACGTCGGCGTTAAACAGGGAACGCGTGGCCACGTTCAACGCCAGGCGCATCATCTCCAAATGAAGGTCCAGAGGCTGGCCATCCTTCCATCGCGAAGTAGTGTTGGATGTGCACTGTCGAATATCCGGCGCATACGCTTCAATGCGACGTTTCTGGAAGGCGGGCTGAATCAGTTTTCTATGTCGCCGATGGGTGGCGCCTTCCGCCGTGAGTAGTCCATTTCCAAGAATTAGATTTGTAAGCCGTACTCCGCGACTCTTGATGAAGGATTTGTGGTTCTCGACCAGGATCTGACGAACTTGATCCGGATGGAAAGCGAGCACAACGGGAATCCATCCCACGGAGATTCGGGCCATGTCGCCGCACTCCTGGCGAGTTCGCACGAGGAATCCTGTGGGATCTTTGCGGAGTTCCAGGGAATGCCCTACCAGAGGCAGGGAGCGCGGACCGGGCAGAGTGGCCATTAAGCTAGTTGGTTGTGCCCGGCAGTGGGGTAAAGCGTATTCGATGAATTGCTTTTATTGATCGAGATTGGCGTCACGGGAGTTTTCCGGGCCGAGTTTCTCTAGACCTCAGCCCGGCTCTGACAACTCAATCCGGAATGAACTGATCGGCAACGGCAGCCAGTCGTCGCTGACGAATTGCCTGTACTTTTTCGATTTGTTTCTCGTCCAGAAGGGCCCGCGCATGTAGGCCGTAATCTGGCAGGATAGTTGGGCTGGTTACGTTTCCCAGAAGCTGCTTTCGCGCCATGAAAATCTGAGCGCGATAATCCGGGTCCATTTCTTCTTCAAACCATTCGTGTTGATGTCTCATTCGTCGCCTCCGTGCAACTCGGTTCTGTGTAGTGCCTCTCCGGGCTCTTTGAGGGGCGGCATCCTTGCCTGTGTTCCTCCCTATTAGAATCGGTGAATTCGCAGAACGCTGAATCACTTTTTTCTCGCTGCGAAAAAAATTTCCCGCGGTCGCTGCCCCTGGACCGCAGAAAAAAGCGATCGAATGCGACATAATCTACGTCTATGAGGGCTGCCGTATTCCTGCGGGATCGAGTCTGATCGGCGCCAACGGGAGTAGCTCCTTCAGATGCAGAACGAACGTCGCCAACGCGGGGGCCGTGGTTTTTCCGGTTGGTTGGATGAAATCTGCCCATTACCCGGATTCGGGCAGGGCAACTGGTCGGAAGAAAGATATCTGCAAGCCTCGTTGCTTTCGAGGCTCCACGATATGGCTACTGAGGCTTACTTGGCATGTCTTTCCAGAAAGGCATCCACCGCTTCGGAGAAATGCTCCACCGAGCTTCTGTATCTGCGGATTAGCATGGAAGAAATGGGGATGATCACGCCGGGTACCAGAACGCCGTACATGATGAACGTATACATCAGCGCATTGTGGCCAAGGTAATCCAGCTGATAAGTGCGGTCGAAATACACAATGGCCATGGGACTAATGATAGCGGCGATGAGTCCCATTACCAGATGCCATAGCTGATAGGCCGGACGAATCACCCGCTGCAGGATCATATCGCGTAGAAAAGCGGGGGCTAATTGTGGAGGCAGGGCTGCTACGGTTCGTTCGATCTTGTGGAAGATATCGTATTCGTTTTTGCACGATGAGCAAGCTTCAATGTGCGCCAGGGCGTCTGGTCCCAGGGCCTCATGTCCTTGTCGGATCTCTTCGATGTAGTGTTTCGTTTCCATGTTTCCTCGCCCGTTTCGGCAAAACCGGTCTGAGAGTTTGAGTCTCTTGCAGGCCGACTATCCGGAACTATCCGCAAATTGCTTCAGTTTCTCCCGAAGCTGCATCTTTCCCCGGTAGACCAGAGACTTCAGAGTGCCCTCCGAAGTGTTTAGTTTTTCGCTCATTTCCTTGTAGGAGAGCTTCTCAAAATATAATAGCATAATAGGAAGTCTGTAATTCTCCGGCAAATCCTGGAGAGCCTGCTGCAGCAATCCTTCCACTTCCTCGCGCTCCAGCATCTCTGTTACAATGGACTCCGGCGTATCCGGTCCGGCTACTGTCTCGTCCAGTATACCAGGCTCTGCCGTGAAGTCCGGCATTCGCTTCTTCTTGCTCAGCCGGTTTAATCCCAGGTTCAGCGCCAGCGAATAAAGCCAGGTAGACCGCTTGGAGCGTCCTTCGAAGCTCTCCCACTTATCGTAGGCCCGCAAAAAAGCGTCCTGAACAAAGTCCATCGCATCTTCCTGGTTGTTGCGAAACAATCGCATTCCCAGGCTGTAGATCATGTCCGTGGATTCTTGAACCAGCTTCTCGAATTCTTGGTCTTTCACTTCCAGTTAGTCTCTTTTTCTGGAAACGACGTAGAATACGATCAGACCTATTCCTACAAAGCTTGGTATTAGCCCTCCAAGAAGGCTGTAAGAGATTCCCTCCACTGCAGCGAACAGCACGGTCATGGGTAGACCCACGGCAAAACTAATGATTCCAATCAACAATGTGAACATACGAACTGTCTTCAGGGACTGGTATTGATATTGGCCGGCCCGAATGAGTTCCTTTTTGAGTTTATAGTTCCACAGAAAGAAAAAGAAGAGCAACGTTGCTCCCAGAATTACTCCGAGCAAGGGCACCACGCTAATGATTACCTGGGCGGCTTCACTGCTTTCCGGGCGGGCTTTCTGAATCTCTATCAGTTGCCGCAATAGCTCCTGTGTACTCTGTTCTTCCATTGTATATCTCCTGAGACCGTGCTTGCGAGCTACGGTTGCAAAATTTTAGAAAAAATTATGATTCCTGAATCGCCTGTGGAGCGCCTCCAGACCCGTAGCCGCCTCCGGGTTTCCGGAGGTAGGTCGGAATCCTTCTAGCTGTCCAACCAGTCCCGCGGTGTCGGGCCATCCACCACTGAAGGTCATATCGTCAGCCAGTGAATCGGTCCTGCCATAAAGACAGCTTCAAATCGATTCTTCAGGTCTTTTTTCCAGCACGAGATCGATGAGGAAAACGAAATCCCATCCCATGCTTTCCAGCTTAACATAATCTCGGAATGCTTTCTCGAGCTGTTCGTCCGTGGGGGTCTGACCGGAAGGGACATATTTCTCTATATCTCGGGCCGGGATCTCCCGTTCCCATACCCATTGCGCCAGATAGGGAGGCCTTTCTCTTGGGGCGAATGCCAGGATTCTCCGCTTCAGTTCCGCTGTGGGTCCCTGGGCCAGATACTGATAGAACAGATTGTAGGGTTTTCGCCTGAAAAGGACCCGGGCCATATCGCGCCTGGACTCATCATCATACAGGGGCTTCTTAAGCTGCGAGTCCATAAGCAGGTCGATGGCGGCCAGGTGCAGGTGAAAGCTTTCGTTTTTCTCTACACGGTGTTCCATGACGGTTTCGTGCAAGGCGCTGGTCACCGGATAGGTAGGCCACATACAGGGAAAGACCGTATGCGAAAAAGATATGTCCTGGGCCTCTACGGTAGCCAGAACATGGTTGATGCGCCGGTAGCTCTGTGCGCGAATATCGCAGCTCCAATCCGTATGATCGGGGCAAAGCGCCCCGTTCTCCGATATATAGTCCGACCAACGGCTGGCAAGGTTTCGGTCTCGGGTTTGCAAGATGTAAAGCATAACTCCCCGGGCCATGTCCCGGGAAAAGGAAGCCTGGGGATAATCGTTTCCGTCGTTCTCGGTAAGCTTTCGCCGGGTGGAGCGCCAGATGCGACCGTCTTCGCTCTGGGATTTCTTAATGGCGTCGCAGGCCCAGGGGTTTCGTCCGGTAAAGCAAAGAAGTCCATTCCACAGTGCGCTGTCGCCATCGCCGGTGAACCGGTACGGGATGGAGCATCGATCCTTGATAATGTCCGGCCCTACAAGTTTGGATGCAGATCCGTAACACTTAAAGGAATAGCTATAAATAATGGATCGCAGTTTGCGCAGCTCCTGATCGAGCTTCTCATGGTTCGCTTCGGTGTCGGATGCGAGATCAGTAGATGGTTGCGGCTCGCTTCTGGCTGTATTTTTGGGACTGCCGGGCCCGGTCTCGGCCATGAGGCCCGGACCGGTTAGTAGAATAGCTGTGGCGATCAGCAGAAAGAGAGCGATAATCGGCAGAATCCGGGTTCCAGGCCGCCCGCGTCCGTTGCGATTCCATGGAGTGCGAGTGGATCGACTGGACTGTGGGCCCGCAGAAACTCTATTCCCTTCCGACCCCGTCGGGGAGTCAGGCGTCCTGCGGCCGGAGCGAACAACAGGGTGACTCGACGCCACCATACGGTCGCGGGCCCCATGGCCACCGACGGCCACAGGGTTGCTGGCGCCGGCAGTCCGGGACGACCATCCACGGCCCATCCTTAGTTTTGAAGCAATAATCACACTTGCGTTCAGGAGGCCTTCGCCAACCACTGCAAGAGATACACTATGTCTGCAATAATTTCCGCTCATCAAATTGGCCGCTCCTTTGGCGCCAGACACCTGTTCGAAGATGCTACCGTAACGATAAACGACGACCAGAAGATAGGGGTCATCGGACGCAATGGCGCGGGAAAGTCCACATTCTTTCGGATGGTTCTTGGCGAGGAGCATCCGGACGAAGGCGAGATTATTATCCGCAAAGGGGCCGTAATCGCTCATCTGGAGCAGCACGATCCCTGGTCTCTGGAGGAAGGGATTCTGGATTTTATGATGCGGCATACCGGCGCCGAGCACTGGCAATGCGCCCGAACCCTGGCTAAATTCGGATTCCGGGAAGACCAGATGGAGGAGCCTATAGAGGCCTTCTCTGGCGGCTACCGCATGCGCATTAAGCTGGCCTGTATGCTGGTTCGCGAGCCGGACTTTCTGATGCTGGATGAGCCTACCAACTACCTGGACCTCAATACGCAGCTAATCCTCGAAGACTTTCTCAATTCCTTTCGTGGCGGCTATATGGTTATTTCCCACGACCGGGAATTCATCAAGCGAACTACGGATAACACCCTGGAAGTGGCGGATGGAAGTCTGTTTCTGTTTCCTGGCCCATTGGAAGACTACTTTGAGTTCGTGGCGGAAGAAAAGGAGCGTAAAGCCAGAGAAGCAAAGAATGTGGAAGCTCGCAGAAAGCATCTTCAAGCATTTGTGGACCGCTTTGGCGCCAAGGCCTCTAAAGCTACACAGGCCCAGAGCCGCGTTAAGCAACTTGAGAAGCTAAAGCCCATCGAGATCAAAAATAAAATCAGTAACGTGCGAATGAAGATCCCTGACGTTTCGATTTCACGAGGACTCATTCTTACCACGGAAAAGCTGACTTGCGGTTACGGCGACATTTCCATTCTAAAAGACATCGAAATGAAGATTCCGGCCGGCGAGAAATTCGCAATCGTGGGCGAAAACGGACAGGGAAAGACTACGTTTCTGAAAACGCTTTCCGGGGAGATTCCGGCTCTGGACGGTTCCTATCGCTGGACTCCCGAGAAGCGCATTGGCTACTATGCGCAGCACGTAAACGAAACACTCCGCGAAAACGAAACAGTAATGGAGGCTCTAACTCGCTTTGCTCCGCCCAATACGCCCAAACAAGAGCTTCTGGCCATGGCGGGCAGCTTTCTGTTCAGAGATGAAGAACTTAAAAAAAAGGTCAAGGTGCTCAGCGGAGGCGAGCGTTCCCGCCTGATTATTGCCGGCCTATTACTGGGTAGATACGACGTACTTCTACTGGACGAACCTACAAACCACCTGGATTTCGAAACCGTGGAGGCGCTGGGCGATGGACTGGCTCGTTATCAGGGCACCGTCTTTTTCGTGAGTCACGACCGGACCTTCGTAAAGACCCTGGCTACTTCCATCCTGGAAGTGGAAGCGGGTCGCGTCCGCAACTATCCGGGCTCCTACGATGACTATGTCTACTCCCTGGAAACTGAATACCGCGAAAGTCAGTCCGGCGGAGGGAAGAAGAACAAATCGTCGGCGCAGGCCAATCCAGCCGGTAGCGCAAGCAAGCCCGCTTCCGAAAAATCCGATGCCGTTTCTGGAGGCAAACTGGACCGAAGCCTGTCAAAGGATCATTCAGACAAAGGAAGACCGGAGCCCAATGAGACAAAGAAGAACACTTCTACGGTGGATGCGCCGGCGAGTGCGTCCTCCAATGGCAAGAGTTCGGGGGCCGGGGCCAATCTAAGTAGCGGCGATCTAAAGAAAGCAATAAGAAAGCAAAGAACGGTAGTGCGGGATGCCGAGCAGGCGCTGGAAGACCTGAACAAAGAAAAGGAAGCCCTGGAGTTAAAGCTATCCCAGGAGTATAGCAAAGAAAGTAGCGATCGGTTACTGGAGCTGCAGTCGTTGTTGGCGGATGCCGAACAGAAATGGATCCAGGCTGCCGAAGAGCTGTCTTCGCTGGAGTCCTGATTGTTCGGCGCAACTCTTCCACTGTCCGTAGAGACTGTTATCCTGGTCTCCGCGGGTAATTGTTAGCTTTGCGTTTTTCTGCCGCCTTAAGCGATTTCGCAGCCAGGATACGCAAATCGTTATTGTAGAGCCGATTGGGTAATACTCGGTGAGTGCAGGTATCGATAATGAGAAAACTTCAAAGCCAGGGACGGAAAGAAGGCGAGCAAGTTGTGTGGATTCTATTTGGCAATAGGATCGAGTTTGGCCTTTCCGAGTTTCAGGAGTTGCAGCAGGGAATTCGTGACAGCGGACTGTACGCCTATATTGAGCGCGAGCGGCCATCGTTGCGAAATCATCTGGAGACCATTCTTTATCAATCGCTACCCGACTATGAAGACTGGGAAAACCCCGACCTGGAGCATGTGCTGGAGCAGTGCTTGATTGATCTCAAGGATCGCATTCGCTAGCCCCGGCGACAAACCGGGTTCTACTGGAGATCCTGTATTTCGTTCAAGGTCAGGGCGCGATCGGAGGGTATTGTTTGTGTGAGGCGGCATTCTCGCCTGCCCTGAACTTTACCCTGGACTTTGCCCAGGATGCGCCTGCCTTACAGTGTCCAGAGTCGCGCCCACCGTAGATGAATCAAGCGTCCTGGAGCTGCTTTAGCTTTTCTTCCTTTTCGGCCTGGATCAAGGCATCGAGAAGATCCTGCATATCGCCTTCCATGAGCTCGTTCAGATTGTAGGCAGTATAGCCAATTCGATGATCGGTAATTCGGCCCTGCGGAAAATTGTAGGTTCTGATTCGTTCGGAGCGGTCGCCGGATTTTACCTGTTCTTTTTTGGCCGCCGCCTCTTCGGCATGTCTTTCGCTCTCTCTGCGCTCCAACAAACGGGCGCGCATTACTTTCATTGCCTTTGCGCGGTTCTTGAGTTGAGACCTTTCATCCTGGCAAGAAACAACAATGCCGGTGGGGATATGCGTCATTCGAACGGCGGATTCCGTTTTGTTTACATGCTGACCGCCGGCCCCGCTGGCGCGAAAAACATCCACCTTTAAGTCTTTCTCGTCGATTTCCATGTCTTCTTCTTCGGCTTCGGGAAGAACCGATACCGTCACCGCGCTTGTGTGGATTCTTCCGCCGCTTTCGGTGACCGGGATTCTTTGAACCCGGTGGGCGCCCGCTTCCTTATGAAGCAATTCCCAGGCGCGTTTCCCTTCTACGGAAAAGGTGACCTCTTTGTATCCGCCTAATTCGGTTTCGGCGTAGTAGATGGGTTCCATGCGAAGTTGATTCTCTTCACAGAATCGGGTGTACATCTTGAGTAGATCGCCTACGAATAGGCCCGCTTCATCCCCGCCGGTGCCGGCGCGGATTTCCACAATTACGGATTTGCCATCGTTAGGATCCGGCGGAATAAGCATGGTCTCAACTTCGTCGCGCATGGCTTCCAGGGACTCTTCCAGTTCCTGTTTTTCCATTTCTGCCATTTCCTTGAGTTCGGGATCGGCGGATGGATCGGCCATTAATTCATTGGACTGATCCAGCTGACGGATCATGTTCAGGTATTTGCGAAGTGGCTCAATGCGAGCGCTCAGGCGGCTATGTTGACGGGAAAGATCCTTGAACGCTGCCGGATCCTGGGAAACCTCGGGAGAAGAGAGCTGTTGTTCAATCTCTTCGAAACGCTCTACTTCTCTTTGAACTCTTTCTTTAAGGTTGCGGGAATTCATATGCCCCCGACAGGAATCGAACCTGTGCACATGGTTTAGGAAACCACTGCTCTATCCGCTGAGCTACGGGGGCCTACTTCCCCGTCCTCCGGCAGTGATGTCCGGTCAACTGAAATCACAACCTGAATGCTGCATCCATTCGGGCCTTCAACTTCTTTTCGGTGGCTGTGGCCGCTGGTGAAAGGGAGTTTCACGCAATAATAAAGAGAGACCGGAAAAAAGCAAAAGACCCGGGGATTTCGCACTGAATGGCCGATCCTGGCCCATCGATCGCTTTTTGTCCGCGCTGGACTGCTTTCTGAGAAAAAAAGCATGGCAAATGAACGATGCGGAGTCAGATTCCGTCGTAAGCAAAGAGGTTATCCATGAATTCAAAAATCGTGCTGATGCTTATCGTTTTATCCGTAGCTCTATTGGCTACCATCTCGCTACAGGCGGATGAAAGGGAATGTGAGTCCAATGAAATCTTCAAGGATAACCTGTGCTGGTTCAGGGCCGATAAGAAATTGAGTCTGAAGGATGCCGAAAGTTTCTGTGCCGATGAAGACGGTCGTTTGCCCACTATGGCCGAAGCCCGATCCTTGCTGGAACAGTATAAAGGCAAGAAGGTTCGCGAGCTGGGTCAGATGTTCGATGTTAGCGGGCCCTTCTTTTTCTGGGTGCAACAGGAACCAGGATCGAATAAAACCAGCATCGTTCTACCGGGCACATCGGCCACCATGGATCTTGATCCCACCAGCAAGCTATTTGCCCAGTGTGTGCGAAAGCCCGGAAAGAAGAGTTCCTGGTTTGGATTCTGATTCCAGCCCTGGTTTCTAGCTTCTAATCCCGGTTCCATATCGAATCCAAGATCGGACGCAAGGTCGGACCCGGGAACTCGGATTTGCATGAGTGTCTCCAGGCCGATTCGCAATGGGCCAGAGCGCGCGGCCAACGGGTAAAGAGGAAAAAACTAATCAGACTTTTCGTGGCTCTCCAGGCGTTTGCGAATCCGAGCAATTGTATCCTGGCAGCTTTGTAGCGATGGTACATCAGCAGGCGGTAGATTTTTCCATGCCTCCAGATAAAACTCCAGAATGCGAAGCAATAGATCTTTTGAAGCCACGATCGGACTGCTCCCACCGGTCAGGTAACCCACAACGTAGGAGTCTTCATTCACCCGAATCCCGAAGGTGTCCAGTTCGTCTTCTTCATAGGCATCCAACGAGTCCTGCTCTGCTTTCAGGATTAGATTCAGAAGCAATTCCAGGTCTGCGGCCCAGCTTCCTACGAGCATTGAGATCACAGCACGAAAACGGTTCTTTTCCGAATACATGACAATGGGCTGTTGCGCATCCTGGTTGCGATAGGCCAGGAAGTGACTACCCCGTATAACATCCTTGTGGATTAATTCCAATTCCTTATACGGGCTTTCCTCTTCCGGAGAAAGGGAGAACTTGTTCTCCATTCTCTTTAAAGCATCGCGTTCCCATTCAGACATTTCAGAATCTAATTGGTCTTCTGGGCTGCTTTCATCCAATTGGCTCATACGCAGACCCTGGGCCAGGCGGACTTCTCAGCAACCAGTTTCCCGGGAGCAAAAAACCAGCAGATTCTGAATCACAACATCTATGAAAAGGTTGCTATCCATAATCCTCCTCTTATTCGCCAGCGCCGTGGGGGCCGAGTCGGTACCCCGGCAGCAATCCGCCGCATTGGATCTATCTTCTAGTCCAGAGCAGTCCTGGTGGGTCACGGATTCCGCGCTGGACCCGGACGGGGCCCAGACCGCCACCGATTGCAGGCGCGCTTTTCCCGATGCACACTGGAAGCGAGAGGTAGAACCCAGGCAAAATCCGGGCAAAACGGTGGCAACGGACCGAAACAATCCGTTGGTCTGGTACTGCCGCTCCTTTGATTTTGCCCATGAGCCTGAGGGAGCTTATGCGCTGAAGATGGGCCCGGTGGACGATGTGGACCGAACGTATCTGAACGGGCATTTGATCGGTTCCACCGGGGATTTTCGATCACCGCTGGCCCAGGCCTACGATCGCGTCCGACTTTATGCCTTTCAAGGCGACAAACTGAATCGTGGACCCAACCTGATTCTCGTACAAGTTAAAGGATATTCGGTGGACGTAAAATGGGGGCTTTACGTGGATCGCGTGGTTCTGGGTCCTGCCAGCGATATCATTGCCGACTTCTACGCGTCTAACTTCTTCGATCTGGGTTTTCTAATCGCATACTTCACTGTCGCTTCCTATTTCCTGTTCCTTTTCCTGCGAAGGCAAAAGGAAAGGGAGAATATGGCATTTGCCGCGTTTACTTATCTACTTGTGCTGTACCAGTTTCTTCGCACGCAGCTGAAGTACGATATATTGGATGATTTCCTGCTCTGGAAGAGAATCGAATATGTGGCGCTTTTTCTGCTGGTGCCTTCGTTTTTCTATTTCATTCGAACCTATTTTGACCTTCCGAAAAATCGATGGGTCAAGCTCCTGGACAGGTTGCTGGTCATCCCGGCTCTGGTTGCGCTTACATCTATTGGTATTGTAATCTACTCGGATGATGCCGCGCTCTGGTCGCACGTCAACGTCCAATACAATCAGTTAACGCTGGTATGGCCGCCTTTCGTACTTTCGCTTCTGGGGATTCTGGTTTATCGGATGCGTATAGGCGACCGGGATGCCTACTTCATGATAGGCGGGGTTCTGCTTCTTATGGCAGCGGCGGTAGTGGACTCCTTCACCAATGTTGGTATTCTCAATCTGCCCCGATTGGCGGGTTATGCATTTGCGTTCTATGTTCTGGGCCTGGGGCTCATCCTTGCAAACAGGTTTGTTCGGGTAAATGAACGGGTAGAGGAGTTGAACACCAGTCTGGAGAAAAAAGTAGAGCAGCGAACCAGCGAGCTACAGGACAGCCTGGAACAGATCCAGTATCTGAAAGTGCAGCAGGACGGGGACTATTTCCTTACTTCACTATTGATCCATCCTCTGGCCAGCACCGATGTGAATTCATCTAAAGTTCACGTAGAGTCATATACTCGTCAGAAAAAGCAATTCCAGTTCAAAACACGGAAGTCGGAAATTGGAGGCGATATTTCAATAGCTTACTCCATTGAACTGCGCGGACGACGATACATAGCCTTTCTGAATGCGGACGCTATGGGTAAGTCCATCCAGGGAGCGGGCGGAGCAATAGTGATTGGAACTGTATTCAAATCCCTGGTTACTCGAACGCATATTGATCCTACGGCGCAAGTTCGTAGTCCCGAGCGCTGGCTAAAGGATTGTTTCAAGGAATTGCAGGATGTGTTCTGTAGCTTTGACGGAAGCATGCTAATCTCTGCCGTAATCGGTCTTCTGGAAGAGGACTCTGGTTTTCTACTAATACTAAATGCCGAGCATCCCTGGTCGGTCTTGTTCAGAGACGGAAAGGCGAGTTTTCTGGAAGAGGAGTTGATGCTCCGAAAACTGGGAGTGGATGGATTCGATAGCGGATTTCGTCTGCGAAAGTACCAGCTTCAGCCGGGGGATGTTCTTCTTCTGGGGTCCGATGGACGCGACGATGTACTCCTGCCAGGAAAGAATGGTCCGGAGTTCAACGAGGATCATTTCCTGTTTTTGGAACATGTGAACAGGGCCCGGGGGGAACTACAAACGATTGTGGATAGTATTTCCAGCGCCGGCGAAATCACTGACGATCTATCTTTGCTCCGAATTGGCTATCTCGAGGATCCGCCCATAAATGGCATTTCCACTGTGGAAGAACGAAAGACGGAGGCATTTCAGTTAATGGATCGCGCCGAAGCTATTGCAGCCACCGAATTCCGGGAAGCGACTCGAATAGCTCTGGATGCCACGGCAAAGTATCCAGTGGATGATGAGTTATTCTTTCGGGCCGCTCAACTGCTGGCCAGCGAGCCGTCGAGCATGGATGCATCCTTGGCAGCCAGAGATCTGAGCGAACGATTGCGAATTCGCAGTCCGGACAATGTCGAAAATCTGCTGCTTCTGGCCCGTCTGGCCTCGGCGCAGGGGGATAATACTATGGCCAGAAAGGTTCTGAATGAGGCGGTTTCGCTGGATTCCGGGAATCGGGCAGCCCTGGATTTGCTGACCAGTCTGCCCGATAAGGGTTAATTGCGATCTTTTCCCCTGTAGTCAGTCTTCTTCCAGGCTTCGCGAAAGGAGCGCCTTACTTGTTAGCCCCGGTTTCGCTTCCTCTATCCCCCCGAAGCCTCTCAACGGGCAGTGGCCGTCAGGGTCTTTCCCGTTCGCCGAAGCCCCGGGTGCTCGGTAGCTATTTCTCTTGCTTCTTTTGCCAATCTTCAATGCTGACAGGGAGCTTCAGATCCGCTACCGAGGCTTTACCGTTGGAATCTATCTTGATAACAAGCTCGGCACCTTCCTCTCGGAGTATTGCATCGTAAGCACCGGCCTGGGTTTCGGGAACAAAGAACTTTTCAATGCCGGCTTCGAATCGGCGGTAATTGCATTTTCCGCGGATATATACAGGACAATTGGCTTCATTCACGTCATTGCATCGGGTCCAGTAGCCGCTGGTTGCATCCGGCGGATTGGAATAGCATACGCAAAGCTCTTCATCGTCAGAGATCTTAATCCTGGTCTCACCGGCGGATTCAGAGCCGGTATCCTTCTTGAGGTATTCGTAACAGTCTTCGAACGGCCCGTAATCCACCGTATAGACCACATAATGGCCGGAAAGAATATCCCGGGGATCGTAGCCCTGGACATCCAGAGTCATTTCATACCCGGTGTGTAGTTTGTAGGCCCTAAAGGAGGCAAGCACCGTTAGCCCAAGGATTGGAAAGAGAAGAGCGGCAATCAGGATCTTGTTTTTCATTTAAGTCTCTCCTGCAGGAACTGCTGGATTCTGCTTCGACTCTTTGCGTAGAGCACTACGCCGCCGATGATGACCAGGCCGGCGATAATCAGTCCGATGCCGGTGGTGGCCAGATCTTCGAATACTTCAAAGTAAACGATCAGAAAGCGAATACCGGCAAGCACGAGAAAGAAGTCGAAGACAAACCGGTAATCGAAGAAGCTTATGGCCGCGGACATGGCGAGCAAAACAAAAATCAGGGCCAGATACAATGTCTTGTCCCCTACCGGATATACGAAGAGGCTAAAGAAGAAAAGAAGATATAGCAGCCCGAAAGTAATGAGATGCATTATCCGCCGCGAAAGCGCCGACGGTAGCATGAAGAAGCTGTACGCAGCCGAACATACCAGGAGAATTCCGGGAATGAGAACTCCCTTTTCCACGCCACTTGACTTCACATCGACGGCTTCTAGATCCATGAATGACAGGATAAAAGCAGTGGTGGAAAGAACCAGAACGGACCAGAGGATTAATCCCCGGGAATGAGGTTCCAACGACTCTCCGGCGCTACGACTGAGCAGGGCCCCCAGAAGCAGTATGCTACCCAGGGTCAGAGGATGCACTATGTTGAGCATCTCCTCATCCTGGTAATCAAAGACATCCATGGTGAAAGCCAGAAAGGCATAGATGAAACCAATGAGCCATAGATGGAGGAGAAACCGTCCCTGTTGAATGAGCATCAAAGGGGCCGTTAGAAACAATGCCATAGACAGGCCCTGGTAGAACTTACCGGACGTATGAAACACTTGCGAAATCAACCCTATGGAGGCCAGAACGAAGATCGCAAAGAATACACTAATCGCATAATGCAGAATGGGTCTTTCACGGAATTGAAAAATGGCGAATGCGGCCCCCATGAGGATCAAGAAATCTGCTGCCAGCTTCACCGAGCCCGGAATATCTTCCCAGTTTGCAGCGATGAGAGAGATGATCCCTATAGAAATGACCGCCACTCCCAGGATGACAAAGCTATACATGGCATAGGGCCTCGAGCTTTGCTCCGATTCGAATTTCTCGATTGCTGCGGCTTGATCCGCCTGGATGATCCCGGCCGCCACCCAGGATTGAATTTTTTGTTTTAGCTTCATGAGTATTTTCGCAAATCGGTAGTGGCGCCCATCATGAGCGCCTCACAAAGAGGTGTTGCAAAGGGAGAAGAATCTGACAATCCGTTTTATTGTAGCTTTTCCAGGTTCGATACAGTTACTATTTGTGTAGCCCATTCAGGAGGTCTCCTTTGCGCGATTCTAGTGGCATCCCATCAACGGAGAAAAGGAGAGCCCCGCTCCGGGTGGGGCTTTTCTTACTGGGGCTTGTAGGTCTATTGTGGTATATGTCAGGCTGTCATTCTCTCTACTACTATCCGGATAGCAGAACCTACTACGATCCCCGTCAGTTCTCCTACGAATACGAGTCTCACTTTATTCCGGTAAATGCCGACCAGAAGATGCATTACTGGTACTTTCCGGCCGAGCAGAAGCCCCGGGCTTTAGTGCTACATTTTCACGGCAACGCTCAGAACATCTCCACTCACTTTCTGGCTTCGGCCTGGCTGAGCAACTTCGGCTATGACGTTATGATTTTCGACTACCGTGGATACGGTCAATCCGATGGAAGTCCGTCGCCGGAGAACACCTATCTGGATGGTTTGGCGGCCCTGAAGGAAGCGAATCGAATAGCATCCGAGAAGGGGATTCCGCTGGTAGTGCTGGCGCAGAGCCTGGGCGGGGCCGTAGCTCTGCGGGCGGTGGCGGACTCGGAAGCGAAACCCAACATTGCTCTTCTTGTAGCGGACAGTACCTTTCCCTCTTATCGAGGGATCGTGCGAAGAAAAGCTCGGGATTTGCTATTTTATCCATTATCCGAGCTCATCGCCCTGTTCTTCTCCAATAGCCGTAGTCCTGAAGACGCTCTGGACCGTATACCGCCGGTGCCGGTTCTGGTAATGCATTCACGTCAGGATCCGGTAGTAGAGTTCGCAAACGGCGAAGAGCTCTTTAAACGATTGGAACCTCCGAAGTTTTTCCTGGAGGTGGATGAGCCGGGCCACATGTCCTGGTCCAATCAGGGGCGGAGCGCTACCGACCGAATCTTTCTGGATTTCCTGGATCGCGCCATCAAGGCGCATGAGGAAACGGGAGTTTCCCCTTTTCCGGGGGAATAGCGCGTTCGCATAGCTGTTCACTGCGGATCAAAATGACCGCCTGCTAATGTTTGTTCTTTTCCCGATCTGTATGCGGCTCGCGGCTTGCCCTTCTGTCCTGGCTCTTCTGCATTCCTCTATGCCAATTCCATTGCCGCGTCCACGTCATGGAGACGAATGCGCTGGCCGGGGCTCTGACCGGGATCGCTATCTGAGCTCAGCTTTCTTCGCTGAAAGGCTGATCCTTTGATTTTTGGGACGGGAGCCCGTAGAATTCTTCGACGCTTCGCCGTATCCGTTTTCGCAGTTCATTCAGTCCGGTGCCCTTGGTAGACGATACGGCCACGGCTTCCGAGGCAATGCCCATTTCCTTCCACCGCTTTCGCGCCTTTGCCTTTTCTTTCTGATTCAGGCGGTCCCAGCGAGTGAATACCCACTGCACCTTTCTCCCCTTTTCCAGAAGGATTCGTTCGATGGCTGCTTCCTCTTCTCCGGGCCACCGGGCGCTATCGCACAGGATCAATGTCATGGTAAGGGCAGCGCATTCCGTGAAGAACGATTCAATCATTTTGCCCAGCCGTTCGCGCTCCTCCCGGGGCAGGTTGGCATAGCCGAATCCTGGTAAATCGCAAATGTAGAAGGGATTCCTTTCCAGGGCGCCTTCGAAGATATTCAGGTTGCGAGTCTTGCCCGGGGTGCGTGCGGCCCGCGCCAGGTTTTTCTGATTGCAGATGGCGCTGATCAACGAGGATTTTCCTGCATTCGACCGACCGGTAAATGCGATCAAGGGGGTTTCGTTCACCGCCCCCGGCTCGGCATGGGTGGTTCTATAGTACACAGATTGAAAGATGTTGGATTCCGGATTCATCGGATAACGTCGCGGCCAGGAAGTACGCTTGCCCTGGTTCAGGCACTTTCCGCCTATGGATTGTCATGTGGACATACCTGAAAGCAAAAAACTATGCAGGTTTAAGAGTGGCGCTAGCAGCGCTGGTACTCCTGCATTCCGGCGCCTCCAGGGCGTATATTCTGGGCGAAGGGGATTCCGACAGCCAGTTGTTTTTGAACTTCCTGGAACTGTATGCGGCAAATGCGTCCAGCGCTTCCGGCGAAAACGCTTCGTCTCTTGTCAACTCGGTGAGAAACAATACAAGTATTTACTCTACACAGATTGTGAAATACGACGAGCTTTCCTCTCAGGAGAAGTCACCTCTAAGTCCAGGTTTTCGATACAATCGAAAATTTGAAGACTCCGATCTATTTATTGGATTCAACTACGCAGAAACAAACGAAATTGAATACCTGCGTCAGATATATGGTAACGATAACTCCTTTTTCCGGGACAAAGCGAAAACCACCGAACGGACCACCGGAATCACTTTTGGCTGGGGACCCATTGACTACACCACTCAGGAGGGCTCCGGCGAATTCGCCTTCGCTTACACCACCATTCGAAGTAGAGGGCCCTACGAGCAATTCTTCTATAAGACGCCGTCCTTTCTGACTGCTGCACGAATAGCGGCGAACCCATCAAGTTCTGAAGCCGCGTTGGACAACTACAACCTCACCAGTTTTTCTACAGGGCAGCTTAACTTTGATATTGAAACTTACAGTTTGCGAAGCGGATACGCCTGGGTATTGAACGACTACATGAACTTCTACGGTCGTATGGACCTGGATTATGTGCAGGGAAACCTGAAACTATCCACATTTTCGATTGGGTCCGCTTCGCAGGCTCTGGCCGCAAGTACAGCCGCATCGCTACCAAATGCAAATTTTGTGTCCTTTATGGATGCCAGGTTGGCGGGGCTGCTTTTGCGAATGGAGCTGGGCCTTGTGGCCAAGTTGATGCCCGGTATCGGGATTCGATTCGGTTACTACGGACAGGTGCCCTTCCTATCTCTGGAGATCAAAGAGTCATTCGATTCCTTCCGTCTTCCTGGAAATGACCCGTACCTTACCAGCTTCCGCGAACCGGAGCCTTCTTCATTAAGCGATAGGCAGACGGTATTGCATGGAGCCTTTTTCGCTTTCGTGGCAAACTTTTAGGGTTACGACTCCCGGGGCATGGACTTCGCAGTCCCACCTGGCGCTCTGAAAAACCGGGTTCCAACGGACTACCGAAGTTCTCGCCCGGGCTGAGACCGCTAGCATCGAGACATCCGGAGGGCACCATTACCAATTTGCCAATTACCCTTCTTCGGGATTCCCTGTGGGCCGGGAATATCCCCGGCCGTCCCAACGATAGGCCCACACAATGCCTGCGCCGTTTGCCTGTAGTAGGCGTCAAGCCGGTCGCCACTAATCTCTGTTGGTGGCGTCACCGACGAGGGTCCCGAGCAGGCTCCCGGCGCGTCGCATCAGCGAGAAGCGCTCTGCGGCGCCTTCCAGCCCAGATGATTGGCGGTTTCCTGCGCTACCTTCGGAATATCCTGTTGAACAAAGTTCTGATGCAGCACCTGGATTCCTATCACATGATTCACGATGGCGTCCAGTTGTACCAGTTCATGGGCCGGCGTGGCCGAGCTTTCGTATCTTTCGAACAGGTTTCGCACGCCTTCCGGATCCAGAAAGCCGGATCGCTGAATGGCTTCGTCAGAGAGATAGTCCGCGGCCATCGTCTTTAGAGCCTGGAGCTTTTTTGGGTCGGTATGCGCCGGCGGAGCCATGAATGCAAACTTCTGGCGTTCGTAGAGAACCTTCGGGAGCACGCCTTTCATAGCTTCGCGAAGCACGTACTTTTCCGTGTCTCCTTTTATACGATGTGCCGGGGGAACCCACAGCGCGGCTTCGGCCAGGTGATGGTCCAGAAAGGCCGGTCGAGCTTCCATGGAATTGGCCATGTCTACACGGTCTCCGCCCCAGGTTAGTATCTGTCCTTCCAGCATCGTTTTGATCCAGACGTATTGGGCGATGTCCAGGGGATGTCTGTTTCGCACCATGTCTGGATTAATCTGCGCCGCGATGGCGGCTCCGGGATCATAGCTTTTTAGTTGTTCGCGCATGTCAGGGGTTAGAAGTCCCGGGATTTCCGGTGCGCAGGCCAGCCAGGGCTGAAGGCAGGACGGGGTGAATCCACAGATTCGATTTAGTTCCGGGCTCACTACTTCTTCGGCGGCAAGCATACTACCTTTGACCAGAGCATTGCTTTCATTCAGCTGAGCCTGAAGGTGCAATCGCTCCTTTTCCGGAAGATGATCCAGACCGTGCAAGAACATATCCCGACGGAAGGATGGATAGCCTGCGAATAGTTCATCCGAACCTTCGCCGGTCACAACCACGCGATAGCCCGCTTCATGAACATGCTTGCTCATCAAGTATTTCGCAACGCCCAGAGTGTTATATATGGTTCTTTCCGTATGCCAGTGGGTCTTCACGAAGTGGTCATATAGATGGTCCGCCTCCAGTTCCAGGATATCCTGATCCGCTCCTACCGAACGGGCCATTTCTACCGCAATGGCGCTTTCGTCGTAAGAGTCGTTGTCAAAACCAATGGTAAAGGCCTTTACCGCATCCTGTCGCGAAGCTGCGGCCAGTCCCAGAATGGAACAGGAATCGATTCCACCGGACAGGTAGCATCCCACCGGCACGTCCGCCTCCAGGCGATGCTGCACTGCTTCGATCAGAAGTTCCCGAACCTTTTCGATAGATTGCTCTTCCGGAACATCATCGTTTCTTTCGCCCAGTTCGGGAAATTCCATGTCCCAGTAGGCCTTTTCGTGAATATGAAAGGCGCCATCCCGACGTTCGATGACAAGATAGTGACCGGGCTTCACCTGGTTAATCCCTTTAAACGGAGTGCTCCCGGGAACGATGGTTTGCATTAGCTGATGAAAGATCCCTTCGGCGTAGAATTCGCGAGGCACGTCCGGGTTGGCCAGGATGGATTTAATCTCGGATCCGAAAACGAATGCTTTGCCGGTATTGATCCAGTACAGTGGCTTAATGCCGAATCTATCACGCACCAGATACAGCCGATCCAATTTCCTGTCATAGAGAGAGAACCCAAACTCGCCACGAAGATCCTTGAGGAGAGGCTCAAAACCCTTATCCGGATAGAGATTCATTACGATTTCAGAATCGCTCTTGGTGCGGAAGTTGTATCCACGAGCCGATAGATCGGTACGAATTCGTTTGTAGTCGTAGAACTCGCCATTATGAGCCATAAGCAGGTTTTCATCGTCGGACCAGAATGGCTGTCGACCGGATTCATGAAGGTCAATAATGGACAGTCTAGCATGGCTCATTCCCACACCGCGACCTTCAATCGTTTTCCACCCGAAGTCATCCGGGCCGCGATGATACTGGATCGCCGCCATGTTCACCAGAGTGGCCGGGCTCACCGGTCGCTGCGGGTCCAGATACATTATTCCTGATATTCCACACATAATATTCTCCTTTTTGGTCCTGGCCGGCCTTATGCAAGGACGGCGCACTGGTTGTGATCTTTGATCAAGTTCATTGGTTTTTGCAGCAGTGCAGTTAGCCAGGTATTCATCTATGACCTCCTGGCATTCGCAGATCGAACTGCTCCTGAAATCAATGCTTCGCTTTATTCGCGCCCCCGAAAATCCTGCCCTGTCTATCGAGAGGCATACTGTTCTATCTCCTGAATGGCGGTATCGGTATCAATGACCCGCGCATACCGATCTCTCAATGTGAAGATGGTGGAATCCTGCAATTCCTGGGTTACGGTAGTGCAGGCGTCTTCGATCAGAGTTACCAGATAGCCAAGGTCGCTGGCATCGCGCACAGTAGTGGAGACGCATTCATTCGTATAGACTCCAGTTATAAACAGTCCCTGGATATCCAGGTTCTTTAGCAGATAATTGATGTTTGTAGATGTAAAACAACCGCTGGCGGTCTTATTCAGTACGATCTCATCGCCTTCCGGTTTTACTTCCTCCAGAAACTCTGCTTCTTTGGAACCAGGAGCAGCGTGGAGCTTAAGGCGTTTATGCCCCGGGCTACGGTCGCGACCGTCCTTTGTAAGCGACATGATCCGTGTGTGTATGACTTCGAAACCCCGGCTACGAAAAGTCCGTAAGAGTCTTTGCACGTTAGGGACCACGATTTCATCAAGCGTTCTGAAATAGTACTCCTGGGCCTCTGGCGGCACACCGCTTTTGGATGGATCGGCAAATACACCGTAACCCGGGGCCGCGTCCAGATACTGCATATCGATTACCATTAGCGCGGTGTTGTGCTTTTCCAGCGCTTCATAGCGTTCTTCCGTCTGAATAATGGACTGAGTATAGCTCTTCTTGAGGGGATCTACATCTATGTATTCTGGATCCAGCTCCTGGATTACTTCTTCCAGGTGTTCGTTTGATGGTTCGTGAGGATGTATTGTCATAACTCTGGTTCGGTCTGAATAATCTCCTTTTATGTGTTGGCTTCGGCTTTTCCGCCGGCTCTTTCGTTAGCTCCGGTCCCCGATAGTCAATACGAGGCTCTGCTTGCTTCGTGGATGCTAGTTTCTATTCCGAGGCCCTGGTTCTATATTGCGTCCCTTTCCCGCCTGGTAGGCCGGAGGAGCAGCGCTGGTTCCCAGACCGCTGGTTGCCAGACCAGGGCAGGCTCTTCTCCTAATCCCTGGCCATCTGCACCAGCGTATGGAGCGCTACATTTGCTCCGGTTTCAATGTCTTCCCAGTCCGTCCATTCGGCGGAGGAGTGGCTACGCCCCGCCTTGCTGGGAACGAAGATCATGCCTACAGGAGCAATCCTGGCCACAATCTGCGCATCATGGGCGGCCCCGCTGGGCATAACATGTGTTTGCGCGCTCACTGCTTCCGAGGCGCTCTGGATCATTCTCTGAATGCTGTCGTCGCAAGCCACCGGATCAACCTCGCTCAAAACATCGAATTCAAACATGAGATCTCTTCTTCGAGCGATAGCGGATAGCGCCCGGCGAAAGGCATCCATAAGATCCTGTAGAATCTTTGCGTCTGTATCGCGGCAATCCAGGGAGAATTCTACCTGGCCGGGAACTGTGTTTGCCGTCCCGGGGAATAGGTCCACTTTACCAATGGTGGCTACGCTCCGGTCAGTACCGTTTTCCTCCAGTACCCGGGGAATCTCCATGGAGAATTCCGCCAGACCGGCAAGGGCATCGGCCCGCATATGCATGGGCGTGGTTCCTGCATGGTCCGGTCGACCGATGAGGCGGATGGACCATTTAAAGAGTCCGGTAATATGGCTTACCACTCCAATGGGAATGTCCAGGCTGTCCAACACCGGACCCTGCTCAATGTGCAGCTCCAGGTAGGATCTAACCGACCGAGGATTTCGGCGGGCATCCAGTGCCCGTATCGCATCATAGCCGCAGGCTTTCATTGCATCCGTGAGCGAAACGCCGTTCAGATCCCTGGATTGATGAATCCGTTGCGGGTTGATATCTCCCACGAAGGATTGCGAACCCAGCAGACCGCCAAATCGACCTTCCTCGTCACTGAAGGATACCAGCTCCAGAGGATAGTCCAGGCTTACGCCTTCTTCCTTCAGGCGTTGCAGGCATTCCAGTCCAGTTAACACTCCCAGGGTTCCGTCCAGAGGGCCGGCTGCAGGTACTGAATCAATGTGCGAGCCCACTACGACGCTGGGCTTTTCGCGATCTCCCAGATAACCGTGGATGTTAGCGGCTCCGTCCACTTCCAGTTCCAGTCCGGCGGCTTTGATCTTTTCAGAGAGCCAGTTTCGAGCCTGCAAATCATTTTCCGTAAAGGCCTGACGATAGATTCCGTGGTCCTGGGATCGCCCAATCTGCGAGATCTCGTCAATGTTGTTTCGCAGACGTTCGAAGTTGATTTTCAGTTCAGTGGCTACACTCATCTTGTTCTCCTCTTATCCGGCTCATGCCTCGGCGCTATTCGGACCTATTCATTTGCGTTTCGGATCCACTCGGCAACCGAGGCTGGGCTCCCTGCAATCCGTCCATTCGAATCCACCCGGAGCCCCGGGCTGCTTTGCATGCGATCTGTTCCTGGTTTTCGAACAGTACCTACAACCGGAAGCGCCGTCTGGAAAATCGACTAATTGCTGTCCGGTTGCTCTACCGGAGAATCCACTACCAGGTTAATTCGGTGTACCAGGCAGGTAAGCAATGCCATTCGAATGAAAACCGCTCCTCTGGCCTGGGAGAAATACCAGTTATGGCTCGTGCCATCCAGGGACTCGTCCAGTTCCTCCCCGCGCGCCAATGGATGTAGAATAATTGCGCCCTGCTTCAGCTGGGATTCGCTGGTAAGCTTAATATCGCCGGTCAGGGTTTCGTAGCTGTCGCCCACCCAGGCAATGGAGTTAATGTAGACTACGTCAATTTCCGGCAGGATGTCTCTGAGTTTGTGCACTACTTCCAACTTCAGTCCGGCCGCCCTCAGTTCTTCATCCTGCTCTTTGTCCAGAACATCGCTGGCCGGGTTGACAATGTAAACCTTCTTGATGGAATCTGAGAATAAGGAAAGCAACAGAAGCAAACTCCGGACCGTTCGCATGCGATTGGGTGTCCCAATGACTCCAATCGTGATCTTTTCTTCTTCCGAAAGGTTACCGCTACCGAAATCCGGCCTCCATTTCAACATCGCATATATGTCGGCCAGAGCTTGCGTCGGATGTTCATCGATGCCATTGCCGGCGTTTATAATCGGAATTCGCAGGGAATCCAGCATTGCATACACCGAATCTTCGCTACTATCGCGAAGAACCACAACATCCCCGTAGTTGTTGAACATCTCTCCGACATCGGCCAGGCTTTCGCCTTTGGCAATCCCTGTGGTGTTCGGATCGGTAATGGACATTATATCGCCGCCCAGTCGATGCCAGGCGCTCTCGAATGAAAGCCTGGTTCGCGTACTGGGTTCGTAGAAGGCGCTTACCAGAATCTTTCCCCGAAGCGGTGGATGGATCAGGTCTGGCTGCGTTTCGTAGGATGCCGCCAGACGTCCCAGCTGCAGTATCTTATTCCGGTCAAACTGTCGTGCAGAGACGATATGCATACCGGCCAGGGAACGCAGCGGTTCCGCATCCTCCGGAATGGATTCCAGAAGATGCCTGGGTCGTTCTATTCCGCGGATACCATCTCGGCTCACCACCGGTTGCTTCAATAGAGGATGAATTTTGCTTTGATCGAACATCTTATTCTCAATTACTGCTTTCTTGTTTCTCGTCAGAAAGTCGGTTCCTGCGCCGACCTGCGGCCTCTGAGGCAGCAATGGGACAAGGCACTTCAACACACCACGGGTCACGGTATGCAAAAGGAATCGGAAGCTACAGTAGACAGCAGCCCTCGATTCTCGCTTTAAGAAGCAAACTGCCGGTGGAGCTGCTCTTGAAGGATGCAATTACATAGAATAATTCCCGCCGAGAGATGCATCAAAAAAAGTACAAAAGTTTCTACTCTGGACTCGCCAGACCCCTCTGGGATACAGGAAGGTCCGGTAGAAAGAATTTCACCAGATTCGTTTCTTCACAAAGTCGATCGCGAGCAATATTAGCATAACTACAGGCGCCAGGGCGCAAAGAATGAGCGAGCCATAGACCAGGATTTCGAATACTGTTTGGGATAAATACATAAAGCTTTCCTATTCTGGCGGCGATTCCGCCAGTTCATCCCAGGAGAACTGCTGCGGCCAGATTAATGTAGAACCAACTGTAATAACGAAGGATACCAGGGCGCCGGTTAGAGCGGCCACATAGAATCCTACCATGAAATAGCTTATCAGGCCAACGGCGCTTCCCAGAAACATGGCCACGCTTGCTCCGATTCGATTGGTTTTTCGCCAGTACAGTCCGGCGACGATGGGCCAGATCGTGCTGGCCACCAGGGCACCGCTCCCATGAAGCATTTGGACAAGATTGGTAACCCGGGGCAGGCAAATAGCCCAGGTTACCAGTCCCAGAATCAAAGTAACGTAGGAAGCCGCTTTTCGCATCTGCGGTTTTGTGGCCTCGGGCTTCAAATGCCTCTTGTACACATCCTCGAGAAGCAAATCGCTGGTAGCGGCAAGGAGCGAATCAAGGCTTGAGGCCAGAGCCGAGAAGATAATAACGAAGATCAGTACTGCGCCAGTCTTTCCCAGAAGAGCCGCCGCTACCATGGGACCAACTTGATCCGGTTTCGGAATATTGATGTCCATGGCAACCGATGCCAGAGCGATAAACCCGGCCGCGATGGGCACCGGAGCCCAGAAGAATCCGGCCAGAAGATAGGCCTTGAATCCAACTCCCTTACCAAAAGCGAAAGCCCGGCTCCACCAGATGTTGGAATGAAAGATCTCGCCCATACCGAATAGCAGATTGTTGAACAAAAACATTATGCTGGCTGGAAGCAGAAGACTCATTAACTGAGGGCGCCGCTCCATGACTTCGGTATGAATGGTATCCAATCCCGGGCTCATTACCACCATTACGCCCACAGCTACCATTCCAGAGAGAATTACAACGGTTTGAATGAAGTCTGTGCCAATTACGGCCTTCAGCCCTCCCAGCATGGTATAGAGCACGCAAATCACCAGAATAACGCTCATGCCTATGGGGTAGGGGATGCCCGATAGCGACTCAATGAGTATTCCGCCCCCCATGCCCAGGCTAACCAGAAAGAACATGCTGTAGGCAAGGCTAATTACCAGGAATATGCGCCAGCCGGTGACTCCGAATCTGAGGCGAAAGAAATCCCCGCTGGTATAACCGGTGGGAATCAGTTGCCTGATGCGCGCGGACATGGGCGCAAATAGCAAAAGACCAATGGATCCCAGGGAATAACCGAGCATACCCCATATGCCCATTTGCAAAGCCAGTTGCGGGGCTACCATGGTAGTGTTTGTGGTGACCCAGGTGGCCATGGCGGTGCAGGCAGCCAGCGAAAGGCCTACCTTTCTACCGGCCAGCATGTGATCATCCAGTTCCTTATTGCCGCGTCCCCAGAAGTAGCCCAGGGCTACCCAGATGATGCTAAAGATAATGAGCACCACGGCAGCGGTTTGTAGATCCAGCGCCGGAGTCATTCAGCCCCCTTTTGTTCTCTGGTGTTTCTGTAAGTTCCGATGATAATTACTGCCGATGTGACCAGAAACAGAAATGCGCCTATGCCAAAATAGAGGAAGGCGGTCTGCAGCGAATAGTGCTTCACCTCAATATGGTAGACGTTGGAGTACCCCTTTACGTCGTACTGATCGTAGGCCCCCAGAATGCTGCTCACGCCGGCCGGTAAAGAATCCGTGGGCGGCCCTTCTGCAGTCAGCTTGTCCTTGCTACGAAGCAGGAATAGCCGGTAGTACAGATCGCCGTCTACTTTGCCGCTCATAGCAATGGACATTTCTTGATCGTCATGAAAGACGGTGGGCTCTGTGAACTCGCTGGATTTGGACTCGATAAGTATCAGCCGATCCGGGTAGGATGAATCCCGGGGACGGATGAGCTTCAGTTGTTCATCCAGTTCCCATTCTAAAGTGAAGTAGCCTTCGCGGCTGCTGGGCGGATCGCCGCCCAGGTTGGAGCCAAGTTCCAGGAGAGTGTACTGATCGGACTGACCTGCCGGATTGGCGTTTAGCGTCTGCAGGCCAGCAAATAATAAGATAACGGATAGGGCTGTCTTTCTACTAATAATCACACTAACTTTTTACGGCCGCTTCTCCTTTCTCTCCGGTTCGTATTCTTACGATCTGCTCAACTGCAGTAATGATGATTTTTCCATCACCGATGTTTCCGGTGCGACCCTCTTCCAGAATTACGTCCACGATTTCATCCACCAGGTTATCTTCTACAATAATGGTAAGCTGGACCTTGGGCAAGAAGTCCACGGTGTACTCGGCCCCGCGGAAGACTTCTTGATGTCCCTTTTGCCGTCCGAATCCCTTAACTTCCTGGATGGTCATTCCATGGATGCCGGCTCGCACCAACGCTTCCTTAACCGGTTCCAGTTTGAACGGTTTGATGATTGCTTCGATTTTTTTCATGCGGGCCTCCGGCGCGCGACAGATCCACGGGATGACTAGTAGCCTACATTCGGTTTTTTGCTCTGGCAAGGACTTTTTTGTTTTTACGCCATTGCTGACTACTTGTAGCGAAATAGCCAGGGCAGAACCGAGAATTCAGGGGCTGGATACAAAGATTCCAGGTGTCGGGCGAATTGTAGAAACTAGAGGCGATTTGCCCTTAAATGGACCGGACTATTCATAGCCTAACTTTCCGGAGCCCATGTATCTTCGCTGCGGCGAATGCAATCTATCAGTGATTAAGTTCGAACGCTCGCAACGCCGCTAACTGTTACTCTCGCATTCGTCATTTACGGCCGGCCCATTCAAAACATGTGGCGTGAGGATGCGTTACCGTGAACTGGCCGCCGGCGAGCTAACTATTTCCGAATGCGTCACCCGGGTTCTATTGCTGAGGGACTGTGGTTCAGGACACCTTGCTTATGAAAGCGAGCGTTCCATTTGCGCTGACATTCGTTGAAAGGAATTTTCAGCGTCCGTCTGTTGCCTGGTAGCGACATGCGATGTGTAGCTACCAGGCGGGAACGGAAAATCTCCGAGAAGCAGAATCAGTGCAGGATCAGTAGTCGATCTTCTGAAAGTATTGTTCGAGATCGGGCTCTTCCAATCGGCCGAAGTAGTCCAGAGCGATATCGATTCTATCCGTAAAGATTCCGTCTGCTCCGAACTGATTGATGAGCCACATTTGCCAGGATTGATTGATTGTATAGTAGTGCACAATCATTCCGCGCGAATGAATTTTGCTGGTATACCAGGGCCAGGCCATGTAGCCGGATGGACCTGCATGGGAATCCACAGCCAGCGCTTGCTCCAGAACGCTTTCGAAGCTACCCATTTCTTCCACGGTGTATTGTCCGAATAGAAATACCCGGGGCACTTCCGGCGCCAGCTCGCGAAAGATTTCCAGGCTATCGGCAGAGAATGATTGAACAATAACACGGCCGGGCATTTCGCGTACTCGCACTCTGTCCGGCGCATCCATTGGGGTCTCTTCGAGAGAGGACTCTTCCGCTTCGAGAGCGGTTTGTTTTCCGAGCCATCCTCGGGCAGTGAGAAGATCTACGATTTGTTTTTCAATCCCAGGGAATCGTTCCGGTGACTTGGTTTCCAGGTAGAGACCGGGTTTATGGTACCCGCCGTCAGCAATGTCGATTAGTTCGGCAAGTGTTAGGATCTTAACTCCTACGAAAGAAGGTCTGGCCCATTGCGGATGGGTTTTGTTGAACCACGAACCCGCATCCAGCTTCTGCAGCTCGGCATAGGTGAAAGTATCCACCGAATCCTTTGCCCGGTCCGGAAACACCTCGGCGATGTTTGTAGTTCTTGAAAGGTCATCGTCATGAAGGGCGATGAGCACCCCGTCTTTGGTTCGTTGGATGTCCGCTTCCAGATAATCCGCGCCCAGTTCCCGGGCCAGTAGATAAGCGGGCCGAGTTTCTTCCGGAGCAAGACCGGAGGCGCCCCGGTGGGCCATCAATGCCGGAAAAGGTACCCCTATTTCACGGCTCAGGTCCCTTCCGGAGCCCGGCGGACTCAGCAAATAGCTGTAAAGAAAAAACAATGCCAGAAGCACTACCGGCAAAGCAGCAATAATGATAAGTACTGTCTTCAAGCGCATGGCGAAGCATGCGGGCATTCCAGAAGTGGTCAATCAGAAATGGATTGCACGGTTATCAATCAGACGCACTCCGTCACAGAAGACCGCCGTAGCAATTCTCGCGGTACGATCCTGCTGCAACTCATCCAGCTTCTGCAAAGAGTCCGGATCCACTATTTCCATGTACTCCACTTTGTTCATGGTGCCGGATTCAATTACGTCCCAGGCGATTTCGCAAAGTTCCTGACAGTTCACCGAATAGCGTCCTTTACGGTCATCCAGGGTCTTCTGAACCAGATTCAGCGCCCGGGGAATCAACGCAGCATGCTCCCTGGCTTTCTCAGATAATCGCGCATTTCGGGAGCTCATGGCCAGGCCATCCGCCTCGCGGACAGTGTCGCATCCCACTACATCCACCGGAAAATCCAGGGCCCTGGCCATTGTGCGGATTACCAGGAACTGCTGATAATCTTTCAGGCCGAAGAAAGCTTGATCCGGCTGTACTATGTTAAACAGTTTGGAGACAACAAGTAGTACACCGTCGAAATGCCCCGGTCGGTGTAGACCGCAAAGATTGGCGGTTAGCTCCGGAATGGCCATTTGCACTTTGAGTCTGCCCTTTGGGTACATTTCCGCTGGATTGGGGATAAAGACCAGGTCGACGCCTTCCTTCGCCAGAGAATCCAGGTCCTTTTTTAGATCCACCGGATAGTTCTCATAATCCGACGGATCATTGAATTGAGTGGGGTTTACGAAAATGCTCACAACGGTACGCTGGCAGCTTTCCTGACTTTTTCGTATCAGGCTCAAATGCCCTTCATGCAGAAAGCCCATGGTAGGCACCAGCCCTACCGTGCCTTCTGTCGAACCAATGGCTTTGCGCATCTCTGCTATTGTTTGTATGGTCTGCATATGATTGTCTCGCTTCGTAAAGATTCCCCTGGCGAATGACGAGGCCGGGGCTGGTCCCGATTTCACTCCTGCTCGGAAATCTGGATGCTGGAAGCTTTCATGGCCTGATAGACGCGGGAAGTCGATGGGCGACCCACGGCCTGTTCTATGTGAGCAGTAGCCCTGCATAGATCCGTCAGATTCACGCCCGTTTCGAAACCGGATCGATGCAAAGCATACACCAGGTCTTCGGTGGCCACGTTACCGGCCGCACCTGGTGCATACGGGCAGCCTCCCATCCCGCCGGCGCTGGAATCAAAGGAGCGGATTCCCATATCGAGCGCGGCAAATACATTGGCGAGTGCGGTCCCACGGGTATCATGAAAATGACCGGCCAGTTTTTCCGCAGGATTGCTTCGCAATACCGAATCCAGGAGCCGCCGGATGTCTTCCGGAACCGCTGTACCGATAGTTTCTCCCAGGGATACTTCGAAGCAGCCCATCTCGAGCAGTTCCGTCACAATGGCGGCGCATTTACCTGGATCCTGTTTTCCTTCGTAGGGACAGTCCACCACAGTGCTAATGTAGCCGCGGACGCGAACCTCCGGCTGGCTCTGTAGCTCCTTCATAATGTCACGAATGCGATCCATGCTTTCTTTCAGAGTAGCGTTTGTGTTTTTCTTTGTGAAGGATTCGCTGGTGGCCGTAAACACTGCCAGGCTTTTAACTCCGCTTTGCAATGCCCTTTCCAGACCTTTCGCGTTAGGTACGAGTACAGGCAGACTGATTTCCGTTTGAAGATGCTTCACCGCGGCAAAAACTTGCTCGGCATCGGAGAGTTGTGGGATCACTCCAGGGCGCACAAATGATGTGGCTTCGATTTCTTTGAGTCCTGCCCCGGCCAGAAGCTGAATGAACTGGACTTTATCTTCCGGGGCTATGACGGCCTTTTCGTTTTGCAGGCCATCCCTGGGGCCTACTTCACAGATCGCGATCGTACTCATCGAGCGCCTCCTAACGTTTCGTCACCAGGGCCATCATCCGCTGCGGTCCCCGAGATATCTGCCAGCGGGATCTCCAGATAGAAACAGGCTCCCGTTTCGGCGGGCAGAAATCCTACGTTTCCTCGGCTCCTTTCCATGGCATCCTTCGCCATCAAGAGACTGACGCCGGCTCCCTTTTCGCCTTCGCTTCCTTCGGTCATGATTCGATGCTCCAGATGGAAAAGCTGTTGTTGAACCGACGGCGAGAGTCCGGGGCCTTGATCATGAACAAGTACCGTAGCGTGGTCTGCTTCCTTCTTTAATTCGACTCTAACGGTCGACCCCCTGGGCGAAAACTTGATGGCGTTGTTGATTAGCGCCCGGGTCGCCCGGATGAGTGCCCCGGAAAGAGCGGCAACTTGAATGGATTCATCCGTCTGCAACTCTATATGCACTTGCTTGGCATCCGCTCGGGACTTCTCTTCATGTACGGCGGCCAGGAGCTGTTCCTTCAAGTCTTGCGGTTCTGTGCTTGCTTCGTATCTTCGAGTCTGATAGTCCATCCAGGACAGCAGGCTTTCCAGCACCTCTTCCATGCCGCCCACCGATCGGTTGATTTCCACAGCCATTGTATTCAGCTCTTCCGGGCTGAAAGAGGACGGATCCTGCGCGAACATCGCTGTAAGGCTCTGGATGGCGTAGAGAGGACTCTTAATGTCGTGGTTGATCGTGCGATAAACTCGTACATTCTCCCTCTTGAGTGTTTCAAATTCTTGTTCTGGGTTGTCCGGCATAAGGCACCGGTAAGGTTGGAAGCCTTTGCTGGCAGCGCAAATGTTTTACTTGTTCTGCGCAGCGGGCTCTTTGGAGCGAATCCACTCCAGGATGCTTTCGGAAGTCCTTTCCACTATGGATTGTACTTCGCGGAATCCCGCAAAGCCACCGTAGTATGGGTCCGGAACATCCGGTATTCGCGTACCTTCTACTTCTGGATCGAACTTACGGTACATGAATACCCGGGAGCGTTCTTCTTCGCTGGACGTGGCCGCCAGTACATCTTCATAGTTATGGCGATCCATTGCCAGAATGAAATCGAATCGCTCCAGGTCAAAAGGAGTGAATTGACGGGCCCGATGCTCCAACTTGATGCCGGCTTCGGCGGCGGCCTTTCGCGTATCTGGATGCGGGATTTCTCCAATATGGTAGGCGCTGGTTCCGCAGGAGTCCACCTTGATGTGGCCGGACAAACCCTGCTTCTTGATCTGATTCCGGAGCGCGCCTTCGGCGGCCGGGGAGCGGCAAATATTGCCGTGACATACGAATAGAACGGATACTGCTTCTGGCTTAGTTTGCATTGTGCTTTCCTGGTGAGTTGATGGCCTGTGGACGAGAGTAATCTTACTCAGTGGCATATGTTAGAACAGTATTTGGGCCATCTTTTTGCGGTATTCATTAACCAGCGGATGGTTCTGTCCTAGCAAATGGAAGCTGGCAATTAGTTTCTCTTTCTCTTGCTTTCCCTTATTTCTTTCGAGAGATTCGACGAATAGGTCAAGCACATCCCTGATTTCTTTTTCCGATCCAAAGAGTTTTCCCAGCTCCTTGAGCTCGTCAGGCGAAATATCTGATTCGAGCAGGTTCAGCAGTGCCGTCTTTTCGTTTGTAAGCTCGGCAGCCGTTATGGCTTGTAGCGCTTCCCTGATGTAGTCTGTATTGGCCTTTTTGAGCATGGATTGCACGCCCCGCCAGAGAATATGGCTGTGTTGGCTGCTCACCGAGGGTAGCTCCAGGATTTCTCGAACAGCTTGTTCTGGATCGGTGTCGGCCAGGGCCTCCAGAAGGGCTATGTTTTCATCTTTAACGTGCTTTCCCAGGAATTCCCGTAGCATATGTTCCGGCAGAGCTCCCGTGAACTGATCCACGGGCTCACCGCCGCTAAACATTACACAGTGCGGTATACCGGAAACGTTGTAGTTACCCGCCAGATGGGGCTGTTCATCGGTGTTTACCTTCACCAGCTTCCAGGCGCCCTCCGATTCCTTTTCCAGCTTTTCCAGAAGGGGACCAAGCATTCTGCAGGGCCCGCACCAGGGCGCCCAGAAATCCACCAGCACCGGCACCTCTCGGGATTTTTCGATTACTTCATTCTGGAATGTATCCTGATTTGCATCTATCATACCAACTACTCTCGATTCGTTCTTTTCCTACCCCGTCTTTTTTCAACCGATTTTGGCGGCCTGTCTTTCAACAATGGCGCCCCTGAAAAAACCATACGTGGCCTTTGCAGAAACGCCAACAATAAAACCCATAGGGGGTATTGCACACCCTTCTTTATCCTGGTGCAGTAAACCAGAATTCATACCGACTATATAGCCAAGGTGGAAATTAGCTCAACCAGATTGCTATTCGGTGGTATCCTGAAAGGACGGTCCTTGCGCGTATTCAGTCTTTTGGCGCTGTCGCTGCTGGCCTGCCTGGTTCCTGTAGCCTTCTGGCTGGGCATAGACTTCTCCCGATTTTCGCAACCGGGCCCCATGACACTGGCAGGACTGGCAATTCTGCTACTCTTTCTTCTTTTTGCGGCCCTGGTCCTGGAACTATACTTTCAGCTGGTGCGTATCCCCGGCGCCATGCTGCTTCGCATCGAACATTTCTGGAACTTTGCTTCGCCGGCCATTTCCATTTTCCTACTCACTGCGGAACCCCTGATTAGCTGGTCGGGTATGCTGGGCTCAGGACCGATCTTTCCGGCTCTGGCCGGTCATCTATGGCTGGCCCTGGCGCTGCTTCTTCTTCTGTTAGCGCTTTTCTTCTTTCCTTTGTTCCGGGGAATGAACGCAACTTTTCTGCTGGCCGGGGTGGCGGGCGCGCGCTTCATTTTGCTTCCCGCCTCCATTGGCCCGGAATCCTCCATCCAGGAATACGGCCCCTTTTCCCTGTATTCGCTGGCGCTTTCTCTTCTGATCTTTCTCTTTCTTCAGAGCCGTCGTCGACTGGCCCTGTCTCCAGAATACGAAACCTTTCCGGTGCCCTATGGCCTTTCCTATTTCGCTTTCTTTTTGATTCCTCTAATGCTGGCCCTGCACTTTGGCGCCAACCAGTGGAACCCCGATTTCCCGGGTCAGGTACCCGGATTGATTTGTGTATTTCTCGCTGTCTACTGGTGGCTTTCCGGACTACTTCTGAGCAAAGACGCAAAGGCTTCCAGCCCCGGTTCGGCCCTGGGATGGTTCCAGGTTATCTACTTCGTAGTGCAGATCGCCCTCCTATCTTTTCTCATGCGAAGCGAGTCTCTGGGGCCTGCTGCCTATCGCAGCAAAGCAGTTGCTGAAGGCCTGACTTTCTTTGCCGCTTTTCTTGACCGGGACCGGGACGGTAACTCCTGGTTTCCTGGCGGCGATCCGGATGATTCAAATCCAGGTATTCGCGCAGACTTCATCTCATCGACCAGGACGGCCAGTACCGATGGCAGAACCACCGATCCGTTCACCGTTCGCGAACGATCCGGGAAAGAAGCGCTTGATGTATCATCCGAAGATGCTGGTAGAACCGCTAACTCCCTGGAAGGTCCCGGCAGGACCAATGACTCGACAGAGGAGCCGCGCAGGTTTGTGCCTCCAGAATCGAATCCCGGAACTGCCTCAGGCGAACGACTCCTAACAGTAGCGCTGCCGTTCGAGTCTTTGTCTGCCGGACTACCGGATATAGAAAGCGTCTCGGTGCTAACATCCGACGATCTGGCTTTTTCGCTCAGGGATTTGTTGCATGGGCGGGATCCAGTAGAAGGAAAAGATAGCCGTTCCATTCTTTCCGATTACGTAGACCGAGGGTATCGAACAATTTGTACCGGAAATGGCGGTTATTTCAATCATGTGCATCCGGCCCGTCTGGACGAAGGATGTCAGGTTCTGGAACCCTATTCGTTGAATCTCGAAGATGCCGGGCGTAAAAAGGACCATGCCCGAATCGTAGAAGGCGTGAAAGAATACCTGTATCGATCCAACGTTCTTTTTCGTAAGTACAGGGAGGATCGGTTCTTCTTCTGGGTTCATCTGGATCTTACGAAGACTGCCTTAAGCTGGTCCGAAATTCAGCCCGTTCTGGAAATCTGGAAAAACGATTTCGAAGGAAAGCGAAACACCGTGGTTTTAGTGCAAGGACCGGCCAGCCTGGTATTTCTGGATACGAACCTATTTTCCGTGGCAAAGAATCGTTCGCGGATAGGTTTCTATCGGAAGGATCTGCCAGCTCCCTGGGCCCGGGGAATCCATGAGCTTCTGGGGCCGGACTTTGTATATCCCATGCAATCGTTTGGGCTGGATCCGGATTCGGGCGAGCTATGGATTGGCAATCAGATGACCGGTAGCCGAGAAAGGATAGCGCTGCCTTTATCTCCGGCCGGAGAAAAAGGCAGCCCGAGAGACGAACAGCGCCGAATCAAGAACTTGCAGCCTTGATGATCCCAAAGAAAGCATCGGCTTTCAAAGAGGCGCCGCCAATCAGTCCTCCGTCGATATCTTCCATCTTCAGAAGGCCGTCTGCGTTGTCCGGCTTCATGGAGCCGCCGTACAGAATTCGAACATCGTTGGCTTTTGCGGCATACATTTGATTCAGCTTCTCTCGAATCATGGAATGCACTTCCTGCGCCATTTCAGGGGTAGCATTCTTTCCGGTACCTATGGCCCAGACTGGCTCGTAAGCGATGACCGTATCTTTCAAATCCGAAATGCCCTTCAGAGCTCCCAAAAGTTGTGTCTGCACCACTTCATTGGTTTTGCCTGCATCCCGCTCTTCCAGGGTTTCGCCCACGCAGACAATGGGCTTCAGGCCTTTCTCCAGGGCTTTAACTGTCTTCTTGTTTACGGTTTCGTCGGTTTCGTGGAAGTACTGTCGCTGTTCGCTGTGGCCCAGAATAACATAATCGCATCCCAGATCGGTTAGCATGTCGTGGGAGATTTTCCCGGTAAATGCGCCCTGGTCTTCCCAGTGCATGTCCTGCGCGCCCACAGAAATGGATGTGCCTTTTAGTTCCTGGATGACGGCCGGGATGGCAACATAGGGAGGGCATACGGCGATTTCGGCGCTTTCAGATCCGGTGAGGTTGGACTTCAAATCCCGGGCCAATTGGGCGGCGGCGCCCGGCACAAGATTCATTTTCCAGTTTCCAGCAATGAACTTCTTTCTCATTGGCTTGTTGTTTCGCCTATGGATGGGAGTTACAAGCAAAAATCAGAAACCTTTGTTTTCCGGAAAGATCCTTCTCCACCCTGTAAGTGCAGTCCGGAAACTCGTTTTCGCAGAGCATGCTCACTACCTGGTAAACGAATTGAGAAAGCTCCATAATGATCACTCCATGATCGCTCAGGAAGGGAAGGCATTCCCGGATAATCTGAATATACAGCGCAGGGGGATCGTTGTGAAACAAAGCCTCAGCGGGTTCGTGTAGATAGGTTTCTGGCGCCAGCAGCGGTATTTCATCCGGATGTACGTACGGCGGATTACAAAGAATCAGATCAAAAGGAGGCGCTTTTTCCTTTCTAAAGGGAGCCATTAGATCGCCTTCAAAGATGGAGAAATGCAACCCAGGCTCTGCGTACGCATCGGAGTTTACTCTGGCATATTCCAGCGCATAGGCGGATTCATCGGACAGTGCAATGTCCAATTCCACCTTTGGCAGCTTTCGCTGATTCATTTTCTGCTTCAGCGCATGGCCGGTGGCCACTCCTATGCATCCGCTACCGGTGCATAGATCGAGGATGCGCAGTTTCTCTGTGGATTCGGCGATCCGCTCCTCTGTCCAGGCCACGGCCCGGTCCACCAATTCTTCCGTTTCCGGTCGCGGAATCAAGACTCCGGGGCCGATAGCCAGCTCCAGGTCATAGAAATGACATCGTCCCAGTAGATACGCAAAGGGCATGCCCATGGAACGTCGTACCGCAAAGCTTTCCAGGCTGGACCACTGTTCTTCCGAGAGTTCCGGCGGATCCACCCGCAGTTTGATTGCGTTCAGCCCGGTGGTTTCCGAGATCCAGAGTAGCAGCTCCCGGCGGGCTTCTTCGTAGCTTATGTAGTTGAAGCCTTCATGGATCAGCCCGGCCAGCTCCTGAATCCTTTCGTTAAATGTGGTATTGTTTTCCAAAACTATTGATGCCCCGGAGGCCCTGAATAGACCTGTAATTATGCCCGATTACCATCCATGGCTCCACCAATTCCGGGCACTGATGGGCATTCGAAATCCCAGACGAGTCTACATGTATTCGATTCTGATTGGCCTGGCCACCGGCGCCGGCGCAGTCTTATTTCACCTGGCCCTGTCCTATGCCGAGCATTTTACATTTGATTATATCGTCGGAATGCATCGCAGCTATCCGGCCGGGGAGCATCCTATTGGCGGCACTCCCCTGGTTCCGTTCAATCCCTGGATGATGATGCTTCTGCCCGTTGTGGGCGGTTTACTTTGCGGACTCGTTGTGCACTACATATCTCCCGATGCGGCGGGTAGCGGCACGGACACCATGATCGAGGCCTTCCACCGGAAGGAAGGCAAAGTTTCCTCACGGATTCCTCTATATAAATCGGTAGCTACAATCTTTACCGTGTCTTCCGGGGGAAGCGCCGGTCCGGAAGGTCCGATTATGCAGATCGGGGGCGGGATCGGTTCGGCCATTGCCAGGGTTGTGGGGGCCGGGGCACGGGCCCGGAGGACTCTGATGCTGGCCGGAATAGCGGGGGGTCTGGGCGCCGTCTTCCGGGCCCCGCTGGGAGGAGCACTCACCGCCGTGGAAGTGGTGTACCGGGAAGACATAGAAAGCGATTCATTGATTCCCTGTATTCTGTCTTCGGTTACAGCCTATCTTGTGGCCCGTGCCGCCGGCGACCAGAGCTCCATTTTTGCGGTTCCCGAGGTCTCGCTGCAGCACTATCATGAGTTGCTTTTCTATCTGGTACTTGGTCTGGCCTGCACCGGAATAGGCTATCTGTTCACAGTATTCTTCAATTTCATTCGCGACTGTTTTGCCACTCTGCGAATTCATCCTGCCTGGAAGCCGGCCCTGGGCGGGCTCATGGTGGGGCTCATTGGAGTATTCTTCCCGGAGGTCTACGGTTCGGGACTGGGTTTTATGCAGCAGATTATCCTGGGCAAGAATCCGTTCATTTCGGCGGACCCGGACGGAACCGGCATTACCGGAAATCCAGACGACCTTCAGGGACTGGCGGCGGACCCCATGGCCATCGCAGGCTTCTTCTTGCTGATAGCTCTTCTAAAAATCGTCACTACATCTTTCACCGTGGCCAGCGGTGGCTCCGGAGGAATCTTTGCTCCTTCGCTTTTTATTGGCGGCATGCTGGGCGGGGCGGTGGGCACGCTCACCGCCTACTGGTTTCCTTCGCTGGATATTTCTGTCCCCTCGTTTATTCTGGTGGGCATGGCGGGTTTCTTTAGTGGTGTTGCCGGGGCTCCCATGGCCGGTATGATTACCGTATGCGACATCATTGGAAGTTACGCTCTGTTGCCGCCTTTGATGATCGTTTCGATTATCGCCTCGGTGCTTTCGCATAAGTGGTCGGTGTATCGCGGTCAGATGAAAAACCGTTTTGAATCGCCGGCTCACTACTACGATATGAACCTGGACATCCTGGATTCGCTAAAAATCAAAGATGTGTTCTCCGAATTCAGAACCAGAGCAGTCTGCGAAAACCATATGCTTCTGGCCGACCTGGAAGACCGGGCCCATCAAATCCAGGCCAGCGATTTTATCGTTATGGATAGCGATAGCAAGTACCGGGGTGTGTGTTCGCTTCGTCGAGTTCATCACTCTCGTGAGGACGGAGCCATTCGAATGCTGGTCACTGTCGAAGATGTTCTGGAAACGGTGCCTCCGTTGACTCCGGAGGATACCCTGGCCAGGGCCCTTCGAATCCTGATGCATTCCGAGGTTGACAAGTTTGCGATCATAGACCGGAGCGGAACTCTACTGGGGTATCTAAGGTTTAACGATGTATTCCAAGCCTATCACGATAAGGTGCGGCCGCTCCATCCATCCGCGGCGCCGACCGGGGAAGCTTAAGCGGCCCGCAGGCCTGGGATTGCGATCTTAAAACAGTTGTCAATGTGCCCATTTCCATTATCTTCGCGTACGGTAGATGGTTGTAGCGGAAGATACACTGATTAAGCAAGAGTTGCAGTCCCGAAAGCTGGCGGCTCCGGGCGACGAGATCCTGATTCGTCATCAATCCCAGGGGCTTTTTACACTCTACAGAGCGGACCTTCGCAAAGAGAAGAAGGTGTACCGGAGCTACATCGTTAAGCAGGTAGATTCGGGAGAGATGGGCCGACTGGAGGCGGACGGTCTACAGGCCATTGGAAGCACCGGATGCGCTGTCCCTTCCACCCATGGAATAATCGAGTCCCGAGGAAGAAGCTTTCTTATCATGGATTTTGTGGAGACGGGCGCTAAGAGAGCCGGCCAGGCCAGTTTCGAAGAAAACCTGCGACGACTGTACGCGGAGCGTCAGCCGTCCTATGGCTGGAAAGAGGCCAACTACATTGGCACTTTGAGTCAGCCCAACGCCTGGCATGATCGATTCGCAGATTTCTGGTGGCAGGATCGCATACTTCCCCAGGTAGAGATGGCTATTAATCGCGGTTTCTTCAAGTCAGCTGACCGAAAGTCCATGGAAAGCCTGGTGTTTCGGCTTAGCGAAGCCTGGAAACTTGACGACTTTGGTCCTCGAATGGTGCACGGAGATCTGTGGGCCGGCAATGTAATCGTATCCTCGGATGGGCAGACCTATTTCATAGACCCTTCCGTGGCCTGTTCGCATCCGGAACAGGATCTGGCCATGCTCCAGCTTTTCGGGGCCCCCTTTGATATCAATAAGGAGCTATTCGAAATGCTCGGCCTGCCGCCTGGAACCGGGGAGCGGGTGCCATTCTTTCAATTGTATCCGCTCCTTGTGCATGTGAACATCTTTGGCGCCAGCTATGTAAGTGGAGTCAAAGAAGTTTTACGGACCTACCGCTAGCCGGCTCGTAACCAGCGCAGCCAAAGTGTGTAGATCTATCCTGCCGCACGGCTCTCGAAAGAAACATCGCCTCATTCGTTGTTTGTCGGCGCCGGCCCTTCCCGAGGCAGCAGAATCTCAAACGTAGCCCCCGGGGTCGCTTCAGAAATCAGCACAATAGTTCCTCCGTGGGCGCGAACGATCCGATCTACCAGACTCAGGCCCAATCCGAATCCACGGGAAGACGCAGGCCTTCTATAGAAAGGCTCAAAGATGCGATTTCTTTCGGTTTCAGGAATGCCATGGCCATTATCGGAGACTGTGATTCGAGCATAGTCCTGGGCCGCGGTCAGCGATATTCGAATCTTGCGGTCCGAAGAGTCCGTGTGTCTGATCGCATTCTCCAATAGATTCTGGATAGCCATCGCCATCCTGGGAGGATCGTGGTTTACGATACATTGGTTCAATGCGGCCTCTATCTGTACGCCTGCATCCTGGAATCGGGAAACGATGTCTGCGACGGTATAGGACAGGTCCCGCTTTTCCAGCTTCAGTTCTCCATGAAGACTGCTTAACCTTTCATTTTCCAGTACCTCGGTAAGCATGGCATCCAGTAATTGAATTTCCTGCTGAATGGCTTCCGTGCGACTGGATTCCGGGATGAACTCCAGGGATAACTTCATTCTGGTCAGCGGCGTTCGCACTTCATGGCTTACGTCCAGAAGCAGTTGTCGTCGGGACTCCAGCATTTCTTCGATCTTTTCCTGCATCTGATTGTACAGGGAAGCCAGCCGTCCCAGCTCATCCTTTCGCTTCACCGGAATTCTATAGGACAGGTTGCCGCTGGAGGTTTGCTGTACGCCGGTCATTAATTGCTTGATGGGCGAAAGAGTTCGTCGCATGAGAAAGTATGCGAGAAACAAGACAGCGCTCAAGCTGAACAGAAATCCTGGAAAGCTCCAGCTTGCCTGTCCGGGATCCATATCATATTGAATCCAGTAGGTGCCCTCTTCGCGATGAATCCGGGCCATTAATCTGCCTTCGTGAAAATCCAGGGTGTTGCCCGGGTTTTCTTGCAGGTCTTCTGTCTCTTCGAAATCCGCTTCTGGCGCCAGCAAACTAAAGCCCGGTTGTTCTTGTTCTGACGCTTCGCCGCTTTCTGCGTTTTCCTGAATCTTTACATTACTCAGGCTTCTACTCCTGGATCCATCCGTTAGTCCGGTTTGGGACTGCATGGGCATTCGGGCCCTTCTGTCGGGCGAATAGGCCAGGGCCAGCGAGTATTTCGAAAGAAGGGTTTCGGCGGTCTTTCGGGACGGCGGAGTGCCATGACGAATAATGGTGGATTCCAGCAGATACAGTAGTGTGGTTTCAATCCTGTTTTCCTGATGGAAGCTTCGGCCCAGCCGAAAGAAAGCGAAGCCCAGAACATTGAGCAACAAACCCGCAAGAAGAAATATGCCGATTAATTTCAGGAAAATCGAATGTGGATTTCTTCTTCCATGGCCTGCTGACCTACCATGGTTTCCCGGGTTTTGCCCGGGCACTGTTGTGGATTCTGCCTTCGGTCCGTCATTCTTTTTCATTGTTTGCTCTGATTCGGTATGAACAGATAGCCCGCTCCGCGCACCGTTCGGATAAATCGCGGGTTTTCCGGAGAGTCCTGGAGTTTGTTTCGGATTCTGCTGATCAGGATATCTATTGTGCGATTGAATGGCTCGAACTCCTGACCGTGGATCATTTCCGTGAGCCGATCGCGGGAAAGTACCATGCCCTGGTTCGCCAGGAGATGATGGAGTATGTCGAATTCCATGCCAGTAAGCGTTATTTCAGCTTCATTCAGGCTTGCGGTTCGACTTCGGGTGTCCAGTGTTAGAGGTCCTGAAACGAATTGCTCGGGTTCGACGCCGTCGGTAACCAGGGGAGCTTTGTGCTGACTTCTACGCAAAAGAGCCCGTAATCTGGCAATCAACTCTCTGGGTTCGAAAGGTTTCGACATGTAATCGTCTGCTCCCAGTTCCAGTCCCACTACCCGGTCGGTGAGATCGCCTCTGGCCGTAAGCATCAGCACAGGCAGATCCGAGTACATTCGAAGTTCGCGCAGAAAGGAAAATCCATCCTGCTCGGGAAGCATAACATCCAAAATTGCAATGTCGACTCGCTCGCTCTTTAGAATGTTTTTGGCCTGTCCCGGAGAAGCGGTGGAAATTACATGCATTTCGAAGCCTGAAAGGTACTCCGTGAGCAAATCGGTTATCTTACGATCATCTTCTACAAGTAGTACGGTTGTGTCGGAACGGTTCATGTTTATGCGCCAAATCTTCTAATGAACGTCTATCAGGGGAGTGGTAATGGATTGAGTAAAGCTCGCAAGCCGTATTTCTGTGGGCAAAGGCTGCGCCCGAAGAGGGCGCAGCCGCGGGAATTCAGTGTTCAAATCGCTGCCGAAACTCGGAAAGATATTCGGCGGCCTCTTCTTTCTGTTCCGGTGTTAACAGAGCGTGAAAGCGTGCCATGTTTTGCACCAGCTTGCTCCGGAACGCTTTTAACTCTGCCTCGGATTTTTCGGACATTTCGTTCAGTTTCCCCGGATCAAAAGTCTCGCTGGAGAATTGCTTTTCCAGTTCGGCCATCATGTCCTTGCGGTGGGTCCTGAGATTCTTTCCGGATTCAATTACCTCCAACGCCAGTTTTCGTGTGTCTTCTTCTTGAGAATCGCTCAGATCCAGTTTATGGGCGATTCGGTCCGCCACTTTATCTGCCATTTCCGCAGGGTCTTTCTTCGAATGCCAGTGGCTGCGTCCGCAATGGGTGCTTACCAGGCCCAGAGTCAGCAACCCGGCCATCAGTCCCAGTATGCTTCTTTTTTTGAGAATTCTATTCATCCTTTTCTCCTTGATTGGAATTCAGGATCATATTACCATTCTAGTGTTAATAGATTGTTAATCGTTCCAAAAAGTGTGTTGTTCAATTATGAACCTTGTCTTTCTGGGCCTGGGACAATCTCTGGTTTCCTATGAGCTCTGATTTCAAACCTCTAAACTGCCAGGCCTGTCTGGAAGGCGCGGAATTGCCCTTTGAGTTCAAAATGGCCTTCCAACCTATCCTGCGAGTTAGCGACCGTTCCGTTCTGGCGCAGGAGGCGTTGTGTAGAGGACCCGCCGGCGAGGGCGCCATGCATGTGCTCAACCAGGTGAAGCCGGACAACATGTATCAATTTGATCAAGCTGCCAGGGTTAAGGCAATCGAAACCGCATCTCGCATCGGATTGGTTTCTTCGCTGAGCATTAACTTTCTACCCAATGCGGTGTATCGTCCGGAAACCTGCATTCAGGCCACCCTGGAAGCCTCCCGACGATTCAACTTCGCCAGCGAACGCCTGATCTTTGAGGTTAGCGAACAGGAAGACATTGTCGAACCCGAACATCTGCTGGGAATCCTCAAAGAGTACCGAAACCAGGGATTTAAGACGGCCCTGGACGATTTCGGCGCGGGTTACTCGGGACTCCGACTACTCACCCGATTCCAGCCCGACATTGTGAAGCTGGATCGCGCTCTGATTCAGGAGTTAGACAAGGACACCATTAAGCAGAGGATTATCCGAAATCTGATTTCCATGGCCCGGGACCTGGGACTGCAGCTTGTGGCCGAGGGTGTAGAAACAAAAGAGGAAGCCCTGTTTCTGATTGATGCGGGCGTGGATCTAATTCAGGGATTTCTGATTGCTCGGCCGGCTCTGGAGCAGGAACCCATCCTTAATCTGGATTGGCTTTAGGCAAGGAAGCGACATGTTGAATGGTCGGGCCTAAATTCGCACACGGCGCAGGACCCGGCTTTCGGGACCCTTTATTGAATGTCGGATACAAGTTCTGAGCATCCGCAAATGCGAAAAAAAGCAGCCGCCGACTTGCGGCGGCCAGTGTTCAGATGTTCTATTCTACAGGCTTAACTTCAAGGATCTCTGCCTGAAGTCCGCCTCGTAGCTCGCTGGCCCGCTTTATTTTGACCAGGTACTCTTTCCTTTCGAGGGACTCAATTTGCTCATGCATTTCTTCCGGATAGGTTCCTACCAGCGAAAACTGGTAACCGTCCGGATCGCTGAAGTAGGCGAGACGGGTTCCGTCATCTTTTTCCGTGTTGCTGCGATACTTTGCCTTCACGGTGTACTCCTTTCCGAAGCCCTCTTTGCCGTCCAGGAACGGCACTCGCATGGCTGTGTCAGGAACATCAATGCTGGTACTGATGGGGCTGCCTTCCAGGTCGGCCACTTCGATGAGGTCCGCATCCGCGTACTTCCCGCCTTTGGTAACCTTGAATTTATAGATATACTCGCTTCCTGGATCCAGATTGTAGATTTTCGGTTTCTGTTCCGGAGTGAAATAGATGCTGATTCGGTTTCTGTCATCGTCTTCGCCCCAGAGATAGATCTTATCGCCAGATGCGTAGAATACGTTTACATGCTCCAGTGTCAGCGTGTACTCTTTGCCTACAGCAGCGTCTTCGCCCTCGACGATGGGCGTTAGTTTTGTTCCTTCTGATTTCAGGCCGCAGGCAATCATTAACCCCGCCAACAGAATCGCAGCGATTCCTGATTTCTTCATTCCATTCCTCCAAAAAAATTCAATGCGCGGCCCAAAAACTGCCACGTTGGGTGTGAGGATTAGAACCGAAAAAATCCAGCTGTCAACCGGTTTCAGTACCTGATGTTGCAGTTACATGAAAAAAGGCCGAATTTCGGCGTTTCGCAAAGGGGTTTAGCTTCGAATAGTGCCGGTGAGGCCTGCGCAAAGATAAAACCAGTAATTTGCGGCATACCGGGTAGCCGTATGGGTCCGAAAAAGGAGCCGGATTCCCAGGGACTGCGATCGAATCCCCGGCTCGGCACCGACGAACCCGGATTGTAGACTTCGGCCGGATTATTGTAAACTTCGGCCCGATTCTCGATGAGCGGACGGAGTCCTTTTAATCAGTAGATTCTTCCTGAATACGGCGGATTGCGGCCTGCGATGACTGTTGACCGCCGCACGGCTTACTTCAAATTCGGATCATGCAAGTGACTCTGGACTACAAAGGCAAAATGAAAATGGTATCTACAAATGACCGGGGCCATGCCCTGGAGATGGATACCTACGAAAAATCCGGCGGCGAAGACAGCGCCCAGACTCCCAAAGAAGCGGTGCTATCCGGGCTGGCCGGCTGCACGGCCATGGATATCGTTGGAATCCTGAGAAAGATGCGCATCGATGTGGACTCCATGCGAATCGAGATCGAAGCCGATCAAACGGATGACCATCCCAAAGTCTTCAAGGATATTAAGATGAAGTACATCTTCAGCAAAGGGGCTGATCCGGAAAAGGTGGAAAGAGCCGTGAAATTGTCTCAAGATCAGTACTGTGGCGTCTCTGCCATGATCAAGAAGACGGCCAATCTGACCTACGAAATAGTTTACGAATAACAAGGGGCCATTGCTCGGCCCGCTCTGAACGCAACCGGCTTTCAGAAAGGGCATCTGGTTCACGTTGGAGTAGGGCCGTTCACAGGGCTGTGATCAGCTCCGGTGAACCGGGTCGGTTTAGCGGTTTAATGGGCTAGCGATTGCTCAGCCTTGTTTTTTGCGAAGCCTCGTCGAATCTCAGGGCAAGATCATGTCGGGGAGACCAGGCGTCTGCCCAGCGCTCGGCAAAAAGCTTGTGATGCTTTGCCGGGCGCAAAGCAGCGCTGAGGACGCTGGGTATGCCGATCACAACCAGATAGAGAGGTCCCAGTAGCCGGCTCTGAAAGGTGTGGCCATACTCATGTTTCCAGGAATAGAACCCGTCCCCGCCGACCAGAAAGGGCCCCAGCGAGATCCCCGCATTACGGGGCAGTAGCGGGCTATCCTGCACTATGCAGCAATGCCCTTTTACGGAATTCAGCCGTGCGCCCGCGATCAGCGAAGCCAAGCTCAACAGAAGCCCTAGAAGCGACTGCAACGCGCCCCAGCTGAAATCCAGCACCGTGTAACGATGCAACAGGCCTTGAATTAGATGCTTCATTTTCGAGTTCGTCGCGAAATCTTTCGAATTACTCAACGGTATCTGGACTCTTTATCGCAAAGCGGATCGTCCTGGCCCCTTACACCCGGGCCCAATACCTTCAATCGGGAACTTGCGAGCAGGACTGGCGCGCGTAGCAGGGACCGAGAGTACAAAGCCCCGGCGTTGTCTAACTACTCGGTTACGATTTCGAAGTAATTCCCTTTTTCGTATTCTTCGTACTTTTTAAAGTCCAGAGGCTTGCTTGCCGGTCTAAAGGGGCCATCGTAGGGCTTCAGCTCCAGACCGGCAAAAAGCGAATACACTCCCACGGCCAGACTCTTTGCTATTACGTCCTTGTTGTTCAGAATGAAAAGCCGGTCCTTCTTCACGTCCAGGTGACCGATTTCCAGATAGGCGACTACAGCGTTTACCAGCGTTGGCAGACTGTAGGTACTCACAAAGGGATCGACGATTTCCGGAATTGCCTTTTTGCCCTGTTCGCCAAGCTTCCTGTCAAGCTTTCGCGATCCGTACTGTACAAAGCGCATTAATTCGTCGGATGCATAATGGTTGTCGCCGCCGTAGTTAATGGAAGTGCCGGGCACCTTCGCTTCCCGTCGCCAGTGCTCCGGAGCCTCCTTCTCCCTTTCCCAGAATGGTCCCTCCGCACGAAACTCGGAATACTTCATGGAGTAGGGTCCAGGTCCGCCCTTTCGCGCCTTTTCTACCCAGTCGTCCGGGTCGCGATAAATCCACTGGATCATGTTGTGTCGCAGGCCCCGATTCTTTTCCAGCCAGGGTTCCTTCATGTTTTTTTTCACCCAGAAGCCGTGGAAATACACCCAGGTGTCGGCGATAGCGATTTCCATGCGATTCCATCCGGGCTGATTAATGAGCCAGTAGTCCGACCAGGGAAGGGCGTCGAATTCTTCTCGGGAACCTTCGTTTAGATGGATACGGCGAATCTTATCAAAAGTACTGTAGCCGGGCGCCAGTACAGCCGCCATTCCGCCATCATTTCCAGGGCCCGCCGGATTCATATGCAACGAAACAACCAGGTAGGGCTTTTCGGAGTTCATATACGTCAGGCGGCCAGGCATGAGTTCTTTCGGATTCTTGCGGTTGGGAAAGTCGTACAGGCGGAAGGGAACGTTTACATCGGGATGATCCGCGCCCAGGCCTTTTTTCTGCCATCCTTCTTCGCGGCTCATTACGGATCGAAAACGCACACGAGTAAACTCTTTCTGATCGGAAAACTGAGTCAGGATCTTTCTGAACTCTTCCCAGCCCTTGTCGGTTTCGGTGAGTTGAAGATAGTGATGCACCCGGCGCGCCAGGTCAAGCATGACCATGTGTTCTTCGTACTTTCCGTAACGCATGCCGTACAGATAGGGGCTCAGGTACTTCTTTGTCACCGGATCCCATTTATCGTCATAGCCGGGCGTCGGGGCTCCTCCATGACCGGGATCAACGATTACTGTATAGGATGGCCCTCCCCATACATCGCAGCTACTCGTTTGAACGATGGCCACTGCGAAAAGAATTATGGCGGCCCACCTTCTTCGATTTGATTTCAATACCATAACTCTTCCCTGCCTCTTAGCCGGTTTCCGGCTGCCTTTAAGATTTTCCAAATAACTACTGGCTTCGACGCTACTGCTCTCGGCGGATTACACAATCCTCACAGCGGGTTGCCGTGCTCCGTCCACCGGTCTGCATTCTCGGATGGCTTCGGTTGCACTCGGCACCACCGGGACCCCCATCGTGCCTTATTCGGCGAGGTCCACTCGGAAGGGCTCCAAGGCGCGCACCAGTTCTTCGGGTAAACGGACTGGCATCCCTTTTTCAAAATGAATCCACAGAAATTCCCCGTGGGCTGTGCAGACGCAATCGTTTTCATTCCACATAGTGCAGATCATTTCAAACTTACGGCTGCCCAGATTGTTGATTCCAATGGTGACGTCCAGGGTGGACGGGAAGCGCACCTGACTTCTGAATTGCAATGAGATCTCGTGTACCACCGGGCCTGTGGGCTCAATCTTTTCTGTGTTCCAGACCTTCCGTTCGCTGAAAAACTCGGTGCGTGCATTTTCGAAGTATACGGTATATTTCGTATGGTTAACATGGGCAAAGGCGTCCAGGTCTGACCAGGCTACCTTCTGTTGAATTGAATAGGGGAGCTTTTTTAACGGGATCCGGGGGATTCTGGACTTTTGCGTGGAGGCCATTGATCCAGATTTTTTTTTCTTTTGCACCAGGCACCCTTTTTTGAACTGGCAAGCTCCTCGCATTGGTACTACGAGCAGGCCCGTGTTGCCCCGTAGTGAAACGGTTCCCGGCCCTGAAGCCCCCTGCTGCAAACCTGGGAAAGGTAAGGAAGGCCCTCAATGACACCATTTGTTTCCGATCATCCTGATTATTATCCCCCGTCCTATCTTCTGGACTTCCTGGAGCGCTACCAGGCCAAACTTCCGTATTCGAGCGGGGACCTTTCCGGAGAGAGTCTCAAGTATTTCAGAAGTCATAACCCGGTGGCCGTTTTTCGCCTGGACCAGGACCAATGGGATGCCTTGAGTTCGGTACCCACTGGCGAGCTGGACGAATTTCTGGAAAGTAGCGAAAGCCCATCTGAGCGAAAATGGGTGGTTTCCTTTCCCGGATCGAGAGAGGATTATCACCTTCGTTTTCTTCCCAGGGACGGAGCCGATGCCGAACAACCCGAATTCACTGTGGAGACCCTGGTATACAGGGACGGCGCATGGGTGGGCTCCGAGCAGGCGCGCGCGGATTATCTGGCCGGCAATCTGCGTCCCCTGAAAGAAAGGGAGTACCTCTCCGCCGACGTATTGCGAGTACCGGGTATAGCGGCGCTTATGGATTTTGACCTGGAACCGGCATTCAAGGCAAAGCTACGTTCGGCGTGGTCCGTGGAAGGAGCGGAAGAGCTATCGCGGAAGTTTCTGCGAAAGTGTTTCCAGAAAATCGTTTGCGGGGCCCGGCCATCCACTGGCTTCATAGTCCTCGACGAGCTGGGCGCTCTGGACTGGTTTCTTCCAGATCTGGCAAAAGGCAAGGGGCTGACGCAGAACCGCTACCATAAGCACGATATCTTTCACCATTTAATTTATGCCTGTGATGCGGTGGAGGAGCCGGTGCTCAAGCTTCGCCTTGCTGCCTTGCTCCATGACATCGGAAAATCGGATACCCGCAAGGAGCAGCCGGGCGGGGAAGCTACATTTCACAATCATGAAGTTGTAGGAGCCAGGATCACAGAGCGAATCATGCGCCGGTTTGGCTTCGATTCCAATCTGGGAAAAAGAGTTCGCTTTCTGGTTCGAAATCATATGTTCCATTACACCTCAGAGTGGAGCGACCGGGCTGTCCGCAGATTCATGCAAAAAGTGAGTCCTTCCCAGCTTGAAGATTTGATCGCTTTGCGGTTGGCGGACAGGAAGGGATCTGGAAAACGCCAGGCTTTGCCCCGGGCAATCAAGGATTTGATACGTCATATTGAAGAGATCAAGCGGCAGGAGTCAGAGCTCAAAGTCAGGGATCTAAAGATTGGCGGAAATGACCTCATGGAGCTGGGTATGAAGCCGGGCCCGGAAATGGGAGATCTGCTCAAGTCCCTCCTGGATCGGGTAAAGGCTGGAGAAATGCCTAACGAACGGGAAGCGCTTCTGGAAGCGGCCCGGCAGGGCACCGAGAGCATAGCCTGAAGTACGGGAAATCACTTGCCGATCTTGTTAAGTACTCATAAGGTCAGCATAAATGCAGCCCAACGCTCAACTGGACAGGCTTTCCGAAGCTTTCTTTCGCAGGATGAAATCCTGTCTGGGAATCATAATAACCACTCACCGCGGGCCGGATCCCGATGGGCTGGGCGCCGAAATCGGCCTCAATTATCTCCTACTTAAGCTGGGCTTCGATTCGCGAATCATCAATCATGATGAAGCGCCGGAAAAGCTGAGCTTCATTCTCGAAGGTCATAAGATAGAGACTTTTGATCAGGTAGATGCCCGGGAAGGGAGAGAAAGGCTTCGAGGGCGCACCGTAATCAGCGTAGACAACTCGGACCCCGAGCGGATAGGCGATGTTGGCTTCCTGCTGAACAAGGATCATTCCAACCTGGTGATTGTAGATCACCATGACGGGGCCGCCCCGGACTACGAAAGACTGTTTCAGGATCCCGACTGCGCTTCTAGCTGCGAACTTGTTTACCGTCTTTACGAGGCTGCAGGTCAGGAAATCCCGCCGGAAATCGCGCTGGCCCTCTATGCAGGAATCGTGGCCGATACGGGCCACTTCCGATACGGAAAGACCACTCCGGAAACCCATAGGATTGCGGCCAAACTTCTAGAGACAGGTATTCGCCCGGAAAAAGTAGCGGAGGGACTTCTGAACAACCAGCCCCTGGGTCGTCTGGAAATCAAGAAGAAGCTCTATCAGAGCCTACGATTTAGCAAAGGGAAGACCATAGCATTCTTTTCCATTCGAAGGGACGATGTGCAGAAGCTGGGCCTGGAATTCGATCATCTTGACGGACTGGTCAATGAGCTTCTGGAGCCCGGATCGGTGAAAGCGGCGGTGATGTTTTCCGAAAGAGACAGGCATCGTACCCGAATCTCCGTCCGCTCCCGGTCTGATGTGGATGTTTTACCCGCCGTGCAAAAATACGGCGGCGGAGGGCATAAGAATGCATGCGGCGCCACAGTGGATTCGCCGCTTGACAGCGCTATAGCCGAGTTCATTCCTGTTCTTCAGGCTCAAGTTGGTGAGCCTACCTAGTTGTGTTCCATCTGGAGCCTGAACGGGGCTCATATGAATCGGCATGCTATTTAATTCATTCTTATTCCTATTGTTTCTGGCTACGATCTATGTAGTCTACTGGTCGGCTCCATCGCGCTACCGGCCGGGAATCTTAATCGTCGGTTCCATAGTTTTCTACGCCACCTGGGGTCTGAATCGCGAAGGCTGGTGGGGAATTCGCTGGACAGTCCATTTTATCGGACTGGTGGTCTTCAACTACTTCATGGTGGAGTGGATGCTTCGCCATCCCGCAAGGAAAAAGATGATTATGGCCACCACGGTCATTATCAATGTCATCAACCTGGCCATATTCAAGTACTTTGGATTCTTCGTCCGCGTAACTGTCGATTTCGGTATAGATCTGCCTCCCTTTGTGGAGAACATGGATCTGTTCCTTCCACTGGCCATTAGCTTCTATACCTTTCAGCTAACGGCCTATGTAGTGGATGTTTATCGCGGCGTAATAACCGAAGAAATCAAGTTTTCTCGATTCTTTCTGTTTATCCTGTTTTTTCCCCAGCTCATTGCCGGACCCATCATGCGCTCTACGGATTTCTTGCCTCAGAATCCGTATGTGAACAAGGAGCGGATCTACCGGGGAAGCTGGCTTATCATGGGCGGCCTGATCAAGAAAGTGCTCATAGCCGATCCAATGGGGACAATCATTGCTCCGGTTTACGCGGCCCCGGAATTGTACACCGGCTGGAGCTTGATGCTTTCGGCGGTTTGCTTTGCTATTCAAATCTACTGCGACTTTTCCGGTTACACCGACATTGCCCGCGGTTCGGCTCTGTTTCTGGGCTACGAAATACCTGAAAACTTTGCGGCGCCCTTTTTCTCGGCCAGCGCCCGCGAAATCTGGCAGCGCTGGCACATTACGCTGGCTACCTGGCTTCGGGACTATATCTACTTTCCACTGGGCGGTAGCAAGATCTCCGAACTGCGCACCTACATCAACCAGGTGATCACATTCACTCTGGGAGGACTCTGGCATGGCGCCGACTATACATTTGTCCTCTGGGGAGCAATGTGGGGAGTGCTTCTGGCCATGGAGAGGTTCTTTGAAGGCGTTCTGGGGTGGAAGCTAACCCCTGAAAAGAACGGAGTTCTGCGGATTCTCAAGATCATGATCATGTTTTTGATCTTTTCCTTCGGCGCTTTCATGTTCCGGGCACAACCGGTGCAGTACAAGACCGTAGAGGTTAGCTCTACCGAGATCATGATCGAGATGATCTCCGGAACATTTACACACGGTAGCCACCATCTCGAAGAGCACTACACGGAGGCCGGCGGCGACGCAGAAACCATGGAAGCGGTCTTTGGACGTCAGGTATTCCGAAGCGAAGAAATGAAGCAGCTGGAGACCATCTCCTTTATGGCTCTGGCCGTGCTTTTTTTCCACTGGCTGCAATACAAGCCGTCTCAGTTCCAATGGTTGCGCAAATACGATTTCTGGCTGATTCTGATTCTGGGCACTCTCATTGGCGGCTGGCTGCTACCAGCGCTTTCGCAATCCGGACATCAGTTCATATACTTCGTGTTCTAATACTGGATCACAAACCAGCAACCCGGGACTTAATCTTCGCGCACCAGGGGGGCGCATTTTGAGCGAATCAATGAAAAAGGTTATTCTAATTACTTTTCTCTTAATCTCTCTCCTGCTTGCGGGGATCGGAACGTTCGTTTACCTCCCCACAATCATTCAGGGCCTGGACTTCAGCTCCGCCGATTTCAGAAAGATCAGCCTGGTCGACCATGCGGAGCGGGACAAGGAAACTCTCTGGATACAGACAGCGGAGCTAATGGTTCCCGAAGATGCAAAAGGCTATGTCCTGATTGTGCCCGATCGGGACTACGATCGTGACTGGAATTCGCCGGGGAATCAAACCCGTCCAGGGCTGCGCTTTGCGCGAAGACTTGTAGAAAGAAATATGGCTGTGATTCGCTACAGTCCGCCCGGTAGCGCCGACGAAACAATCGATCTGGTGGATCCAGACAAATCGACAGAGGCTCTTCTGGCCGTAATCCAGGCTTTTGAGAACTGGCAGAAGAGCGCTTCGCAGCCCGATCTTCCGGTTACCGTTCTTACTATAGGCGAAGGGTGTATTGTTGCGGTGACGGCGCTGCAGCGAACGGAGACACTGAAATGGACGGTAGACCGACTCATGCTGGGCGGATGCGCCTATTCCAGTACGCTGCTTTCCGGCTGGGCGGGCAGGGTTTTCTACAATATGGAATTGTCTGGAGCGTCCGAGGAAACCATGAATCGGGCGCAGGAAATCTGGAAATCGCATAAGAAAGAAATCGAGTCTGGCGCGATTCCGGAGCTGGACGAAGAAGCCTGGGAAGAAAGACTGGAAGAGCTCCGAAAGGCCGGTTTGTCTGCGGACTTGCAGGCATTCGAAAAGACTCTTTCGCATTTGTATAAGCCGGAGAATCGTTCCTGGACCCGGCGGGCGGCCCATCTGGAATTTCTGCCGCTCCTGGAGTCCTTGCGGCAGGCCCGGCCGGATATGAAAATCATCCATCTGCTAGGACAATACGATGAAGAGATTCATCCAGTGGATAGGGATAACCAGGAAAACCTTGTCCGTAGCGGCCCAATCTCTAACTATCAATTCGTCTATCTGGAAAGAACGGATCATGGCTTTGTCGTTCGAGACTCGCCTCCGGCCAGCCCGGTGGAAAACATGATGCGAAGAAGGGATCCCTTTGCCGAATTCAGTCCCACACTCCTGGACCTTATCGCCGGGCAGCCCTGAGCAAAAGCCAGCAAGAAAACAGGTGGCTGCGATCGAGACCGGTCATGGCTTTACTTCTCCGCTGGCCTACCGCGCGGGCCAGTGGCCGCTCGTCCTCTCCTCGTAGTGGGGCAATGGCCTGTAAGGACGCCTTTCTTAAGCCGGCCAATGGCCGGTAAGGACGGCCTTCTTGAGCCGGGCAATGGCCTGCAAGAACCGCCTCCTTGAGCCGGTCAATGGGTTATCCCAACCCCGTCTTCAATGGGCGAACTAAATGATTCCCTGTGCCGCGTCAGTGGGTCCGGCTATGGCCCGTCGTACTTTTAGCGCATCCAGAAGCGGAGCCGGCTCATGCGTACGAATGAATTCTACGCCGTTTTCGGCCAGGTAGATTTCGGCGCCCAGGGTGGCCGCCTGTCGTTCCTCGGGCCCCCGGCGGGTTAGCGCCCCCAGAAACGATTTTCTTGATACTGATACCAAAAGCGGCAGGCTGAATTCATCCCTGATCGAATCCAGACTCCGCAGTACGGTGTAGGAGCATTCCGGGTCTGAACCCAGAAAGAATCCCATTCCCGGATCCAGGATGATTCTGGTTCTGTTTATGCCAGCCCTTGTTAAGTCCTGGATTCGCCTGTCAAAGAAACCCAGGATTTGGTCTAGAATGGAATCCGGCGAAACCCGGTCTCTGTTGGCAATCCCTTGCTGAATGGAATGCATTATTACAAGCTGGCAGTTCGATTGGGCCAGAGCGTCGTATACAGTGGGGTCGCCGAAGCCTGCAATGTCGTTCAAATAGTCTACATTCTTGTTCAGGGCAAACCTTTGCACTTCCGGTTTAAAGGAATCCACAGAAATTCGCAGATGGGATGGTATGGCGCCGCTGGCTTTGGCCGCTGCTATGATGTCGAGGGCCCGGTCCAGGCGTTCCATTTCCAATAGAGGATCTACTGGATTGGCTTCGGGATTGCTGCTGGCCGCTCCCAAATCCAGAGTATTGGCTCCGTCTCTGGTCAGCTTATTGATATGTTCGCCGAGGCTGGATTGATCCAGATATTTGCCGCCATCGGAAAACGAATCAGTGGTTATGTTTACGATACCAAATATTTCGGGCTGATTGCTCATCTATGGATTACTCTTTCCGGGAGCGCATTCGTGGAGCCGCTTTCATGGAACCACCGCTACTCCGGCTCGCAGGGAGATAGATCGATGTAGCGCCGATAAGGCAAAGTCCCGGCTCGTCGGCTGGATACGGGCAATCTCTTCCCCGCCCGGACTTCAGTTCGTATCTTCGTCGCTTGCGCCGTCTTTTTCGGAACCGCTGGAGTCCTTCGTATCCGTTGGGGGCGCTTCTACTCCAGGGCTTTCCTGTTGGGGATCATCCGGGACGTCTGTAGTCTCCGGCCGGGCCGGTTTTTCGGGAATCGTTGTATCGGTGGTGGATTGCTCGCCGGCGGGAATCTCCGTGGAGCTGTTTTCGTTGGCGCCTGGCGAAAGTCCCTCCGGGCCCGGTTCGTGAAACAGTCGGGCCCAGGAATCATTCTGTCCCGTCATCTTCTTAATCTCTCCGGATTCGGCCCCTGCTTTCTTGAACGGCTCGGATTTCTGGCTCCAGTACCGCGCGATGGCAAAGGCTCGGCTCGCATTGTTCTGGCGCAACAGTTCTTCTACCAGTTCCAGCCTTGCGATAGGCTCCAGCTCTTGAGGATAACTTCGAAGCCAACCGGCGGGACTTTCCGGTATAGTCGCAGGCCTTTGCGGATCGACGGCCGCCTCGGTCATCTGCTCTTTCAGCTTCTGGATGGCCGCATTCGCGCGGTCCGACTTGTGAAAGTTCAGTAGCATCTGAATTTCCTCTTCCAATAGAGCTGTGCGCGGGGATGGCTTTTCGCCCTGCTCCAGGCCTGTGGCCGCGAAAATGAAAGCGCGGCCGGACAGCGTGGCCACATCCTGCTTCATGGAATGAATGCGTTCAAGCTCAGACTGGTCCAGAGACTCCAGAACTGTGCGTGCCTGATCAAACCGGCTTCTGGCGACCAGGACATGAACATACTGTAGAGTTACCGCGTTGTAATAGGCCGGCTGATAGACTGTGCTTTTGTAGAGTTGATCCTGAAACTTCTCGTAAGTGGTTGGATTTGAAGTTAGAAGGGCCTGCACGGAAAGAGCGTCCAATTGCTCGGGATCTTCGTCCAGTGCAGCCCGATACCGTTCGGTGGCCAGTCCCCTCTCGCCTTTCATCAGCGCCAGTCGTGCCAGAGCCCCGTTAACCAGCGCAGATTTTTTGGTCCTGGCGGCGCCGTTTAACTGGGCTTCGGCGCTTTTAAGGTCTTCCAGTTCCAGATAGGTCAGTCCCCGGCCAACTTGAATAAAGAAGCGAAAGCTTCCGGATGGCCGCTTGTTTTGCTCGGTGGCTTCCTGAAAACTGGAAAGTGCGTTCTGATAACGTCCTAGTTGGTAATAGCATACGCCCAGCTTGTAGTTGTACTTCCACTGGGAATCCTTCCGATCCAGGTACTGTAGATGCTTCACCGCGCGGGAGTACTGGTTGACTTTCATGGCCACGTTTGCCAGGTTCCAGCGCACCGAATGCGCTTCGGGCTCTATATCCAGCGCTTCTTCGTAGTAGCCAATGGCCTCGGTTAAGCTTCCCGCCTTTTCCGCTTTTTGCCCCTTCTGAACCAGTCGCACCATTTCGGCGCTGGAAGAGCCGCCCTGATTGGCCGCCATGGACTGGAGTCGGGCCATCTCCGGATGATGCTTGTACTTGAGAAACTGAGAGCTGTATACTGAGACCGCCCCCCAATCCCCTACGTATTTGGAATACAGAACGATCTTCCACAGCGCTTTTTCTCGCAGATCTGGCTCCATTCGACGGGCCACGGCCTGCTTGTATGCCTGGATGGACTCCGGTTTACGTCCTTTTCTTTCATGGATGAGGCCAATATAGAAATGCGCATTGCCGTTGGAAGGGTCGCTTCGAGTGGACTGTTCCAGGAGCTTCATGGCGGAGTCAAAGTCCCCTCGGGCGAAGGCCAGACGTCCCTGGCTATAGGGGTTGGCCACGGCCCCGGAAGTCCAGATTGTCACACAGGCCGCAAGAACCAGTAGTAGGCCGGGTCGGTTAGGGAGGATAAATTTCATCTCGTGGTCCGGGAAGTTCAGAATGGACTGCAACCATGGCTCGCTCCAGGGAACGGTTCTGGCAGTCCCTGGCTTCTCTCACGGAAGCCTTTTGTCTACTTTGACCATTTTTTGAGAGCGTTCGTTCATTGGAAATCATTTGACATGTGGCCAGCCGGGTCGGTGTTAAAGGCAGTATGCAGCCTCCCATCAAACTGTCTCAGGTTACCAAATATTACGGGGATTTTCCGGCCCTCCAGGATGTTAGCTTCGAAATCCAATCCGGCGAAGTGGTGGGTCTTCTGGGCCTGAATGGGGCGGGCAAAACTACCTGTCTGCGTCTGCTTACCGGTTTTTTGACTCCCAGCGATGGCACCCTGGAAGTAGAGGGCCAGGATGTGACGGAGAACCCCCTGGACATTCGAAGCAAGCTGGGTTACTTGCCCGAGGTACCGCCTCTGTACCTGGAACTGACCGTGCATGATTATCTGCATTTTGTGGCGCGTTTGCGCGGAGTGCCCGAAACGGATTTTGCGTCCGAATTTGACCGAGTGGTGGAACGTACCAACTTGCAGCCGGCCAGGCGTTCGCTCATTCGTCATCTTTCCCTGGGCTACCGCAAGCGCGTGGGCATCGCTCAGGCTTTAATTGGCAATCCTTCTATATTAATCTTTGACGAGCCGGTTTCCGGCCTGGACCCGCGGCAGATTGTAGAGGTGCGGAACCTGATCCGAGAACTGGCGGGCCAGCATACAATTCTGATTTCCAGCCACATTCTCACCGAGGTGAGTCGCACATGCGATCGGGTTCTAATACTGCATCGCGGTAAGCTTGCGGCAGGCCTGGAAGGAAGCCAGCTCGAAAGCGATCTGGAAAGCGAGTTCATGAAGCATACGGCGGGCGCCGTGGAGGTGGGAGTATGAAAGGTTCCCTGCAAAGAATCTACTGGGTTTATCTCAAGGAGCTTTCCTCTTTTTTTGGTTCCAGTTTACCGCCGCTTAGTATTGGTATTCTGGCGTTTTGTTGCGGTTTCGTAAGCGTTATTCTGGCCAGCACCGATCGGGCTACTTACGAGCAAGTAACTATCGCTTTGTTCTACATCTTCTATTTGCTTACTCTGGGCGCCGGGGTCTTTCTTTCTATGTCCGCTTTCGTAAACGAGCGAAAGCAGGGCACCCTGGAACTCCTTTACAGCCTGCCGATATCGGATCTGGAGCTGGTAATTGGTAAGTTTTTGCTGAATTTCACTGTGCTGGGAATCCTTCTGTTTCTGATGCAGGGGGTCTACATTTTCTGGATCGCTGAAACGCCGCTTTATATGACCTTCACCGGTCTTCTGGGCCTGTGGCTGGTGGCTATGTACGCCACCGCCGTTGGGATCTTTGCATCCAGCTTCACGGAAAGCCACTTGATTTCACTCCTTATTGCTACGGGCATCCTGGTCTTTGTGGATATCGGCGGCTATCTGGCGGGCCTACTGCCGGCGCCGGCTCGGGAGATATTCAGCTACATGCATGCCCTGGATCAGTTTAATCCCTTCACTCGAGGAATCATTCCTTTGCAGGGCACCCTGTTCTTCGGAGGCATGGTGGTGCTATTTCTATTTTTCACCGTGCGGGTGCTGGAATCCCGTCGATGGAGAGGTAACTGATATGAGTTTGGCTTTAATGCGAGAAACTACGAAACGGATTGGGGGCTGGACCCTGCTCGCCGGCGGACTGACCACTTTTCTTGCCTCTCAGTATCTGAACTCAACCACCGGCATTTTTTTGTTCGCCATTGGAGTTTTACTGCTTCTATCGGATCCGATTCTTCTGCTACTGGACCGCAGGGACTCCACGTTGGAAGGTCGCTGGAAGACTCTCTATGCCTCCTGGGGGCTCATACTTGCTTCCATTGTTTTCTTCATACTGCGAAATCAAATCCATGGCGACGACGACAGCATCGCTGCCCGCATTCGGCTGTTTCTGCTTATACTTTTTCTCTTTAGCTTTATTGGGGCCGCGCTTCTGCGCATCTCGGCCGGTCTGGAGTACAGTTCCCGCGCCAGCCTGTCCGGTCAGCAGAGCCGCGAACGAAACGCAGTAAAGGCTTCCCTGGGGGTCCTGGCCGCCCTTGCTTTGTTTTCGGCCTTGAACTATCTGGCGGCCATGCGAAACCCAACCCTGGATCTATCCCCGGGCTACTTCTCCTATAGCGAGGAATCCAGAGGCATTATTGCCAGTCTGGACGGAAAGGTAGAAGTACATGTATTTTTGCCCGTGAAGCAGGCGATTCGCGATAAGAAGGCCAGTTCCACCATGCCGGAGCTTTATCTAATAGCCGAAGACATCAAGTCTATGCTTCAGCAACTTCCGAACATTAACTCTTCCATCGAATTAGAGTTCCACAATGCGGACCTGGCCGATTTTCAGTCCGATGAATTCGGCCGTGTATCCAACGGAACAATCATAATTCGGGCTCTGAAGAAGGGACAGGTAGAAGCTACCGACCGACCCTATGTAGATCGAAGAGTCTATGTCTATACGCGAAAAGATATGGAACGACTGGAGCGCGAGTCTGTACGGGCCATGCTTCAGGTTTCTTCGCCGCCGCGAATGGTTTACTTCCCGGCCGCAAACGGAGAGAGAATCGCTTTGCAGAAGGGAGCGGCGAATCCTCATTCCCTGGAAACATTTAGAGAACTGATTCGCTTCTACAACTATCGTCTTCGCGATCTGGGCGCCGGCGCCGATTGGCCCGGTCCTATCCCGGACGACGCGGATGCCGTGGTTCTGGCAGGCCCCACGGCGCCTTATGGCGAAGAGGCGCGAAAGGCGCTCCTGGATTATGCGAAGAGTGGCGGACGAATCATGATCCTGATGGATCCTTCGGGCCAGGAAGACTTTGAATGGCTTCTGGAAGAATTGAGCGTTCCTTACACGTACGCGGACACACTGCTCAGTCATAATCCGAGACGCCCCGGAGAGCTATTTATCCAGCAGTTCGAAAAGCATCGCATGACCGAAAACCTGAACCTGGCCGGTCGGGCAGCTATTGTGTATGCGGGTCGCGCTTTCTTTGAAGAAACGAAGAGAGAAGCGAAGGCTCCGGACGGGCAGACGGCTCCGGGGCACAGCCCCGCCAATCCGCAGCCGGGCCAGGGAACTGACTCCTCCAACGAAAAGCCAGAACCTGCACAACCGGAAGAGCAGAATAAGCCCGAAGCAAACGAGCAAGTAGCCGAAGAAAAACCGGCCGACGAGAAGAAGCCGGATGTATTTCAGACTCAGGTGTTTTTGTATTCGCCTTTCGGAACAACTCTTGATAAGAACAAGAATGGTAAACAGGATCCGGGCGAAAGCCAGGGGAGATTCCCGCTGGGAATTGCGGTGGAAAACCCGTCAAGGGATACTCGAATCGCAATCTACTCCGATATTGCCTGGGTATCGGAAATTGGTCTGCATTATGAGGCAGATCATCGAAACCCTATTCTGGCTGCCGATACCCTCTTCTGGATGACGGAAAGCGAAGTGGCGGCCGGTCTACCCGCGGAGCCCCGACAGGACCGTTCCATTCAGATAACCGAAGAACTGAAGCTGCGAAATTTGATCCTGGGCATTGTAGTGTTTCCTCTGGGGCTTTCTATTGCTCTGGGATTGGGACTCTACTTCTATAGAAAGAATCGGCGATTTGAGGGAAAAGAAGCGTGAAGCAGGTACCGGTCTCTCTATGGATTCTGATGGCCTCCTTGATTGCGCTGGGGGCTTTTCTCTTTCTTGATCTAAAAAAGAAAACGGAGCCGGTGGTCTGGGATTTGAATCTGCAGACAATTCGCTACAACGGTATTTCTTTCGAAAAGCAATCCTCTTTCAAAGGCGACACCTATTATACCTCCTTTCAGCAGGATGGTACGAGCTACCGATACAGAGCCAGCACGACGGTTCCCAATCTGTTTCAGGACTTTGAAGAACTGAAAATGCACGGGCTGTATGCCCTGGAAGGCGAATTGCGCAAGCGCTTCCCGGAGCAGCTCTTTGGCCAGAACGAAGAAACCATATGCGTGGAATTGGTCCCGAGGTCCGAATCTGCCTTTAAGCTATGCGCCCTGGAAGAGGATCGCAATGGAAAACTGTTCGCTGTTGCGGACCGCGCCCCCAATGAAGGCGAGGTGTATCTGGTGGCGAAGTACACCATGGACCGACTCAAATCCGAAAAGACCAGCTTTCTGGAAAGGAGAGCCTTTCTTTATCCTACCGCGTCCTCCACTATGGAAATGAAGGTCACCATGATTGATACCCTGGAAGGACTGGAGTCCAGCGAAGCTGGCGAAAATGGTGCGCAATCCGGATTGGATCAATCCCTGCCGTTTACCGTGCATTTGTTCCGTCGGGAGAAGCAGCAGGAGCAAACCGAGCGCACCATGATGGTCTGGAAGAACGAAGCCGGGGCGGAAGCGGCGGCGGAATTCGCCAATCCTCTGGATACCGTTATTCGGCAATTCCAGATCAAATTCTTCACTTTCGAATATGACCAGGATCCGGAGACTCTCTGGAAATCGGCCCGTCCCGTGTTCAAAGCCACCATGGTGGCCGGCGTGGACGGCAAGAAAATGGAGAACTTCGAAGTGGAAGTTCGTATTCCTGCAGAGCCCCTGTTAATTCAAGATACGCCTCTGGTATTGATAAGCTCACCATCGTTGGACGGAATACAGGTAATGGAAAGGTCCACTCTGGAGCGCGCCCTGAACTATATGCGCGGACTCCATAGCAAGCAAAACCAGCCCGGTATGGACCAGCCTGTTTCGATCTTTGAAGAGCGTAGCTTGCCCTTGCCCAGGTTGGCCGGACTCTGAAAAATGCCATTTTCTATGTCGAACATGAAAGGACCTTTATACTTCCGGTTTCTGCGTTCGGTTCACCCTCCGGCGGTCGGTCCTGTTGGCTGCGACGGTGCCGGACCTGCGGTCTGCCGGTCCGTGCGGCCTCTATTCCTTCCGGCGGTACTGGCTCTGACGGTTCTTTTTATTGTCTCTGGCGGTTGCATCTATCCCGATCTTAAAGAGTTTCCAGAGCAGGAAAGGACCCTGTTCTTATACAACTTCTCGAATAGCACCTTTGATTCGGACACCCAGGTACAGTTGAATCGCACTCTGCGGGAGGAGATACATTCCAAAAGAGACTTCGTAATAACCGACGATCCAGACCAGGCCGTTCTCGGTTTGTACGGCGAGATTACGCTCTACAGAAAGGAAGGGCGACTTTACGATAACCTCCGAAACCCTACACGGTACGAATTGATCGTTGGCGCTCGCATTCGAATGCGGGATCGAAGTTCTGGTCGGGTTCTTCTGTCAACGGAAGAGAGCGCATCGGTGCATTATTCGCCCCGAGAAGGATTTCCCGAATCGGAACTGCAGGCCCGCCACCGGCTTCTCCGGCTGTTGGCGCGAAATATACATCGATCCATGGTTTCTGCCTTTCGGGGGCAGTACGATGGAACACAGTGAATCGTTCACTACGCCGCGCAATCCCGGTTCGTTCTCCTGCTACATAAAACAACAGTAGCGATTTCGGAATTTCCTTGATGCTACACGCTCACTTCTCATGATCCACAGTAATGAAGGTGGAGATTAGCAAGGATCTCGAGGATCTAATTCCCGGTTATCTTGACGGAATAAGGAAGACCATTCAGGATTTCAAAGGCTTTCTGGAGAATCAGGACTGGGACAGCCTCCGGGTGCAGGGGCACCGGATGAAAGGCTCCGGTGGCGGCTACGGCTTCCACTTTCTCACCGAAAAGGGCAAGCAAATCGAGGATTCGGCAAAGGATCAAAACGGGGAAAGCATCAAATCAGCCATAGATGAGCTCGACCAATATATGGAATCCCTGGAAGTAGTGTTCGTGGAATCGGAAGATTGGTAAATGAAAATACTGATTGTGGATGATAACCCGGATGATCAGCTTCTGGCCAGAACCTTCCTTTCGCAGGACGGTTATCCGGGGATTGATACCGTAGATTCGGCGGAGGCGGCTTTCGCCATATTGGAGCTGGATAACGAGGGGAATCCTGCATTCGATCTCATTCTTCTGGACATTTCCCTGCCGGGGACCGACGGCATCGAAGCCACACGTACTATCAAAGCAAGCAACAAGTACGCGGAGATTCCGGTTATCATGATGACCGCTCACTCCCCGCAGGACTATCTCGCCCGTGCTTTCCGAGCGGGCGCAATGGACTTCATTAGCAAGCCTTTCAATAAGATCGAGTTTCTGGCCCGCGTAAATGCGGCCATTCGTCTGAAAAGGGAGATGGACCGTCGTCGTGCGCACGAAAAGGAGCTTGTGGAAATGACCATAAAGCTCGCTCGCGCCAATGAAGAGCTGAAAAAGATCTCAATGATCGATCCGCTCACGGACATTCCCAATCGACGCCATTTCGATGCGGTGCTTGAGATTGAGTTTAACAGGGCCGTGCGAAACGATCAGCCTTTAAGCCTGCTCATGATCGATGTGGATTTCTTCAAACCCTTCAACGATACCTATGGCCATCAAGAAGGCGATCTCTGCTTGATCGCTATCGCGCGAATTCTGCGCGAAAGCCTTACCAGGCCGGGCGACCTGGCCGCCCGATACGGCGGCGAAGAATTTGTAATCATACTTCCTGGAACGGATCTTCCCGGCGCCGAGGTTGTGGCCCGAAAGATATTGAATGGCGTTGAGAATCTGGGCATACCCCATCGCACAAGCGCGGTTAAGGATCATGTTACTGTAAGCATAGGCGTTTCCTGTCTGGACAAAGCCATGGGAAAGGGCGATGAATTGGTGCGAAGCGCAGACCGTGGGTTATACAGGGCGAAAGCAACCGGAAGAAATCGAATCGATTACGACCCCGAGCGGTCCGCCTGAATTTCGGCCACAATCAGAGTCAAATCGTCTTCGCGGGGACTCAGACAATGAGCTTCCGTGTATAGCCACTGTAGGACGGTATTTCCCCACAGGGAGGGAACGCTTCCTTTATCCGGCATCCGCGCCAACAATTTGTGAAAGGAATCCAGACTTCCATTGAAATCCGGCGGAATCGATTCGTCTTCATAAAGTCCGTCGGTGAATAAACAGATTACAAAAGGTTCGTCCAGACTTAACTCGTTGTGTCTGTACTGGTAGTCCTTCAGCATTCCAATGGGAATGCCTCCTTTCTTTAACACATGATGCTGGCCGCTGGACTGTTTGAGAAAGCCCTGGGGATGCCCGGCCGAACTGTAGCTCAAGCGTCGCGCGTTGAAATCGTAAATCCCGTACCAGATCGTAAAGAACAACCGGTTCTGCTTTTCCATGGGAAAGGCTCGGTTCAGTTCATGCAATACGTCGACGGGTTCCAGCGGATTGGCCTGGAGTCGGCCACCTACGAGCAATTGGTGGGCCGCCACCGAAAGCAACGAAGAACCAATTCCATGGCCGGATACATCCAGCACAAAAAGCCGCAGGCAATTGTCGATCCAGTCAAAGTGGAACATATCTCCGCCCAGGGTATGACTGGGTCGGTAGATGAAATCGATCCAGGCCTGGCTGTCTTTCATGGGACCAGGAATCTGACTTCGCACGTACTCCCGGGCCTGATTCAGGTCAAAATCCATGATGGACTGCCTTCTTCGGAGCGCTTCGTTTAGATGATAAATGCGCATACCGGCCTTGATCCGGGACCGCAGTTCGCGGTAGTCGAAGGGCTTGGCAATGAAGTCATCCACACCCCGGTCAAAAGCGGCTACTTTGCTATCCATATCGCCGCTGGCTGTAAGCAGAATGAAGTAGCTGGATTCCAGATCCTGTCGGTCCCTGAGCGATTCGCAAACCTGTAGCCCGTCAATGCCTGGTAGACTGTAATCGCAAAGAATGATGGCCGGGCGATACTTGATGGATGCAGAAATTCCTTCTTCCCCGGTTTCTGCGTACAGGGGCTCAAACCCTTCCTTTTTCAGAAAGCGCGCTACAAGATCTCGAATGGAGGGATCATCGTCAATGATCAGTATTTGAGCCGGCTGGGAGGACATATTCGAACAGGTTAAGATATCTGGAACTGGCCCGGAAGCGCAGTTCCTGCATCTGACAGTCATGCAGTGCTGGCGTGTCCTGGGATTCAAGAAGTATGTACTGCCTGTCGCAGCGCGCCTCAACAGGAAAGCATAACGACTGTTCGGCCAGCGGGTTTCCCGCAATGACATAGAGCGGATAGGGATGGCTATGGAGCGGAATTCGGACCGCAATGTGTTTGGAGCTTCGGATGCAACTATTCGGCGGCAGTTCCCGGATCACTGTATTCGTATCAATACTTCGCGATTCAAAAGGCGGTACCGGGGTGCTGCGGTCCATCATTCCCGCCACAGCAAGCAAAGGAAAGACCAACGGTATGAACGATAATCGAATTCGCCACATCCCCAAAAAGATAAGCGTTATCAGCGAATACACATAGTGGCTTTGAAAGCTGTTGTGCCACGGGTGTTGCGATAGGAGATGAATGGCAATAATGGCAAGCAGGGGATACCTGAGCGACGGCGCCCCCAGGGCCAGCCATCCGCCGGCCAGAAGAACAACAATGAGTCCTGTGGTCTGGGCCCCTTTCCAGTCAAAAGGCTGCAGCCAGTAATGGGACCAGTCGGTGCCAGTGCTTCCTGCCAGGGCTTCGCGAATGGTAAGGGATACAATGAGATAAGCAAACGAAACCAGCGCGGCCTGAGCCGGACGACTTTGTCGGAAAAACTGAACCAGACGACGCATCATGAAAGGAAAGCGCACCATGAAAGGGCTCAGTCCATCGCCTGCTTCTGGCGAGCGGATCGGCTGGACTGTATCGGTTTCCTGGTTTGAAGCTACCGGTTCTTGCGAATTCGTAGCGAAAAACTCATGCCAGAATCTTGCCCGACTGCGACGCTCAAATACGGTAATCGATCCAAGGAGCAGCAAGGAATAAAGAGCCATGTCCTCTTTGACAAAAAAGAGCAGTACGAGCGCGGGCCAGAGCCCTGGCTTTCTCCAGAGAAGCAGGCAGGCCGCTGAAATTGGCAGGACGAATACCTCGAAATGAAAACTAAGCGAAAGTCTCAGCGTTAACGGGTTGCACACAATGAAAACGGCCAGCGCGGGTAAGAGCCAGCGATACTCGTGCCGCAAATGCTTTTGGGCAAGCTGCAGCCACAGTATCGCGCCCCAGCCAGCCCCCAGAAAAAGCGGAAGCATGTATGCAGCGTAGTTGGCTCCCTGGAACAAGCCCGCCAGCCAGAAAAGCGGCTTGAGAAAGAGAAGGATCGGGCTGAAGTGGTGTCCCAGAAAGCTTCCGGTGGGCCCCGTGTTTACGTATGGAGTGATCAGCCAACCGGGGCGTCCTAAACCGGCAGCTATGTTCAGAAAGTCATGTTCCTGCAAATAGAAAGAGTGGTAGGCGCCCTCAAAGAATAATCCCAGGTATGCAACAAAGCAAAATACAATCAGATAACTGATTAGCTCGGGCAGGTCCGCTACGGGGCTTCGCAAAAAGTTCCCGTTCCCCGGGATAACCTCACGAGCCCATTTACTCTGCCCGGGATGCAAACCATCTTCGCGCAGACGTTTGGAGTCCGTCCCTTCCCGGCGCGCCATCGGTATGCCCGCTGATTGCCTGAATCCTTGCCAGATGCAGAATGCCAGAGCTATCGCAAGAAGGATCGCTATTCCTTCCACTGTTTGCAGTATAGATTTATCCGCGGACGGCGGGCTGGTCCAACGGTAGCTGGCGCTGGAAAGAAGTGCCGAACCGAAAAACAACGCGGCCCATGTCAGCGAAAGGTAAGGTACCAGGCGACGAAAGCTAGCATCCTTTGATTTATTGGCGCTGTCGGGCATTACGCAAAGCCGCTCACTTTTCTTCTGACTGAAACCACCGGTCTATATTGGAGGAGCGGATCATAAAAAGCGAGTCCTTTCTAAGGGCGAAAAGCGTTCTGTCTATCTCAGGCAGGAAAGACTGGAACTGGAATGCAGTAAACATCGCGCGATTCAATTGCTGTAGCCTGTATTGTTCCGGCGGGAAGGAGGCATTCATAGACGGTCTGGCATTAAGCCACGGCCGGTAGCTGATGATTCGGGAGACATCTCTTGAATAAAGTCCCAGCATGGGACAGTACACGGTTTCATGGCAAAAAAGGGCCAGCTCCGCATCAGGATTTATGGGAAGCGCGGAGAGCGAAAGCGCCCCCTGGAGCAAATCCTTTTGTATGTGATCTATGATTCTGGATTCCTGCCCTGGCACCGGGCCCAGAAATACAATCATTCCTGTAGACCGGGAAGCCAGCCGGTTTTCCCAGCTCTTGATCTCGGCAGCAGGATCGCCTACGAATGCATCCAGAGTAAACACAACTACCTGACGGAACTTCGGCAGGTTTTCCGAGTACAGAAAAGGTATATACCTGGGATGCAGTCCCGGAAAGCTGTTTTCGCCGAAGTTGCAGAGATCGGGTTCCGGCATTGTTATGCAGGCGGCCTCAATCTCTGCGAAGCCTGCCTGCAGTCCGGTGTTCCGGCCCAGCGCTTCAATGTTTCTGACCAGCTGAATCTGACGTCGGGACTGGAGCTCATCGATGCCGGTTTGCGGGTCGCTCTCCTCTTGTTCTACGAAACCGTCTTTCAGTTCCGCTCGCGTCAGGTAATTGTGCGCTTCAATCATGAAATTCGCCAGCGGATGATCCGACTCTACAATAGATTTGAGGAAGGCCGGCTTCTTTGCGAAACGGGCGAAGTACTGGTTTCGGCCAGTGATGGATGGGATTGTGGCGCTTCGGAAAGAACGAGTGGTGAAGGCCTGTATCATGCGAAATGAATCCGGATGGGTGCCCCATCGCTCGGAAGCCTGACTCAAGGCATCCCGGTAGAGCTCGTCGGTTTCTGATTCTATGTTGTTTCGGAACGCTTTCCATTTCAGTTGCCTAAAAGACCGCGGTTCCTGAAAGTCATCCGTAGCCGGTCCGCGCATCAAATACAATGCGTAGAACGTTTCGTAGTTCAATGGAGCGGAAGGTCTTACTACCAGGCCGCACCGGGACTGCTTCTCAACATACTCCACCCGAATAGGCACCAGCTCTTTTCTGCTTAAGTCCAGTAGTCGAAGGTATTCGCGGCCAGTGGTGGCCTCCCGGAGCAAAGGAGCCGGCGCAATGTTACAGCCGATTTCCAGGCTAAGGTCCCCCGGTAATTCCACTCCATCCAGAACGGCAGTGTTGGCCAGAGTAGATTCCACGGGAGGGTTATGGCAACCGGCGCTTCGAAGAGTGGATGTCGTCAGTGCTTCTTTGTACTCCAGATCGGTGGGGAAGAATTGGTTCCAACCGTCACAGGTGCGGGTAGTTGCGCAACTCGAAGCCCCTGCCACCAGAGGGAGAAGGGTCATTAGTAAGGTACAGTGCTTTCGGCAACATTTTTGGGAAAATTTCCCGAACAGAGATGAAAAAAAATTGAACTGCAGACCGGTGTCCTCTTCTAACTGATTGTAGCAAGATAGCGACTCTGCCACCCGGCAGAACACTTTTTGGGGTAAGGAGTTTCCGAAAATGAAAAAAGTTTTGATACCCGCAATTTTAGCCGTATTTGCTCTCGCATACTGTGGAGCAGGTGATTCCAGAAGAGATGCCACCACCGTTGGTAGTGACGGATGGGTCTTCGAAGGTTGGGCCTGTGCTCCGGACGCTGCGAAGGCGTTGGAAGGACTGAGCCCGGCGGAGTACTGCCAGGACGACGATAATAAAGATTATCTGTACCTGAAGTTTTCTGCCCGAGCCTCTCAGCAAGCCATCCAGAACGGAAGTATTGCCATGAAGCAAACTACCTGTCGACGAGCTGCTCGTGACCTGGTAGCTGGCGATGGTCTTTCTAAAATCATCGGCGACTATCTGGAACAAGCTTCCGGTGTTGCTGATGGTCAGTCTACCGGTTACGCGATCGTGACTCAGTCCCGCGGTAAGATCAAGGGCATCGGTCTGTATGACTGCTGTTCTCTGGATGCCCGAACCGGCACCTGCGTGGAAGCCGGCGGCAACGAGACCTGGGAAGATTGCCAGTGTGTTGGTTACATGAAATTTCCTGGCGGACAGCGAGCATTCGAAGCTGCTGCCGAGGAAGCTCAAATCAGCCAGTAAGCTTCTCAGTGATTCAATGAGCGCATCCTCAGGGATGCGGCAAAGGGCGGCCTCGGGGTCGCCCTTTTTGCTTGCCGTAGATGGCAGGTTTTCCAGGAATCGAATATGATTCCTTCTCTGAGAGAAATTGTTAAGCCTTATTCTCCTTATGCCCCCACTCTACTTCGCTGGGTTACTGGTATGTTCCTGCTGGCTCACGGGATTCCCAAACTGTTCCAGATCCCTTCCTTTGCGGCCGGCGTAGAGGAGAGCATTGTAGGATTTCCCATCCATTACGTCGTAGTGGCGGGCACGCTTATTGTTGAGAACGCTCTGGCGCTATGTCTGATCTTTGGCTTCAAAGTGCGGGAAACCGCTTTGATTACCGCATGCTGGTTTTTTGGCATCGCATTCGTGGCCCATGGAACCAAAATCGGGTTGTTGTTTAACCTGGCTTCCGGCGATGATCAGGTAAAGTTTGAGTACCCATTTCTGATCGCGGTGAATTGTCTGGTGCTAAGCATTCGCGGGGCCGGCAAGTTTGCCATAGATCCGGAAGACTGATTATCGACTACTCGCATCCCTATTCCAGGCCCTGAAAGCGGGGCCCGGATTCCGGGCTGTAGCCGCCATTTCGGGGCGGTTATGCCCAGGCTGGCTACGCTCTAGAAAAGGCTGCCTTCCTGTTGTATCCATTTTCGATAGTATTGCATCCGCGCCAGACCTTTCTCCACGTAGTCCTTTCGGGCGGTGGTGCCGTCCACGCGACCGGTGTTGTGCATTCGAAAGGAAGCTTCCCAGTTTTTCTTTCGGATCTGCTTGCCGTAATGATCGCGGATGTAGGCCACAGCCCAGAGCAAGTGGAACTCCCCTTTGAGATCGCCAATGGAGCAGCCAAGCTCCAGGCAATGGTAACCCATAATCTGCGTTAGACCGTAGCTGGTGGCCAGTTCCCGGAGTTTCTGATCGTCCAGGTCCTTGATTTTGTTTCTGGGAATGTATCCGAAGGGTTCCCCGGAGTATTTCAGTTCAATCAGCCTTTCGTAGATGCCCGGTTCAAATCGCTGGCTGTCTCTATTTCCGGCCGGGTGTGATTCCAGCGAAATCAGGGCTGCCATATACTCGGGCGGTATTTCGGTTCCGTCCACCGCATCCTGAATTTCATCGTTCAGTGAATGGTAGATGTGCAGCATCAAGGCGTCGTCGTCGTTTTCCGGACACCCCGCCAGGAAAAGCAACAGGGCCGCAGGAAATGCGGCAGCTGTCCTTCGAAAACGACTCATGTTCTGTCAATCAACGCTTCTCTTCCAGGATGTCCCGGATTTTTTTTACGTAGTTCATGGTCTCTTTGAAGGGAGGGATGCCGCCGTATTTTTCCACAGCGCCGGGCCCGGCATTGTAGGCGGCCAGAGCCTCATCCAGATTGCCAAATCGCTGGTTCATGGCCTTTAGATAGCGGATCCCGCCTTCCAGGTTCTGAGCCGGATCGTCCGGATCTACACCCAGCATCCTGGCTGTTCCAGGCATTAGCTGCATCAGCCCCCGGGCTCCGGCCGGAGAAACAGCGTCCGGGTTTCCGGCGGACTCGGCCTGCATTACGGCCCTTACCAGATCCGGCGATATACCGTAGTCCTCTGATTTTTCGTTGATTAGAGCATTCAGGACGCTCTGGAATTGCGTGGATTTTGCGCCCGGGCCCGGATGAGAAGGGATGCTGGCTTTCTTACCGAAAAGCTCGGCCGTAGCATCGTTTTCTACCGCTTCTGTGACAGGTTCCGATTCCGGCTTCTTCTGAGTCTGCGGCACCTGATTCATATGATCAAAGCGCTGCATTATGTCTCTTATTCGGGTCTCAATTCGATCCATTCCTGGGGCCATATCTACTTCATCGGGCATTTTCCTATCTCGGTACACAAAAAAATTGAATACCACGGCAGAGTTCTATTAATGGGCCACCATGGCCGAGCAAGAGAATCCCTACCAGGTATCCAGAGCATCCATAGAGACCTATGGATCCGTGCAGGAGGGCATCGAGTTCTCGTTTGGAAGAATGCTAAAGCTGGGCTTCAAGGGATTCTTCTCAAATTTCTTCATGTCCGCAGCAAGCGGGCTCATCCAATACATAATGGCCAGTTGCGCTTCGGCCCTCGCCATCTGTGGCGGTTTCATTATTCTGCCCCATTTATTCGCCGGTATGGTGAGCTACGGAAGCAGCGCTGTCCGGGGAAAAGCAAAGCTGGAGGATTTGTTCAAGCCGTTCAATCAGTTCGGGGGAGTGTTCCTGGCTGGCCTTCTTTATTTTCTGTTTTTTATTGCCGGCGCCATTGTTCTTGCGGTGGCCTATTTTATTGCGGCAGCTGTGACGGCGGTTTCGATTCAAACCGCTATTGAATCCGGCAACCTTGGAAGCCTTGAATCGCAGTTCACCGAGGATTTGATTGTTAGCCTGATCATTTTTGTGAGCTTTGGCCTCATCTTCCTTACAGTGCATTACATCATGGCTCGTTTGGATCTGGTGTATCCGCTTGTCTATGAGCTTCGCATAGGCCCCTGGGATGCATTCGTGCAGTCCTGGCGATTGACCCGTGGGCATGGTATGGGCCTTTTCTTTGGTAAACTGTTCATTATTACGGTTCCCATCCTTCTGGTGGCTGCTCCCTTCATCGCTGTGATGCTCTTTGTACTTCTTTCCGGCTCCCTGGATGATCCGGACACATTCGGAGCAGGATCGGACGCGTCTGCAGGAGCCGGTCTTCTGGTGATCCTGGCCTATTTGCTTATGATCCTGCTCACCCCTCTCGCCTACGGTCTAATCATGACTCTCCAGGGAGCCATCGCCAATCTGTTTCTCACCGAGTCTGTGAAGCAGCAGTTGGTACCGGGCTACGAAGAGGATAAGCCCAAGTTCGTTTCCACTCCGCCGCAAGCGGCAGTGCCCGGGGAATCCACGCCGTCGATGGGTACTTCAGGGAGCTCCACGATTTCGCCGGAGGCTACGCCTTTCGCAGGAGAAACGGAAGTTCGGGATGAACCTGCCGAAAACCAGCCCGGCGTACCTGAAAATCAGGACGGTTCTTCGCAGTCGGATCGATTTCCCCGGTCTGATGCCAAAAAGGACGATCCGTTCAATCCTTACAACTAAAGGTCAGTTATCCGGGTCTCTTCGCGACTCAATGCGTCCGCCTGGGATGGCTGCGAGGTTTCTTGTCCGAAACAATTCTGCCGTCGGCGAACTCCAGTTCCCGGTTTGCTCGGGCGGCGTAATCCGGTTCGTGGGTGACCATCAGCACTGTCACTTTCATTTCGCGATTGATCTGTTCGATGATTCGTAGCACCGTCTCGCCGTTCACGGAGTCCAGGTTTCCGGTGGGTTCATCCGCGAAGAGAAAGGAAGGCTTCATGATCAAGGCTCGGGCAATGGCCACTCTTTGCTGTTCGCCCCCCGACATCTGGGCCGGTTTTCGGTCCCGGGCATGATCGACTTCGAATTGCTCCATGAGGCGCAACGCATCGGCCTGCATGCTATCGTGGAGTCCTACCTTGCGCGCCGGCATCAGAACATTTTCCAGGGCTGTAAGCTCGGGCAGAAGATAGTGGAACTGAAAAACAAAACCCAGTTCCTGATTTCTGAAACGATGCACTTCGGCCTGGCTCATGGTGTGGATGTTTCGACCGCCAATTGTTACGGTACCTGAGCTCACGGTATCCAATCCACTGACGCAGTAGAGAAAAGTGGACTTACCCGAGCCCGAGCGTCCGGTAATGGAAACAAACTGCCCCGGTTCAATTTCCACATCCAGGCCTTTCAATACGGGCTTGTCGGGATTATCGAATGCCTTGATCAGCCCCTGGACTCGAATCTCCATTAGCCTGCCCCCCGGATGATCTCTATGGGCTGCAGACGGGAGGCCCTTCGTGCCGGTAAGTAGCTGGAAATGGCCGATGCGGTGACGCTGATTGTGAATCCAATGACATAGATCGAAGGCTTGTAAGAAACGAGCATCTGACGTATGGTCTCTTCGCCGCCGATTTCGATGGTGGAGATATATAGACAACCTACAAAGCCAATGGCCAGGCCCACAAGCGATCCCAGGGTGCCCAGGATGAAACCCTGGATCAAGAACAGCTGAATCGTATCCTTTGCATCAAAACCGATGGATCGTAGAATAGCGATTTCCTTCTGCTTCTGAAAGACTACCATATTCAGAATATTGTATATCCCAAAGGCGATTATCAAAACGATCACAGCAGTCAGGGAAGAACGGATTACATCCTGCATCTGGAAGACCGAAAGAATGCTCTCGTTGGCCTGGTCCCAGCTTTCTACCTTGTCCCGGGTGAACTGCGACCATTGCGAGGCCACCTCCGCGGCTTCGCTTACATCATGGAGTCGTACTACTATGTCTGTTACGTGGCTGGCGCCGCCGGAAAGGGACTGGGCTGTGCGAATGTTGGTATAGATGAAGCCCTGGTCCAATTGACTGTTTCCGAACTCGTAGATGCCTACGATCTTTAGATTTGCCTGCTTTCCGTCCGGAGTAACAATCTGGATCGTTCCGTTGTGTTGTACTCCCAGCTTCTCCTGCATTTTGCTACCAATGATGGCCAGGGAGTTTCCTCTTCCCAGATCCGTCAGGGAGCCTTCTATCAGGTTGTCTTCCATGTTGCTCACCGCCCGTTGCCGGTCCGGATCAATTCCAAAGAGAAGCGATGCCATGGAGTTGGTTGTGCCTACCATGACCTGAAGATTGAGCTGTGGCGCGAATGCGGCCACCCTTTGATCCGCTTCCAGTCGCTGATACCAGCCGTACACGTTGGAAAGATCGCTGGATTTGTTCATTCCAGACGGAGGAGTGATCCAGACCACTTCGCTATCTGGAAAAAAGACTCCCTCATAGGCATTCACGGTGCGATATTCATCCCTGGGGCTGATGCGAATATGCGCGTCCGTATTCACCAGCAAGTCAATGATCTGATCCTGAAAGCCCAGCATGATGCCGGAAAACATAACATAAGCGGCGGTGCCCAGGGCAATGCCGATCAGGGTTAGCATGCTTTGCTGGAGTCGGTCCAGGAGCTGTCGTGTAGCTAAGAAGAACATTGAGTTTCCTGGATGCCGGTCTACTGACGACGTGGGATTATGATTCGGTCATCCATCTGCAGGCTGTCGTCCAGAACCTCCACCCACTCCGCATCAGCCGCTCCGATCTTAATAGGTACCCGCTTCTTAAGGCCGTTTCGAATTACCTGCACCTGTCCGCGCTGCACGGCGCGCTGTGGGATGAGCATTACGTCTTCTCGGCGCGCCACTTCAATGGCCACGTCGGCCGTCATGTCTGGCAGGACTTCTTCCGGCATTTCGTCCGATTCTACCTCTACGACGAACTCTCCGGCCGACGAATAGACCCGGGATACTACGCCCTGGATTCGCCTGGATCGCAAGCTTTCAAAGCTCAGTTCCGCTTTCAGGCCCGGCTGAATTCGTAACACTGATTCCTGATCCATGATCAGTTCTACATGATGGTCCTTCGTGGTTTTCATAATCAGAATGGGGCTACCGGGCATCACGATTTCGTTTTCTTCGAACATCAGGCTGGTAACGGTGCCTTCGAACGGCGCGCGAAACAGAATGGAGTCGGTGCGAATCAACGGAGCCCCTTTTCCGACCTGGTCGCCGGGTCGAGCGTGGATGGTTTCTATCCTGCCAGCTACGCCAGTTTTCACCGTGAAGGTTCTTCGCGGCGTTACTGTGCCCAGTCCGTACACAGCCTCCACGATGGGGCCCTTCCTGGGATTTACGGTTTCGTAGTTACGACCAAGAAGAAGAAAAGCCAGAACAAGCAGAATGGGAACCGCTACAATCGCAACCCTGACCATCGAAAGCTTCCCGGTTTCCCGTTTTTTGAACCATTGCCAGTCTATCATAAGTTTTTCCTCTTGAGTCAAAAGTGCAAGGCGGTTGCTTCTACTCCGTGGCGGACCCGCCGCCACAACGGCCCTGAACTAAAAATACCCGGTAAGCTGCCATCCTCTGACGTATTGTCCAGAGCAATGTTCTGGTCCGCGGGAAGCACTGCAAGACGACGGGTAGACTCAACAAAAGGCAAATATCAAAGCACGCCCGGTAGCGGTTCATCATAACTTTCGTCCAGTTCGATGCCTTCCGCCTCGAAGCGTTCCAGAATGCTTCGCCAGATCGCATCCACAGTCATTCGTCTGGTTCTGGGTTCCGATAGGTGCCGCAGGGTAAGCACCACCGCTCCTTTCTGATACTCCAAAAAGATGCCTGGATGGAGTCGAGAGAAATTGATGGCGTACTCGTCGGCCGAATGCTGAATTCTTGAGTCCGAATCCGATATCTTCTCGGTCGTTGTGGTGGCGATGTCCTGGAGAATCGCCTCGGCCCTTTTCCAGTCCGAGTTTATCTTCACCGGCACCCTGATTTCGTTCCAGTTAAACGAGAATTCCTTGCTGGCATTGCTCAACGGACTGGTCCAGAGCAGAGCGTTCGGCAAATGCACAATCCTTCCAGTACTCTGCCCGCCCAGGTTTCGGGGGCTCACCTCCATTACGGCGAATTCGAGCAATCTAATGTCCAGAACGTCCCCCGCTACACCGTGAACCGAGATCCGATTTCCCAGCTCAAAGGGCCGCCGAATCATGATATAGAACCAGGCCGCCAGGTTCAGAAAAATCTCCTTAAAAACGATCAGGATACCGGCCCCGAACAGACCCAGAACGGTGGCGATGGATCGAAGCGAAGGCAGCCACACGGGAAAGGCAAAGGTGAGAAAGGCAAGTACGGCAAAATAGGTGCTGTTGGTACGCCATCGCAGTCGATTGCTCTGGTTTCGCATCCGTCGGGTGGCAATCCGCAATAGCACAAACCGCAGAAATATTACCACGATCAGAATTATTAACGTAACAATGATCCTGGGCAACAACTCCTGAGCGGAAGCAGCGAAGTATTCGACTATGGCTCGTCGCAACGCAACAAAACTATCGGCGTCCAGGATCTGTCCGGTGCTGCTCGGTTGTGCTTCTTCTGGCATTTTTTTGTTGACCTTTCCCTGTCTGGAAGCTACTCTCCTAGCGATTCAGAAACCGAGTTAGAGAGATATGATAACGAATAAAAAAAGCATTCTGGCAGTTCTATTACTAACCCTGTTGTACACGGGCACCAACTGTGGCTACAACGAAATTCAGATGAAGGATGAGCAGGTCAAGGCTTCCTGGGCCGAGGTGTTGAACCAGTACAAACGAAGGCAGGACCTCATCCCTCAGCTGGTAAAGGTAGTAAAAGCCTTCGCCATTCAGGAAAAAGAGGTGCTGGTAAGCGTGATCGAAGCCCGGTCCAAAGCTACCAGTATCCAGGCCACCCCGGAACTGGTGAATGATCCTCAAGCGTTCAACAAGTTTCAGCAGGCACAGGGAGACATTACCCAGGCTCTGAGCCGTTTGATGGTGACAGTAGAGCGCTACCCGGAGCTAAAATCGGACCAGAACTTCCGGGACCTGCAGGCCCAGATTGAAGGCACGGAGAACCGCATTACAGTAGCCCGAAAAAGGTTCATTGATGCGGTAAGAGAGTACAATACCACTGTACGTCAATTCCCGGCAAATCTGACAGCCAAGATCTTTGGCTATCAAACGAAAGAAAGCTTCACGGTGGAAAACGAAGAGGAAATGACCAAACCGCCGGAAATCGATCTGTAATCCCGGTCGAATTCTTTCGAGGTTTTGTTGGCTGGGCCGTTCGCAATCACAGCGGCCAGTTTCCATCGGAAAATGCTTTTCAGGAGCCTGACGTGCGCAGTAGCATGGTCAGGCTTCTTTATTTAGATACAGGAGACAGCACAATGTCCAGATTTTTGAAACATCTGTTTACTCCACGCTGGAAAGTGTCCGGCTACTTTTCCCGAGCAGACATGGAGGATATTCAGCGAGCCATCGCCGCTTCGGAAAAGAAGCACCGAGCCGAGCTTTGTTTTGCTGTGGAAGCTTCTCTGGAACCATTGATGGTGCTCAAAAAAGTCATAGGCCGGGATCGAGCCGTCAAGGTATTCAGCGACCTGGGCGTCTGGGACACTGAAGAAAACAACGGAGTGCTACTGTATCTGCTCCTGGCTGATCGTGACATGGAGATTGTGGCTGACCGGGGCATTAACAAGCTGGAAGGAAACGCTACCTGGGAGCAGATCTGCTCTGAAATGGAAAATATGTTTCGCGAGAAAAAGTACAAAGCTGGAGTGATCCATGGAGTCGAAAGGATTACCGAGGTGCTGGCTCGACATTTTCCTTACCGTGAAGGCGACAAAAATGAACTCTCGGACAAGCCGGTCGTGCTATAAGGTATCCCTGTGCATTTGTTTGGAACTCCAGGAACACCAATGAGTAAGTTCGGACGCTTGGCAGGTACGGCAACCTTCCTTTTTGCATCGCTGCTGTCTTTTCAGGGGATGTTAGCTCAGGAAGTTCCCTTACCGGAAATGGATACCCGGGTCACGGACAAAGCCGGTTTACTCACTGCCGATCAGATTCAAACACTTACTGCCAAGCTTAAGTCTCTGGAGGACCGACAGGGTTCGCAGGTTGCGATTGTAATCATGCCAACCATCGGTGATGTTCCTATAGAGGACTTTTCTATCCGGCTGGTGGAGAAGTGGAAGCTGGGCCGAGCCGGTGTAGATGACGGACTTCTGATTCTAGTGGCCGAAAAGGAAAGGGCGGTCAGAATTGAGGTCGGCTACGGACTGGAAGGCCCTATTCCGGATGCAAAGGCAAATCGAATCATTGATACAATCATTGTTCCAGAATTCAAGCAGGGGAACTATTACCAGGGCCTGGATCAGGCCACCGATGCGATTATCTCGCTGATCGACGGTGAAGAGCTACCTTCGCTGGAAGAAGTGCCTCTGGAAAACCAGCAGAGCGATGGCGACGGCGACGCGTTCAGTACCTGGATTTTCATAGTCATTGTAGTGGGCGCGCTAATCCTAAGGGTGGTGTTCAACAGTTTTGTTGCCGCCGGCGTTATGATGCCAGTCGGCATCATACTCGGATGGATTTTCATTGGCTTTTCCGGTGGAATGATCATGTCAGTGGCGTTTGCCGCATTGATTGGAGCTTTTGGCCGGGGCGGGGGATCCAGTAGCGGTTACTCTTCATCCGGAGGCGGCGGCTTCAGCAGTGGCGGCGGTTTTAGCGGCGGAGGCGGCGGCTTCGGCGGTGGTGGAGCCTCGGGTAGCTGGTAGCAGAAAAAGTCAGTCGCCCTCTGCGCAGGCATTGCTTATCTGGTATCAGTCATTTCCTTCGAGGGAGTAGTAATCCACACCGGATGTCTTATTTATTGCTACCCGGTTTTTTGAAAGAGGGCGCCTGAATGCTCAGAGCAGGTTAGCCGTCTCAGGTGTAAGTTATGAAACATTCCAAAATACGGGGAACTTTGTATTCGGCACTAATTCCTCTATTGCTAACAATACTGTCCTGCGATCGCTCCAACGATCCTTCGGATCAGCTGGTAGCAAATCTTCGGTGCGAAATACTAACCACATGCCCTTCACCATCCAGGTTTGGGATGATAGGCGATAGCTGGACGGACTTTGCCTTTGGCCTGGAGCTGCAAAAGGACATGCTGGACTGGTTGCGGCTGGATGGTTTTCGCATAACGGCTTCGGTGGTAGCGGGACACACGCTGCGAGCAGAAATCGAAAACAAGCGAGGCTTCATTCAGGTAATCGACAATGCCGGACCGGAGCTCAAATACATGTTCGTAAGTCTGGGCGGAAATGACATGCTGGGTTCCATTGGCGAATACGAGAAGAATGGTCTGGAGCCGGTGCTTCTAGCGCGGCAGACATCGATGGAGCTAAGGTTAAAAAGACTCGTGCAGGAAGCCAACTTCTACAAGCAGCAGAAGTACGGGGGCGCTCCCCTGACATTCTTCATCCATGGATACGATTATCCCAATCCCAACCTGGAGTCCTCCTGCGTTCTCGATGCGCTTACCGAAGGTGCCAGCCAGAGCGAAGCCGCCGAGCTAATACGAAACATTGTGAATCGACACAACGATTTTCTTGCGCGAATGGATTCAGAGATTGCGGATCTCCATTATATTGATTTGCGTGCTACTCTGGGTGGACCGCCGGTGTCCAATCCGGGTTACATGTTCGATTGTATACATCCCAACGATGTAGGGTTTCGTTTCGTATCCAATCGATTTGCGCTGACTGTGGATCAATTCACCGGAGGTATCCGTGAATAGACTATCGGGCCTCGCGTTTACGGACGGGCATGTAGCGTTTTCCTCGGCGTTAATTTGTCTATTCCTGCTTCTGCCGTCTGCTCTCATGGCCAGGAAGCCCGCCACTGTGGAACCGCTCACTACCCAGGGGCTCGACGTGGCCAGCCGAGTACATCTGGGGCTACATTTCAGCGAGCTGGATCGCCACAAGTATTACGAAAGGGAACGATCCATTTACCTATCCGGGGAATGGGCGGCCACGTCTTACTTCTCCATCTATGGCACCGTGCCCTATGTAGAACGAACCGTTACCGATGCGGATCGGCGAAGATATCTGGATCATCTGGAAGCCGGTTTCCGGCTTGCCCCCAGTTTTGGTCCACTAGTTACAACCTTCGGAACCACTATTCGTTTCTCCCGGGGAACAGACCAGGGCGACGTGAAGAAAGATGTGGGCTATCTGCAGCCCTATGCAGGGGTTTTGCTGAATCTGGACTGGTTCTATATCCAGGGATCCATCATGTGGTCTACGCAAACCAATCCCCGTTTTATCGAGGATGTGGAGCAGGAGTTTGATCGTTCGGTGATCTACGATCTGGCGTTTGGATTCAGAATCGGTTCGTTAGACCTTTCCCTGGAGAACCGATACGATCACCGCTACGATCCGGATGAACGAAAGCGCGTTCACTGGCTGCTGGGTCCTACCGTGCGCTGGAATGTGACAGATCGCTTTTCTATGTCTCTTGCCGTGCCTTATGCCATCCGACAAGAAAGGGAAGAGGATTTCAGAATTCATTTCCGAGTCACTTACCGTTTCGGTTCTGTGTTTCGATAATGTAGATGACCGGACCTGTATGTAATGCGTGCAGCAACCATCCGCATTCGGACGCTGGAGCTGTCGTTGCTTTCGCCCAGAAGATGATTCCCGGGATTCGCTATGGTCGGCATAAATATCGTGTTGTTTTCTGCACATGTAAAATTTTGATTGCCAGCATACAGGTAAGGGTTTAGTACAAATATCCTCGGAGGCCTTAAACAATGCCCGTAAATATGCAAATGACTGTAATTGGACCGACACTCAACATCGTCGGAGAAATAAACGCAGATGAGAAATTGATCATCGAAGGAAAGGTAAGCACAAAGGCGATCAATCTGCCCGGCCATTCCTTCACTGTTGGACTGGATGCTGTTGTAGAGGGCGATGTGAACTGTTCCACAGCAATTGTCCTCGGACAGTTAAAAGGAAACATCAAAGCCTCCAAAGAGATCTACATTGGCGAAAAGGGAACTGTGGACGGGGATATTGAATCTCCCTACATAAAGATTGAGCCTACCGGTAACCTAACCGGGCGCATGCGTCATTAATCTGTCTTCGCTATCCACTGGCGGTTGCTTCGGCGGCCGCACGGTGCACAGAATCCTGCTTCCGCCTTCCAGTGATTATGTAGCATTCCAGGTCGCAATGGCCTGGAGTCGATGAAGGGGGAAGCTCCGAACTTACTGCCCTGAAAGCTGCCACCGCGCCATCCGTCAGGGAAGGTATCCCATTCGGGCAAGAACCTGTTTGGGGGGCTCTCTGCCCCTCCGGTTTCCCGAAGCCGCTCGGCCTTGAAATCAGGGGAGCTCAGCCAGCTCAGCCGTCGAGAGGTGCTACCATGTCCGCGCACTCCCTGGATGACATTAAAAAACTGGTCTTTTGTGTCTCGGGCTCTTCCGGAAAGGAACGGTCGGCCCAGTTGGCCCGTTTACTCGGGGAATACCAGAGCCAGGTATCCGCCGCTCCACTCCAGCCTCAATTCAACCAGGATTTCCGGCCGCCGAGCAAGGGACCGCGAGAGATCCGCTATGGTAACGGAGAAGTGGAAGTTATTGTTACCGGGCCCCGAAACAGCGCCAGCGTCGTCCAGGCCTTACAATATGCAATCAGGGAATTGGAAGAGGGAATCGTGGCCGCGGGGGGATGCATATCGGACGGCACACATGTTCAGATCATTCGCAGAGTGTAGCGCGCACCAATCTAGCGCCCATCAACGTAGTGCGCATCAATCGTTAAGGATTTCGGGTTCTTCTTCCAGAATACTTAGGCAGACATCCACAACTTTATCGTCGTAGATTGTGCCACGGCCGTTGCGTAGCTCCTCGCGGGCCTCCTCCACGCCTTTGCCCGGTCGATAGGGCCGGTGGGAAGAAATGGCTTCCGCAACATCGGCCACGGCAATGATTCGAGCTTCCAGCAGTATATCTTCGCCGCGCAAGCCGGCCGGGTAGCCCTTTCCATCCATTCGTTCATGATGCTGATGAATCATCTCTGCAAGCGGCCAGGGGAATTCTGCTTCCTTCATTATCTCGAAGCCCACTTCCGAATGAGTGCGAATCATCTGCATTTCCAGATCCGATAACTTGCGGGGCGAACTCAACAGCTCGGCGGGAATTTGTATTTTACCTATATCATGAATAAGGGCCCCGAGTCTAATACCAGTGACAGTCTCTTCCGGTAAATCCATGCGTTGGGCGATCCTGGTAGCCAGGGCCGAAACTCGTTTCTGATGACCGTCGGTATAGGGATCTCGCTTTTCGATGGCCCGCCCTAGAGAGCTAACAGTGCTGGTAAGCGCCTTATTGAGCTTGGCATTGGTAACTTCCAGACTATTGAGTAGCCGTTGTTGTTTCTTCTCGGCAAGAACCAGTTCTGTGACATTCTCATGCACAACCACCATGAAGAAGCCCTCAGCGCTGGTGAAGCAGGTGACACGCATCTGGAACCACCGCTTTTCTGTTGGACTGTGGCAGGGATAATCAATGCGAAACTCGCCGGCTCGATTCTTCATTAGCCCTTGAAAGCCTTCGGTGACTGGATCGGCGCTTCCTGGTTTCGTCGGGCATACCGATAGATAATTCATTCCCAGGTAGTAGGAATCTCCTTCGTATCCGTTTTGACGGGCGAAGTCTTTCCATGCCCCATTCACGTAGACGATGGTGCCTTCCTGATCCAGGAGAACTACATGAGCCCGTATGGAATCCAGAGCCGCGCGAAGCAGATCCATCGGTACATAGCCCTGGCCTGATTGTTGTGGAGCTTCCCCGCTTTCAGTGCTTTGCCACGTTCTCAGCATGTCGATGGGTGTCGGATCCGTTGTTTCCTCAGATCCCCTCCTCTGCCAATGCCACTATCTGTAACGCTCGTTACCATCACTATTCGATCTCTCTTGCCGGGATACGCAGAAATATCTGATAATGCGAATCGATCTCCGCATTTCCGGGTTGACTGGGATGTGGTAAGGTATAGCCTTCTTTAGACCTAACGCTCGGCAATGCATCGGGAATGCGTTCTGCAGAGTATGCGGACGTCGGGTGCTATCGAGTTCAATACATCAGTGACAGTTCGAGAGAATTCAGGATCCAAGGGTCACTAAAGGAGAAAACCATGCGAAACGAAACATTTACCGTGGGGCTTAAATGGCTACTGATACCAGCCCTTTCCATGCCGCAGTCAGCCGCGGCATCGATTCCGTCACAGGCTCGATGTGGCCGCCATTGCTCGGCGGGTACACCGGGCCTGCTTCATTTTTCGGGAATCCGGAGCTGAGCGTTCAGACCCGGTCGTGCTGGCTCGAAACTCATGTATCACTCATTGACCACTCATTCATCAAAGGTTAGCTTCAGCTTCACTCGCAGTTCGCCTTTCTTTACTCGCGCCGGCGCATAGCGATTGAAGACTATGTTGTTATACGATAGCCAGTTTTCGTCGACGTTCCAGAGTTTGAGAAATTGTTCATAGGACATCTCGATGCGGCCCTCTGCAGGATCATTCAGGAAGAGAATGCGACGTAGATCGTCATACCCGGTTACTACGCGATAATGCTGACTCCTGAAGCGCTCATCATACCATTGATGGACAATCACGGGCGATCCGGAATCCAGGTGTCCCTTCATCTCCAGAAAGAAGCGATCTCGGACCTTTGCGGCATCCGCCTCCTCTTCGGGCAGCCGCTTGATTCGCGGATTCACTGTGGGCGCGAACTGTTTCAGAAACTCTCGCATGTTGTAGGTTCCCGTTCCCGGGTACTTCTTCCAGTCCACGAAGCCATTCTGCGAATGTTCTCGTAACTCTTGGACGATGGCAGAATCCTTGAATCGTCCGGATTCGCTGTGAAACATCACGGCCATGGCCCGTGCGATGTCATACTGATCGAACCGTTTCTCACCCCAGTAGCGAAATACCATCTCAATAGCAGCGGGGCCACAGAGCTTGGCCCGTGGTTGACGAACCAGCGGAACATCCAGGAGAACTTTGCGCTGCGAAACGGGATCTGTTCCCGTGATCAAATCGCTGTAGTCGGGTCCGGTAGCAGGATCGGCCATTACTGACGTCAGACAGCTAGCCATCAGAGCCAGCGCAGAAAGGAGGGGCAGGGCGCTTCGCGGAAAGGGGGCGGGTCCCCGGAAGACAGCGGGAATAGAACCGAAGCGGGCTAATGGACTCATTCATCCATTGTCTTCGGGGATCCGAAGTTGCAACAAGAAAAGTGAAAACGTTAGAAGATCGCCTTTTCTATATTCTTTGCTCGAGCCAGGTCCTGTGCCGTTTTGCCCAATTTGTCCTTCAGATTGGCGCGGGCTCCGGATTTAACCAGAAATCTAGCAATCTCAACACGGTTTTCCTCGATGGCTTCATGCAGGACGGTCTCGCCTTCCTCGTCCTGCAGGTTCAATTTGGCTCCGAGTTTTACAAGTTGCTTCACTGCCGCAAGATTGCGGGCGGAGGAGCGCTCTCATTTTGGGCTCAAATCCAGGTAAGCCTTTGCGAATCGTTTTCCTATCCGGATGTAGGAAGCCGCTGTGAAGTGAACCGAATCCTTCAGCGAAAGATCGTCGGTTTGAATCATCGACACAGAATCCATCTGAAGGGCCTGCTGAGCCTTTTGTACAGTGGTCCAGTGCCGGTACACCTCGGGTCGTGTGTTTGTGCCAATTTGGGCGAAGATCACGGGAAGCTCTGGAATCTGCAGATCATATCGCATATTGTCCACATAGTCCGCGAAGAGATAAGCCCACAGGGCCGGCTCGGACCTGTTGTATCCCTTGCGTCCACGCAAACTCAGTATCAGGGGCGCTTCTTGGGTTGGGGCTTTCGCGCCGGGCCAGATTTGCAGTCCTCTTTCCGTAAGCTGGCCTTCGCCCATGCCGGCCGGCAAAGCAGCCTTCGAATCCGAATACTGAATCCTGTTCTGGGGCCGTTTCTCCGGTTTGTTGCTGTTTTCGGCCAGGAGCCGATCGTAACTCTTGTCCAGGGCATCCCATTCACCTTGAAAGAATAGGATTGCTTTGAGGCTTCCCATGCTTGAGGCCTGCTTCGCACGATACAGACAGGAGCCGTACAATGAGGTGCGATCCAGTCGGCGCTCCCATTCGAACATTGTGGTGGCTCCCATGGCGCAGGGAATTAGCCCGATAGCCACGTCCGGTCTGCGTTGCCTGATTTCGCGGGCGAAGGCCATTGCCGGGCTTACTCCGGCCCCTGGATCCTTTGATATAGCATCTACTTGTCCTGTGGGCGAATCCACCGGCTCGGAACCAATCCTCCATCGATAATCGTTACCGAAGACGTATATGGCCTGGTCGAGTTCCTTCCTGGGGAGGTGTTCCAGTTTACCTCGTCCTGACATGTTTGATTGCCCGGCCAGGATGAACAGAAGCAGTTTGCCTTTATGAGGTGCAGCAATGATCTGCTCTGACTGGTCTCCGGCTATTTCCGGGTCTCCAGAATCGTCGTTCGTTTCGCCGGCGATCACAGGATCGCCGGTGGATGAGTGGCCCGGCCATCGGAAACTGGATGACGACTCTGAATCCCCGGACGCTTTGCAGCAGAAAGCAGAAATTAGCACCAGGCTGGATAGCCAGCCGGCCAGGATATATCTGAACTTCTGCATCGATGGACCTTCTCCCGCACACGTAAGATCTTACTTACATTTCTGCCGGTCTCGGCTCTTATCCACGAATCGATTGCGAATGATCATCCATTCCCACAGATTCTGGCCATTCTCTACCCAGGTGAACTCGCTGGCATGAAAGAATCGGTCATGATGCGCGGAATAGGCATCCTCCGTGAACTTATCCGGATCCTGATACAGCATCTGTGCGAACGCTGGCTCCATGCTGGTCTTCTGGCCCGATGCATCATGGGTGTACGCAGTCATTACTTTACCTTCTGTGGCTTTGCCCTTTGCATCGGAGTAGGGAAACTCTCGGGCGCCGGCACGCAGTAGGGCCGCTTCCACTTTTTTCTGGTCGGCCGCTTCGAAGCCCTTGTATTCACGAATCATGTAAAGCAGCTGGTTCTTTCCGCACATATCATATATGTTGACCGGAACTCCGGACTGAATGAGAGTCAGGGCCAGATCTGGCTTTCGGCGTTGTAGCGCCCAGTGTATGGCGTTTTGGCCCGCCATGTCTACGGCTTCCTTGTTCGCGCCGGCTCCAATCAGCATTCGTGCAATCTCCGGAGTACTTGCATACATAAGGGCCGTTTCATGCGCTATCTTGTCCTTGAAGCGGATCCCTGCAATGGTGTAGTTGCGGACGCAGTCCGGCGATTTCAGGTTCGGATCTGCTCCCTGTTCCAGAAGGGCCTGAACCAGCGCCTCGTCGCCCGCTTTAGACGCCTCCATAAGAGCGCTGGAGCACTCTCCCATTTTGTTTACATCTTCTTGCTTCTGCACAAGGGCACGGGCTTCATCGAGCCGTTTATCTTTGATAGCGCGAATCAGCGCAGTGTCCGAGCTACAGTTGGCCGCCAGGAGCGCGGCAACAAAGAGGGCTAAATATTGGAGTTTCATGGTAGTCAGTAGTTTCTAACGATCAAGGAGGTTGCAAGCTTTTTTGGTGATTCCCCCCGACTTGCGAACCGTCAGCGGGGTCCTGGCGTGAACGGGGCTGGATTTATTGACAGGATGATTCGATTGATTCGAGCAAATTCGCGCACTTCTGTCGGTCGAATCTTCCTAATCCCGGTTTCATTGGCGCGAATCCTCATTACCTGATCCAGGTCCGGGCGGTCCCGCATCACCATCTGAATCGTCGGAATATTTGCGTGTCCGGTATTAATTGGAATTGCCCGATTTTTCCAGGGGCTTACAGTACGGGTCTATGAGTGAAAAAGAAAAAACCATGCGCTACAAAAAAGGGGAGACCACGGTCTTGTGGAAGCCCGATCTCTGTCAGCATTCTGCCGTTTGCGTAAAAGGCCTGCCATCCGTCTTTAATCCGAAAGCCCGACCATGGATCAACACAGAGGGAGCAGAAGAGCAGGCTATTCGCGATCAGGTGATGAAGTGCCCTTCGGGAGCTCTATCCCTGGAATAGCTGGTTACGATTCCGGTTCCGGCAGAGTTACCGCCAGTTGTCCTTTCGGCACCTGGTTTGCATCCGCCTTGTTAAAGACAATGGAGTTATAGGAAAGCCAGGGTCCTTTCACGTTCCAGAGTTCCAGGAAACGGCCTTCGCTCATCTCCAATTTTCCGGACAACGGATCATTCAAGTAGATGATACCTTTTTTGTTGTCATATCCGGTGACGACACGAAACAACTCCTGTTCTTTCGTATGATCAACGTACTGATAGACTATTACCGGTATCTCGCGATTCAGATTGTCCTTTAGCTCCTCGAATAACTTCCCCTGCATTTCTCGAGCTCGGTCCGGGTTGGCGGGTAGATTCTCGACCCTGGGGTTATCTGTAGGGGCAAGAGGTTCCAGAAATTCGCGAACGTAACCCGTACCGCTACCGGGATAACTGCTCCAGTCCATCTCCTCCGCAGTCTTCCCGGAACGGATCTGGAACAGTGTATGACTCTTCTGGAAGCGACGGTTTTCCCGGAACTTCCAGACCAGCGAGCGGGCTATCTCCAGACTTGAATATCGCTTCTCGCCCCAGTATCGGAAAACCATTTCTATGGCGGCTGAATCGGTGAGGTCCAGATCGTTCTGGGAGACCATGGGAACGTCGAGTTGCACCACATCCCTGGCCGGCGGAGGAGCCAGTGGATCTCTCTGGAAGGCAGGTTCTGGTGCGGATGCGCAGCCAGCCAGAAGGAGGCCTGTAGCAAAGAGCATCACGGCGTTGGAGATGTGTCTAAAGGGCATAGTACCATCTTGGAGATCGGACTCAGCGTTCAAGTGGTTTTGCATCTCAGAGGAACCCGCGTGGAGGACTCTACGTCCGTATCGGGAGTTACGTGGTTCATCGCCGGCGGCACACTTAGCAATCGAGGGACAGGCTCGGCCATGAGCCTGAGGCATGGGGGCATGCACTAAATCAGAATTTCGGCCAGACGAAATGTAAGAGGCAATGCAAGGGCAAGAAAACCGCCCAGCGCCAGGATCCACCGGGTCTGAACCACCATGGCATGCTGCAGTGAATCCATTCGTTCGTTGATCTGATGTCCGAGTTCGTCGATCCTGCCGTTGATCTGGTGGCCCATTTCGTCGATCCTACCGTTGATCTGATGCCCGAGCTCGTCAATCCTGCCGTTGATCTGATGCCCGAGCTCGTCAATCCTGCCGTTTAATTGATACCCCATCTCGTTAATTCTGCCATTCAATCGTTGGTCCAGCTCATCAATTCGCCCGCCCAGTTGATATCCGATGTGGTCGATCCGAGAATGCAAACCCCGCAATTCAATTTCCATCGACTCAAGGGCGTGGTTCAGTCTGTACCAGGTTTCATCCATTCTGTGTTCCAAAATAAGGACGCGCTTTTCAAGATCCTCTAGCATCACTCCTTAAGGGTCAGATAGAGCAGGATCGTTTAACGAAAAACCCGCCGAAATTCTGATTCAAGCAGATTTTTTGCGATCCGATTGGCGGAGAAGCCGTGGACAGGATCCGGTGGTTCGGCCGTACAGTGTAGCAATGCCCTCACAAATCGCCCTCGAGCGCCGAATGTCCGGGATCAACGTTTGGTCGTCCACTTTCTGTGGATTTGCTCGGAATTCGAAATTGATTGAAAAGAAGGAATACTAATAAATATTAGATATATGAGTTGTATTAGAAGGGGAGCTGTCCTATTATCCTTCCTATCCATTTCGTTTGCATTTTTCTCGGGCTGCACTGCGGGCAGGGTAAAGGTAAGCGACAGCGAATGCCGCGGGCTCACGGCTTCGGCCGATGGCTACCTGGATCAGGGGGACCGGGAATATGATCGAAGAAATATTGAAGGCGCCCTGGAATCCTACAAGAAAGCGCTTTGTAGAGAACCTGAATCCGTCAGCGTGCATTTGTCACTCAGTCTCACGCTCGGGGCCCTGGGGCGAACAGAGGAAGCGCTGGCCCACACGGACTACATTCTCACCGATCTGAAACCCGGTTCCATCGAAGCGCTTACGAACAAGGGCTTAATTCTTCAGCGGGCCGGGCGTTATGGAGAAGCGCGAAAGATCCACGAAGAGATTCTTGTCAGGCGTCCCTCCTCGGGTCCTGCACTCCTGAACCTGGGACTCGTCGAATACCAGATGGGAAATGAAGAAGAAGCTATTCGTCGGTTTGAGGCTTTCATTCAGCGGTACCCGCGAGAAGTCATGGGGCTTGCGAACCTGGCGGCCATATATTCCGGTCGAGGTGAATTTGCAAAGGCCGAAGAGCTCTTTAACAGAAGTCTGCGCGTGGACCCCGATGACTATGCTACTCATCAGAATCTCGCCAATCACTATGTTCGACGAGAGGAATTTGGACTGGCTTACAAGCACTATTCTCGAGCCTGCGACCTGGGTCTGCCCCGCGCCTGTGAAGACGCCCGGTGGGCCCGGAACCAGCAGTGAATGGCCATGAACTCGGAAAGGCTCGTAGGCCACTCGGACCCATGGCTTCTGGTTCAGGCGCCGGGTCCTGGGAAATCTCGGTGAGTTGTCACTGCGGGTTTTTCGACGCTGTGCCCTGAGCGTTTTCCCAATCCGACTTGCAGGGAAATGGGGCAATGCCACACTACTGCATGATTCGCCGATTGCCATTCTTGTTTCTTCTCTGCACTTCCGTTCTCTGGGCTAGCGGAGGGGGGCCCTGGTGGGAGTACCTCGTGCAGGCGGAGGGAGGCCTTCGACTGAGGCAGGGACCCGGGACCGGTTTTCCTGTAGTCGTTCTAATCCCGGATGGAGCTTATGTGCGCGATGTACACGGTATGGAGTACGACTCGCTGCCGGCTGCGCAACACTGGGAGGCGAACGACGGGAACTGGACCATCGTCCATGCAGGAGTCAATGGCAAGGGCTTTTCGGGCTGGGTGCATAATGACTATTTGCGAATACCGGAAACGGAGGTGCCAGGGTTTGGTTGCGCGACTCTCGTTAAGGTAGCCACTTTGCGAGCCATGAATCCGGCTCGGCTGCAGAATCTCATCGCCCGACCTATAGTATGGGAAGAGCACGATATCGACGTGTACCTTTCAGATCTGGCTGTTCAGAGTTTAATCAAGAGTCTCCGGTATAGAAAGATCGATGGATGGGAGCCCCTGGAGGATGGAAACTGCATGCTGCTTTCCGGGGAACGCGAAATTGGCATTCTGAAGAAATCCGACTACGAGGTACTGGGGCAGAAGCGGCAGCTCTGGACGGTTTCCAATACGAGCTACTGAACTCGGGCAGGCACACGCAGATATACAGGGGGCGCCCCCGTTGCCTGTATGTCCCGGACAGATACCCGGCGCGCTGGGACGTTCGCAGCCCGTTCATTGGCGAGCCGTTACATTCTGAAAACGCCGTAATTGGTTTCCTGGTTGCCTGTGCGATTACAGATGGCCAGACTCAGACCCAGCACACGCCGCGTATCGGCCGGGTCGATTATGCCATCGTCCCATAGTCGGGCGCTGGAGTACACGCTGGATGAACGTTGGTTGTAGTCGCGAAGAATAGGCTCCTTGAAGCTTTGCTCCTCTTCGGCGGACCACTCTTTACCTTCCCGGGCCAGCTGATCCTTTTTTACCGTCGCCAACACATTGGCGGCCTGCTCCGGACCCATTACCGAGATTCGCGCGTTAGGCCACATCCACAAGAACCTGGGCCCAAAAGCGCGACCGCACATACCGTAGTTACCGGCTCCGTAAGAGCCGCCGATTACCAGGCTGATCTTGGGTACATTCGCATTCGAAACGGCATGCACCATTTTCGCCCCATCTCGGGCGATGCCGGAGCTTTCGTATTTCTTGCCCACCATGAATCCGGTTATGTTCTGCAGAAAAAGAAGCGGAATCTTTCTCTGAGTACAAAGTTCGATGAAGTGCGTTGTCTTTAATGCGGACTCGCTGAAAAGAACGCCGTTGTTTCCAATGATACCGGCCTGCATTCCATAGATTCGGGCAAAGCCGGTAACGATGGTGGTTCCGTAATCCGGCTTGAACTCGTGGAATTCCGAGCCGTCCACAACGCGGGCAATTATTTCGCGAATATCAAAGGACTTGCTGCTGGATTCGGGAATGATGCCGTAGATATCTTCTGCTGGATAGAGTGGCTCCTCGAATGGCTGGTTCTTGCCAGAAAATGTCAGATTGCTATGATCGCTGTTGGTGAGACCTGCCGTGGCGCCCCCATGGTGCGGTTGGGAATGGCCGGCGGCCATCGCTCCATCCCCGCCCAATACCGGATTATCTGATCCCAGGTTTGCCACAATGCGACGAACAATGCTCAGCGCTTCTTCATCGTTTACAGCCGCATAATCGGCGACGCCGCTTTCCCGGGTATGCACGTCCGCTCCGCCCAGTTCCTCCGGCGTAACTTCCTCGCCAGTAGCCGCCTTTACCAGCGGGGGACCGCCCAGGAAGATTGTGCCGTGGCCTCGAACGATTACGGTTTCCTCGGACATGGCCGGGATATAGGCCCCGCCCGCGGTGCAAGAGCCCATTACGCATGCGATCTGCGGAATCCCTGCGGCGGATAACCTGGCCTGGTTGTAGAATATCCTACCGAAATGATCCCGGTCCGGAAAAACTTCATCCTGCATGGGCAAAAAGGCTCCACCAGAATCCACAAGATAAACGCAGGGAAGTCGATTCTCCAGGGCAATGTCCTGAGCGCGTAGGTGCTTCTTAACCGTTAGAGGCACATAGGTTCCGCCTTTTACGGTGGCGTCGTTGGCCACAATCATTACAGGTCTGCCCTCTACCAGACCCACGCCACAGACAATACCTGCGGAAGGAGCTTCGAAGTCATAGACACTGGTAGCGGCAAAGGCGCCCACTTCGAGAAAAGGGGAGCCGGAATCCAGAAGAAGTTTGATTCGGTCCCTTACAAAGAGCTTTCCGCGGCCTTCATGGAGTTGCCGGTTCTTCTCGCCACCTCCGTTGGCCAGCCGCTCCCAGAGTTCTCGGATCTCTTCGGTTTTCTGGCGCAGCGCCTTCGCATTCGAAGTAAAGTCTTCGGAGTGGGGATCAATGTTGGATTTCAGTCGACCGCTCATAATCAAGGCAATCCTGAGATCTCCCGGCCTGGAATAAAGAAATAAAAAAGCCCCGCAATACTGCGGGGCTTTTCGGCCTGACCGCTGGTTGGTCTGTCTCTGGCGCCACCGAAGCGGTGCTATAAAGACAGTGGCAACGCAGCGCCAGCGTTTAGCGTTGGCTTATTGGCCCGCTCCCTGCCGCTTTTCGCGGTAGAAGTAAAGTGCCATTAGTCCAGCCACGCCCAGAGCCAGCAGGGCCCAGAGAATGGTACCATTCTTGAATCCGGCACGGATGTAGGCAGCCAGGGCCCCTTCTGTTACATAGGGAAAGGTCAGGCTGTCATTGGATCGCTTGTACCAATCGGCCTTTTGTTGCCCCATGGACAGATACCAGGTTTCGAAATCAGGATAGGCTCCGGAAATGGTTTCTCTTTCGTAAGGCCAGTTCCACGCTTTAGGAATGGAAAGCGCCCAGGGGAATCCGTTGGAGTCCATGTAGAGATCCGATCCGTCTGCGGCAAAATACATTCCGGGGAAGTGTACTTCTTTACCGGTATTGATTACCTTGATGAACAGATCGAAAGGCGCTCTTCCCAGGTCGCTTCGAGCGATAGGCTGGTCGAAAGTGATCTCCAGTTCGGAGTACTTACCTTCTTTGAAAGACTGGCCCTTGGCAGTGTTCTTATGGCCCAGTGTTCTGTTGCTCTCCGGCATTACCTCAATGTCTTGCAGGCTTGCGCGGTGCTCGTCGATTTCTTTCTCTACGCGTCCCTGGTAGTCGTAAAGCTTGTGATTCACGTTACCGGAACCCGGAAGGTTCAGATGCAGAGTGTGCTTGTAACCGGCGCCTCGGGCAATATGCTCGTAACGCGCTCGAATGCGAACCACCTTTCCCGCGGAGTTAAGGTCCAGTTCGTGGTTCACTTTTACAACATAGTCGTTGAAGTCTGCATCACCCGGGCTCGGGTACAGGTCTTCGTAGGCAATCACCTGTCCGTCGCCGGAAGGAGCTTTAACTACTGAAGAGCGAGTCGCATCGTCCGGATAGGCGTCGTTCTCATCAGAAACGCCATCGGCATCCGCATCGGCCACCGAGTCTCCCGAGTTTACGGTCCCTTCAACAGCGACTTCGCGATTGATTTCCTGCAGGTTATCAGTGTTCACTTCCTGCTCAATGGTTTCATCGCCAACTTCGATAGTGACGGTTACGGTTTCGTTGTCCGGAGTGACCTCAATAGTTCCGTTGGCATTTCCGTTTTCGTCGGTAACGCCCTGATACAGAGTATCGTCCGAGTCAGAGTCCGTTACTGTTACGGTGGCGCCGGATACAGGTCCATTGTCATCGGTAACGTCTACGTTTATATCGATGGTCTCCGTGGTCTGGAATTCGAAATCCTCATCGCCGGTAACATCCGTGTTCGTAGTCGTTACGGTGGTTCCTGAGGACGTTTCTCCAGTAGTAGTAGTGCCGGGTGCCGATTGCTCTTCCCCGCCTAGCAAGAAGAACGGAAGCGCATCCTTGTCCTTCTTACAATCTGTCAAAATAAGCGATCCGGCGGCCATAATCGCTATCGCCAGAACTTGACTGTTTATTCTCATCTGAGATCCTCCCGCCCGGTTTCGCTCTGTCTTTGTTACATGTGCTCCAGGGAGCCTCACCGAGCTGTGTATATTAGGATGGGACGGAAGAGATGGCAGAAAACTGTACAGATGACAGGCAAAATAATCAGATTGGATGCGGTGGTACCTGGGTACTTCTGGTACAATTTGCAGGTGCGCCGCTGCTTTATGTCTCGGGGGGTAACGGAAAAAAGCCCCGCAGAAAGCGGGGCTCGTAGTTGCTTGTGCCCGAACGGGCCTATAATCAGGAGTCGTGGGCTTTTTCGCGATACACGAACATGGCAAAAAGTCCGGCTATACCGATGGCCAGAAGGGCCCAGAGTATGGATCCGTTCTTGAATCCGGCCCGGATATACGCCGCCAGAGCTCCGTCGTTTACATAAGGGAATACTTCGCCTTCCACCGATCTTTCATACCAATCTCGATTCTCCTGACCCATGGAAAGGTACCAGGATTCGAAATCCGGATAAGCGTCGGAGATGTTTGCGCTTTCGTAGGGCCAGCTCCACGATTTAGGCACGGACAGAGCCCAGGGAAACCCATTGGAGTCCATATAGCGATCCGAGCCGTCGGTTTCGAAATACATTCCAGGGAAGTGCACTTCCTTACCGGTATTGATCACCTTGACATACAGATCAAATGGAGCGCGTCCCAGTTCGTTCCGTGCCAGAGGACTATCCAGAATTATTTCTACTTCGGCGTATTTGCCGGCAGCGAAGGCCTGGGATGTTCCCGTGTTGCTTTGCGAAATGGTCGTATTGCTTCGAGGCATGATCTCTATAGCTGTCAGACTTCCCTGATTCGATGTTTCTGACTCCAGAGAACCGCTGGAAGAGTAGATGGATCTGCTCACCGTTCCGTTACCCGGTAGCGTAAGGTGCAGTGTATGGCTGTAGCCAGCGCCTCTTGCAATGTGTTGATAGCGTCCTCTAATTCGGACTACTTTTCCGGAAGAATCCAGGTCCAGCTCATTGTTCACTTTGACTACGTAGTCGTTGAAGTCGGCATCGCCGGGGCTGGGATACAAGTCTTCATAAGCCACCACCTGACCGTCAGCGGAGGGAACCAGAACCAGGGTTGAGCGGCTTGCATCCTGCGGATAATGGTCGTTTTCGTCGGAAACGCCGTCTCCATCGCTGTCGGCAACGGTACCGGTGTTGGCTGTGCCATCGATTACCACAGACCGATTGATTTCCTGCAGGTTATCGGTGTTTACTTCCTGCTCAATAGTTTCGTCCCCTACCTGGATGGTAACCCCCACGTTTTCTGTTTCCGGGGTTACTTCGATGGTACCGCTGGCATTACCATTTTCGTCGGTTACGCCCTGATACAGGGTTTCCTCGCTGTCAGTATCAGAAACTGATACATTGGCGCCGGCAACAGGACCGTTGTCGTCGGTAACATTGATATTGATGTCGATGGTTTCGGTGGTCTGAAACTCGAAATCCCCTTCACCGGTCACATCGGTGTTCGTAGTGGATACCGTGGTTCCGCTGGAGGTTTCTCCTTCGGACGTGGTTCCGGTTCCGGAGGCAGCCTCATCCCCGCCCAGCAAGAAGAAAGGCAAAGCGTCCTTGTCCTTCTTGCAATCCGTCGCTAATAATGCTGTGGCCGCCAACAAGGCGATAACCCAGACCTGTCTTTTTGTTTTCATACGTTTGATATCCTCGGGACCCCGGACCGGTCTCCGGCCCATCCCCTGAAATAAGTGGACGATGAGAAAGGCTTTTCCCAACAAAAAAAGCTCAGACTGACGCCGTGTCCGCGCCGGATCCGGGGGCCCGGGGAGTCGAACAAGAGCCCGTAGCCCGGAACCAGGGTAGGAGTCCAGGTGGTCGGCGAAGCGAAACCTATCGCCGACCCAGGGTTACCGTGAGCTGGATGGTCCGGTAATCCCGGATGATTTCAACGTCTACTTTGTCCCCGGGTTTACGCCTTGAGATTAGTCCTACCAGTTCGCCGGGTTGTAGTACTGTCTTCCCATCTACTCGAAGGATGACGTCTCCCTCTTTGATACCTGCCAGATCGGCTCCGGTACCCGATTTCACACCGGTGACCAGAACTCCGCGATTATTCGTGAACTTCCGGAGCTTGGCCGGCAAATAGTCTACCGACACCCCCAGAAGGCCTCGATCTACCCGCCCATTTCTGCGGATTTCTTCGATTACGTAGCGGACTTCATTCGTAGGAATGGCAAAGCCAATGCCAATGGAGCCGCCACTGGGGGACAGTATCATGCGATTGATACCGATGACCTGGCCGTCCAGGTTTAGCAAGGGTCCGCCCGAGTTGCCCTGGTTGATGGAAGCGTCGGTTTGAATGAAGTTCAATCCGCTGGAATCCAGACCCACACGCCCTACGGCGGAAATCACACCGATGGTAAAGGAACCGTCCAGACCAAAAGGGTTTCCCAGGGCAATGGCCCAGTCGCCTACCTTTACTTTGTCTGAATCGCCCAGCTTCAACGCATCCAGGGATCCGGCGCCCTGTACCCGAATCAAAGCGATGTCGGTGAGCGGATCCGAGCCGCGAACCTTTGCCGTAAACGTCCGGCCGTCATGTAGCTTCACTGTGACTTCGGTAGCATCGCCAATAACGTGCCTGTTTGTGACAATCCAGCCGTTGGAATCGATTATGAAGCCGCTTCCCTGGGACTGCGGCGTTGCCGGACCGCTTCCATTGGGCGCCGGGCGTTCCATCAGGCTTTCCGTGGTAATTTGTACCACGCCGGGCCTGGCATAATCGTAAACGGCGCGAAATATGGTCTGCAGATCCCGTGCGCTTTTGTAGGATTCGCGGAGCGCCGGATCATTCATTGGAGAGAATCCGTTTCGGGCCTGGACTTTGCCGGGACCGGGTAGCAGCAGCACCCCTGCCAGAGCAAGGATTAAGGAGATTCTAAAATAAATGCCGCGTTCTGGATTCATGAGTTCTGGCCTTTTACAGTATCGGTTTAGACGGACATCGGACTGAGCGAGGGCGGATTTTTAAAAACGAACCCGAGGTCGCCCGCCGGACTCTACTGTCAGAGTGGCATACTCGACTGACAAAATGGAGCCGACATCCGCCGGGATTCCCGCTATTCTGCTACTGGCAGACCCGCACGTTGGCACCAATCCTGCAATTGCGTAGATTCCTGCGGGCAAGCCGCAGCAAAAAACCGGAGCAGGAGAAAACAGGATGGAATCAGTGATTCGTTACGCAGATCAAAACATTACCGAGATAAAGACCGCGGATGTGCCTTTTGAGGCGCCCATAATTCCGCTTAGAAATGCTCTGGTTTATCCCGGGGTAGTACTGCCGATTTTCGTCGGAAGAGCCGGAACCCTGGAACTGGTGGAACAGCTGGGTAAACCCGGGGCTCTCGTGGCCCTTTTTACACAGAAATCCGCCGATGTGGAACAGATTGAACAGAAGGATCTGTACAGCACCGGAGTGCTGGCTGAAATTCACAAAGTAATGCCCATGAGCGAAGGAGGATTTCAGGTACTTCTTCAGGGGATTCAGAAAATCGAACTGAATCGAATAACCGGAAAGGATCCCTATCTTACCGGCCGCATTTCTCCCCTGGGCGAAATCAAAGACTACAGCGAAGAGCAATTCCAGGAATTCAAAGCCCATGTGCTCAGCTACGTAGAAAGTCATCCCGGGATTCCCGACGAAATCTCTTCTTTTGTGCGGAAGCTCACGAATCCCAGCGCTCTGGCCAATCAGGTGCTGTTTTTTTCCCAGAAACCGGCGGAAGAAAAGATTTCTGCGCTTCGCATCAGTTCCATTAAAGAAAAACTGGAAATGGTGCAATCCTACCTGGTCGAAGAAACCCAGCGACTGAAAATGGAAAATGAAGTTCGCAAGAAGGTGGATCAGGATACCTCAAAGATGCAGCGCGAATTCTATCTGCGCAAGCAACTGGAGACCATTCGCAAGGAACTCGGCGAGGAAGACGGCGGCGACGACGATGAGCTGGAAAAGCAGCTAAAAGAAAAGTGGCTTCCCGAAGAAGTGCGAAAGCAGGTAAACAAAGAGCTAAATCGCTATCGCAGACTTCAAGAAGGTCCTCAGTCCGGTAGCATGGAATCCGGACAGATTCGTAATTGGCTGGAACTGGTAAACGATCTTCCCTGGGAGGATCCGGAGCCGCGAAGCATCGATCTGGAGAAAGCCAGCAATGCCCTGGAAGAAGATCATGAAGGGCTGGAAGAAGTAAAGAAGCGGATCCTGGAGCACCTTGCCGTAGAGAAACAAACCGGCGGATTTCGAGCGCCCATCCTCTGTCTTGTGGGGCCTCCCGGTGTTGGCAAGACTTCGCTGGCTCGATCGGTGGCCCGTTCTATGGAGCGGCCCCTGGTTCGGTCCGCCCTGGGCGGAGTCAGAGATGAAGCCGAGATTCGCGGACACCGTAGAACCTATGTGGGCGCTCTTCCTGGTAAGATTCTTTCCGCCATGAAGAAAGCAAAGACCCGGGATCCGGTCTTCCTTCTGGATGAAATCGACAAAACCGGCGCATCGTATCATGGAGATCCGTCTGCTGCTTTGCTGGAAGTGCTGGATCCCGAACAGAACAGTCATTTTGAAGATCACTACCTGGGATTGTCCTACGATCTTTCTCGAGCGCTTTTTATCTGTACCGCAAATAGCCTGGAAACCATACCTGCGCCCCTTCTGGATCGTATGGAAGTGGTCACTCTTTCCGGCTATACTCTGGCAGAAAAGGAAGCCATTGCGCGAAAGCATCTGCTGCCAAAGATCCTCACGGACTTGAAGCTGCCGGAAGGCAAGGTTCAGTTCCAGAATGATGCCATTAAGCGCGTTATCGAGAATCATACACGGGAAGCGGGAGTGCGAACCCTGAAGCGAAAGCTGGAATCGCTGGCGCGAAAGGCAGTTCTCAAGATTCACGAAAACCCGCAGGATGAATCCTCCCTGGTGTTCGGACGGGATCAGGTGCAGGAGCACCTGGGGCGCGATCGATTCATTCGAGATACGAAGGAAGACACTCGAGCGCCTGGAGTTGCCATCGGTCTGGCCTGGACTCCTGTAGGCGGCGACATTCTCTACATTGAGGCGGCCAGCTACGAAGGTAAAGGCGAACTCCGTCTTTCCGGACAACTGGGCGATGTGATGAAAGAATCGGCGCTGGCTGCTCTTTCATTTTTAAAGGCCAATGCATCGCAGCTGGGAATTGATCTGCAGAAATTGAAGCATCGGGATCTACACGTTCATATTCCCAGTGGCGCCACTCCCAAAGATGGGCCTTCTGCGGGTGTGACTCTCCTTGCAGCGCTTACCAGCCTGTTTACCGATCGACCCCTGAAAGATGATCTGGCGATGACCGGTGAGATCTCGCTACGTGGTCGAGTGCTGCCTGTAGGCGGCATCAAAGAGAAGGTTCTGGCTGCGCGGACCGCCGGCATCAATACCGTGTTCTTGCCAGAAAAGAACCGACCGGACTTTGAAGAGTTGCCGGATCATGTGAAAGAAGGGCTAAACGCAGAGTTTTACTCCTCGATGATGGATCTGGTTCAGAACGCGCTTCAGGAACCCTCTCCCGAGTTTGTGGACCGGGAAGGCTGGTAAGATCCCGGGATCCACAGGCGGCTGCGCCGCTCCCCCATGGCGGGGATTGGTTCCCGGATCGTTTCTTTTCGTGCAGGACGGCGGGCAGTTTTCTGCCTGCCTGGATTGGCTCGAACTGTGCCGCCGTTAATCCGATTAATCTGAGATCCTGATTCTGGACGACGCCCCATGGTCGGACTCGCAGCGGCAAATCGTTGCCCGAGCCGCAGCCTGGCTATTGTTTGCATGCCTGCACATTCCTGCCCAATCTAGAATCAAACGCTAATTTCGAAAAAGAGCATGTAACGATCGATAACCGAACGCTTAGTTACCAATAGTCTTTTTGTGATGTGGCCCCGCCTTCGCCTCCAGTAGCCTCCTGGAGGGGGTCAATTGTTGGTTCGGGTTTTGTATATTTCGGCCAGTCGCAAACTTATGCGGGCTATCCTGCCCCTGAGCCAGGTTTTCGGTTGCAATTTTATATCCCTGTCTATAATGAGCCAGGTCCAGAATCCTGGAAATCGAAGAATATGAACTCTTTTACCGCTGTTTTGCGGAGAAGTTACGTTAAAAGGAGATAGGTATATGGCCGAAGAGGAAGGCGCGTTAAGTAAGTTAAAGAATTCCGTAATGGGAGTATTGATTGGACTGGTGATGATCCCTGCCAGTTTCGTAGTGGTTTATCTGGCATCCCAGAGAGAGCAGGCCTCCGAAGAATTAGTAGGGGCCTACACCGTGGAGCAAGCCGCTAAAGCACAGCAAGAGGATAAAGCGGTCTATATTACCGGTAAGATCAAGGCGCCTCTACTGGGCGAACCGGGCGTAATTAAGCCAGGTCCGTATCTGAGCCTGAGCAAGTCTCGCCAGATGTACGGTTACCACGATGTCGAAAAGACCCGCGGCTCTGGTGAGAATAAGGAAACTTATTATGAATGTGAAGTGGATTGGCTCAGTGAAGGCGACGTCAGCAAGACCGGCAAGAAATGCGCAAAGGAAGGAAAAACCAATCCAGCCTTCGCGATTCCTGAATACAGCGGGTCAGTAAAGGCAAGCATTGAGTCCGGCGGAACTACGTATAACTACGATACTGGCTCAAAGACAGAAGCCAGCATTATCGACATCGAAAAGCAAAAGACTTTTCATGGCATGCCCTCCGCGAACATCACTGAAGCAGAGATGCTGGGTGCCTATCCGATGAAGGACGGCAAATTCTACGAAAATGACGGTTGCGCAAGCTCTCCGGCCATCGGTTGCGAGCGTTTCAGCTATTCCGGAACAGCCTACGATCCCGCAGGCGATTATACCATCATCGGAACCGTTGAGGGGAATACCGTTAAGGCTTTCCGCGGTATGTTTCTGAAAATCGGTCCTGGAAGCTACGATGATGTTATGGCTCTTCTGGAAAGTGCAGATACCACCGGAACCTGGATTTATTTCGGTCTGGCCGTGATTTTTCTGGGCGGCGGATTGAGCCTGCTGGTTGGTCCTCTTCTGACTCTGATCGAGTTCATTCCTCTGATCGGGGACTTTGGAGCGGGATTAATCCGATTCATTTTCTTTGTATTCGCATTCTTTACAATGGGAATCACCTTCCTGTTGATCGAATACTGGTATCTGGTATTGATATTCTTTGTTCTGGTGGCTGTGGCTATCCTCTTCATTGCGAAGAGTCGAAAGTCTAAGTCAGCTTAAGAGCCAGAACCGGGCAAAGAAAGATAGGTACAATCAATGGAGGCGGATTCTACGGATTCCGCCCTCCACAAATCGAATTACAGACGACACTCGATCGTCTGCGAAAGGGTCGGGCAACCGGCCCTTTTTTTTTAAACAGTATTCGGATCCGTTGTCGGCGAGCGGACTTATGGCTACCTCCGTTGCTCCCGGACCACCGACCTATCCTCCAGCCCTTTGAACCTGACCTGCTCGGCCCGACTGCTAACGCAATCGCCCCTTTGCGCGTCCGGCGAAACCTGTTAGACGGAACGTTGGTGTTTAGCCAACCGTCCGGGCGCGGCTGCAGGTATCGAAAGAGCGGACATCCAAACCAGGCAGCCAAGGACGAGCGGCCGAGTCCATAAGTGGAGTAGATGATGAGCGGAGTCGCAAGCCCACCCCGTGGTCAGGCACAAAAAAGGCCGGCTGTAGAAGCCGACCTTTTCGAGCGGCGATGCTATGAGCGGTCGCCACATTCAGTTTCCGATTCCTGTATTACAGATTCGGGTCTCTACCGTCCTGCAGATTCTGGCCTTGCGGGTCTTCCAGAACCTCTACAGGCTCTTCGCCATCCTTATGATATCTAAATCGCATATGGACGTCGATTTCATCGTCGAATCGCATTTCCCGGGCATCCACCAGGTCCCGGTGCCACTTCTGCGGAACCCGGAGATCAAAGATGGGATGCAACTCTTTCGGGAATGCATATGGATTCTCCGACCAGTTCATCTTGATACCGTGAATGGTGGGCATCTCGCCGTTTTGTCCGTCCAGCTTTTCCGTTTTGCCGGTGGGGTTCAGCATATAGTAGTTCTTGTAGGGATACTTGAGCGCGAAGATAAACTCGGCGTTTAGTTTCGCCTGACGAGCCAGCTCAATGGAGTCCATATAGCCTTCGATGCGTTTCTGAAGTTGATCCGGACTCAGCACCCGGCCTTCCGGCAAACCCTGGCCGATCTTTACGGCTCGTAGACGAGCTTCCTTGGCCATTCCCAGAACTTCGTAGCCTTTTTTCATGTTGGCTTCGATGCGATACTTATTCATCGCATAGTGGTAGTTTCGCGGATCGTATCGGCGTACATCCACCGGGATTTCCCGGTCTTTATCGAAGTCCCGTCGCAGCTTGGAGTTGGGGCCGTAATCGATAGAAATGTCTACTACGGATGTATCACGAGGATCGTTCGGGTTTTGCCGTTCGATGGACTCCCGGATCATCACTTCTGTACGATCTATATATTGCTGGGACATGGCTTCAAGCAGTCGATCCAGACGCGCCTGAGCTTCCAGAAAACGGCTGTAGGAGTTAACGAAGTTCCGCTCGAACAAATAGATGAGCCCTTCCTGGTAGATGCGTTTGATTTCCCGGTAAGCGGAAACGTTGGGTCCTGGTTCTTTGCGCTGCTCGTTAATATCTTGCGGCAGGCATTCGGGCATGGGCTCGCAGGGAAAATTGTAAGCCATGGGCCGTAGCTTTCGAAGATAAACGATAAGCTCGTTTCGTTTATTGTAGGCCTTCTCGCCTACGGATTCAGCCCCGGTGTATCCTGTGCTTAGCAGGATTAGCGCCAGTCCAATTGCAATTCCTTTGCGGTTCATAGTATGCATTCCCCTGAATAGTCTCTACATGTATCGGTTTTTCGAAGGGCGAACCTGACAGTACCCCTGCGGAAAAAAACCATGCAATCAAGAATTGGAAAGGGCTAACCCGGGGTTATGTCGCCTCAACAGGGGGCGCAATGAAGGCCAGCGCTACAAGGGTTTTGCTTTCGGGCGACGGGACCAGCTTTCGGGCGATGGTACCAGACCGGATCGCTCGGTAAGACCGGCCTCTCTGGCTTCACATTTTCCGGTTCTTTTGCCGGGATGCGGCGGGAACCGGTCCTTGCCACAAAAACTTTGAGCCGGGACCGGGTTTGCGACGGTGGCCACGTCCTTTCGTCCGGGAAAGCTCGGGCAATCTGTAGAACCGTTTTTTTGTAGCCTCCAGGAATGCCGACATTATCAATAGAAGAGTATGCGCAACAAGGATCAAAGAATTAAATCCATATCCTACAAGTCGAAGGACATCACCAAATGTCCGTTGTGTCATCATGAGTTTCAAATAGAGCAGCTGCATTCTGGCGGAGGGCGATTGATCGCCGGCAAGCTTACCCCGGAACTAAGACGGCTCTACGATATTTCCAAGAAGTACGGCCGAATCTATCCGCAGGCCTATCAAATCGTGACCTGTCCTCAATGTCTTTTTTCGTCGTTTCCGAAGGACTTCAATCAGCTCCAGGCGGACGAAATCGAGAGTCTGAAAAAGGCCACTTTGCAGCGCCGTACCGGAATCGAAAAGATCGTAGGACCGGTGGACTTCAACGAAAACCGAAACCTGGTGCTGGGCGCTGCCTCCTATTTGCTTGCAGTGGACTGCTATCAGCACCGCGGTTTCAATGTGGCGCCCACGCCCAAAAAGGCCATTTGCTCTATTCGCGGGGCCTGGCTTTTCCATGATATGAACGATGAGTTTCCGAAGATGGGATTCGATAAGATCCGCGACTTCATGTATACCAAGGCAGTGCGCTACTATCAGCCTACTCTAGAAATCATGTCCACCGGTAGCGAGCCCCACGAACAGTTCATCAATTTGCTTGGCCCGGATACCGACAACAACTGGGGCTTTGACGGAGTGGTTTATCTGAACGGATATCTAACCAACAAGTACCTGGAATTCGTTACGAAGGATCCGCAGGAACAAATTAAACTTCTGGATTTATGCAAGCGCCATCTGGGTAAGCTCTACGGAATGGGCAAGGCCTCCAAAAGCAAACCATCCGTTCTCATGGATATGGCCAAAGATCTTTACGAAGAGATCTCTGAAAGATTGGATGCCCTCACCGGCGAACCGGCTGAGTCCGGCGCTTCCAGCTAGTGACCCTTTTTCCGATCCGCCATCGCTCACCGGGGAAAGAGCCTGAGGAATAGCGATCCATGAACCTGGTGGCAACAGTGGCCTACGATGGCAGGGCTTTTTCTGGATTTCAGCTCCAGAAGGATGTGGTGACGGTTCAGTCCTGTCTTGAGGATGCTCTCAAGGTTCTCTACAAACAGCGATGCACGATCCACTGCGCCGGGCGCACCGATGCCGGAGTCCATGCCACCGGTCAGGTGATTTCGTTCGAGGTCCCGGAAATTCGTCCCCGACTCATTCCTTCCTTAAATGCCCTGACACCGGAGGAGATGACCGTCCTCAAGGTGGAGCCGGCTCCGGAAGGATTCCATCCCCGGTTCAGCTGTATCGCCCGGCAATACGAGTACCTGATTTCGCGTAGCCCGGCCTGGAATCCCTTTCTGCAGGGTCGGGTATGGCATCGAAAGTCTGCCCCGGATGCCTCCGAGTTTCAGTCCATGTTACCGGTGCTTTGCGGAGAGCAGGATTTTGGCGCTTTGACGCGACCACAGTACCTGGAGGAGGGCACCCGTCGCTATCTGGATCTTGTTGAGCTGGATGAACGGAACGACTTGATCAGCGGGGAACCTGTAATCTCTTTCCGAGTGCGCGGAAATGCATTCTTGCACAATATGATTCGCATCATGATAGGTACACTGATGATGCTGGCGGAGGAAGAGGCGCCAGAAAATCGTGCCGAAAGGCTGAAGGGCATCCTTGAATCCAGGGACCGTACGGAGGCCGGTCGCACCGCGCCTCCGCAGGGCCTGTACTTCCGCCGGGCCTACTATCCGGATCAGGAAAGTTATCGGTTGGCCGGTTTGCACACGCTGTCGGATTATCCCCGGTTTCGCCAGAATCCTGTGTGAAATTCCGATGGACCGCAAATCCCGTCTCTTTGATCTGTTCTATTCACCGTGCGCCGAGTACTCTGGACCATACTACTTATGTCGCTGGCCTTTCCGGTCGGGCTTCAAGCTCGGGATTCGAACCACTTGAAGCATGAGTTGGGCATCTGGTTGGGGGGATCCTTTCCCTTTCCGTCCACCCCGTACGACGAGGTGTTGGATTCCAACGTGGGCGGCGGTATGTTCTATAGAGTGAACTGGCCCTGGATCTTCTATACCGAGTTCGGCTTCTCCTATGCCACCTACTTTTCCCAGACCAGCCAGTTGCTGGTTTCTGCTCCCGTGTACGGAGCTCTGGTCTATCCATTGCCACTGCCTTTCCGGCTTCAGGTAATGGCCAAATTGGGCGGCGGCGCGGCCTATCTGGAAGTGCGGCCACAAAACGTCCATGGATGGGATCCCATGATCTATGGCGGTCTGGAAATGTCTTTGCTTGCCAGTCGTAGGTTTCGAGTAGGTCTCCGGCTGGATGCGAACTATATTCTGGAAAGCCAACGTCAGCCACCCATTGAAGCCCGCCTGGGCTACCTCTTTCCGGGCACAACGAATGCTCGCTATCTTGAGAACCGAACCTACGAAATACGGGACGGCGGATTCTATCATTTTGGCCTGATGGTAAGCTTCATTCTATAGAAGAGGGCGCACTTATGAAACGAATCCTGAAATCTTTCGCTATACTCGTTCTGATACTTGCCGGCGCCAATTGCTCGTCCGGCGACGATCCATTGCTATCCGCTTTGATCAACAACCGGATGGTGGTGATTCTGAAAGGCACTTATGCCACCGATCGTCCTCTGGACTTTGCCCAGATAAACAACAACACGCTATTTGTAGACGACGATGCCCCCACTACCGAGGTTCTGGATACCGGGGGCGTTCCGGCTTACAATCAGCTTCCGATCTATCTCGATATTGGCGAGGTCCGCCTCAGCACAAAAGGGTACCTGAGCAATTTGTATGATATTGATTCGGACCGGGATGTAGAAGAATTCTGGGACGTGGTCTCAACGACCAGACAGGTGTACTGTAGCCAACTCTACGCAGCAGTGGCCGCCAACGATTCCTGCAGCGATACCGGCGGTCTCATAAACTATATCGAATTCTTCAACGGCGTGGGTGCCCTTTATCCCTCCAGGGATGTGGGCCCAGGCGGTTATACACATGCGGGCGTATTCATGCGAAGCTTTTTCACGGGTTTTGCCAAACGAGAGGGCGTGGTACCCATCGGCCGATTCGATAATAACGATGTGTCTGGAACAGACGTACTGCCTCTGCTGAACTACGATGCCGGCGTGGATGCAGCTGTCAAAGCGGCCCTGCCTCCCCAGTGGTTTCCATTGCACCACATAACCTATCCGGGGCAGCAGGATTCGATGCAGGTTTTCAATGGCTATGCCTCCCTTGTTCTGGAGGTCCGCACCAACATCAAAGAAAACCTCATGCTGCACAGCTTTCCGGACGCTCAGGGTGAATACTTCACGATAGTAGGCATTAGTGACTGGCGAGTGGAGCACACCGGGCAGTTTGATATGGGCGGAAACGCTCTAACCCGGGCCCGATTGTTCTATCCCGATTACACCGGAAACGTGCAAGTCACCGGCGGAACCGAAAGCACAAGACACTACTACGCCATATATTATGCGCATGAATGTATCGATCAGACTGGAGCGGTAATCTGCAACAAGGATCGGGATTTGCTTCCCCTTGCTGCCACACCTGTGCGAAACGGCGGCGACAATGTGATGACGGAGCTTGGTCCGGGGCAGTACGTGCTCCAGTGCAGGTACGATGCCGTGCATGATGGCTACCCCGAGGAAGTACTGTCTGAGATTCGCTTCGATTTGCCGCTCAACACAGACATTTCAATTGCCTGCGCCTGCGGCTCAAGTACCACCACCGGCTGTAACTGATTCCGGCGTTGCCTGGGTTGGTGGGTTGCGAATTAATATGATACCTTGTACTTCTGGAGCGCTTCGTGCAGCGTTTTTCTGTCTATGGGCTTGGCCAGGTAGCCGTCAAACCCGGCTTTCAGGATTGTAGCGACCTCAGCACTGAGCGCATGGGCCGTCATGGCTACAACAGGACAGGCGAAGTTCATTTCCTTGAGTTGAATCATCACAGTCTTTCCGTCCATTTCTGGCATCTGGATGTCCATCAGTACGCAATCGTAATCGGTTTCATCCTCCAGCAGGTGGCGCAGGGCCTCCTTTCCGTTTTCCAGTGTATGTACTTTCACTTTGCTTCTCGATAGGTACAAACTTACAATGTTTCGAATGTCCGGGTCATCTTCGACCACCAGAACTTTCATACCATCCAGTGAGGGTACCTTAACATCCGGCGGGGCTGCTTTCGCATGCGGATAACCACGACCCATGTCCATCGTCTGGGGGTCGGATGCCTCCGTAACATAGGCGTGGTCCGGAGGTTGCTCCCGGGATGCCAGTTCCGGCAGACTCAGAGGCAATTGAAGCGTGAATTTGCTGCCTTTGCCCTCCTCACTCTCGGCGAGGATCTGACCGCCCATAAGCTGAGCCAGTCGCTGTGAAATGGCCAATCCCAGACCGCTACCGCCGTATTTCCGGGTGGTCGAGCTATCGCCCTGCATGAAGGGCTGGAATAGATCATGAATGGCGCCGCGGGGTATTCCAATTCCCGTGTCCGACACCGATATATACACCTGACTGTCTGATTTTCCCGATTCAATGGTGACGCTGCCTGTTTCCGTGAACTTCACAGCATTGCCTACCAGATTGAGCAGAATCTGACGTAGTCTTCCCGGATCTGTCTGGATGTATTCCGGCGTTTCTGGTCTGAGCACTCGCTTTAGTTGCAATCCGCGTATGGTGGCCTTTCCGCGGAGCATGTTCGTAACTTCGTCAATGATTTGGACCGGTGAGACGGGCAACGCTTCTGTTTCCAATTTTCCGGATTCGATGCGGGAAATATCCAGGATATCGTTGACAATCGTCATCAAGTGCTGGCCGGCCTCATGGAGCCGCTGCAGGTATTCATCGATGTTGTCGCCCGATTTCTGAGACTCCGAGAGTAGATCCGCATACCCCAGAATGGAGGTCATGGGCGTGCGGATCTCGTGGCTCATGTTTGCTATGAAAGCGCTCTTGGCTTCATTGGCGGCTTCTGCCTGTCGGGCCAGTTCATTTGCATGCCAGATCGATAGTTCTAATTGGCGGTTTGTGTCCTCCAGTCGCCGATTGGCTGTGCGAAGGGCTTCGTCCTGCAGCTTACGATCGGTGATATCCAGGTGAGTGCCGACCATGCGTACCGGGTTGCCCTTCTTGTCCATATCGGTGACTTTACCGCGCCCGGATATCCATCGAAACGTACCATCATTATGACGTAGGCGAAACAGGAGATCCAGTTGCGAATCCGGGTCTTCCATGGTCTTTCGGACTCCATTTAGAGTCTTCTCTCTATCCGCTGGATGCAGAAGCTCCTGCCATTTTTCATAGGTTACTTCGAAGCTATCCGGCTGGTACCCCAGCATCGTGTAGCAGCGCGGGCTCCAAAACACACGGTTCGTTTTCAGATCCCAATCCCAGACCCCGTCCTGCGTGGCTTCCAGCGCCATGGTCAAACGTTCTTCCGAGTCTCTCAATCTTCGTTCGTTGTCCTTTCGCTCGGTAATGTCCGTAATGAATCCATGCCAGAGAGTGCCTCCGTTTTCGAGTCTTTCAGGATTCGCATTTCCGTAAAGCCATCGCACGGTACCGTCCGGAAATAGCGTGCGGTACTCCTGCTCCCAGGATTCCAGGTTCCGGGCGGACTCTTGTATCGCATTGGAGACCCGGTCACGGTCCTCCGGATGCAGTACAGCAAAAACAGCCGAGGCGTCTTCTTTTACCTGCCCCGGCGTCACTCTATATATCGCTTCTATTGCGCTGGATGCGTAGGGAAAACGAGATCTTCCGTCAGGTAGCAATTCATACTGGTAGATGACGCCGGGAATCAAACGGGAAAGCTTGGTCAGTCGACCCGCAAAATCCCTTAGCCTGGATTCGGCAAAGTGTAGTTCCGTTCGGTCTTTCAGAATACCCAGGTAGCCGCCGACTCTCCCTTCCAGATCTTTCAACTCGGTGAGAGCCAAATCCACAAAGATCTTCTTGCCATCCTTACGAACGTAAATCCATTCATCGAATTCGGAGCTCAAGTTCTGGGAGGCAATGACCTGGAAGACTTGCAGATTTGTCTCTACCGGTCTTCCCAGCTTCGATGAAAGGTAGGTTGCCCTTTCGCGCAATTGCTTCGGATCGTGAAAGGTTAGCGGGTCGAGTCCGCTTAGAGCTTCGGATTCGCTATAGCCCAGCAGTTGCTCGGAGCCCTGATTGAAGCTCACAATCCTTCCCTCGAGATTCAGGGTGACAATTCCATAGTGCGCGCTGTGCAAAATGGACTGCATTAGCTCCGCCTGTTTTCGACGGGCGGAAATGTCGGTCTGGAAGCCGACAAAGTGTTCCAGGTTTCCTTCTTCGTCAAAAACCGGGTCTACTTTGAGATAGAGAGTGTAGGGCTCACCGGACTTGCTGTAGTTGAGAATCTCGACTTCAAAGGACTCATGCCTTCGCAGATGCTGGCGAATGGCTTCAACGGTGGATGGATTGGTTCCCGGACCCTGGAGCAGATCGCCGGGCTTCTTCCCCATGACTTCTTCCAGCGAATAGCCCGTGAGTTTCAGGAATCCGGCATTGGCCCATTGAATCGAGCCATCCGGACCGGTAACCAGAATGCCGCCCGAAAGGTGCCTTGCGATCGCCGCAATGTCTTCTGATGAGAAGTGCGTTTCCGCGGAGCCGTTATTGGGTGCAACCCTATCTTCCATTGGGCGAGAATCCTGATACCGTCGATAGTCATTCGGGAGTATGAATATGCAAGCAAAACCGATGCAATGGGCTGTCAAAACCTACAGTGCCTGGAAGCCGGGTTATTGGGCCAAACCATTTGGGGAATCCTTCGTCCAATAGGCCGTGATAACTTCGAAACTCAACTCGCGGCTCGGCTTTCCGATTGCTCTGCTTACTCTATTTCTGGTTTCAGTGGCTGGCGCCCGTGATCTTAACGAATACTCCAATAAGGCAAATTCTCTGATTCAATCCCGGCAGTGGGGGGAACTGGAGAAGCTGATGCGTCAGGGCATTCGGGACTTTCCGGATAAGGAATGGATGCACTCCACTCTCAATTATGCTCTGCGCGAACAAAAGAAGCACAAAGAGGCTGTTGAGCAGGGCCGAGAAATGCGCCGTAATTGGCCGGACACGGAAAAGAGCGCCAACACTCTGAGCCGGGCCCTGACTTCGGCCGCTTCGGCGGCCTACTATGACGGCAACTTCGCTGGCTGTCTGGAGCTGGCCGAAGAAGCCCGTCAACTGGATCAATCAGAGAGTTCCTATGTGTGGTCCGGTAATGCCCTGCGCAAACTGGAACGATTCCAGGAATCTGCCCGGGTTCAGGAAGAAGGTCTGACAAAATACCCGACCAATCCCTGGCTAAAACCCAATCTGGCCGCAACCTATGCGGCGTGGGGCAAAGAGGCGGAGGATGCGCAAGATTATGATCCTGCTATAGAACGCTATATACGAGCTCATGAACTGGACCCAGACCAGAGTTACGTTCTATTCCGTCTGGGGCGAGCCTACCGAGCTGCGGGTAAATTCGAAGAGGCGATTAAGACGTTCAAGAAGGGCAGAGATACTTTTCCCGATGCGCAGGAGTTCACGAGAGCGATAGGATACACTCAATTGCTCAGGTTTCGCAGCGTCAAAGAGACTGCGAGCAAGAAAGAGCTGGAGAATCTGGCAGAACTTGCTCTACAGGATGCGCTAAAAGAAAAGGATTTTCAGAGCGCAGAGTACCTTGTAACGCTGATCGGCGAAGCTTACACCCAAACCCGGAACGCCGACGATCTGCGAAAAGCCATGAAATCCATGGAAAGAGTATTCAGCGATCCTGTACCCTTATGGGATTCTTACGGCCGACAGCTCTATATACTTCATCGGAGGCAAGGCCCTGTACCGGCGGCGGCTAAAGAGGAGTCGTTATCCTACCGGCGCAAAGCTATGAGCGAATACGAACGGAAGCATCCAGGTCGGCCCTTGATTACGAATCTTCCATTGCCCTTGAAAAACCGGTTTGTGGTCTGGGCCGAGTTTGACGGCGATTACATGACTCATACCGGATTCGCAAAATACTGCTATGATTTCGCGCGAGTGGATGCTTCGGGCCAGCCATTACGTCCCGGCGGAAAGCGCTTGCAGGCGGCCGACTACTGGATGTTTGGCGAGCCCGTGTACTCGATGACCGAAGGCAAAGTTGTGAGCGTGGTAACGGATCAGCCCGATAACAACGGCGGCGAATACGGCTCGCAGGGGAATTCGGTGACGGTTGAGACCGAGGATGGCTACTACGCATTCTACACTCATTTCAAGAAAGACAGCATTTCGGTGAAGGAAGGTCAGAATGTGCGAGCGGGAACGAAGCTCGGACTGGCAGGTAATAGCGGAATGTCCACCGAACCTCATCTTCACGTTTGTCTCTACGATTCAGAATGGGTTAGTCTGCCGTTTCGCTTTACTCCGATCCGAATCAAATCCCCCGAAGGTTCCAAACTAACGAGCGATCCATTAAGACAGGGCTGGATTGTGGAGGCTGGCGGTTGAGCCTCCACAACAAGTCCGTGTTTTCTCTATTTGCCTGGTTTCGATAGTTGGCCGGCCAACTTCGCCGCCATCGCCCTAGGCGTGAAGCGAATCGACCAGGCCAGAAATTTATTTCTCTTTCCCGGTACCAGCGAGGGTTTTTTGCCAAGCTTTCGTAAGGCCAGCCTGACTACTTCATCGGCCATCTTGAAGCCTCCGGGAGGATTCAGGTCAACCTCCGCGGTTTCCTGAAAGTGGGTCTTGGTATAGCCCGGAGAAAGTGAGAGCACCGAGATCCCCTTATCTTTGAGTTCGGCCCATAGAGCTTCTCCAAGCATCAAGTTAAAAGCTTTTGTCGCGCCATAGGTGGCAAAATAGGGAGTAGGCTGATAGGCCGCAATGCTTCCCAGGAATATGATGCCCCCTCTACTTTGTTGCAACAAATCCGGCAGATACTCGTGGGTTAGATCTACAGGCGCCACGCAGTTCAGCATAACCATCTTATGTTCTGCATCCCTATCCAGAGTCTCCATCCTGCCGTAGGTACCTACGCCGGCGTTGTTTACGAGAAGGCTAATTTTCAGTCCTTCGTCGTCCGTGGCTTTCTTGATTCCACGAGCAGCGTTCTCCACCGACAGATCTGCGGCCACAATGCTTACTTTGATGCCATGCTTTTCCTCGAGTTCGCTGGCCAGAGCTGTTAGTTTGTCTTTCGACCGAGCCACCAGCACCAGGTCCATGCCCTTTTGCGCCAATTGTCGTGCGAATTCCTCGCCCAGTCCGGACGATGCTCCGGTTACGAGGGCCGTTCCTTCATATTTGAATTTTGCCATTTTGTTCCTCCAAAAAAAATCTTACAGTCTCATCTCGCTCTCCGGAATGAAATTTCATTCCGCAACCAAATAAAAGAACCTCAAGGCTCCAGGATCCGCCAGGCGAGATCCCCGGATCGCTCAATTTCGCCGGCCTTAAGGGGTCTGCCCGCCTGTTCTTGCTTCACCAGACCAAGGAAGGAGCCATAAACCATTGCGATGAGCTGAAAAGGCGGGGCGTTGGTCAGAACCTTTTCCTGTTGTCCGGCTTTGATCCATTGCTGGAGATCTTCCTCAAACCGAAGAGCGAGCTCCCGGCACTCGGCTCTCAAGTAATCTCCGTGAGCGTGAACATCCAGAAACACAGTCGCATTCGGATTGGTGCGATAGAACCTCCAGAGTCTGCCCCAAAGCTCCAAGAACTGGTCTCTGAAAGACAGATTCATATCCGGCATCGGAATCATGATTTCCTTTCGGAATTTCTCCTTCCACTCCCGGTACAGAGCATTCACCAGCCCCTGTTTATCCTCGAAGTGTCTGTAAATGCTCCCGGCGCCCACCGCCGCTTCTTGAGCTACATCCGGGACATTGGTCCCATGGTAGCCCTTCTGAGAGAAGAGCTTCAGCGCAGCATCCAGAATACATTTTCTGGTAATATCCGGGTCTCTCAAACTCACTTCGGAAGGAATATTCATTCCGATCACTGGCGTCAAACTTTTTTTCCGTCATGGTGGGGTCGAAAAGGGGGATCAGGGGTTTTTCTTGTCTTCCCATCGTCTACTCTATACATAAGACCATGGCGCAAACGAAAGCAGCCAAACTAAGCATCAGCACCGCAGAAGGGCTGGTTAAACTCATCAGGCTGCTGGCTCAGTCAGGTAAGAACAATTTTCACCAGTACCTTGTTACACCGCTCCTGTATGCTTCCTGGCGGCGCGACTTCAGCGCTGAAAGCAGTCATAAGATGATGAACCGCATCGAAAAACAGGCGGACGATCATACCCATACCATCGCTCCTCATTGCAAACGCCTGGTAGGGCAGGCGCTCACGGAGAATGCCAGCGCCGTAGGGAATGCCTGCATATTCTTTCTGGAGATGAGTATCAAATACCATGATGTCTCTGTGGCCCCGGAAACCCTGGAGTTCCAGGGAATCATTGAGGCCCCCTTGCGTAAGTTTGAGTCTATCCTCTCTCGAAAATCTTCCGAGGATTTTGAGCTTAAATTGGCGGATATGACGCCGGAGGAAATCGAAGACGCTTTTGCTCCGGTTGATCTGAATCGAAAGTCCGACACCGTTCGGTTGCATCAGGAAGCTCGTATACTATTTGAAAAGATCAAGAGCGCCAATCAACGCGAGAATATGGTCGCCTGTAGAAAGCTGATTGCCTCCTACTTGATTCGATTTGCCGACCAGGAAGAAAATAACCGCGACCAGGTAGAGCAGCTCATCGATGCCTTGGAGCGACGTTCGCCATCCTTTCGCAAAGAGCTTCATGATTTCATGGCCATTGATCTGTTCTACAGAATAAGCCAGGGGATTGCCAAATCGGATCTGAAGAAGACTATCCACGGTATAAGGAAATATGCGTTCATTTTTGAGGGAGATTCGGAAGCGCTGTATCACAAAGACATTGACCGACTGGAACGCAAGTTGTACGCTATGATCCGGGAAAAAGGAATGATGAAGCAGCTCATCCGCTCTAGATGAGTGGGGCCAGGCCAGCAGGGAGTAAGTTTGTATGTCAGAGACCTTGAATCTAAAAGCCAGTCGAAAGGGAAACGTGGTCGTAGTATCTCTGGAGGGTTCCCTGGATGCCGATACGGCGCCGAGGCTGGATAAAGCCATCGGAAAGCTGATATCAGATGGCGAGTCAAAAGTTATTTGTGATTTAAAGAGCCTGAAGTTCATTTCCTCGGCGGGCCTGGGCACTCTGTCTTCTTTGCGAAAGAAGCTGAAAGGCGCGGGTGGCGACTTGCGTCTGGCCAGTCCTACCACTGAAGTGTTGGATGTCTTCGAACTACTTTCGTTCACCAGGATCTTTACTATCTGCGCCAATCTGGATGAGGCGTTGCAGGGATTCTGACCGTCTTGGATTCCCCGGCACGAAAGCTAATCATACTTCAGAAGGGAAGCTACTCCCTGGCGGAGATTCGCGATGAACTGGACGCTTTTCTGAACGGTCATGCCAGGGATCTGGACAAGAACCGCATCTTTCTGGCACTTGAAGAAGCGATAGTAAATGTCTTCGAGCATACGTACGCGAATCGTTCCGGGGAACTGCGAATGACTTTGATGCGAATGAATCGCACCATTCGCATAGAACTGGAAGATGACGGCCCGGCGTTCGACCCTACTACCATTCCCTTGCCAGATCCTGAGGATTTGGCAGAAAGCGGGAGGGACGGAGGTTACGGATTATTCTTGATGCGAAGTATCATGCAAGTGGAGCACAGGGCTCGGACGGAAGGCGGCAACCTGCTTATTCTGGAGAAGGTCCTGCCGGAAACCGCCTCTGATGCGCCAGGGAAATCCAAAGATTAGAGTTTGTATGCGAATTCCCAGACCCGGACTAACAATAAAGATCGGTTTAATTACCTCGGTCCTACTGGTGGCGCTGGGAGGGGCCGTGTTGCTTCTGGCGCTACGGCAGCAACAGGATCTAATCATGGACTATTCGCTTCGGGAAATTCAGGGAAAGCTGGATCCCGTGGAACGCAAGACAGAAGAGATCCGATTCTATGCCCGCGCCCTGGAGGAGTTGCACGCAGTCCGAAAGCACTATGTCGACAAATCAGAACTGGAGGACTCCATCCGCAAATGGGAAACCTTTGATATCGATCAATACGATACTCTGAAATCCAGGCTTCGCACCGCGCTGGGCCGGGACGGGGGTCTTTCCGATGGAGAGTTTGGACAGTTAAACTACTATGCCGCCTATACCCATGCGGCGCGTCAGAAAATCGAATCGTCGAATTCCCCGGAAGAAGTAGAAAGCCTGCTCAAAGGGTACACTCGGGTGGGCCGAGCGCTTGACTGGAAGATTCTGGAGCAGACTTCTTATCGTCAAACCTTGCGATCCGTTTTCGAAGGACTGGACTCGAATTATCGGATCCAGACCGTAGGACTCTTTTTTCAGGCATATTTCGACACCTCGCTACTTTCGCCGGCCCGAGACATTGACTTTGATATTGCCAGAATCCAGAAGCAGCTCTACGATCCGGACCTGGAAGCGGATCAAAGGGCCGCGCTTTATGAATCGCTGCAGGGATTGGTGCAACGAAGAAGCCGACTGAACCGACTGGGCAATCCGGAGATCAACTTGCTTCAGCCGGGGACGAATCAGGAAATCCGCGCTACACTGGACTCGGTGCGACAGGCTTACTATAGCAAGAAGCCGGATCAAAATGTTCACCATCATTCCTATTCCACCGAGCAAAACGACTATTTGATATCCACGCGAACTCTGTACATGAAGCCCGAGGTGTCCAAAAGGGCCGAGCTAATCCTGTCATCGCTGGATTCCGTGGAGAGCCAGATCTGGGAAAGGTACCTGGCCCGGGAGTCCAGGCTAAACGAAAAGCTCAATGCAATCATCGCTCAGCTGAAAGCCATCCGCCAGGAATCCAGAGAGCCGTACGCGCTTCTTCGCAATACAGATTATCGGACTTTGTATCGCGAATACGAAACCGTGCGAAAGGAAAAAGAATCCCTGTTGCAGGAAGCCGTGGATGGGGCGCGCGCTCTGGACCGACAATCTCTGGAAGATCTGGAGGATCGAAAGCAGGAAACCCTGGAAGCCATTGAGTCGGCGCGAGAGCGGATAAAGAAACTAAAGGGCGATCTGGCCATTGCGCAAGAAGAGTCCCGGAGCAGCTCCGGGCAACCGTCCCCCTCTGCCCAGGAGGTCGGCGAAGGGGCAGGTCCGGAATTATCTGAAGGACAACAGGCAATTGTGGATTTGAAGCAGCAGATCCAGGATGAGACAAGTTCTCTGGAGGCGCTTCAGAAGCGAATTCCTTCCATCGAAAACCAGATACAGGAGTTCTTTCCCAGGTCCCATCAGATTCGAGATGCCTATCTCTATTTGAGCGATGCCATGCTCCTGGATGCCGCCGTGATGGAGTTTTCCTACGATCCTACAGCGTACTTTAGTTATGAGGGCTCTCGGTTAAACCGAACAGCCAGGCAGAAGAAGTGGGAGGCCATGCGAATCTGGATCCGAACGGCCTGCTCGGAAGTAAGCTCCTGCGGAAATGTCTATCTCCCCTACGTGGCCGGCAACGGTCATTGGATACGACCCCGTGCCGCTCTGGAAGACCTGATGTGGCAATATGATACAACGTCTTCACAGGATTTGGCCCAGCTTGCCCTGTTTCGCAACACTGCAGCCTTCACCCGAATTTTCTCTGATCGCTCCGTCATAGACCGTTCGTTGCAGGCCGAGAAGCACCGACTCCTGGATATGACCCTGTCCATCGGGTTGCGCCTGGTGCTGGTTTCCGTTCTGATATCACTTTTCTTTGTTCGAAGGATCAAGTCCATCATCCAGGGCGTGGAGCAGGTTGGCGCGGGCAATTTAAACACTCGCTTCGCTTACAAAGGTAACGACGAACTCGGGATTCTGGCGCGCACTCTGAATCGAATGACCGGCGATTTGCGTCACCGGGAGAGCATGATTCAGGAGTTGTCGGCGGCGGAGCAGATTCAGTCCCAGTTGTTGCCGTCAGGCCTGCCGGCGGCATTCACCGATTCCTTGAGCTTCGGGTATATGTATCGTGCTTCTTCAGGTGTAGGCGGGGATTACTTTGACTTCATTGAAGCTTCCGGCGACAAACTTGTATTCTGTATTGCCGACGTTACCGGTCACGGACCCGGTCCGGCCATGATTATGGCGATGATGCGGTCTCATCTTCGATCGCTGGTGCAAATGGGCATGGATTCGCCTACGAAAATCCTGAATACCCTGAACAATCGTCTCTACAGCGAAACCCCCTCCCATGTATTCATTACCATGCTTCTGGGTGTCTACGATTCGCAAAGTCATAGCCTGCTCTATGCTTCCGCCGGTCACAATCGAGGACTGATTTATCGCTACGAAGCGGACAGTCTGGAAATACTGAAAGCCGGAGGCCTGCCCCTGGGATTGGAAGACGAAGAGACATTTGATTCCATTCTGGAGGAGCATCGAACGACCCTGGGTAAAGGGGATTTGTTTTTTCAGTATACTGATGGCATTAACGAAGCCACGAATGCTTCCGGCGCTCAATTTGGCACAAAAAGGATTGAACGAATCCTGGAAGCTACTGGAAAGAAGAAGCCTGATACAATCATGAACAGTATGGTATCCAACCTGGAATCGTTTACTGGAAAAAAGGTGATGAAAGACGGCCCCACCGAGCTTACCGATGATATTGCCATGATTGCGTTTCGACGGATTCGTTAGTGGGACCGCGGGGACCCCGGGATTCCCGGGGACGGGCCGGGGCGCAAGGGCTCCCTGGAGTCAGGCTGCTTGCGGCTGGGAGTGCAAGAGGGCCGCGTGTGGAGACCCGGAGAAAAAGGTTCTGATATGCTCCCGAGACGATGGGCAGTAAAGAGCGGAGAGAGATATGAAAGTTAACGTAAAAGCACTTGTAATAGCGACAACGGCGCCGGCCAGTCTGGTGATTCTGGTAATCAGTCTATGGTCCCGACTGTCCGTGTCGTTCGGGTCCTACTTCATGCAGGCTTATAACTCCATACATCCCCATCCCTTTACGGCGCTGAACCCCGCACTTCTTTGGTACGAACACATTTATGGAATTATTTTCGATGTGCTCTACATTTCTGTGGATGTGGCTTTCTTAAGCGGAGTAGTGGCTCTGCTCTACAACTGGCTCGCAGGCGCCGGCGAAGGGGAAAAAACCGATTCAAACGCCTGATTCCCACGCCCCATCTACGGAGCCATCGCCGCAATCAAGAAAGGCCACCGCTAGATGGGCAAAGCGAAAATCAGATGGAGCAGAGCTCCCTGGAACCGCAGGAGCAGGCCTTTGCCTCACAATATACGGAATTCTGAGGCGCCGAACAATCTCCTACAGGCTTTGATGGCCCAGGTGTATTCTCAGGCCGGGAAGCTCCTGCACAAGGCTTTGTAGTGCATCGAGACTGTGCGCGTTCCCTTCCTGATCCATTGTGAAGCTACCGGGAGGCACGTTATGTTTCCATCCCCAGGCCGTGTGGCAGGTATCGCCCACAATCAATTGTAGCCCCTCGGTGGATCGGACAATGAAAGCCATGCTGCCCGCAGTATGGCCGGGAACATGAATGGCATAGAAGCTGCCGTCGCCAAAAAAATCCAGGATTCGCATGCGTCCTTTTTGAGGATCGTCCGCCGCCGCAACCGATGGATTCGCTCCAGGCGTCGGAAAGCGAAGCTCCTGCAGTTTACGATCGGTGCCCAGAACATCGTCGGTGGTTCCCTGAACGAACATATTCATGAAAGCACCGTATGTAGATTCGTCGGGGCCAATGTAGAATGGCACTGACTTATCGATATCCCTGGAGCCCAGGATATGATCCAAATGCATGTGGGTCAGAAATACTCCGCGCGGACTTCCGTTTTGCTCCAGCCAGTTTTTCGTAGTAACGCGGACCTGAAGTTTGTCCATGTTCATGGCTGATTTCACCAGACTGGACACTGGCCAGTTGTCGGATTCCTCCGCGAAGATAGCAGCCATACCGGTATCCACGAGAAATAGGCCGTGCTGCGGATGTTCAATAGCATAGAAATATATCTGTATAGGCTCCAGGCCTTCTTCCAGACCTGCTTTTAGGGCCTCCGGATGCTCGAAGTTAATCAAGCCGTCTCGGGCCACCGCCCAGTCCGCCGCAACAATCTTACGAAACCGAATCGGTCCTTTGGGCGTAGATTCCAGGCTGGATACCATGGCAGCCAGATCTGCGGGGGCTCCGGCCTTTACAGGCTCGTATTCCATGGATGTTACGGCGCATCCGGTCAGGAGCGAAAGCAGAGCAGGGACCAGAATAATCAGATTGCGTTTGAAAGAGAAGGGCATTCCAGACAGAACCAACCGGACTTTGGCATGTCAACAGGAATCGTTCCGAGTATAGCGACTTTAGCTATGCCCGAGCGCGAATGCAAATGTTACCGGCCGTAATCCTGGCCACGCTCTGGCGCGAATCCTACAATAACCCGATGCGAGTGGAATTGCCGGTAAAGAAGCTGTCAGGCCCACTTCGCCTGTTACTCAGGGGCAGATCCTGTCAGACTTTGTATAGAACGCGAAAAGCCTGGTCGGCTCCCGGCGGGATCTCATCGATGGGTTCGTAACCGATATCCGGAAAATCATCCGAGGCTTCCTTAACCGCTTTCGTAACCAGGATTTCTTTGGCTTCGGCAATATCTTCTCCCAGTTTACTGGCTGCATTTACCTGTGCGCCGTAAACGTCCGCATCGCCTATGCGAAGCATGTGACCGTAGCCCAGGCCTACGCAGAGTAGAACCTGTTCCTCTGGAATCTTTCCCTGATTGTAGGATTCCAGAGCTCTCTGCATGGATACGGCAGCGGACAGCCCTTTAGACGGCTTGCGAAATATAGCCATGAAGCTGTCCCCCTCGACTTTCAAGAGGATGCCATCGTTTTCTTCTACGATAGGCAGAAGTACTCTTTCGGATTCGTGAATGGTTTGCAGGAAATGTATGATACCAAACTTTTCTACGCCTCGTGAGAAACCGGAAAGATCGGTAAACATTACGCACCATTCTTCGCCGAAGAGATCCCAGATTCGCTGGTCGATAGCTTCCTTGTTTGCCCCGGGCTGCACACGTTGCTCAATGAGTCCTTCCAGCCGGTCTTCAGATGCGCTGATGAAAACAGATCTTCTAAGTGCCATGGGCAGAATTAGGCTGAAACGTCATTTTGCTGCAAGCGCGTTTTGCGAGCCGACCGGCGTTTTTCCGTCGATATCAATCCAGTTTGCGGATGATGGCCTGACCGGCGCCGGTTTCTCGGCTGTATTCCAGAGTAACCAGCCACGTTCCATCCGGAGAAATCGCTGCCGGCACCGGGGATTGCACGGTGTCTGAATCCACATCGAAGGAGTACTCTTCGTCCAGATCATCATCCAGCACAAAAACTCCATCCAATGTACTTAGAACATATAGCTCTGGCGTGGGCGAGTAACCCAGATAGTTATGTCTGTAGTAGAATCGGTGTTCCGAGTCCAGGTCCGCAAAGTCGTCCGGCATGTGAGGCAGTCGGTCCAGTTCTTCATAGGTTCCGGTGGCCAGATCCACACTCAGCAGATAGCCATCCTCCTGACCCACCTGCTGGCGATCCATGTTGGTAACGATGGTTACCTTTTCCGAGCCCTGTACGCTCTGGATTCCATGCACGGCGCCCGGGGTCTGGATTCGCTTGATCAGATTCCAGGTCGTCGTCGAATAAATGAAGAATTCGCCTATTTTCCAGCTTTCGTTAAATGTTTCATACCAGTGCTGAATCTCTTCCTGAAGCTTTCTGGCGGCTTCCACAGTATGGGTTTTGTTGTAGTAGCGATTCTCCGCATCGTCTGCTTTTAGAAGGGCTTCGCTATCCCGGTACTGTCCGCCGGAAAACAGGTATTTGCCATCCCGGCTGAAATGGACCGAGCTTACATTGCCCCATTTATGGTGTTCCATTCGCGCAGCCGGTCGGCCGGTCCTGAGATCCCAAACATACACAGCAGGTTCGTCGCCCACGCTGGCCAGATACCGTCCGTCCGGCGAAAAAGAAAGCCATTCGGCGTAGCCGGCGCGATGGCGGAACTGTCGCAGCAGGCGTCCGGTCTTGACGTCTACGACTTTCACCAGGCCGTTTACGTTTCCTCCGTCGTCCGATTCGGCCGTTGCAAGCTGACTACCATCCGGCGAAATGGCCAGGCCTTTCACGTTTAAGTAACTGGCATATGTCTTGATGGGCGTGCCATCCAGCCTGTAGGTGCGAACGGACTTATCGGCAGCAATGGCAAAGGACTGCCCATCGGGGAAGAAGACTACATTGGGTCGACTGTACTGGGCCTGCATCTTTCCCAGGTCTATTGTTTGAGCAAAAAGGGAAGGGGCGAAGGCTATTGCGGCAAGATTGAACAAGGCTGCGGTCTTCAAGGCTTTCGAAACTCTCTCGCGGATGGGCATTGTAGGTTTATGTAGGGAATCGTCGTACAAGCAATTCTTTTTCGGCGGCAGAGTTTGCGGATGCCTCGTTAACCGTCTCTTGCACTCATCGTTTGCACTCATCGTTCCCGGACCCTCTGGCAAGATCTGGCGTTCCGGTCGCCTTCCATGACCCCGGGCCCTTGTTCTCGCCAGATACCCCCGGGCGGTATATGTCTTGCCGGTTTCGAATCACCCGCCAATCTGGCAAATATGTCGTCGCAAAACTCTCGATTGCTTTTCCAGACCGCGAATTGGCTTCTGGCTGCCGCATCTTTTCTTCCCCTGGCGTTTGCGGGCCCCGTCTATGCGGACAACGCTCCGGAAAAGCTGGCAAAGCGAGAACATATACAGACATTCAAAGAGGTTACCAGGCGACTGAACTGCTTCTGCGGCTGCCACGGTCTGGTGTCCGAATGCTTGCACGTAGACGAGCATTGCTTTGCGGTCCAGGCCAGGCGCTTCATTGAAAACCGGGTTCTGGAGGAAATGTCAGCGGATCAAATCGTCCATGGCTTCGTACATGGGTTTGGCGATCGAGCCGTGGACGATCCGATTCTGCAGCAATGGGCTCAAAAAGGCCGACAGGATCTGATCCAGGGAACCATCCAGGGCTTTGGTCCCTCTATCCTGCATCATGAGCCGCCGAACTGGCCGGTTTATTTGAGCCTTGTGAGCGGGCTGGCCGTATTCGCCCTGCTTCTGTGGCATCTGTGGAATACGCGCATCGATCAAATCCACCTGAGCGAAAGTCGGCAAGCTAATTCAGACAGTGCACCGAACCTTATCGCCCATCCCGAGGCTGCCCGGTCGTCGGATTCGGATCCCACATCCCGGTTTACTGCGACCGGATCGTCAGAAACTCCCCGGAGGCCGTTGGCCTCCAGTAGCCTTCCGGTGGGCACTACCTGGCCTGAAGACGTAACTAAAGCGCTGGATGATTTGGAGCGTTAGCAAGGATGTCAGGAGTCGGCTACGAAGGTCTATACATCTAGATGCGAGATGGTTGAGCTAGTAGAATAAAAGGTTGCATAATAATCTCAATTTGATCTTCTGCAACTCCGAGGTTCATATGCATCGATCCAGCCCTTCCTTCATCATACCCGCTTTCGTCACAGTGTTGATTCTGAATTTGAGTGCAGGCTGCATTGCAATACTCAATCCCGATGAAGAGGACCCCAATCTGGAAGAGATTCTCGCGGCTATAGCTGCCGGGGGCATCCCGAGCGACATAACCAGCTCGATCGTTCCTGGTTCAGATGCTGATCTGGACGGGGATGGCTCCGTGGATGGCACGGCAATTGATTTCGACGGGGACGGCCTGAGTGATGGAATCGATACCAATGGAGATGGCATTGCAGAGCTTCTTTTTTTGGATTCTAATAGCAACGGCGAGCCGGACGGGATTGATCAGAATGGAGACGGCTCTGTAGACTATTTCTTTTGTACCGATGAAGGAATTCTGAGTCTTTACACAGGCGCCGATTGTTCCGATAGCCAGGTCTGGATTGTGGATGGCGACGGTGATGGAAAGGAAGATGGGGTGGACACGAATGGAGATGGGGCCGCAGACGATACGCTGCTCGCTGATATTCAGGAAGACACGACGGATCCATCGGTGAGCCTCACGGGGCCCGGAGCCGGCGGCTACGGCCAGGCTCAGTCTGTGACACTAACGTGTAACGATGACGTTGCTCCCAGTAACATCCTGTACACTCTGGACGGCTCCGATCCTGCTTTTCAACCATTGAATGGTCAGGTCAGTGCCCCGCCATCGGTGGATGTTGAAATTGGGGCTTCTGGAGACGGTACATATAACCTGAAATATCTGTGTCGCGATGCGGCTGGTAATGAAAGCTCTCCTGCCAGCGCCACGTACGTAATCGACTCGGCTGTAGCCAATATATCTTTTACGAGCCCATGCACTCCATACGTTTCCTCGGGCAATGTCAGTTGCACCTGGGAAAGCGACAAAAGCTCTGCTAGCAGAATAGTGAAGGTGGGAGGATCCGATTCCGATTGTGCCGATGGCGCTTCTCCTTCTGGAACGGGTCTTACTGGCTCCGTCACAGCCGATGCATCCAACAGTACTACGATTCAGAATTCATCGCTATCATCCGGTAGCAACACATTGCGATTCTGTGTTCCGAATGGGGCGAGCGTATACGCGATTGCAACCCAAACCGTGATTAAGGATACCGCTTCGCCTACTGTGTCGATCGCTTCTCCTTCCGACTCTGGTCCATTTCCTTCCGGTAGCACTTTCTCTGCCAGTTGCAGCGACTCAGGCGAGTCCGGGTGCCTCACTATTGCCTATACCACAAATGGGACGAATCCTACCTTTAGTGGAACCTCCATATCAAACGGGAATGAATACACGGGCTCCACGGCTCTGCCGGATGGTCAATATCATCTGAAGGTGCGTGCCGTTGATAGGGCCGGTAACGTTTCATCGGTGATTAGCCAGTCCGTTGTGGTTGGACCTCCTTCTACGCCCACTGGTCTCAGCGCGACCTCGGGAAATGGCGAAGTGTCTCTGACCTGGAATTCAGTGTCCAATGCCAGTAGCTACACTGTATACTATCGTAGCGGAACCGGCGTCACTACTTCGGATAGCAGCAAAAGCGCTTCTACCAATTCAGTCACTGTTACTGGCCTGACGAACGATACCGCATATTCCTTTGCTGTAGTGGCGATCCATTCGGGCGGAACAAGCGTTCTCAGCGGAGAGGCTACCGCCACGCCAGTATCTGGCCCTCCGCCAGTTTTCTTCTCTGAATACATTGAGGGGTCGGGCTTAAACAAAGTCCTGGAAATCTACAATCCAGGCGCAGATTTTGACTTGTCCCAGTGTTCTGTGCGAATCTACATTAATGGGGCCACATCTCCCACTACCTCAGTGAATCTATCTGGAACTTTAAGCTCTGAAGGAACCTATGTGATATGCAACAGTAGCATTGACGGAGGAGCCACCTCTTACTGCGATCTGCTTACTAGTTCCACTGTTATGAATTTTAACGGGGACGATGCTCTGGAGCTGTACTGCGATAGCGCTACTATGGATGTCATAGGCCGGATTGGTATAGATCCGGGTACAGAGTGGTATAACAGTGGAGTGGGCACGCAGAACGAGACTTTGCGAAGAAAATGCAGTGTTACCAGCGGCGACAGCAACGGCGCCGACAGTTTCGATCCATCCATCGGCTGGGATAGCTACGCCCAGGATACCTACACCGGTCTGGGGAGTCATTCCACATGTGAATGACTCCTTGCTGCGCCACCGTCCCTGAAGCGTCTCCGCGAAAGAAACGTGGGCCTTCCGCCATTAGGTAAAGGCGGGTAGGGTCAGGTTACCGCAGTTCCTTCCATCGCGCAGTTTCCTGTACCCGACTCCATGTCTGCGCGTAGCAAGGCTATTCATCAAGAATCCTGTTCCCTCTCCTGGCGAATATGCAAGAATGACGCAAAAAAGAACCATTGGATATTTTTTTGTAATGGTTAAAGGAGTGGAACATGTACAATCGGTTAAAGAATTCCTCGATCTTTGCTTCTGCCGGTATCCTTGCTCTGCAAATGATTCTTGTGAGCGGTCTGGATGCGGAGGGCGATGCGAATCAGGGAAAGCGGGTCTTTCAGCGTTGCAAAGCCTGTCATGCTCTACGACCGGGGCAGCATAGGGTGGGCCCGTCGCTCCACGGGGTTTTTGGGCGCGAAGCCGGATCGGCAGACGGCTTTGACGGTTATTCAAGAGGCATGAGAGATCTGAATATCACCTGGACCGAGGGCAATCTACTGGAGTTCATTCAGGCTCCGGCGCTTATGGTTCAGCGAACTCGGTGCAAAGCTGGCATGGTGAATAATGAACAGGACAGAATCAATCTTGTGGAGTACTTGAAACAGGCATCAGATTAGAGCCCGGATCCGGGACGATTTCAGACGATCTCTGACGGCGGTTCGCTCAGAGATCGTTCTGCCTGAACCATAGCATTCTTGGAAGGGCGCAAATTAGGCTCGCAAGGCCGTCAGCCCTTCGAGGAGTGTATTGCTGGTTCCCTCGCCCCGCTCGTCATTGCTCACGAATAATGCTCACTCCGAGCCGGTTGACCTACCGCGACTCTCCCTTCGCATTCTTTCGTATCCGCCTTCGAATCTCCCGCGCCCTCTTTCGGTTGGCTTCCAGCAGCGCCTGGATGCGCTGGCTCTCTTCTTCGGAGAAGCCTTGAAACATGCGCCGCATGACCCGGTCCGGAAGCACGTACCAGGAGGCGCTAGAACTAACATAGATCTCTTCGTTTTCGTTATAGATCACCGCTCTGGTGTACAGCCGTCTTTTTCGCACAGCAGTGAGCCAGGCTCGGACTTTGAAGGGGGTGTGCAGCGGAGTGGCCTTGTGGTAATTCATGTGCAGCTTCTCAGTCATCACCGAATGACCTACATGAAAGCAGAGCACTCCCTGGGCTTCGTCCAGGATGGTGGCCAGCATTCCGCCGTGGGAATAACCAGGCGCTCCTTCAAAGTCTTTCGTAGGAGTGTAGTCGAATCGCACCTCTCCCTGCTCTTCATCGAAAAGAAAATCCGCCTGCAAGCCTTTCGCATTATCCAGCCCGCAACCGTAACAATTCTTATGATGCCAGTCCCGACCTGTAAGACTGGGAGACACTGGCGCCGCTGAGGAGTCGTTCTGCATTCGGTCAGTTCATAACCGGGCACTTCTAAGTCAAGAAACCGTGTATCTACACGTGTTTATGGCAAAGGGCGGTAAGAAGCCCGGATTCATGGCCGAATCTGCCGGCGGAGCCCGGTTTTTAGTCGCATTTGGAGTCGTAGAAGGCGGGGAATCTTGTTTACTTGAGGGGCCACAGGCCGAATTCTGAACCTGCTTATGGCTAAAAAGAAGTCCTCTAAATCATCCAAAAAATCCGCGCCCAAAGGCGCCAAAAAGACGGCAGCCAAGAAGTCCGCTTCCTCCGGCAAGGAGCCCACCAAGGCCGGCCCGGAGGCCACCGGAGGCAAAAAGCCCCGCTCTGCAAGCGGTACCACTACAATGACCGAAACCCCGGTTATTGAACGGATCGATATTGCGGCCGCTCTCCAGAAGGGGCTTCGCACAGTTAACGTTTCCATCGATAATCAGATGAAAGAGGCCTACCTGGATTATGCCATGAGCGTAATCGTAGGCCGTGCGCTACCGGATGTTCGTGACGGTCTGAAGCCGGTGCATCGTAGAATCTTATACGCCATGCATGAAAGGGCCTGGCGCCACGATCGTCCATTCGTGAAGTCCGCGAAGGTCGTGGGCGAGGTGATTGGTAACTATCATCCCCACGGCGACTCGGCCGCGTACGACACCATGGTGCGCATGGCCCAGGACTTTGTAATGCGTGTGCCCCTGGTGGAAGGCCAGGGGAACTTTGGTTCGGTGGACGGCGATAATCCGGCGGCCTATCGATATACTGAAGCCAGGCTTACCAGAGCGGCAGAAGAGCTGCTACGGGATATCGACAAGAACACAGTAGATTTTCTGCCCAACTTCGACGATACCAAGCAGGAGCCCAAGGTTCTACCGGCAGCTCTGCCCAACCTGCTCATTAATGGCTCCAGCGGTATTGCCGTGGGTATGGCCACAAACATTCCTCCCCACAATCCCACGGAGGTGATGGATGCCTGCCATGCATTGATTCAGAATCCGGATCTAACCGCCGGCGACTTGATGAAATACATCCCGGCCCCGGACTTCCCCACCGGAGGTATTATTATCGGCGGCGAAGGGCTGAAGTCGGCGTACACCACCGGCCGAGGCTCCTTTCGCATTCGCGCCAAAGTAGATGTAGAAGAGGGCAAAAAGGGCCGCGACACAATCGTAATTACTGAGATTCCCTACCAGGTAAACAAGAAGAACCTTCTGGAAAAGATCGGCGAACTGGTCAGCAACAAAGTCATCGAAGGTATAGCCGACATCAAAGACCTTTCTGACCGTCACGGCATTCGCGTAGAGATTGAGCTCAAGAAAGATGCTATGACCCAGATTGTGCTGAACCAGCTATTCAAGCAGACGCAGCTGCAGGTTAGCTATGGCATTATCTTTCTGGCTCTGGTAGAAGGCCAGCCGCGAATTCTCAATGTAAAGGAGATCCTGGCGCACTACATCCAGCACCGCAAGGAAGTGGTGGTTCGGCGAACCCAGTACGAACTTGATCAGGCCGAAAAACGAGCCCACATTTTGGAGGGCTTGAAAATTGCCCTGGATTTCATCGATGAGGTCATCAAGATCATTCGCGGATCCAAGACCGTAGACGAAGCCAGACAAAAGCTTATCAAACGATTTAAGCTAACGGAAATCCAGGCAAATGCAATCCTGGATATGCGATTGCAGAAACTTACCAGTCTGGAATCCGCCAAAATCATCGAAGAACTGAATCAGCTAAGAGAGAAAATCAAGGACTACAAGGACATTCTCAAAAGCGAAAAGCGTCAGTACACAATTGTATCCGATGAATTGGGCGAAATGAAGACTGCCTATGGCTCGAAGCGTGCCACCGAAGTGGATACAAGCAGTGTGGACTCGCTGAGCTTCGATGTTACGGATCTAATCCCCGACGAAGATGTGGTAATCACTCTTACCGAAGACGGTTTCATTAAGCGAATGGGCGTGGATTCTTTCCGTCGCCAGAAGCGCGGCGGACGGGGCGTTCGCGGCGGCTCCAAAAGAGAAGACATTATTCGCCTCATGCGATTGGGATCTACCCACGATACGCTACTGCTTTTTTCCAACAAAGGCAAAGTGTTCGGTATCAAGGTTCTGGAGCTTCCAGAAGCCAGTCGCGAAGCCAGGGGTAAATCAGTGAAGGCCCTGCTCAACCTGGCCCAGGAAGAGAAAATCACGGCCATGACTGCGGTGAAAGAATTTACCGAAAACCAGGCCATCGTTATGATCAGTCGCGAAGGCATTCTGAAAAAGAGTAGCCTGGATATCTTCGAGAATGCGCGAAAAGGCGGCATCATTGCCATAAATCTGCGAAAAGAGGACGAACTGATCAACGTCTGTCTGGTGAACCCTGACGACGATGTGATCATCGGAAGCCGAGAAGGCCTGGCCTTGCGAACGAATCTGGCCCGCATGCGAAGCCAGGGCAGAAGCGCGGCCGGAATCATCGGTATGCGTCTGGATAAAGATGACGCAATCGTAGGAATGGACGTGGTTAAGAAGAATTCCTCGCTCTTTGTGATCTCCGAAAAGGGATTTGGAAAGCGCATGGGATTTTCCAACTTTCCCGCCAAGGGACGGGGCGGAAAAGGGATCACCTACATGAAGGTGGCGGACAAAAACGGAAAGGCGGTGTCTTTATGCACCCTGGGCGATAAGGACGACATTCTGATTATCGCCGAAAGCGGGTATGCCATCCGTATGGCCGCCAAGGACATTTCTACAATCGGTAGAAACACTGTGGGAGTCCGTGTGGTAAATCTGTCCGAAGGCGATACTGTACGAGACGTAGCTATCCTGGCTACCGACGTCTAATTGAGGTTTAGTCCTCCCTGGTCTGCCGAGGCGACCCGATACGCGATGAGTGGCGCTCCTTTCGGAGCGCCGGGCGCCACGGATTAAAAAAAAAGAATGTAACCCTCCGGTGACCGGAAGCACTAAGGAAACGATGGGTCGCCAGGCGACAATAGTGAGCCTTTCCTGCCGGAAACAGGCCTACGAGTCTCTTCAGAAGCGGTGGGCCGATTCCGGAGGCTCTGGATTGGTCTTCGTGGTAGAAACGGGCCCGATTCGGATGGCCGGGAAGCAGGAATCGGATGCGCCGCTATATATACTCGGGGATAGCACCGGCGGACTCGTGGAGCAATTCCTGGAGTTCGCCCGCGGATTGCTTCTGTTTCCGGAACCTGTAGCGCAGGACCGTCCCGGGTTACCTCTGGACATGGATCATTTACAAATCGGATGCGGCTCTTCCAGCCTTTGCTGTTTACGGGCCGGACGAGTGCTGGCCGAATTCCTTCTCTCTCGGGGCGAGGCGGGGGAGCTTCTGATTCTGGAACCCGATGACGAAAAGCGATCCGAAAAACCCGGCTCCGTGCTTGCTCGGATTCTACGGGCCCGAAACCAACCGGCCGGAATTGAGCGATTGACCCGACTGTATCCGTCCTATTTCTTTTTGGCCGCCGGCTTTGTGAGCGGCGCTCTCAGACATTCGGTTGAGGGACAGTCCATGCAGGATTTTAGAAACCGGGCGTTGCAGCATTCCGAAAATTAGGCAGAAAAGAATCACGGCGGCTATTATACTAAATGACGGGGAGAAACTCTTATAACTGCGCCAGCGCCTGGCTCCCAACAGGAACCATAAGCGCCTCGAGTCGAAACCGAAGCCCCGAGCCTGTGGTAGCAGCCGTCTCCTGGAGAAAAAATGCGAAGTAAACCTGTACAGCGAAAACGAAAAGTGAACTCGAGTTCGGCGTCTGAAAGGGAGAGCCATCAGACTGCTCATTCGGTTGCCCCAACCACCGTGGAGGCCCCGGTCGTCTCGGATAGCCTTAAGACTTCACATACTGCCACCGTTTCGAACGTCTCACCCACTTCGCAAACCTCGAATGACCCGGACAGTAATTCCGCCGCAGGCAAAGAAATGCCGGAGAGTCGAGACCGGGAGATCCTGACTCTCTTGCAGAACGGGCAGAAAGAGCGGGCCTGGCGGCTCTTTATCCAGCAGTATCAGGAAAGGCTTTACAATCTGTGCTTTCGTATGCTGGGAAACTACGATGATGCAATCGATGCTCTTCAGGAGGCTTACGTTCAGATAGATAGATCTATTTCTCGCTTTCGCGGCGATTCAAGTTTGTATACCTGGGCCTATCGCGTCGTTTTAAACGTAATCCTTGGTTACCGAAAGAAGCGTTCCCGTATCCAATCCCACCATACCGGGCAGGAGCTGCCCGAAATCTCGCGACCGGAAGATGATCCCGACAAGATGTGCGAAGAGAAGTACAGAAAGCACCTACTCCATACAGCGCTACAGAAGCTTCCGCAGCATCAGCGTTGTCCGCTGATTATGCATGATCTGGACGGATTCAGCTTCGGAGAAATTGCCGAGTCGATAGGCTCAACCCCCGGCGCCGTAAAAGTGAAAGTGTTTCGGGCGCGTCAGACTCTGGAAAAGCTGCTTCTCCAGGGACAAACAGTCCCCGGTTTTGAAAACGTGGGTAGATTCGATGGCGCGCTCCTCAAACAATTGATCGGATAAGAACCGGTCGGAAGACGGCCTGAGACCGCCTAAGAGCGACTAAGAGCCGGTCGGGAGGGGTCAATGTAGAGTTTTTCAAAGCTCTCCGCCGGTATGGCCTTGCTGTAAAGATAACCCTGTCCCATTTCGCAATCCAGTTGCCGGAGGAATTCGGCGATCTCTTCTGTTTCTATTCCTTCGGCTACGACCTCCATATTCAGGCTATGCGCCATCTGTACCATGGCCCGGATCAATGGCTGAGCATTGTTTTCGCTGAAGCGCAAAAGAAAACTCTTATCTATCTTGAGGATTTCGAACAATCCCTTTTGAAGATATCCGAACGAAGAATAGCCAGTGCCGAAGTCATCCATCACCAGCCGAACTCCCAGGGCTCTGGCGGAATTGAGCAGGCTGATGTTCTTATCTTCCAGCAGCAAGTTCTCTGTTATCTCCAACTTCAGATTATGGGGATCGATGTTATGTTCGGAGATCAGCGACCGCAAATCCTCCAGAAGTTCGCCATGGTTTAGCTGACCCGGCGAAATGTTTACACTTATGCAGAAATCAGGCTGGAAGCGAGTCCATCGGGCCAGAGCCCGGGCGGAATCTTGCAGCACCAGCTTGCCCAGTTTCCGAATCTGGCCGGTTTCTTCGGCGATAGGGATGAAGACATCCGGCGCCACAAAACCCAGTTCTGGCTCCTCCCAGCGAAGAAGGGCTTCCGCTCCTGTGGTGCGGCCGGTCTTAAGGTCCACGATGGGCTGAAAATGTAGCGATAATTCCTGGCCCCGAATGGCCTGCTCCAACCGCTCTGACAGATCCAGCCGAATCCGGTGTTCCATGTCTCGCTCAGAGTCAAACTCCTCTTCGCGATTCTTTCCGGCCTGTTTGGCCTGCATTACTGCCGAGTCTGCGCTGCGGAACAACATAAGCGGCGTCTGGCCGTGCTCGGGAAAATGGGCTACGCCTATACTGAATGTTGTGCGAAAGGCAGACTCGCCGATCTCCATCGGACTGGCAAAAAGCCCCCGCAGTCTTGAGGCAAACTGCAGGGCTTCCCGAAGTTGGCCTGGATGCCAATGAATGATAGCAAACTCATCGCCCTCCAGTCGGAACAACTGGTCGCGGGCCGGTATCTGATACTTTAGTCTGCGTGAGATCTCGACAAGAATGGTATCGCCCACTACATGGCCGGCAGAATCGTTTACCTTGCGAAAGTCATCCAGGTTCAAAAGCAATAGAGAAAACGACGTTTCGGGCAGGTTTCGAATGTTCTGCTCCAGGGTGTCCATCAAAAGGCTTCGATTGCCCAGACCGGTAAGATCATCGTAAATAGTCCGAAGCTCCAGGCTCGATTTCTGCTGCATCAAATTGCTGTTTCTTTGTTGTATGGTGCGGTTATAGTCTTCGATGCGCTTCATGCTTCGGGAGAAGCGCAGGGCCAGCATGAAAGCCTGGGCAATTACGAATTGGATCTGGCCCAGGGCGACAACCCGCGGTCCGCTGTAGAAATGGCGCACAAGCATGGCATCATTAATTACCGTTATGGCCATAATGATGCCGGAAACCAGCAGCGTGCGAGCCCCGGATTCCTGACGCGTTGCTGCGCGAATCAACCCCACTATACCGTAGATGATAAAAGCCAGGACCACGTACTGAAAGTAGGGAACGAGCTTCGTGAAGAACAAAGGAGGGGAAACCCATACAATCAAGGAAGCCAGGAGCGATAGTCCCAGGAAAAAGTAAGAGATTTGCTTCCAGAAATAGCGTGCAAACAGAGATTGAATATAGAAAGCGAAAGCCGGCAATGCCAGGAAGAAGCAACTGTATTCGAGACGCAGATAATTGACCCAGGAAATCTCCGGCAACAACAGAGGCAATAAGCGGGGACCCAGCGTGAGCTCGCGTAGCGCCACCAGAAAGCAGCTCAATCCAAAAAAGAACAGTGATGTTTCCTGCTTGCGGATCAAAAAGAAGCCACAATGATACAGGCCCATGATAAGAAGGATGCCCACCAGTAGCGTTTGTACTGAACTGTCCTTCCAGTTCTTTCGCGTTATGGCCTGCGCCGAACCAATCGTGATGGGATTCCAGATGCCTCCTTTGCGATAACTGAAGTTGGAGACTTCCAGCCTGACCTCTATCGCCTGCGAATCCGCACGGATCAGGTAAACCTCCTGACCTACATCCGGGACATGGGTTTCCGGATTTTTGCCGGGGGCTCCCCTTTGTCCGATCAGATGTCCATCTACATAGAGTCTGTAGGCGGTTCCTATGTCGGAAAGTCGAATGCCCAGTTGTCTTAGATCGTCGGGAAGAAGTACCTTGAAGGCAAAGGTTCCAAATCCGGTTGGGCCGAAAGCGCCCTGTTCGGTCTGATACAGGTTCCAGGCGCCCGGTACCTGTACATAGGTGTAATCCTTATCGCTGGATTGGCTTTCCCCATTAAACTCGCCGGAATAGAACCTGATAGGACCGTCCAGAGTTACGATCTCGTTTTCGTTGATGGCGCGAAGGTCGAGAACTCCGGGGGAATGGAACGGATACTCAACCTTCTGACAACTGGCGAGAATTAGAAGTAGTATCGGTAACGTCCTCATGAAACAGAGTTCCAGATAGTCTGGTTCTTAGATCAGAGTGCGGAGGCCCAAAGGGCAACGAAAAAAAATCCGGTTTTGAAAATCTTACGCAGAATTTAACTTTCTTCTTCATGCTGCATTTGCATCATAAAGCGGTCCGGAACCCGGCTCGAGACCGGGAAAATCAATTTACTTTTCAATCGGAACCCTGTCCGTGGATACAACCTGGAGGTTACATGATCAGAACCCGAATCCTACTTTTATCCCTTGCTGTCCTTGCTGCCTACTGCAAGCCCCCGGAGCCAGTGAAACTGCGCGTGAACCTGGCCAAAGGCGATACGTACCGGCAAACCGTTACTACCGAGCAAAGAATAGTACAACAATTGCCCATGCCCGGAGACGGCGGAACGCGTCAGGTACAGAAAAGTACTACTTCTATCAGCTATACCATCGAGTGTCTGGAAGCGGACGAGGAAGGTACAGTCGTAAAGCTAACGTATGACAGAATCAAGGTGGAAAAAGAGCAATCCACGGAGAGCGGCGGAAGCGAATCTTCCGGACCTTCCAAAGAGTCTGTTTATGATTCCGAAAAGGACAAAGAACCGACAGATCCGGAGGCCATCGCCTATTCCGTTATGATTGGAAATGGTTTTTCCGTGAAGCTTTCTCCTCAGGCGGAGGTTCTGGATATGATCGGTGTGGAGGAATTTCTGGACCGGGTCTACTCCGGCCTGGATATTCCAGATACTGTCGAAGGGCGTCAGGTGCGAAAGATGCTCAAAGAGCAGTTTGGCGCGCAGACCATGAAGCACATGCTTGCGCGAAGTTATCTGCCATATCCGGAGAAAGAAGTCGGAGAAGGGGATAGCTGGAACAAGACCTTTGATTTGGGCGGCGCGGGTTTTCCCCTGAAGGTGGACAACACCTACACTGTGGAGGATCTCGATTCCGAAGAAGCCACTCTGAGAACAGACGGCGAGATTAGCAGTATCAAAGGCCAGACTCTGAAGATCATGACCATGGAATTTGGCTATGACATTGCCGGAAAGCAGTCCGGCGAGCAGGTAGTAGATCTGAAGCGCGGCATTGTGGTGCGATCCGAAATCACGCAAAAAATGGATGGTGAAATGAGCATCCTGGCGGCGCCACAGATGGCTCAGGAGATGAAGATCCCTCTTGAGATGGAAACGAAGGTAACCCTGGAAACCCACTGATTGTGATCCCGACCGGAGAGGTGGCCGGAAAAGGCATATGCGGATTGGCGGCTACTTCTTCGGGAGTGTGGTTGTGCGACTGCTTTCCCGGGGCTCCCCAGCCCATGGTCGTACCGTCGCCGCACAATCCGGTTTCAAATCCAATGGGTCACTTGCGGTCGTCCCGTCGGGCTTGCGCAAAGGCCTGGCAGGCCGCCTACCCGGCAAGACGGAAAGAAGACCAGGCTGTAGCCGTGTAACCATTACCGAATTACTGAAACTTCTGATTCCAGAGATGATTTAGCGGTCCCGTTCCGGCGCCTATGCCAGCGGCATTCTTGATCGCGCCATCGATGAACTTGCGGGCTTCTCGCACTGCATCCAGGAGAGTCAGTCCTTTGGCCATGCCGGCTGCGATGGCCGCGCTCAGAGTACAGCCTGTGCCGTGGGTATTCTTTTCCGGATACAGCGGGAATTCCATCAATTCGAGCTTATCTTCATAGAAAAGAACATCGGTTACTTTTTCCGCCTTCTGGCTTTCGGACAGTCGATGGCCGCCTTTCAGCAATACGGCCGCGCCGGTTTGCTCGTTTAGTTCTTTTGCTGCCTTCTTCATCGCGTCCAGGTTGTCGATGTTCTTGTTCAGTATCACTTCCGCTTCGGGCAGATTGGGAGTGATCAGCGTGGCTTCATTGAGAAATTCGATGAGGGCGTCTTCGGCATCGGGCTCCAGCAGTCGGTCTCCGGAAGAGGCCACCATCACTGGATCCACAATCAAGGCTTGCTTTTCGGCGTACTTTTTCCAGGTGTTTCGCACAGCATCCATGATGTCCCGGGAAAAAAGCATTCCGGTCTTGGCGGCCTGAACCGGCAAGTCCGTGAGTACATCTCGAATTTGGCCGGCAACGATGTCCGGATCGATGGCCTGCACCGCGCTTACGCCGGTGGTGTTCTGGCAGGTGATAGCGGTAATGGCCGTGGTTCCAAAGCAGCCCAGGGCCTGGAAAGTTTTCAGGTCGGCCTGGATGCCGGCCCCTCCACCGCTATCGGATCCGGCAATCGTTAGCACCACGGGAAGACTCATGCTGAAAGGAGGACTGCTCTACAATGTGGGTCAAGCCATTCTGAGTATTGGGAGCCTGAATCCTGGATTTACTGCTGGACCGTGGATGAAAGCTTCGGAACGTGAACCCATGTCCGAAGGCCAGAAGGTATTCCGAGTCAAGGGAGGACGACCCTTGCAGGGAGTGATCCGTCCGGAAGGAAACAAAAACGAAGCGCTGCCCCTTCTGGCTGCCGCTCTTCTAACTTCCGAACCTGTAATTCTGGAAAACGTCCCTGATATCGAAGATGTGCGTCAGATGATGGGCATCATTCAGCACCTGGGTGCAGAGGTTCAGGCCGTGGAAGGCCGGCCCGGGCATGTCAGGATTCATACCCCCGAAACCCCCAGGAGTGACATACCCTCGGATCTTTCCACGTTGCTTCGCGGTTCCGTGACCCTGGCCGGACCTCTACTCGCTCGCACAGGCCGAGTGTTTCTTCCCCGACCGGGGGGCGATCGGATTGGTCGAAGACGTCTGGATACTCACATCCTGGCCTTGCAGGCTCTGGGCGCCAAAGTTCAGATGTTTCCGGACGGCTTTGAGCTCACTGCCGAAAAGCTGGTAGGGGCCGATATCTGGTTGGATGAAGCCTCCGTAACTGGCACGGAAAACGCGGTTTGCGCTGCGGCCATGGCCGAGGGGGAAACCATCATACGCCATGCTGCCAGCGAGCCCCACGTTCAGGGCCTTTGTAAACTTCTAGTGTCCATGGGAGTGTCGATCCAGGGGATAGGCTCCAACATACTGCGAATCAAAGGCACCGGCGGAACCTCCCGCCTGAAGGGCGCCACTCACAGAGTGAGCCCGGACTATCTGGAAGTGGGTAGTTTTATATCCCTGGCTGCCGTTACCGGGGGCGAGGTTCTCATAGAAGATGCCGATCTGGAAAACCTGCGTATGATTCGCCAGGTGTTTTCGCGTCTGGGCATTGAGACAAGACCCGAAGGCATTGCGCTTCGCGTTCCCGGGGACCAGAGCCTTGAAATTGTAAGCGATATGGGCGGCGCCGTACCTCACATAGACGATGCGCCCTGGCCCGGTTTTCCTGCGGATATGACATCCGTGATTCTGGTGACGGCAACGCAATGCAACGGAACTGTTCTAATCCATGAAAAGATGTTTGAGTCCAGGCTTTTCTTTGTGGATCGACTGATTTCCATGGGCGCTAAAATCGTTCTATGCGATCCGCATCGGGCGGTGGTTATGGGACCTTCGCCGCTGTCAGGAGCCGTGGTTTCCAGCCCGGATATTCGCGCGGGCATGGCCATGCTTATCGCTGCCCTTTGCGCTCAGGGCGAATCCACTATTCAGAACATTGGCCAAATCGATCGCGGCTTTGCGCGAATCGATGAGCGACTGATTAAGCTGGGCGCACGCATTGAACGCGTGGATGCTTGAATAGTAGCGCTCTACGGTAGTATTCTTGTAGTAGCTTTCCTGTAGTAGCATTCTCCATTGCCGAAACACGGGTGGATACGCTGTAGTTCCCTGTCGGAGTTAGCTTACATTTCGCGGTCCGGTCAAAAGATCCGGGCTTCATGATCTCTGCGCACTTCGCCAGCCGGTTGTTCTAGAAGCGGAAGGTATACTCCAGCTTTCCGGTCTTTGTGGCATAGTTGATGTAGACAGCACCGGTGACAAGGCTCATCAACCTGTCCTCAAAGCTGAATCCTCCCCTGGATTCTATTTTCCCGGAAGAGTAGTATCTTTCCTGACTGAATGCCAGAGCCAGGCTATGATTTGTGGCGAGATCGTAGCTGATTCCGAGAGAAAGTTCGGCGCCCCACCCCAGGGTGCTGGAATAGGCATGAAGACTGCGATAGGGATGATAATCCGAAACTGTGGTCCAGCCGCTGAGCAGTCCTATTGAACCTGAAATACTCCAGGATTCGGTCAGTCGAAAATCGTACCGATAGGCCGCCGAGATGAGATACTGATTATTGGCAAGGCTCAGGCTACGCCCGCGGGGCACAAGAAAAGCTGCGCTGTGCTGTACGTAAAACGGAGGTCCATCCACGAAACGATCCTTCCAGTAGGCGTAATGCAGCCCGAAGACGAGAGCCGAACTCTGGAATCCATAGTGGTACTCAAAATCGATTCGATCCTCTTTGCGAGTGAGGTCGCTCCAGGACATCGACCAGTTGTAAGCACCCACAGTAACGTGGTTTGTATCTCGAAAGTCGGACAGTGGCTGACTGGCATTGTCGCGTACACTGATCCAGGGATGGCCATAGAAATCGTAGTCTCCCGAATCTCCTTTGCGAATCCGGCCTGCCGAACTGGAGACAGCGAGTACAAATCGATGATTGCTTAGCTCTGCAGCCCCCTTCAGTCCGTACATGGGTACTCTGGAATTCGTGAAAAGCCTGAACCCGTTGGACAGTCTGGCGGTGCCCGCAAACAGGTCCAGCCCCGGATCTCTGTCTGGGGGGCCCTCCAACACGTATTCAGACACCCTGTACTCGAAGAAAGGTGTCACCGACCATACAATGTTCGAAGAATCAGAAGAACCGGAAAGGGTTTCGCTGCGGAGAGAAACCGCAAGCAGCTGCACAATGAGTATAACGCCCATCGGAAAAGGTAGACTGGCACCGAGTGGCTTCATGCTCCACTAGTACCGAAGATCCCCGGACAGGGTTTCTTTTCGTTCTTCTGAGCACCGAAAATCGGATGCATCTGGGCCGGAAAGAATGCAGTCAAATTCGGTGGCCCTATCGGCGAGCGTCACAGGCGGACTGGAGTAGTATTCCGGCAGATCTTCCTCATTTGTAAAGATCGTGGAATCGATCCTGAGATACACCAGGCGTTGGCCGCTGGAAAGAAAATCCTCTGCTGGATTCACCATGACATGGTATTTTTCCGATGTTTCTCCGGCAGCGAGGCTCATTTCCATCAGATCATGAGCCCCTTCCCGGGGTGTGCCGCAATCGGAATAGGTACAAAAAGCAAGAGAGCGTGGGCTTGCCGTGGCGTTATGAACTCGGACGGCCGGCCACGGTCTGGCATCCACTCTATTTTGCAGATCGCGAGCCAGTAACAAATCCGTCAGGATATCTCGGGGCGGAGTCTGCTCCATCAAGCAGCCGCCCAGGAGGAATAGTAGACAGCCAAAAAAAGAGACTGCGACACGCACGAGGCATCAACGATTCATATCCTCTATATGTGTGTAAAGTATAAAATAAACTGCCAAGGCATTTAAAGGAACGACCATTCACGCTCAGAGCAATAGCGCATCTCCTTGATTTGGCTCAAAATCTTCCTATATATTGATCTTTTCGGCAACCCGGCCCATCGCCCCGGATCTTCGGGCGGCATTTTCGTTCAAACCGTGGCGCTCTTCCTTTCCTCACTCTTTCCAAATAAAAAAATTACGATTTGGCAAATTTCCAGTGGGCGTTTGTTTTCCGCCTGTCCATATTACACACGCTGATGAGTAATTCAGGAAAAAATATTCCGGCAAAAGTCCGGGTCCATCCTGAAGGTCTGCCAGGGCATTCATCCCTCAACGAAGTCTGGCAGGCCAGCTTACCGGCACATTGGAGGAGAAAATGAACAAAGAGTTCTGGAGTTTTCCGAAAGCTGGGGCAGCGCTGCTGGTAGCGACCGTCTTCGGAATCGGATGCAATCCCGGTCCCGTTAACGTTCATAAGAATGTGGTCACCCCCTTTCAGAAAGAAATTGAGGATCCGAAAATCCACGAAACCGCCTACATTCATCCGGGCGCCTATGTGATCGGTGATTGCCATATTGGCGAACTCACCATGATGAGCCCTACAGCGGTTTGTCGCGGGGACGAAGGTACCCCGATCAAGATCGGTAATCAGACCAATATTCAGGATGGTGTGATCCTGCATGCGCTGGCTACAGAAGTGGATGGCGAGCGAATCGAAGGCAGAATGTTCTCTGCCAACGGCGAGCGACTGGCAGTGGACAGCCCGGACTGGGACAAAGGATATCCTATCTGGGTTGGCGAGCGAGTGAGCCTGGCTCATGACTCAATGGTTCACGGACCAGCCTGGATCGGAAACGATGTGTTTCTGGGAATGGACTCCATTGTGTTCAATGCAGTGGTGCGCGACAACGTAGCCATCGGTATCGGTTCGCAGATTACCGGCGGTGTGGAAATTGCTGAAGGTCGATACGTTCCACCAGGATCTGTAATCGATACTCAGGCCAAGGCGGATGCCCTGGGACCTCGCATTGGATCTCCTTATGAGAAAATCAACGAGGCCGTGGTATTCGTAAACATCGAGCTTGCCAAAGCATACATGGATGCCTTTGGAAAGAGCGGATACTAAGACCGGATGCGGCGTCGGAATACCGGCGCCGCTTATCCATTCTCGCATACAAATAGAATTTGAAGACAATAACAGGAATCGGAAGCCCGAGGTTCCGAAATGTCCGCGAAGGGCAACTGGACCCGACCAATCGGCGGGAAAGGGTGGGATCGGATATACCGGATAGAAAGGAGTCTAAAATGAAATCATTTTACTATAGCTTATCTTCTGTACTTGCCGTGGCGCTGGCGCTTACCCTGGTAGGAAACTGCAACAAAGCGCCGGGCACCCTGGTAGAAAGGGAAGACCACGGCTTTCGTGCCGTATTTCCCGGTCCGGTGGCCGAGCGTCAGCAATCTGTGAAAACGGATTCCGGCGAAATGAATGCGGTGCATTTCCTCCACGTTCGATTTGAAGAGCAATATGAACTTTCGATCAATTCACTGCCTGATTCCCTCGCAACCAAAAATCAAAGCGACGCAGTGCAAAGCACTACCGAACACATGATTCGTCGCTACCGAGGCGCCGTGGAAAGCGACCGGGTGATTCGCAGCGGCGGCGTGGAGGGGCGGGACATTACGGTACGTACCGGCGGGGGCGGTCTGATTCGTACCAAACTCTTTCAGAAAGAAGGCAAGCTTTATATAGTTACTGCCCGTGTTCGGGGCGGCGAAGAAACGGAAGCGCGGGCGCATCGTTTCGTGAACAGTATGGAGCTACTCTGAAACCCGGGCCACACAAATAAAAGAGGCCCACCTGCGATGGCCCCCCATCGCAGGAGAGGTAGCTGCCAGCCTGACAGTCCGAAGGTCGTCTTCGGGATGCCGGGTTATTTGCTCGATTGTGCGACAGTTTCAGACAGCCTATCTGCGTTTCTTTGTCTGCAGTGCAGACATTTACCATCGCAACTTCTGGAACTGGATTTTATCATAGAGGACTTTTGCAGGGGGTAGCGGGGACTCCATCACCAGCCGCTGCGCTTCTTCGCCCTCCATTACCCTTGTTTCTCCATTGCTGTAATGTATCTTTATCTTGAAAAGTCGGGCCTGCGGATAGTAAACGCCCAGGTAATGATTCCTGTACTCCAGCACCGGGGTCCGTTCGCCCGGCTGAATGGTTTCGGCAAAATGCACCGGAGCCACAGGATACGTTTCCCTGCCTGCACTGTCCGGTTCCGAATTCGCTGCGCTGGCTCCACTGCCCCGATTCGCCCCGGGGTTTGATTCGTTATTCATTTTCCTGTCCGGGCCCAGAGTCAAGACCAGCTTCTCAATTGGGTGTTCGGAATTATTCTCAATCGAAAAATACAGATTGTTCGTGTACGCTTTGCCATGCTCAAAATAGGCAGCCCCGAGTATCAGAACGGGATGAGAGTCCGGGTTCGATTCCAGAGCCTTGATTCGATTCTGTCTTTCCATGATCTGATAATTTGCTCGATCAATGGCTTCGACCAGGTTCGTGTTATGGGCCCTGGTCGCAGGCTTCCAGATGGCGGATTCGTCCAGTTCCAGGCCCGGCTCGGCTACAATGAAGGGGAACCATATATACAGCCCCCGGTTCACCCTGGTGGCAAACTTCTCTTTGATTGATGTTCCCGGCACCTGAATGGAATACCTCACGTTCACGTCTTCTTGTGCGTAACAGGGCAGAATGGTGAAAGTGAATCCGGAGAGCATGCAGGCCGCCATGGAGTACGGGCTTGTGGGCGTCATGGAAGAGATGTTAACACTCATCCATATTGGCGATTCTTCCGAGTGATGGATCGGTTGTCCGTCGGCATGCTCCCGGACATAGAGCTGGTTCAGATAGACAGACCTCCTTTGAAGCGCCTCTGGAGGATTCGGGGTGTCGTAGGTCACAAGACATCCCGTAAGGATTAAACAGATTAGAGCGTGAAGTTTGGCCACAGGGCACTGTTGGCGCCGTGTCTGCATGGTCAATACTACTTATATATCTGAATAATGAGAAAGGGAGTGATCTAGAGAATTTACCATAGAATACTTGACGTTCCTCTGGTTTGCCGGATAGCCTGGCTAATGCGTCTGCCTGTCGTCCTGTTTCTCATTACCTTGGTATGTTCTGCAATCTCCTGCCATACTCGCTACATTGAGCCGTCGGTGGATGTGGAGAGAGTATATACTACTCGGCCCATAAGCCAGAGTGATGTGGCTTTTGCTGGATTCTATAACTACTACACTCAGCAAAGCGGTCGGATGATTCGGCTTTTTTCGGATGGAAACCATCTCTTTGTGAAGGCCTATAGCGCTGATCACATCAGCGCGTTACCCGTAACCGGACGCTCGCCGGTGGATCACCAGCGGGTGGCCAATTTGATTCTTTCGGAAGCGCTACGACCCGCTTTGAACGAAGATGCCGTGGCCGCCCAGGACCTGAAGACCGCCCGGGGCGTGTATCAAGCCATCGTCTTTCTTAAGGCCAGCGGGTATGAAGACTTTTCTGAAGTCTTTAGCTACAATGCAGACGAAGATCAGTTGTACATGAATAACTACGGAAGACCCTATATCGCTTTCGGGCGTCATGAGCCTACATTCCGGAAACCGAACTTTGGGTGGGGGCTGCTGAATAGTATGGTCAATGTACTCCATTTTCTCACAATAGGAACCATCCCAACGTTCTGGAAGGATCCGGCGGAGACGAAAATCTCAGTCTATGACCGCAACATGGAACTTGTAGCCACCGCACATTTCGATCATTCTACCATGGCAATTGCAGGGAACTGGGTTGAAGGAGGGGAATATATGATTCCGGACGGAAACCAGAATCCGCATGCTGGCGGAATTCCCAGGGTCTCGGCAAACGCTGTGTACAAATACATGAAAGAACGGGGCGACGGGTTGTTTGAGAAGAAGTGAGGCCTCCAGGTTCTTTTCTCCGACCTGGAATTGTCCTTGCGAATCTAAAGGGGCAGTCAACGCAAGAGGGAGGGAGCATTTAACTGTCTAGCGCTCTAGTCGTGGGGATCCGCTTTCTCGAGGTTGGAATGCACCTTTCGCACGTTGGCGTTCTGAAAGGCCCTGAGAAGTCTTCGCGGAGTGACGTTGGTAAATCGTTTGAACTCCCGAATGAAGTGCGACTGGTCGTAGAAACCGTGGACCCGTTCCAAATAGTCCAGGTCCGGATTCTGGTGGAACTCCTGCAGTACTCGCTCCATGCGAAGAATCCGCGAATATAGCTTGGGCGATACGCCGATCATTTGCTTGAAGATTCGACGAAAATGCCGGCTACTGAGTCCGGCGCTGTCCAGGATAGATTCGATGGATCGCTGCTTGGCTGGCTTCTGTAATACTTCCAGGGCATTCTCCAGTCCGGGATGCTGCAAGGGTTTCCGATTACCAAGCAGACCCGTGAAAAAGGAATCCAGCTCGCTACATTTTTCTGTAAAGGAACGATTCTCCATGTGGGGAATTAGCTCCTCAATGCCAGGAAAAACCTGGGCGCCATCCAGGCTTCCATCCACTGTATCCTTGATCCGCTCGCCGAGGATGGCATAAAGACCGAGCGGCTGGAACTCGACAACAATGGTTCGCATCCTTACGTATGGTTTTGTGCCGATGGCCGGTAGGGTGCGAATGCCCGCAAGAGTGGCCGGATAACCACGGATCATGTCGCCCCTGGTAGTCATCATACTGTAGATTTCCCCGTAATTTAGAAGTAGGAAACTCTGGGTCCAGGCCGGCGCCCATCGATCCATGGTATTTATATCCACTTCCTGAGAACGATAGGCCTTGATGAACGGGCGCAGGGCTTGAGGCGGGAGACGAAACGTAGGGCCCGTCTGCGATGAGTCCGGGCCCTGTGTAGTCGAGGTGTGTGCTTGTTCTGACACTAATTGCCGAATAAGGAGTGGCTAATTAGCCTCCGGAGGTCACCTTGCTGACTTCCAGCTCCACTTTCTTGCGAAGGCCTTTTCCTTTCACGAAGAAGACACATTCGCAGGTATCCCAGTCATTGTCTTCGCCGCGATCCGCGCATTCTTTCTGGACTACGTCGCCTTTGATGATCCCGTTTCTAATGGAGTTCACAGCCAGGCCGGTGGTTTGTCCGTCGATCATGCCAGACTGGGCCTCCACGGTCTCGCCTACCATTTTTCGAATGATGGCATCCATCGCCTGGAGCCGGGCGGATTCCATGCAAGTTGACTGGAGCATGGCTGTGTTTTCCATCTCCAGAGCCTTGTCGGAGGCGTGGCCGGATCTTCTTATATAGAAGACATCGAACTCCTCTTCTACTCTCCAGCCCTCGAACTCTTCTCCACCGGACACCTTGTCTGCGCTGGAGCACCCGGCCACAACGGCCATGACCAACAGGGATACCGCTACCAGTCGGTAGAACTCATCCCGGTAGCTTCTATCGATCCCATTCCATCGCTTTATTGCTTCCAATAAGGACATATCTGTCTCCTTTTTCAGGCCCTGGCGGATGCTCCGCGGGCCCTATCTTTCACTTAGACAGCATATGAATTGGACCGGTTCAAGCGTTTTCTACTGGATTTGTAGCCCGGCCTGAGAAGATTTGCGTTACAGAGCTTTCTTGGAAGGTCTCTGCAGATTAGAAAAGGGCCTGTAGCTCAGTTGGTTAGAGCAGGGGACTCATAATCCCTTGGTCGTGGGTTCAAGTCCCACTGGGCCCACATCTTGCTGCTCGCAGCTTTAGGGCGCGGCACATACCCTCGCCGTTTGGACGATCCTTCCATGGATCGACCAAACGGATTGCAACATCCTGTTGCATTCTCGGGCACGCGCCGCGCCCATCCAAATTGAGCACCTTCGACGTGGTAGTGTTGGAGGACAACCTTCGGTTGTCTTCTGTGGAGATAGCACTTGCGATGCAGGGTTATCGTGCAGTTTCAATCCCAGCAATAGGCAAATACGGGAAGCACCAAGTCATCGCAGAAGTTAATCACTCCCAGCTGAAGGGCGGAGGTGCCCGCATTGATGATGCCAATTTGCACACCTCCTCCCGAGTTTATGGGAGCAATGTTCAGAAAAGACATTCCGTGGTTCGAGAGTAACCCCAGTTGAAGCCAGCCAAGAGCACTTTCGTTCACTAGCCCAATGCTGAGCAGCGAAAACACCGACTGGTTTGCCAGTCCCGCATTGAGTCCTGAATAAAGAACCTGATTGTACACACCGAGGCTTACAATGGCACCTGCGCCCTCATTGTAACCGCCTACATTGACCCCTGCAGCTTCGTTTTCCCCGGCAACCAGGTTAAGCTGAATCGCACGCTTCCTTTCCTGGCCTTCTTGCGGAGGAACGGACAGCTCAGTTCCAGGAAGAATAGATATGGCAATACAACCGACGTGGAAACAGATCAGTGCAGAAGACACTGCCGCCAGTATGCGTCGGAAGACCAGAAGGTGGTGGAATTTGTTCTTGTTCATTATAACCATTGATTGTTCCTTCAGAGCAGTGCGCTAAGTCGGATGGTCCAACCGACAAAAAAGAGGCAGGATTTCGAAGAGCCGGTCAAGTAAAATCAGTTTTGCGCCCTATCTGCTCCCCGATCATCAGATACGCTTGCATGGCTTGTTCGCGGTCCAATTAGCGGGTGCAACACGGCCCGGGGAGGCTCAGTCCTGGGTTTGATTTTTTTCCTTGAAATCTGCTGCTCCACAATGTTGACTAAACGCATGGATAGCGCGCTTCTGATTCCCATGATCGCCGGATTTGCCACGACCATCGTCGGGATGCTGGGACTCTTCTATGCAACGTTGCGCTCCGCCGCCGTGACCCGGCGGGAGTCTCGTGCCGACTTCGAACGCCTGGACTCAAAGATGGAAGCTCAAGGGGCCCGGCTCGATTCCAAAATCGAAGAACAGGGGAACCGGTTAGATGCTAAGATCGAAGAACAGGGTGCCAGGCTTGATGCTAAGATCGAAGAGCGGGGGAACAGGCTCGACGCAAAGATCGACCAACAAGTGACCAGACTCGAAACCAAGATCGATAGCTTGCGAATGGAGCTGCGTGAAGAGATGCACGCAGGCTTTGCGCAGGTCCACTCAGACTATCGAGATGTGCGAAATCGCCTGGACCGGCTTACTGACAGTCTTGCTCTGCGTGGTCTTCAGCTAATTGAACCAGAGGAGGGTTAATACCAGGCGCTGAGGAAGAGCCTGGAGCTTGACCCTGGGGATTGAAAGCATACATTGTCTCGGGGTTCTTGGGTAGTATTCGGTTGTGGTGCTCTGGTTAGTTCAACTAAACCATTGCCTTCCAGAGTCGATCCAGCTTTTTATCCATGGTCCAGAGCCGGTAGCCATTGGCCAAACAGGCGGCCAGAATCTGACAGTCTACATATCCGATTCCCTGGCCTGCAAGGTTTCTCCTTCCAATGAACTCGCGAAGCGTTGCATCCGGTATAGATTCGCAACGGGCAAGCACCTGGAGGAGTTCTGCAATCTCCGGTTTAACTCCGCCAAGGGCCAGCTCCAGCTCAACCAGGGAGTGAAGCACTACATCATCCTGTTCGATAGAATGTTGCAAGCCCCGAACCACTGAATTGCCGCGGAAAAACTCTACAAAGGCGCTGGTATCTACCAGTATCATGCAGGTCTGCGCGGGACGGCTTTGACGTTCTTCTGGCGGCCAAACATGCCCGCCAGGGCTTTTCGCTTATGTGCTGCGATCAGCTCTCTCAGTCCAGCCTCGATAGTCTCCCGTTTGGTCCGGAACTTGTAAATTTTGCTGACTTCCTCGAGCAGATCATCGTCGATATCCACCGTTGTCTTCATATGGGGATTATAGCCATATAGACCCGTATGGTCAACCCACATCTCCATGGAGGCAGGTCGGAGTGGCGCGGGGGGCCACCGTCGTCGACCGCGCAATCCATCCGTGGATTGAGCGGTCGAAACGCAACTTCCTGTTGCTAGCTTCGATGGCTCCCGCGCCACAAGAGTCCTTCCGCCAAGTTCGAAGTGGTGGGATTGGAGGACAACCTTCGGTTGTCCTCGGTGGTAGGCCGAAGCACATCTCCATGCCAGCTTTCCTATGGGTGGCGCGGCGCCTTTCCTCGCCCGACGCGCGACCCCTCCTTGGGTCGAGCGTCGGTATTCCAAAGGAATCGGAAGACAACAGCAGGTTGCCTTTTGGAATACTCTCGCCTTTCGGTTGAGCCTGTCGTTTGCCAGGCTCCGCAGGCGTGACTGTTCCGCAGAAATCGCGCCTCCGAGACACCAATCAGGGGGGCTGGGCTGCCAAATTTATAGTGAATCCGTTCGGCAGCGCACTGGCTGCCTCTATGCTAACCACGTAGCAGCCCGGTCCGAACGCCACATTCGACAGGGCTTCGTTTCCAGAGCCCCGATACGTATCTGTATAGTCTCCTTCGCATGCTCCTATGAGCAGATCCGGGTTGCCAGTGTTCGCTGTCACATTCATTGAGAGAGAAACACTCTCTGTTATAGTCATGTAGTAATGCTTCTGCTCACCGATAGCCAGGGCAGGACCGATTTCCGGACTCATAAAGTCGCCAACTCCGTAAGTGCCGAGATCGAGCGGAACTCCGGAGCAAGTGGTTGTCCCACCGGTGTTCACACAGCTGAAGCCTATTTGGAACTGGCATTGGTCGCATCCATCCCAGATCCCAGAATCTCCATCATCGCATTTTTCGGGGAACTCAACAAGAGCATTGTTGCAGATAGTATCCGGAAGCACGACGCTCACTTCATCGCTGAGTTCGCTTTCATCGCCGGATGCAGCGGAAGTCACAGCGAAGTAGTACGTTGTATCGTCCGTGAAGTCATCGGTAAGAATTGTAATCAGATCAGATGTAGCCACCATGATATCGGATGTGCTTACCGGGGAACTGGTGCCGTAGTAAATTCTGTATTCATCCGCGCTGACTACCGGGTCCCAGGTGAGTTCAATTCCATCTTGCAGGAGGGCGACCTCGACGTTAGAGGGTGATGTAAGGTCTGTCACCTCATATGCCACGGTATCCACGTCGGTCCTGTTTCCTCCGGCGCAGCTCCCGGCATCATCAGTGAAAGAGAACTGGAGAACGTAGGTGCCACTGACATCAGGCACGAACTGGGCCTGCAGGGAGGTTCTATTGTTTAGATCTGAATCGTTCAAGGTTGACGTTGGCGGCAATGACAGGAAGGTCCAGCTGTAGGAGTAAAGACCATCCGTTGCTCCGCACAAAGCCGCATCAGGATCGCTGGAAGAGGAACCATCAAGTTGGACCAACTGGCCGGTACCGGCCAATCCATCACTGCCGGCATCGGCAATGGGGGCTTCGTTACCAGTAGGTGTTGTGGCTGTTACGCTTCCCGTCCAGGAGCTGCGGTTGTTGGCTTCGTCAAAGGCACGCACGCAGAAATAATAGACAGTGCCATCGGCCAGGTTCGAAACATCAAGCGTCATGGGGGTGCCTTGCGGTTCCGATACCAGACTGTTCGAAACGTATACGGCATTGCTACATTCGACGTCATTCGTGATGGGCGACGCGGACCTTCGGATTTCGTAAGCGCTGGCGGCACCAGTGGTTCCGTCATCGCCGACAGCCGTCCAGGTTAGCCGTATCTTGTCAGGATCAATGGCTACTGCAACAAGGTCGGAAACAGAAGATGGCGGGCTTAGGTCCGGGACGGCCTGTGTTCGTGCAGCAAGCTCTCCCTGGACCCAGTCATTGAAGTTGCCTTCCGAATCATACGCCAGGACGCAAAAGTAATACTCCTGATCGGGGCTGAGTCCGTTCACTTCGAGTCTTTCTGTGATGCCGGCTGTGGATGGAGTCACAGTATGGCTCACTGCGACCGCGGCTGTGCACTCCGCAGTATTTGTTATTGGGGTATTGGATAGGCGGACCTGATAACCTGAAGCAGTGCCATGGGGGCCATCATTTCCCGGTGCAGTCCATTGCAGCTGAATTGCTGTATGTGAGTAGCTGTTCGCGGATAAATCAGTAATATTCTGCGGACTCAAGGTATCCAGCACCCTGACAGATGCCGTGGCCGAATAGCTATTGATAATGGCCTGTACTCCTGCAACGCCCGGGTAATGCGCCTCGAATTGATTTTCCGTAAGCGCTCCTACGGGGCTACCGTTCAGCGCATTTCCAGTCAGGGTTACATTGGGATCTACGAATCGGGATTCTCCGGAATAAGAGGCCTGGATACCTAACGTAATTGCTTCGCCGATTTCGAGCGAGGCCTCCTCCGGGTATATTGTCAGAGTATCAATTTGCGGATTCGATTCTCCATTGGGAGTATGGTCCGATACGTCAGGAATACCATCTGCATCGGTGTCGGCGTTGCCTGAAGCATCGCCGGGGTTCTGGTCGTCCCGTCCCTGATCTACTTCCCAGGCACATAGCAGTCCATCGTTGTCCTGGTCTCGATCGTAGCCGGACTCGTAAACGGGGTTACCTGCATCGTCCGGGTAGAGAAATGCACCATGGTCCGGTCGGTGAGTGGCTGCCCCTTGATCATCTACGGCAACGACCTGAATGTGAATGCCGCCGGCATCCATGGACTCATAGAAGAGGTCGGCGGTATACCAGTCCGTAGAGCCCTCCCGTGTCATTGCTACCATATTGGTTCCGCCGGATGCCGGGCCATTGTTCAGATAGACGTTCATCGTATTACCATCAGGCTCTATAACCTGAGCCCGAACGCGATACGGTAGATAAGAACAACCCGGTTTGAAGTAATAAAAGGCCCCGGCTATAACCGGCGCATGGTTACCAGGTGTAGGAGAACCTGCCCCGAACAAAGAGAAGGTCCGAGTTTCAAAACGCACTTCTTGTGAAGCCACGTCCGATTCAAATGCTTCCCAGCCTGCGAGTCTGCCTGTATCTTCCGCTGTTGCGGTAGTGCTGTAGGAAAACCCTCGTGTCCCCATCAAGTCCAGATTATTGGCGGATACCTCGGATTCATCGACGCTCATGGTAATTCGAACCTTCTTCCTGAACGCGTAGGAAGGAGTGACTTGATAGACGTAGCTTACCGGAAGGAATCCATTAGGCAGCGCCTCGGAGCTCAGGTTATAACGCATGATTGAGAACTGTTCCGTATCGCCTTCTTGCATTGCGCCGGCCGGAATAGTCACCGAAAATCGACCATCCTGGGACCTCAGGACCGTTCCTTCGGCCCCGGCCTCTCCGCCACCCTGTGGAGTTCCGAATTCGGTGCCCCCATTTCCAGCCGCGAGAAGTGCAAGTAGTTCAGCGCTTAGTAGGGTTTCCCGGGCTTGCTGCGGATCTTCGAGAAATGCAATGCATCCTATCTGAGATGCAACGGCCAATACCAGAACGGAACCCAGCATGAACTTAAAAAAAGGCGAGTGTTTCTGCAGCATTTGTTAATCCCTGAAATAACAATTCTGGCTCAGTCATTTGTAGACAAGGCAAAAATACAAATATATTGTTAAAGTAGATGATAACTGGCTGTAAGGTTAAGTATGTGTTGCTTCATGGTCCTGGACATATTCCTGCAACGTCACACCCGGTGGACTCAGGGAACCGAGCGAGAGCGGCCAACCGAACCTATTTCGTGGGATTGGGGACGGTCTTCGGCTTCGAGTTTTTCCCTTGAAGTCCCTTGCTCCACAGTGTTGACTAAACGTATGGATAGCGCGCTTATGATTCCCATGATCGCCGGATTTGCCACGACCATCGTCGGGATGCTGGGACTATTCTATGCAACGTTGCGCTCCGCTGCAGTGACCCGGCGGGAGTCTCGTGCCGACTTCGAACGCCTGGACAGGTTCTAAATGTCCTGTACATTCCTGGAGCTTCCCACCTTTCGCCCGAAGAGTGGGTACCGCATATTCTAACCCAACGCCTCAGCTAGAACAGCGAAGGCCACCGTTGCGATTGCGCCAGCGGGGGTTCCTACCTGCACGCACTCCATGTCGGTCCACGTGCGAGCTCCCAGAACATTGACGGCGAATAGCAGCCCCAGGAGTATCCCGGCAGCGAGAAGGCCAATAACGATTCCGGGCAACGCGCCCAATAGCATTGCCATCGCAACGCCGTTCCCGCGGGCCATGAGTAAGCCCAGAACAGCACCCGCAATCGCACCCCCGGCGGCGCCGGCCAGGCATGCGAACAGCCAGCGTGTCTTTAGAGGCATGCGGCTTTCCACTTGAGTAATCCGTTTACAGGCTTTTTCACGGACCAACGGTAAAGGGATTCCAGGGGAGGGTCAAGCAAAACAGCCGCGGCAGGAAGCTGCACATCTACCAAAGGCTCGTCCCGCCAAAGTTCGGCCCTGACGTTGGGTGGGCAAACGGCCTCTATTCGCTTATGCGGAAGCGTTTGGACAGGTTCTAATGCACGAAATCGCCTTGGCGAACAAAAGGATAGGTAGTAATGTGCCGCAAGGCATTAACGTCCCGGGCATAGCCATGCGAAAGCCGGGGAGGGCCATCCCCAATCCAGGAGCAAAAAAGTGAAAAAACATTGATCATTCTGGGAGTCTGTCTGTTGACGATGGCCCATTGTGGTATCCTCTTTCCCGATTCAGAAGATGATGGGGAGATTGCAGAAGCGCTGGCGCTATTGGCCCTGGCCAACTCCGGGATCAACTGCACAAATGCTGCTTTATCCTTCACATCCGCCACGGCGGCAGAGGCCAATAGCTGGGTTTCTGTAACCTATGGAAATAACCTGTTTGTGGCCACTTCTACCAATGGAACCAATCGGGTCATGACTTCTCCGGATGGCCTCACCTGGACAGCCCGATCCGCCACAGAAGTGGTTCCATGGAGTGCCGTGGGGTTTGGCAATGGAACCTTTGTTGCTGTTTCCGGTACTGCAACCAATGGAGTTATGACTTCGACGGATGGAGCGACGTGGAGCCCCCACAGCGCAACCGCGGCGGCGAACTGGATTCTCGTTGGATTCGGAAACGGTACCTTCGTTTCTATGTCGCAAACAAGTACGGATGCAATGTATTCCTCAAATGGTACTAGCTGGACTGCCACAACCACGCCAGAGGGAAATGCAAAGTCCGGCATCACATATGGGAATGGCATTTTTGTGGCCGTGGCTCTGGACGGCACGAATCGAGTGTTCACTTCGCCCGATGGCATTGCGTGGACGGGGCGCACCGCGGCGGAGCCGAATCAATGGACTTCCGTCGCTTTTGGCAATGGAGTCTTTGTGGCCGTGGCCCAGAATGGTACAAACCGAGTTATGACTTCGACGGATGGCATCAACTGGACCGCCCGATCGGCGGCCGAGCCCAACGCCTGGAAGTCCGTGACCTTTGGCGGCGGGCTCTTTGTAGCTGTTTCCTCGGACGGTACAAATCGAGTGATGACGTCGGTGGACGGAAGCAGTTGGACCGCCCTTTCAGCGCCGGAAGGAAATGCCTGGCAGTCCGTAAGCTACGGAAACGGAATCTTCACAGCTGTTTCTACATCAGGTACCAACCGCGTCATGCGTGCAAGTTGCCAGTAGGATTGCAACACACAGCATACATGGATTGGGACTCCCGGTGCTATTCTATACCGGGAGTCTCCTGCTCTGAAATCTGCGCATTGGTCCCACCTGCATGAGCGATTGCCAATCGTCTCGTCGTGGGAAGACCTTTGTAGTAGGTTCGGAAGGGCGTCGGTGGTATGCATGCGGGGCTAAAGCCTGTTTCCGGTGACGACGACTCTACTTTAGTCTAGCGTTCCAGTGGTTAATCGCCTTTCTTCAAGTCGCCAGGTTCTCGTGCTCGTGCCCGGAGTGCCTGCGACGAAAATGAAATCGTCTACGATACAGGCCCCCTTGCTTCGATCAGATTGTAGATGCTCCCGGTTACAACGTCCAGGAGAGTGACGGGACTCCGATTCTTTGTATCCGACGAAGCTCTGACAAACTCTAATGTGAATCTAAAAAGCGGAACTACCGGAATGGATTGCTTATTGGCTCAGCGAATTCGAATTGATGTCCCAGGACCCAGTTATAAGCAACCCTCCAGTTTATCGAATGCCTCGGTCCATCCCCGGTGCATTTGGGGTCGCATATTGATAAAGGCCTTTATCTCCCCGGGGGACGTTTCCCCGTACGGCTGCCAGGTCATTGTAGCTCGGCTGCCCTCTGCTTCGGGTGTAAATTGCACACTGGTTTGTATCCTGTCGGGCCAGGTGGGAACGTTTGGATGTTTGGCCAGGTTGCCTTCTTCATCGCAAAACCATTGGATATACTCCAGAAAGTGCGGCGCATCGATTCTCACGTAATGAATTTTTCCAAACATAACGAGACCGCTCCCATAGGACATCCGATAGCTGGCCGTCCTTCCTTCGCCAACTTCGTTTTCCATGAAAGTCATTCTGGAACCCACAGGCCCCAGCCACCGGGAAAACTGGCTCGGATCGTGCCACATTTGAAATAATCCTTCAGCCGGAGTGCTGAAGCTGCGGTTGATTACGAAGATCTCCCTCTGGGCGCTCTGTTGTTCCAGGTATTCGGCCAATCGATCCCAGGTGGCATTGCCCCCGGCTTGCTTTATGAATTTTCGGGTTTGTTCGGCCTGTTCCGCTGTGGCCAGAGCCATTGTCATTTCCATGGCTGTCCGTCCGTCCAGATCTTCAAATGTTACCGTTACCCGGAACAGGGGGTCTTGCTCATCGCTAGCGCCATGGTCATAGACCAGTTTCTGGCACTCTACTACTTCGTGATAAAGGGTTTTGTTCGGATAATCGGTACCATCCGGTCCATGCATGGTATAATGCCAGATGCCTCCCGGGCGAAGATCTTTGCCATGAGTGGTCAGCGTAAATCCGCGGGGACCCCACCATTTCGCAGCCTGATCGGGATCCGTCCAGGCATCCCAGACAACGGAAACAGGCGCATCGTATATGCGACTTAGATGGATTTCATTGGGCTTTCTTTTGGGCGACATACTACTTCCTCTTTGTTTGCTTTCTCTTCCCCTTGTTAGCAAGGGTATCGCTGCCTTCAGCGGCAGGGAGCTCGGCTGTGGGTTCCTTTGTAGGCGGAGCTATGGATTTCAGGTAAACGTCCAGGCGATCGAGACTTTCTTCCCAATACATGCGATATTGCTCCATCCACTCGGCCACTTCCTGGAAAGCCTCCTGGTTAATATTGCAACGTCGGAATTGCGCATCTACAGACTTGGTGATGAATCCGGCCTTCTCCAACACTTTGAGATGTTTGGTAATGGCCGGTAAGCTCATTTTTCTCCGGAAAGGTTTTGCCAGGTCTCCCACGCTGGCTGTTCCTCTGGAAAGATGTTCCAGCATGGCGCGCCGAGTGGGATCGGCCAGCGCCGCAAATGTCTTACTCAGTGTGTCCTGCATCGTTCTATTAGGTTAATTAACCTGTAGGTAAAATACAGGCCGATTACTACGGTGGGCAAGGGATTTTCTTTATATGCCCTGATTTTTTTTCCGGGGTCTGACTCTCCCCCTTTCAACGGGGTCGCGCAAGTGGCTCGATCGGTGGCTTAACTGAGTGTTGTCTATCCCGCCAGCTGTGGACAGGTTCAATTCTGCTTTGATTTCCTGGTCGGATTGCCTACACTGGGCCGGGAACTGGTTCTCAGGCACGTTCCCTATCTCTATGCAATCCACGCGCCGTTCTACTACCTGGTGGGACCGCTGTTGTCCTCCTACCTGCTGGGACTGTTGAAAGAGCAAGAATCCGGGGACCCGGAAAAATTTGACCTGTCTTTTCCGGGGATGGCGGCACTCATTCCCTTCTTTCTGGCCCTTGTTGTCTACTTCCCCTTCTTCCTGATGTCTGAAGAGGAGAAGATGGCCGTGTTACATCCAGTGCAAGGAGGCTGGCAGGAGGCTTACGATCAGATCCTGCGATGGCTCGTGTATATCGGACTGAGTCATGTAGCGTACTCGATGGTTCGCACTCTGTTACGAATCAATGTATTTGCCTTGTTGCATGCCGATAGCCCGGTGCCGGCGCTCTGGCATTTGCGAGCCTTACCGATCTGGTTTGCTCTTATCAATGCTCTTGCTATTCCCATCCAGTTTCTTGACACCGAGCCTCTGAAGCGGCTCGGTGTTGCCGCTGTGGCGGTGGGTGTGCTCTGGCTCTATTTGCTGGATTTCCGCTACCCGGGCTTCTTTCGCCGCCTGGATCGGGCAATCAGACTTCGTCAAAACCTGGAAAAGTACCGGCGATCCACACTGCAAAGCCTGGATGTGGAACAACTGAAGGATCGGCTCCATCGAATGATGGAGGAGGATCAGGTATACGTGGACGAAGATCTATCCCTTGATCGCCTCGCGGATTTGCTGGAGATTTCTTCCGGGCAGCTTTCCGAACTTCTAAACAATGTGATGGGCGTGGATTTTCGGTCTTACCTCACTGGATTTCGGGTCCGGGCAGCCCATCAGATGCTGCTGGATGAGCCGGACCGAAAGGTTGATAGTATCGCCCAAGCCGTGGGGTTTAACTCCCGGGCTTCGTTCTTTCGAAATTTTCGGCATATTACAGGCAAAACCGCCGCCCAGGTCCGGGCGGAAGCGAAGGGTTCCATGGAGCCGGCGACGCAGCAAAGGCGGGCATCAGAGGCCAGATCTCTAGAAGAGCGAAAGTAGTTAGTGGGTAGGTATTTCGGGCAGGGATCCGAATTACCTGCTGCGTATGTCCATTACAATTGACGAATCTTCGCATCCATAAGGTTGCATGCATGGTATCCCTCCGAATACGGATTGTGCTTGTAGGTTCCGCGCACAGATACCTTTCGAGTGTAATTGAATGGCTGCCCCAGATAATCGTAAAAGGTAACCTGCGTCGCAGTAAAAGTGTCCGATGCCGGGATATTTACCTGATTTGGGGCTGTTCCAAAAGGTATCCATATGCGCATGTAGGGGCCGGCGATGTGCAAATTGGGAGTAGGGTACTTTCGCAAATTCACAAAGCAAGGAGTGCTCCGTTGGCTTCCGCAGCTCATATAGCCGTTTGGATGGAGGTAGCCTACGATGTCGATCGTCCGGCCTTCTAGCTGATACGCCCACTCATTGTCGCATTCGAAGTTGGAAATGTCCACTTTCACCGGAGGAAGGTCTGGCTTTTTCGCGGCAGGTTTGGGAGGCGCCTGGCAGGCCATAGCAAGAAGGATGATTAGAAAATGGATTCTTCTGAGTGGGACCATTTGTCGATTCTCCGCCTTGGAATCGCCCTTCACGGGCAAACCGTTGCCAAGAGTTTGCCTGGTCGGAATACAGGCAATCCAAGTATGATGCCGTCCGTATCTGCGACTGTCCGCCAGGCTTACTATTCCAGCCTTCCTCTTCTGCGCCCGTATACATGCAAAATCATGCTGGTTGCCTTTCTGAGAACTCATGTGCTATCACTTGCGTTATTTTTCTGCTTCCTGCTCAGGCAGAACGTAGATTCGGATGAAATGATCCCGGGATGAAACCAACCATCGAGTCCCAACGGGAACAGAAAGACTTTGCAGCTCTATTTGCAGCTCCGCTGGACTTCAAGAGTATCCGGAAGCACTTTTCCCCGGTCACTAAGCAATTTCGAATTGGAGTAGGAATGACTGCCGGGGCCTTGGGGGTGCCCGTGGCGTCGCCGAATACGCCAGCCCGACAGCTCCCCCAACAGTTGACCAGAGCAGGGTTGAATCCTTCGCGCATCTAGCTTAGCAGACTCTCTTTCAGGCATCAGCGCGATTGGACTTCTGCTGGTTTTTCTGTTGCCTGGTTCCGATACTGCACCGGAGTCATTCCGGTCTGCTTCTTAAACTCTGCGTTAAACGTGGATTTCGAATTGAAACCTGCGGACAATGCTATGGAAAGCACCGACCTTTCCGGGTCTGCCAGCAGCGATTCTCGCGCGTAGCCTATGCGATATCTGTTCAGAAATGCGTAGAAATTGGTACCGTAAACAACCCGAAGCAACTCGCTGAATTGATGACGGCTTATGCCCAATAGCTCCGCCAGTCGTTCCTGGCTCAGATCCTCATCGCAGAACAGCCTTTCTTCTTCCATCAATAAGTCCAGTTTCCTTGATAGCTGGGATATATTGAGTCGTCGCAGCCGGCTGACAGGTTTGCTATCTTTCGGGAGTGCCTTCAGTTGGATATGGCCGGACTGGTCGAGTATTCCGTTAGATGTTTGTACTGGGCTGATCGTTGCCGCTTCTTCTACCTCGACTTCGGGTACCTCCGGTGGGTTCATTGATTGCACAGGGTTTTCCATTTTTTCGGTCTTGCGTCCGGTGGTGTCCGCCAGGCTTCCCGTATTGCTGCCAGCGGTCAGGCGCTTCGCTCTTTCTCCCTCAAGGTTTTTGAGAAAGTGGATTCGCACTCCTACAGAAATCAGGAAGAAGGTGAACTCAAAGAAATAGCCCAGATAGAGCGGATTGCGCGTCAGGTCGTTTCCAGGGATGAAGCCCATGCCTGCATAAAAGAAGAAAGGAATGGTCAGCAAGAACCCGGCGAATCCAACCAGCGAAAATAGGGCCGGCCTGAAGCCCACTCGAATTACGAAAACGCCAGAATAGATCGCCAGGGGAATAAACAGGGCCGGTAGAATGTAGACTGCGATGTCCAGCACCGGGAAACTGGCATCCGGATAGAGACTGTACAGAGCCGCCATTACATAAGCTCTTCCAATCCATTTCATAGTTGTATCTACCAGAGGCGCATGAACGGACAATATGAGCAACTCTCTCCAGAGTGCGATGACGGACCAGCCTGCCAGCGCTCCAGCAAAAGTTAGTAACGACAAGCTCCATGTTCCATGATCGGGAAAGAAAACCTGTCTCGAATAGCCTTCCCAGCTTGCCAGATAAACCGTTATCAAACAAACGTAGATGCAATACAGTAGCCCGGTTCGCTCTTTAAATATGATTGCAATGAAGAGACTCAGGATGAGAGCAACAATTGCGCCTGTCAGAAAAGCGGGAAACAGGTAACCGGGCAGAGATTCTCGGGATGCGGCCTTTCCCGGTTTTTCCAACTTCAGGGAGAGCAGTTTTCCGGACCGGGCCTCCAGGCGAAGCAAGAAAGAAGTCGTCCCTGGCCGCAATTCCATTGCAAATACCGGTAATCGGTAATCCAGCGCCTTGTTTGCCCAGGATTGTGCCAGACCTTGCTCCTGCCGCTTTAGATTACCCTGATAGAGTTCGGTTAAGATCAAGGAATCGGCAAAGGCGAACTCATTGATGAGAAATCTCGGAATTACTGTCTCGCTCGCATTGCGAATGATGAAGTGGACCCACAAGACATCCGGATCCGCCGGGAAGCGCCACTGCGAGTCGCTGCGAAGCTTCCAGCCCGGCTCGTCGATAATCATTAAAAAATCTTCAGCGGTCTGTGGTGCCCCACGGGAGGCCGGAAAGAATCGAAATCGTGCACAGCGTAGAACGGCTTCACCCAGGCTTGCATCTATGGTGCAATGGCCGTCGTCCGCAAAATCGTAGGGTTCCTGGGCCCAGCCGGGAGCGGCCAGCATCATGCAGGTCAAGAAAATCCATGCCCGGGCTTCAGGTTTCATTCCGTTGATCATGGGTCGGGTCCCACCAAAATATAGGATTCGCGATGATGCACTAAGTGTGACATCGGGTCATTAACTTTGACGGTTACAGAACACCCGGTTGCCGGAATTTTATGTTTTTCGGAATGAGTCGGGTCTAAATGGGCCCAGGTGGACGACCCGCCGATGCTTCTGGTCTAGAATCTACTGCAATGCCAGCCCCCTGTGGGCGGCTCAGGAGCATAGGATGAAACTCAAATCTATAATGGCCAAAGCAGCCCTGGCCGCAGTTTTTCTGGCCTGCACAGTAATCGTTCAGGCGGAAACCCCGGCAAACGAGCGAAATTCCTGGTTTGGAATCCGGATCAGCCAGGCATTGTGGGAGCCCGCAGTTTTTAATGAACTGGACAAACTGCGTCAAATCGGTCTTCAGAACTCGGCGCTCTTTACTGGCAGTCTACTGGCCAATCCAGCCGACTACTTCGACTATGGAAATGCCAGGCAGAAAATGCCATTTGCCGAGCTATTGTTCGTTTTCGCCGGCGAGTCCAACCGGGGGACCATTAACCTTGGATTTGGCGGATCAAAACCGACCGGTCTGGACACTTCCGGATTACAGTATCTCAATTCACAGACATTTAATATTGTCTCCATCAGCAACGCGAATCAGTTCAGTATCTTCCAGAGCGCAGAGCTAAAGCACTACGAATTTGGATACGATCATGAATTCTATCCGTTTCGCGGAAGTCCGAGCCTGCTCAGTGACCTGGGATTCGTTCTGGGGCTCCAACTGGCCCGAGACGAATTCTTTGCAGATCAATACAATACCGGCACGATTCGCATCGATTCCGGCACTATGGGCTCCATAACCAGCTCCAGTACAAGCCAGATCAATTCGTTCGGCAGTACCGAGCACAACATCACAACGGGTGATATCCATCTGGGATTGGTCTATCGCAAGAAGATAGGCGAGCGATTTGAACTGGAAGCCGGCGCCTCTTTCGGGGCGGGCAAAGGGCAAAGCAATGCAATCTTCACAAATTTCTCAGTATTAACCCTGGGAACCAGTAGCTTTCCGTTCGAAACCAGTACCGAGTACTCCACGGATGGCGATATTCGTACAAGCCGGTTTCATCTTGGTATGGCCTATCTGCTAAGCGAAGGAATGGCCATCAATCTCCATTACGGCGTCACCAATCGCTTTTACACCCCTACCAGCGGAAGCGTTAAGGCCGGCGGCATCGTGACAATCGAGAACCCGGCCAGCGGTCCCTTCTATTCGCAGAAGGATAAGCTAAGCACGATTGGTCTGGAGTTTCAGGCCAGGTTTTGATCCGTAAGGGGCCTACCAGAGGCAGTAAACGACCATGGTGACGTATCCCCACTACGGCGGCGAAGGTCTGATGCGTTTCCAGATCGATTGGTTAAACAAAGGGGGTCTGGAGCGAATGCGGGTCATCAGTTTTCTTCAGGAAGCACTCGGGGCCTCAGGCCCCTTTTTTTTCAGGTCAGGCAAATATGGCGAACGGTATAAGGCCGGGAGGGAAAAAAGATATGTTTCACAGCGTTCCAGAGCGAAATAGACAGAACCTCTTGGTGATTTGTATACACTGTATTAGACTGACTTTTTTCGTGGTATTGGGGCTGGGCCAGGCCCAATGCCTGGGAAACCTTCGACCTGCTGACCCGCAGCAATCCAATCATACGACCGACGAATCGTCCAGGAGTTCAGAAAACCAGCTGAACGACTAGACTACTACACCGGAGGAACGGCCGGGTCCGGAAGACAGGGAGCGCCAGGAATCGGCAGATGTCACCGAGTCCGAGCCGGAAGCAGACCAGGCGTGGCGGTCTGATCCGGAACCGAAGTTCTTTATCGAGTTCAAAGAGAACATATCTGCCACTCGGTTCGCGCCAGGCAGTTCTTCCGGCGGCGAACGAACCAGAAGTTATTCTCGAGTCATCCGGCATGTTTCGTCTGGATATCCGCTGTGGAGACAGCCCGGTTCAGCTAAAGGACGGCAAGGCCCTTTCCCTGGAAGTAGGGGATAAGACTCGGGGAAGCGGCTCGGGGATTTATCGCTTTGGTCCGGAGGGCTGGAAGCAACACGGAAGGCCCCCGGTGGAGTCCGGCACCCTGTTTCGCATCCCGCTGATTCCGGACACGGGCGAAAAGATGCGACACCCTGTGGCCATGGTCGCAGTTCCGCCGAACACAAGGAACTTCACCATGTACAAATACAATCGCGATGCCCTGGAGTTGTACATCCCTCATGGCAAACGGTTTGCCGTAAAGGTGGGGATTGCTCGTCATGAGACCCGTATAATCGTTCTGGAAGGGGATTCGTCCAGACCAGTGGTTCGCCATGAGCCTCTTTCGTTTAAATCCATAGATCCAGGAGATTACTATAAGAAGTATCGAGTATATCGAAGATACCCGTTGAGCCAAAGCCAGTATTGGCCGGACCGAGATCCTCCGGAAGGCTGTTATTTGTCTATCGTTACCCTCAGTTATTGGAAATACGGAACAAGCACCAGTGGAGACTTGCCTCTGGCGTTGATGGATACGCCCACTGATGAGCCCGATTCGGGCATTCTGCCCTTTTATAACGATTCGCTCGATCGGGAGTGTTACAGTAAAAAACAACTCGCACGAGTACACTCTCCGCTTCGCTTTCGCGAATACCTGATAGACGAGTTCGTGGGAGCGATCAAAATGGATCCGCTGCAGCCCGTTACCGAGCCTACAGAAGTAGTCCTGCTCGCCACATATTTTCGCGAACCGGACCCGGAGTACCGGGCCTTTTTTGAGGCCGATCCAGCAAGTAAGTCGGTTGCCTATGCGGCCATCGATGATCTGGGTTTCTGGAATCTTGATGCTCCGCGAAAGGACCTTTCCTGCGTTACCGGGGAGGTGGATAGCGATGAGATCTATATGGTGTCGATCATAGCAACCGAGAAGTTCATCCAGAATTCCAGCTGGTTCGAAAAGGAACAATTCGAAAAGACGTTTCCCCGAGGCGAACGGTTTCGCGTTCTTGTTGTATCCGGCGACAAAGCCGGAGCTTCAGCGCCGGCCATCCTTCCTGTGGATAGCGGACCGAACGATTGCCTGGATGTGGGCAAGATAACGCTTCGGCGAATTTCCGAGGCAGATCGGTCTTCGCCGGAAGCTTTTCGTCGAGCAGTGGGACTTTGAGTATTAAAGTACCGGGCCGTATTCGAGAGCGTAATCTGACGGGCCACCATCAAGTTGCATTTCAGGCCCCAAAGAGCGATCTGGTTTGTTCTAGCTTATGGTATCTGCGGAAGTCCAGGCCGATTGTGGAAGAAGCGACTTCCGGTTGATCAATCGATGTAGAACAACACTCCGTATCCGAGCCCGAACAGCGCCAGCATAGTTACGCTTTCCCAACCGACTCCGCCCATACCCTCCTTCTGTCTGTGTAGAAGACCCATGAGAAGGACGCCGGTAAGAAGGATCGTTAACATCAACATCAAATAGTGGCCTGAAGTAAATGTATGAAAAAGGGAACCAGGACTGTATGCTATATCAGCAAAAACGAGAAAGAGCACATCGAACGTATTGCCCCCAATGATGTTGCTGACTGCCAGGGTGAGAGCTCGTTGACGTACCGCCGCGATCGCCACAACCAGTTCGGGTAACGAAGTGGCCAGAGAAGTAAAAGCCGCTCCCATGATGCTTTCAGACATGGGAGTCTCCTGTGCGATAACTACCGCCGACCTGGTAATCGCGTATCCGGCCAGACCAATGATTAGAGCGTTTAGCGCGAAGGCAGCAACAATCCGGCTCAGCTTGCCGTTGTTCAGTGTGTCGATATCGGGATTGTCCGGTTGGGTTTGCCCGGTCTGAACAGGATTCCACATCGGCCGTTTGCCGGCCTTGCTGATTAGTCTTTGTCCCAGAACATAGATTACTGGAAGAATGACCGTGGCCGGATGAAGGCCCGCAATGCCGTAGTCCGGGCCATAAGAGACGAAAGCAACAAAAGCGAGCATTCCGATGAGAAAGACAGCCTGCATCAGATTTGTAAACGAGGCCGAAGCATGCTCCAGGTTTCCCTTTCTATAAAAGATATCGGCTACCGCGAGAAAGCAAGTCTGCATGGCGATGCCACCAATGGCATTGCTGACGGCCAGCTCAGGATGATTCGATATGGCCGCGCTAACCGAAGCGGTAATACCGGAAAGCGACGTCACCGCTCCCAGGAATATGGCTCCCATCAACGCTTCGCCCAGGCCGGTCAAATCGGCCAACTGATCCGCCTGACGGGTGAGAAAGGTTCCGCAGACACCAATAATAACGGTGCAGACGCAAAAGAGTGCCAGGCCTTCGATTAACGTCATTTGTTTATGGTAACCTCCGGGAAGTTGCCCGGTTCGGGAAAAGGGATCAGCAGCGAATCTTTATCGGTACAAGACTGCACCCGGTAAAATTAAGAATTCTTAAGCCTTTCGACCATCGATCATCTGCTTACCAAAGCGGCTGAGACCGAGTGCTGCATAACTTGAACCTTTCTGCTACGCCAAATAACCTGCCGGCAATCTCGGCGCCACTTCAGCGGGCTGCTCAAATGCCGTATTGCGGCTAATCGAATGCAAGAATGCCCGTTTGTGACTTGCTGAACCTTAGATCCTTTCCTGTTTCGTCCCAGTGCGAAATGTAGGCAGTGCCTTCGGAGACCGCAAGCGAGGTGAAGTAACCGTCATTGTCCGGCGTTTCGATCTCGATGATCTGGAAATTCAGTCCTCCATCATAGGAAACAGCCATTCGCGCATTGGATGCGCTGAAAGCATGATAGGCAATGTACACATTGTTGCCTTCCAGTTGAATGGAGCAAGACGTACCGGTGAAGCCGGAAGAGTCCAGAGTCTGCACGCTAAATGAGGCGCAGCCATCCTGCGATAATGCGTACTTCAAGTTTCTGTTTGTAAAATCGTGGTAGCCAATGTGTATGTTACTGCCCTGCACGGCCAGACATGGCTCACGACCAACGTCCGCATCATTATCGACGGTCTGAAAGCTAAAGCTGTCTCCTCCATCCGTGGATACTCCGAACCGAAGAGAAGAGTCCACAAAATCGTAGAAAGCCAGGTGGATAGTATTTCCTGTCAGAAGCAGCGAAGGTTCCCTTCCGTTGGGATCAATGGTCGTATGAAGGAAACTCTGTCCTGAATCGAAAGAACGGGCCAGTCGCAGTTCATCGCTGGAGCTTGCGATGAATACATTGTTCCCATCTACCGTCATGGCGGGCGCCAGTCCGGCCGGAGAATCCAGGGAGCTCAGTGAGAAGCTCTGGCCACGGTCCGTGGAGCGGGCAATTTTTAGTGCTGAGTTTGTAGTGTCTCGATAGGCGATATATACATTATCGTCCTGCATGGCCAGTTCAGTGGACTGAGCCACCGTGGCCGTATTGTCCAGAGTGCTCAGGGCGAAAGTGCTGCCCCCATCGTCCGAATAGGCGAATCTCAGAGCGCTATCTGTTGTATGCTCGTAGGAGATTCCTATCCGAAAACAGTCGATTAGATCCAGAGAAGTGACTCGGCCTGTCTGATCCTGGGAATCGACGATTTTCGTGCCGTAGAATGGCCCTCGATCCGGGCACCTCCTGGAATCGGCTCCACCGATCAAAGCTCCCAGAAGGAGCAGCAATGCATCTTCATCGGAAACAGGCTGCAGATGAAACAGAGGATGAGCTGCGCAGTGCGCGAGCAGCGAAGTCGCAAGACAGACGGTAGCCCATCTACTAATGAGAGATTCAGACATGGCATGCCCACCTGGCGTTGAAATCGGGGAACATGAAACCCTGACCAGCAATCATGCATCTAAACGCAAAACGGTGGAAAAAACTGCAAGCAATTCAGTGGACGGGAGGTTATGATCCTCACTGGTTTCGGACTCGAAAGGATCCTGCAGGGATTGCGCGGACTTGCTGCCGCCAATGAGTCAGACCTTGTCCCGCTCCAGCGTGGAGTGTATCTTTTCCTGGCTTCTATGCGGAAATACTTGTGGGCGGTGGCGTGCTGGAAAGCGCTGGAGCAGAACGGTTACATCGTAGAATGCCGTGTTGGATTGGATCCAGGGCGTGCTTTTATGTTGACTGACGAAAGTACCCGGATATGATTCCGGGTATGGCCTCGGTAGCTTGTGGAACATTGGCGCGATCCGCAGATCGTTTCTGTAAGGTAGTCATGGCAATGGTTTTGTGCATGACGTCATATTGCGGCTACCCTTCCATGGAATGCCGTTCAGATGACCTTAACTGCATCGAAAGGGCTCTACCTGCCATTGTCTGGGTATCTACCTGTCAGAATCGGCCTCCTTGCCTGAATCAAGTAGTAGATGCTCCTGGTTATGAAGTGGCGGAAACATCATCCCTGTACGTGGATTGCCAGCGGATCAACATTGCCCACAGGTCAGATACAGGGAGCACCACCGCTCTGCGTTTTGCTCGCTCCAATGACGGAGGAAGCACCTGGTATCGTACGGATGTTGAAACCGGCACCGATTTGGGCTCTTACTCAACCATCGTCTCCAGAGGCGACGAGGTCTTTATTTCTCATTTCGATAGCGATGTCTCCGATATTCGATTTTCCTATTCTTCGGATTCCGGGCTCACCTGGAACACAAGCATTGCGAACGATCCAGCCCAGTTCACACTTTTAAGAAGCTCTATGGCCGTGGCGGGCGAAGTATGGATCGCGTATGATCGAGATGGGCTTCGTATTGCCCGGTCGGATGATAGGGGCAGTTCATGGACCAGGACCCTGGCTGACCCCGACACGAATCGGGGTTCCGAGCCATCAATAGCTGTAAGCGGGGACCGGCTGTTCGTGGCCCACAAAGACACAGGTGCTTCTGACCTGATATTCACCCGAAGTCTGAACGGCGGGCAAAGCTGGGAAAGCTTCATTGTTGAATCCACGGGAAACGTGGGTAGCTACCCTTCGCTGGTGTTGCTGGGGAACTCATTATTCATTTCCTATTACGATACAACGAATGCACGCTTTCGACTGGCAAGGTCCGATGATCTGGGTGATAGCTGGACATTGAGCGTAATAGATGATTCGGCCAACGTAGGAAATGAAAGCAAGATGACCACGGATGGTCACGGGCTATACGTAGCTCACAGGGATTCCACTAATTCGATTTTGAAGACTGCGAGATCCCTGGACCAGGGATTGACCTGGCAGTCCCGAATTCTGGATACCGGCCTCGGGTTGGGGCCGAATCCGGGCATAGGTGTGAGTGGTCCAGGAATGTACGTTGCCTATGAAGACGTGGCGAATTCTACCCTGAAGCTCAGCAGTGGTACTCTGGGGACCGGTTGCTTTTTTCCTTGAGACCCTTCCATTTCTGACATCGCCGTTTGCTCGGCGGTGGCGATAGCTGCACTGTTAATGGTGAATCCGCCCATGGCAATGATCAAAGCGTTCAGTAGAAATCCTGCGGCAATGCGACCCGGTTTTCCGTTGTGCATCGTATCCGGCCTGGTTGGTCCGACTGGGTCTGCATCGCAATACCGCCAATGGCATTGCGTTCCGATAGCTCTGGATGGTTCTGTGCTGTTCATACGTTCCGGATTTGTCGGGCCGCGGGCGGAACGTATAGGAAGACACAGGGTTAGGGTTTAGAAACAGGGGAACGATTGGGAAACGGTTCTTGCTTCTATTCCAGGCTTCTGGAAACCAGATCGATGACGAATGCTGCGTATTGTTCTACCGAGATTTTTTTCCCGGAGAACTTGTATCGCTTCAAATACCAGTCCTGAAGAAGCGCCTTGATTGCCCCGGAAAGTAGAGCCGGTTGCTGTATTCGAAATCGTTTTTCTTTGATTCCATCCTGCAGGATCTGTTCGAAAAAGCCTTCGGTAACCTTTTCCAGATCGATGATATTCTTCTGACTTCTACGGGGCAGGTTACGGGCCTCCATAAAGAAAAATGAAAACATCTGGGGTAAAACTTCGCTCATATACAGATGCGCACAAATGGATCGGTTTAGCCTGGTTTCCGGATCCGAATCCCTGGCATTGTTCTGCATCACTCGTTGTACCGATTGACGTCCCTGCAGATAAACCATTTCGAACAACTCTTCCTTGCTGCTGAAATAATTGTACAGTGCGCCCATGCTAAGTTCGGTCTTCTGGCTGAGATCCCGCAAACTCATACCCTGGAATCCTTTCCTCTGACTCAGAGTCATTACCGCCTTTACAATTCGAAGCATGTTCTGAGTCGCACGCTTTTCATTCTTTATCTGAATTCGCGTGCGATTGCTGCCAACCAGCTCTTCGCAGAAGGATTCAAGAGATACATGCTGCTCAGAGAGAAACTCCTGATAGGAAAGGACTGGTGCTTTGCTCTGCTTCACTTTAGATCTTTTCTGCCTCTATTTCAGGGATTCATTTGCTACCGGGCAGCCTCGTTATCCGGTGCAATGGATGGGTCTGACTTGCTGTCTTGCCATCTGCCTTTCGAGGAGAAAATCGTTCGTTCCCAATTCGAGCACCGAACACGACTTCTTCTGTCCGGAGACTGCATCCATCGGATGCCGGGCTTTTCCTGGACTCTCTGGGAATTCACCTGCATTCCTTTACTTACGTCCCTTCTGGTAATTTCGCAACACTCGCTTGCCCAGAGACGCTTTGTGGACTTCATCCGCACCGTCATAGATTCGGGCAGCCCGTTCGTGACGATAAAAGTAGGCAAGAATCGTATCGTCGCTCATACCCAGTCCACCGTGCACCTGAAGGGCTCTGTCGATGACACGCAGCATGGTATTTGCCACCACGAATTTGATCATGGATACCTTTTCTCTGGATTTCTTCATTCCAAGATTGTCGATGGACCAGGCCGCCGAAAGAGTCATGAGCCGGGCCCCTTCGATTTCTGCTGTAGATTCGGCCACCCAGTTCTGGATGATCTCTTTGTCCGCCAGTGTACGTCCGTCGGTTTCGATTACTCGATCATTCGCGCGCTGACACATCAAATCCAGCGATCTCTGACAGATTCCCAGCCATCGCATGCAATGATGGATTCGGCCTGGCCCCAGTCGCTCCTGAGCGATCAGGAATCCCTGGCCTTCTTTTCCCAGAAGATTGCTCCGCGGAACCCGGCAGGACTGGAAGATTACTTCGCCATGGCTGTTGTAGTCGCTGCCTTTTTCGCCCATGATGGAAATGTTACTAACATGGTTGAATCCAGGATTGTCGGTGGGAACAATAATCATACTGGATTTCATGGCCGGATTCGCATCTGGATTGGTTACTGCCATTACGATGGCAAATGCAGAGCCTTCCGCGCCGGTGGTGTACCATTTATGTCCGTTGATAATGTAATCGTCGCCGTCCTTTGCGGCTGTGGCTTCCATCAATAGCGGATTGGAACCCGCGGTGTTGACTTCGGTCATGGCAAAGCAGCTGCGAATTTCGCCATTTGCCAGGGGCTTCAGATACAATTCCTTTTGCTCCGGGGTTCCAAACATATGAAGAATTTCGATGTTTCCTGCATCCGGTGCCTGGGTGCCAAAAATGAAGTGGCCCAGCGGCGATCGGCCCAGGGATTCAGAAATAAGTCCGTGTTCCAGTAGGCCCAGTCCCATTCCGCCCAGTTCTTTTGGGAAGTTGGGTCCCCAGAGCCCCATTTGTTTTACTTTCCCGCGCTTTTCCTGCAGAAGCGGCAGCAGATCCTGAAAGGGTTTGTGAAAGAACTCGGGCTCTATAGGGAACACCTCTTTCTGCATGAAATCCTCTATCAGGTCCAGGGTGGCTTTCATCTTGTCCGAAATCTTAAAGTCCATGCTACTACCTTCCTTTGGTGTTGATGTAAGTGTTTCCTACGAGCCTCGTATAGCTCGCCTGCTACGCTATTCTGCGGATGCTGCGACTTTGAATTGCCCGGTGAAAAATCCGAGGGTCCCTGGCTTCAATAGCTTGAACATGTTCCAGGTCGAACAAGCTCAAGATCGAATCCCGCCATCCACGCGATACACAGAGCCAGTGATGAAGGAAGCGTCCGGGGAGGCTAGAAAGGCTATTAATGAGGCCACTTCCTCCGGAGTCCCGAATCGGCCCATGGGAACTTGCTTTCGCATCTCCTCCTGGGCGTTTTCGCCTGCGAAATCCAGGATTCTGGTATCCACCCAGCCCGGGCATACAGCATTGATGCGCACATTCTTTTGAGCCATTTCGAGAGCTGCCGTAAGTGTCAGTTCTATGACCCCGGCCTTGGCCACCGAGTAGGCGCCCAGTCCAGGGGATCCGGCCAGGCCTGCAATACTGGCCACGTTGATAATCGAACCGGGCCGGCCCTTCTTTCCCATATGCGCCACAGCGTACTTATGGCTCCAGAATACGCTGGTCAGATCCAGAAGCATCATATGGTTCCATTCTTCTGTGCTCAGTTTATGCAGCTTCTTTGGCTTTCCGCCGATTCCAGCGTTGCTCACCCATACATCGATCCCGCCATTAATTCCGGCAGATTCCCGGGCGAGGTTTTGAATATCTTCTTCTTTGCTCACGTCGGCGGAGATGAATCTTGCCTGGCCTCCTTCGGACTGAATAAGAGAAACGCACTGTTCACCGCTATCTGCGTCTATATCCGAAACAATGACTTGAGCTCCCATTCTTGCCAGTTTCAGGCAGGTCTGGCGACCTATGCCCGCTCCGCCACCGGTAACAACAGCTACTGCATCTTTGAGAGATTCCATGACATTCTCCATTCGCCCAATAAACGGATTTTAATTCATCGGCTCTGGCATAGATGTCAATAAAATAGCGAACGCTCGCTCGGTTTTTTGCTTGAAGTGTGCAGCATCTACAGAATTCTTTATAAGAATCAATTGAATACAGAGCGGGCCGATGCCTGGATGCGTTTGAAGGCCAGGATCTGAGGTCGTATGCAGGGACTAATCTGCGGTCAAATGTCCGTTCCCGGCGGTAGGTATTCTCAGATAAAGCAGCGCTGGAAAAGTGCATGAATGGAGACTATCAGGAGGAGAGTATGGATTTATTTTCTGTTAAAGACAAAGCGGTACTGATTACAGGGGCATCCCGTGGAATCGGCCGGGCCCTGGCACAAGGATTCTCCGATGCAGGGGCCATCGTATATGGGACCGGCTCCAGGCCGGAATCTGTGTCCTGGACCGAAGGTACTCCCATCAAAGGGGTGGCTGCGGATCTGCGCTCGGAGACCGATATGAAAGACTTGATCAATCAAATCGGTAAAGACCACGGACGACTGGATTGTCTGATCAATAACGGGGCCACTACACTTGACATACCGGCCTCCGCCATTAAGGAAGCGGACCTGGAAAACGTTGTAGCAACGAACTTCAAAGGCGTGTTTCGCGCCTGTCAGGCTTACTACAAAATGCAGCGAAAGAAAGGCGGAAACATAATCAACATCGCATCCATCGCAGGTCTGCACGGCGCCTTTTTGATGTCTGTATATGCAGGAACAAAAGGAGCCTTGATTCAGATGGGCAACTCTCTGGCAGTGGAATGGGCCTCCAGCGGTTTTCGTGTAAATGCGATCTGTCCCGGGTTTACAGAGACAGATATGACAGCCAGTATTCGCAAAAACGAGGATTATTCGGAAAAACTGAAGGAATCCATCCCCATGCGTCGAATTGCGAAGCCGGAAGAAATGCTGGGCGCCGCCATCTTTCTGGCTTCGGATGCTTCTTCTTACGTCACGGGATCTACGATTGTAGTGGATGGCGGTCTTGCCAGGCACTGAGAAGATCTAGCTACCCATAGCGTTGGAAGCGGGTTTCTGCGCGACCGATTATGCTTGCTCTGAGCGCGGAGTCGAAAAGGAGTAAAGCATGAAAGCCTTAACGTTTTGTTATGTTTCTGCGGGTGTATTTTTTCTGGGAGCTTTGCTCTCCGGCGTGTGGAAATACATCGGCATTCTAAATTCGGACAAAGCGGAAGCCCCGGAGTACGTTAGCGTTCTGCATCGCAGCGGATTGATGTACAGTTTCGCCGCTTTGTTGCTTGCGCAGTTCACCCAGCTGAATCCGTACTCCGAAACAGTGAAGCTATGGTCGTGCGTGGCGGTGATCGCTTTCTTCGCATTTGCGCAGACGACGTATCTGATTCATGCACTTCTGAAGGACACCGATAACCAGTTCAGGAAACCCTACATTCTCGGGCAGTGGCAGATGCCCGGTTACATTATTCACGGTTCAATGATCCTGCTGATCCTTGCAGAAATTGGTGGCTTTGCAGTGCTTTTCTGGGGCTTTCTTGAGACTCTGTAGGCCCTGTAGGCCCTGTGGGCCCAGGCCGGGTGCTGCTTTACCGAAATGGATGGGTAACAGCGGCTGTTGCGCTCCATTCTCGGACCGGAGCGCTCATCACTCCAAACCCGCACGGTTCCACCAGAAATTCAGCAGGGCCTCTTCGATTTCGTCCTTTGCGTAGGGATCGAGCTCCAGTTGAATATTCAGATATGCGACAATGGATTTGCATTGCTTCGAAGTCAATGATTCGTGCCGGCGAGTTCCCCATTCCAGATATGTAAGATGACGGTTGACGTCCGGGGGCCAGAACTCTCTCGCAAGTCGGAGAACCGAATCTTTGATGTCTTCTTGAAAGCTGAATGTGAGATGGAAGATGGGATCTGCCACGGCGTCCGGCGATTTCAGATGACCTACCAGATAGGCTGGCAAATAGAAACAGTAGGCTACATCGCTAAGAAATGAAAGTGGTTCGCCTTTGGCCAGAACTGTTACGGGCAGTGTTTGCCAATGGGCCTGTCCTTTGAAATCGTTTTCTACTTCGAGTAACTCTTCATCCCTTATCGCATAGCTATCCACGAGGCATTCGTCTCCCGGATAGTGTCTCTCGGAAAATGCCTCGCAGATCTCATTGATGGTCCGCTGGATATCCATAACGGTTCCTCCGGGTCGCGGTTCACTATCGGGGACTGCTGAAGCGCAGCAACGTCTGTGTATATACAGAAACAGGACCGAAAACAAATCCAGGGCGATGGACTGGGAAGGCCGAATCACTGCCCGGACATCTTCGCAAACAACGCGCCAAAGTCGCCAAAGAACGTCAACGAAACGAAACCTACGAAAAGCAACAATCCAAAGCCAAGAGACAGCCACACAAAAAAACCAGGCAAGCCGGTTTCGATGACTGCATTGGAGGGCTCATCCGGATCGTAGTAGACTTTAACGGCCTGACCGGGTTCGAACTTCCTGGCCGCGGTGACGGGGTCTCCACTAATACTGAAGAAGTTCAGTCGGCTACCCGAATAGTTGTTACCATCCACCGAATAGTGGTACAGGAAATATCCTTTAACTTTGACGCTGGTGGTACCGCCGGTGGTGCGGAACTCCTCAATCCGCGCCTCGACGACGGTTCCGTCGGTGGATGGCCAGCTTCCGCTGGAAACTCCGTCTATGACGGTGAAAATCGACTGATATATAAAAAAGCCGGAGCCGGCCAGAAGAATGGCGCCACCCTGTACAAAGTTCGTTCCCATCTGCTTGAGTCCAGTCATGAGCTCAGCCTGGGCAGCTATCAGGATGCGTCAAGGGATTTGACCTGGGGATCCGTAAACTTCTTAAGGCACAGGCCAGGGGCAGCGTGAACTATCCGATAGAAGGCCCGCATGACGTTGCAGACCGGGATCCATCGGTGAACCGACGCTCAGCGAAACCGTAAATTCGCGAAGACGAAGGTTCCTTTCACGTCTCTCGGAGCTTATCGAAACGTTAGATTCTCGTCCTCTACAGGCCCTTTTCGAAGTAGTTTCACGTCCTCTGCATAATCCCAGGACATAAGCCAGGGAAACTCTGTTCCTCGTCGGGGCAATTCATCCATGGATCGTTGCACATAGCCGGCGCCAAAGTCCAAAAGTGGTCGGGTTTCCATCAAAGGATCAGCCACCGGAACGCAAGTGCGATAGCCTTTGCTGTCCATGTACGCGATAAGTCTGCAGAAGTGTTCGCAGAGCAATCCTACCTTCAGAGTCCAGGATGATGTAGTATAGCCTACGGCGAAGGCCAGATTGGGGATTCCACTCAACATCATTCCTTTGAAGGCCACATGATCGGGCAGATGTACCTTCTTTCCATCGACTTTCATCCGGATGCCTCCGAAAGGCAGCAGATTCAGGCCCGTGGCGGTGATGATGATATCGGCTTCCAGCTCTTGTCCGGATTCCAGCCGGACCCCTTTTCGCGTAAAGGATTTGATCTTATCGGTTACGATGGATGCCTTTCCTTCGCCAAGTACCTGGAATAGATCGGAATCCGGTACTGCGCACAGTCGTTGATCCCAGGGATTGTACGGAGGATTGAAGTGAACGTCGACTGGATAATCTTTTGGAAGTCGTTTCGCATTTTCTCTGTGAATGAGCTTGCGAGCTCGTTCCGGAAACTTCTGGCAGTAGAGAAAAAACCATCGCTGCCTTAGAATATTCTTCTTTCGCGTGATCCGAAAGGCCCATTTCTTTCCTACCAGCGGGCGCAATAACTTCGAAAGAATCTCCTCTTCTGGAAGGGGCATTATGTACGTAGGAGTCCTTTGCAGCATGGTAACATGCTTTGCTCGATCGGTCATGGCCGGCAGAAGGGTGACCGCTGTTGCACCGCTTCCAATGATCAAAACGCGTTTATTGTCGTAGTCCAGGTTTTCTGGCCAATGTTGCGGATGGATAACCTTCCCCTTGAAGTTCGTTCGGCCCTTGAAGTCCGGAGTGTATCCCTGGTCGTAGCGATAGTAGCCGGTGCCGGAAAAGATCCACCTGGCGGAGAACGTAACCTGTTTCTTATCTTTCTCTCTTCGCGCAACGATGCTCCATCGCCCCTTTTCAGAATTCCACTCGGTGGAAACTACCCGATGGCCATAGAGAATGTTTTGATCAATTCCATATTTGCTGGCAGTGCTTGCGATATAGGCCTTGATGGAAGGACCATCGGCAATGCCCTTGTTGCTTTCCCAGGGATTGAAATCGTATCCAAAGGTGAATAAATCGGAGTCGGAACGAATGCCCGGATATTTGAACAGGTCCCAGGTACCGCCCAGATCGTTCCGACCTTCCAGAATAACATAGGACTTATCCGGCAATTTATCCTGCAGATGATAGGCGGCTCCGATGCCAGAAATGCCTGCGCCTATGATTAGCACGTCCACGCTGGATTTGCTATTTCTTACAGTGTTACCTTTTGCCGTCTTTCTTTCTACCATCGTTTGCCGCTCCGATTCTCCATTCGTATTGAGAGGGACGTGCATGTCAATTCTGGCGCCCTGCTCAGCTTCGGTCTTCTACCCATAAATCGGCTTAGAGGCTGGTTTTGCCTTTGGTTCCGCCAGGGCTTCAGTCGTGGAACCCGGGGCTTCCCATGATTACCGTTCGAATCGGTGCGAATCTCTTCTTGCTCCTCGTAGTAATAGAATTAAGGTTCTTTCTGGGCTCCGGATCCCCGGGGGAAGGCCCTGTTCGCTCCCGTTGTCTGTGCCGCTACTTGCTCGTTACAGGGAAATCATCCTCGGGGTTGCGCCCATATCCGTGTTGACTGAATTCTCTGGAACGCTAGAAATACCCGGGTATTCGGCTGATCTCGGACTTTCCGCGTAACGATGTTACTGCAAGTTGCCGGGGAGGCAGACTGTTCAGAGATGCGCTGCCTTTCTGACGAACCTGTATGCTTGCGCGGCCCGGTTTTCGCCAATGGTTTCGGTTGTGCGAATGCCTGAAGGGTATGTCCTGAATCCGGCCAAGATTTAACCTCAGGAAGTGGATCATGGGAGCTTTGTTTGAAGGCATAAATTGGTGGGCGGTGGTTGTGGCCGTGATAGCATTTCAGGGACTGGGCGCCGCCTGGTACGGAATTCTGGCCAAACCCTGGATGGCTGCGGTGGGGCTCACAGATGAGCAAGTAAAGGGAGGCGGTCCGGCGCCCTATATCATCGCCATTGCCGGCGGTTTCCTATTCAATCTGATGCTGGCAGTGCTCATTGTTCAATTCAACATCAATTCAGCATTGAATGGAATACTACTCTCACTGGCTTTGATGTTTTCAGTGAACATCGGCCAACTGGCCAAGCACTATGCATTTGCTGGAAGCGTATTCAAAGACCAATGGAAGACGCTATTCTTTGATGCCGCGGGTGATTTGCTGGCTGCCATTGCCGGCGGATTGATCCTGGGAATCTGGCGTTAGCAATTGGAAAAACGCTCCAGGGCAGGGCGCCGGGCATCTTTCGCTGTGTCTGGCCGTTTTCTTCTTCCTGTCCTCATCGCTTACTTGCTGACCTCGCCGTTCTGCAGTACGCCGCCGGCCACCGGTTCCAGGGAGAACTACGGCATACAATGCGAAGAATTGGCGGAGCTTGTGGGGAATTGGCAAGATGACAAGGGAACCCTGTGTCTTTGCACCCACTCCACGTATCCCCTGGTAATAGAGAAAGAGGGCGATCCCCTGGCCTATTTCTGGATCGTAGATGCAGACGAAGGGTGGAGCGACTATCAACTGGAAATCTACCAGACCGGGGTTTTTGCGCTTTTTACCAACAAGAGAAGGATTACGCCAGGTCAGAACGGCGAGCTCGTTTATTCTTATACAAGCGATTACGAAGGCGCCATCAAGGTTCCGCCGCCTCGGACTTTTCAGCGGCAGGAAGCTTGGCCCCTGGAATGTCCCTTTCCGGAGCCGGAGTGGAGCCCCAACGCTGCGAAGCGGTAGAAGCACCAGGGCCCACAGGTTCGCTGGCGCTGCCCTGGATCCTGGTAATCCTTTCCGTCCGGTTCCTTGAATCCGGGGCCCTTCGGCCCCTTCTTTTCATTGATTGCAGACTATCCTTCAGAGCACGGGTATCTGAATTTCGGTGATGTATTTCTCTGGATTGCCTTTGAAAATCATACCGGGTCCCTTGTGGTAGATTTCGCGAGTCGGTATCTGCCAGTCCAGTTTATTGTCGGCCACATACCCCAGGGCTCTTTCGTAGCTCATACCAATCTCCGAATAGGGACCTTTGTGAATGACTGCAACGCAACGGATGGCCGGTAGCTTATGGCATTCCAGACCATCAATGTGAATTTCTTTCTTTAGCGCGAAAGCGGCTTCATAGTGGGCTTCTTCTTTGTATTCGCCGTCAAAGCAAAGACTGAGGGCCGGAGGCTTAATGTATCGGCCGGCTTTGCGTCCCAGGGTTTTGAATGCCCCTCCGATTTCATTCCAGGGTCCGGTGGCCCGTATGCCGGCTACAAAGAGCTCTGGCACTTCCTTTATTTGAATGGGCTCCGAGTCCTCCGGTAACCTTTGCCTTTTCTGCGCCTGCTGGATGACAAGTTGTAAACCCTTTTCCACTTCTTGAATCTGAGTGAGTTGTTGCGAAATGCGATCTCGTTGCTGGATTAGCTGATCCAGAATATCCTCGTCCTCGCTGCAGCTCTCAAGTATGGATTTGATGTCCTTCAGGGGGAACTCCAGCTCCCGCAATCCGGTGATGATTTGAGCTCGTTCGATGGAGCTTTCTTTGTAATAGCGGTATCCCGTTTCGTCATCGGTATAGTCCGGCAGTAGAAGTCCCATTTCATGGTATTTTCGTAGCGTTCGTACCGAGAGCCGTGTTATTAGTGAAAATTGTCCTATTGTGTACATGTGCTATCCAATCCCTGTTCGTAAGTCTTGTCTGTAAGAAAGGCTGCCTGGTTTGTTCTGTGAGTGCGACTTGCGCAGAAAGTCAGTGGTGTCGTGGCTGCACATTATTGCCGAGTAATGTCACCGCGCCATTCTACCTGGCAGTTCTGCCTGAGACCTCTACTTCCTTTGCGTGACTGTGCAGGGCCAGCCCCATAAAGAATCCTGCGAACGGTATATGAAGGTATCGCAATCCGGTAGCCAGAAAATACTCCTGCGGTCCGATGCCCTGCAACGGAAGCAGAATCAGAAAATCCAGAACCCAGTTGATGCCCAGCCAGATCAGCCCGATGGCCAGCCCGGTATGATGCTGCTTTGTTTGCGATTTCCCCAGGAAGCGGGCAAGAAGCCAGAGGCCAATAAGAGAGGAAACCAGAATCATCAGGGTTTTGAATGCGAAGATATCTATGAGCAGGTTTCCGCCTCTGTCAAAAAATGGCATGGAAACCAGGAAGGGAACGGCCCAGACAACCAGTCCGCTCAGAATGATGTGCGTTAATCCGAGGTGTTTCATGCACTTAGAATGGGGTCTCCCCCGGGGGGAGACTCCAGCGGAAAACTGGCGAAGCTAGAGCTTTTTCAACGCTTGTGCTTTATCTGTCGTCCGGCCCTGGCTGTCCGCATTTGTGGTCTGAGCCCCGTGTTGTCCGACTATTTCATAATTCGGTTCCGGTCTAGTTTTACTCTTTCGTAAAAAGGCGCCGAACGAGCGCCATCATCGCTATAGAAATGGGGCTCCCATTTTGCCTGTAGCATTAGCGCATCCTCATTTTCACGAAGCGAGAATTCGAACTTCATCTTTTGAGTCGGCGTGTTTCTGTGAATCTTAAACGTGTAAGTCGGTCGCTCCTTAATGAAGACTCGGAAGCGATTCGTTCCTTCGCTATCAGGAAGATTATCCAAATACTGACCGTCTCTTGTTAGCCAGAGTGCACGGTCTTTCTCGTACCATTGAATCTCGATTTCGGTAGCCGGAATCTGTCTGACTTCGGAAATCACGGTTAGCTCGTGCTCATAAAGGCCGTCGATAACCGTACCCCACAGGCCGCCCAGCCACTGTCCGAGGGCCAGAATGCCCCAGATGCCCAGCGCGACAACTGCAAGTGTAAGAACTGCATAGAGTTTTTCTTTCATCCCGGCCAGTGTCTCCCATGATCAGTAAGTGCTTTCGCATCGTTTCAGTGCAAGCGTTTTGGACAGACGCTTACGCGGAATACATTCAAGGCCGATTGTGAAGTCGACCCGGGCCCTTCATCTTTCCCGGCGCTTGCAAGGGTTGCACAGGGGAAACGCCCCATGTTGCGAGCAAATCCATCTTGACATCTTACCTGGCGAAACGGCCAATCGGCCATGGCCACTTCTTCGAAAAAGCGATCCGCGAGGACTTTATCAGCAAACGGACGAAAGAAAACATCTGCTCCGAAAAAGGCAGCGTCCAATGCCGGTAAAAAGGCAGCCAGAGCGGCCGGGCCTGGGACTGCGGCTCAGAAGTCCGCGCTGTCTATCATCGAATCAGGTCATGCTACGGGCCAGCAAGCTCTGGAAGTCTTCGACAGTCTGCCCGTTGTGGAGCTAGATTTCATGTGGGGTAAATGGAAGGGATCCGGGATCGACACGGATCATCCCATGGATGGATTGCTGGAGAACTACGCCTGGTACGGAAAGCAATTCATAGACGAAAACAACGTTCATCCCCTCATTTTCGAAACAGGTAGCGGCAAGCACTTCATTGTGAATCCAGCACTAATGCCCATGGGCCTGGCGCTCACGCAGCAATGGCTGAAGAAGCCGTTCATGCGAGGCCTGTTTCGCACGTTCCGATTTTTGCTGTCCACAAAGAAGACCAAAGCGCGCCTCCGAATGACCGAGCTCAGAGGCAAGGTCACCGCTACAATGTGCTACGACGCTCTGCCCATCCACGATGTGTTTCGTAAGGTAGACGAAAACATTGTAATGGGCTACATGGATTTCAAGCACATGGACACCCCTTTCTTTTTCGCGCTCCGGCGAGTGTAGAATCCCGATCGAAGTCTTCCGTGGGGCGGACTGGCAGTGTGCAGTATTTCCCGAAAGCTGTGTCGACGACTCAAGGTTGTATCGGATAAAGACGCATTGCAGTCCCGGGTCCTCGATGACGGGGCCGGCCTGGACCAGGATTCGCTTTCACCCTGGTAGTCGAGTCCATCGCCATTCTCGCTACTTTCTGTTTCCGGGGGCTCCTGGTCGCCCATACCATAATCCTTGACCCCCGGAATGCCACCGCTTCTCTGGTGTTGCCTGCTAACAACTTTTCGGGTGCAGGAGATCCGATTTCGAGGAGTTATTATGTCAAACGAAGCCAAGATTGTATACACAAAGATCGATGAAGCCCCGGCCCTGGCCACCTACTCATTTCTTCCAATCCTTCAGTCCTATGTTAAGGGAACCGGAATCTCATTTGAGACCCGGGATATTTCTCTTGCCGGTCGAATTCTAGCCAACTTTCCGGACAAGCTCAAGGATGATCAGAAGCAACCGGATGACCTGGCTTATCTGGGAGAACTGGTTAAGAAATCTGAAGCAAACATTATCAAGCTGCCCAATATCAGCGCCTCCATTCCGCAATTGCAGGATGCTGTTCGCGAACTTCAATCCCAGGGCTATGACCTGCCCAATTATCCGGAAGAGATCAAGACCAAAGCGGACGAAGAACTCAAGGAGCGATTCGCCAGGGTGCTGGGAAGCGCCGTAAACCCTGTGCTCCGGGAAGGTAACTCGGACCGTCGCGCCCCGGTTTCTGTAAAGAAGCACAGCCAGAAGTACCCACACAAAATGATGAAGCCCTGGCCGGATTCTTCCAAATGCCGAGTAGCCCACATGCAGGGGGATGACTTTTTCGGAACAGAGAACTCCGTGACCCTATCTGCCGCCGGCTCCGCTCGAATTGAATTTGTAGACGCATCCGGGAAAGCAGAAGTCCTGAAAAAAGGAATCAAGCTTCAGGCTGGAGAAGTCATCGATAGCTCATGCATGAAGGTGGCCAGCCTGCAAGAGTTCTTCGCGAAGGAAATTGAGGCCGCGAAGAAGGACGGCGTCTTGTTTTCGCTGCATATGAAAGCAACGATGATGAAGGTTTCCGACCCGATCATTTTTGGTCATGCGGTTAAGGTTTTTTACAGAGAAGTTTTCGAAAAACACGCAGATACATTCAAAGAGATCGGTGTGAACGCAAACAACGGCCTGGCCGACGTCTATTACCGAATCGAAAAACTGGATGCGGCCAAAAAAGCGGAAATCGAAGCGGATATCGCAGCCGTATATGAAAAAAGCGCCGATCTGGCCATGGTGGATTCGCGTAAGGGAATCACCAATCTGCATGTTCCGAACAACGTAATTATCGACGCTTCCATGCCCAACGTTGTTCGGGACGGCGGGAAAATGTGGAATAAGAGCGATGAGCTGCAGGAATGTATTGCGGTAATCCCGGATCGTTCCTACGCCACTATGTATCAGGCTGTTATTGAGGATTGTCAGAAAAGTGGACAGTTCGATCCGGCCACAATGGGCAGCGTTGCCAATGTTGGTCTCATGGCTCAGAAAGCCGAAGAATACGGATCCCACGACAAGACTTTTGAGGCCAAAGCCGAAGGAGTCATTCGCGTAGTGGATGAGTCAGGGGAAAAGGTGCTACTGGAACAGAAAGTGGCCACTGGCGATATTTTCCGTATGTGTCAGGTAAAGGACGAACCGATTAAGGACTGGGTGAAGCTGGCCGTGAATCGAGCCCGAGCTACAGGCACCGCCGCTGTGTTCTGGCTGGATGAGAAGCGAGCTCACGACGCACAGCTAATCGCCAAAGTAAACGAGTATCTGAAGGATCATGATACAAAGGGACTGGAGATATTGATCAAGAGTCCGGCCGAAGCAATGAAGTTCACCTGCGAACGGATTCGTAAAGGCGAAGACGTTATCTCGGTAACCGGCAATGTGCTCAGAGACTATCTGACTGATCTTTTTCCCATTCTGGAGCTAGGAACAAGCGCCCGAATGCTTTCCATTGTGCCTCTGCTGAATGGCGGCGGTCTTTTCGAAACAGGGGCGGGCGGATCAGCTCCCAAGCATGTGGAACAGTTCCTCAACGAAGGTCATCTGCGTTGGGACTCTCTTGGGGAGTTCTGCGCCATGTCTGCGTCTTTCGAGCACGTAGCACAGAGCTATAAGAACCCGAAAGCCCAGGTACTGGCGGATACGCTGGATCAGGCCATTGGTCAGTATCTGGAAAACGGGCGCACTCCTTCGCGCAAGGTAAACGAAATCGATAACCGGGGAAGCCATTTCTATTTGGCGCTGTACTGGGCGCAGGCGCTGGCCGCTCAGGACAAGGAGGCCGCGCTAAAGGAACGATTCGCTCCGGTTGCAAAGCAGCTTGAAGAAAACGAATCCAAAATCATGGATGAGCTGAATGGCGCCCAGGGCACGAAAGCAGATATTGGCGGATACTTTCATCCCGACGATGCGAAAGCCAATGCGGCCATGCGACCCAGCAAGACATTGAATTCGATAATCGATTCAATGTAGCTCGGATAAGCCCGGACCAGGGATCACGGTTCCGGGCTTCGCTCTTCAGGATACGGGTTTTCGGACCACGGACCGGATCCTTCAAATCGGAAAGCGCCGCTTCATTCGGAGGGGCGTTTTTTTGCGCCTCCTATAGAGCGCAGGCCGGGCAACTTAACTCGGCATTGACAGTTTAGAATTAGCTCTACGCAGGCTTCGACTCAAGGAAGTTTGAGAACTTCGCCAGGAACTAAACGGTCAGGGCTTTTCAACCTCTCCTTGTTTGCCTGGTAGATATCCTGCCATCGGCCCGGATTACCATAGATACGCTTGCTGATGTCATATAGGGTATCGCCGGCCTGCACGTGATAGGTTCCCGGACTCCCGCCATTTGCCTCATGGGTTGCGCGTGTATTCGACTGGTTAGCTGTGTCCGATTCATCCTGGTCAGGAGCTACAGTGGAAGGGGAGCCCGTGTCGGCTTGCGGACTCGGCGAACCCTCTGAATCCTTGTTATCTGTTGAATTCTGGTGAATATCTGAATCCCCTTCGTCCGACGCCTGGGAATCCGATGGCGGAGAGGACTGCTGCTCGCTGGCAGTATCAAGGATGGCCTCGTCTTTGGCCGGATAGCAAATAGGCGCAAAGTAGGCAAGTAGCAGAAGGGCAATAACCGTTAGAATTAATGCGATGAGAGGAGCCCACCAACGCTTCGTATCCTTTTGTTCGGCGCGCACTTGTTTAGATGAGTCGTTACTACGAATCGGTGCGCTCAGATCCTTGTAGGCTTCCCGGCAGATCTCCTGAGCGAATCGCGCGAACTTCAGATTGGCCAAATCCTTTACGGTGCGGATGCGAAAAGCCTCTTCCAGTCGCGTTGCATCCGCTTCGCTCAGCCCTTGAAGCACATGCACCGGAGATTTCATCAGAGTCTTAATGGAAGTCTGCTCGTAGGCTTTGTTCAGCTTATCCTGAAAGCCGTACATATCGATCTTTTCCTGGGGCACATCCCGCAGGGCGCAGATCTCCTGTGCCCAGTGTACGTATTTGAGATCTGCCAGATCGCGGATAGTCTTTACCCAGAACGAATCGTACAGTAATTCGGAATCGTGCTCGCTTAGACCTTTGATTGCATGCACCGGCGCCTCGGGAAGCTCCAGCGGAGGTATATGTCGAAACGCCTTAACAATTCTCTGGGTAAGAAATTTATCATCCATAGTAGTGCCTCAGAAGTGCCTGAGTTATGCCCGCAATTCTCTAATACTATTTTCGGCTGGATAGCTCCTTATCTCCAGGGAAAGCTTCATCTTTTATCCAGGTTCTGTAAATGCATTCTGGCAGTATCGGCGATGATCCCTTTTTCCCGGTCCGATACCATCTCAAGATAGTCCCTGGCCTGCATCAGCGCCAGCGCGCCCACCGCTACCATGCGCACAGCTCGCGAATCATCATAAAGAGCCATCTGCTGTACGGCCTTCAGTTGTTTCTGGCGGGCCAGGGCTACAGCGCTGGAGCAGCGAATCGATGGAGATTTGTCCTGGGCTAAAAAGTGTAATCTTTGAACGTCGCGTTCAATTTGAACTTCCGTAATGGGGTTGTCCAGATCCTCATAGGGTCTGAGAGTCCTGTAATCCAGAGTGGACGGAGTAAATTCATTGGTCCCCCCTTCTGTTTCGCTATCCGGAATAGGTTTCTCCGACTCCACAGTTTTCAAAGGCGATGGAAGCGGATACATCTGGAGCAAATAATGCTCGGCGCCGTCCGAATCGTCATAGGTCACGGTATCCAGATCTGCATAGAGCACGCGAAGCATATATTTGGTTGCCGGCGCTTCAAATTGAAGGCCCGGCAATCCCGCTGTGTTGTTTTCGCCCAGAATTCTTAAATGGCCGGACTCCAGGGAAAGGGGAGCTTCTGTAACCTTGCAGTATCTTGCATCGGGAAGCACAGGCGGCGCTCCGTGCATCTCCAGAAAAACCGGCGCCGGTCCGGTGGCCCGGGGGCACTGGACGCCTACGATTCCGGGGGCCAGGCCCAGCCCATCATCGGAATAGGGATCGTTCCAGTAGCTACCGTCCCACTCGTCCAGGAGGCTTTCGTCGCCTACAAAGAATTGATGCTCGGCAACGTAGACTATGGTCTCCAGCGGCTTCATAGGGTAAATTCCGGGCTGTACCTGAATAGAGATTCTGCCCGCTGTGTAGATTAGCATGCCCATACTATTCTGGCAACCTGGATATCAGACCTTAAGAGAAAGTTGCGTCCAGATTGCCCGGGACCCACCGAATCGGAAGTTTCCTTCAATCCACGGTCTGAATCGGTGTGCCCATTAAGTATAGCAGTGGCATCCTACGTCCATTGAAGACCGTCCCGGATTGCCAGCGAATGGAAGCTCCGGTTTCGCGTTGTGCTTCTCTGGCGATACGGAGCAATTCCTCTTCGTTGTAGGCTCGCAGGGAAGAGACAACGCCGTCCCAGACTATTGTAGCGGGAATGATGGGTAGTAGAAATGTGAACAGAAGTCGAGATAACTTGAAAGGACGAATGAAAGGCACGGTAAATAAAACCAACCAGGGTACCAATAGAATCATTAAAAGGATCTGGATGATTCCTCCGCCCACCGGTTCGAAAATGGCAAGGCCCGTTCGCTTGCGAGCTGCGTCGGCGATCACGGCCCGAAGCTGATCGGGTTGGAAATGATGGGCCAGAGTGAAAAGGGTGCGAAAGCCCTTGAGACGCTCGGGTACGAAACCGGCATCCACCGGTTCCTCCAGGTACTGAACCCTGCTGGATTCCGAAGGTCGTTCGTCGTAAATCGGGAATAGATCGCTTTGTTGAATGAGCAGGTCCGGATGGCGCTCGCAGAGCTCCTGCCAGAGGTCTACCAGTCCGCCCCCGGCGCCAGATCCAAGATCCAGTATCAGGGAATGCCCGGACTCGCGCAATCCCTCTTCGATTATAGGAATGGCTGGTTCGAAGATTCCAAACCTGCGGGACACAAAATCCAGATACTCTTGAATCGGTTTTTTTAGAAATCCTGGATACCATTTCAGGTCTGTGAATTCGAATAGATGAAATCTCATTGCTACCTCCTGTAAACGGGCAGGGCAGAGCCATGTCCCTGGCAGGGAAACAGGTTACCGGGAAAAACATGGTTTGTCGTCCGGATGCCGGAATCAGGACACCGAGAATCGCATTTTCCTGGGAGTTGCCGGATCTATTTTGATAGTCCTTCAAGTCGATCCATCGCCCGAGTCGATCGCCAACATTTCTGCAGTTGCCGGGGGTCAGGCTCCATCGCAAGTGCCGAGCAATAGTATCCCGGGACAGTCCGGCTACGTCCGGCTACGTCCGGCTACGGATTCTCATTCGCGGGGGAATGCAGCCTTCGGTAGTCCCCCGGACTCATCTCGTGAAATTTTTGAAAAGCCTGATAGAAGGCCGATCGGGAATTGAAACCGCAAGCATAGGTAATACTCAAGATCGAACGGTCTGGCTCATCCAGGAGCATCTTACAGGCCTCTTCAATCCTGTAGCGGTTTACGAAGTTCGTAAAGCCATCCATCTCCCGGTTCAGTAACAGAGAGAGGTCCCGTTCCCGCACATTCAGTAATTCGGCCAATCCACTACGATCCAGGTCTTCATCAAGGTAGGGCTTCTCTTCCGGCATTAGCTCCAGGAGCGCCCTTTTCATGCCTTCCAGACTATGACGTTGCCTGGCGCTCAGCGCTCTCTTCGCCCCCTGGCCCAGCAACGCTGGTTCCTTTTGTATCCAGTAACCGTACATCATCAATAAGGCCACAATACCTGCGTTCCCGGCAACGGAAAGCGACGGATAGGACAACAAGCCGGCAAGAACCAGCGTAACGCAACCGGATAGTAGATATAGAAAGGAAAAGGCCACACCCGGGACGGAAATTCCCATTCGCGCGGCTATCTTTAAATGGCCCAGGGAATAAAGAACACCCATAAGAAGTATCGCCGGAGGGAACGCGGCAACTGTATTCAATCTTCGTTCAGGGCTCGCCGAGTCAGAGAGAACGTAGAAATAGACGCTGCAGGCCAGCAATGCAACCGCAGGCAGCGAATAAAGGGACCATGTTGAGCCAAAGGCGCGAAAGACCCTGGCCGCATGCAGGATCCCGGATTTGCTCGAGTCAAGGATAGGGATTGGAGCAAGAAGCGTGAAATAGTGTGCCAGCAGAGCGCCCACGAATAACTGAGAAAAGACCACCGGCGCAAGTAAATCCAGCGCTTCCCAGAAATCCTGCGGAGACTGTAGGATCAGAAACGGAGGGATCATTCCAACGGCGGTCAACAGAAGCAGCAGGGCCATGGGTGTCTGGCAGGGGTGTTTCCGCCTTTGACCAAAGATACCAGAAGCGCCGAAAATGCAGCCCCCCATGGCTCCCAGAAATACAAAGGCAGGCCAGCTTGACGTCATTTAGATAAGGCCCTCCATCCGGGGAGGCGGCGCGAAACCAGTTCTGTGTACCGTACCCGGGCGCAAGCACTGCATCCGGGTACGCGACGGGTCCATCCCTAACTCGATTAGTCTGCTAAAAACACCAGGCCGCATTCTTGCCGGAGGTCTTATAGGAAGCTACGATTTCGTTGGCCTTTTCCAGAGCGGCCCCGGCATCGGGAGTGGGATGCTTCTTGTTTGGGGCCGCCGAAAGCATCTTTTCCAGGGATTCGTTTTTGGCGGACCGGGCTTCCACAGACTTAAAAAGCGTTTTGACCAGGGCACCATCCAGGTAGTAGTATCTGTGTTGTTCGGCTCGATCAATAGTATGACTTGTTCCGTCATCAGTGGGAGGTTGGTCGGGGTCAAAGTTCCAGGTACGCGTTTCCTTCATGATGAACACAACTTCGGCGTCGGACAGCAAGGCTTCGTATGACACCGATCCATGGTCGTAGCCGCCGGTGTGGCGAATCCACAGCAGCTTGCCGTCGCGGGACCGCACATCCACCACCACGGTAAGGGCGCCGTCATCGCAATTCTTCTCGAACGATGTGGCTTTGATTTTCATCGCTTCCGCATATAGAGTGCGAATGGATTGAATATGTTTGTCGGCGCTGTCCGCCGGTTCGCCGGACTCTGAACGGTCTGCTCTGTCCTGGCCGGCATCTTGCATCGTGTTGGGACCGTTGTCCTGCTCCGGTTTTCCGCAACAGACCAGTAATCCGGCAAGTAAAATTGCCACTGCTGATTTCATCTGAACCTCCGTTTATGCAAAGGGAGTTAAGGGCAGCAATTAAGTCGACTGCAATCTGGAAATCATTAAAGCGAAGACGCCGCCGCTATTTGGGGCTCCGACTGCGGTCTGGTTGTGCGGGGGGCAAGAAGTCATGGAGACAAGAGTCCGGCAATGTAGTCAGCGGGTAGCCAGGAGGCCAGGACGCCAGGACTGGCAGAGAAGCCGGGGGACAGTTGCGAAGGAAAAAATCCATGAAAATAGAACCCGTGGTCAATCGGGTATTAGTTTTCTTTTCCAGGATTCCATATGCTTCATGGCATGGATGTAGCCAATGTCGATCAGTTCCGGCGCATCTTCCCAGTCCAGTAGTCCAAAGTTCTGTACCGGCAGTTCGGTCCAGATGGTGGCCGCCTTCTTGCTGATTCTTTCATGATCGTCGCCGCCAAGTATTGCTGATCTTAGCAGCAGCTGACCAAACCCTGGATACTTGATTCTGTTCTTCTGCGAACGGAGCCGGTTGCGTAGAATCCTGCCCAGGGAAGGCGCTTCCCCGGTTTCGGCGATTAATTCACCCAGCGAGTCATCCCCCTGGACTTCCCCCGCCTGCCCTACGCGCACAGCCAGTGTTCTGCCGGAGAAGCGCTCTTTCATGATGTCGGCCGGTACATTGTTGACGATGCCTCCGTCCACCAGTAGATGATTGTCCACCATTATGGGAGGCGCCAGTCCGGGAATGGAACTGGAGGCCCGGGTGGCCTGCCAGAGGGGACCGCGGTCCATGACCAGGGGCGCGCCGGCGGTGAGATCAGCGGCGATGGCAAAGAAAGGAATAGAAAGGTCCTCAACAAAAGCATCGCCGCAGACGCCCTTCAGGGCCTGCGTGTACCTGCGGCCTCGAATCATAGATACGAAAGGAATGGAATACTCGCTCATGGGATCCAGATCTATCAGATAACGCTGAACCAATTCCAGGATCTCTTCCGGGGATCGTTTCAATGCGATGACAGCGGCCATGATGGCCCCAAAGCTGGTCCCTCCTACCGAGTCGATGGGAACGTTGCACTCCAATAGAGCCCGATAGAGTCCGATGTGCGCCAGACCGCGAGCGCCTCCGCCCCCGAGCACCAGGTTTATGGAACGTCCGGTCAGCGATCGGGCCAGGCGCTGGAAGTCAGCATGATTGTTTCTGGAAATGTGCTTATGGGGAACCTTGCGAATGGACAGGAATGCCTGGGTCCTGGCAGGCCGGGTGGTTTCACTTTGTAGAAATATTAGCTCTCTGGGCTCCAGCGAATGAGCGCTTCCTCCGCTCAGTCGCTTCAACTCCACCGGACTGAATTGAGTGGGTCCGGATGGATCGGCCACCAGAAGGATGTAATCGCAATGTCTGAGGCACTTTCGAGTCCAACCGTTGTCTTCGTAGGATGCGGCCAGTACAGTATGATCGTTCTTGCTCTCCATGGAAAGAAGGCGGCTTTCCAATTCCATGGTTGCCGCAGTCTCCTCTACTTCCGCGCCCACAGGTATGTCTGCGGATGTCATGACGCCAGTGCTGCCGGGTAATGCCCGGGCGAGCTTATGCGAGAAGTCGAATACGTTTATAGAAGGATGAATGGGTAAAACACAAAAAACGCGGGCTCTTACCCGGTTATCTGTGGGAGGATCCACCAGCCTACGGGCCAGGGTTCGGGACAGAGCTAGAAGCAGTCTGGGCTCGCTGTGTACCAGTCGCTCAAAGTTTTTTCCGGAAAGCTTTATTAGTTCGCAGTCCCGAATGGCGTAAACGCTGGCAGACCGAGGCTCGCCGGTAAGTATGGAAAGCTCGCCGAATACGTCGCCTGGTCGAAAAGTTCCGTCTCTTATGGTTTCTTCGTCGCTGTTTCGTATATCCCACCGAAGTCGTCCGTTGAAGACTATATACATACCATCGCCGGAGGCTCCCTGTTCTACTACAAGTTCCTGGTCCGGTACGGACTCCCACTGAATTACTGGCTCCAGCTTCTGTATTAGTGGCCGTGGAAGATCGGTAAATAGCGGGAGCCGTGCCAGGAAGTCTACAATGTCGCCCGCCGGTGGGCGGAACTTCTCGATCTTTATGGATTGCACGCGACGCGTGATAATGGCAGCCACGCCCTGCATTTGCTCTGGATGTCGTTCTAGAACTTTTTCGAATAAAGCTCTGGGAATTTGAATCAAATCGCAACTTGTAACAGTTTGTACCGTGGCCTGTCTCTTCTCATCCGTGAGCAATGCTGCTTCGCCAAAAAATTCGCCGCTGTTAATCTCTCCGACGATGTTTCCTGACTGTCGCGCACGAAGTTTTCCGGAAAGCACAACATACATGGCCGTTCCGGGCTCCCCCTGCATCATGACGATCTGGTCCGGACCGAAGCTAACTGCATCCGCCTCGCGCAGGATATCCTTTATCGTTTCTACGGAAGTGTGCTCAAAAAGCGGAGTTTGCTGTAATACCGCTACAAGGGAAATGCCCTGGCTCTTTAGTTCTCGAACGTCCATAATGGCAGAAGATACCTGAATTGCAGGAATTCAGTCGGCCCCGGCGAAAACAACAATATCTCCAGGGATTGTCTGATTTTGAAACCCGCATTGGGGCCGAACCGGAGCCCGGGGTCTTCGCGGGAGGCTGTCTGGCATCCCGGAAAGGGTCGCCAAAGAACAACAGTGGATTGCACCGGTACCCCGGTTCCGGTTTTCTGATCGGGCTTCGTGAGTCAGCTTTGTTCTCAGGGGCAGCAGGGTCTTACAGGCAAACCGTAACAGAAACATGGGATTTATGGATACAGAAAAGAAAAGTCTCCTCTATGTGCACCTGTCCGCCCTTCTACTCGGATTTCTGGCTCCCGCACTCAAGGTAATTCCATCGACAGCCGGAGGTATTGTGCTGGGCCGGTCCTTGATTCAGTCCATAGCAATAATGCTTCTGTTGATCTGGATGGGACGTCCCCTTCTACTCCGTCACGCAAGCCACTGGTGGCAGGTTCTGGCCCTCGGAATACTCCAGTCCGTTCAATGGTGGGCCTTCATCTATGCAGTGCAAACGGTATCCGTAGCTGTAGCTTTGATCACTACCTTTGCTTTTCCGCTCTGGCTGGCCTTATTGGAGCCTCTATTTTTCAGCGAGAAGTTCACCAGAAGCAACCTTGTGGCCTCACTGGCGATATTGGCCGGGTTGGTACTTATCGCTACGGAGGGGTTACCGCAAAGCAGTCTGCCCCTGGCTGACCGGAGCGGGGAAAATGTAGCCTGGACCGGTTTTGCCGCCGGCATGGCATCCGGTGTACTTGTCGCTCTGATCATGCTGCTTTCGCGCAAAGCGGTGCAGGAGCTTTCCAGTCTTTCGATCAATCTATATCAGTCACTGGTTTCTGTTTTACTGTTTGCGCTCTTCTTCAGAGAGCTGGGCGGTCTGCTGGTTTTGGACTGGTTGCGTCTGGCTTACATTGCCATAGTGTTTTCGGCGGTGCCCTACGTACTCATCACGCTAAGTGTAAGAACCTTGAGCGCTCACCGTGTGGGAGCGATAGTTAGTCTCGAGCCGTTGTACGGAGTGATTTTGGCCGCCTTCTTGCTCGACGAGATACCGTCTTTGCTTACGACGCTGGGTGGGGCTTTCATTCTGGGAGCAAGCGCCTGGGAAACCTTGCGAAAAACCTCTTGCTCTTGAGCCTTCCGAGCATATAAAGTTCGCATTCTCTTCATACAGTAGGGTTACTGCGGATTTACTGCAAACACCGGTACAGTCGGGATAGATACGATGAAAGAAGCATTGAGAAGCCTTCGCGAATTCCTGGATATTGAGTTCTTTGGTAACAATATCTGGCAGATCCTGGCATTTCTGGGAATTGTCGTGGGCGCCGTTCTTGTAGCAGTGCTGGCCAGGTGGGCTCTTAACTCGGCTGTCAGGCGACTGGCTGAAAAAACCGAATCCGACGTTGATGATATACTGGTTTCCGTGGTAGCCAAACCGGCCATTGCCGCAACATTTTTGCTCATCACCTATTTAGGGCTGGATGTGCTCACCCTTTCGGATGGAGTCCAGGCCGGCGCGAACAGTGTATTCACGGTCATTTTCACTCTGGTCATTACCATCGCGCTGGCCAATCTTTACGAAAAGCTACTGGACCACTGGCTCACGCCCATTGCGGAAAAGTCCGAAACAAAACTGGACGACCAGGTTTTTCCCATCATCATTCGCGGAGGCAAGTATACGATCATTGTTCTGGGCGCGATTATCGCACTGTCCAATGCGGGTTACAACATCTACTCCCTTCTGGCAGGTCTGGGTGTGGGCGGATTTGCTCTGGCCATGGCTGCCCGGGAGACCCTGGCTCATGCCTTCGGGGGGGTAACGATTTTTACCGATCGTCCGTTTCGTATGGGGGATTATGTGATCATCGATGCGGACAAAGAATACGAAGGGGTGGTGGATGCCATCGGTCTAAGAAGCACCCGGATTCGCACCCGGTTTGATACCCTGCTATTTCTGCCCAACGCCATTGTGACGAATCAGCCGCTGGTCAACATTAGCGCGTACGGCGAGCGTCGTCGGCATTCTACGAGCCTGCATCTTTCGCTCAAGAATTCGCCGGAGCAGGTGGCCAGGGCCATGGAGGCCATAGAGCGCCTTTGTGAGAATCATGAGGAGATAGACAAATGGAAGGTGTATCTGAAAGAGATCCGTATTTTTGGTTACAGAGTGAAATATAGATTCTGGGTCACGCATTTCAAGAATTATCACAGGGTGGTGGGCGAGATCAACCTTTCGATTCTGAGTGAATTTGCGAAACTGGGAGTGGAGTTGGCTCATTTTTCTCAAGCCCAACTGTTCGAAGGCTCCGAAGACTGATGATTCCCGTCGGTGTCCGGACCCAGGAAAGATCCCAAATGGACAGTCTCTCAAGACCGACCGTGAACGATTCTGCAGGAATCGCTTGTCAGAATTGATTGAGCCACTATCCTGAAAAGAATGAAGGCTATTGAATACAAAGAGATGGGAAGTGCCGAGGTTCTTGAGCTGGTGGATAAACCAAACCCGGAACCGGACGCAAATCAGGTGCTGATTCAAGCAAAGGCGGCCGGTGTAAATCCGGTAGACTGGAAGCTAAGAAGTGGTAGCATTCCTTTTTCCTTTTTGTTTCGACTCAAATTGCCTTTCGTGCCCGGCGCAGAGGTTGCCGGAGTAGTGGAAGCCGTGGGTAAGAATATTAGCCAGTTCAAGGTCGGGGATGAAGTAGTAGGATTTCATAGCGCTCTGGAAGGCGGCGCATATGCAGAAAAAGTTCTAATGAAAGAGTCCCAATGCCAGCTCAAGCCGGCTGGCATTGGATTCAAAGAAGGGGCCGGAGCCCCGCTGGCTGCGCTTACGGCCTACCAGTTGTTCAAGGGCCTGCCGATAGAGGGCAAAGAGGTTCTGGTAATCGGCGGTTCCGGCGGCGTGGGCCATTTTGGCGTGCAGATCGCACGAACTATGGGCGCCAGAGTGACGGCTGTGGCCAGTTCTTCCAATCAGTCCTTTTTGACCGAGTTGGGCGCCGAGCACGTAATCGCTTACGATAGTTCCGATTATCCGGACTCGCTGGGCAATTATGACATAGTCCTGGATGCGGTGGCAAGGCATTCGGCCTCTGAAATGGCCCGGCACATTAACCGTCGGGGCGCCTACTTGAATACTCTGCCGAATCCATCGCATTTCGCCGAAGCGGTGATCCGAGGGATTCATTACCGCGGCGCAATGGTAGAATCCAAACAGGAAGACATGCAAACGCTCATGGGCTGGTTGACCACAGGCCAGGTTAAAACCTTCATCGACAGTAGCTTCTCCTTATCTCAGGCAGCAGAGGCGCACAGACACTCAGAACAGGGTCATGCTCGCGGAAAGATCGTAATCACTATGGATTGATCGCTAATCGGACCGGGTTGGTTTTCGGCAACAATATCCTGAATCCCATCGATCCCATTCAATGCTGAGCCTGCTCGCGCGGGTCGCCCTCTCCCGGGTTCCTGGGCGTTGCCAGGTTCTTCTTTCCCGAAGGTATGTTTTTCCGTTCGCTGCCTGTCTTGCCGCGCAGTCTCTGGCGGGCTAACGGATCCGCACCCTTCGAAGCTTAATTGCCAACCGGCTCTCCTTGATTTCTCTGGACTCCATCCCTATGTTGAAAGGATGCAACGTTCTGTTACGAGGAAGCTAATCGAGTCCCATTTGATCGAAGGGAACCCGAAACCTGGCGAAGAAATCGGAATCAAGATTGATCAAAGCCTCACCCAGGATGCTACGGGAACCCTGGTCATGCTGGAGTTGGAAGCCATGGGGATCGAAAAGGTAGCCACCGAAGTGTCCGTACAATACGTGGATCACAACATAATTCAGACGGATTATAAGAATGCCGACGACCATGTCTTCCTGCAAAGCGCCTGCAATCGGTTTGGGATCTGGTACAGTCGAGCCGGAAACGGAGTGAGCCATCCTGTGCATCAGCAACGCTTTGGCAAGCCCGGCAAGACCCTGGTGGGTTCGGACAGTCATACGCCGGCGGCCGGGGCTCTGGGGATGCTGGCCATTGGCGCCGGCGGTCTGGACGTCGCTTTCTCCATGGCAGGCGAACCACTGCGAATTCCCATGCCGGAAGTGCTGGGCGTAAGACTCATCGGCGAATTGCCGGACTGGGTAAGCGCTAAAGATGTGGTTCTGGAAATGCTACGCCGCTACGATGTGAAAGGATGCGTGGGAAAGGTTATCGAATACTATGGTCCCGGTCTTGCATCGCTGAGCGCTATGGATCGTCACGTAATCGCAAACATGGGAACCGAAATGGGGGCTACCTCCACTGTCTTCCCCGCGGATGACGAAGTGCTTCGTTTTCTGAAATTTCAGGGCCGTGAGCAGGACTACCAGGAAATTGTGGCTGATGCCAAGGTTAGCTTTGACCAGCACGATGAGCTGAATCTAAGCGAGCTCGAGCCCATGATAGCCAGACCAGGAAGTCCTGGAAACGTAGTACTCGTTCGCGAAGTGGAGGGGGAGCCCGTGCATCAGGTTGTTGTGGGATCTTCGGCCAATCCGGGTCTTCGGGATTTCTGGACGGTAGCAAAAATCATGAAGGATCGCAGCGTCCATGATTCGGTTTCCTTTGACGTCAACCCCACTTCCAGGCAACTACTGGAGAATCTTTCATTGGATGGATCCCTGGCTGAGCTCATTCATTCAGGGGCTCGAATCCATCAGTCCGGCTGTCTGGGTTGTATTGGTATGGGTCAGGCTCCGGCTTCGGGAAAGAACAGTCTGCGCACCATGCCCCGTAACTTTCCAGGAAGATCAGGTACGCTGGACGACTCGGTGTACCTTTGCAGTCCGGAAACGGCGGCGGCCGCGGCGCTTACAGGGGAGATTACCGATCCCAGAGATTTGGAATCATTGAAGAACATTCGATTTCCTCGATTCAAGGAACAGAAACCGCAGCAAATAAACACCTCCCTTCTACAGGAACCAATGGCGGACTCCAGTGTGACCCTACAGAGAGGCCCAAACATTAAACCTCTGCCGAGTTTTGAAGCGTTGCCGGACAAAGGAACGGTAACCGTACTCATCAAGGCAGATCACAATATCAGTACTGACGAAATCCTCCGCGGCGGCACCGATGTGCTCCCTCTTCGCAGCAACATCGCGGCAATTAGCGAATGGGCTTTCTACCAGTTAGATCCGGACTTACCGGCCAATGCGCGAAAGCTGCAGGGTTCCGGCTTTGCCGTTGTGGCTGGCGAAAACTATGCCCAGGGCTCCAGCCGAGAGCACGCTTCAATAGCACCCAGGTATCTGGGACAGCGCATCACGCTGGCTCTGTCCTATGCCCGCATTGGAAGACGCAACATGATCAACTTTGGGATTCTTCCCCTAATCTTTGACTTCAGGGAAGACTACGAGTCCCTGCAAAAAGACGACGTGCTGGAGTGGACCGGCCTGCAGAAGGGAGTGGAAGAGGGCACCATGGAAGTTGTTCGAAGGAGGGACGGTCATCGCATTTCAGTACATCACGATTTAAGCGCTCGTGAAAGAAAAATCATTTCCCACGGCGGGGCCATCAACTACTACAGAGAGCAACAGGACATCCCGGGATAGCGACCCGAAAGAGAAAACAGCGGTTACCTGGTCAGCGCGCCCGGGACAGCCGTTGTTTTTCCAGCGGGTTCTGTAATAATGGCTGACCGGTCTGCGTTATGCGGCGCTCGCTCTCCGGACTCGTTCTGGATGGGAGTGCTGATCTGCTGCGTTACGGGACGTCGCTGCCCCGGCTATTTCTTGATGCGTCGACTTTTCGGGTTTCCGGATCGGCTACTTGCGAGTTCCCGCAAATCCGCAACGCGGCCCGCTTTACTTCGAATCAGATCGGTAGATCACAGTGTGTTAGTTCGTCAGGAATTCCAGGACTTCATAGCCGACTCGCGGCAGGGGACCTCCGTCCGGTCCCATGGGATAGGACATGGGAACACCCGGCTCGGGTTTTGGGGTCCGATCCACGAACTTCGCCTTGAGCCTGAGCTTCTGTCCTTTTTTGCTTAGAAGCTGTTCTCTGCTTACCGATTCTCCGGGATAGAGGGCTACGGTTGTACCGTCCGGTTTTTTCAGGAAGAACTCCTGCCCCAAATAGGATTCCACGCTTCTTCGTCCCTTTTCGTAAGGTTTGTGGATTAACGATCCTTCCAGAACCAGCGCTGCGTTTTTTTTGCTATCCGCTTTCGCAGGAAGGATTTCTACACCGGAATAGCCGACAAGTTGCTTCATAGTCTGCATCTCCGACATAGTCTTGCAGACCAATCTTCCCTTCTGACCTGTAGACAAACGCTGACGAAGATGTTTCTGGAATGAAGGATCTTCGATGGCCTCCTCGCAAGGACGATTCAACAGATACTTTGGCCCATTTGCGTAATTGTGCCACGATTCCATATGAATGGCATCCAGACTTCCGCCGGAAAAAACTAGAAAGACAAGATATATAATCTCCATGGACATACCCTGCGATCTTAGACGCTGTATTCTCCAGGTATGGCAAGAAAAATTGTCTTCTGGATCAGGGACATTTCCTGCCTATCCGGGCTTGTAGATCTTTCCTCCGGTTATGCCGGAATCCAGGGAATCCACCGCCAGCTGATATGTCTGCAGATCGATTCTCTGGCCAGTTACTTTCACTCCTTCTTTGCGTAGTCGCCTTTCCTGTTTGTTATCTCCGGCTTTCCGGTCCCGGTTCAACCATCCTCCGGCAGAAACCACACGATGCCAGGGAACGTATTTGGCTTCTTCCTTGCTCAAGCCGGCAAGAACGAAGGCTACATTACGCGGCGAAATAGTCAGGAATCGGGCAATAGCCCCATAGGTAGAAACACGCCCCTCCGGGATGGAGTTCACAATGGCAATTACATCATTTCTCATCTGGCTCATGGTGCCTCCGGGTCGATTGTGCCCCATCCAGGGCTTGCATAATCCGGGATTTCGCAGAGTATTCGTATTTGCGCTCCCGGTATCTAGAAACTATTTTTTGCTGACCTGGAAGGGCCGATGTGGAACTGTTAGTAAGGTGAGTATGGATAGACAAATCAAGATGATAGATATGGGCGCCAGGTCTATGCAGGATAAGCTTTTCATGCAGCGGGACGACGCCCTGGAAGTGATCACAAAAGCGCTGGCCTCTGAGCTCGAGGAAAGGAATACCCGGCTTGATTCCGTGCTCCGTTCCAGCAAGGCCGAACAAACCGTTTTCTTACGAGGAGTGGTAAGCAAGGTAGAGCAACTACTCCGGAAGAGAACCGAGTTTGACGAGGACATGGTGAAGAGAGGCATCCAGGATGTGATGCGAGTCTGGCACGATTCCTGGGCTCTCTAAACTAACCATTTTCAGCCTGGACTAAGAATTGGGAGCAATTCAAATCAAGCCCCTTTCGTTTTCTGGTTGCGAATTTTCACGGATACCGTCCATTACGAGTTCCATGTTTACTCGGCCGGCTTTTTCCCAGATTTCTGTTTACCTGTCGGTATTTATGCTGATTCTGCTGGCTTCCTGCCGACTACCCCTGGATCTAAAAGAAGAAAAGGGAATAACTACAGATTCAAGGCTTTATTCACTTACAGGACCCTGGAAACTTTATCCGGGCGAACTTTGCACCGGCGCGGACTGTGAAGGTCAGCCTCTGGAAGATGCTCCGTTGCTCCTTGAAATGGACAACCCTCCCCGCTCCGGCACCTACGTAATGACTCTGGTGTTGCCCGATGCCTGGAAGAATACCTCCCTCGGTATTCAGCTATTCGACGTTGGTTCCGCCTATCGACTCTTTATCGATGGTGTAGATAAAGGCGGGCGCGGAAAACCGTCAACCAGTGCAGACCAGAGCGTTCCGGACTCTTTGCCTGCGCTGTTTCAGTTTCGAGCGGACCAGAACCTCACAATTGCAGTGCAATTTTCTAACTTTGCTCACCCCAGGGGCGGACTCCGACAGGCGCCGATTCTGGGACCGGATCAGCTTGCTCTAAAGAATCGTGAACAGTCAATCCTGAGGAATGTTCTGGCCCTGGGCGTGATACTGGGCATGGCTTTCTATCATTTTGGTCTGTTCCTCAACCGAAAGGAAGACCGGGCTTCTTTGTTGTTTGGTCTGGTATGCTTTTTCTGGTCTGTGCGAATGCTCTTTACCGACGAGGTGATGATTCGCAGTTTCTTAGATCTTGGTTACGAACTGCAGACTGCAATCGAATACATTTCCTTCATCATGGCCGGTCCATTGTTTGTATCCTTCCTTGCGGCCACTTTTCCGTTTAGGGGCGCCAACTGGCTGGCGTGGACAAACGTCACTTTCGGCATCCTGGCTTCTGCCTTTGTGGCCTTTGCTCCCGCAATCCTTTATGCAGACTATTTGCCATTCTTTCAGGGAATTACCCTTATATCTGTGATAAGCAGTCTGTTGGTCTGGATAGTTGCCGTGACAATGCGAGCGCCCGGTTCTTTGACTTCTCTGCTGGGCGGCGTTCTGGCATGTCTGGCGGCCGTAAATGATGTACTGTATTATCGCCGGGAAAGCCCTGTTGGTCCCATCTTTCACTACGGCTTGCTTGTATTCATTCTTGCCCAGTCCTATCTACTGGCGCGTTTGTTTGCCCGAACCTACGAAGGTATCAAAACCCTTTCTGAGAACCTGAAGAACACAAATGCTTCTCTGGCACGCTTTGTTCCCACCGAATTTCTGCGGTTTTTGAATCGGGAAGATATTACTCAGGTTCAGCTGGGCGATCAAGTGCACGATTCTATGACCGTTATGTTCACCGACATTCGTTCTTTTACCGAATTGTCGGAAAAGATGAGCCCGGAAGAAAACTTCAATTTTCTGAACTCCTATCTGCGACGGATGACTCCCATCGTTAACAACCAGGAAGGCTTTGTAGATAAGTACATTGGCGATGCTGTTATGGCTCTGTTCCCGGGCAAATCGGATGACAGTCTACGCGCCGCCATCGAAATGCAGAGAGAGATTCGTGTTTACAATCGCCACCGTGCGCTCAAGGGATATCAACCCATCTCCATTGGCGTGGGAATCCATACCGGAGATACAATGCTGGGCGTGATTGGACACGAGAATAGAATGGAAGGCACAGTGATTTCGGACACTGTGAATACCGCATCCAGAATCGAACGTTTAACGCGTAAGTACGGAGTGATGATTCTAATCAGCGAACAGACCTTGAATTCTCTGGAGCATCCGGAGGACTTCACAGTAAGGCTTCTGGGCCGAGTAAAGGTAAAGGGCCGGACCAATCCTTTTAGAATCTATCATCTTCTGGATGGCTACTCCGAGGATATCAGATCCCTGTATCTTTCTACTTCTGACATTTTTCAGGATGCCGTGGAGCTGGCCCTGGCAGGAAAATACGAGCCGGCGGCGGACGCTTTCGAAGAAGTTCTCGCGATCAATCCCATGGATACAGCCGCGCATTTTTATCTGGAAAGAATGCGAAGGGCCGGGGTAGTGAAAACTCTGGATTAAACTCTCTGTACGGTGGAGCCTGGCGGGGAGTGGTTGGGCTTAAGTCGATCAAGGGTAACGGCGGCCGAGAGTCGTTGGACTCAAGCCTGGGAGGAGTAGCGCCGAGCGGAAGTCGTCCGAATTAATGCTTTGAATGCGGATTGCCGGCGGGATCGTTGGCCGAGTTCCGTTGAATGCGAGTGGGGAACCAAACAGGTCAAATCTGATGCTTACATTTCTTGTAGGATGGAGTATTTCCTTCATGGCCGTCTTTACGATCCTTTCGGCCTTTCGGGGATTACTGGAGCGCAGGTTGTCGCCTGTGTCTCTATGGATGGCTGTTCTTCGCTTCGCCGGGGCTACCATTTACCTCTATGTGTATCTGAACCATGAAGCCCTGTACGCTTCCGCTTCATGGCTGAACCATATCTATGTTCCCGTAAGCTGGTTTCTGGCTCCCAGCATGTACTGGCTGGCCGTCTGCTACATTGAGCCGGAGAGGGAGTTTAGCTACCGTCAACTCGTTCCCTATGCGCCAGGTATTGTGATTATGGCCGTGTACCTCTTGCTCGCCGTACTCAGACCTGCCGAATTCAGCCACCTGCCAGTGCAATACTTCAACAACGGCGGTCTCCACTGGCTGGATTCTACTATGATTGCCGGGCTCATGTACGGGCTGGTAATGTATGGCATGATCTGGCATTTCATCGGTCATAACCTGGATTTTCAGAAATTAAAGGAACAGGGAGCTTTGCGAATTCTCATTGGCATTGTTGCGGGCGGATTTCTGGGAACAGTGTTCTTTCTTGTAGCCTATCTATTTCGATATCTCGACTGGATCTACGGCGCCGCCAGCATCCTGGCTGTCTATACCATGCTAATCTGGGTAAGCTCGGCCCGACATCCACATCTGGGAGAGAAATACGAAAAGGCCATTCAGCAGGCGCGTAGCTCCAGGCTCGAAGGCGTGGATCTACAGGCGCTGGCAAAACGATTGGATACCCTGCTAAAGGAAAAGGTGTATCTGGAAGAGAACCTTTCCGTGGGCGAGTTGGCCGACCGTGCAGGTGTTAAAAGCTATCAGCTCTCCGAATATCTAAACCGGATTCAGGGCACAAACTTTGCGCGTTTCATCAACGGATATCGGGTGCGGGAGGCTGCCCGACAACTGCGCCAGGAGCAGGATGCCAGCGTTCTGTCCATTGCTTATCGCTGCGGATTCAACAGTAAGGCCAACTTCAATCTGGCCTTCAAAGCCGAGATGGGTATGTCTCCCAGGGAATACCTGAGAGAGCAGGGCAACGCTCTTCCTACCCCTGATTCCTGAATCCAAAGGGCCGGCCCTTTGCCATCCCCATAGCCGCTTTTGGCCACCGGGGTGGTGAGTTTTGCAGCCCGGTTTCCAAAAAAACGTCCAGGATCGTGATATAAGACTTTGGGATTATAATCCCGGTCGATTTCTTAGTGCTCGTGGACTACTCTTCTGGCATCAGGGCTTCCGGCCGGATTCGGCGGTGGCTCCTGAAAAACAAAAATAGAACCGGTTACCCGAAATCCGGGGCCGGATAACAGGAGAGTGTTTATGAAACCATTGATCAGGGCAGCAGTCCTGTGGGCGGGAGTTGTGTCTCTGTCCATCGGATGTGCGCCAGAAAACAACCAGGAAGATCTGTCCGCGGCAATACTGCTTACGAGCCCCGGGCAAGACCCGGTAGTGAACCGGGAATCCATTCAGGCCGCCTTTGATGCCCTGGATGATGGAAGCTTCGATTATCAGGAAGATCTATGGATTGAAAGCGCCGATGGCACAAAGCTATCCGCCAACATCTACATACCGGCCGGAATGAGCGCCGACTCAAGATACCCGGCCATTGTGTTTGTAAACAGCTGGGCCATGGACGAGTTCGAATACAAAGTTCCGGCCGCCAAAATGGCAAAGAAGGGCTACATAGTTCTTAGCTACAGCACCCGTGGATTTGGAAAGTCGGAAGGCCTGATCAATGTGGCCGGACCATCGGACATGCAGGATTTAAGCGCTGTACTGGATTGGATGGAGGCGAACACTCCGGTGGATTCGCAAAACATCGGTATGGCCGGTATCTCCTACGGAGCCGGAATCAGTATGCTTGGCCTCGCGAAAGAAGATCGAATCAAGACTGCCGTCGCTATGAGCGGCTGGACGGACCTGGAGCGATCGCTGTACGGAAACCGCACTCCCCGGATGGTATGGGGACAACTATTGTTACTTTCCGGAGCGCTAACCGGCCGGATGGACCCTATCATCCGAGAGAACTTCAATCGACTTCTGGACAATCGAGAAATTGAGTTTGTTCAGCAATGGGCGTCGGAGCGTTCGGTGAAGACCTACATCGACGGAATCAATTCAGCAAATAAGCCGCTCTATATCAGTAACAATCTTCAGGATAACCTCTTCGCGCCGAACGGTATCGTAGAGTTCTATACTGAACTCCAGGGGCCAAAACGATTGGATCTAAACCAGGGCATCCATGCTACCGCAGAAATCACTGGCCTGATCGGAATCTCCAACTATGTATGGGACAATGCCTATGACTGGTTCGATTACTGGCTAAAGGGCGAAAGCACCGGGATCATGGACAAGAATCCCGTAACTATACAAAGGAAGCTCTCCGGAGATAGGGACGAATTCACTTCCTGGCCGCCAGTGAATCAGACGGCCGAGGTTCTCTACCTGCGACCTTCCGGTTGGTTTCGCGCCCCTTCTCTGGATGATGATCCAAACTCTTCAGGGGGCAGCGAACGATTCTACAATGGAAAAGATACCTTTGCCTCGACTGGAATTCCCATCCTGTCGCCCATACTGGAATCTCACCTTTCAGCTCCGGTAACCTTGTATTTGCCTTCCGTTTCCGATTGGCATGGCGAAGTATTTAGAAGCGGAATCTACTGGGGCGGAATGAAGATACGCGGAACGCCAGAGCTGAAGCTTAGAGTAAAAAGCGATAAGCCTTCGGCGCAGTTCGTAGTATACCTCTATGAGAGGAACCTTCTGGACTGGGGTACCTTGATCACTCATGGAGTGGTAACCGTTCACGGGCTTACTCCCGGCGTAGCACAGAATATTTCTGTGGATCTAAACGCAGTGTCTTACAATCTTTCCGGCGGATCGCGACTGGCTCTGGTTGTGGATACCTTCGACGCGCAGTATGCTTCGCCGGATCAGAGTTCCTTCAAAGTTAGTTTGGAGTTGCCTTCTTCGGTGCAATCGGAGCTCAGCATCCCCGTAGTTCCCTGAGTAAAGGATCTGTCCTGGTCGTGAAGCGGCCGGGACAGACACCGTTGGAACAGTAGTTACAGTGTTTGCCGGGCGCGCCGCCATCATGGTAGGGGCCCCGGATACGAACGTCGCAGGCATGACCCTGTTCAATGGGCCCATAGCCGTCGCCCTTGTTCGGTACGCAGGACACCTGCTCCGCCGTTGTCTTTCCCGTAAGGTTTCGGAGAATTTTCTTAACGGGCCGGGCATCCCGCCCTCCCGGGGGATTTGTTGCATCGCAAAATGAGCTGCAACAAAGTCGGTTCAAAAAACTCAAAGCAAGCTTGACCTGATCTAGGCATGATCTACGTTTCTTACCTGGTATGGATTCTTTCTTCTTAACCTATTATTCCGTTAGCTCGCTCATAGGTCTCACCATGGGCCTCACCATGGGAATCTACTTTCTGTCGGTAAAGGGCGGTTCTACTGCCATGCGGTTCCTGGCAGTTCTACTCATTTGTGCGGGGATGATGAATGTCGCTTACTTCATTTCCTCTACATTCCTGGATTCGGCGGCCGCCTATCATCGATGGATTACCGTACCTTTCGGTCTGGCGATGTCAGTCATGCCCACGCATCTCTATTTGCGGTATCCTACGAACCGCTGGCCCCGGTTTTCGCGGTGGTTATTGATGGTTCAACTGGTCATTATCACGGTGGCGGCGGCCTTCTTCTTTGTCGATTCGCTTAATGCCTCGGTTGTATATCATTTCGACGGACACTATTGGGACTTCGTCGCCGAGAAGGGCACAAAGGTTGTGGCCCTCGTAATCCTTCTGAACACTGTGGCCCAATTAAGCGCGGGGGTGGCGAAGATAATCGTTACCAAAGGAAGGGAACGGTGGCCCGTCATTGGAATCGTTGTCTTTCTCTTCGCCTGCGGTTTCGCCCAGGGCCTTACCAATTCGCTCAGTCGCGACGGTGTGATCGGGAGAGATGTGTTCCAGACTACATTTTCGCTTACCGTGGTTCTGGGTCTCTTCGCCATCACCGTCATCTACATGAACAATACCAGGGATCGTACCAGCTTCCTGGCCAAAATCATTGGAATTAGCATGGTAACGCTTCTGCTGGTAATGCAAGCTTTAAGCTTTTCGGTTCTGAGCGAAAGGACCCGCGCATACGATCAGCTAAGGTCGAAGGAGGCCCGGGCCGCCTACGAACAAAGGCTCACCGATCCGCTGGTATCCCCGCTCTTTCTGCGAAAGGCGGACGGATCCGTACAGTACTACAGCGCCGGGGATGGCCTGCGCGAGGCGGTACTGCCCGAACTGGAATTTCTGAACTCCTATGAAGCTTCCGAGGATGGGCAGTCGACACCGCGACAGAGCAAATCAGATCTTCAGACCGGCAAGTTTCAGATGGCCCGGCAGGGCGATGAGCGAATCCGTTACGTTAGCTACGTGCTGCAGGATACCAGCGATCCGGGTCAGGTGGCCAAATCGTACGAAGTAGGTTTTCCGTATCTATCCTATCGCCAGTATGTGCATCAGGGAGCCTCGACACTAACCATCCTGCTCTTGATCGTAGTTCTGGTTCTGGTGGCGGGCTTTCCTCTCTTCTTTAGCGGCGCATTGATCAAGCCCTTGATGGAGCTTCTGGGTGCGGTGAAAAAGGTAGATGAAGGGGATCTGAGCGCCAATGTGAAGGTTCGCGTAGAAGACGAGATCGGAGAGCTGGGCCATTATTTCAACGGAATGGTAGTTTCTATTCGCGATGCGCAGGCCAAGTTAAAGGATTATGCGGATCGTCTGGAAGAGAAAGTGCAGGAACGGACAGCCGAGCTTCAGAAGACACTGAATCGCGTGCAGGAGTTGAAGGATCAGCAGGATGGGGACTATTTTCTTACGTCTTTGCTTTTACGACCGCTACAGTCCAACCGTGCACGAAGCGAAACGGTAAACGTGGACTTTGTTGTCCGTCAGAAAAAGAGCTTCCAGTTTAGAAAGTGGAGCGATGAAATCGGCGGCGACCTGTGTATGGCCGAATCCATCAAGCTTCTGGGCCGACCCTATACTCTTTTTATGAATGCCGATGCCATGGGAAAATCCATGCAGGGAGCCGGGGGCGCGTTGGTTCTGGGCGCCGTTCTGGAGGCTATTGTGGATCGAACCATGCTTTCGGGGGAAGCCTCCAAACATCATCCCGAGCGATGGCTGAAGAATGCCTTCATTGAATTGCACAAGGTATTTGAGACCTTCGATGGTAGCATGCTGATTTCCCTGGTTTTTGGCCTGGTAGACGATGACAGCGGTCTGGTGTATCTAATCAATGCGGAGCACCCGTGGTCCGTGCTGTACCGGCAGGGCAAGGCAGACTTCATCGAAGCGGATCTGGATTTCCGAAAACTGGGCACGCAGGGAGTGGACTCTACGATTTTCGTTAAGACGATCCAGTTGGAGCCCGGAGATGTACTGATTGCGGGATCGGATGGCCGGGACGACTTACTGCTGCATAATTCGGACGGGAGCGAATCCTTGCAGCATGACGAGAACGTGTTTCTGCGACATGTGGAAAGCAATGGCGGAGATCTGGAAAAGATAGTGGACTCGCTTCTTTCGGAAGGCGAACTCACCGACGACCTGTCTTTGCTTCGCATCGGGTATCGCGAGGATCTGATCAAGCCGCTTCCGGACGTTTCGTCCGAGTATCGCACGCTCCATGACAAAGCTCTGGAAGCCTATAAGGCCGGAGATTTCGCTCGTGTGGCCAACCTTCTGGAAGATGCCGGGATTGAAGAAACCCGGGAAACGCTGTTGATTCGTCTATTGGCCCAGTCATATCTAAGGCAGAAAGACTTCAAAAGGGCACTGTCCGTAGCTGAAGACTATGCCTTTCTCAAGCCCGCCGATACCGAGATGCTATATGCGGTGAGCTACTCGGCGGCACGAAGCGGACAGTTGAAGAAGGCCGCGGATTACGGCGAAAGAATTCGGCTTCGTGAACCGCACAATACACGGTATCTGCTCAACCTGGCCCGAATCTATGCCGCACTGGGCAATCAGGGCCGGGCCAGCAATTTCCTGGAGCAGGTACTGGAAGCGGAACCAGACAACGAAAAAGCGCTCAAGCTACAGGAACAACTCAAAACGGACCGCGTGGTTTGAGCTGTTGGAGACTGACGGGATCTCATCGATAACAGGTTATAGTCGCGTCCCGGGATAAAACCTGACTGCGCGCCGAGTCCTGGCGACATCATTAATTGGAAAGGAGCGCTGGAGAATGGCGGTTCGCTAGAACGCGAGCTCATTGCACGCGTCCCCTGCGCAGTCGCCCTACGTCGTCCTCCGCGAAGTCTCCCTACGTCGTCCCTTGCGCAATCGCCCTACGTCGTCCCCTGTGCAATCGCCCTACGTCGTCCCCTGCGCAATCATTCGGCGCCGCGAATTCAAAGCTTTGCGCTGGTCTGGTTCTTTCGCGCCTGCCATAAGACCAGGAATGCCACGGGCCATAGGATCAGAAGCAGGATTACCGAAAGTGCCATGGTCATGGCGCCGTTGCCGGGTTCGCTTTTTTCGAGTACAGCCAGTTCCGGATCTTGCGGATCGTAGTACACCGTAACCTGCGAACCCTTCGGGTATTTCTTTAAGACTTCCAGAGCCTCTGCTTTCTCGTTATACATGATGTTGGCCAGACCGATTTTGTACCCTGAATAATCTCGCTCCGCGATCGTGTATTCGTACCTTAAATCCAGGTGATAGGTGGTGGATTCGCCCTGGCCTTTGGAGTAAACTTCAGCCTTCTGAATCTGGCCGGAAGCGCTTTGCATCCGCTGCAGAATCGCTTCTTCCCGGTGATCCAGGAACACTCCCAATGCGAAAAGCAATGGCGGAATTACAATCAGTATGAACGGCCATCGCGGCCGATTTCGGTTTTCCTGCGGTTCCATATCGCCATTCTAATCAATGTCGCCGGATGACTACCAATAATGGCGATTCTATCTGGCTACGACTTCTTGCGAATGCCCCAGCGAGTAATCTGTTCTCCGTTACGGAAAATCTTCACTTTCTTGGCCGGATCAAATGCGTAGGTGTTTTCCAGTTCCCGGGCGCTTTCCAGCGGATTGGGGTAGGTCCAGGCAATGTTTTCTACGGTTTCTCCATCCAGTTTCAAGTCCAGATAGGCCGCCTTGCCCTTGATGGGGCAACTGGTCTGATGATCGTTGGACTGGAATTCGTCCTTATGCAACGCCGAGTCCGGCAGATAGTATACGGGCTGAAATTCATAGGAAGGATGATACTCCTGCAACTCCATGGCGTAATCTGATTCGGCCAGAACGTTTCCGTTGTATTCTACCCGAAAAGGACCCTCTACTTTTTGAATTTCTGCGTAATGCTCTGCCATTGCCTGCCTCCAAACGGTCCAGCCGTCTGAGACAGGATTCGACCACAGGTCTTTGCGGTTACATGCAAGGTGCGATCCTGAATTACCGGGCTGGAAAAGCCCGGCTGGATTAGAACAGTATTGCAGCAAGAAGTTGTGAAGATTACTTGAATGAGGCTACCATGCCGTTTAGTCGCTGCACGATTCAGTGATTGGTTTTTTCAGACTGCTGCGACTGCCCAGGGGGTGGTGGACCGTCGGGGACCGCCGTGGACCGCCACGCGTCGGGCTAGCGCAGGCCCAGTTCTTTCTTGAACCGCTCCGGGTTATCCTTCGCATAATCGGGCACCGGCTTCATCACTATAGGGCCGATTTCCTGGCAGGGCGAACCCGGAAGCTTGAAATGGCCGTATTTATTCCATACACGGAATTCATCGGAAATGCCGTAGAGCTTGCTATCCAGACTGAAAACCAGTATCTTGCTTCTTTCGCCTTGTAGAAAGGCTGTTTTCAGCTTTCCGTTTTCGCCTAAGAGTCTGTAGGCGGAGATGCGATCCAACGACAAAACGTGGCCGGAAAAAGCGGCATCCATTCCTTGAACGTCGACATTCAGACAGGCCAGGTCGGTTCGCGGAAAGTCAAAATTCCAGAAGCCGACGGAATCCAGCAACACATACGATCGAAAGCCTGGATCGTAGTTGTCAGAAGTAATCACGATCTCCTGCTCCGGTGACTCGCCGTAGTTATTATTAACTGCGCGATTGGTTACCAGGTCAATTGCCTTGTGTTTGTCCGACTTGTCGAGTGTGTAGAATAGCGTCTTCTGTTCTTCGTAACCGGCGCCGAAGTCGAACTCAACTGTGACTCCCCCTTCCTTTGTCAGTTCGCTTTCCGAGATACAAAAGCCTGCCGCCCTGTCTGTATCCCGGGCTTTTCCATTGATTTTCACCCGCAGTCCGAAGGAAGGCCAGCCGGTATCGTAGTGAAATAGAGTAAGGTGGGCGGAGCATTTTTCAGATTTCATTTCCTCTATCAGATCCGACCTCTGCACCTCCACGATAGTATCCGCGTCCACAGGTTCAGGGAAGGCCTTGAGCCACACAGGGGGCACCCTGTTTACTCCTGGATTTTCGGGAGCGCCATAGGAAAAATACCATGGTCTGTGGCGGGGACTAACAAACCATGCATTCTTCCGTTCGCCGGGTGTTGCGCGAATGCTGAATTCTCCCGGAGGGTAGCTTTCCAGTTCGTAATGCTGTTGGGCATCCAGAATGGTGATCCGGGGCGACTTATCTGCGCTTTCGCTTTCGGAATCATTGGTATCGTCATTAGCAACGCCATCAGGATCTTTGTTCGGAGACTCTCCGGGCGAAGAGTTTCCCGGGCCCGCCGGCACCAATTCAACTCGTCCGCGAAAAATGACGGACTGAGCCGATGGTCGGCGAAGGGGGCTTTCCTGCCAGCCATTCGAAGTCCTTTTGTACATCCCGAATTCGCTTCCTTGAATGGTATCCGGCTTTTTGACTGCGATGCGTTTGCCTTCCGCAACACTCACCGGGCTTCCGTTACAGTATAATTTTAGATCAAACATACCGGCGGATTCCAGCAATACCGGACGATCTCGGGATTCGAAGCCAACATCGGAGCTTCCTTGCCCCGAATCGTCCATTGCTGTTTGCGCATTCCTTACCCCGGAAACTGTGAGAAAGTCCACGTTGGCGGCCACTACTTCCAGCGGGCTGATATAGTCGGTAAGTCGGCCATCCACTTTGCTGCCAGGTTGCTGGCAAGCCTCTGGAAGATCCAGATCACCAGGTCTTATGCGAATGGCCAGGCCGTTTCTTCCCTCCACAACAAAAGGCTTGGACGGATCAAAGCTGAATTCGCGTGGTTCCGGCGCAAACCTTCGCAACGCTTCCGGGGCCTGGCTGTCTGTGTTTTCGAAACCGAGGCTTCGGGTTAAGGAGTCCAGATGAGAACAGCCAGCGGTCGCAATCAGCAGAATCGAGATAGAGGCGTAACGCGCAGGATGGCCGAATGGTCTTCTACTGATTGGCGCTTTTCCTTTCCGCCAGATCTCAGCTCTGCTACTTGATTTCGGAGGCATAGTTATTGGAAGGTCTGGCGTCGGATAGTGTTCAAAATTTCCACGAAGATGCTATCTATAGGAAGGGCCCTATAACACCAATCCAGGGCTCGGGTCTGCCTGGACCCGGTCGGACAAACCGGCCCGGAGTTTTCATCCGGGCTATGAGCGAGATTAGTTTCTGTGAAACAGGACCAGGTCCAGCGGAATGGGTTGTCCGGTAATCCTGCGAACCATGCTTGAAATCTGGCCCCGGTGAAAGGTTCCATGATTAACCACATGTAGAGCGATCTGCCACAGGGGCTGACTGTACTGCTCTCCCTTTGTGTTTTCGTAGGATACGGTTTTGCCCGGGTTACCCAGAAGCTCGGATCGGATCCGGGTGAGGTGACCGTTTCTGGTGGTATCCCAGTTTTCATAGAAAGGTATCGCGGAATGGATGTCCGGAATCGGCAGTTCAGGCCCCGGATTCTCACCCTGGATTCGGCGAACCCACATTTCTTCTGCCCAGAGCAGATGCTGTAACTTGCCCCTTACGGAGCCAGTTCCATCGGCCAATTCCCGATTGAACTCTTCGTCGTTCAGTTGGGTGGCTCGATTCTTTACCTGGTCATGTGCCCAGATATCATAGTCTAGTAGTGATTCTGTCATATTTCTTCCCTGGTCCTGCCAAGTGCACAGGGCCATCTTACTACAGTAGTACATGGCAACCAGACTGTCTGTCAGAAAATGGGAACTTTTGTCCAGGGATGAAAAGACACCTCCCGGCAAATCGCGATACGGGATTCGCGAAACAATCAGGAAACAATTAAAAAACAAATCTAGTAGGGGCCGCCAAAGATGCCCATCAGGATGCGCCCGAGGGCGACGGCTCAGGTAGCGGAAGGTCGGGAAAAGGGAGCGGTATCTGGTTTTCCTGCTTGATCTTTCTCAGTGTTCGCCTGGAAAGATAAATGGAGTAAACGTCCCCGATGCAGGAGCCGCACTGGCTTCCTGCTCCGGTTCGTTTCAGAAGCGTTTCAAAAGAGGGGATGCGCGACGGACGTTCGACTTCCTCGGCTATTCGCTCCACGGTGATGCGGTAGCAGCTACATACAGGTCGCGGGCGACGATCCGCCATGTACCCAGATTACAGCTCTACAGTTCCGAAAGCAAGGAATCGGTGTAGGACTTCCGTCTTTTTTCCGCTTCTTCCGGGGTCTCGATCTTGCGCTCTTCGTCGGGTTTTACGCGAAACAACGGCTGTCCTTTCTTAACCACTACACCATCATCCGGAACCAGTCTTTCTTCGATGGTTCCCGAGAACTCCGCCATTACCTTGTTGAACATCTTCATAACTTCGATGATGTACAGGGGCTCGCCCGCGTTGAAATGGTCGCCAGGCATAACGTAAGGATCGCTGGTCGGGGTTTCCCGGCTGTAGAACATTCCGCCGCTGGCAGCAACAATCAAATCCGCGCTGGCTACTGGAGGAGGCGCAAGGTGTCGAATAGAGGTCTTCTGATAATCCGGGTCGTTGAACTTTTCCGGGAATACTACTTTCAGATCGTCGTCGTGATGGAAGTCCAGGCAGCCAACTTTCTTTCCGAGAGAGAAAGGAATTCCCAGCAAGCTCATACCGGCCTGCCAGGCAATGTGCGCCGACTTGCACTGCTCAAAAAGCTCGGCATCCATGCCTGAAATTCCCGAGCCATTTCGGATTAGCTTATCCAGTTCGGCGAAGTCAGACCGGGGTTCTTTGCCGGTGTACTTCGCCAGGTCTTCGTAGAACTCCAGGGCTGTATCCAGAAGGGTTTCGTCATGATCCCAGATCTTTTGCGACGGTGGAGCATCGCGCCCTTCCAGACGAACGTAGTTGTAGAGATCAGAAAGAACATAGATGGGATTCTGCAGCCAGGCAATCTTATCGCCTTCAAAGCGGAAAGTCACGTCTCGATTTCTGAAGATCCAACCGTTCATCACATGGGGATTCTCCAGAAGCATTTTTAGAGGTCGCAGAATCAGGGTATGCTTTTCGGCGAGAACGGTGGCTTCATCGCCATTTAATGTTCCGGACAGCTTCTTGAAGGCATATTCCAGGTCTACGCCTTCCATTTCGCCGGCCAGGGTTCCCACCAGGGAAAGGTAGGGAACAACAAAGCGCGTGTCCGGCTTAAGCATGGGATGCATCCCCAGAAGGAAGTTCAGGATTCCGTAGTGGAATTCCTTGTTCGTAGAAAGCTCGTTTCCGCGAATCTCCATCTGTCGCAGAATATCGGCCAGCCGTGCCAGCAATGCTTTGCGACTTTCGGCATAGGTAACAACCAGAGCGATGTTGGAATCATAGGCTCCGGCCAGGTGGTAATGAATGAAAGAGTTTGTATCGGGATTGCGGATGCCAATTCCCTGATCGTCTCTAATTTCGTGTTCTACGGGAGGCGTCCAGGATTCGATGAGGCTTCCTGCATGAGGTGCTAACGCATCGTTCATGGCGTTCAGGCGAATTTCGCCGCCGGCGTTGTGGCGCACGATTCTTTCCGGGCGAGGCAGCCTGTCCGGATGGGCGGCGCAAAGCACCATACCTTCCACCAGGGACTCAACGTCGAAGAAATCGTCCTTGTTGTCCGGGTTGCGAAAGCGAAGCTTGTAGGCCATCTCCGTTACCCGGTGCTCTACCTGAATCCTGGTGTTCATTTCCATGAAATAGTGGGACTCGTCGGATACGATACATTCAAACGTGGACGCAGAGTTAAGGCCTACTGCCTCGGCAAATCGTTCGGCCTGGTCTTCCATCTCTTTAAGAGTTGCCCGGTCTTTGTCCAGTCTTGCCGCGATCTTATCTTTGCCTTCCTTCTTCGCTTTTTCGATTTCTTCGGCGAAGAGCTCGTCGGTAATGGAGATCTCTACGAGCTTTTGTTCGTGCATTTGCAGGGAGCAATCCCGTCCGCCCAGCGCAATAGCCCAGGAACCATTGCCCAGGAGCTGGATCTCGTTGTGACGAGTGCTTTCGATGTTCATTTCAATGAGGAAGTTCTTATTATCCAGGGGCCCCAGGGCTTTGGATTCGGAAAGCACCTCCATCACCGCATCCGGCACCTGATCGGGATTGGACACGATTCGCTGTCCTTTTCCCCCGCCGCCACCGATGTACTTAAGTCGGATTCGCTTACCGGGGTTGTCTTTGAGAATAGAGGTTACTTCCTTCTTCGCGGCGGCTTGAAGATCCTCCACCGAAATGAGGGAAACGCCTTTCTTGTAGCTCTGATATAGAATAGACTCCGCATAGTTTTCGTCATCCAGCGACCCATCCACTTCGAAGCCATGCTCTTTGGTGAGTTTTTCCAGACCGGATCGGCCGCCCACCTTTTCGATAAGAGCTACCGAAGTGATGTTGTCCAGGCCGGGAGTTACGGTGACTCCGATCTGCCGGGATTTCTTCTTTGCCTGGTCTTTGGCGCCGGCAAACCGGTGAACACTGCTTCGCGGACCGATGAAGCCGATTCCGGCACTCTCAATGGCATCCACAAAATCGGCATCTTCGGCCATAAAGCCGTAACCGGCAAAAATGTGGCTGTAGTTGTAGGTGTTACAGATATCTATGATTTCGGAAATCCGCTCCTGTCTTTCTTCGCGGTTCGCGCCTGTGTAATCCGGGATTCGATGCACTCGATCCGGGTCCGTCAGATGCCTGAGTTCCGGCGCCAGGGTGTGCGGATAGGTAACGGAGTCCTTTTCGGAGAGAAGAATCCCGTATCCGGCGCCCAGAGACTCAAAAACCTCCATGGCTTCCATTCGGATGGGACCTCGGCACACAATCAGTATGTTTAGATGGTCACACCGGAAGGATTTTGCAAATTCGGAGGTTTCTGAGATATAGCGTTTCTGCATGATTCTTTTCCTTTTAAGCTAAAAAAAGAGGACACAAATGGATTTCTATGGGCGGCCTTACTGTCAATTAAAGTTGTCCGACTGGCATTCTATTTAACGCCCCAAAAGCGGGCCTTCGGGCCGCCAGCGAGGCTCCGGCAAACTACCCTGGACAGAAAAGCGAACAAAAAAGCCCGGAGTCGGCTCCGGGCTTATGCTTGAAGCATTCATCCCAATAAGGACCATCGAATACTTCGGTGACGAATGGGTAGTGCCAGCATTAGAGGGATGGGGCCACCTCATCGTCCACCTTGTCTGAATGCACCAGATTCGGAGAGTTACGAATCGCTCTGTAAACCATTTCGTAGGTGTTTCCGGCATTCCACATCATCCAACCGATGCCGCCGCCGGAATGATTCCCCCGGATTTGTTGAATGATATAGTCCTCGTTGTAATTGGTTACGCGCCAGGCGAAGGCTTGTAGCCAGGGTCGTACCACAGTGCCGGGAGGGGACAGGGCCAGTACTCGTTCCACGCCCTCTTTATAGAAGTGGTAGGGTTCGTCGGCGGGATTGTCAAAGCCGGCATAGCCCCGGGAGAAGTGCGAAGGATAGAGCATGGGCGACATTATGTCGACGAAAAGCGAAAGTTCGTTCAAGCGCTGGCCGGTAGTGCCAATATCCACTTCCTCGCCCCAGGCAACTACGCCAAACACGTCGATGGCAATGTGAACTCCAGTGCCCCGGCTCATGGTAAAGGCGGTAGCAAGGAATCGTTTCAGGTTGTCCGTCTTGTCATGTACGTCCTTCACCTCATGGAAATAGACCCCGGACAAATCTCCTTCGGCAGGATAACGGACGTAATCGAATTGAATTTCATCCACTCCAGTGGTAAGTAGCTCGTGCACAATCTTTAGATTGTATGCCTGCACTTCGTCTTTGCCGGGATCTACCCAGAGGTTGCGCCCTTTTACCTTAAGTATTCCGTCCGGAGAATTTCGGTCCTTGATGGCCAGGTCCGGTCTAACTTCCGAGAGGTTCTGATCCTGGAACAGGGCCATGCGGGCGATTACATAGATACCATTGTCGTGCAGATACCGGATCACTTTGGACAGGTCGCGAATGGGCGGGCGATGCCGTCTGTATTCTTCAACCTCCGGCACCCTGGACGAATAATTAACTACACCCAGTATATCCTTAACATCGAATACGATAGCGTTGGCGCCGGAGTCCTGCATGGACTTCACTTCCCGCATCAATCGACCGGGAACTGTATTATCGCCTCTTAAGTATATGGCGCGAACCGGCCTTTCCTTTTCCCAGCCCAGCGGACTATTTTCCAGGGGACGAGTAAGTGGCTCGGGAATGGCCACAGTACTGCCTTCTTTACAGTATTTCTTTCCGAAGGCATCCGGGTTTTCGTCGATGAGCGCATCCGCCAGATCACTGCGGCTAAATACGGCGCTGAAGGAGTAGTATTCCCGGGCAAGATAATCGGCGCTCAGAGGTCTATCGCATCGGTGAAGGATCTTGTCTCCTTCCACAACGGCCCCGTCGGGCAGTCCTTCCAGGAACTGCACTACCAGCGGATCCGGAGTATTCTGATGCTCCGAGGTCGGGGCCCAGAAATTGGTGAGATCTACAGGTTTCCATTCCCGGACCAGCAGGACCGAACCAGCTGCCAGGAAGAGTATGCCCAGAGTACCCAGTGTTTTTATAGGGGGCTTGAGGGAGAATAGTACCAGTTTGTCCAGAAGATAGGTCCAGACTTTAATGATGCTCTGCACAATAACCACGATGCAGGAATCAGAGAGCCCCTTTTGCTGTCAATTCCGATTCAAAGCTACTTGACCCCGTGCTCAAAACCGACAGAACGTCAGAAATGCAAATATCTGTCATCTCCGGCTCCCCCCGAAAGGACAGTAACTCTCTTCGCGTAGCCCGTGCTATTCAACGGACTCTCACGGAAAAGGGACATAACTGTTCCCGTCCTGTGGATTTCCATGAAGCCGATATTCCCCTGGTGGGAAGGGGTTCCCTGGAAGCCAACAGGCTTACTTCTTTCCAGGAAAATCTGGTGAGCGCGATTCGGAGCAGTCGTCTTGTGATATGGGTAGTTCCGGAATACAACTGGATCACCAGCGGCGAAGTGATCAATGCGATTCATCAACTGGGTAATAAAGACCTGGGCGATGTATTCCATGATCGAGTCTTCGCAATGGTTGGCGTTTCGACTGGTAGAGGAGGGCGAAGGCCTGCCATCGAATTGCAGACACTGACGAACAAAATGATCAGCTTCCTGGATAAGCGCGGTATTGTTTCTCCTCGATTGATGGAGTCTCACGAAACCGAAAAGAATCTGGGACCGGAAGGCGAATCCCTGGGCAATGCGATCTATGAAAAGACCCTGAACTCATTTCTGGACTATTCCCTTGAAATAACCGAGATCTGGTTTGCGGGACGTTAGGCCGGCTCGTTTTTCGTTCTAATCGCTTTCCAGTCGTTCCCCCGGATTTCTACTGGTTCTTTACGCCGGATACAGATCTTCTAAGTAATGACCTGTTCTCTGGAAAGCCCTGGGTCAGATTCATGCAATCGCAGATACCAGCCTCGGTGCCCCGACGAAGGCCGTGCATTCGATGGATTCTCATGGCGGCCATTCTATCCATGGGTTGCTATCTAGATCTATGCAGATGCAGAACCGGTCCGGATCCGAACGATCCAGCCGTGACCGCATAAAAAACCCGACTTATTCGAGCTGGGAGTTTTCTCACAACCCTTGAGGCACTGATAGTGAGGCAAGACTATGCACTCATTTCGCCCGAAAATATCGTTGTAATACCTTCTGACCAGTACGGAATGTATACGATTCTCATTGAAATTCAGTGGTTTGAATAGAGGCTTACTCGAATTGGCGCAGACTGTTCAAGATCAATCCGTATCCGGCGCTGGCGCATGACAAAACCTGCCTGGCATAAGAATGCGATCGCTGCTATTGCTGCGGCGGCCGCTCTCGTCTCCTGTGGACCGGAACCCTCTGTAATGGAACAGCATGGCTGGATTCACGGCACCTGGTTCAAGAGCTGCGATACAAAGGATGTGATGATCAGTTTCATCGTTTCAGCGGATGGCATTGAAGGTCTCACCGGTATGGAAGCCCAGGCCCGGAGCGATCCACCAAGAAGGGGCCGCGTGCATGCCGAAGGCGTCTCGAAGGGGTATACCCGGTTTCGTCCGCAAAGCTGGCTGAACTCCGAACTGCGTCTAAAGCAAGTCGGCGCTGGGGAAGCCGATGCGATCCTGGCAAGGCGCGATGCCACTGAAATGATCTGGGACACGAGCGAGCGTTTCGCGCTTTACAAATGCTCCGTCATTTTTCGAGAAGGCGAAGACTAAAGGCCCTTCTCAGCGCGGTTGATCCGCTACCCTACATACCATTTCGGATCCTTGCTTTCTGCAAAAGCGGTCAGGACGTCGTAGTGGTGTTTGCGTTCCATACGTGCCTTGCCTGCTGGAAAGTGGATGCAAAAACAGCCTTCAGCAATGTGATCGATTGTGTAGCGGACGCCTTCTAACTCGACATAGCCGCCCCGGCCCTCATGGACGGTTTTGATGATTTCGTCATTTGAGCGGCTCATTCTTCCAGCTTGTTCATTCATGGTGTGTGGCCTTCTTGTTTTCCAGATACCACCAGTAAATCACATCCCGGAAATCAATCTTCGCGGCCGTGACGAGATTTCTCAGTTCCTCGAAGTCGCCCTTGCTCAAACTCAGAATAGCCCCAATGGCGTTCTGCAGGTTGTAGTCTGAGTCCATGGTTTCCGCGACGGTGATCCGCCCCAGTTCTGCGATGACCCGGGGAGTGTCTTCCTCGGAGAAATCATTTCTGACGGTGTTCAGATGCTTGTCCGAAAGTGCCATGATCCCCCCCTTAAAAAAGCCATACACGCCTTCGATCAGGCCGCGCGAAAGCCGGTGCGATACGTCAATAGACGCTAGCTGCTTCGTCGATGACGAAACCCGCATTGTTCGCCTTGCACCAGGCTTCTAGCTCTTCCTTAAGGACAGGATAGAGGTCTTTCGCCCACGGAGGAGCGATTTTCGGCCAGTTCTCCTCGGTCGGCAGGTAAGCGTGCAGAACTCCCATAGTGAGATCGAGAATGAAACTGCCGGCCGATGCGGTGACAACCAGTTCTTCCTTCCATTTCGGCTGAAACTGGAATGTCGTCATAGTACGTTCACCTTTGGCCTTTTAATTGTCGACCCGGACTTGTCGAAATACTGTGGCATTGCCCGTTAAGTAGCAGAGTATGCCATACAAGAATCTCTCGAAAATTCTCCAATTTCTCAAGACTGTCTACAGTAATGACAATACCGATTATAGCAAGAAATATTCTCGTGAGATCGGTTACAAGACCGATTGCCTGAGCCCGGATGAAGCCGAGCTGCTTCGACAGCACAATCTGCAGCCGAACAATTTCCCGACATTTTCCCACGACGAATTGCTGGGCGCGTTTCTCAAACTCAGAAAGACCACCAGCCTCACCGGGAAGTCCTGTTCGCGCTTTTTCATCAAAGGTCTGTCCGGCGGGTCCACGCTACCGGCAGACGTTGGCCGTAACTGGCGTCATGCCAGGCGATCCGGACAGTGGAAACCAACCTGCAAGGTCAGACATCGTTCACCCTTTAGCGGCATGCCGGGGTAGCATGGAGTCGACTACGATACCGCGTCGAAGGTCTTCCCGGACCTCGCCAAATAGATGGCGCATTCTTATGCGAAGACTGAAATAAGAGTGAAGACTGTTTCGAACGAACAGCATTAGAGGACAGACCACAATGACGAAAAAGACATTCACCACCACTATAAATGGCGGCTACGAAATGCCCTATCTCGGCGTCTATGAGGGTGAGGTTTCAGTCAGCGATTTCGCAGATCTGGACCCGCAGGCGGAGCTGATCAGTTTCGGTGCGAAGACGAAGAATTTACATCTTTTGCCGGACTTCAAATCGGTCCGTTATGTGGGGCTGGGCAGGAACACGTTTTCGGCCGAACTGCTCGATTATCTGTCCCGGCTGCCAGAGCTGGAGGTGATGCAGATCAGCCATGACAGCCAGGAGACGTGGCCGTCGCTGGCACCGCTTTCGGCGTTGAAATACCTCATCCTGTACGATGTGAAGAAACAGGCCGACCTGTCATTCCTGAGCGGCATGGCGCAGCTTGAGAGCCTCTTCCTGTCAGAGCTCTTAAAGTTGAATGATATCAGCGCCCTCGCCACGCTGCCCAATCTCCGCGAGTTCGCGATCGAAGGCGACCTGCATGGACGCGGCAGCGTACTGCCGGACACCGCTGCACTGTTCACCCTGACAAAGCTCGAACACCTGAAATTCTTCAGCAAGAAGACAGTGTTCAACGCGGCGGACTTTCAGGCTTTCAGCAAGCTTCGCTATATCCACATCAGCCCATTTCATCACCCATTTGAGTTCTATGCGGAACTGGAACGATATCTGCCGGACGGTTGCGAAAAAGCGGTGCCACACCTCCTGGCCAATTATGCTGAGGATTCGTGCGACAAGTGCGGCGCACAGGGACTCATTAAGCCGATCGGTACAAGACAACGGGCCTTCTGCCCGGTCTGTAATCGCAAGAAACTCGACGCGCTGCTCGACACCTATGAGAGCCTGTCAGGCAAGCCTCGAAAGTCGGCCATTGAGCATATCCACTGGATGGAGGCCTTAACATGACCTGGCTCAAGCTGACCGATCTGCCGGAACAACGCGTACCCATGCACATCGACAGGGAAAAGTCATTCTGGGAAATCCAGGACGGAAAGATTGTGCATCAGACGCGGGTAAACCGCACAGCGGACGTTGAAAGCTTTGAAGTCCTGGAAGGCTCTGACTTCATCGCCCGTGACAAGACCTTTGTGTACCATGCCTGGACGACGATGAAGACCGTCGATCGCGATACTTTCACCCCGCTTGGAGATGGGTATTTTCGCGACAAGGATTGCGGCTACTGCGAATTCGAAACCAGCATTAAGCCCTTGAAAAGCGGCTCTGCCCAGGGGCTCAAGGTCATTGGTGCTGGATATGCGCGAGACGCCGTCTTTGCCTATTATTGCGGCCGACCGATCACGAGCTGTACCTTGCCAATGACCCTGAAGCTGGTGGAACAGACCGGGGAGCATCCTATTCCTGCCGCCACGACAGACACGCAGTGCTTTTATGAAGGCGCGCTCATCAAGGGCGCTGATGTGACGACCTGGAAGATGGACGCGAATGGCTTCTCGCGCGATGCGCGCAATGTTTTCTACAACGCAATGAAACTGACCGGCGCCAGGCCGGACGACTGGAAGTTTATCAAGCCGCCTTATTCGACGAGCGGCGACAAAATCTACTTTATGAGTTTTGTCCTGAAGGACGTCGACAAGGAGAGCTTTGAAATTCTTGCCGACGGCACGGCCCGCGACAAGCATTCGAGGTTTTCCGGCAAGAACCGGATCTGACCTGGGCAAATTACGTTTCTGGATACGCAAGTGGCCGCAGACGCTCGGCAGGTCGCTCGCTCAAGCGTCCAGCGATCTTTTTCTGCCCGCCGCCTCCCCTGGCGCGCAGGCGTCGAAGGGATTCTTATTGCTTCTTCATCTTGACCTTCTATGTAGAGTTTACCCAAATTGGGTGTCCACTTTTTCTGGAGCAGTCCAAACCTGGCAATCTAGAGATACGCTCGCCCAAATGTGTCCTACATTCGGTCTCCCGTGATCGCGCGGAGCTGCGATCCTGTAAATTGGTTGATCTGCTTCGCAGATCTAATAGGCAACTGCCGCCTTCTAGTTGGCACTTCGTGTCTGCAAAAAAACCCGCCTCTTCCGAGCCGGGTTTAGATAGAGTTACGCTCACCCGGGTATATCCTATACCCGGCTTCCCGTCAGGTGGTCCGGAGCTTCGCTCCTCGCGAACCTCCTGTTCGCGAAAAAAGCCGGCTACTCTCGTAGCCGGCTTTTTCGAGTTGCACTGCGCGCCTGGTGGCGCGCGAGCGTAAACTATGTTAATATGGGATTAGCCTTGAGCTACCCACAGGTTGCACCAGCCGGCCGGGTTGATGGGCCCTTTAACGGCCTGGCAGCCGCCACACTGAGATCCGCCGGTAGGCTGGGTGTACAGTGCACAGTTGCTGCAGGTTTGTCCTGGCTTGCTGCTGATGTCTACGTAGCCATTCTGAGTTCGGGTTGCGATATCCGCTTCAGAAAGACCGGAAGTGTCCTCGCAGCTCAGTGCTCCGGTGTCAGATCCTTCGTCAGCAGGTTTACGGCAATACGACAGAATGGTTCCAGCGCCTGCGAAAGCAGCGCCCGCGATCAGTCCTCTTTTAATAAAGTCCTTGCGTGAATACTTATCCATAGCACTAAGAACGTCTCTTGAAAGTTCAGTGTAAAGCCCTATCTATTAAAAAAACACTAACATTCAACTGAGACTCAGTCTCACTCTTCCTCTGCGGGCGCTCGCCGCAAAGTCATTCCAGCTTGCATTCCAACTTGCATTGCGGCTACGTCTGGCGGCGGCGCTATGCGTCGCATCTTGCGCCTGCAACTCTGTTTCCGTTTTCCGCAGCAAACACAGTCCGGTTCACGGATTTCATTTCTTCTCTGGAAGTATTAGATCCGCCTTCTTGATGGGGCCGTGAAAACTACGATACACCAGGGCCTTTCTGGATTCCGATGTCGGGGAAAAGGAGCACAAAAAGGCACCCTTTTCCGGGATGGCGATGGAATGAAACGGGTTGCCGGAATACAGGCCAATGAGCGGCTCTTGACGTCGGGTGTTCCAGCGACCCACGAGCAGGTTCCACAAAGGTAGGTCCGCTTCCTCCAGCTCTATCATCCAGGGACCTTTCCATTTCTCTTCGTAGATTCTAAATAGCCAGGTATGTCCGGTGCGGTAGAATACCAGGCGTTCCTCGGGTATTCCCAATTCCAGCCCCTGTTTTCGCGCGGCGGCCGTGCGATAGAATAGAAATGCCTGTTTTAGACTATCCTTGCCCAGGCCCTCAAAACCCTTGCGAAGGGCTACGATACCCTTGCGCGAAACAGCCTGATTCAGGTTATTACTATACTGCTTTTCTATTGCGAGCTTCTGGTTCTGGCGAAGCTTCTCTTGCTGCACCAGGTATTCTTTGATCTTTTCCTGCTGATTCACCCAGGCGAACCGTTTCGAAGGATGCTTCTTGAACGCCCCGGTTCTAAGCTTCCAGTACACCTGACGCTTGACGGAATCGTTGATTCTTTCTTCGGAGATTTCGCCGGTCTGGACAGCCTTGAGCACGGCCTCGAACATTCGACGTGTGGTCGGGCCTTCCGCGGTGAGGAGTAACACATCGACGCCCGCTTTGATGGCCAGCACGGCGGATTCGCCGGTTTCATAGCGATCGGCGATGGCCTTCATTTCCATGGCATCCGTAAAGATCAATCCTTTGAAGTTAAGCTCTTTGCGAAGCAAGTTCTGCAATATTTGCGAACTCAACGTGGCGGGGTATTTCTTATCCAGAGCCGGAAATAGAATATGGGCCGTCATCAGCGCCGGCGCATTCTCTTCAATGGCTTTCTTGAAAGGGATCAATTCCTGGTTTCGTAACTCTTCCAACGTTTTAGATATGGTGGGCAGGTCGTGGTGACTGTCCACGGTAGTATCTCCGTGACCGGGAAAATGCTTGATTACAGGGATGGATCCCGCGGTTTGCACGCCTTCCATGTAGGCCAGTCCCATTTCCGTCACGGTGGATGTGTTGCTTCCATAAGAACGGGTGTTGATCACGGGATTGCTGGGGTTGTTGTTAATGTCCAGTACGGGGGCCAGTACAAGATTAAAACCAAAGTCTTTTAGCTCGGCGGCAGTGGTAAATCCAACGGCACGGGCCAGCGCCGCCTCTCCGGCCTGACCCATGGCCATGGCACCGGGAAACTGCGTGATGTGAGTCAGGCGTACAACGCGACCGCCTTCCTGGTCTATACTGATCAGAAGCGGAATGCCGGTGTGCTCAAGCGCAGACTTCTGAAGCTGGCGGTTCAATTCTTTCACCTGGCTTTCATTGCCCAGGTTAATTCCGAATAGTATCACTCCGCCGGGGCGGTATTTCTTTATTTCGGAGTCAATACCGCTTCGCATGGTTTTGCCGCTGATCCCGATGTGAATCAATTGGCCTACTTTCTCTTCCAGAGTCATGGAGGCGACGATTCTATCGGTGGCCTGTTGCAGGGCTTCTTCCGCTTCTGCATCGGCATCTACGCAGCTTGTAATGGCAACCGTGACGGCGGCCAGGAATAGTAGTGCAGTTCTTACTTTGTTCTTATACATGTGATCTTTATCCGAATTGTCTTTTTCTTGAAGTAACTCAGAGGACCGTCCGGACGTAATCCGGTAAGGTCCAGTTGTAGAATCTGTCCTTCGCTCAGGCCGCCTTCCAGGTCCAGTCTTACAGTCCGGCTGGCTTTGTACGAGCCTTTTCCATTGCAGGCATAGCAGTCCAGGTCGGAACCCAGGCAGTCCGGGCACAGGATCCGTGCCACCACCGGAACATAGATCCGTAACGGCCCGGGCATTTCCCGTTCCAGAAGCGGCAATTCCAGATCATAATCGATACGCAGATACCTGCGCCTGTCGCGACTCCGGAACTTTTTCCGTAGCAGCCCACGCTTTGCCAGGGATGCTACGGATGTGGGATATACAAATCGCTCGGCTCCTACACGGAACACCTTTTTGGTTATCTGGTTTGTAGAGTTAAGGCCGGCCTGTTTCAGGCGGTGCCGGAAGAACACCTCATCGAAACGACGCCTGGTGGATTCCTGCGAAAGGATGCGGTACGCAGTGTAGATGGAATGAAAGCGCAGGGGATCCCCGCCTTTCTTGTCGGGATGGTGGATCTTGGCCAGTTTTCGGAAAGCCCGCTGCACCTCTTCGGCGCTGGCTACAGGACTGATGCCCAGCAGGTTATAGTGATCCACAAAAACGGTGGGCATTTCACTTGATGCTCTTGGTCCGCTCGTACCGGTGGTGGTCCGCTTCAATCTTGTTACGGATCATGTAGCGAATCATACGCTCGGTGTCGCGCATGGATTGCAGATAGCTTCTGAGAATGTCCAGGCGGTCATCTACTCTTCGCAAATAGACTATCGTGACTTCCTTCTTCCCCTGTCCGGATTCTACCAGCTCCTTGTGGTCCTGGATGGAGGATTGATCCGGCCCAGGCAGTCGGAATTGGGTAACCAGGCCTCGTCCCGAGTCGAGGATCTCTTCTACTGTAATAGAAATAGGGACATTTAGCGCGTTGCTCTCGGCGGCCTGGATCATGGAATCCGCGGACATGGTCTTCTTAATAATATAGATACCTCGAACCCTGGCCTGTCTCCTAAAAAGCTCAAAGCGGGCGGCCCGGTCTGCCTCCCATTCTATGGTAGCTCTTTCGTTCAGGAAATAACGATTCTCAATGCTTCCGGCAGTACCCATGTATGTAGCGGCGGTATAGATTACCGACTTGCCGTCCTGAATGCGGCCCAGGACTTCCAGGTCATTTTTCATTGCGGAAATGGACTTTTCCACCTCGGCGATTTGCCGTATAAGGCTTCGGATTTGTTTCTTTTCGGCTTCGTTAGGTACTTCCAGTTCGGTGAGTGAAGGGGCCCCGTTTCCTGGATTCTGCTCTGCACGATTTTCATGCTGCGGCGCAAAGAGCAGCGCCGCCAGTAGCATGACTCCTGGAAGTTTGCTGTTTCCCATCATAGTTACCATATTTGCGAAAGCCACCCTGTCTTTCAATATCGGTCTTTTTTCCAATTTTTCATTGAATTCTTTGTGGCCCCCTGTACTCTGTTGCCCTGGACTCTGTTATATGGAAATCAGTGTAAAGAAAAACGAGAATCAGATTCTGTTCGAATTGGAGGGAAGTCTGGACATCTACACTTCCCTGGATCTCAAATCTTCCCTGGAAGAGAACGTTAAGGAAAACAACCCCGACGTTGTCATTGACCTGGACAAGCTCACCTACATTGATTCCAGCGGAATCGGAATCCTGATCAAGGCTTTGAACTACATCCAGGGCCTGAACGGGAAGTTATGTGTGGCTAACCTGAAACCCGCCATCGAAAAAGTCTTCAAGGTTAGCGGACTGACTTCCTACTTTGAAATCCTTTCGGCTGACGAATTCAAATCCCGCTACTCTTTCTAAGAAAGGTCGCAATGGCCGTGGCGCGGCGCCTGTGTGCGTCCGCATCTAGTTTTGCGGCGGGACTTCGCTCAGGAAGGCATCCCAGACAGCCAGAAGCTGGTTTCCCGGCCCCGGTCTCAGTTCTACCCTGATCTTTCGGTCAGGCATGAGTTCCCGAGTTACGGGAACAATTAGCGGAGATGCGGGTTGTGAACCGGCGCCGAAGACCTGGGTGCTTACCTTTTGATCGTTAATGTATATCTCCAGAAACTGGACCGGCAGTTCCGTGTTCTCTTGCAGTCGTATCTCATGAGTGGATGGATAGCAATGCGGTTCTAGCGGCCTGTTGCGAGTGCCTTGCTTGCGAAAAGAAACAAAGTCAATGTAGAGATAAACCCGTCCTTCGCCGGCAGCAAACAGATCAAAACGGGAACCGGAGGATGAAATGACTTCGGCTTCCGAGTCGGCCAGCTCGCGTAGAGGGCAATCCGGGGCGATTTCCAGGCCCCTCTGAGATGCCCAGATTTCCAGCTCGCGGCCGGTTATGAATTTGCCCATAATCTCCTCTTGACCAAAGTCCGTTTCTACGGGAAAGGCCGACTTGCTTTCGGCCAGCGCCGAAAACCTGGGAACCGTAAGAACGGCCAGTATGGCCAGAGTTGCCAGTAATGGAAAAACAAGGCCGATTCGAATCATCCCGGATCGATTTCGGACATGGGGCAAAGGGCATTGCATGATTTGATTATCGGCACCCTTTTGCGGTTGAGGCCGGTGATTATCGCCTGGAACCGATTGCATCGGCGCGCTGCCGGAGCATTGCCAGAGCGCTGCCAGAGCAGTGGCGCCTGACCAGGCAGACCGTTTCGCGCGGTCTGGCGAGGCCGCCCTAGAAAAACGGATTTGTATGCTTTTCCTCGTAGATGCGGGTGAAGCCTCCGTGGCCCGGAATCACCGCGGTTCCATCGTCCAGCGAGAATAGCCGGCCCTTGATGCTTTTGATGATGGCATCGGAATCCCCGCCGGGTAGGTCCGTTCGGCCAATGCCCCCCGCAAAAAGTGTATCCCCGGAAAAGACCAGGCCTTCCACGCTGAAGCAACAGGAGCCCGGGGTGTGGCCGGGGGTATGTAGAACTCGCAGCTTTTGCTGGCCAAAGTCCAATTCCATGCCGTCTTCCAGATCCAGGTTGATGTCTTCTTTTGCTTCCATTGGGGGCAGGCCGAACCATCCGCATTGCATGGCCAGGTTTCGGTAAAGGAAACTATCGCCTTTGTGGAGCCCTACGTGAATCTGCTTTTCTGGATCGTTCTCCTTAAGGCCGCTGGCCACTCCATGGGTGCCCAGGCAATGGTCGAAGTGGGCATGGGTATGAATGATCTGCGAAACCTGCAGGCCCCGGTCTGTAAGCACCTTCAGGATCTTTTCCTCTTCGCCGCCCGGATCCACTACAATGGCCTCTTTACTGTGTTTGCATTCTATAATAGAGCAATTGCATCCCAGGGGCCAGACCGGGAAAGAGGTCACGGTTGCGTTTTCCAGTTCGATTACATTTGCCTGCACACTTCAAGAATTCTGTAAAAACTGCCTGCGACAAGCGTTTTAGGATTTACTAATTCTGGAGTCCCTGCACAATCCTGGTATGAAAAGCCGAACCGAATCGAGAATCTGGAAATCCAGAGTCGCGGCTGTGACCCTGCTTTGTGCCCTTGGTCTGGCGCTGGCCGGTTGCTATAACAATGTTCGCGGGCCCGGACCTACAAATGGTATAACAACCTTTCAGCTGGATTCGGACGATTATCAGATTCTGGGCACAGTGGAAGCGGAAGGCACCATCTACAGTATTCTGGGACTGTTCAACTATGGCGGTCAGGGTTTTTCTGCATTACGCGAAAAGGCCCTTAAAATGGGCGGCGATGACGTAATCAACGTCCAGACCGACCTGGAAGTATTTGGCGTACTGTTTTTCGTCTACAATGAGTTTCGCTGGAAGGCTACCGGCACCGTGATTCGCTATCGTTCGGGAGTGCGTGCCGCTGAGTAGAGGTTTGCGTGGCGGAGTAGGGGTCTTCGTCGCGGAAGAGCGCTGCTTGCCTGGTAGGATACGCAGGCTCAGAATCTGAATAAATCAGAACGCCTCGTTTTGGCCTCGCCTAGCCTAGCCTAGCCTAGCCTAGCCTAGCCTCGGTTCGGTAGGGCCCATTCATACTTTCCGGCGGGCGCCGGGCCAGCATTAGTGTTGACTGCCGCCGGTTAAAGGGCGGCGATAGGGAGTGAAATCGCTCCTTGCGCTAATCGCAATACTTCTCATCCCACTGTTCACGCCCGGCCCTGGATGTGGCGGCCGAGAAAAGGTCTCCCTTGAAGCGGGCTTATTTCTTGCGTCTCTGTATCCCCCGGCTCAGGTCCGAATCACAAATCAAAGCGGCGCCGATGCATCCTATTCCGTTTACTCCGGGGCCGGTTGCTGGCGAGAGGTACTTCAGTCCTACCAGGCGACCAATGCTCAGACTACGGAGTACAAAGAAATCAATGTGGCCGCGGCGCTTTCCATTTCCCGCAATGGTTCCGCCTGCAGTGCCGAGCTTTATCTGACTGGCGGTTCTGAGATCACGATCACGGATGATGGCGCCAATTACACTCCTGTTTATTCCTCCAATTAGGATTGGCTGTGTCGCTTACTGTATTTTTTTCTGGAGACGGCTCCGATGGTAGTCCGGAGGCCTATCGAAAGCCTATCGACAATCAAGATCCTGCTTCTACTTTCGCGGGTCGTCGACTGCCGGTCCATAGCGATTGATCCATCAATTCGTCGGTATGGATATTTCCCAGGGCTGCCAGAAGGGAATGCTTGATTTGCGGACTGGTCTTTTCCATGTCGGCCAGCATCTGCTCCATCTGCTTGCGGCGTGCGCCTTCCTGCGAACCGCAAAGGTTACAGGGAAGCACCGTCCATCCCATCTGCGACACGAACTCTTTGATATCGTCTTCGGAAACCGATGCCAGGGGACGAATAACATGAAGATCCCCTTCTTCGATTCTGTACACCGGCGGCATGCTTCCCAGCTTTCCGTTAAAGAATGCATTCATCAGAAATGTACTGAGCAGATCTTCCCGGTGATGCCCCAGCGCGATGCGATTGCAACCAAGCTCTCGAGCCAATCTGTACAGAATACCTCTTCGCATGCGGCTACAAACCGCGCAGTAGGTCTTTCCCTCCGGCGTGAGTTCCAGCACTGTGGAGTAGGTGTCCTGATACTCTATGTGCAAATCCAGGCCAAAGGACTCCACCAACTCCTTGAGTGCGGCGGGCTCATGCCCCGGTTGTCCCTGGTCCAGATGCACCGGAACCAGATCGAACTGTACCGGGGCTTTCTTCTGGAATTCCAGCAGAATATATAGAAGAAAAAGACTGTCTTTGCCGCCGCTCATAGCGACCAGGATCCGGTCTCCCGCTTCGATCAGATTGTATTGGTGGATGGCGCGTCCTACCTGCCGATTCATTCCTGCAAACAGACTGTCCGGGGTTTTCTGGCTCATGGTGTCAGACCGCTAAACACACCAATTTGAGCCATTTTTTTCTTTTCTGGACTTTAAATTCATTCGGGCCTGCGGGATTGACTTGCAGGATAGCTCCCGGCTTGTTGAAATGGGAATCATGTCTGTGCTGGACCAGCTTAAGCGGGTTACTCTGGAGAAATATCCCCAGAATCATGTGATTTTCCAGGAAGGGGAAACTGCCGGAGACAGCATGTACTTCGTTTTTGAGGGCATCATCGGTATTTTCCGCGGCGAGGGCGCTGAAGAAAGACAGATTAACTCCATTGGCCCTGGCAAGTTCTTTGGCGAAATGGCATTGATTCGATCCCAGCCCAGGATGGCCACAGCCCGTGTAGTCAGTCCGGAAGCCAAGGTTGGCGTCATCAATAAGTCGATTCTGTATAAGCTTTCCGGGTCCAGCCCACAGTTTCTGTTCTATCTGCTCAGGCATGCTGTGGATCGTCTCATCAAATCGGAAGACACCTTGCAGAAGCTCACCGAGGAATTGGACGTGGAGAAAGGGCGCAGGGGGATTAGCTAATGTCCCTGAACATCTTCGAGTACGTGAATAACCTGGCCACCGCCTGGTACAAACAGGGAGAGGCCATCTTTACTCAGGGCGAAGACTCGGACGGAAAGATGTATTTTGTATCCGAAGGCGAACTGAGCGTATCGCGACAAATCGAAGGCGCGGATTACACCATCGCCACTCTTGGTCCCGGAGCATTCTTTGGCGAAATGGCCATATTGAACCGCAACCCCCGTTCGGCCACTATTCGCGTGGTTAGCAAGCATGCGAAGCTGGGTTATATTGACGAGCCCATGTTTCTGCGAATATCCCGGAACGATCCGGTATTTCCCTTCTCGCTACTAAAGCTGATTCTGGAAAGAACTGCCGAAGTTGAAGATGCCATCGCGGATACCCGCCACAAGTTACATGAGATGAAATCCGGCGGAAGCAGCGACCCGTTCTCCATGACTTGATTGCTGCCCTGGGCTCGCCGATACCACAGGCGCATGATATTGGATACCCGAATCAATACTCCCATTGCATAGACGATTCCGCCATATTCTAACATCGGTTTCGTCGCTTGATCTTTCCTGAATGCACGGGCCGGGCCCCTCCATCTGCGATGTTCCCTTTTCGGAACCTGCATCATCTATGGATGACAGCGCCCATCCCAACAAACCACTTCGTCCTATCAAAAGGATCCCGGCCTACTTCAGGCTCAAGGGAGTGGACTCAAGCCAGACTGCGGATTACCGCCTTCGATGCTGAGTTCCGAGGCCCGCCGTGATAAACAGAACCGTGCCTGGCTCCCTAACGTTGGCAGTGTGCCACACTCCGGGTTCATTGATGGCATATTCCCCTGGACCAAGTTCGATCGTGACCATGTCTCCGTCCAATTCCTGAATCAGTTCCATTCTGCCGCTTATGCAATAGACCACCTCGCATCCTTCGGGATGCATTTCCCAGCTATCCCAATCGGCATCGAAGGAGTGTTCCGCCACAAGCCGACCTTCGATGCCATCGCTTTCGCGGCGCTGAATATAGCTTTCGTACCATTCGATGCCGGTAATGGGGCTTTCCACTTCGGCTCGGGCCCCCAGGCCCAGATGGATGGGTTTGTCTGATAGTTTAAAAGGAACTGGTTTCATGGTTTACTCCCCTGGTTTTTCGCGGTCCCGTGTCCCGGGCCGCCGGTCCTGATAGACTCTTACGGACAGGAAGGGCTGGAGGAACCACTTCCGGCCGCCTTTTCGGAGTATATTGTATTTCAATAGATACGTTGAATTACAAGCGGAATAGGCTGGTCCAAACGGCAGGAATTCACTCCAGGAATTCACTCTATGTGTAGAAGAGCATTGCAAATCACGTCGTCAATAATGCTGTAAGGAATCCTCGAACACACCGGGGATAGTGGCGAAGACAATCAAGAGAGGTGCCTGAAATTGAATCATTCGCAGAACCAGGAAAGCCCATTTTTCGATGCGGACAGGATTCTGGAAAACGATCTTGGTTTCGTAATTCGGGATCGGTTCCCGGTAAGCCCGGGTCACAGCCTGGTCGTCAGCAAACGCGTAGTGTCCCGATACGATGCTCTAAACCGCGAAGAAAAAGCCGCCCTCTGGGATCTGGTGGACCTTACCCTGGAGAACCTCAAGGCGGAGCTCGGCGCTACAGACTTTAATATCGGCATCAACATGGGGCCGGCCGCCGGGCAAACGGTATGGCATGTGCACATTCATGTGATTCCGCGAAACGTGGGCGATGCTCACGATCCCCGGGGCGGGGTGCGAGGAGTTATCGCGGAAAAACAGAAGTATTGAGGGATTGCCGCGGTTCGATTGCGGTCGGCCAACGGCGTCCTCGGTGGACTTTGCCGGTCGGATACGGATTGGGAGATCTCCTAAAACTTCTTCAGCGTTAGTACCAGATAGCATCGACCCATGTACTTTCTTCCCCGGCGGTCCTGCAGAAAGAAGATGAGTATGTACTGTCTGTACTGGCTTAGATCGATGGGGACGATCTTATGATTGAGGTTTTCTGGCGGTTCCAACGTCAGGTCATAGCCTGCATCACGCAGTTCCTGGATGATGGCGCTGGCGATCTGATTCGAGAACTCAAGCAGAACGGAATCTGCCATACCCTTTTCGCTCAGATTAACGCCAAATCGTTCAAAGATAACGGGAAGCATCTTCAGTTTGGTGTAGCCATCCATGCATAGATAGAGCTTCCCCTCGACATCGCCTCCGAAGCCAATCCCGGATACCGATTCGTAGCAAAGGCCTTCATTCCTGGATGGTCCGTACGCTTCACGGACCGCATGCAGCTGAATGCTTTGTTGAATAAACTCGGTGAATCCGCGCGCCAGTGTAATGACGATTTTTTCGTCCAGCAATGGATCCATGGGATTAAAAAGAGGAAGGAATTGCTCGAGGGGGGACTTGAACCCCCACAGGATTGCTCCCACAAGCACCTCAAGCTTGCGTGTCTACCAATTCCACCACCCGAGCCTGAGCATAGAATTTTTGCGGGCTCCGTGCGGTCGAGTAAAAACCCCGGGAACCGCTGGACAATTCAGGGCCCGTGGCAGGGATGCAATATGGCTTCGAAAAAGGAACGCACCGCAAAGAAATCCGCAGCTGCAAGTAGGAAGAAGGTGGCTCTACCTCCCGAAGTCCAGAAGTCGGTGGACGCCGGAGACTTGATGGTTTCCGTTTCCGGGATCCGGGGTACCTTGCCCGGTGGATTCAGACCGGATCATCTCAGCGCCTTCATTCAGTCCTATGCTGCCATAACGGGAAAGACAGTGGTAATGGGCAATGATGCCCGTCCTTCCGGCGATGCATTGCGACAGCTTATTACAGGCATTCTTACTCTTTCCGGAAAACAGATACTGGATACGGGCCTGGCGCCCACGCCCACTGTGAAGGCTGTGGTAAATCAAAAGAAAGCTGATGCCGGCATTATCGTCACAGCATCGCACAACCCCATCGAATGGAATGGGCTGAAGTTTCTCAAGAAGGAAGGCTACTTCTTTGGATCCATGGAACTGGAGGCCTGGAAGGATGCGCTCCAGAAGAAACTGGATCCAACGGTTTCTCCTAAGAAGCTTGGGAGTATCTCGGCCGTGGACGGGGTATCGCTCCATATTGAAGCAATACTCAAGCGCATTCCCAACGTAGCTCAGATCAGAAAGCAAAAATACAAAGTCGCTGTGGATGCGGTAAATGGCGCGGGCCGCGAAGCCCTGCCTGCCCTTCTGGAAGCCCTGGGATGCAAGGTAATCAAACTCAATTGCGAACACCGCTACGGTTTTTCCCGCCCTCCGGAGCCCACTCCGGCGGCCCTGAAGGAATTCGGGCATCTCTGCCAGAGCGAAAAGGTCTCGGCCGGTTTCGCCCTTGATCCAGATGCCGATCGACTGGTGCCGGGAACAGCTATTGCCGGAGCCATCAACGAAGAGTTCACTTTGCCGCTGGCACTTATGGGGTATGTGCAGAGCATTCGAGGCGCTCAATCCGGCGCGGGTTCTGCGGGGATCGGGAAGAGTTCTCGTAATTCTGCGGATGATGGTGGGGCCAGGCGGGGCAGCGGGTCGGCAAAGAAGAGCGCCGGATCGGCAAAGAAAGGCGTGGTGGTGAACCTGTCTTCGTCATTACTAACCGGGCTGGTGGCTCAGGAAGCGGGGTTGCCGTTTTCCAGGTCTGCAGTGGGCGAAGCCAATGTAGTAGAAGCCATGCTGGCAAGCAAAGCGGTGTTCGGCGGCGAAGGAAACGGAGGAGTGATTGATCCGGCGCTTCCTTCTTTTGGTCGGGATTCTCTGGCCGGCGCCGCCTGGATACTCTCGGCTATGGCTCAGTTCAATATGAAGAGTCTGGATGGAATGCTGCAGCATCTTCCCATGATCCACATGCGAAAAGAGAAAATCGAAATGAAACCTCAGCGCATCCCCGAGGCTTTTCGCAAGCTAAAGAAATCCCTGGGAAACCGGGCCACTGTGGACGAAAGGGATGGGTTCTGGCTGGGCTTTTCGGAAGGTTGGCTGCATCTGAGGGCCAGCAATACCGAGCCAGTTGTGCGACTCATTGTGGAAGGCCGCAATGCCACGGATCTAGAGGTTCTGCATCAGGCGGCGCGAAAAGCCCTGGGACTGAAATCGAAATAGTCCCGGCCCCGTTTCCGGGATGACTTTTTTGGGCCCCGATATATGAATCGGCACCAGAGGGTAAGCAATTGCAGATCAATCCATATCTGAACTTTCCAGGAAACACCGATCTGAACTTTCCAGGAAACACCGAAGAGGCATTCGAATTCTACCGCACTGTTTTTGGCGGCGAATTCAGCGATGTAATGCGATTCAAAGATATGCCAGCAGATGACGAAATGTCTCTGCCTCCGGAAGATCTGAACAAGATCATGCATATCTCGTTACCAGTAGGCTCATTCATCTTGATGGGCACCGATATGCTGGAATCCATGGGACAGAAATGGCAGCCCGGCAATAATCAATACATTTGTCTGTCTCCGGATGATCCGGAGGAAGCCCGACGGATTTTTTCGACGCTATCTCGCGGCGGAGAAATTGAGATGGAGCTCCAGGAGATGTTCTGGAACAGTCTGTTTGGTAGCTTTAGAGATCGCTTCGGTATCAACTGGATGATCGACTGTGCCCTTTAACTTTCCGGGTCCAGGGCACGCAATGCTCGGAGGATTCTTCCAGAGGCAGCCCCTTACGCCAGGGCCCCGGGCCATACTGTCGGATCGCATCCAGGGAGCGGCCCATGCGCCCGGGGTCTTTTCATGCGAAAAGCGGAAATAGCCGGATCGGCGCTACGAAGTCAATTGGCTGGCGGAACCGATTGCGAAGTAACCATCGGCTGCGAAATCCATCGGCTAACAGATTGGCTGCCGGCACTGTATCCAAAAGGTCACAGTGTGGCCCCGGCCTTACACAAATAATGTATAGCGGATTCTAGAGAATTCTGGCCAGCTTTCCTACTTGCTCCAAAACCCGCCGGGCAAAATCTGCCAGGCATGTGTGGAATCGTAGCTTATGCGGGCCCAAAATCAGTGCACTCGGTGCTTCTGGTAGGTCTTACCCGACTGGAATATCGCGGGTATGATTCGGCGGGCATCGCCACTATTGATAAAGGCGAGCTGGAAGTCCGAAAAGAGAAGGGCAAGATCAAAGAACTGGAAGATCTGCTCAAACTCTATCCAATCGACGGTCCGGCCGGCATCGGGCATACTCGCTGGGCCACCCATGGACAGCCCAGCAAAGGAAATGCCCATCCGCACACAGACTGCAAGAAGAAGATGGCTCTGGTTCACAACGGAATCATCGAAAACCATCACATTCTCAGAAATGAGCTAATATCCAAAGGGCATTTGTTCCACACCGATACCGACACCGAAGTCATTCCCCATCTTATAGAAGAAGAACTGAAGCAGACCGGAGATCTAAAGGAAGCGATTCGGAAGGCAGTGGTCCGATTGGAAGGCCGCTACTCCTTTTGTCTGGTGCATGATGATTATCCGGATCAGGTATTTTTTGCGCGGGACGGTTCTCCCCTGGTCTTCGGGCAAGGTTCCGGCGAAACCTTCCTGGCCAGCGACATTCTGGCCGTCATTCCCCAGGCAAAGTATCAATACATCATCGAGAATGGCCAATGGGGCTATATCGACAAAGACGGTATGCATTTATTCGATGCGGACGGCTCCCAGGTAGAATTCGAAACAACGAAGATCACCATGCAGGTGAGCGAACTGGACAAGGGCGGCTATGAGCACTTCATGCTCAAGGAAATCTATGAGCAGCCTGACATGCTCCGTCGCATCATCGAACGGCGCATGGATGAAAAGGGAAAGATTCGATTCGATGAAATGGAAATGTCCAACGACTTTTTCGGCAGGGTCGGGCGAATACTGGTTACATCGGCCGGTACATCCTGGCATGCCGGGATGGTGGGAAAGATCTATCTGGAGCGATTCGCCCGGGTTGCTACAGAGGTGGACATCTCTTCGGAGTTTCGCTACCGAAACCCCATTGCGGAAGGGGACACCCTGGTTATGGCCATCTCCCAGAGCGGAGAAACGGCGGATACCCTGGCCGGCGTTCACGAAGCCAAAGCCAAATTCTGTAGAGTCCTTTCGCTGGTGAATCGAACAGAATCCACAATTGCCCATGAATCCGATGCTCATATAGATCTAATGGCCGGGCCAGAGATCGGCGTAGCCTCAACCAAAGCCTACACAGCGCAGATCATGCATCTGCTGTTTTTCTCGCTAATGATGTCCGGCGTTCGCTGGCTTACAGAAAAGGAAGACCGGCAGGGCATGTTTCAAGAGATTCGCATGATACCTGCGAAGATTGAGGCTATCCTGGAAAAGGCCGACGAAATCAAAGAGATGGCCAAGCAGTTTCGCACAACCAAGGACTTTGTATTTCTGGGAAGGCACTTCAATCACCCCACGGCTCTGGAAGGAGCGCTTAAGCTCAAAGAGGTTTCGTATATTCATGCTTCGGGCTATGCTGGCGGCGAGTTCAAACACGGGCCCATCGCTTTGATCACCGACGAGGTGCCAGTGGTTTGTCTGGCCCCCAAAACGGAGATCTACGAAAAAATGGTCTCCAACATCGAAGAGGTTCGTTCCAGAAAGGGCAAGATTCTCTCCATTGTTACCGAAGGCGATGAGACAGTGCCGGCCATGTCAGATTTCTGCTTTACCATCCCGGACTGTCCCGATTACCTTACTCCCATCCTATCGGTTATTCCGCTGCAGCTTCTGGCATACTACGTCGCTCTGGAACGAGGATGTGAGCCGGACCAGCCCAGAAACCTGGCCAAATCTGTCACTGTGGAGTAACCGGGATCGCAAGATTCCGTATGCCAGATAATCCGGACATTTTATTGATTGAGCGGGGGCTGCTTGAGCATCGTCCCCTTAGCCGATTCCGCAGCATTTTTCGGTATCGTACCGGCCTTTTGAGCGAATGGGAAAGGATTCGCCTGGAGTTCCCAACAAGTCGCCTGCTATACTATCATCCCGATGCGGAACTGGAGGGCCTTTTCTCAAGGACCCTGGGGGCTACACCGCTTCAAAGCCTATCTCCCGGAGATCCGTTGCACCTGGCTGCGTCTGATCGCGGTCGACCGGAGCAGGAAATACAGCAACTCTCGCAGAAATCCGGAATAGAGATCAAAACCTCGTCCAGGTTGTCCCTTTTTCGTGTACTGGATGACATTTCCGGTCTGATTCAGGAAGACCTGGATTTGATTCGCCAATCGCAGCAAGCCGACACGGATTCCAGATCTGGCAAGGTGTCCGATATTGAAAGCGCTCGCTGGCAATGGCTGTCCGGGCCCTATCATTCATTGGAAGGCGTGCAGGTGCTGGGCAATCCAGGCAACCTGATGGTGCATCCTACTTGCGAAATCGGTCCCGCCGTGGTGCTGGATGTAAGGGAAGGGCCCGTTATTCTCGACGAAGATGTAAGAATCAGTCCGTTTTCTTTCATTGAGGGGCCACTGTATGCAGGTCCCGGTTGTAGACTGGATAATCTGCGGCTTACCGGCGGAAACCTTCTGGGGGCCGGTTGCCGGCTGGGCGGCGAAATCGAAAACTGCATCATTGGCGACTTCACAAACAAGCACCACGAAGGATTTCTGGGTCATAGCATCCTTGGAAGCTGGATCAACCTGGGGGCGCTGAGTACTACCTCGGACCTGAAGAACAATTACGGTGAAATTCGCCTCAAGCTTCCGGTGGATCAGTTCCCTGACTATGACAGCGAAATCGTAGAGGTCTCCACCGGGCGAATCAAGTTCGGTTCCATACTGGGAGACTGCGTGAAGACCGCCATTGGAACCATGGTCAACACGGGAACGGTGCTGGATGCCGGCAGTAACGTTTTCGGAGGTCATCCGCCCAAGTACCTGTACCCTTTATCCTGGGGCCTCAGCGGCAGACGGTATCAGACCGATCGTTTCCTCGCGGACTGCGAAAAGATTTTTGCTCGTCGAAATCAAAGCGTAGAATCAGAGATGCCAACTCTAGTGCATCGACTGGTTTCCGGTAATAGCCCGGAGAGTATGGATTTCCTGGGCGATGGGATCTAGTTACACGAATCAAGGCCCCGTGGACGGAACTGGAGCAATGTCATGGCAAAGAAAAAAGAAAACATTTCATTCGAAGAAGCGCTACAACAACTGGAAGAGATTACCCGAAGTCTGGAAAGTGGCGAATTAACTCTGGACGACTCTATCCAGGCCTACGAAAAGGGAATGGAGCTCAAAAAGATCTGTACCTCTATCCTCGAAAGCGCCGAGAAGAAACTCGAATACATCAAAAAGCAGGAAGATGGATCGGTTTCTGTAGAACCTATTCCGGAAAAAGAGCAGGACGCACTCTTCTGATTTCCTGTATTCTTTTCGCGATCCTCTGTCCCCAACCCTATGAGCGCAGAAAACTCTGATTCCACAGATGATGACCTGTCCAATTCTGGCGAATCGACCCTATCCACAGACAAAGAACCGGTCAGCCCCGGCCATAACCCGACGTTTTCGGGCCTTCCCGGTCAGGTAGTGGAGCTTGTAGTTGAAAAATGGGTCCAGAATGGTCTTGGGATTTCGCACAAAGAAAACCATATCTTTTTTGTGCACGGGGCCTTACCCGGCGAAACGGTTCGCGCCAGGGTAGTCAAGGTTCGATCGGCGCATAGTTTTGCGGTTGTCGAAGAAGTTCTGGAAGCTTCCTCCGAAAGACAGATCAGCGAATGTCCTGTATTTCCGGCCTGCGGCGGCTGCAGCTACAGACACATCAGTTATGATAGGGAAGTGGAGCTAAAACTTTCTCTTCTGAAAGAACACAAATTCCTGTCCGAACATCTGGACCGACTCCAGGCCCATACAGGTCCGCGAAACGGTTACCGAAACCAGGTGAGGCTGCACGAAAGCTCCGGGAGCCGCGGCTTCTTCGGACTGCACACAAACGAAGTTGTGGCTTTACCCGAACAGGGGTGTCTGAACCTTTCCAGCTCGCTAAACGAACGTATTTTTTCTTCGAAGGATCTGGAGCTTCGCGATGATTCGCTTTCCAGTAATAGTATTTCTCTTCCCGGCCTGGATTTCGCCTGGCGCTTTCCGGAAAAGGGATTCGTACAGGCAAACCGCTATCTGATTGCTCCCTGGCTGGAAATCATCGGGGAACTGTGTCGGGATCTATTTAGCAAACTGGACTACGCCGACGAAAAAGCGGACTCCGCCGCCGAAAAAGTGAAGTCCAGGAACGGAGAAGCGAATTCTGCCGGCAGGTCCGGCACGGGCGTCGCAACCTATCCTTCCCGGGTATTCGAGCTTTTCGCCGGCGCCGGCCTCATCGGTGGATTCCTTTTGCTGTCTGCTACGAAGGATGGTCGAAGCAAAGAGTTGGATTACCTGGGCGCCGAAAGCCACGGACCTTCTATTGATCGCGGCAAAGCCAACTTTCGCGCTGCGGGGCTGAAAGGACGGTTCCTTTCGGCGGACCTCTACAGGGGAAATGTAGCAGAATTTCTAAAGAGCCGATTTCCGGCGCCTGATTCGAAGTCCTTGCTGGTTGTGAATCCGCCCAGGGCCGGATTGAAGCAAAACCTCTGCAAGTGGATCCACGAGTCCGGCTTCAAACGATTGATCTATTCTTCCTGTAATCCGCAAACCCTTGATCGGGATCTAGGTATGCTTCAAAGGGATGGTTTCCGTGTTCGATCCATTCACTGGTTGGACTTCTTTCCGGGCACTCCCCACAGCGAGATGGTGCTTTCGCTGGAGCGTACATAATTCGCTTGCTTCCCAGAAGGCCACCGGCAGCCTTTCCGGGTGCGCCGGAGTTTCGAACAGCAAGTGAATTTTGTCTGCGCCCGCAAAAAAGCGGTGTCTTTCCTTTGTCTGTTGCTCCTGACTTTGCTTGCACCACTATCTTTGAGTTGCCGCTTCTGGGAAGCCTCGCCAGTGGTTTACAAGCGATACGCTCTCTACAACCTGGACGAAGAGGGCTACCTCGCCCGGGATCTGGTGCAGACCAAAGCCACCGCCCAATCGACTGCGGATTCCGGAAAGCTCCAGCGGGATCGAATCTGTGCCAGCAAGGCTCTGGAAAAAGCACAGTTCAGGATGGCCCGCATCTTTCTTCATACCAGTCTGGAAATCCCTCCGGTACCGGTGACCGGAAATCGGGCCAGTTTCGATCAGGATTATCCGGTGCGGTTTTCGGACCGGGACCTGTTTCTGGCTACCATTGACTTTGCGCCCATTCTACAGAAAGGCTACATTGCTTTACAGGATACCAGCGATGGCAATGCTTGCACTGTAGTCTTTCGAATACAACAAACCGATCTAATAGACGAGGTGGAATCCATCCGGCTGAGCTTTGATCCCGAAAGCTATGAGCCTGGCTGGAAGAGACAGCCATCAACCACAGACAAATCAGACTCCGACTCGTCCACATTGCTTCCATGAAGTTCCTGAAAACATCCATCTTGATATCACTTTGCACTTTCATGGTGATGTGCTCTTCCACGGAAGACACACTGCGGGAATTGCAGGAGACTCCGCCAGAATTTAAGCGTTCGGGCATGATTTCCAGCAATACCTATCAGGTCTATATGCAGATTTTTGCCACCAGCCGTCAGGAAGCGCAGGTTAACGGATTAAAAAAGGGCAGGGTTCGCGCCATGGAACTGATTACCCGGGAACCATTTCTGCCCAGATATCCCAGCTACCAGGGTAAGGTAAGACTGGAGGCAATTATTAACAATTATGGGCGCGTGGTAAGAGTGGACCCAATAAACGATGAGTACTGGGGCGTAGTGTTTCAGGTGCACAAGATCGGTTTGCGCGAAGAATTTAGACGAATCTGGTAGGTACACATGTCCGAAGTTAGAACAAGGTTTGCTCCATCCCCCAGCGGTTTTTTGCACATTGGCGGCGCCCGAACCGCGCTCTTCAACTATCTCTATGCGAAAGCATGCGGAGGCTCATTTGTGCTTCGCGTCGAGGACACGGATCAGGAGCGGTCGACGAAGGAATCGGAAGATATTATTCTCGATTCTCTGGACTGGCTTGGGATCAAGGCTGACGAAGGAGTGCGCGAAGGCGGCCCATACGGTCCTTACCGGCAGTCAGATCGCCTGGACCGATACAGCGGCTATACGGAAGGCTTGATCGCAAAAGGGTTTGCCTATCCATGCTTTTGCACCAGCGAAGAATTAGAGCAGAAGCAAAGCCGATCCAAAATGCTGGGAGTACCTCACGTCTACGATGGCAAGTGTCGCAACCTGTCAGAAGATGAAATACAGACCAGGAAGGAGGCGGGGGAACCCTACGCAATCCGTTTCAAAGTAGATCCTTCCGAAATCGTGGTCGACGACGTAGTTCAGGGCCGTGTCAAGTTCGACGCCAGGCTAATCGGCGATTTTATCATCGTAAAGTCCGATGGATTCCCTTCATACAACTATGCAGTGGTGATCGACGATCATGAGATGAAAATCAGCCATGTGATTCGCGGCGTCGGCCATCTTTCCAACACTCCCCGTCAGATCCTGATTCATCAGGCCCTGGGATTCGAGCTGCCTGTCTATGCCCACATCTCCGAAATTGTTGGTACAGATCGTAAGAAATTATCCAAGCGACGAGGAGCCACCTCGGTGTTGCTCTTCCGCGATCTGGGCTATCTGTCCGAAGGTCTGGTAAATTATATGGCCCTTCTTGGCTGGTATCCGGAAGATGCAGTGGAGTTTTTACCGGATGGAGGACTGGCGAAAAAGTTCGACATAGCCCGTTGCTCCAAAAGTCCGGCCATGTTCGACTTCTTCGAAACAGACAAATCAGAAGCGGAGTTCGATCCTTTGTCCATGGAAAGGTCCGAGCTGAATAAATGGATCAACCAGAAGAGTAAGCTGAATTGGCTCAATCAGAAGTATATTCGTCATTACGAGCTTCCTACTTTATACGAATTGTCCCGGCCCTTTCTGGAAAAGGATTCCGAAGTAGCCAGGCTGATTCAGCAGGACGAAGAGCTTCTGATCAAAGCGTTGGGCTCCATACGCGAGTACATGACAACCCTTGACGATGCCGGGCCGTACATTCTTGAGATCTTTCGTAAGAACGTGGAGCCGGAAAGCGATGAAGCGGCGGCCGTGCTTTCGGCAGAAGGCGCCACAGATGTTGTAAACGCCTTCAAGAAGGAATTACAGTCCGGCAATCCGGAGATCCCGGATGACTATGCGGCGATGATGAAAGCGGCGGGCAAAGCGGCTGGAGCCAAGGGCCGGGGCCTCTTTATGCCTATTCGTGTGGCCACTACCGGTAAGATGCATGGACTTGAATTGCCTATTCTATTTTCGCTTCTGGGCAAACAGACTCTGCTGGAGCGGATTGAAGGGGTGATGTCCAACGTAAGCTAGACTCGGGGTTAATCCCAGCGTTAGCGCGATGGAGCCAGAATCGCATTCGTCTCTGTGGCGGCCAATGGCCAGAGGTGCGTTGCGGCTGGAAAGCAGGATTGGTAATCATGCAGGTGGAAAAAAGCGCATTCATGAAAAAGCAGGATCAGCGTACCCAACAGGATCAGTAGATTCAGGCAGGATAAGTTAAGAATCGGTCAGGGCCCGGGGGCCGTATGGCCAACAGAGGAAGAGAGAAATGAGCGGAGCAATCATCAAAGAACACGGCGACGTTGTAGAGCTATGCATGGATTTTAACGAGCAAAATGCCATGGATGGGGATAGCTTTCTGGAATTGGCAAGCGCTCTGGAAGAGATTGGCAAGAACAAGAGCTACAGCGCAATGCTTCTAACCAGCGCGGCCAAAGGATTCTTCTGCAACGGACTGGATCCCAAAATCATGGTGGATCAGCCCCATAAGAACATCCACAGAATCGTAGATATCTTGCTACGATCTACTCAAGTGCTCTTCCGCATTCCCATTCCGGTGGTTTCGGTGATTAACGGCAACTGCGTGGGCGGCGGGGCGATCTTTGCCCTTTTCTCGGATTATCGTTTCATGAACGGACAGAAAGGCAGGATTGGCTTTCCCGAAGCTAACATTGGTATGAACTTTCCGGCGGCCGGGGCCCGCATTCTCGTGGAAACGGTGGGCATGAATCAGGCCCGGGATCTGCTAATGCAGGGAAAGCTAATCAAGCCCGATCAGGCAAAGGAAATTGGTCTTATCGATGAAGTTTATGATGCTGATGAGCTGTTCGACAAGTCCCTGGCATTTGCTTCGAAGCTGGCCAAAACCCCGCGCCCCGCGCTAGTGGGCATGAAAAAGGCGCTGCGACTACCGTTTGAAGAAATGTTTTCCAAAATGGAATTGACGGACCGTGATTGGACCATACGAACAATTGAAACAAAAGAAGCGCAGGAAGGCTTCCGCTCCGTAATGGAGGGTCGGCGGCCGGATTTCCAGCAATTTAAATAGGGCTCATCCCGGCGGCCACTGCCATTGTAATGAGAGAATTGAATGCTTTTCGCCAGGCGAAACAATATCAACCTCTGATTATATGACCGTCCGCTGATTTACCGTAGCCCGGAGGTTCATGTGATCGCGGGCATACCCACTCAGGATTTACTGATCTATATTTCCATTCCTGTTACTACAGGAATCATTGGCTGGTTTACCAACTGGTTGGCCGTGAAAATGATCTTTGCTCCTCAGGAGTTCAAAGGTGTCTGGAAGTTTGGCTGGCAGGGGATCATACCGCATCACTCGGTTAAGATGAGCGGCCTTATCACGCGAATCCTCACCGAACGATTGATCAAGCCCGAAGAGCTCTATCAGCGAATTGACCCGGACAAAATCAACGAATTGATTTCCGGTCTTGTTGATTTCAAGGCCCGGGAAATTGTGGAGAAGCTAATTAAGGCTCAAAACCCGCTTCTGTGGAATGTTATTCCTGATTTCGTTAAGAGTAACATTATTGAAGAGGTGCGAAAGCAGATACCGCAGCAGATTCGAGATATCTATCATGAGTTTGGCAAGGACCTGGATACCGCTTTCGACTTCGAATCCATCGTCTCCACCTCCCTGAGCGGAAAGAATACAAGCTATCTGATTGAAATGTTTCAACGATGCGGCGGCCCGGAGTTTAGCTTTATTGTGAAGTCCGGTTTGTGGTTTGGTATTGGAATTGGCTGTCTTCAGCTCGGATTCATTCACTGGCTGAATCAGTGGTGGGTAATGCCTATCATGGGTTTAATCGTAGGCTACGTAACCAACTGGCTGGCTCTGCAGATGATTTTTCGTCCGTTGGAGCCGCGTAAGTTCGGTTTCATCTATTATCAGGGACTATTTCTCAAGCGTCAGCCCGAGGTATCCTACGAATTCGCTGATGTTCTCCAGAAGCGAGTGTTTCATTCCGAGAACCTGGTACGCATGATCTTCGAAGGCAAGGGAGGCGATCTTTTGATCCAGATGGTGCGGGACAAAGCGGCCGCGGGCGTGGAGCAGGCTGTCAAGGAAACCCCGGTGATTCCCATGATGATAAACGATGAGCAGAAAAAGCAGCTAAAGGAGCAAACCGCCAACATGCTGGTGGGCGCCGTGCCCCAGGTAGCCAACCGAGTGGAAAGTTACATTGTAGATGCTCTGGACATCAAGCAAACCGTTGCCCGGCGGCTTTCCTTTTTGCCGCCAGCGGAATTTGAAGAGCTGCTGCATTCGGTCTTTAAAGAGGACGAGCTAACCCTCATCGCCCTGGGTGCTTTTCTGGGCGGAATGGTCGGCCTGCTCCAGGCTTTTCTGGTCTTTTTCTAGCGGAATGGACGGGGGCGGAGAGGGGGCAAGTCGCCCTTTGCGCCCGGTACCGTCGATGCTCCGAGCCAGTAAACAGGTCGCGGGTTTTCACTGGACAGGCAGGACGATGTAACGGTTGTAAGACCCATGGCATTTGAAGACATCATCGAACAAATGAAGACCGCGGGTAGATTCGACCCCAAACCGGCCTATAGCTCGGAAGATCTGGATGGCTGGGAAAAGAGTCATGGCATGAAACTCTCCGACGCTTTCCGGAGCATTCTCACTGCAGGAAGCTACGAGATTGCCAATTTCTATTTCCATCCGCTGAAAGAATCGGCGGATCATCCGGGCTTTGTACTCTTTGCAAAATGGAACGATGATGAGTTTGGCTTCAAATCGGACGGAACGGACCCCGGTGTGTATACTCTCCTGAAAGGGGAAGAGCCCTTCAAGAAGCACAAGGACTTCGAAACCTGGTTTCGCAACATTGCCGAACTTACGGCCCGAACTAACAATCCGGAATAATCGTTGAATGCGCTTAAAGCTCATTCTGTCCTTGCTCATTTTCTCGCTGGGCGCCAACGTTTACCTGGGCCTTCGCGCATTTCTGCACTTTCAGACGGGTGAATCCCAGGCCAGGAATCGCATCCTTCTTGAGACCCGCGAGGCGGCGGTCATCGACAATCCTGGTTCCCGGACGGATTCTGAAGCATTGCCTTCCGCCGGTTCCGATAGCAAACCGGTCCAGAATCCGTCGCCAACGGCCGACTCGCCTGTGGTCGTTGATTCGTCTGCAGCCGCCGATTTACCCCCCGCAGGATACGCCCGGCTGTTTCTAAAGGACGTGCGATTTTACTGGAATGACCAGGTATATGCAGACGTAGAGACGGCGAATGCCTTTCTGAAGAGCTCCACACCGGATGGTCTTGTAGACTTCGATGCTCCGGAAACGTTGCAGATTCAGATGCAGGCTGCCACGGTAGCGGTGGATTTCACTGTGCTGGAAGCGTTGATGGGTCGAGTTTTTGGTCATCCTGATTCCCATGTGCGAAATATGGCCATAGACTCAGTGCGCGATGAGGAGTCCGGCGAATACTTGCTGCGAATCGTCGGCGAACTGGAGCTGATCACCTGGTTGGATTTTGAAATGCTGGCCAGGGTTCAGAAGGGGAGCCGGTCCGGAACAATACAGGTTCAGGCGCTAAAGATAACTTCCCTGGGTTTGCCCTTCGTAAAGGGATTAATGGGCTCGGTAGGAATGGAGTTGGAATCCCTCATTGTTCCGGCTCCCGATACCGGAGTCACCGTTTCTGGAAACACAATAGAAATCTATGTACCGGAATTCTTTCCGGCCCCGACGGTGCACGGCGCTATTGCCGAGTTGGCCCTTTCCGCCAGGGGGCTGGCCCTGGAAATGGAAGGCCGGCCGTTGCCGGCCGACTTAAATCGACTCTTGCCCGATCCCGGGGCGTCGCATTACCTGTTTGCGGCGGGACGATTCGTAAAGTTTGGTCCGTTACGGTTGATAGCCACATCCTTGCAGATGATCGATATCAGTCAGGAAGATCTGTTTCATTTTCATATGCAGAAGTACTTCCGTCAGCTGGACCGGAGCACTGCCCGTGTGCAACTGGACGGTCGCGTCCGCGTTTTTCTCATCGATTACGGAAAATGAAGAGGGAATAACAAGGGAATGGAAAGGGAAGGCCGAAGTCGCAACGGAGCCCGTGGCTCCAATTAGCTCCGTCTACCAGCGCGCCTTATGGTCTTCAGCCCAGCCGCTGGCCCCGGAAACTCGAATGGTTTCCCCGGCTATGCGAATGGTACCCGAAAATTTACCGATCATCTGGTGAACGCTGGAGCTAACCAGCAGCAGGTTGGATACAGCAGTCCGTTCGAACTCGGGGTTCAGAGTAAGATCCACCGTATCGCTTTCCCGCGTATAGATTCTCCAGGGGCGCTTGAAGTTTGTGGGGTCGAAATCGAAGACCACATCTTCGAAAATCTTGTGCAGGCGGCCGTCGATTAGGATACCGTTCTCTGTGGAGGGCGTTCCATCAGTCCAGCCTGCTCCCAGGTTCCAGGAAACGGATCGCTTACCTTTTCTCATTGTGCCGCAGGCCCAGTTCCAGACGCTGCTGTAAGGCCACACTCCTCGGCCGAAATCCAACACCGCTACGCTGGTTTCCGGATCAAAGGTGTGACTGCCTGCCGCGCAATGGATGGTACCCGCGGCCCTCAGTCCAATTCGTTTGGATGTAAACTGGAACTCGGAGGTATTCCACGGCACTACCACATTCAGGCTTTCGCTGGAATCAGGGTTGATCACTTTCAGATCCGTTTCCACCAGCACGGTACCTTTCTTTTTCACCGAGCCCTGAAGCTGCCAGTCCTCGGCTCCGGGCTCCTGCTGGAATATCAGCTCCATATTGCTGTTTTTGAAGCCAGCTGGATCTTCCACCCGGTCGCCCTGATGTACTCCATGACCCAGAGGAGCGATTTCGGTGTACTCTTCAAAGCGGTCCTTTGACCGTTCCAACCAGTAAACAAAGCAAACTCCGGCATAATCCAGGTTGGAAACAGTGAGGCTGACCAGAAAATCCGCATCATAGATGCACCAGTAGTTCCATCGCTTCTTCCGGGGCCAATGCCCGGGGATCTTGCAGTCTTGAAGCGGGTGTCGACTGAAGCCCACGGAATGCACATTCAGTTTGCCGTCCTTCAAGCATAGATCCACGTCTTTCTCGATTTCCCTTTCTACTCTACCTTCCTGGGTGCTCATCGGTGGCAATCACCGCCAATCGGACCCTAAGTTGCGACAAAATTCCCTAAAAATGCGGGCATTACCGTGAAAAAATGTTTGACTGGCCGGCCAGTTAGTCTATATTCAAGGACAGGATATGGATTAAAGCGGCAAAAGATGCGGATCGTCGGACTGTACTGATTGACAGAGGTGCTTTCGGAGCCGATTCTTATGCTGAAACTGTGGCTTCTGACGGACTGTTAGTCGGCCAGAAGTAAATCCGCTGCTCGGGCGCCGGGGAAACGGCTCCTGAATGGCAACAAATACAAAGAACACAGTCTCCCCCATTATGGAGTGGTTTCATGCGATATTTTCTAATAGGGCACATGCTTTTTACGTGCCTTGTGCTGACAGGTTGTAAGAAAAATACAGACGGGCAGTCCATACCCATACTGCCTGTGGCAACCGATTCATCAGCAAACAACGTACAGACCCCGGTAGTTCCCAATGAGCCGGAACCTCAGGTTAGCCTGCCAGGGAATTTCGGTTCCGATGGACCGGAAGCTTTCTTGATGACCGATCCTGCTTCGGTGAACCGGTACGCCAACCTGGTATTCAGCTTTTCCGAGAGAATGGATATCGCTGCAGTGGAGTCGTCCATGCAGATTGTGGATAGCGGCGGAAATCCCATTCCGGGCCCGGGCTCCGGCGGAACCTTTCGCTGGGTTTCGCCCAGAAAGGTAATCTTTGATCCTTACAAGGAACTGAAAGACGACGAAGGATATCAAATCTTATTCGGGACCGGTTCTACCACCGAGGACGGGGATTCGCTACTCGTGGATTCGCGGACCTTTACAATTCAAACCGAGCCTTCCTTTCAGATGACCCATACGGTGAACGGTATCGCCCTGGGGGGGAGCCGTGGGGTTTCCCTTTCCCAGGCAACCCATCCCACGGTAACGTTGACTTCGGTGCTAAGCAATCATGACCGGGTGGAAAGTCTCAAGCTTTCCAGTCTGGACGGAGATAGCGTAACTCTGTGCTCCGGAGGTTGCTCCACGGACACTTTCAGTACCAATCTATCCGCCGGCGCTCTGGCTCCTTCCAATGGAGGGAATCCCTATTATTACGAAATTGAGCTTCCTAACGGTCGTCGCTACTACAAGCAGCTAACGTTCAATTACGGAAGCTTTTCTGGAAACCCCAACGATATCCAGGCCGATATTGGCGCCGCTGTTCTGGATAACGCCCATATGATGGAGGTTCTGTCTCGAATCTTTGAACGATTTGCTCTGGCCGATTTCAAGGTCACAAACAAGACTTTCAATGACTTTGCCAGCGAAAGAACTACTACAACCCGCCGTCCCGGTTGTATCGATACCACCAACATTGACTCGGGAACCAATCCGTCTTCCTACCATGCTTTCGAATACATCAGAAGCTACGGCAACGGAACCGGTTCCTACTCCGAAGGCTACGGCTACTGTGGTTTTTTTCTGAACAATTACGGTACCGGATTGGGCTCGGCTGACTTCACAATAGACGTGTATGTAACCTCCATGACAGTGAATCCCACCGTAGGTACCGGGGTTCCCAACGTGGACGCCAATCTGGCCGCTTACGACAACGGTTCGCCAGGTCTGGGCGCGGACATTAACGGTCATCAGGTGGCGCTGGATCTGGTGCTCGTTTCCAAACTAAGCGATATGTGCGGATTCTGTTTGCTGGGACTGGTTCTCGGCAATAACGACAAGATCGTATTTACGGCTCAGGCGGTAATGGATTACGATGGCAGTCCCGGAAATCGCAAGATCTCACGGGCACGGGTGATCCCGACTACGGATACCAACGGTCAGATGGCCTTTAATATCAAAACTCCATTCCAGACCGATGATCCATACTTCAATCTAGCCGATCCCGACGAAGTTGCCGGAGACCCTCGACGCTTCCATATGTCGCCCTGGACCAACGATATCGATGTAATCAATCTGGATGCGAAAGCCAGTACGGCCGGCATTTTCAGCTGGGGATTCATTGGAGATCTGATCGCTTCCATCGCTACTGGTATTGCAAACAACATTACCCCGATTATTCAGCCCCAGATTGTGCAGTCCATTCTGCAGGATGTTATCGAACAGATCGCGCCCAACGTAATCAATGCGATTCTGGATAACCTGCAGAGTCCCGGGCTTCCCATTCCTTTGCCTTCCCACCTTCCGGCGCCGCTCAACAACACGGAATTAAGAATGAAACTGAAAGTGGAGCAGGGACTCCAGGCCAGGGTAAGCGGCTCCAACAGAGGTCTGGTGGCCCAGGCAGGGACCGGAATCACGGCATCCATGTCGCCGGCCAATCCCAATGCTCCGCAACCCATGCTGGGCGTTCATAGCTTCAATACGTATCGAAGCGCGGCCCCGTCCTGGAGTTATCCATTCTCGCAAAGCGCCGCCAAACCAGGTCTGCTTCTGGCCCTGCACAGCGATGCGATCAACCAGGCTATGTTCTCCCTGTGGCAGGTTGGCGCGCTCAGTCTGTCCATCGATGCCGGCTTTATTAATCAAATCAATACCTACGCAGGTACAGATCCATTGCGTCAGCTCACCGACGATCTACTCAAGGTAGGGACTCTGGTAACGGTGCTTGCGCCTGGAAAAGATACCATTACCGGTCTGGACGGCAGCAATAATCCGTTCGTAATCGATTCTGCCGACGACGTGATCATTCAGGTCAATCCGGTGCTTGCGCCGGTTGTGCGATTTGCTCCCCTTTCCGGTGGGGCCGGCACCGAGAAAGCCGGACTTACACTGGACTTCGGGGACCTGGAACTAATCATCAAAGGAAAGAAAAGCAATAACTCCACATATACCATTGCCAAGCTTCGCACCAGTCTTACGGCCAGCGGATCCGCCGACTTATTGGAATTCTCCAATCCTACGGGGAATCCGGCCTTTGCAAACACCACGGCGCTCCAGATACAAATCGACCCTACCAGTATGTATTACATTGTCGAGGTTCTGGAGGGTCCGTCCAACAATCCCTATGGACTGGATCCGGAGAAAATGTATCGAGTAGTGGACCCATTGGTTAAGAGCCTGGTGGTTCCGCTGCTCAACAACATTCTCTACGAGGTTCCGTTGGCGAAGCAGATCCCACTGTCCACTTCTGTCAGCAATGGATTACGAACCGGGGCGGGCGCCTGTTGGCTGAACCTGGATAGAAACGTTATCCGGGTCGAGACTCTACCCATTCCTTCCAATGAGACGAATCCTTATCTCTTCGCCCGACTGGAGGCGATGACTTCCGATAAGGGTGAAGTGATCGGCTGTCCATGAAAAAGGCAGGTCTACATAGAACGGGGGGCAAGCTCCGCCCTGATGCAGGCCGCCGCACGGCAATGCCAGGTGCCGCCCGGTCCGACCGCGTTCAGTCTGATGGATCGTTGGCAAAGGCTAAACATCACGGTGGATGGTCTACAACGGGTGTTCAGGCTGCTGGCCGGCCTGCGATCTCTCGCCGAATGCTGAGGGGCGCAATAGCTTTACTCGGCGGATTGACGCTTGCGGGCTTCCTTGCCGGATGCTCCAATACAGCCAAAGACTGGCAGGGAACCCTTTTCCAGGACGGTCTATTGCAGCCGGATGTGACTTTGTTTACCCTGTTGAACGACTACCCGGCGCTCAAGAGCGTTTTTCTCCAGGCGGATCCCGGAGAATTCAACGTTCAACTGGATGCTTCGCTTTCTTTTCATGATGACGCTGCCGTGGGCGGTCTTCGCACTCTGGAGCGCATGACTCTGGACCCGAACTCCTCCTTGCGTCCGGTCTTGTTGCGACTCTCTACTCTCATTAATCGCCTGCGAACGCAGGATGCTACAGCGTACGAGTCCTCGTTGGAGTTGATGGAACGCATTCGAGGCGGCGATGCGCCCTTCTTATCTGTTGCCATCCCGTTGAGCCATGCCGGTCTGAACAAACTGTACCGCGAAAAGTCGGCGGGCGAAATGCGCGACGAGTTCTACCAGCTTTCCGATGACCTGGAAAGCGCCGAAACCATAGATCTTCTTACTGACGTAGAAAATTTTCTGTACAAGAGCACCATACAAAACGCCAATGCCCGGGCCGGTCTCGAAAAGGTTATGGAAGCCCTGGGCGATCCCACGCTGAACGGGGATCGTTACCTGAAGCGAAAGCTGGTAGCAATGCTGGGCGGACTGGGAGACATGCTGGGACAGCGCGCGGGTTTCAGCGACTATCGTAGCCCGGACTATGCCGTTAAACAACTAATCGTTAATCTGGAAAACTACAACACCGCAGCCACCGGACCGGAATCCGCTAACGTGTACGACTCTCAATGGGCTTATTCGCAAACCACCCTGGGAGCCGGCAAAAATGCGGAACTGAAAAACGTTCTGGTGGATCTCTACCAGAGTGTGCGAAATCTGCTTCAGCCGCCTTCGTCCTACGTTGTGGATTCTTCCACGCCCATACTGGAGACGGCATCTATTCGATTGAGCGAACTGGGATTTGCCGAAGATATTGATGGCGTAGATGAATCTCTGGGCAAGATGATGGAATTGGATTTGAACGGCCTCGATCGAGACAGCGATGGATCCAGCTATTCAGTTTCGGCCCTGGAAAGCCTCCTTTTCATGCTGGTTCTCGGCGATGTCTACGGTTATCAATGGGCCAACACTCCTCCGTTTTCTTCCAGCACTCCTACTATTACGGGACACAGTAATTCCGGTCAGGGCGGAGTGATTACCCTGGGCGATAGCGTTTTCGCCTTGCAGTCCAAGATTCGCGGGGATGATACCCTCAGTCTTATTCGATTTCTCTACGACAGCCGGGCAAACAACAAAGTATACAAAAATGGCTCTGTCTTTCTATTCGATATAAACGCCCCTGCCTTGATGTTTCTCCAGGGCGCCAGCCGCGGCCCCATGAATAACGTGAATAACCAGTCCAGCGCCGATGCGATCTATTCCCAGACATTGCCGTTGGTGCTTAACTGGGTAAAGAAGGTAATCTACGAAGGATATGGTCCGTACTATTCCAGCGATATGGGTCCCGGCGCGAACTACCTCAGCGCCTGGAGCACTGACGAATACCGGATTACCGTGGACCGCCTGGGGGCAAGTGCGGGCACTTATCAGATCGGTATTGGCGGCGTGCAGGATCCCGGCGGCAACGGTACATCCTATTCCATTACCGAGATTCCCATTGCCTCCCGTCAGGTAGGAAGCCGGGAAGAGGCTTTCTATAAGAACTTCCAGTGGTTACTCTACGAGAAGCGATTCGTTCTTGTAATTCCCGTGCATGCAAAGTTGGGTGCCAGTCAGATTCAGCATGCCACTTACATCACCGTAGTGGCCAATGGCCTTATGGGCTTGATGAATGCAAAACCCTACTGCGATTACAATCTGAACACCTGCGATAGGGACGATAACGGTCGCTGGCTCAAATCCGGTACCTTTATTAAGCCAGACATCAAACAGGTAGCAGATACGAATCTGGTCCTTTCGAATACTCCCGCTGATTCGGTGGTCTACGTTGAGGCCTGGGGCTACGGACTGGACGGCCAGCAGAACTTCGATTTTGCCGATGAAGTACTCTACGGCGCTCTGTACGATTCTATTCTCTATCCGCAGCCGCCCACACTTTTCTCCGGACTCATTCCGCCGGCTTTGAGCAAGAATGCGCCGGCTCTGGAGCGCCTTGGTTTTCTTACTTCGGCCAGCGTTTCTTCTTCGCAAACCGACAATTACTGGGAACAGCGAAACAAGCTACTTCCGCTGGTAGTGGCCCTGGCCGCCGCTCTGGACGACCAGACCGATACCGGCACCGGCAAGAACGCCTACAAATTGCTAACCGAGTTGGCCCGGGTGGTTGTTCGACCTTACCTGAGCCGGGGCAATGATCCGGTATCCGGCGTTTCCAATGTTTACAATCTGCAGATCTATGGCAGTGGTGCCAGTTTTGGCATTCGCAGTCCTTCTATGGACGACTCCGATTATTATCCAGACTCGGGCCTGCGAAGTATCGTCAGCCTTTTAATCGAGAATCAGCGGAGATACCAGGACGGTCTACTTAATCTGGTAAGTAAGACCAACCTGCTTTCGGACGTCACCGGCATGCTGGCGGAGTTCGGAGGAAGCGATCGCGCCGCCGGGCGGGACAAACTTCTAAACGGTCTGCTACAGATTCTGGACGAAGTAAAAGTGACTTCCGAAGCTCCGACGCCGGCTCAGTACAACATAGAAACTGTGTTCACCGATTTGCGCGACGATATCGCCGATTACCCGGACAGCCGCCCCGCGGATCTGGAGGCCACCGAATGGGATGAGGTCACCGATGGCGTAACTTTTATCTACGATATTCTGGCAAATGAATCCGCCTACAGCGTTATCCCGAATGTGGATGGCCTTCTGGAAGTCCTGATCGTTGCGAATCCTACCCAGGCCGAGATCTCCTCCATGCTGGATCTGGTGGGAGTGATGCTCACAGAAAGCGATGGTGTGACTCAGAGTTATTTAATCACCGATATCCTGTCCACGGACATGCCCAAACTGCTTCGTTCTTCGGCGCCCGACGCGAGAGGCCTGGTGGGAATTATGGCCGGTATTGCCGCCCCAAATACATTCGGAGATTACTTCCTCCTTCGCATGCGTAGCAATCATAGCATAGACGATGTCCTGATTCAGTTAGAGCGATTCCTGGCCTCCCCGATCGTTCAGTCTACAGTTCCCGGGCCTGACAACGTGCTCTATTCCGCCGGGACCCTGGCAAAGGCTATCGCAGACATTAAAGCCCAGGGGAGAAAAACCGGAGTGGGGGGCTACTGGTTTGAAGACCACTGGAATGTCACTGAGCAGGGCAATACGGTCTTTGACTCATTAAACTATATCTTCAGCAGGAAGGTCCGATGACTTTCAGAAATACTTTTGGGCTGCCCGTTCTGGGCATGCTACTGCTATGCTCGGATGCATTTGCGGGAAACTTTGCGGACGTTTACGGCGCCCATCCCTATGCCACGGGTATGGGCAATGCGGTGTCCTCCTTCATAAATGATAGTTCCGCCACCTATTACAACCCGGCCGGGCTTGGTCTGCCTTCCAGGGGGAATCAGCTTTACCATTATATGGAAAGCCGAAATGCGGAGAGCCCGGAACCGGATGCCGGGGATTCCGGTCGGTTTTCCAACATCTGGTCGGACACTCAGCAGATATTTGCGAACAGTCTTACGAACTCGCCCAAGACACGCTCACAGGCGAATCCCCATGAGCTTGTGCTACAGTACAACTATGCGAAACCTGCAATCAAGACAAATGCTCCCAACAATTCAGATATAGAAGGTATTCAGGATCATTATGCAGGTCTGGGACTTACCCTGGACCTGAACAATATTTATGATCTGGATCGCGGCCTTAGATTTGGCCTGAACATGATTCTGCCCGGTTCGGGAAACCTGGCTACGGTAAACGATCTGAATCCCACAGTTCATAGATACCTGCAACGGGGAGTGTCCAATGATCGCCCGCTCATCTTTGGCGGTCTGGGTGTGGAGCTCTGGAAGGACCATCTGTATTTTGGCGTTGGCTTTACCGCTCTTATTAAAGGGCAGGGCGCGATTCTCCTGAAGGATGTTCCCATTTCGCCGGATCCGGTGACTCCCAATCAGCAGGTAATTCTGGAACTGAAGCCCCAGGCAAATGAAACTCTGGGTTTGATGTTTCACTGGGGAAAGTTTCGCCTGGGCGCCTCTTTTAGAAGGGAGACTTTCTTGTTCGTGGATCCTCTTACCGCAAGAGCTCAAACCACCCTACTGGGAATCCAATTCGACTTTGATCTGGCTGTCCTGGATCTCTATCATCCCAGAACCTTTACGTACGCTTTCGCCTACCAGGCCAGCGAGAATTTGTTAATTAGCGTGGATGTTTCCCGGGAACTCTGGAGCAAGTATGGGTTGAGTCGTACAAAGGAGCGCTTCTTTACCCCGTATTATCTGGAGGACATTTCGGTTCCCAAGCTGGGCGTAGAGTATCGATGGAATGAGTCCTGGTCTTTTCGCCTGGGTTACATGCGCCGTCCCAGTCCGCTACCGGTGGATCTGCCGGAAGAAGTAAACTGGATGGATTCCAGTACCGTTAGTTATATGGCCGGCGTCAGCTATGCCTTTCTACCGGCATTGGACTCTAATTTGAAATCGCCGATATTGATCGATCTTTCTCTTCAGACCCAGAGCATCAAACCCAGAACCGAGCTCAAAGCCAACCCCACCACTCAGAATCCCATCTATGACTACGGCGGCTCTGCTTTTCATGCCGGGCTCTCGATAACCCTGTACCTCTAGGGATGGGCGTTGCTTTCTTTTTGTTTAGTGGTTGGCATTCTGCGGGGATGTGGGACGCTTGCGTTGGAGCGACCCATGAGCCGTAGAATTGTTCATGCAGATATGGATGCCTTCTACGCATCGGTAGAAGAGCTGGATCATCCGGAGTGGAGCACGGCGCCTCTCGTGGTGGGGGCGGATCCGCGCAAAGGAAACGGTCGCGGAGTAGTTTCTACCTGCAATTACCACGCGCGCAAATATGGCATTCGCTCGGCCATGTCGGTGTCGAAAGCGTATTCACTGTGTCCGCATGCTATCTTTGTGCCGCCTCGGATGGAACGCTATTTGGAGTTTTCCCGAACCATCATGGACGTATTTGGTCGCTTTTCGCCCCTGGTGGAGGCGTTAAGCCTGGACGAGGCCTTTATCGATTGCTCCGGTACCGAGCGCCTGTTCGGAGATGAGAGGAGCCTGGGAAAGCAGATCAAGCAGGCGGTGAAGCAGGCTACTGGCCTTAACGTTTCCATAGGTATTTCGGCCGTCAAATTTGTGGCCAAGATCGCATCCGATCTGGAGAAGCCCGACGGTCTTGTGGTGGTACGGGCAGGGGAAGAGCGTGAATTTCTGGCTCCGCTTTCCATTCATCGTCTATGGGGGGCCGGGCCAAAAACCTGTGCAAAACTGCAATCTCTGGGCATCAATACCATCGGCGATCTGGCCAATTCCGATCCATCGCGATTGCCGGGAGCCGGTCAGGGCAAGCAATGGCGGCATTTGATCAATCTAAGCAAAGCCATAGACAGTCGAGACGTCGTACCTCAGCGCGAGCGCAAGTCTATTGGCGAGGAGCGGACCTTTTCCCGCGATCTGGCGGACAGCGCAGATCTACGTCGCGCTCTTCTGCGACTGTGCTCGGAGCTTTCTTACAGAATTCGAAGTACGGGTTTTCAAGGTCGAACGGTGACTATCAAGTTTCGCTACACGGGCTTTGAGACCCACACCAGGAGTCAGACCCTGGATTTTCCGGTGCTGACCGAAAGCATGCTACGACAGGCTGCTCTGGAAATCTGGAACCGAGTGGACTCCGAACTGCGAGAGGGGCGATCCATTCGTCTTCTGGGGGTGCAGGTCTCTCATGCCGAGTCTAACGAACAGCCAGAGCTGTTCTCTCTGTCGACTTTCGCCTCCGCATTTGCGCCGGGCGCCTCGGGCTCGGGGCTCTCCTCCGATTCGTCGATGCGCCAGTCTGAGGCCGCGGGAAGTTCGTCCGAAAGGTGGCCAAGGCCGGCTGATGCTACCGTCGACCCGCAATCTACGAAGAACCCATTGCTGAATCTGGAAAGGGATCAGAAGCTGGAATCGGCATTCGATAAGATCAACGAGCGATTTAACGGAAAGCTGAAACGGGGATTCTGATACAGCAGTCCATCGCCGGGAGTGGCCAACTAACTTCTAGACGGCAATGCTTTATTCAGTTGCGAATGTTAGACCCAGGCTCAGATAATCGTTATTCAGGGTTCTCCGGCTGAACTGGTCGGCCGAGATACTTCTTCCCAACGAAGTGTATTCCAGAGTCAGGGCCGAATTAGGATTGATGTACAGGTTAAAGCCCACTGAGGCCCCGTATATTGCACCCCGGGCATTGTTCAGATCCGGTTCGAACTCAAATGGATCCGGGCTGGTATAGCGGTGTGCGTAACCGTGGGCAAAGGTAATGCCTGCTCGCAGCTTAATGTACGGATCGAATCTACTTTCTGTAATCGGATGAAAGCTCAGAAATCCCAGTAACGCGCCTTCGGAGTAGAGTACTCTCTTATCCGGGTATAGCATCAAATAGCGGTCATTCGAATCCTTGAACGGAAAGACATCCTGACGTCGCGTGCTGGTGCTTGAGAACAGCAGGGATGCCCCTGCGCCAAAATGGTTTGAAATGGCTGCTTCCAGATCCCAGACACCCATGGCTCCGGATTCGTACACCGGGTTAAAGAACTGCGCCTGCAGGCCCAGAATATCGTTTGTGATGCTACCCGTCTGGATCTGAAAGCGAAGGTAGTCATCGTAGTTCTTTTCGTGGTCGATCAGGCTTCCCGTGGGCGCCGAAATGGGGGCTCCCACAAGGGAGGAAAAGGTGATCCGTTCTGCATGAAAGCCCAGCTTCCGGGGGGCAGGAGCCGGAAGCACGGTGTTTTCGGAACTCGACCGGGTGTTGGTGGCATTTCCGTCAGCCGTCCGTCGCTCCGGGACTTCCTGGTTTCCGTTTGTGGGCTCGGGCTCCGTTTCGGCGTGCAACCCGGGTTGGGCCAGTGCGAATCCCAGAAGGATGGCCGCCATCAAGAGAGGGAGCCGTGCAGGGGTCTGAATGGTTTTTGGGTGAGTATATGATGACATCGCTCTTTAGACGTTCAGGTGTTTTCGTTTGTTCTTGCTTGTTGCCTGTTTCACCGGAGGCGCTCCCGGAATTCAAGGAATGATCCAATCCCCGCAGGGCTGCCCTTCCAGCTGCATCAATTGCGCCGCCCCGGTCAGAGAAGAACGGGTTCTGAGGTTGTACCCCGGGTTCTACTGTTTCAAGGCCCTCGGTATTTCGGGGCTTCACGCTCAGAGTATCTCGCAGCTCACCGGTTCCGAGTCCTCCGGGGCCCCTGCATCCATAAAGGCCAGAGCGTCTCAGTATGACTCAGTATGGCTATTCCACGGGGAAATTAGATTTCAATCTTCTCCATCGCTTTTTCGATTTCTTCGGCGATTTTCTTTCCATGAACCGATCCCTGAGTTCCATAGAGTGCGCAGGCATCCTTAATCACCTTTAGATCTTTGAAGGACAGATCCGCCACTCCGAAGTTTTTGCCATCTTTCATCTTTACAACGCGCATGGTCAGAATCTGCAACGCGCCATAATTCAGTCAAGCGTCCCGTTTGGCATCGTTTTCCTGGCGGGCCCATTGCTTCACCGCCACGGACTCTTTCAGGTTTTCAATGACATCGATGGCAATTTCCCGATACAGCTCGTCCAGCTTTCGACCGGTGTCTGGATGCCGCATCTCCTCAAGGGCAAAATCCACAGCTTCGGAGATCAATTGGGCTCCGCGCTCATCTTCCCATGCTCCTACCATGCTTTCGTTGATAGCATCGAAAACAGCCAGACCAATTTCCCGGGTAAGGGTAGTCTTGATAAAGTCCGGTACCAGTCGCAGGGACGGCACGTTGCCCGCGGCTCGTTCCAGGCTGGAGGAAAGAAGATCTCTGGTATCGTCCAGCGCCGGCGTATCCGTGCTGAAGTTCTGCAGGGTTTCGATGATTATCTTCTTTATGGGCTCCCGTTTCTGACGTAATGCATTGGCTACAATGTCCAGAGACGCTCCACCGCGTATTTCGGCTTGCATTTCGGCCAGGATTCTAACAGCCACGCGATCCGAAAGCTCTTCGGTGAGTATATTCGAATACCGGCGAAATGTACGGCTGAAGATATCCTGGCCCACTGTTGTCAGTTCGCTCCGATGCAGTCGAATATAGATCGATAGGATCCTGACCAGACGAAACACTCGGAAATAGGCGAACGGAATCAGGCCCAGGATATCGTACCAATTGTAGACCGGGAACAACCACCATCGCGCCACCATTTTCCGTCGTACGCTAATAATCCAACGCCCCAGAAACTCCAGAAGAAACAGAATTAGGAAAGGAGCGTCCAGAAGGATGAAGCGATCTACGAAACTACCATCCACCTGTCGGTGCCGGTAGAAAAGGGAGTCGAAAGTGGGATCAATGCTCTCCTCATAAATTCGGCGTTGCTCATCGGAGGGAACGTCGGTCCAGAACCGTGGCCCGACATCTTGCAGCCTGAACCGGCGCGTTGCTACCAGTTCCTGTTCCGGAGGCAAGGCCTCGTGCATTCGCGCCGTCATGGTGCGAACCGAATCCAGCTGCCCGGTGGCTTCGAAGAAATCCGTATAGGTGGAGCCAATCCCTTCGGACAGTTCGGCCAGGGTGAGACGCAACTCGGCTCTTTCTGTTGTCTGCTCGTTGGCCTCTGGCGCCGAAGCTTCTGCGAGGCGAAAATACTGCGAGGCAGTTTGGCGAAACTGTTCGAATTCCGGGTTTGTCTCTACGCCTTTGTAAGGATCATAGATCTGGACCAATTCCGGGGTATGCATCCTGTAATACGGACGCATCAGGAAATAGGTCAAATCGAACAGGATCATGAGCAGGTTGATGACGGCCAGAAAGATCATGAACAGATCCCATACCAGGCGAAACGACCAGCCGCGCTCCTTGATTCTCCGGAAATCCAGTACCATTGGAACCAGTTAAGCAAATCCTGTGAATTCGTAAACAGGATTGTTTTTGTTTTGACAGTGACCCGGCCAGGTTCGCTTTGCGCGAAGAATGGAAGAATTCCCTCCCATGGATGAATTGCTTCGGCTGGAAATACAGCAGCAGCCGGATGACTATAGTTGCGGCCCCACATGTCTTCAGGCCGTGTATCGCTATCTGGGCTGGGAAAAGGATCTTCAGGAGCTCATTTCCGAAGTAGCTTACCTTCGGGAAGGAGGCACCCTGGCCGTTCAATTGGGCTGTCATGCCTTACGAAGCGGTTTTCGCGCAACAATCTATTCTTACAATCTGCAAGTATTTGATCCTACCTGGTTTGGCTTACCGCTCGAAGAGTTTCGACAGAAGCTGGTCCAACAATCAGAGGTTAAAAAAGGCTCCCGCATGGAATTTGCTACCCGGGCCTATCTGGAATTCCTGGACCGGGGCGGGCGCATACTTCTGGAGGACTTAAGCCCATCTTTGATCCGGGGCATACTAAAGCGCAAGAATCCCATCCTTACAGGATTGAGCTCTACATATTTATACCGCTCCGCTCGGGAGTTTGGCGATGAGTTTGACTACGATTATGACGATGTGCGTGGCATTCCCTCCGGGCATTTTGTGGTACTGTGCGGCTATAGCAAGGAAGACCGAAAGGTGCTTGTAGCCGATCCGTACAAAGGGTCGCCTCTTTCGCCGGGTCATCTGTACCCGGTGACCATGGACAGGCTTATCAATTCCATCCTTCTAGGTATATTGACCTACGATGCGAATCTATTAATCCTGGAACGTCGGGAGGCACGGAAATAGATGCAGGCCATTGCCGTTGTTAGCAAAAAAACCGAGTGGTTGAAAGCCATACCCGGTATCGAAGTGGTGGAAGCCCGAGCGTATCTAACAGAAGACCGTTACAGCGATCTTGCCGGAATTCGTGTTTTTAATTTGTGCCGGTCCTACAAATACCAGACATCCGGCTACTATGTATCGCTTCTGGCGCAGGCTCGGGGCGCCAAGCCGCTTCCGGCAGTGAGTACCATTCAAGATCTGAAAAACCAGGCCATCATTCGAAACTACACCGAAGAGTTAGATGAGCTGATTCAGAGTAGCCTGAAGTCGCTCCAGTCCGATGAGTTTACGTTAAGTATCTATTTCGGCCACAACATGGCCGCCAAATATGAGAAGCTGTGCGGACGCCTGTTTCGTTTGTTTCCGTCGCCCTTTTTACGGATTCAGTTCTGGAATAAGAATGATCGCTGGCTTATTCGTTCTATTAGCCCGGTACCTGCCGGCGAAGTACCGGAGGATCACCGGGACTTTGCGTTGCAGAAGACCGTAGAATTCTTTTCGAGGAAACGCTTCCAGGGCCGGCGTGCCGTGCCGCGGTATGACCTGGCCATCCTGCACAATCCGGACGAAGTCAATCCGCCTTCTGATTCAGTGGCCCTGCAAAGATTTCAGAAGGCGGCCGAAGATCTCAAGTTCTATGTAGAGATGATTACCCGGGAGGACTACGGAAGACTTTCCCAATTCGACGCTTTGTTTATCCGCGAAACAACAGCGGTGAACCATCATACCTATCGCTTCGCCCGAAGGGCTCTGGGCGAAGGCCTGGTAGTGATCGACGATCCATTAAGTATTCTACGGTGCACAAACAAAGTCTATCTGGCAGAGTTGCTGAATCGATACAAGATACTTACTCCAAGAACCGTCATTGCACATCGCGGAAATCTCAAGGATTTGCCAAAGGAGTTGGGATTTCCGGCCATTCTCAAGCAGCCTGACAGCTCATTTTCCCAGGGCGTCGTGAAGGTGACTGATCCGGATAGCCTGGCCCGGGCCGCCGATGAGATTCTGAATCGTTCCGACCTGTTCATCGCGCAGGAATTTCTTCCAACCGAGTTTGACTGGCGGGTGGGCATACTGAACCGGAAGGTTCTGTACGTTTGCAAGTATTTCATGGCCAGGGGGCACTGGCAGGTGATGAACAAGGATGAGGCCGGGACCCAGGATTATGGGGACGTGGAATGTATCCCGGTTGAGAAAGCTCCAGAGGAGGTGGTTCGCACCGCCTTGAAAGCGGCAAATCTGATAGGCGATGGATTGTACGGCGTGGACCTGAAGTTTCAGGACCGCGCCTACATCATTGAGATTAACGATAATCCTAGCATCGATGGCGATTGCGAAGACGAGATCCTGGGCGCGAAATTATACCAGATCATTATGGAAGACATATTGCGTCGCGTGCAACTACGAGCCCAGGGAAAGCATTCGTATCAGATGGAAGGATGGTAGTAGGTGCGTTCGGCCCGTCGAGCCTCTAGATCTTATCGACAGAGCGAATTCGCCGGGCAATACAACGAGCATGCCCGACGTGAGATTAAGAACGAAACTTAAACAAGACCCATCAGAGGTTTTCTACTTCTTCCAGAAGTTTTTCCGCCTCTTGCTCCGCATTGTCGGGAGTGATCTTCGTTTCTTCCGTTTTGCTTTTTTCATCCCCGGGACAATGAATCATCAGTGGGGCGATGCTAAGCAATGCCAGAAACATCCATTTCTTGTGCATGATTTTCTCCTTTTTTGAACATTCAAGCTGGTATTTTGAGCCGAGGGTCAGGGCTTGCCTTTGCCTTCCGGCTTACCTTTGCCTTCCGGCGGGCCCGCATGATCCGGCTTGCCTTTACCTTCCGGCGGGCCTGCATGATCCGGCTTGCCTTTACCTTCGGGAGGACCTGCATCATCCGGTTTACCCTTTCCTTCAGGCTTTCCTTTGCCTTCCGGTGGACCTGCATCGTCCGGTTTACCGCGCTTTTTCTCTAATTTCTCTTTGCGCTTCTCGATCCGCTCTTTTTTTGCCTGAAGCTTTTCTTCGGCTTTCTTGACTTTTTCTCGAATTCGCTGGGCCTGCTCTGTTTTACCCTTTGCTTCCAGCTGGTCGGCGATTTCGTTCAGTCGCTGGATTTTTCTTTCAAGACCGGTGACTTTCTCAAGCTTGTCTTCGGCCTCTTCCAGTTCCTCTTCGACGTTTGCTTCATCTACTTCTTCCGTCTCTTCCTCGGAATCTGCCATTAGCGGATTGGCTACGAGTATGGTTCCGAGGGACAGGAAGAAGATTAGCAGAAATTTGTTCATCTTTTTCTCCGTTGTTCTTTCAGGCTGGCTAATTTCAACATCCACCGGGGAATCAGTCAAGCACATGGAGCATAAATGTATTGGCAGCTACAGCGCCGAATCCATCAGGGCCCATGCGGCGTTATGGAATGTTTGAGGTTCTGGGAATCGAGCTGGAGTATATGCTGGTTGATTCCGTAAGTATGGAAATCAGATCCGTCGCGGATCAGATCTTGAACTTGAACGGAACCGTGGTGGACGAAGTACAGCGCGAAGGGACTTCCTGGTCCAATGAGCTGGTATCGCATGTTCTGGAAGTCAAGACCGACCCTCCCGTCCAAAGTGCCGCCCGGGCATTTCGCCTGCTCGGCAGAGACCTGGAAGAGATCCTTGCCGGACTGAACGAGAAAGGATACACGTTGCTGGGAACCGGTATGCATCCCTTCATGAATCCTGATGACATGCAATTATGGCCTGGCGAGAACGGCCCCATCTACGAAACGTTTCATCGGATATTCGACTGTAGAGGTCACGGCTGGTCCAACCTGCAGAGCATGCATTTAAACCTCCCCTTCAAAAACGATCAGGAGTTTGGGCAAATGATGGCCGCCATTCGCCTGGCTCTTCCCCTGCTTCCGGCTCTTTCCGCCAGTTCGCCCATTTGCGAAATGGTCTGGACCGGTTTTCAGGATTACCGGCTGGAGGTGTATAGAAGCAATGCTTCCAGGGTGCCTTCCGTCAGCGGCCAGGTAGTGCCCGAACCGGTTTTTGATCCAGATGAGTATCACTCGCAAATCCTTGAGCCCATTTACCGCGATCTGGAATCCCTGGATCCGGAAGGCCTCATCCAGGAGGAATGGGTAAATGCCCGGGGGGCCATAGCTCGCTTTGATCGTAGCGCGATCGAAATTCGCATACTGGATACGCAGGAAAGCCTGGAAAACGATATGGCCATTGCGCTTTTTGTGGTCGAGCTTCTGCGAAACCTGGTTGAGGAACGCTGGTCAGACTTCCCGTCGCAGAGCAAAGCGAATCAATCCACGTTAGTGGAGCTTTTTCGGCGAACCTGTAAAAACGGCAGATCCGTGGATCTGCCCGAAGAATACATACGATTGCTCGGATTGAAAGGCCAGCACACCGCTGGTTCCGCCCTCAAAACCATAGCCGAAAGACTGAATATTTCGTCCGAGGAGAATCTGGACCGGTCTCTGGAGTTTCTTTTGTCCCGTGGCAACCTGAGCCGCCGAATGCGCGAAGCGCTGGAGTCTCAAAGAAGCGCCGTGCTCACGGATACACCCGTTAAGCTGGGTGCGGAAGTGCATCGCATCTATCGGAACATGGGATCCCCGCTCAGCGCTCCTTTTTCTCCGTAGGACTTTCATTCCATGGTCCCAAAAAAAGACGGGCAAGCTGAACCGGCTGACATCGAAAAAATGACAGGATAAATCTGTGCCACCTAAAGCGAGAAAAAACAGGCAGAAACCGTCCGTCAAGACCGGACCGCTCATTGGGCCGTCCAACTTGAGTGGAGCGCTCGCCGGCGGGGCCATGGCTACCGGAATTCCGGCGGCCCCCTCCCGAGTAGTTTCGCAAGCATCAAGAACTCGCGAAACTACTCTAAAGATAATCCTCAGTTGTGAGCATGCATCCGGTAGAATTCCGAAGTCCAGCCTGGGACAGGCCAAAAGACTGTATGGCAGGGCAGCTCTGGATAGTCATATCGCTTATGATCTTTTTGCCCTGGATGCCGCGCGAAGGCTGGCCCGCCGTCTGAGAGCGCCGCTCTTCTACGGAAGTTGGAGTCGGCTCTGTATTGACCTGAACCGTTCTTTGAGTAGTCCTGCGGTGCGGTCCGCACTCTTTCGGTCCATGAATCCGCGACAGCAGGAGCGGTTTGCTGTTTACCATGCCGACTATCGCGCATCTATCAAGGAATTAATCGAGAAAGAAATCCGGGACTCTCGCATTTTGCATATTTCTGTGCATAGCTTTACTCCGGTCCTTAATGGGATGACTCGCTCCTGCGATGTGGGGCTGCTATACGACCCTTCCCGGAAGGGAGAAAAACGTACATCTAAAATACTGGCGGACAAAATAAGGGATGCCGGCTACAAGGTTCGGCGAAACTATCCGTACCGGGGAACCTCCGATGGACTGACTACAGCGCTGCGAAAAGGTTTTTCGGGGGAGCGATACGCAGGAATTGAGCTGGAACTCAATCAAGCTCTGGGGACAGGCTGCGCAAAAGTTGTGGACCTCCTGGCCGAGCACTTGAAAGATCTGTGATCGGGAGTAAATATGAAGTCCAAGTTTCTGGTTGCCATCTTATCGCTGTTTTTTCTCACTGCATGCGAATTTCAGGCATTCATTGATCTGTCTTTTTCGCATGTTATGCGAGTGGCCAATAGTAGATCCGAACAAGGAATTCCATCCAAAGGAATCATTCGTCTGGAAATGGCGGGCATGGACTCCTGTCTGGAAAAGAAAGGCAAGGTCGTGGAAATACTTTCCCGATACTATGGCGAGCCCGAGTCCCATCGATGCCAGCAGGAAGAGCTATCTACATTCCTTGAAGCCCGGGTGCCGGTGGCGGTAAAGATGAAAGGATTGGAGCGAAACAATCAGATTACATCCATGCTACTGGAAAGCGATGATCGAGGTTTGCACTTACGTGTTGCCATGGATCGCGGAAGCTTCGAAAGAATGCAGGACGAGATGATGGACGCCTTCTTTCAAAAGCCGGAGGTGAAAGATCTGGAAATGGTAATTCGCTTCAAGAATGACTCCAAAGCGACCCTGGTTGGCAAGGCCAGGTTCGTATACGTAGATGGTAAGCCGCTTCCTATGGAGAGCAAAGTGTTGCTGGATCCCGGCCGATCCATTGAAGTGCGGCTTTCCGATGTGGCCCGCGATTATATCTACAATGAGGGTTCTCTTACCGTTTTCACAATAGAGAGTACAGTAGAGGGCAAACCATTTGCTGAATTGGAATTCGCAGAAGCCAATTCCGAAGAGTCTATCGGGAAGGACCCTGAATCCTCGGAATCGGAGAGGTCTTCAGGGGACCGGAACGCAACCGATTCGCCCGGAAAAGACATCCACCCGGGATTGCAGGATAAGGATTTTCCAAAGTTAGAAAGAGCTGTGGAAGAGATGATGAAGCGAAACAATTCGGAAAAAGAGCCTTTCCGTCTGGGTGGGAGCTAAAACGTATACTTTCTCTGGCTTCCAGGCCATAAAAAATTGTCGGCACCATTTGCCTCGGCTGTTTACCTGGTGGTTGCGGGCGTGGTCTTTGCTTTTTCGGACCCACGCCTAAATCCTCTTGATGTTAACGATTCTCGTCTCAGCTCTCTCCGGGCGTACACCGCATGCTTGTAGCTTAACAAATTCTTGCATCAAACGAGGAAAGGCAACGGCTTCATTCACGTGTCGTTCAAAGTACCGGCAACATCGTGGCTTTTTCCCGCACTTTCGTTTGCCGTTGGTTGCTATACATGCGGCAAAAGCCAGGCCGTTAATCGGACTGCTCTTTTTCCTTATCCTTTCCGGAAGCTTCGTCTTTCCGGGCGAATCTGTCCAGGCCGAGGCCCCCGCTGTCTGGACCCTGAACCAGGTCTATCTGGAAGTGCTGAAGCGCAGCGAACAGGATGATATTCGGCAAGAGGATCTTGCCATCGCCGAATCCCGCTATCGTCAAAGCCTGAGTTCCTACTATCCCGAGATCTTTCTGTTCGGACGAAAGAACTGGTATGACAGGTTCGAAGAAGAGGACAATCCACAGCTTCAGGCAATTATACAGCAACAACAGAACCAGGGCAATACTTCCGGTTCGGGTAATGGCGGTAACGCTTTCCGGGAACTGAATCCCTATCAAGTGGGCGCTGGATTTCGCTGGCCTATCTTTAGCGGCTTTCAGACCTATCATGAAAGCCAGGCACGGGATGCGGAAAGAATGTCGGCCAGGTTGAATCGTCAGCGCTTCCGCGAGCTACTGTTCAGGGACGTGGGTGAAGTCTATTTCCAGATTCTGGAATACCAGAAAACCCTGGAGATCCTGCGCGAAGAGCAGCAGGCCTTACTGGCGCGAATCGGCGAACTGGCGCGCCGGGTAAACATCGGTCGCTCCTCTCAAGGGGAGTTGCTTGCAGCCCGGAGCGAATACAGCAATTCCCGGGTGGAATTGGAACGTATTCAGGGCCTGCGGCAGATATCTCTGGAATTGTTGGCGTTCCTGATGGGCCAATCCGCCGACACCATCCAGCTGGCCCCGCCTGGAAAACTTCCGGAGCAGGAGGCCCTGGCGGTTTATCTGGATCGAGTGGAGGATCGCAAAGATCTGAAAGCAGCGTTCAAAGCACTGGAAGCGCAGAAATCGCGCCTGGATGTGGAGAAGGGAGGGCACTATCCACAGGCCAGCGTCGAGGGAAATTATTACACAACTCAGAAGCCGGACTTCGGCCGGGACTGGGGCATTACGTTGAGTATTGAAGTGCCCATCTTTCAGGGCGGACAGACCTACTATGCCGTTAAGGAATCCCGCGCCCTGGTGCGAAAAAGCGAACTGGAGCTCAAATCGTTGAAGCGTTCTGCCAGCTACGAAGTGCGTTCCGCCTATGTGGATTACGTTAACTCCTTGAGTCGACTTGCCCTGCTGCGACAATCCGTGGATATCGGCCGAGCTACCTATTTTGTGCAACTCAGGGACTATCGGCTTGGCATTGTATCAAATCTTGAAGTATTGAATGCGCTTCGCGGTTATCATGCGGCCCGCCGTGAGCTAACGCGAATCGAGATGCTGGTACGCATGAATGAGATTCGCCTGCATGTGGCGGCGGGCATGGAGAGCAATATACCGGATGCCCCGCCGGAAGAAGACCAGCCCCGAGAAGATTCGATTTTCAATTTCTCCGGCGAGCCTTACGACAGCCCGGACGATTCATCCGATGGCGCGAATGAGCCTTCAGGCAGCACAGACGATTCATCCGCTGGCGCGAATGAGCCTTCGGACAGCCCCGACGATTCATCCGATGGCGCGAATGTGCCTTCAGGCAGCACGAACAACTCTTCCGATGTCGCTGCATCCCCTGCGAACAGTTCGGAGGGCATCGCTTGAAGCTTTCGGATATCTCCATAAGAAGACCGGTGCTCGCCTGGATGATCATGTTTGGCTTGATCATTTTTGGCACGGTATCTCTTGGGCGGCTTGGCATCAGCTATATGCCCGATGTGGATTTCCCGCTTCTCAGTATTCGTGTAAGCTGGGAAGGCGTGGCGCCGGAATACATGGAAACCGAGATCGTAGACCGGGTGGAAAAAGAGATCATCGCGGTCGAAGGCCTCAAAGAGGTAATTTCCTCCATTCGTCAGGGAAATGCCAATATTCAACTGGAATTCGACATTGATAGGGACATCGACGTAGCGGTCCAGGAAGTGCAGACCGCGCTCAGTCAATTGCGACTTCCTACTGGCGTTGACCCGCCTGTTCTGCGTAAAAATAATCCCGACGAAAGCCCCATTCTTTGGCTGGGTCTGAGCGGCGACCGATCGCAATTTGAGCTGTTTCGTCTGGCCTATCAACTGGTTCTGGACCGGATTCAACTGGTGGACGGAGTAGGGGAGGTTTTTGTAGGCGGATCCGCGGAAAGAAACCTGCGAGTGTATGTAGACAACCGCAAGCTGAATGAATACGAGCTGACCATTCTGGATGTGCGAAACGCTATACGGCAGGATCACTCCGAAGGCTCCAGCGGCTATTTGCAGAACCAGGAAAACAGCTACAACCTCCGAACCATGGGCGAGGCCCAATCCATTGAACAAATGGAGCGAATTCGCATCACTCGAAGAGGCGGAGGTCCCATCTACCTGTCCAACATTAGCCTGAAAGATGTGGCCCGGGTGGAAAATGGACTGAACGACGCGCAACGAATCAATCGCGTCAACGGCCGAGAGGCCATAACCATTGGCGTCAAAAAGCAAACCGGCGCCAACGAAGTGCAGGTTGCGGAAAACCTCCGCAAAGAAATTGAAGCAATTAACAAGAACCTGCCGGACGGAGTTCGCGTTAACGTAAACTTTGATGGCACGCGGTTTACCAAAGAGGCCATCGAAGAAACCCAGTTTACGCTTCTACTTTCCGCCATTCTAACTGCCCTGGTTTGCTGGCTATTTCTCGGAAACTGGAGCTCCACTCTAAACGTAATCCTTTCCATTCCTACATCCATCATAGGTACGTTCATTATCATCTACTTCATGGGTTTTACCCTGAATCTCTTTACCCTGCTGGCCCTATCCCTTGCCATCGGTATCGTAGTGGACGATAATATCATGATTCTGGAAAATATTATCCGGCACTTTGAGATGGGCAAAGACCGGGTGCGTGCGGCTCGCGACGGAGCGCGGCAGATCATTTTCGCGGCGGTGGCGGCCAGCGTGGCCATTGTGGCCATATTTTTGCCAGTAGCCTTTATGGAGGGAGTCATCGGCAAGTTTTTCTTTCAATTCGGTGTCACTCTATCCGGGGCGGTGGCCCTGTCGCTACTGGATGCCGTAACTCTAACGCCCATGCGGGCCTCGCTAACTTTACGTCATCAGGAGCGCGAGCCGCGCATAGCTCGTGCGGTTCGTCTGGGGCTCGAGTATGTGTCCGGGATCTATCGAGCCATTCTGGAGCGAACACTGGCGCATCCTTATATTACGTTTCTACTTTCAGCGGGGCTATTTGCTCTATCGCTTTCCATTCTGTTTGTCATTAATCGAGAGTTTGTTCCGCCGCAGGATCAAAGCCAGTTCGGAGTGCGTTTTGAGACTCCCATGGGATCGTCCATCTATCATACCGACGAAATGGGTCAGAAGATTGAGGAGTTTCTCAAGAGCAGACCCGAGGTGACCAGCTACCTTTCCATCGTGGGAGGATTTGGCGGCGGGGAGTCCAACACCGGGGTCTACTTTGTAAGTCTGCTGGGAAAATCTCAGCGAGACATTGGGCAATACGAATTCATGGATCTCCTTAGAGAGGAAATCAAGAAGATCGAAGGGATGCGTGGCTTCCTTTTTGACTTTTCCAGCCGGGGTCTTTCCGCGCGAAGAAGTCAGCCCGTGGAGTTCAGCATCCGGGGCGGAAACTGGGATGAACTGAAATCCACCGCCGATGCCATACTCAAGGATATGGAGGCCGAGGGCATTTATGAAGACGCCCAGATGGACTATCGCGAAGGCATGCCGGAGGTGCGAGTAGTGCCTGACCGTCAGGAAGCCGCGCTTCGCGGGGTGACCATGGAAAGCCTGGTGGAAACCGTAGGCATCGCCATGGGAGGAACGCGGGAAGGTCGATTTACAGGGGATGGCCGCCGGTACGATATCAGGATTCGCCTGTTGGAGGATCAATGGAGTCATCCTGCCGATATCAAAGAGCTGAAAATAAGAAACGGTTACGGCGAACTGGTTAGCCTTCCCGAAGTGGCCCGAGTAGAAACCGAACCCACGGTGCTCAATCTGACCAGAATTGACCGTCAGCGGGCGATTCAGCTATCCGCGAATCTGAAAGAAGGTGTGGGCCAGGCCGATGCCACAGCAAAGGCGGAAGAGATCGCCCGAAAGCATTTAAGGGACAACTATGGCTATTACCCTGGCGGAGGTAGTCGGGAATTCAATGAGGCTTTTACCAGTCTGAGTGTGGCTCTGTGGCTGGGAATCCTGGTGGCATACATGGTGCTGGGAGCCCAGTTCAATAGCTTTCTCCATCCCATATCTGTGTTGATGGCGCTTCCTTTTTCGGCCACGGGAGCCTTTCTGGCTCTTTACATTACCGGACAGAGCCTGAACCTTTACAGCATGATTGGATTGATCTTGTTGATGGGAATCTCCAAGAAGAACTCCATTCTCCTGGTCGAGTTTGCCAACGAACTAAGAAAGAAAGAGGGGCTTGGAGTGCAGGAGGCCCTGATTGAGGCCGGCATGGTAAGACTTCGTCCCATCTTGATGACCTCCCTTTCGGCTATTGCCGCGGCCATTCCGCCGGCCCTGGCCATCGGACCGGGGGCCGAGTCAAGGATTCCCATGTCCATAGCCGTAATCGGCGGCATGACCGTCTCGACGCTACTTACCCTGGTTGTTGTACCATCCGTTTATACCATACTTTCAAGATTCGAAAGAACCCGGGGATCGTAGGTCCTGCCCATCCTGCTGATTCAGGCGCGCGCGGGGATACCGGGATATCATGGCCGCAAGGATGGCCGCAGCTACGTAGATGTGAACCATCTTCCCGCCGATAAAGAAGAATACCAGGTTAATCATGGTAGTTCCTTCCGCCAGGGCATACCCCAATATATGATTCACATTCCAGGCAGCAGCGGAGTCTGCCTTTTTCTGGGTGAAGAAATAGACGCCAAAAGCGCCGGCTACGGCCGCCACGATGCCTACGATCAAGAATATCTGGTTATCTTCCACTGGCTGATTTCCGCGCACCGTCAGACTGGCGCCGGCAAACATTAAGCAACCCATAATCAATGCGAAAAAAATGATTCGCATCTTGTTAATCATAGACGGGGACACCTGGTTTTCCATGCGCAGATAGATGGCAGGTTCCGGTCCGGGGTCAATCAAAGATTCTTGTACTAATCAAGTTCCGGCTCCAGGCCAGGGATACTTGTCGTCGTGAATTTTCAGATCTTGGCCAGGGTTCCCGACAGGGGACGGGATTCTGATGATTCAAAGCGGGAAAATAATCATGCCGGTAAAGCTGAAAAGGCCCACCGAACCTTGAAACAAACCAATCAGGAGGAGAAATGACTCGGCTGGAAGTCGTCAGAGGAGATATCACCAGGCTGGAAGTAGATGCGATCGTAAACGCGGCCAATGAGGCGCTGGCCGGCGGCGGTGGCGTGGATGGAGCCATCCATTCGGCCGCCGGGCCGGAGTTGCTCCAGGCCTGTCGTCGGATTGGGGGATGCCCTACCGGGCAGGCGGTGATCACTCCGGGATTCAAGCTTAAAGCAAAATACGTTATCCATACAGTGGGTCCTATCTGGAGAGGGGGCAGTAGCGGCGAACCCGAGCTCCTGGCCAATTGCTACAAGAACAGCCTTGATGTGGCCCGGCAGAATGGCATTTCCACCATCGCATTTCCATCCATTTCCACCGGGGTTTACGGCTATCCCCTGGAGGAAGCTGCCTCCATTGCCGTTCGTACGGTAGAGGAAAAAAAACTCCCAGGATTGGATCGGGTTGTCTTTTGTTGCTTTGATCAAAGGGCCTATGACATTTATTCAGGCCTGCTGGCGCACTAGTCGATGAAAGGCTATTTCGATTACAACACTTCGGTGCCCGTTTCTGCCTCCATGCGCAAGATGCTGGCCGAATGGCTGGATTCGGATCCCGCATTCCTGGGGTCTGGAAACTCCCCGCTGCCCCCGGCGTGGCTGGAGAGGGCTCATACCACGGTTTCCGGAACGCCGGGTCTCGAGGAGTACAAGCTGGTCTTCACGTCCGGAGCGACGGAGTCCAACCGTCTTGCATTCGAATTTCTGTACCATCGCTATATGGGATCCGGACTCACCGATTCCTCCTTTCTCAGAAACAAGGTGCTGATCTCGTCGATTGAACATAGCAGTGTCTACGACCAGGCCAAGTATCTGCGCAACCTGGGTTATGATGTCCTACTGATTCCCTGCTCAAAATCGGGTGTGCTGGATATGGACTTCGTTGAAGACAATGCCGGTCCGGACACGGCGCTGATCAGCGTTATGTATGCCAGCGGCGAAACCGGAGTAGTTCAGCCGGTGCGCTCGGTGGCCGATATCTGCGAACGACATGGAATTCACTTCCATTGTGATGCCAGCCAGATACCCCTCCGTTACAGTCCCTCCTGGCACTCGCTGAGAGCTCATACCATCGCCTTTTCCGGCCACAAGCTGGGAGCTCTTTCAGGAGTGGGAATGCTTCTCTACCGACAAAAAGAGCCGGTCTCTGTTTTCTTTGGCGATTCGCATACTCCGCGGCCTGGCGCCGCCAACAGACTGGGTATTCAAAGCCTGGAGGAATCCTGGAAATGTGTGCATCAGGATGCAGGTCGGAAGCTCACTTCGCTTCAGACACTGCGCAACCTGTTCGAGAAGGAACTGTTAAGCCGAATACCGGAGATCAAGATTCTGGGTAAAGATCAGGTCAGGCTGGTAAACACGTCCTCTATTCTGCTTCCAAATACCGTGCCGCATCAAACCACAGCAGCGATTCAGAAGCATGGATTTCAGGTCAGAGCCCTGCACGGCGAAGGAGGCATGCATACTCATTCGCGCACGCTTCTGGAAATGGGCGTGGCGGACAGCCATAGCAGCGCCTTCAGTGTTTCATTTGGCGAAGCAAATTCAACTGCCGAAGTATCCGCCTTCCTGGATGTCCTGGAAGAGGCCAACAAGTCCCGAGCTCGAAACAACCTGTAATGGCGGGTTGCGGGCTGTTGTCTCACGAATTGGCTTGCGAAGCAGTGGAAGTGTAGGGTAGGTGGGAACACGTAGGGCAACCGGTCGTGAGTCCCGAACAAAGTAATCGTCCGCGCCGAATTCCACGGCGCAGACTCCTTACCGATCAATCTACAGTGAACTCTCCGTTCAGCTCAAAGGTAGCGCGAATGAAGATCTGTTGGTTCCGGGCCCTCTGGCCGGCATAGTCCTGGATGCGAAATCCACTGGAATCTGTGTAGCCCAGGCTCTGATAGAATCCCGGAATCTGAGCAAAAGTCCCCGAGTCCGCCAGCGTTTCTGAAAGCGTATCTCCGCCAGGAAGATTGTAAGCATCCAGCGGCGACACTTTGGCCGGTCCGCCTCTGGAGTCTGTGGCGCGGACTTCGGAGAAACCAAGACTGATGCGAAAGTACTCGTTCATATGCCAGGTGATTCCGGCCAGCCACTCGGTAAACGTAGCTCGTCCAAAGTCTACCGCCAGCGCTTCCGAGTAGGTCAGGTTGCCTATGGTATTGTCCGCCGCATCCAGAGCCAGGATTTGTCTCCAGTAGTCGCGATTGTCGTAGGTAGCCAGGTTATTGGAGGGGCTACCGTTTCCATTTCCCGTGGCGAATCGCAAAAAGGCGCCCAGGAATCTATACTTACCGTGCCAGAACATGTAGACCATATCGCCTCTCTGATCGGCGCCGGTGCGATAATTGTTGGCCAAATCCGTAAATGTTCCGTTTAGAGTGACGTCGGGTCGAATTCTGTAGGCGGTGCTGCGACGATCTACTTTCTGGATGTATCCCAGGCCCAGCGTAGACTCCAGACCCTGACCTTTGTATTCGTAATCCAGTTCCAGGCCGGCAGCATAATCGCGTGCGGCCCGAGGGTCTCCTTTGTAGATAGCCGGACGTAAAGTGCTCACAATATTTGCGCAGGTGGTGGAAGGAGTGGGGCCCGAAGCCACCATGGTAATGGAATTATTGCAGGCGTCCAGGGCCGGCAAACTTGTGTCCTGACCGGAAAGACCCACTACGTTCTGTATGCGAAAAGGGGTATTGATATGGATTCTATGAGTGCCCTTCTTTCCCAGGGGGCTGAAGCTCAGCATACCCACGAAGTCCAGTCCATAATTGGAATTTACCCCGTTGCGCATTGCGCTGAGTACGTTGGACGGAGTAGTAAAGTTCCGCAGCCTTGCCTGTCCATTGTTGGCGTCGATTCCTTCGCCATTACCCAGTAGCAATTGCATGGAAAAGTAGTCCAGATCCACAATGGCGCTGATTCCTCGCAAGGTGGAAGGGGAAGCGCCAAAATCGTCCCAGGGCGCTTTGGCGATGTATCGGTGTCCCCACAGATCCTGCAGCGAAACATCGGACTGAGTATCCACTACCGGCGTATGCTGCTGTCCGAAGCGGATAGACATCCAGTCGGCCACGGGCACATCGACAAATACGAATTTCATCTTCGTGAAATAAGGGTTGCTGCTGGTGCAGTTGTAGCCTGAGCAGGAGTCCGGAGGGTTGTGCTCTTGTTCCACCGTGAAGCGGAAGCCAATCCCTTTCTTGTTTCCTTTGTAATAGCGGCCGCTCATATTCAGGCGAGCTCGTCCCAGAACAAAGCCGGTATCCTCGCTTTCGGCGCCTGCCTGGTCCGGACCGGTGGGCTGTCGGTCCAGAAATTCATAGTCCGGCCAGATTTCGGTACCCAGACGCATCTTGAATTTCCCATCTTCTGCCTGGGAGGCCGATGGAAGTAGAAATAGAGCCAGTGCGAGTAGCCCGGCGATGCCAGAAAATCGTGTCATAGCTTTCTCCAAAATGTAGCAAAAAAGAAATGGATACGTAATGCATCCGTATTTCATTCGCCATAAAAAGATGTTATGATCCGATTTGATCGTACTATTATTACAGAATTGTGTCGATACCATGACTCAAGGGTGTCCGGTGTGTAACAGTCTTTACTCTCCACAGAATCGAAGGCCGGAAACCTGTCCAGGTAAACCTTTAGGCGGATTCAAAATCACCGGGGTTTGATACTGCCTCTGCGGGAAGGTTCTGCGGTCGCTGAAATCTCTGGTGTTGAGACGGAATTGGAGGGCAGTGCGTAGGAGAAAGGAAGTTAGATTCCTGCCGCATATGAAAGGCGGCAATTGGGGGGCGCTTCCTGATCAGTGGCGGCCGCTATCTCACAAAAAAACGGAAGGCCCATCTGGGAGCCTTCCGTTTCCGGCAATTATTGCTGTCGACCGCGCCGTCGGCCTCCGCCGCCGTCTGCTTCCCGGTCCCGGTTTCCCCGACGACCTCCGCGATCATTTCGGTCGCCGCCGCGGTCATTGCGGTCTCCCCGATCATTTCGGTCCCCACGGTCACCGCCGCCCTGCTTGCTACGCTCATCCGGGCTCTGGGTAGGCTCGCCGCTGCCGTTGGCGCGGGTGAAGATCATCTTTCCGGCCGCTGTCTGGATAATGGAGGTTACGTTCACCTGCACCGTTTTGCCCAGCAGGTTTCGGCCGTTTTCCACGACTACCATGGTACCGTCTTCCAGGTATCCAATGCCCTGGTTTTCATCTTTTCCTTCTTTGATGACATCAATTACGATGTCCTCGCCGGGAAGCACAATCGGCTTCAAAGCGTTGGTTAGATTGTTCAGGTTCAGAACTTCTACACCCTGCAATTCGGCCACTTTGTTCAGGTTGAAGTCGTTTGTGATCAGCTTCCCGCCGGTTTCCAGGGAGAGCTTCACCAGTTTGGCATCTACTTCCCGGGTGTCGGTGTAATCAATGTAGCTGATCTTAACTTTTACGGTGCCGAGTTGCTGGAGCTTGTTTAGCATCTCCAGTCCGCGACGTCCTCGGTTTCTTTTTATGGGATCCGGGGAGTCGCTGATGAGCTGAATCTCGCGTAATACGAAGTTCGGGATGATGAACGGACCTTCAATGAAGTTGGTCTGTGCAATATCCAGGATTCGCCCGTCAATAATCACCGAGGTGTCAAGAATCTTCTCGGTGGAGGCGCCGCCCTGTTCATCCTTGCGGAAGCCGCCGCCGCCGAAGATTCGCAGTCCCGGTCTTTGTGCAAATATGTAGCCGCCATAGCCTAGAAGGACCGCCGGAAGCACATAGAGATAGGGCCCGATGGCACGTAGTATGCCAGATTCAACGCCCAGCGATGTAAGCAGCCAGCCGGCCACTCCCGACAGAAGCAACCCGGAAAGCACTCCCGTAGAAATGCAGAACAATAGTTCTCCGCTGATTCCTTTGAACAGTCGGTCGATGAAAAAGAAAGCAAGAGAAATCGCAAAAACGATTCCGCCTGATATGGCAGCAGCAGCGAATTCCATGCCTGTTGCTACCGAGAGAAAGAAGCCACAGGCTCCACCGGCCACTGCGGCCAGTATACGATAAAGGATGTTCATAACTCAAACCCTTCCAATATTTATTCGCACCCTTTCGGATGCTTGGGTGCGGCCAGGCCGCAATTCCGGCAAGAGCCGGCTGAGCTATGGACGAATCAGGAGAGTACTTCGGAGATGAGATTACTTGCTTCTTCCGTGGAAACGGATCTTGCGAGCGCAAGTTCGCTGGTGATCAGGGAATAGGCCAGTTCGTACAGCCTGCGTTCCATGAGCGATAGTTCCTTATCCCGGGCACGCTTATAGAGGTTCCTGCCCACCTCGGCCACCGAGTAGATCGAGCCGGATCGTATCTTGTTCTGATTGTTTTGATACCGGATCTTCCAGTCTTCTTCGGTGTCTACTTCATCCTTCTTCAGCAGGTCCAGAACCTTCTTCACGTCCTTTTTCTGGATGATAGGCCGGATTCCGCGCTCTTTGGCGCTATCTACAGGAATCATTACCTTCATCTTGCTATTTTCGATTTCAAGGATATAGCAGAGGGTTCTCTTTCCGAGGATGTTCTGATTTTGCACGGCGGATATCTCCCCTACTCCGTGCATGGGATAAACAACATAATCTCCTACAGTAAAGTCCGTGTCCGCCTTCTTAGCGGCAGCGCTGCTCTTCTTGCTTGATTTAGGGGCCGCGGTCTTCTTCGCGCTGGCCTTCTTCTTGGCAGCAGCCTTCTTTGCTGTTTTCTTTTTGGCGGTTTTACTCTTTGCCTGGGGCATAATTCGTCCAGAATAGCTCTTAAACGGCTAGTCTAGCACACTTCCGGCGCGGGTCAAGAGAAATTCGAACCGGCTCCGTTGCGATTGCCGAAGAGCGAATACAGCATTTCGTTGAGCGCTTTTGGTCGAATGGGCTTGGACAGATAGGCGCTGAAACCCGCTTCCAGCACCTGTCTGCGGTCCTCCGGGGCGGCATAGGCCGTAATAGCGACTATGGGTTTGTTGGAGGGAAAAAGTTCCCGGGAGCGAATCAGCTTCAGAAGCTGGAATCCATCTATTTCGGGCATCTGAATGTCCAGAATGACCAGATCGAACCAGTTTTCTGTGAGCAAATGCAGGGCTTCGGTGGGATTGGGCGAACTTACCGTTTTGTGGCCCAGTCGCTGCAGCAGTCTTTCCAGGAGGTACAGGTTGTCCGGATTGTCATCCACCGCCAGGATGTTAAGCGGTTTCACGGATGCAGGCTGCAGAACTTCGGGCTGGACTTCCTGGACTCCCGCAGTGGCTTCCTGTAAGGGGATCCGCACCGTAAAGAGGCTGCCTTCGCCAGGCCGACTTTTGACATCTATGGTGCCTTTCATTCGACTGACCAGGGACTGACAAATGCTAAGCCCCAGGCCAGTTCCGGACACCATGGTTTTCTGGCCGTCTTTGATTTGATAGAATCGCTGGAATAGCCTGGGTTGCTTCTCTTCGGGAATGCCTCGTCCGGTATCTTCCACTTCGACGATCAGTTCCCCTTCCTTCCCCGATCCCCGATACTTGCTTCGGACTTCGATCCAGCCCTGGTCGGTAAATTTCAAAGCGTTGGAGACCAGGTTTCCAATAATCTGAAAAAGCCTGTGCGGATCGCCCAGGAGCCTCGGAGGTAGATCCCAGGCGCTAAATCGAAGCAGCACTGGATGGCCGGGGTTGGGCGCGTAGGTAAGTTCCAGCGTCCGCAGGAGTTCCCGTGGCGAGAAGGGTTCCGTTTCTATTTCGATCTGATCCGATTCGATCCTCGAGATATCCAGGATATCGTTCAGGATGTTCATCAGAGTTCGGCCCGCGGTCTGAAATACCTGTAAATGCTTTCGCTGTTCTTCCGAGAGTTCCGTGTAGCCCAGTAGTTCCGCCGTACCCAACAATGCATTCATGGGCGTGCGAATCTCATGGCTCATGTTCGCCAGGAATTCGGATTTGCTTCGGGAAGCTTGCTCGGCCTTTTTCTGGGCTTCGACTTTTTCTTCTACCATGCGTTGCAGGTTGGCGGTTCGCTCCTCTACAATCCGCTCCAGATTCTCTTCTCTCTTTTCATTTCTGAATCGAATCTTATCGGCGATGGCCAGAGAGAAAAAGGCCATCTGGTAGAGTATTCCCAGATCGATAAAGTGCAACACCACCAGAGCCGGAGTCTCCGCATTTTTCTGCAAAACGGTGCCGAGCAGGGCCGCCATGGGATAGCCCAGATTGGCAACGAAGAAGAACCGGGCCGGTCGAAATCCCTTTCCCAGGGCCGCAAAACTGAGTACCGTCACCATCAGTGTTGCCGGCACCACCACAGCATAGATGAGCTGATTAACCTTGAATGGAATAAACCAGGAAAGCAGCAGGATGACCAGATAGAAGCTGGCAGTGATTGGCGGAATTCGCGCCCAGAAGGTTCCGCGAAGAGTCTTTCCTGCGAAAGAATCCAACCAGAGAAAAAGAAACATATGCAGGGCGCATACGGCGGACAGCGTAAACTCCAATCTGTACTCCAGCACGGTGGCCGGCAAAAGGAAGTTCATGATACCCTGAAAGAACGACCTGTGGAGCAGGAATAGTAGTAAAAGCGCAGCATAGTACAAATAATCCTTCTCGCGCGAGAACAACCAGATGGTCAGGCTGTACAGGATCAGTATGAAGCCGGATCCCATGGTTATTCCGTCCATCAACACGACCCAGGATGTGTCGACGCGGCCGGACTGAAGAATCATGGGTAGACGGGCAGGCAGTTTCGCGTCAAAACGAATACGATACTTAACTGTGGCTCCAGGGGGCACCGAAATGGAGCTGGAAATGAATCGATTCAGATTTAGCTTTTTCTCTTCCCAGATGCCAGCGCCCGGAGCGTTCGCATCTGTGTAGAAATCCAGGGATTGCACGAAAGCATTCAGAATCACTAATTCGCCGAACCAGTAATGCGCGCTAACGTTCTTAACGCAGAATTGTATCCAGAAAGGCTCGGAGAAACCCAGGTTCAGATTTTCCAGGCGTCGTGGTTCCCCGGGGAAGTCCGGCAGATCGTTTACTGAAAGGAGCTGCTTCTCGACGAACAAAGTGCCTGTGAGGTTCTCTACTTTCGCTCCCGGCCTGGAAGGATCAGCAAGTAGATTGCAGGATTCTTCTGCCGCTACGGGGTTATTGGAAAATAGCGCCAATAGGATGAAAAGAAAAGCAGCCAGAGCAACCGGTCTTCTTATTCCAGGGGAAGGCATATCAGTCTCGGTGAAGGCCGCGGCTACGAGCAATCTCGAAAATGTTGGATGAGTGGTCCCTCCACATCTCCGAAGCTCGTTCGTCGATTATCTCTTTGACCACAGCTTCCGGCAGATCGCTCATACTTTCAAACTCTGCCTTGTACTGATCGATGGGCATCTTGCCGCAAAAAATATTGCTCTGATACTGATAGATCTGATGTTCCATCAGGAATTGGAGGGTATCATAGTCTTCCACGGCTTCCGCAGTGATCATCGCTTCCCGGTTGTCTGCCAGACGTTTGCAGTAGTCGATGAAAGCCAGGTTATCCAGAAATTTGATCTGGTCTTCGTTTGCTTTGAAACGGAAACTAATGGGATCCAGTTTGAATTCCTTTATCATGATTCCGAGTTCAAGCACAACCTGGTGGCTCTGGCTCTTAACGCCGAAGTCGTCGGCTGCAAAGCTGACGCCGCATTTCCAGAACTCTTCGCATACGTTCTTCAACGAGTAACGCACTTCCTCGTATGGCTTTTCTACGAGTTCGAACCGAATGTTTTTGGCTTCCAGGCCCATGGCATTCCAGAGCTTCTGCAATCTCTGAACCTTATCCCTTTGCGAAAATGTGTCTATGAGCGATTGGGGGGAGATGTTGAATTTAAGTAGCCCCGGGGCTCTCTCGCATGCGATAATGAGTTTTTCCAGTATCAGGAGTTCTATCCGGTTGATGTCCTGGTCGGAAGGTATGTCTTGAATCAGTTCCCGGTAATTCTCATAGAGCCCGCCGCCCACGAATACTTCCCCTCCCTTTACCGTGAAGGTTTTTCGGTGCGGATCATACGAGATAGTGGGCTGTATCATTGCCTCGTTTGCTGCGCCCGCTATGTAGGTGTTGGCCCGATTAAAATAGGTCCAGCTCCAGCGAGTAAGGTTGTCGCGAAGATTCTTTTCGGAGGCCTGGAGCAATTCGTACAGGATCTCCTCCGAGTCCGAAATGAAATTGCACTGAGTGCGGGCTACCCCGAAATCAAACAGGCAAACACGGTTGCTGGCGCATTCGTCGTGAAACCTTCCCACAGCGCTGTCTATGTTCGGGAAGTCCCGGCCTTGCCAACTTGAATAGGGAGTAATTCCCATCAGAAGCGTATTCAGATCCAGTAGGTGAAAGCAGAACTCCACATCGGTGAGATTCAAAATGCTGTGAACTTCGTTTTTTAGATAGGTCAGGAACTCCTGGATCTCCATGCCCTGCACATTTTGATACCGGATCAGAAACAACGGTTTGCCGCGGTTTGCTTCTATAAACCGGGACTCAAAGGTTTCCAGATCCAGTAATTGTTCCTCGACGCTCATGGATCAGCCAGACATCTCCTGTTTCGCGGGCCCTGTCAACAATTCCGAACTCCTAACTTCCTTTTTCCTCGTCGGGAATGTGGTTTTCCCCGGGGCCCTCTTTGTGAAGCCATTGCCCCTTATCTTCCACCTCCAGGGATCTGAGCTTCTCCAGAAAGGCCTCTTCGGAATGGATGAGTCGTTTTACCAGGGTGCGAATCAATGTAGACGCAAATTCGGGGTTTGCTTCGATCAAGGACTCGAGATGATCCGACAATGCAGACGAAAGGATGGTTTCCGTCATACAGATGGCGGTGGCGCTTCTTTCCTCGCCATGCACCAGAGCCATCTCGCCGAAGATCTCTCCTTCTTCTACGGTAGAAAGCGCCACAGGTCCGGTGCCGGTGTCTCGCAGAATCTGAACCTTACCCTTTTCGACCAGGTAGAAGCGACGAGCCGGGTCTCCTTCCAGAAAAACAACGTCCCCTGGTTGGTAGGTTCTTCGAGTCTGGGTTATGGTACGGGGTTTGATGAAAAGCTTGCGAAAGCCTTCTGATCCGGGAAAATGAAAGAAGTAGAACAGGCCCCAGAGCAGGCGACGGGCCCGATATCGGCGTTGAAATGCGCTAAACCCCGCCGCCGTTCTATCAATGCGTATCAATTGGCCGGAGTCCGAATTTCCCGCAAGCTTTACAATGCCGAAGTTAACTGCCGGACTTGCGATACGATCAAATCTAAATTGTATTGTGCGATTCTCCGATTCCTCCAGATTTCCACGAAGATAAAGCGAGGCGCCGCTAAGCTCATAGGAGATGCCCGAATTTACCGGGGCAGGAATTCCCTCCTCAAACACCTCCCAGTCCAGAACAATGGGAATGCGCAGCAATCGCCCTTTAAAGAAATTGGGATTTACGGAGCCAATGGAAAGGATGGACACGCCGATTGAAGCCGGAAGCAGAACGAACAGGGACAGATACATGGAATAGGTGATGTTCACCGTTAACGGAATCAGTTCCGGCTCTATCAGGATCAGTATAGGAAGCACCAGAATGCAAAGTGCGAAAGCATTCTTGGCCGGACCAGGGGGAAGCCTCAGGAAAGGCGCCGTGCTGCGAGTTTGATCCGTTGATCGCAAAATCCATTTTTCGTAGCCGCGTTGCCGGTCCAGAAGGGCCCATTCTTCAAACCAGATACCGTCTCTTTGAAGATCTCCTTTTCGGGGCAGGGTTTGCGACCTGGAAATGGCCGCTTCCAGAGCGAATACAGGGATCAGAATATGCGCTGGAATTGTGAAGTTCCACTTGCCTCCGGAAAGGATGCTGAAATCGAAAATGCCGTGAAGCAGAAAAGGAATGATAAAAGACAGAACTGCCAACAGCCAACGTTTTCGCTGGCGAATATAGCCAAGACCGAGCAGAAAGCCCATCAGCCCCATGCTGGTCAGATGCATGGAAACAGAACTGAACAGTCGCAGATAGACAATCTGGCTTCCGTAAATCCAGGCGTAAGCGATATTCTCCACGAAGGAGAACCCCGCTCCGATGAGGATTCCGTACCCGATGGTATTCAGAACCGACATTTCGTTTCGGTCCCTGATCATCATGTAAACCAGAGCAATTAGTCCCAGTAGCTTTTCAGGAAAAGCGGCCAGGAGAAACCCCTGGCTGGCGGGTGTCAGCAATTCCAACCGGTCCGAAGTGTAGGGAGATAGGAGTAACAGTCCAATGGCAATTACGGCGCCAGCCAGAAATGCTTCGGCTACTGCCACAAATGTACGCACCATCCCCAGTCTGCTGTAGTACACAGCATAGAATATCAGGCACGTTACAAGCGCTGCTGCTAACTCCAGAGATGGCATGGTCCTTCTGTTTAGTATCGACCCCGGTGGGGGCTTGAATTCAGCCATGCAATGCGAGAATCCCCGGGATTGGGGATTGCTTCCTAATAATTAAGGCAGATTTGAGTCCGAATCGGCTTGCCCGGGCAAGCAGGGCCCCTGGCGGGGTCAGCTCAGACTGTATTAAACTGTCAGGTCTGGCAGGGGTACGCCGGGAAATTTTATTGTTTCCGCCCCATGATCCCGGATATCTGGCAACATGAGCGACTCCAATCTGGTTATCCCTCCTCTGCCGCAGGTAGTAATGGAAATCATGAAGTATGATACGGAATCTCCGGATTCCAGCGCCGCCGAGGTGGAAGGACTCATTGCTCCGGACCGCGGAATCTGTAGCGAAATACTGCGGGTAGCCAATTCAGCCTACTATGGTCGATCGGGCCGGGTCAAAGTAATGCGGGATGCCATTACTCTGCTGGGGCTAAAAGCGCTAAAGAATCTGATCATATTCATCAGTACGCGCCAGATTGCCACAGATCTGAAGAGTCCTGTATTCAAGAAGTATCTTACCGAGTATCCGGTGTTGTCGGCGCTTCTGGCTCAGGATGTGGCCAAGAGGTTCAAGCATCCTGAGCTGGCCGAGGAAGCCTTTCTGTCCGGACTACTTTACAACATTGGAATGAGTATTCTGGCGCTAAACAAAGGCGATCATTACGCATTCTTGATCGAGCAGGCCGAGCAAAATGGCTTTGATCTCCGCGAACTGGAGAAGTCCTCCTACGGCACAGATCACGCTCAGGCCGGCCAGGAGGCCGCTCGAAAATGGAATCTTCCGGATTCCCTGCTACATAGCATGGAACTGACTGTTACCAACCTGAACGGATCCGACGATCTGGGCCGTATCACTGTACTTTCGGCAGCCCTGGGTCAGGCCGGGGCCGGCATTCCGCTGGATGCAAAAACCAGAGCGGCCGTTCAAGAAGTGTATCGCACTTCCGGAGACCAGGCCGATCCTTTTGAGAAGCTATTAAGCGAACAGCAAATTGCTCGATTGAAATCCCATCCTTACTTCCAGATGGCTGCCGGTTAATTCAGGATGGCGCAATCCAGGATTCTTATAGTCGAAGACGATCCGGATCAATCCGCACTACTGGATCGCTTCCTGAGTCAGTGGGGCTATGAAACGAAGGTCGCTCCCGACGGGCCGGAAGGCCTGGAGCTTATGGAATCCTTTGATCCGGACCTGGTACTTCTGGATATATTTTTGCCGGAGCTTCCCGGTTTGGAAGTCCTCAAGCGAATTCGCGCCCACGACAAATCTGTGTCAGTGCCGGTGTTCATCATGAGCGCCGACGACTCCGACGAAATTCGCATAGTGGGAATGTCCACCGGAGCCAGCGATTTTATTAAAAAGCCGATTCAGCTGGCGGACCTGAGTATGCGCATCCAACAGGCTCTGGAGCTCCTTAGCTATAGACGGAAAATTCATGAGTTGAATCAGCGATTGGAGCACGATAAGCAACGCCTGCTTCGCTACTTCTCCAGAGACATTGTTGAGAAAATCCTTAGCGAAGAGATATCCTCTGAACTGGGCGGAAAGACTCTGGAAGCCAGCGTTATGTTCTATGACGTTCGGGGATCCACAACTATTGCCGAGCGCATTGGGCCGCAGAAATATGCTGAATTTATCAGCGATTTGTTCGGCCGGATCATGGACCTGGTTTTTGATCATCATGGCTCCGTGAACGAACTTCTGGGAGACGGCATTCTGGCAACCTTTGGCTGTCCGGATCCGACCGGCCAGGATGCCAGCAATGCTGTGTCGGCGGCTCGTGGGATTCGCAAGCTCATGCGAAAATACAACGAAAGCTATCTGCCTCCAGAGCTTCAGGAAGAGGGCGTTCGCTACGGCATGGGCATTGCCACCGGAAAGATCTTTGCCGGAAACATTGGGTCCACGCAGAGGCTGAAATACGCCGTTATGGGCGATCCCGTAAACACAGCAGCCCGGATCCAGGATCTGACAAAAGAAAAAAACGTGGATCTTCTAATCGACGAAAACACCGCTCGCGGTCTGGAAGACTCGGATTCTGTGCGGCTTTCCGGAGACTATGTTCTTCGCGGCAAGAAGGGCGCCGTGAAGGTTTTCGAAGTGGATGAACTGACCCAGACCGTCCGGGGCTAGGGCTCGGCAAGTCCGAAAAAGAGCTTCTAATCGCCTGATCGTTGCGAATTTTGCCAGCGCCAGGATCTCTGGAATAAGTTCTCCCTGTCGTCGTTCTGATCGTTGTTTCTCCGGCATTTCGAGACATCTATTGTATATCGACATTGCGGCCTCTCTATTCTCTGCTTTTCCTGTTACGTTTGCCCTCGTGCCTTTCCCTTGCGCAGATAGCCCGTAGAACCAACTTCGTTTAAGTTTCTCCTTTTTCTAAATTACCCTGAATAACTGCTTTTCTAAAAAATCGAGATGCAGTACTCTCTTGGAGTGTAGCTTTGTTCTGTAACGTCCAATCGGCGGCGGGCCCGAAGGCTCCGTTGCTTATTCCGGGGTCGCAGGTATTCGGAGCGAGTGCCCCGGCGCACTGACACCCAGGAGGACGTCTCTGCCGTTGCTGCGTGCATTGTGCGCGCATTTTGCAGTTTTTCCTCGTCTACACTAGTTGGAGACGGTATGCCTATTCGTCGTTTGAATATACTGCTGGCAAATACAGTCAATCTGTTGAAGCGCAGCCTGATTCCGGCTGGAGCCGGTACCTACAACGATCATCTCCTGGAGGCATTCACTCTGTCCGGTGTGGATGCGCCGGATTCCGGCGATGATTCGCTCTCTGACAACAGGAAGCGCTCCTTTCGAGTACAGCCGGTGGATGCGGAGGATCCGTTAAAATCAATCCCCGCTCACGTCATCACGGAGGCTTTACCGGAACCGGGAACGTCCGGCTGGCAGGAAACAGGCCAACCACTGACCGGGCAATCGGCTCCGCTTTTTTTCTACGCCCTTGCCGAGCCCTGGGCCGGCATCCATGCAGTGGGCTTTCAGATTTCCGAAAGCCTGGAAAAACAGCTCTATGAGGAATTGGCGAATCGCCTGGAGAGTGCAATTCCAGTATTGGAAAAATCCCTTGCATTGGAGAGGGATATAGAGACTGAACCGACCTCCGAAGCCGGGCAGTTGACGCACCAGGATTTGGAGACCTTTCGGATTCGCGCTCTATACGAGATTGTAAGTCGTCCCGGACTGTCTTTTCAGGGCAGGCTGCGTGAGATGCTGCACCTTTGCTCGCAGCTCACCGGTCTGGAACTGGTATTTCTGGGGGAGCCGGTGCATGGCCAGCAAAGCATTCGCATTCTGGCATCTACGTTGGATGGCAATGCAGCGGATTCCATGAGGCAGGATCTGTCTTTTTGCAGCGAAGTAATTCGCAAAGGTTGCCCTGTAGAAAGTCAGACAGGTAGCTATTCGGATTTGCCCGGCGCCCATTACAGTCTCGGAATTCCGCTTCGAGTGCACGGCAGCGTTACCGCCGCATTCATTTTGAGCACCAGGAAGGCTGGATTGAAGCCTCTATCCGAGGACCGAGCCTTTCTGGATCTGGTAGCCCGCTGGATCAGCGCCGAGCTAGAAGGCCAGCGAATGAATAATTTCGTGGATACCTTCTTTGATGTATCTGGAGACATGCTGGCCATCCTGGATATCCGCGGAAAGGCGCTACGCGTAAATGAAGCCTGGTTGCGAACCACCGGCTATTCCGAGGAAGAGTTGATAAACCTTCCTTTGCCCGGGTTCATATCGGAGGAAGATCTGGGAGCTTTCGAAGAAGGACTGGAAGAAGCCCGTGATTTTGGAGTGGTGCGTGGCCTGGACACCAGGTTGCGTATTCGCGGAGGGTCCCACCGCTGGATATCCTGGACCATTCGCTACGATCCTGAATTGAACGTCTTTTTTACCGCCGCCCGGGATAATACAGAAGCCCACCAGAACGAACTTCGCATTATTGAGTATAACTCTCGCTTGAATGGTGTGAACCGGGTGGCCAGGTTCATGGCAGAGGACAGGTCCATCGCGGAGATTATTTCCGTAGCGGTGGATGCTCTTGCATCCATGTTTCCCGATTACCGGGTCTGTTTTTGCACCGCCGAGCCATCCGGAACGCTTCACGTCATCTCGGCGCGAACAACGGATGCGATGCCCGACATTTCTGGCATGGAAGCCGATTTGTCGGCTGCGCCGGAATACTTGAACCGACTTGCCCTGGGCGAAACAGTCCGGGTGCACGATGTTCGAACCGAGTCCCTGGTGAATGGAATACGCAAAAACTTGATAGAGGGCTCCACCGTATCGCTTCTGGATGTGCCTCTATTGAGCGGCGATGAATTGAGCGGGGTGCTCTGTCTGGACTTCAATGTTCCTCATATATGGAGCCGGCATGAGACTCTTTCCGTAGAAGAGATGGCCCGGGCCTTGAGCGCCGCCATTGCCAGCCAGAAGCATAAAGATGAATTGGTGCAGGCTCGAAATATGGCCGATGCCGCGAACCGCGCCAAAACCGAGTTTCTGGCCAACATGACCCATGAGCTGAGGACGCCTCTGCATGCCATTATTGGAGTTTCAGATCTACTGGCCACCGAGGATCTTGCGCCAGACGTCAAGGATCAAATAAAGCTCATTCGAAACAGCGGGGATTCGCTTCTGGGCATCATTTCCACTATTCTGGACCTGACTCAGATTGAATCCGATAACCTGGCTTTGACGCTTACCGACTTCAGTCTTGCCGATTTGATTGCTGAGGTTGTGGATCAGCTACGACCGGACCAGACGAACAACGATCTAACCCTGAATTTGGATCTGGATTCGCGGATGCCGCCCCGGGTCCGGGGCGATGCCGTCAGGTTGCGTCAGGTGCTCTGCAACGTCGTCGGTAATGCCGTGAAATTCACTCCTGCTGGCAAGGTTCGGATCAGGGTTGAATGCAGTTCGTATGCGGGTAGATTGGATCAGCATCCCGGTCTTGATCCAAACCTGCGTAGCCAACCGGTGTGGCAAAAAGCGATCATTCACGTGGAGGATACCGGCGTAGGTATCTCTCCTCAGAAGCATGCGGAAATCTTTGACGATTTCAATCAAGCCGACAACGCCCGTACCAGACGTTTTGGCGGCGCCGGGCTGGGGCTCTCCCTGTCCCGCCGGTTAATGCAGAAGATGGGCGGCGGTATTCATGTTTCCTACTCCGAGCCAGGGCGGGGGTCCACCTTTGTTATAGAAATGCCACTTCTCAAGCCGGAAAGTCCGACCGGTATTTGAGGCGGGCAAACTGCGGCAAATTCGGTCGAAGGCATCTGGCAGAAGTGAGTGCAGTCAAGCTTCGAAGTATTCGGCCATATTCGCGTACTGACCCTGAATCAGCCTTAGATCGCTAACTCGAATATCCCTGGGATCCAGGTGTCCGGTAATCCGGGTTATATCCATCATGTCCTGGTGAAAGCCCCGAAGAAAATGATGCACCCTGGTGGATTTCTCCGGTATGTTCAAACCCCGGACTCGCCAGGGCTGATTTGTGGCAATGCCGGTGGGGCAGTGGTTGGTGTGGCATTTTAATGACTGGATGCAGCCCAGGGCCAGCATAGGACCGCGGGCGCTGTCAATGATATCGGCGCCGGCGGCGAAGGCCAGGGCGGCATGCACGGGAGTGAATACTCTTCCTGAAACGCTAAGTACAACGTTGTCGCGTATTTTCAGTCGGACAAGTTTCTGGTGCAGCATGGCGCAGCTTTCTATGGCGCTTCCGTAACCTACGTAATTCATGAACAGGTTGGGGCCCGCTCCTGTACCGCCGTCGGATCCATCCAGTTGAATGGCATCCGGGCCTTTTCCGGTTTTTTTCATCGCCTGGCATAGAAGGTCTATTTCGTCCGGATTGCCCAGGCACATCTTCAATCCCACCGGTAGCTCGGTGGCCTGGCGGATGGACTCAATGAAGTCCATGAGCTTTGCCACGCTTTCTCGCGGACTGGCGGCTGCAATCTCCGCATGCTGCGAAGGACTTATGGATGTCTTGTGGGCCGGTATTCTTCGCACGGCGGCAATTTCCGGGGTTACTTTGCCTCCGGGGAGGTGTCCGCCCAGGCCTGGTTTGGCGCCCTGGGAGATCTTTAGCTGGATCATTCCTATGTTGGAATGGGTGCCGATCAGTTCCTTCAGGACCTGGTAGTTGAGGATTCGTGTGGTCTGGCCGTTGTTCTGCTGGATGGCATCTCCTACTCCGTATTTGGCCGTGCCAATTTGAAAAACCACGTCGTTGCCGGCAACGCCATGGGGACCGTATCCGCCTTCGCCAGTGTTCACATACGCTATGCCCTTTGCGCCGATGCTCAAAGACTCCGCCGCCTTGTAATTTATGGATCCATAGCTCATAGCCGAAACATTGATCACATTTCGAACATAGAAAGGCTTCACGCCTTTTCGCTTTTCGCCTATCACAACCTCGTAGCCAGGCTGTCCCAGGGAACCGGGAAAGTTTCTATGTAGAATCCGGCAGCCAGTGGTAATCTCTTCGTCGTAAGGGTCCAGTTCGGTTCCAAAGCTGGCCATGGGTTTCAGGTCTTTGGATTTCTGATAAATGTAATCCCTTACAATCCTGGGTATAGGGCGTCCGCTGGTATTGGTTTCGTTGAAGTACTGAAGATATTTGTCTCTGAGTTCCCGCTCAAAAAGGTAGCGAAAGCGACCCATGGGGCCGTAGATTCGCACGATTGCATGGTCGTCCTGGATGAATGTTTCGCGTATCCCGAACAGAAGCGCCGCCGCCAGAACGGCGGCCCCCGCCATCCACCATCCCTGAAAGTATCCGATGGCGGGCGAAGCAATGAGCACAGCTATCGATAACCAGCGGAAAGGGTAGTCCAGCCAGGGGGTGTACCCCGGCGGCGTAAGGGCCGCTTTCTTTCCCTTTAGATCGATGATTCCCAGTAGCTTTTTGGATGATCGAGAGGTGTTATATGCCATGATTTTATTAACCGTTCTTGCCTTTGCTAATGTCTCGGCTGTTGCCACGGACAGCCCAATAGGAAATCAGGCCATGCAGCGTTATCAAGAACAATCCGCCGCTTTCTCGAGTGACTTCATCGTTGTACCATTCCCCTTCCAGTCCATGGAAAAGGCTCAATCCGTAGATTAGAGCGGCGATGGCCAGCAGCGGCCACAGCAGGCTTCTAATTCGCACCATGGATTTCCGGGAAAGCCAGAACACTTCTCCGATAGAAAGCAAAGCTGCGATGCCATAAATCGAAATCCAGAAGGTCGGATCCGGATCATTCCATTGTACCGCCGCAGCCACAATAAACAGTATGCCCATCAATGATTGATAAAGTCGCACATTGAAAACCTGCAGCCTGGAATCTGCGGGTCCAGCGTTTATGGACGTACACAGAAAAAAGAGCGCCCTGGTATCGGCGGCCGGGGGAACGAGAGAGGCCACAAGGTCGATCAGGGGTCCATAACCAGACGAATCCCGGCCTTGGCGTCGGATGAGGGGGACGGATAACCGGCCGGTTGCCTGGCGTCTACTCGGGCCATGTCCGATGGTAGATAGTAGGCGCCGCCCCGGATTACATGAAATAGCCTACCCGAATAATCCCGGGCATGGCCCTTTCTGAATCGATGTCCCGGGTAAGGCTCGAAAAAACTGGAAGTCCATTCCGGGGCATTGCCGCACATTCCAATGAGACCGTATGGGCTTGTATCCCCCATGGCCGCTGCGGGTAGTAGCGCCGGGCTTCCATTCCATCTTTCCCGGGTATTGCACTTTTGCAGATTGAATTTCCCCATGGGATAGTCCCGGGGACGGTTGTTCAGGCTGTCCGGCCCACTTTCATCGATTAGAACGCTCAGCCCGCCCCGGGCCGCCAATTCCCATTCCAGTTCGCTGGGTAGTCTCTTTCCCGCCCACCGAGCATAGGCCCTGGCATCCGATAAACTAGCTTCGCTGAAGGCCAGTTTGCCGCTTCCCGGGGGATAGCTGCCGCGCTCTTTCCACGACTCGGGCAATGGATGACCGGCCTTCTGGCAGAATCTGAAATATTCTTCATTGGTTACTTCCGTGCGGTCCATATAAAATCCGTGGATCCTGGGCATTCGGGATTCGGAACGATGGAAGAAAAAAGGATTGTAGTTGCTGCGGGAAGAGTCGTAGCCCTGGCCATAAACCAGAAGATCTTCCGGAATGTAGAGCATGGTTTTGCCATCTACCGGGTGCACCAGCCTCGTCCTGCGTTCCGGCTCGGGCAGCCGGTAGTCCACCGGGGGCTTGTAGGGCTTATAGCTCACCTCTTCCCCCAGCTGAATTCCCATGTACAACGGGCCCGGACTCAGTTCATCGCTTCTATGAAGTCCAAATAGTCGATAGCTCTGCCCGGTGACCAGAACCCTGGTGCAAAGAAAGCGACCTATCTCGGCGCCGCTGCCATTTCGCAGCGACCACTCTTTGTTCAGGAAATACTGTTCCACCTGGCTGTCCGTTCGGCTTGCCAGGTCTTCCTTTGCCTGCCCCATAACCTCCAGCACTGCGGATTCCGGGCCCACCGAGATTACATGGGCCCGGACAACAAATGCCTTTCGGATGCCACCACTGTCCTCGCTTACAGGAGGCTCTTCCGAACCCAGCGATAGCGCTCCGGCAACGAGGATGCATGCAAAGAATAACCGCTTCATTCTAAAGTATAGATCGGCCTGATTATCTAAACCCTCCATTGCTTCCCGGGGAACAACCAACAACCCTTACAACCGGTCCCGGGCGCGGCGCCCGTGCCCGCCGGGGCCATAGCTCGCGCCATAGCCAGCGCCATAGCCAGCGCCATAGCCAGCGCCATAGCCAGCGCCATAGCCCATCCGGCCTCCGAGCGGCAAAAAAAGTTCCGATTCAGCCGTTTCGGAAGCATTTATGTCACGGTGCTGTTGTAGAGTAATCCACAGAATGAAGATCAGGCGCCGAGCAATGAGCAAAGCCGGTTACGGGAGCATAAAACTGCTTGACTTTTGTTCAGTATTGACTTATTCTCAGAGAGACAATAATATGGTATTATGACAGGGTTTTTTGTGCTATGCACCATAATGGGACATAAACTATATGCCAAAAAAACCGTCAAATATGAGGAGAGAAAAAGAGGAGGCCCAAAATGATTGTTAGAAAGCTGGAAAGCCCTTTGTATCAGAAGAAAAAACGCGAGCCCCTGGCCGGGCAGGGAGTTGATGTTCCCGCTACAGCCAACTCGGAGAAGAGCTTTGATCAGTATCTTCTAGAAGCCTTTCAAGGCGAAGTGGTAAGAGAAGATAGCAAGTTCAAAGGTCAGGTAAGCGAGCTGCAAAGAGAAAACATTATTAGACTCAGTCAACTCTGAGGCCCCTCCCGTAACCGGCTTATCAGCCCGGGGCCTCTGCATTTTTCCGGACCCACTGTCTGGCCGGACAGAGTGTTTCCTTTGACAGCGCCCCTATTTCAGGTTACCTCAGAGTCACCGTTTCCAGATATCGGATTGCTTCCCCTGTTCGAGCCCTGTTACCTTCTTTCCCACGTTTCTATTTCTGCCGAATTTGAACCTTGACATTGAAATAACCTATTATTCTAGTTAATGGGACCGGTGGGCGCAATCGCTCATCCCCTGATATTTGCCGGCTCTGCCTTATTTCCAATACAGCCACGGCAATCCATTGGCGACTCCCTACCAGAATCATTGGCAAAACCGATAAGAGCCAACATGTTCCCTATTCACAGATGCACGTCATACTTCTATGCCCGGACGGTCCCAGCTCTTGTAGAATCTCCGCGTGATTGAGACCATTATTCTAAAAGCTTGCTATGATTCTATTTGCAGCGAGTGGCGCTGATAGACGAGCTACCCAAAAAGGAATTATTGGTGAAGTTTATGTATGAGCAGAACATTCAGCTAATCCGGGAGTTGATCCAGCGGCAGCAACCGGTCTATGGGATTCTTTCTTTTCTGGAGGATACCATTGGAGCTATTCGTTCGGATATAACGCCGGATGCGAAGGTTGCATCCTACGAGCATCTTTCGGAAATGGTCACGGCCCTGGAGGCGCTATCTAAAGAGCTCTTCGACTAGTTGGAGCCTCGGGAATCCCTGGAATTCGCAGAATCCATAGATTCCGCAGCGTCTTTCGCAGCGTGCAGGAATTCCTGAACGGCATTTTTCAGCTCCGCCGGTTTGAATGGCTTGGCCAGAAAGAAATCCGCATTACTGGAGTTGTCGTCGTCTTCCAATTCCATCCTGGCCGAGAGAATGGCGCAAGGTATGGATTCCAGAGTGGGATCGGACTTCAGCTCGGCAATCATGGCCGGTCCATCCATAACGGGCATCATGACATCGGTCAAAATCAGGTCGGGTTTTTTTTCTCTGGCAAGCGTGACTCCTTCTTTTCCGTTTTTCGCCAGAACTACATTATAGTCATTTCGCAAAACATGAGCTATGAAGGCTCGCATGTCTTCGCTGTCCTCTACCACCAGGATTTCCGGTCGTCCCGGTCGATTTCCTTTCGGTTCCGCCCTTTCGCCCCGAGTCTGCTCGGAGTCTGCGCGGTACAGTGTGGTCTTCCCCCGGTAGTTCTCGGCATTGGGATCCAACAGCGATTTCAGAACTACGACGAAGGTGGCCCCTTCGCCGGATCGCGACTCCAGTTCCAGTTTTCCATCGTGTAATTCTATGAACTCTTTTACGATGGCCAATCCGATGCCTGTGCCTTCCTGATGTCCCGTACGGGCTCCATCGGCTTGAAAGAATCGATGAAAAATCCGACGCTGATCGGTTTCGGCAATGCCGGGGCCGCTGTCTTTGAAGCGGATTTTCGCTTCCCTGGTGTCCTGGGCGAGCGCGATTTCAACTCGGCCCCCTTCCGGAGTGAACTTCATTGCATTGGACATCAAGTTGTAGAACACCTTTTCCAGCTTCTCTCCGTCGCCGGATACGTACACATCGGGCTTTAGATTGACTTCCAGCCGAATCCGTTTCCTTTCGGCCAGCTCCTGGTAGGACTCTACCAGTTCGCCAAGGATCCTGGAAATATTCACAGCCTGCATATTCATTTTAACCTGGCCGGCTTCAATGCGAGAAAGATCGAGGAGCTGATTTATGAGCCGTAGAAGTTGTCGGGTATTCTTCTGCAGCGAAGCCAGAGGCCGCTGCAGGTTTTTTCCCGTTGGACCGTAATCTCCTTGATCCACGCTTTCCAGTAATCCGTAAATTAGTGTAAGCGGCGTTCGCAGTTCGTGCGAAATATTCTGAAAGAACAGCGTTCGTTGTCGGGTAATATCCTCTAGCTGTTTGTTTCTTTCCTCCAGTTGAGCCGTTTGAACGGCTACTTCTCTTGCCAGGTTCTGTGAAAGGTGCTCCGCGGTATGGAATGCATGCGAGAACCGACGGACCAGTATATAGCTTTGTGCAATGACGAAAAAGATAAAGGCGTAAGGAAGCAGATACATGCTTGCGATGACGCCCTCCGCTAGCAGAGTATCGTGGATACCGCCTACCATAAGAGCCAGCAAACCTGTGAAACTGATACCGGCTCCCAATTCTTCTTTCTTCATGGCCACGAAGACCCCGACGAGCATCCACAGACTCATTATTAGCGCCCAGATAAAATAGAAAGTGGCTATAGGTCCGTATACACGCTGAGGAAAAATAAGTGTGAGCAGAAATAGGCCGGCAATGATCCAAACAGGCCAACGTAGTTTGTGCGATGGCTTCCAGGGGAAAACGGTCTGCAAGAAGAAGAAGAATACAGGCACCGCCAGAAATACGGTGGCATAATCAAATTTCATCATCCATTCGAATGCCGTTTCGTTCGGTTCGGGCCACCAGCTCTGAATGTACTTCTCAGTGAGTAGCATTCGCAAAGCCAGAATGGCGTTAAAAACCGAAAACCACAAACTGGAGCGATCTTCCTTTCGTTGGAAGTACAGCCCCAGATGATAAAGCGACATGACCAGTAGCACTCCCAGCACCAGAAAGTCCCTGGATCGCTTATCTTCTCTTTGAAGCAAGAGCTGGCTTTCGGTGCCCAGGATAAGAGGGTAAATGGGGCCACCCACTCCGTCATGAAAATTGGATACCTGGAAAATGATCCAGCCGTTGTTCAAGTTGGCTGGTAACGGCGCTACCAGTGGAAGATGCTGGGGTACGGAGGTGGCTTCGGAGGTGCCCACCACTCCGTTGGTCATCACTGGTTCGGAAATCAGGCCCGCGGAATCGTCGGCGATGAAGATGCGATAAGCTGTAAGGGCATCCTTCATGCGAAAGGCCAGTCGATGCATGTCGTCGGCGGCCAAACCGTGGTATCGCAGGGCGAAGGTGGCGTATCCAATACCGGAAGCGGCGCTCCCATCCGTTAGCTCATGGCCGTTCCAGCGGCCCGGAAGCTTCATATAGTCCAGCGGGCTTTCCCGGCGAATTTCCTTCCCATTTATTCTCTGTAACCTGTGGAGGACTTCTTCGGGAGCGGGCATCCAGTTCCAGAATATTATCCACTGCCCTTTCAAGGAAATGGGGCCCTTTTTCACGAAGGAGTAGTCGGTTAAGTCGATGAAGCCCTTCTGGATCGTCGGGCCCGAGGTCTTGCGACTACAGGCGAATCCCATCCAGATGAGAATTGCAAAAAGCAGTAGAAGAGTATAGAGTCGGCTCCGTGGCATAACTTTACGGGAATACTTATTGAGACGGCAGAATCTTCAAGGGCACTACGGGGCCGGAAAAGAAATCAGTCTTTGCCCGTCAGTTCTCGGATCACCCGGAACAAATCCTTTTGCCAAACAGGCTTTACCAGATACAGAGTCATGCCCACTGCATGTAGCTTTTCCTCCGAGGGATCCTCGGCTGCGGCGGAAAGAGCTACTATAGGTACATCCGAGTTAGCGCTACGAATGATCCGGGCCGCCTCAAAACCATTGAGCACCGGCATATTGATGTCCAGTATAATCAGGTCGTAGGGTTCGCTGGTGGCCTGCTTGCATGCGGATTCCCCATCGCCTACAATCTTCACAGAGCAGTTCATCTCACCCAGCATTCTTTCCATCAAGATCTGATTGGATGGGTTATCTTCGGCGACCAGGATTCGGGGCTGGCTATGGAAAACCGGCTCTCGTTCCGGTAGATCGGGGCCGGACTCATCCTCATAGACGGTCTTGCGCAATTCCAATTCCAGGATGAAATCCGTTCCGACGCATTCCGGGTACTGGCTTCGCATGGCCCTGGATGGGGAAAACACCTGGATTGAGCCGCCCATCTTATCCGTGAGCTGCTTAACGATGTAAAGGCCCAGGCCCACGCCTGGAACCAGGTCGTCCCCGGGTCTTCGCACCCGGGAAAAGATGCGAAAGATATTCTCCTGCTGCTCTTCGGGAATTCCAGGACCGGTATCGGCCACAGTAATCCTGATGCGAATATGGTCTTCCTGGTGGGCTGGTACGAGATCGGCCAGAACCTGGATGTGGCCGTTCTCTGCATACTTGATGGCGTTGGAAACCAGGTTGGTCACCATCTGCTTAATTCGGCCTGCGTCGCCAATAGCTTTGGAGGGGATTGCCTCTGAAATACAGAAATCCAGGTTTCGATTGTGCCGGCTTGCATTGAATTGATAGGCCAGTAGAGTATGCTCCAGGACGTCGCGTAGTCGAACGGGCTCCATGCGCAGGTTCAGATCTTCGCTTTCCAGCTGTGTGGCCTCGAGCAGGTCATTGAGAAGCCGAAGCAGGGTGTCGCCGGACGAATGGATTACCTTGAGCAATTGTTCATGCTCTGAATCCATCCTTTCGCGCAGGAGCATGTCCGTGAGCCCCAGAATGGCGTTCAGGGGAGTGCGGATTTCATGGCTGAGCTTGGCCATAAAACGATTCTTTGCCGCCGATTCGCTTTGCAGATTGGCTACAGTGCGAAGCAGCGAAGTCTGGTAATACTCCAGTTCGGTAATATCCTTGGCATTTACTACTATGAGCGGTTCTTCGGCGATGTCCTCATCCAGTCGGAAAACGCCCTCCAGGATGCGATAAGTGCCGTCTTTGTGTCTGTAGCGGTATCTGACGTCCGCAGGCACCGGCTCTCCGTTTCGAAGTTGCTCCATCAGGTGAAGCAACCGAGCACGGTCATCCGGGTGGATCAGTTGCGAAGCGTCCAACTCGCTGAGATCTTCATGCGTATAACCCAGCAGGTTCTTCTGCGCTGGTGTGGAATAAACCAGTCGGTAATCCAGATCGAATACACCAATCAAATCCCGGGCATTCTCTACCAGCGATCGAAATCGGCGTTCCTGCTTTTCCAGTTCCCTGCGGCCTTCGATCCGCTTCGCATAATCCCGGCGCCCGGCCATGATGCCGGCCATGGCTTCGGTAAGTGGCTGCAGATCCCTTATTTGCTCCTCAGTATACGGCTCATGACTGTTGGCCGCCGCGGCCAGAGCAATGGTCTTGCCCTGGTAGATAAGCGGAATACCCAGAAAGGAATGCACCGGGGTGTGGCCTTCCGGAAGAATACCTCCGGATCGCGGGTCGCCGCTACCTTTGTTAGCGATGACCGGCTTACCGTTCTTTACGGTGAAGCCATATAGACTGTCCATCCGTGTGAAGCTGGCAGTGCCCCCATCGACACCTTGCATCCAATTACGGGACCAGTCATCCCAGGAAATGTCGGTAATGGCACGAACCGTTAGCTTTTCTTGATTGCTGTCGAGTTCGCCGATGAACCCCAGGGGACTTCCTGTATAGTCCAGAAAGGTGGAAAGCATCCGATAGTAGACTTCATTCGACGATGGATTCTCCAGATGCAGTAGCATCAGCTCCCGGATTTCATTGAGTAGCAGTCGATGACTTTCGCTCTTTTTCTCTGCCTCTACCTTCTCGGTAACATTACTTACCGAGGCGATGGCATGTAGTCCGGAAGGCATTCTTCGAAATGATAGGCCAATATTCAGATGCAGTTTGCGACCGTCTTTGCGTACGCCCGGAAGAACTCGGCCGCGATCCATAAGTTTGCTCTGCGGCTTCTTGAAAAAGCCGGCCATCATATTATCATGTACGGCTCGGACCGACTCCGGTAGCAAAATCGACAATGATTGCCCGATCAACTCTCCGGTTTCGTAGCCAAAGATTTCATTGAGATGGGTATTGGTTTCTTCAATGGTTCCGGTTTCATCGCATATAAGAACCCCGACCGGTAGTCCTTCAAAGAAGTCAGGCGCCAGGTGTGTTTTTTGTTCGATTTCCATGGGCATTCGAAGGGGGCATTAAAAGTTCCGTTCCGAAACAAAGACCATTAATTTGCCAGAGTAGGACTTCGAGTCTATGGCTCAAGAAGTTATGGATTGTTCTGGCTCCGGGGATGGGGTTGAATGCCGCTTTCAGTGGTTTTTGTTCCCCTTCGCCGCCTATGGGGCTTCGAACCGAGCCGCAATCTTTGATATGGGCGCTAAAACCCCCTGCAACGCAGTACCGCCCTGGCCCAACTGCCGAGAAGACCCCGGATTCACTAACTTTTCTCCCTGGAAATTACGTAACGTACGATACGATCTTGATCTCCCGGGCGTATGCGCACAAAGGAAAAATGCAGCCCTCTGGAAGACTCGAAAACCCGGTGTACGGTACAATCGATCCTGGGATCCAGATGAATTCTGCAGCTCAATTCCTCCAATCCTGATTCGAATACCAGGGAAGACTCTCCGGAGCAAACGAAACCGCCGCCTCCGATGTTTATGATTCGAACATTCTGATTGGCAATGGTGGCCGCAACATTGCAATCCGTACGAAGAAACTGCCTTCGGTGTATCTTGCGAATCGCGCTGGAGTGCTCCAGGGATAAGACCAGATCTCCGTTTTCTTCGCGTACGCTGGCAACACGGCAATCAGCCTCGAAGGAAACACCCTTCTTCTGCCAGCGTATTGTAAGTGCGCTCCGCACCGCCGGGGTTTCCGGGAAGCGGCTCCGAAGAAGAATCTCCAACCCCCTCCCCTGGTTCCTTACAGTGCCTTCCACCGAATTCTCCCTCAGTAGCACGGAAACCGGGGCGCCGCTATTCAACTCTTCCGTAGACTGCATGGGCTGTCCGCTAAGATCCTCACCCAGCCCCAGAATGGACTTTAATTGCCGGAGTGGCTTGCGAAGGTCGGGGCTGTCTTCAATCAGTATGTTGGCAAATTTGTCGTATAGGAAGGGATCGTGAAACAGTCGATGTAGTTCGGCTTCACGATCGGCGTTACGCATCGCCCGCGCCAGGTCTTCCAGAAGTTCAATTCCAGACGGCGGCAAAGCTCGCTGGTCCAGCTCCTCGTCGAAAAGACGCTGACTTCGCTTCTCATCGCGCTCCTGTTTTTTCCGGTGGGTTTTTCTTTGAAGCCAGACAATCAGAAGAACCGAAACCAGAACACCGGCCAGGAACCCCAAAAACTCTTCCAGGCTTGCTCCCTGAACTCCTTTTCCCAGCCCGGTTACGAACTCCTGAACCCGTTTTTCATTCCAGATAGGCATCTAGTTCCGGCGAAGCTCCCGGGCAACGTAGTCCATTGAAATTTGCAAATCTATTTCCTGATTCTTTGCGGATCGCCCTGCAACTTGCGAAAAAGGGCGATCTGGCCCAGGTGATACGCATTATGATCGATGAGCAGTACTGCCTGCCGGGCCAGATGTTGCCCTGTTCCATGCGCAAACGGATGAAAAAGCTCTATTGCGGGATCTCGGAGGAGTCGTATCATTTCTTCTCTGTCAAAGAGGAATTTCTTGAGCGATAGATCCCAGGATTCCCCGTTTGGCGGTTCCGGCGATACAGGCCAGTAATCCTGTGGCCAGCTACGCTCCTTGTAGGCTGGATTCCTGCTGAAATCCAGTATATCTTCCTGGGCTATTCGCATATGCTCCAGCAACTGATAGGGGCTGTAGCTCTGCCCGGGAATCACCTGCCCCTGCAGCTCCTTCGGATAGTCCGTCAGTACCTCTTCCGCATTAACATGGGCATCGGACCAGGCGAGAGCTCTGGTAAGGAGTTGTCGCAGTTCTTCCATGTCAGCATGGGTACAGGGCTCCGCTGACATGGCAACACAATCCTTTGTCGCATTGCCGGGGATAGCCGGGCAGGGAACTAACTTCTTTTGTTCTAAACAGGCTCAGAGCTACTGCTTTCACAGCCCGCAAATTGGCCAATGGCTACGATGCCCATATGCCAAACCATGCGGAGGAAACCGCTTCTATCATACGCTGGCAAAAGGTTGGATCAATTCCATCAGTCGATCCAGCTCGCTTTGGCTGTGACAGCTATGGATGGTAATCCGCAGCCGGCTAGATCCCTCCGGTACTGTGGGCGGGCGAATCGCTCGCACATCCATTCCATGATTCTTCAGATGCTCCGACACCTGAAGACACTTGTCCGTTTCGCCCAGAACGATGGGTACAATGGCGGAGTCGGAAGGGCTGACCAGATGTAACTCGGCAATCAGAGATTTAATGTATGATACATTCTTTCGCAGGCTGGCCATGCGATGGTCGTACTCATGGTTTCTGAATCGGCGAATTATGGCGCCGATCATCGCCGCAAGAATGGGCGGCTGAGCTGTGGAAAAAACGAAGGAACGGGCCCGATTGATCAGATAATCTTTCAGTAACTTGTCGCCGGCCACAAAGGCACCCATGACCCCTGGCGCCTTTCCCAGCGGCGCGCTAATGATTGCATGGTCGAATACATCGTCTCCCAGTTCCGCGCGCCTGGAAGCAAGTAATCCGGCCCCCGGGCTTTCCTCAGAGCCAAAAAAGCCCAGGGCATGAGCTTCGTCCAGATACAGCGTGGCCTGGTACCGCCGACAGAGATCCAGAAGACCTTTTAGATCCGGCACATCGCCATCCATGCTAAAGACCGATTCGCTCAGTATCCATTTTCTTCGCCTGGTGCTCTTCGTGGCTAAAAGGCTTTCCAGATGATTGAGATCGTTGTGCTTAAAATAGATTTTTTGGGCCCCGGATAGCCGTATTCCATCAAGCAGGCTGGCATGGCAGAGTCTGTCGCAAAAGACCAGATCTCCCGGTCCTGTTAGCGCTGACAGGGCGCCCACATTGGCGTTGTATCCGCTCTGAAAAAGAAGGGAGTCCGGCGTTCGAGCCCACCGATTAAACTCCTCTTCGGCGTTTTCAAACGATGGCCAGTGTCCTCTAATGAGCCTGGAGCCAGTGCTTCCTACTGTAACGTTGCTTTCTACGCCGGTTTCGCAGATAAGGCTATTGAGAAGCTCGGAATGGGAACCATCCCGATTTAAGCACAGATAATCGTTGGACGAGAAGTCCAGAAGTTCTGGCTCGTAGCGCAGGCTCCGCATTAACGAGCCCCTTCTCCACTGTTGGATCTCTTGTTCCAGGGAATCTAGGTAAGACACGATTCCAGAGAAATGATCCGCTTCCACTCTGCAATGGATTTTGCCTGCGCTTCGGCTTTCGTGCGAACCATTGGTTGATAGAATTCGGGGATGAGCCGCGTCCGATCTTCGCGAGCTGGCCGTAGGGGTGGGGAACGCCCGGGGGCGGGCTGACGGACTGTGCTGACCATTTAACCCGATGGGCCTGAAGTCTACTGATGGCCTGCCCTGGACCTCAGGAGAAATCAGGCGCAATCCGCGGACCCTGCCGCGGAACCAGGAAGTTGGAAGTGTGTATATTTTGGTCGACATATTTGACCAATATGCGAAACTCACAGAGTGTCACGTTGCGCCCTGTATACACACGATCTCTTTCTCAAGCATGATACCGGATTGATGCATCCCGAATCCGCCCGTCGGCTGGAGGCCATCATGAAACGGATGGAAAAGACCGGCTCTATTGGTCGCTTCGCCTCGCTGAACCCCAGGTACGCCACGAAAGAGGAGATTGCGATGGTTCATGCCAGAGACTATGTGGATGTAGTGGAGCTGTACTCCAGAAGTGAACGTTCACTGGACGGAGACACGGTGACCAGCAAAGAATCCTACCATGCCGCTACCATGGCAGCCGGCGCCGGTCTGGCCGCCGCCGATGCTGTGCATGCGGGGGACGTGGACCGAGCCCTGCTTCTGGTGCGACCGCCGGGTCATCACAGTCTGCCCCGGCGGGCCATGGGATTCTGCCTCTTCAATAACGTGGCCATTACGGCTCGTTACCTGCAGTCGCTGGGCTACAAGCGACCGGCCATTCTCGACTGGGACGTGCACCATGGCAACGGCACCCAGGACATATTCTACGCCGACCCTTCCGTGCTCTTTATTAGCCTGCATCAGTTTCCTTTCTACCCCGGCACCGGCGCCGCCGCAGAGAAAGGAACCGGGGAGGGTAAAGGGTACACCTTGAATGTACCCCTGAGCGCCGGCACCGAGGAGTCCACCTACAGGGATGCTTTCCAGGGAGCAGTGCAGCAAAAGCTGGAAGATTTTGACCCGGACATTCTGCTAATCAGCGCCGGTTTCGATGCCCACGAGAAGGATCCTCTGGCTTCCATGGAGTTGCGTACCTCCAGCTTTGAATGGATGAGCCAGTGGGCCATGGATTTTGCCGGCAAGCATTGTGACGGAAAGATCATCTCCTTTCTCGAAGGCGGCTACCATCTGGATGCCCTGGCCGAATCAGTGGAAGTGCACGGCACTACATTGCTTGGCTAGCCCTGCACGAAGACCGCTGTATTCGGCGAAACCAGGCTCACTGCAATAGCGGTACCGCCGCAATAGTGATTCTGGCCGCAATATTGATCCCCGGGGATTTGGCAAAGCCTCGCGGCGATATCGAGACAGGCCGGGATAGCGATGCCCCGCTCTCTCGCAAACCTCCGCCGCAACGGCTAGCCTCGTCGCTTTCGTTTCTGGAATAGGCTCTTGTCCGTCGCTTCTGAATCGATCAAATACGAGAGTAGAACCACATACTTCTCATCCCGCATCTCCTGGAATAAGGACCATTCCCCTGGACACAGTTCTTCCAGTCGGCTACGCACGTACCGGGTTCCTGTTCCGCGGCCAGATTCTGTGAGTCCGTTACCGGTTGACCAGCTTTCTTCACCGCCGGGGCTTTTCGGAGCATCGCCGTTGTTCTCGACCGCTATAAACACCTCTTGATTGTACTTTCGCACGTTTATCCGAAACCAACCCTCCTGGCGATTCTTGAATCCATGGGTGATTCCGTTTTCGACTATTGTGAGCAGAACCAGAGGTGGGATTTGCGTTTCCAGATTGCCTACCACTTCCAGCCGAATGTCTTTTTCCATGCGAAGGCTCATTACCTCGATGTGATTTCGGCAAAGCTGCACTTCCGTTTCCATGGGACAGAGTTTCTGCTCGGAGAGGTGGATAGTGCTGCGCAACTCTTCAACAAGCGCCAGTAGCAACTTTTCAGCCCGACTGGGATCCTCGTGGACCAGTTCCATGGCAGAGTTGAGGCTGTTCGCCAGAAAGTGGGGGTGGATGTTTTTTTTGAGCATCTCAAGGTTCAGACGGGTAGCATGCGAAAGCAGTTTTTCGCTGCGATTGGTGGCCTGTACAAGTTGATCGCCGAGAAGCACGATCAATCCCAGAACCAGAAATGCCAGGCTATAGCTGGATATACGCATGGAATGTAGAATACTCAGTGAAACAAGTATGTCGTGGATGGCGCTGGCCAATAGCAATAGGACCGCGGCGGTCATTAGCTTCGCATAGGGAAAGGGTCGCACGAGCTGGCGGTAGGCCAGATAAGCCAGATAGGGACTCAATGCCAGAAATCCAATCTGCCAGATCCATCCGCAGATCCGGACCACATGTATACTGGACGGAATGGAGACGGCTGTAAGGGTTGCGGCCACTGCCAGAGCAACGTTACTTACCCTTTCGCCCTTGCCGTGACTAAAACGCGACAAGAAGCGAAGAAAGAATGGAACAATGAAGAAAAGAAGTACATATTCGGTTTTTCGGTGCGTTAGAACATGCTCTCCGAAGAGCAGATCCCGGGTCATGGTTTCCGCGACGAACCAGTAGGCGGACACTACCAGAAGGAAACCGGAAAAGGATAAATGGTAGCGCTCCTTCTTTCTTCGCAGGCCGAGCCACAGATGCTGAAAGGCGGCCATCAGGTAGAAAGCCAGAAATGAAAAGGCCACAATCTCGCGCACGGTTCGCCGCTGCCATATCTCTTCGGCGCTTCCCAGTCGGATGGGATCCATTGCCTGGATGGGGTACCGATTTCCATAGCTGCAAAGATGGATTCGAAGACTGTTTCTTCCGGGTCGGACCACATCCTGGGGAATGACTACCGTCTGCGGTCTAAATGCTCCTGGAAAATAGTACGGGCTTAAAGAGCCGCGGGAGGAGATTAAAACATCGTTGAGATAGATGCGGGAAACATCAGAAAGCCTACCGGCATCGATGGCATAGGATTGTGGCGCGCTACGTTCGGGAAGCGTAACTTCAGTCCGTAGCTGAACGCAAACCTGCTCGCCTTCCAGGTCCAGGGCGGAACTAATGTTATTTGGGATGACCAGGTCGGGGGTGGTTCCAGCGCCAGCCGGCCCCAGATCGGAATCGGCGGTGGATGGGCCCTGGCCGTCTTCTGAATGCACTTTGATGTGATGCACCGTAATCAATGAGTCACCGCAGCCGGCGACCAGCAACAGCGCAACAGTCAGAAAGCCGCAGTTCAGTAGCTTCGACCTGGTTTTTGACACTGAACCCGATTTTATTCCGATCAGATTCTGTCCGGACTGGACCTTCTTTCGTCCGGGATCTAGTGGACTTCCGACGAATCGAGTCTTGTATATTCCCGGTTCCAGCTCACGTTGTGGGACTTCCACCGCACTTCGTCGGGTCTGTGAAAAAAAATTCAACCTTTCATCCCTGGATTCTACCATTCATCCCGCCGGAATTGACCATCCCTGTGTTTCGTGCAATGATCCTGACATCCGGTAAGACGGACGACCGCTATTGCTGAGTGCTCTCTGCGTTGCGGTCAAGCAAAGAAAGCCTTTCTGCGAGGATCTGATCGCGGGGTAGCAGCTAACCGTGCAGCGCCCTTGAATCTTCGAACTCGCATCGAGGCAAAAACAAAAAAAGGCCACAGGCCACTAGAGAATGTTCATGCGAGGTTTAAAAATGAAATCTAGAATAATCATGGCAACTGCCATAGCTCTTACGGGGACGATGCTTTATTGCGCTCCCCAGTCCAACGATAACACCGAGGCTCTCAATGCTCTGGTGCTTACAGCGCATTCCGCAAGTTCCGATCAGATCAAGGGACAGGGCACATACAATGGCGTATCCATCAGCTACGACGCTACAACCAGCGGCGAAGACTTTGAAACAACAGTGACTATCGATGGTCAGAAATTTACCGCTTCCCTGGGCGGAGATGGATCCATTACCCTGGATGGCGGAAATGCCGTCCTGACCCAGAGCCAGAAAGATGCCCTGGATGCCCTGGCCCAGGAGTTCGCCTCTCATCTGGAAGCCACCGGAAACACGTCTGGTAGCCGAATTCAGGTCGCTTTTCTGTCCGTGATTTCCTACTGGGCCGAAGCGCCGGAAGGCTATACCTACGGCTCCCGAAGCATTGATGGTCCTTCTCCGGCTGGTTACAATGCAGCTTCCAGAAACGAGGGCGTAACCTGCATCAGAAAAGGCACTTACGTGACGGCCGCATACGACGACTCCCGGGGGTCGCACTACGATTCTGTTCTGGTGGGTTCAAAGCCTCGTTCCGGTTACGGATGTATGGGACGATGCGGCGGCGACTGCGGTAGCTGGTGGCTGGCGTCTTCCTGGACCAAGGACTGCATGGACCACGATCAGTGCAGCAACGTTAACTACAGCTCCGGCGGATCCAGCGATCCTAACTGCGGCGATGAGTTCGACGAAGCGGCGGATGACTGGCTTCAAGGGGTATGGAGAGGCTGCCGAGGCTAATCTCACGATGCCCGAAGTCGAATAGCAAAAAGCCCGGGGGCCTCAACTTCAGAAAGTTCAGGCCCTGTCGGGCAGAATGCTCCGGAACCGTCCGAGGACTCTCCGAGCAATTACAGAGTCCGCAAGAGGGCGGGCCGCCCCAAAAAACGTAACACTACTCCATATGGCCGCTTCGCAGCTCCTCTCTTACAGATCTGCTTAGCGGCATTCTTTTTTTGCTCTTCAGCTCCACCTGGTATGTATTGTTCGCAGCGCTATGGACCTGCACAATGTCTTCCTTCCTGACAAGACAGGATTTATGCACTCTCAAGAAATTTGGCCCCAGGTCTTGCTCCAGGGCGCTAAGGGTCTTGCGAATCTTGCGACTGTCTCCTTCATACAGTTCCAGGACACAGTAGTTACCGTCGCTTCGCACACATTCAATGGAAGCCAAATCAATCGTTTCGCTTCCTTCTTCCCCTGGCAGACTCAGAGCTTCGCGTTCCACTCCGCGATTCTTTCGAGCGGTGTACAATCGTTCCAGGGCCCGCTGAAACCTTTCCGGTTGCACCGGCTTGGTAACAAAGTCCACCACCTCATGGTCGAATGCTTGCACGGCGCCCTCCGGATGCCCGCTTACAATGATAGTGTAGAAACTCTTATGGGCCGCCTGCTCCAGTAGTTCGAAGCCGCTGTTTTCGGCGATTTCCAGATCGAGAAAAACCAGGTCCACGGGATGTTCTTGCAGATAATATACGGCGGGCTCCACTCCGTGCAGCAATTTGATGGATTGCACAGGTTCCTGAAAGTGCTCCTTGATCAATCTTTGCACCCTGCGTGCGGCTGGCGGCTCATCGTCTACAATTAGGATATGCATGGACCCAAACAGTGGCCGTTCCGACCCGGTTGGCAAGGCAATTTGATCCTGTCCTGCACGGCTCGCATTTATTCATTGTAAAGATTTCCGTCGAATTCTGTGTGGGGTATGGCCATTGATGCCTCCCCGAGTACAAGACAAGAAAATCTGCTTTTTCCGGAACCTGAACACCTGGAAAGAAAGGGGCACTGGTGGGCGGCCAGACTGCTCTGGCTGCGGCGAATCCTAATCGGCCGCAAGATTCAATCCCTGGGAATGAGCGCCCGGACTCTAAGCTACGAAGGGCAAGATTTTCGTCTCTATACCGGCGGTAGCGGCAAAGCCCTGGTTCTATTGCACGGCTTTCTGGATACATCCCATGTTTTTCGGAGGGTATTGCCGGGACTCCTTCGCCGCTTCCGGGTATACATGCTGGACCTTCCCGGCCACGGCGAAAGCAAAATGCCATTCATTCGAAGCTTGTGGCATCTCCCGGATATATCCGCCACAGTTTTTAGATTCATTCACCATAGACTGGGACTGGAAAGACCGGAGTTATTGAGCCATAGCATGGGCGGCCTGGTGGGCCTTCATGCCAGTTTGTTCGCGCACCGCTATCATAATGTTGAGCTGTTCGAAAGGATGCATATGATCGCTCCTGGAGCGCTGCTGCTTTCTCCGGAGGAAAGGGAAGTGCTACGACGTCGCTTTTTTCCCGGCAGCCGGGAAGAGGTCCGCGAGCTATTCAGTCATTTATTCTATTCCCAGGTGCCGGAGCTTCCCAATTGGGCGCTTTCCGGTTTGCTCTATGAATGGTCGGCTCCGGGATTTCAGTATCTGGCGGCCAATACACTGGAAAGAGAAAAGGAAGTCTTCTTCGAGCCTGCCGCTTTGAAGAAAGTAAAAACGCGAGTCGATCTGTACTGGGGACAGGAGGACTCAATAACGCCGCTGGGTCTGGGAAAAAAGCTCAAGAAGAGCATCCCCCATTCCAGGTTGCATACCTTTTCGCCGGCCGGGCACGGACTGCTTCAAGAAAGGCCTGGCGAATTCCTGGACTGTTTCCTGAACAACGCTTGAACTGGCGCACCGGGCTTGTGGCCGAAGCAGCGATGCGGGCGCCAGGACGGAGAAGTGACACGTCTGCACCGCTCGATGCCAGAACGGCGTCCCGGGTAGGGCGTCTGGCGAAAGCAAACCCCCAACTACTCATTTGCTATCAGGCATGCAACTCCCCGGGCAAGAGATAATTCTGCACATAATCGCCGATGGACTCACGTAAAGCTCCAATGTGATCGGCATATCCTGCTTCGCGGATGCGGTTAATTGGCGCGCAGGTATAGTACTGGTATTTGGCTCGCATCTCTTCCGGCATATCGATGAATTCGATGTTGGGTTCTTTGTTCATGGCAGCAAAGATGCCGTGAGCCAGGTCCAGCCAGGTGTTGGCTGTTCCGCTCCCCACATTGAACAGCCCGCAGGCCTCGGGCTGTTCGAGCAAAAAGAAAACAGTAATCCGGGCTGCATCCTTTACATAGAGAAAGTCCCGCTTCTGCTCCCCATCGCCGTAATCATCTCTGTAGCTCTTAAAGAGTCCGATTTTACCGGTATCCCGTATCTGGCGAAAGCCCTTCAGAACTACCGATTGCATGTATCCCTTGTGGTATTCGTTGGGACCGTACACGTTAAAATATTTTAATCCGGCGAAGAGGGGCGAAAAACCCGGATTTGCCAGGATCCACTGATCAAAAACCTGTTTGGAGTAACCGTAAGGATTCAGCGGTCTGAGTGTTTCCAGACCTTCTACGGTGTCGTTAAAACCATTTTCGCCGTCGCCGTAGGTGGCGGCGCTGGAGGCGTATACCATGCGGATGTTTCGCTTCTTTGCGAAGCGAGCCAGGTCAATGGAATACTGATAGTTATTATCGATCAAATAGGAGGCGTCGTATTCGGTGGTGGAGCTACAGGCGCCCAGATGAATGATGCCGGATACATCTTCCAGTAGGGAACTTTCGCTGCTAGAGATCCCCTCCAGGTAACCTTCGAGTATTTCTCGAAACGGTTCCTTCTCCAGATACTGATTGAATTGCAGGGAGCGCAGATTCTTCCACTTTTCAGTTTCGCCCAGATGGTCCACCAGGATCAGATTGGTATATCCGCGATGGTTCAGTTCTCGGACCACGGCGCTTCCGATGAGACCCGCCGCCCCTGTAATCAAAATCTCGCTTTCCTGCATGTGTCTTCCTCTTTCACGACAATTCTCATTCCAATCCTGCTTGCAAGTGATTCGTTCCCTGGTCCAGTTCGAACCAGCGCACAAGCGCCGGGTCTTGAGAGAGCTTCAGAGTACCTCCTGTCTGGAAGCTTGTTTCTAATCCCCTTTCTTCTAATAATAGGCTTCATTCCGGAGAGGCTCCACTCTGGAGCCGGGCTGGGAAAACCAGGGGCGTTGCTATACTCGGCTGGCGCTGCACCGGGTGTTTGGCCTGGGAGCCCGGGCTACGGAGCTTCCATTCAGGAATCGTGCTGCAACTTCTCTGGGGATGTGCCGATAGTTGGAACAACTGGCTATTCTACATGGCAAATCAGGCAAAAGTAATCTCTGTTATCAACTACAAGGGCGGAGTGGGAAAAACCACAATCTCTTTGCAACTGGGGCTGGGGCTAAATCAACTCAAGGGTAGCAAGGTGTTATTGGTGGATCTGGACCCTCAGTGCAGCCTGTCGGTCTCTACCGTAGAGGAGCATTTCTGGATCGATTGGATCGAAAAGAAGGGATCCATCCGGTCCGTGGTGCAGAACTTCTACAAAGAGGAACCGGCCCGAATCGAACCGGACTGGATTATCGAGCAGGCCCTCAATCGGACCTGGGAAACCATGCCTGGCGAAGTGGAAGGACTGGATCTGTTACCATCGCATCTGGATCTACCGGACTACGAAATGCGCCTGGTGGCCAAGAAGCCAAAATGGGCCAAAACCATTGAAGAGTTCAACAAAGAGCGGTATTTGCTGCTGCAAAAGGCCCTGGAGCCTCTGAAGTCCCAGTACGACTACATTATCTTCGATTGCCCTCCTAACATCTATTTGATCTCCCGAAACGCCATTGTGGCCAGCGACTATTACCTTGTGCCAACGATTCCGGATTTCATCAGCTGCTATGGGATCCCGTTTATTCTCGAACACATCAAGAATATGCAGGAAGATGTAAGAGAGAAGGGGGCTCATTGCAACGCCAAACTGCTGGGGATTATCCGAAATCGGGTGCGATTCTTTGGCGGTCACATGGCTCATGAACACCAGGAACAGAGCGAAAAGCTCAAGGAGCGCTACGGCGACGCTTTGATGGATAATTGCATCAATGATCGAATGGGCGTTGCCGAATTGCTGGGCGCCCGGAAAAACATCTTCAAAGACGAAACAAAGAAGAACGAAGAAGTCCGTCGAGAATTCACGGAAATGGTGGACGCTGTCCTGCAGCGGATGGACTGAGAGTCGGCTTCCTTCGCTCCCTGCAGCCGCCACCGGCCAACCAGACCATGCGCCGCCGGCCAGGTCCAAATGGGCCCATTCGCACCTGCCTCAAGAAGCGAAAGCGGTAAACTGCTTGTCTATTCTAATCGCTTCCTAAACTACCCATCATGAAAAAGCTTATTCCTATGCTTGTCCTGGTCGGGGCCATCGGTTGTCATTCGGCCACGGCAGTAATCGAAAGCGACCTGAAGTCGCCGGTGTATCTGGGCCCTGCGCCGGAGGGCGGCAAAGAGGTCTTTCTGGAAGCTCTGTACGAAAATATCCTTGCGAGCTCCAGTTCCTCTTCACGGACCGGAAACGTTAGCGTCCAGACCAGCTCTTCCATGAGAAGCGACAAGAATACTACCCCGGAACAGTTCACCGAGATGGCCCGAGAGGCCTCAGATGGAAAACCAATCTACATCAGCGCCGTTGAAGCCAGCTCAAAAACCTTTGTCGCTGGAGGATGGATGCTTCAGTCTTATGTTAGGCTCAAAGGGAGGGTGAAAGAATGAAATCGTGCTTTCCCTTCGTGTCGGCTGTTATGGCCATACTGTTCCTTTCTTGTGCCGGCGGCGCCGGTAGCATGACATTCAATAACCTGAAGTATCAAGTGGCCCTCACTTCGTCGCTGGATATTGATGGAAAACGATATGACTCCAATAACCTGGCTCCCGGGCAGAAAGTAGTAATTGAGAAGCAACTCTGGAGTCTTGTATACACAGCCTGGGATCTTAATTCAGAATCCGACCTTTCCGATACGCTAAACCAGACTATCGATATGCACCGAGGTGTAGCCATGCGAAATGTCCGGATTACGGCAGCTCCCTGCGGGATTGCTTATGCAATGCCATTGACGTGGATCTGGTTTTTTCCCAGCTGTACGCAGGTTACTATCGAGGGCGAAGTAGTCCAGCAACCGTGATGGTTTTTGGTGCATTGCCTTTAGATGCCTCTGGAACACCCGGAGGCAATGCCCTGCTCTCCGGAGTAATCTGCTCCACAAATAGTGTGGCTTGAACCTTGAGCTCCTTTTGAATTTCCTTGTAGGGATCGTTCCGGGGCACGGAAAGGTGGCAACGTTTCCAGAGTTCTACCACTTGCTCGGTGTCTTCTACGCGAAAGGGGCGAATAAAGAACCACCTCCTGGTTTCAAATTGCATGCACTTGAGGATGGATTGAGCCGACTTTTTTCGCCGGAGTCGCGGCTCAGTTGAGCTTCCTTTCTTCTATTATTTCATCTGTTTCGTCGAATTTACGGTAAATATCCATTCTACCATCTCCGTCCAAATCCAGTTCGGCATCCACGTATCCGAAGGGATCGGCGCGAATAATCTTGAATGGTTTTTCTGTATTCTGGTTCCAGTATATAATCTCTCGATTGCCGTTGTCCAGGTACTTCTCCGTGTATTCAAAGAATCCGTTTTCATCCCTGTCCATGGAGAATAGAATGATTTGTCCGTCTTCGTAATGATACTCGGTATCGAATGTTCCGTTGAAATCCAGATCGTCCCTGGCATATTCAATCAAGCCGAGGTGGTCATATTCAGTGACGGAATCGAACACTCCGTCCTGGTTTAAGTCCATTTCTGATTTGGAGATGCGATCATCTACGTAGGTCCATTGCTCCTCGAGACGTCCATCGCCATCATAGTCGATTCCATTCTCTTCCACCGGACTGCTATAGGCCCAGAACATGGCTCCGATGCCAATAAGTATGCCGACAAAGAGCCCCATAAGGACTCCGCCCCAGTCGGTCTGCCTGGCCTGCTCATGCGAGAATGTTCCATGGTTTTCCGTAGATACATGCATGGTCTCGCTGCCAAAGCGTCCTCGATTCAAATCTGCGCCCGGTGGACCAGGCTTTCCAGGTTCAGATAGCGTTCCGTTTTCTTCGTCTGCAGCGATTTCGCGAGCGGTTCTGATTCCGAACTCCCTTTTCGAAGGCTCCGGTTTACCGGCCTCCGGATCCCCCGTCTCTATGATCCTCTGTGCTCTTTCGAAATCCTCTTCCACCACGAAGATCTGAATGGGTTGATTGGAGATACCCAGGCCCTGCAGATGCTCTCCGGAGATGTGTCCTTCAATGCCTGCCTGCTCCAGAAGATTGCAAATCATCTGGGCTTCCATTTCATTTGACGATCTATAGACCTGTTTCATTGCGCATGCTCCTTTATCAGCACGCCCCATTCCGGCAGCGACGGTCAGTGAATCATTACGTGACCGAGCATGCCAAGTAGAAAACCCAGAACGGATCCCAGGGTAGGGCTCCAGTGACGTTCCATCTTTGACTGCGGCGCAATGTCCTGGAAAATCAAATACAGTATACCCCCGGCTGCGAAGGTCATGATTGCGGCGGTAACCATGGGAAGCTCCTGAAGGAATAGATGACCGGCCAGAGCTGCAGCCGGTCCCAGCAGGCTTATAGAAGCCAGTAGTCCCAGAACCAACCAGGGTTTTGCCCCGCCCAATACCAACTCTCGGTAAGCGTTGAAACCTTCCGGCAGGTTTTGTAATGCGATAAAGACAGCCAGTAACAGACCCAGGTTATGATCATGACTGAAGACCGCCCCCAGGAATAATGCCTCCGGAACAAAGTCCATGAGCATTGCCAGCAACTGGGCTTTCGGTCCTCCGGTTCTGCTTTGCCAGGAGTCGATAACGCTGAATAGAATACCTCCTCCCAGAAAGCACAGAGCCAGCAGGGTGGGAGACAGAAGCTCCATACCCCGAGGTAGCAAAGCGAAAGCAACCGCGGCGAGAAGGATTCCGCCACCGAAGGCTACCACGCCATGAATCAGTCGATCCTTTGTTTCTGACTCGACGGTGGTTTCTCCTCGAGCTAGAAGGCCGCCCAGAAATGCGGTGAGGCCACTAATCCAGGAGAAGAGTAGAAGGCTTACGATTAAGTTCACGTTGCTCAGGTTCTCAAAGCCACTGCCTCAGGTACAGAAAAAAAGCCCTGCGCTTAGGCGAGTAGAGTTAATGCTAATTGGGTCCAGCGACGCGCAGGCTGCTTATGTTGAGGCGCAATCCAGGCAGGCATCAGCATCGAGTAAATAAAGGATTCGCGCCGCTGGTATCTTCGCTCCGCAATGAATGCATTCGTCAAACTCTGGCGACTCCAATTGCGCCAATCGCTGCTGAATTTTATTCAGGCGATCTCTTCAGTGGCCTTTGCCTTGAACTCTGCTTTTTCTTCCGGACTCATAATTGAATGACTGCAGTCCGGGTCGTAAAGGGCAACGATAAACCGGTAATTGCTTGTCCTGATTCATGGCGGATTGCATTCTGTTGCAGTGTGGCGCGGCGTTGTTTTGCTTCTAATTCTCGGATCCAACTGTAGCCAGGAGACCGCAAGATCCACAGTGGAATTTGGAGCAGGCTGGACTTATTCGCCGGCAGAGTTTTCCCATGGCCGGATTCCTCCACTTCCTACAGAAGCAGAATTTAAACCTCTGTCGGACGGGAAGCCTCTCATTTCAATTCCCAGAACCCGATTCCTATTGGGCAGAGAAAGTCGACTGGTCTGGTTTCGCTCGCCAGAGTTGCCTGAACTTTCATTCCAGGATCCGGTTCTCTATTCTCCGCTATTGAACCAGAGCGTTCGCATCTTTATTCGAACAGAGAAAGGTTTGCGAGAAATCTATCGCTTCGGTTTTCCGGAGAAGGGTCGATCCGGATATAGCGGCTGGCCCAATCATTTCGTCACGTTGCGGGAACTTGCCGGTGAGCGATTGTATGCCCTTGTATTCTCTGAGACTCTGACGGTGGCCATGGCTTCGCCTGCGGAAGCCCTGGAGCTGGGCGAACGGAGGGTGTTCATTCAGAGGATAATTGGGAAGGATCTTATCCGGATCTGTCTCGGCTTCCTATTCTGTTTTGCGGCCCTGTTTTCAATGATCCTCTTTCTCAGGAATCGATCTCAGAAACTCCTGGGGGCTTTTGCTCTTTTTGCCCTTCCATCCGGACTCTACGTTGTTAGCAATAGAACCGTAGAGCTCCAGCACCTATTCCTGGATGCTCCTATTTTCTGGATGTATCTGGAACACATTTCCCTGGCTCTTCTGCCCATAGCTTTCGGAGCATTCATGTGGCAGGCATTGCCGCCCTCCCGACTGGTTCGGTGGATAACGGTCGCTCTGGCCGTCTACGCAATGGTCGCCGCGTTGCTTACTGCCAGTGGGCTTCCTCTCTACCGTTCGCTCTATCCGTTCTTCTATTTAACACTTCTTTCATCCATTGGGATCTCCGGAGTGATCATCGCCCAGGCGCTCAGAAAGAATCGTGAAGCCAGAATCATTTTGCTGGGGCTGTCCGTCTTTATGCTCTTTTCGATCTACGATATGCTGGGCGCCCTTGGACTGGTCTATTGGCCTTTTCAGATAGTAACCTGGGGATTCCTGGGGTTTCAAGCTTCGCTGGCAAGCATACTCTACCTGCGATATACGGAAACTCACAGAAAGCTACAAATGTACTCGCATAGCTTAGAACAACAGGTAAGCGAACGGACAGCAAGCCTGGACCGCACTCTCCGAGAGGTGCGAATGCTCAAAGAGAAGCAAGACGGGGATTACTATCTAATCTCTCTACTAATGCATCCCTTAAGGCCCAGGGACCTCGAGGTCGGGCCTGTGCGCGTCGCAATGGAGCTGAGGCAGAAGAAAAGCTTCGAGTATAGAAACAGATCTGCCTCCATCGGAGGGGACGTTTGTCTGGCCCGGGAATTGACCCTGCAGGGCAAGGAATATGTTGCTTTCGTTAACGGCGATGCCATGGGCAAATCAATGCAGGGAGCAGGTGGCGCCGTGGTGCTGGGTACAACTTTTGGTTCTGCTGTGGAGCGTACCCGACTGTCTGCGTCTGAATCCAATCGAAGGCCGGAGACCTGGTTAAGGGACGCTTTCAAAGAAATGAATAGAGTCTTTCTTTCGTTTGAAGGGAGTATGCTTACTACCATGCTCCTGGGATTAATCGAACAGGAATCCGGGAAGGTGCATTTCATAAACTGCGAGCATCCCTATGTGGCCCACTTAAGCAAAGGCGAGTCTGTATTCTTGCCTCAGGAAATGACGACAAAACTCGGGCTTGCGGACTCTTCTGCCGAGCCGGCCATCAACCAGTGCCAGATGCTTCCCGGGGACGCCCTCTGTATAGGATCCGATGGAAAAGACGACCTGCTGCTAAAGGATGTATCGGGAAAGGAATTCAGGAACTCGGACGAAACTATGTTTCTGCAATTCGTTGCCGAAAACCAGGGGGATCCTTCTCGAATCTTGAAAAGTATCCTGGCTGCCGGGGAGGTGACCGACGATCTTTCGCTTCTAACGGTCTTTTATCAGCCCGAATAGGAGTCCCGAAGCCCTTGATCCTGATTCCGAGCAGGGCGCCGGCCGTCCTCTTTCCAAATTAACCCCCGCCGCCCTGGCGATGGGAGTTTTCCGACGAAGCAATGTTACTCGGACACCGGCACGACGATCTCATTTCTTCGCATGAACCACAATGTCCAGGGCGGATTATACCGGGCCCAGGTGGGCTCTCCCACAGGCTTCAAACCAGCCTCATTCAAAGCAGAGAACAGAGCCTTTTCGTTTTCCAGGTAAAGCTCGCGGGACCAGGTCCCGGAGTAGCTGCGCACCGCCATTAGTTGTGCCGGCACTTCCTTGAGCGTTATCCGCGGATCCAGCGGCTCGGGCAGGGTTTCCAGAGTATAGCGCGCGGGCATTACGAACTGCACTGCATATTTTCCCTGCCCGGCGGGTTTCTGATTCACCGGCGCTGTCATTTCAATCTTCTCGCTTTTCTCGGCCGGGGTTTGATTCACGGGTACCGTCATTTCAATGGATTGCTGCGCTTTGTTTTCGCCGCTGATGTAATCAAAAAGCGGCCGATGGGCTTCGTTTCCAGCCTCTTCAAAGTCGTCTTCGATTATGACTTCTGCCACCAGGTAGGAATCGTAGCGACGCAGTTCAAAGGCAGGATTGGATTTCTCAATTACATAGCCCGGTTCCTTGAGTTCGGTGAAAAGACTGCAGGAAGCGGCGATGGATGCCAGACCCGCAATGAGCAAGGGTCGGACTAAAGCTGGGAGCGATGATTTCATGCTTCATTCTATGCACAGAAGTGCAGATCGGCAAGCGTCAAAAGATTTCGGTAAAGCTTTGACGCAAGGTGTGGAAAGGGTTTCCGGAGGACTTTGGGTCATTTCGGAACGTCGCGAATCAGTATGTTTCGTCCATAACAGCCGGGGGCCGGGGCCATACTCCAGGCTGGATTCTACAGATTATTGCCTGGCCTTGATCTTGCTGGTGCAATGCGGGCACCGTGTGGCGCTGGCCTGTACAGGTTCCCGACATTCCGGGCAGACCACGGGAGTTTCTACCGCTTCTGGTTCGTTTTGACGGCGCATGGCATTCATGGATCTTACTACGAAAAAGAGGACCAGCGCAACCAGGAGAAAGGAGATCACCGCATTTAGAAGCATTCCGTAGTTGATGGTTACCGCGCCGGCGGCCTTTGCTTCGGCCAGAGTTGTATAAGGACCGGAGATCTCGCCGGGTTTCAGTACTACGAACAGGTTGGCGAAATCCACTCCTCCCAGCAGCAAACCCAGAGGAGGCATGAGCACATCCGCTACCAGGCTCTTGACCACCGACGTGAAGGCCGCCCCGATCATGATGCCAATCGCCATCTCCACTGCATTTCCTTTGATCGCGAATTCGCGAAACTCCTGCATCATTTTCTTCATTCCCCGGTCACTCCTATGATTTCTAATTCTTGCGAAACACAGATAACAGCTTCTCGGCAATAAGCCAGCAGATCCCGTCCGCTGCGGATACGCATACTAAGCCGATGCACAGCCGTCCTGAAGACGCATTCTAGGCCGGATTGCTGTAGCACCGCTTACTCAGCCTAACCTGGATCCCTCAATCTGTAAAGCCGCTGTTGTAGATTTCATTGCAAGCAAAAAGCTGGGGGCGAAGATTTGGCGCGGAAAGATCCCATTTCTGGACGGACATCGCAGGCAGAGACGACTCCGCGGGTTTATTGGTTTGCTCTGCCAGAGATATTGGCCTGGCGACCGGAGCGCCGCGCCTGCCTGGTGAACCGGCATTGCCGAATGAGCGGTGTGCAAGTCGAATGATTGGCACAGCAGAGCCGCCACGCTATATTGACAAAGTGCTGCGATTGTTCCAATATTTAAAGTCCTATTCCGGTCGATTGTCCTTTGCCGTAAGTTCCAGCGTTTCCAACAAGATTCTGGACTTAATGCCTCCGCTACTGGTAGGCTGGGTCATCGATTCGCTTCAGGGAAACCCGCCGGACTGGATTCCGCCCGGGGATCCCTTTGAAAGGGCATCTTTCCTGGCAATTCTCGCCGTGCTGATTTTCTTTTTCGAAAGCCTGTTTCAGTGGATGTACCAGTACGGCTTTCTCACCCTGGCGCAGAACCTGCAGCATTCCCTGCGAATCGACGCTTATGACCGGCTACAGCGACGAGAAATCGCCTTCTTTGAGAATCATCGTGTGGGCGAAACCATGGCCATCCTGAATGACGATGTAAATCAGCTGGAACGGTTTCTAAATAATGGATTCAACGAGCTCATTCAACTGGCCACGCTTTTCATTTTCGCCGGCTCGGTGCTGTTTTCCATCTCCTGGGAGTTGGCGCTGGTAGGTCTGGCTCCGCTTCCGATTATTATTGCCGGTAGCTTGATCTATCAGCGATTAATCTCGCCCAGATACAAAAAGGTACGTGAGGCAGTGGCCAGGTTAAGCAGTCGCCTGGAAAACAATTTAAGCGGAATCCTTGTAATCAAGAGTTTCACGGCCGAGAAATTCGAATCCGAACGTTTGCGTTCCGTTTCTGACGATTACCGGCAGGCGAACTTCAACGCCATCAAATTGAGCGCTCTTTACGTTCCGGTGATTCGCATGGCTGTGGCAGTAGGTTTTGGCGGAGTGCTTCTCCTTGGTAGTTACTGGATTCTGGACGGCTCCGGCATACTCACCGTTGGAGAACTGGTTCTGTTCTCTATGATGGTGCAAAGGCTTCTGTGGCCGCTTACGCAGATGGGACGAACATTCGACGAATACGAAAGAGCATCTGTTTCTGCGAACCGCGTATTCGGGCTTGTGGACTCCGAATCCAGCATCAAGAACCCGGCTCATCCCGTGCAGAAGGAGCAGGTCCAGGGCTCTATTGAGTTAAGAAACGTGGAGTTCAAGTATGACCGGGGAATGCCTGTTTTGCGGGGACTTTCCTTTGCCGTTAATCCGGGGGAAACCATCGGTATAGCCGGTCCTACAGGCTCCGGGAAGTCCACTTTGATCAAGCTTCTGCTCAGACTGTACGATCCCACGTCCGGTTCCGTAGTTCTGGATGGCGAAGATCTACGAAATTGGAACATTCAGACTTTGCGAAGGAGCATCGCTCTGGTGAGTCAGGATGTCTACCTGTTCCATGGCTCGATTCTGGAAAACATTCTGTATGGTTCGGTAACCCACGGGGATCTGGAAAGCAACCGGGACGTCTATCTGGAAAAGGTGCGCCGGGCGTCCAGTATGGCCAGTTTTCACGACTTTGTGGATACGCTGCCCGATGGCTATGACACGATTGTAGGCGAGCGCGGAATTAAACTCTCGGGAGGGCAACGTCAACGTCTGAGCATTGCCCGGGCCATTGTAAAGGATGCGCCCATACTGATTTTGGACGAGGCTACCAGCTCCGTGGACACCGAAACGGAAAGAGCCATTCAATCAAATCTGGACCGACTTACCAGCGGCAAGACCTCTTTGATTATTGCGCACCGTCTGTCCACCATCCGGGCCGCTCATCGAATCCTCCTCATAAAGAACGGCCAACTCACGGAAGAAGGCAGCCACGAGGAACTTGTGGCGCGCAATGGTGACTATGCGGATCTATGGAGCGTTCAAGCCGGGGAGGCCACCTTACATGGCTCCTGAGCCACGGATCCCAATGCATGGAAATGAACCTTCTCGAATGGATTGCGGCGCTGACCGGATTGCTTTGCGTCTGGTTCATTGTTCAGGAAAACATCGGGTGTCATCCTCTGGGATTGGAATGGCTTGAACAATCGGGCCTTTGTCTGAAACTAGCAGGGATGCACCGTCGACCAGACCAGAGAAAGCGCGGATATTCCCTTCCCGGGAGACTCAGTTGAGCTTACGACTGTTTCGCCTTTTCATTCTCCTGGTCGCTTTGCCAGCCGTCGCTCTTCGCGCAGAAGATCCAACTATACGGGTGGGCATCTACAGTAATCCTCCCAAGGTATATGTAAATGAAGCCGGTCAGGCGGCCGGTTTCTGGCCTGACCTGGTGCGCTCCATTGCCACGGAAGCCGGCTATTCGGTGGAATGGGTACACGGAACCTGGGAAGAAACCCTGCTTCGTCTGGAAAGCGGGGATATCGATCTGATGGTGGATGTAGCTGTCACTCCTGAGCGTCGCTCGCGTTTCGAGTTTGGCGAAGAGACAGTTCATGTGAGCTGGTCCAGGATCTATGCCACTCCGGGCCGAAAGATACAGTCCATCCCGGATCTGGAAGGGATGCGCATTGCCGCTCTAGCAGAAAGCATAAACCTGGAAGGACCGGAAGGCCTCAGAAATCTGCTCCGGAAGTTTGCCGTGAAGGCCACCATCGTTCCCATGGATGACTACGCTGCCGTGTTTCGCTCTCTGGAGCAGGGCGCAGTGGATGCCGCTGTGACCAATCGAGACTTCGGCAATCGCATGGAGGCCCGATTCAATATTCAGAGAACTCCTATCCTGTTTCAGCCCGCAGATCTTCGATTCGCTTTCTCTTCGAATTCCAAACGAATGGAGGAACTCAAGGAAGTCTTCGACTCCTCTTTGCGGGAACAGAAACTGGATCGATCCTCCGACTATTATTCCCTTCAGGGAAAATGGTTGGGGCAACCTCGCGAAAGCGAATCCCTGCTTCCTTCCTGGCTTAAATGGACGCTGGCCGGATTGCTTGCTTTGACGATCCTGCTGCTGGGCGGACTGATGCTGGTAGAGATGCGTGTCAGGTCTCGAACGCGACAGATTCGGGCACAACAGGAACAGCTACGCGCAAGGGATGAAAACCTTCGTCTTTCCAACGATAACCTGACCCATCTATTGGAATCGCGACGGGCTATTCTCAATTCGCTTCCTGCGCACATCGCTCTATTGGATGCGGAGGGTGTCATTCTGGAGGTCAACGAACAGTGGAAGCAAAGAACGGCCGAAGGATACTCGGGTTCCGCATTTCCCCCGGGGGGAAATTATCTTGAGCTCTGCGGCCGTCTTCGCAGCGAATCCACCGGCGAGTCCGAGAATCTGGTAGCCGGAATCCGCAAAGTCCTGGAACAAAAGGAAGCAGCCTTTTCCATGGAATACCCGGCCCATTCGCCGGACCGGTTACAGTGGTTCAAGGTTACGGCGGCAGGCCTTGCTCCCGGCCTGTCGCCCACACGCGGGGCCGGCGCGGTAGTAATGCATATCGACATAACCGAAAGGAAATTGGCCGAACTTGAATTGAATCGCCTGGCATTCCAGGATCCGGCCACCGGACTGCCATCGCGCATTGGCTTTGCCCGTAGTATGCGGCGAAGATTGGATCGCATGGGATGGAATCAGGAAGCGATTCTGATTGTCATGGATATTGTGGCAATGCGAGACATTAACGACGTTCATGGATACGACGTAGGCGATGATTTTCTCTTTTCCCTGGGGCACCGACTTCGAGAGCAGGCCGGGGATCGCGGACTGGCCGGACGCACTGGAGGCGATGAATTTGTGCTCTACATTGTGCCCGGGCCGGACGAATCGCCGGAACAATCCGTCCAGGACCTGTCCAGGATTCTTTCTGCTCCGTTTGAATTGCAGGATGTGACCATTTCTGTTACTGTGCGATTCGGATATACAATGCTGGGACACCGGGAGCGTTCGGTAGAAGAATTGATTCGAGAAGCCGAGCTGGCTCTATTTAGAAACCGGGAAGAGGTGGGGCAGACGGTGAAGGCCTATACCAGCGAATTGAGCGAGCTTACCCGGGAAAGGATCCTCCTTACCCGGGAAATGAAGAAAGCGCTGACCCTGGATGAGTTTGAAATGCATTTCCAGCCCAAGGTAGATCTTACATCGGGACAGATCCTTGGCGCGGAGGCCTTGATTCGCTGGAATCATCCGGAGCGCGGAATGCAATCCCCGGGACTGTTCATTCCTGTGGCGGAAAAAAGTCATCTGATTGCGGAACTGGGCGACTGGATCCTGAACGACGTGATTCAGCACCTGGCAGACTGGCAGCGACTGGGCTTACCGTCGGCGCCGGTGGCCATTAATATCTCCATTGTGCAGTTTCGTCAGGAGGACTTCGCAAAGAAACTCCAGGACCTCCTTATCCATCACGATGTGGGTCCGGACCGAATCGTGCTGGAGATTACGGAAAGCGTCTTTGAACAGGAATCGCCCATGCTCCGGTCGCAGCTTCGGGAACTGCAGGAGATGGGGATTCGCCTTTCTCTCGACGACTTCGGAACGGGCTATTCGTCGCTGAAATACCTCCAGGATTATCCTTTCGACGAAATAAAGATCGATCAGTCCTTTGTGCGAAACGTGCTACAGCCTTCCAGCCGAGAAATAGTCCGGACGGTCCTGGGATTGGCCCGGGCGCTGCACGCAGATGTGGTGGCCGAAGGAATTGAGACTCCAGAAATTCGTGACGCCCTCATTGACCTCGGATGTAGACTGGGGCAAGGATACCTCTACAGCCCTCCTGTGGATGCTCCCCGATTCCGAAGCTTGCTCCAAAGCCGCGCTCCCTTGCCGGAATCCTGAGAATTCCACCTGAAAAGAACCCCTGGAGTTATATAGAAAAAGGGGCAGCCCATTTTTGTCACACCCAACCGGTAGCATACGAAACTGCCTCTTTCTGGTTTCCGGGGGCTCTTCTGTGGAGGTTTCTGATGGACTTTGCAATACTCTTTTCCGGGCTCATGATCGGGACAATTCTGGGATTTCTGGTGGCCTACGTATGGCTGTTGCGCCGCCAGGGAGATCTGAAAGCCCGGCTGTATGCAAAAGACTTGGAGTTAAGCGATTATCAACGCAGGCTTCATGAAGAAGGGGAGCTGCGCGAAAAATTGGAGTCCCGCTTTGGCGATGCATTTAGAAATCTTTCTACGGAAATCCTGGCTACGCATGGTCAGCAACTTCTGAACCAGAACAAACAGAATATCGACGTTGTACTTCAACCTTTGAAAGAACGCCTCCGAGAGTTCCAGGACAGGGTAGAGCGTTCCCACCGGGAGGCCGGGGAAAGAACCGTATCGCTCACAGAACGACTAAAATCCCTGGAGAGTCTGGGCCTCCAGATGTCTTCGGAAGCCGATCGCCTTACGCGCGCTCTGAAAGGCGACAACAAGGTGCAGGGCAACTGGGGCGAAATGATACTCGAACGGATATTGGAGGATTCGGGTCTGCGAAAAGGCAAAGAGTACCATACCCAGGGCTCGGGCCCTCCCATCAAGGACGAAGATGGACGCCGACTACGACCGGATGTGCTGGTGCAACTCCCGGAGAATCGTCATCTGATTGTGGACTCAAAGGTATCCCTGCGAGCCTTCGAAGCGTACACCGCTGCGGAGGCAGAAGACGAAAAGGCGAAACACCTTAAGGAACTGATCCGGTCTCTGAAGGGACACGTGGACGGTCTAAGCGAAAGGCATTATCAGTACGGAAAGAATGTGAATAGTCCCGACTTTGTGATCATGTTCATGCCCCTGGAATCCAGCTTCTCGTTAGCGCTATCGGAAGACAGTTCTTTGTTCCAGTATGCCTGGGATCGCCGGGTAATGATGGTCACTCCAACCACGCTCATGGCTACTCTGTGGACTATCTCCTCTATGTGGAAGCAAGAGAATCAGACTCGCTTTGCTCTGGAAATCGCCTCGGAAGCAGGGCGTCTTTACGATAAGCTGGTAGGCTTTGTGAGTACATTCGAGGAAGTAGGCAAAGCCATCGGAAAATCTCGGGAAATGTATGATCGGGCCCTGAACCAGATGAAACTGGGAAAGGGCAACCTGATCCAAAGAGCGGAGAAAATTCGCCGAATGGGGGCCAGTTCTTCTCGGAAGCTATCTGAATCCATGGTACAGTCCGCAGAAGGCTCTTCCAGCCAGGTTCCTGAGAAGAAGGGCAGCTTTGACCCGGAGAGATCGGACGATCCTATGACCGATACCAGCGCCGAAGTGATCCGGGAAAAGGACCGGGAAAAAAGAACGGCCTGAAGCGACGATCGTGCCGAGGAAAGCAGCCAGGCCAAAAGGATTCATAGTCATTTGACAACTGCGTAGGCTTTAATCAATTAGGGAAACTACCAGACTCGGTGCTGGCCGGATCAATTCTAATGGTCTCTTTCCGTGGCATTTCCAATCGCTCTAAAGGTCTCTTGCGCATTTCAGCCATCTGCGCATGGCCCGGATCAATTCCATCGTTTCTCTTTCTCGTCCTTGCCGCTTGTTCAAATCCTATAGCCGCCGGGCCCGGGGAAATAAGCAACAGAGCTACAGAGATCCAGGCATTAATTGAGCACCCGGAAACCAAAAGCCTATCGCGGAGCATGGAGCATGTATCCCTATCCCGGTCCAGGCTCCAGGAGTTCTGCGAGACCGACGTTAGCGTTCAAAAAGGGCGCATTTTTCTTAGAAAGCGTGGCGGAAAGGAGGGAGAACCGTTTAATCTCTATTACTCTGAAATTGAGCCGAAGACAGTGCCGGATCTGATCGGCCTACTACCCGGAAGCGAATTGTACAGGACCGAGTCCACTGCAAGGGTTTGGGACGAGTGGGATGAAAAAGGGATGCCGGGTATCTGCAACGAAAACCGCTTTTCTTTGATCGTGTATAGCGATGGCGAGGTTTTGGAGCTTCAGATTAGCCGCCGTCTTCCAATGAACCTGGACTGGTTTGAAGGCAAACGGTCGGCGTCTGAAGATATCCAGTTCCTCGTCCACTGGCGGAAGTTGAAACCTCCGTGGCACAAACGGTTCCGCAAGTATGCTACAATCAGCAAGCGCCTGGCTCTAACGCCGCAGCAATACGGAAGCCTTTGCCGCGAAAACAGGCCGGAATCGATTGAGGTCGGCCTGATCACGGAAAGGGAGAATGTGGTTGGAATTCGCCTCAAGCAGGTGCCGCAAAGCACTGATTTCTATGGCCTGGGGCTCAGGAATGGCGATATCTTAAGGGATCTGATTTCGCTGGAGGTGAAAGGATCTGCACTGCAGCCCGACACAGACAGTGTGCCCATTCCCGAATTATGCACCCAGAAAGAGTCCACTTTCCTGGTAGAACGCGGAGGCAGGCTTTATCGCGCCACATGGAAGGTAGTCGAAAACCTCGCGGATTCCGGGTTTAACGAGAAGCAGAGTGATGATGTAGTCTCTGTTCGGCTGCTAATGAAGCCATTGTACGAGGACGTGCCGGAGCTTCTCGACCCGGTGAGTCCGGGTAACCCCATTAACCCGCAAACCGAAGAGCCATACACGGATCATCAAATGCAACGTTTCGAGGAGCTAAGGGAAAAGTTCCCTGACAATTCAGTCATTCCGGCACGGCAGGATAGCAAAACCCGAGCGAAAAGAGAAGAGGAAAGGAAGAGAATCTACAGGATACAAACTCGAATTGTAAAAAAGGAAGCCACCTGCAAAGAAGTGAATGAATACTATGATTATCAATCCAATTCCATCAGGGATCGAATTGAGCTCATAGAATATGTGCTCGAGAAACGGGAAGCTGAACCAGAGATGCTGAAGAAATTTCAGGAGGTTCTGGAAATGAATAAGCGGACTTTGAAAAGCTACGAAAAAGCGAAAGCCAGGGCTCTCAAGAATTGTCTGTCACCTTGATGCATACGTGTTAAATGGATTCAGATACAATTAACCATCCCAATATGCCATACATGTTTGGTCAAACTTACAGGGGCGGGCGGTCTTACAGGAGGCGCAGTTTGAGTTGTATAGTTACCGAAACGCCGGGGGAGGCTTGAATGGAAATAGACTCATTGGCGCATACAGTTCCGGGAAAGCGAGCGAGCGGGCGTGGAACAATGCTTCGGTTGGCGTTCATGCGAGTCACCGTTATGGGAGGCCTTTCGCTGAAGATCTTACGAACAATCGCAGCAGGAATTCTTCTGAGCGCTGGCGTCTTTGCCGAAAGCCCCGAAGCGGATACAGGCGCGAATCCTAATGCGAATCCTTCTCGTGTGGATAGCGACGTTGTTAGGGCGCAGGTTCAATTGTCTTCAAAGGAGTTGAACAATCACTGCGACGGAGAGCAGGTCTTTCGGGTCTTGAAGTTTCTTCCAGTCACTATTGATGGTCAGATTGTAGGACTGCGTCTGCTTCAAGTTAAAGAGTCTTCTCTATTTCATGACCTGGGTCTGCGAAGCGGCGATCTGATTCGCGTGCGGGATTCTGCCGGGCTATGGCCCACGCAGGAAGGGCATCGCCTGATCCCGGGAATCTGCAATGAATCCCCCCATCCGCTCTACGTTGAGCGGGGCGGCGAAGTTTATTCGGTCAAGGTAGTCATTTCGGGAGCCGCAGCGTCCTGGCCAGCTTCGCGGCCGGCGAAGAACTCGCAAGAAGCCGAGCCCACACACTCCGCGGATTCCCGAACAATCACGATCTCCCTGCAAATGGTCCCCGTTTCTGTGACCAAAACAGATCCGGATTCGACTATGGAGCCCCTGTTTTCGCCTCTGGACTCGGCGGACTCTGATAACCCGGTAAATCCGAAAACGGGACAGCCATATACAAACCGGCAGATGAAACAGTTTGATGCCCTCCGGAAAAAGTTCCCGGAAAACACTGTCATCCCCCGCCGTCTGAGCCAGGAGGAGAAAGCGGCAAAGGAGCTCCTGGAAGCCAGGATGAGCAAAATCGAGGACCAGCTACTGAACAAAACGGTCAGTTGTGAAGAGGTGAACGAATACTACGACTACAAGCAACAGTTCACAAGGGACAGAATACAGTTGATTGAGTATGTGCTGAACAAATCCGACGCCAGCATGTCAGAAAAGACCCGTCTTGAATTTGGGGAGGCCCGTGACAGGAACAGAAGAACCCTGGAATCCCTGGAGGCAGCGCGGCAGCGGTTTTTGAAGGAGTGCATTACCCCCGGCTGATAAAAAATCCTCCGGCTGAAAACGAAAAGAATCCGCGAACCTTCCGGTTTGCCAGAGTTCGCAGGCGAATTTGCAAGCCCAGAGGGAGGCAGCCTCGCCAGGGAATTTGCCAGGTCACTTCCTGAGGACTTCGAAGAGAAATCCTGACAGTCGGCGGCTTTATCGCCCGGGAAAAACGCTGGCCCCGGTCGCTCCTATTTTTCATAACGTACCCGGACGGCTGCAGCCATGCAGAGAAAAAAGCTAGAAGATCCTGTCATAGACCGGGCCATAGAAGAAATCGATCAGGCGGTGCAGTCGCATCTGGACTGGACCCGTCATCTCCTCCGATTGTATATGCTGGGCGAGCCGCCTCGTATAGACATGACTGAGCCTGGCGGGCATAGTTCCTGTCACTTTGGTAGATGGTTGCTGGCCAATGAATCCATGTTGGAGCAATATGACCGGGACAAAGTACAGCGCTTGAAGTTTGCACACGAAGAGCTTCATAGCACGGTGCGAAACCTGCTACTGGAACGGCCTTCCGAAGATCAGAAACGCGCTCTCATGGTGCGGTTCGAAAGCAGCCAGACCACGATGATAGATATGCTTTCGCATTTTCGAGGTCGATTGGCAGAAAGTCGCAGTCATTATGATCCGCTCACTGGCCTACCATTGCGACATTTCCTGGAGCATTCTTTTCTGGAGTTTCAGAGGCGAACACGTCGCAACAAAAGCCTTTTCTACCTGGCAGTTATTGATGTGGATTACTTCAAGTCTATCAATGATCGATTCGGGCATAACACCGGCGATGATGCTCTCGCCCATCTGGCCCATATCCTCTTGAAGGCCTTCAGAGAAAACGAACCCCTGTACCGTATCGGCGGCGAAGAGTTTCTACATTTTCTGGAGGTTAGCGAGCAGGCTGAGGCGCTGTCGGCGGTGCACCGAGCCATGAATTTGCTTCGAGCCACTCCGCTGCCAGTGTCCGGCTCTACGAGTCTACCGCTTACGGTAACGGTGGGAATTGCTCAGGTAGGGCCGGCCGAAGTTATGCGGGAGGCCCTGGAAAGGGCCGACTGTGCCCTCTACAAGGGGAAACGGGATGGCCGGGATCGATGCGTTGTGGGCGCACCGCCGGTAGAAATCCCTCGTTTGTAGTCACTGGATTTCGCTGGAATGAGCCAGGGCCTATGGAAGGCTGGACATTCCTATGGAAGGTTTCGAGTTCTGGACTTTGCTTGCCGGGCTGGGCATTTTTTTGTTCGGCATGTTTACGATGGAAGAGAGTATTCGTCAACTTGCCGGACCTTCCTTCAAGCATCTGATTCGACGCTATACTGGAAATCGCATTAAGGGACTCATTACCGGAATCATCAGCACCAGCGTGCTCCAGAGTAGTTCCGCCGTTTCTTTGATGGTATTGGCCTTCGTCGGCGCCGGTCTGATGTCGCTTACCAACGCTATTGCCGTCATGGTGGGCTCCAATATTGGAACTACATTCACGGCCTGGATCGTGGCCGTATTCGGATTCAAGATCAAGATCGACGCTTTTGCCTTTCCGTTGATCGGGCTTGGCGGTCTGGGTATGATCTTTCTTTCCAGATCGCCGCGATACGTAAACATCAGTCGCCTGCTTGTTGCCCTGGGGCTCCTCTTTCATGGACTGGAGATGATGAAATCCAGCGTGGCCGGCCTTTCCGAAACCATAGACCTGGCGGAACTGCCCTACACCGGATTATGGTTCTATGTACTTCTGGGCGTGGCCCTTACCGCAGCCATGCAGGCCAGCGCCGCCACCATTGCCCTGGTGCTTACCGGTCTGCATTCCGGAATGATTGGCTTTGATGATGGCGCGGCGATGGTCATCGGGGCCAACATCGGAACGACTGTCACAATCCTGCTGGGAGCTATGGGAGGTAGTACTCCCAAAAAGCAAGCCGCCTTCAGTCACGTGGCTTTCAACGCTCTCAGCGCCGGATTGGCGCTCCTTCTCTTTCCTCTGCTTATGTGGATCATTCTGGACCTTTCCGGCTTTTCGCGCAACGGGGTTCTGGGAATCGCTTTGTTTCACACCCTGTTTAATACCCTGGGCGCAGCCCTGTTCCTGCCCTTTCTGAGTTCCTTTACCAGGCTTCTGAATCGCATCTATCCCGAGCGACGCACCACGCTCAGTCGATTCATAGCCAATACCGCTCCTGACATTGTCGAGGCGGCCCAGGTGGCGTTTAGAAATGAAGTCCTGCATCAGCTTTTTCTCTCTGTCTATTACATATGCCATAAGTATTCGCTTCCTGAAGACGAGGACGATCTGGAAAAAGACTATCCGGAGGATTCGGTCACCTACGGCGGTCTTGCAGAATTGCATGCGGAGATTTTCAGGTTCTATTCGGGTATCTCGGTGGATCGAACCGAAATGCAATCGCTACATCTGGACGGTATTCTGCGCGCCAGCCGAAGCATCATGAATTCCACAAGGAACCTGCGCGAATTGCTCTCCGATGTCCAGGAGTTGGAGGCCGAGGAGGCAGGCATAATGTATACGGCGGCCACCGACTTCAAGGCCCGTCTGGCGCGGCTCAAGGCAATGACAGCCAACGTTTACATGCATCCGGACCGACAAACTTTGATCGAGGACTTGAACGACTTCTTCGCCGAAGTAGAAAGGAATGATCGCGACTTCATCGCCCAATTGTCCAGGGCGGTGCAAAAGGAAGGGCTGGCCGAGGAGGACGTTACCCGACTATTGATGACGAATCGATTGTTTACTCAGTCCTGTCGCATGCTGGTTCTGAGCATGAAAGGATTGGCCCAGTCCTATCATGACCATTATCTGGCGCATCTGGAATCCCTGGAAACTGCCTGATATCGCTCTCTCTGAAAAAAAGCCGACTCCATTGCAAATCCCTGGCCTGGTTTCAGCTACCATGCGAAGGCCCATCCGGCTAAAACGCTGTCAACGTCGTTACTCGCCGCAAACAGTTCTTATTCGAGTTCCTGATCGATGCTTATGGCCTGCTAATCCGCCCTGAAAGGAACTTCGCGTAGATGGAAAGCAGAGCCATACCCACCACGCCGATGAACAACCCATAAACAGTCCAGAAGGCCGCTTCGGGAATATTGTTATCCAGAAAAGTCTGCACCAGGAATGCGAGGACGAAAAACAACGGAAAACAAATAAGAAGTCCGCAGATGTAATACAAGGGCCCGTGCCACAGCGCTGGCGCAGAAAGCCCCTCGTAGTTTGACAGAAAAAGCAAACTTACATGAGCCACTATCAATACAACAGGGAGCGCTACCAGCGTGACTATCCAGTAATCGTTCCAGAGAGCGAATAGAGCTACAATCGAAGCGAGCGCGCAAATCCCGCCACCGAATAGTCCCAGCAGAAATCTAAACAGTAAACCTTTCATTACGGATCCTCGGTTTTCGCTTGGCCCCTGGAGCGGGCGTAATCTCTTTCCGATCGCCAGGAGCCGGTCCGGATCTCGGGCGGATTGGAATCGAACCCGATCTTATCAGAGGCCATATTCGCGGTCTTTTGTCTGTCGCTACCATTAAGTTACCAGAATCGGTAGCTATATGTAAACCCAAAAAGCAAGGCGCTCGAGACCCCCCGATGCTGGGCCCCTCCGTAAGTGAGTACCAGATCCTGGAGGATGGCTTCATTGGTCGGTGGCGTGCTATTCGCCAGAAGCGGAATCACCTCCCGGGTTGTAAGGGAGACCCGGTGTCGCCGGTAAGTGGCGAAGAAGCTCCAATCCTGGTTGATTTCATGATGAAACGTAACGTCCATTTCGATCCCGGATACAGTGGAGCTGCCTATCTCTTTGCGGAATTCGAAAGCGTTGTTTGAGCTGAAAAGTACATCCGTCTCTTCCCAGTCGCCGCCTCCTGCCTCCAGGCCCAATCGGAACTGCAAAGCCATGGGGCCCTGGAATCGATATAGAAAATCCAGGCCCAGATATAGAGTACCCGCATTTGCAAAGGTTCGATTGAGCGGCGAAGCGCCCGCCACGGTAACGCTGGAACCGGAAACCGAAAACTGAGTGATCGAGGTTTGTTCGTTCAAGTATTCCTCGGTAATGGATCTAAAGCCGAAAAGCAGGTAGAACGACATTGTTTCGTTTTCATGCAACAAATCCAGCCCGGCCAGAAGTCCGGTGCGAAACTGGGTTAGTTCTCCGGTATGGTTGCTAAACCTTGTTACCGATGCGTTGCTAAAGTTCCCCTGAATAGAAGAAGTATAGTCGGAGGCGGCGAAATCGGATTGCTGATCCAATTGAAACAGCCAGCGATTGCGAAAATAGGCGATGCGTAGTATCTGTCCGGATTCGCTGGAATAATTCCAGGGTGGCATCTGTCCGAAACCGCCGGCATACGCGCCCCCAAACGCGAATTCATTTTGTAGTCGGGGCTCTAACTGGCTTGAATAGCTTCCCGGACCCAGTCCAAAGGAAATGCGCAGATCGTTAGGGCCCACTTCCTCGGCCGCGAGCTGGCTGCCGCAGACAGTGAATGCCACGACCAGAACCCGAAACAGTGAAGCGATGGCAGATTCTCGCCCCGGCTCGGGGCCAAGAGCTTTCCCCCTGGAACTGAAACCTGTCTGCGCAGTTCTAAACGTCTGTTTGTTGCGCTGGTTTCTTTGCTGTTTTCTCGTAGGTTGGATTTGCTTTTCGATCATAGGTATCTGTCTTCCTCTACCCGGCACGGAAGCTGCTCCCGAAAAGAGCGGCTTCCCGCCCAATGAGTGGCCAACCCTACTGCAATGCGCAGGACCCAACGTCGGGTAGCTCGGGGCTTCGATTTCATCCCGGCCTCAGGCCTGGATATCCAGGCCGTCCCAGTGATTCAAGATGTGCCAGGTATTGGCGCGATCGTACTGTTCATGGTCCAGGTTGCCGTAGGCAAAATGGGGCTTCAGAGGGCCCGAATAGGCCAGAAAGCCTTCTACCTCTTTGATCAACTCTTCCAGTCCGCTGGCCACAGAGTAATCCTCCGCAATTTCGGGCGCCCCGGGTATAGGCTCCGTTAAACCATGGGACATGCTGTCGCGCAATGAGAAAACGCCAAAAGCGGCCGAGCCTATGGTGTAACGAAACAGTCCGCTCTTCAGCTCAGGAAAGCCTTCCCGTCCGAATCGAATTGACTGCGCACAGTGCGCAAAAACCTTTCCCGGCGACCAGAAGCCGGAGCGGGCTCGGACTCGATCCGGGTCCTCTTGAAGTTTCTTAAGCTGCGGAAGTAGTTCTGCCAGAGATCGACCCTGAACGGAGCCAACTACCTGCCCGGTGCTACAGACCAACGAATAGATTGCCGGATGGACAATGATCCCGGCCATAATGAATCTGCGGATGGCTTCCTTGCGGGAAAGTGCATTCATGCTCGTATCCTACCCGGAGGGCAGGATACGGCAAGATTTTTCTGCGGTGAACAGGGGTGTTAACTCGTGCCACATCCCTGTTACGAGGTCTGGGCTCGGAGTCAGGGAAGATGCACCTTGTAAAACCAGGCCATGTTGCTGGCCGGCGAAAGGCTGTGTATCACCAGACATTCGTTTCCCTTTATGGTTCCGAGCTGGATACGCTGACCATTCTTAAAGGCCGTGGGATACCCTTCCCATACATCGCGGGAGCTAACCACGCGGCCTCCCTGGTGGATCACCGCCACTGCTTTCCATTTACCGTTTCTTACCCAGTTTCCGTCTGCCATACCTTTGAAGTAAGTATCCATGGGGATATTGATGTTCTCCAGATAGGCCGGACCGGTGCTGGATGCGCACAGGTTCCCCTGGTTTGTGCCCAGAAGTACCTTCACATCACGTGCGTACAGGGCTAATGGTAGGACAAATAACGCTACAAGGGCGACCAGTCGTATTTTTTTCATCTTTTTCTCCTTTCGATAGTGCCTTACAATCTATTGGACGATACCAGGAAGGGGTATGCTGCAAAAAAGTGGTCCCGGCGTTTGAGACTGAGAAACGTTAGCAAGACTTCACATCCTCTGCGATGCCTTGCGCCTTTGTGCAAAAAGGGCACCGGGCTTCTGATACTCAGAAGCGTTGGCGAGATCTGAGCATCTATCTGCGAAATGATCCACCCGGGAAAAAATACTTGTGAATGTGTATCTAATTTGCAAAGCCCGGGGGATGGATTGTGATCAGAAAACCTTGAAACAGCCGATCAATGTGCCAGTGGACACGGATCTCTATCGTCTGGTTGAGGATTACGAGTACATTTGGAGCAGGCCCCTGGCGCCGGAAGCGACTGAAAATCTGGATCCGCTTTTTCGTTCTTCCGCAAAGCGAGCTCGTTCCACAAAGAAGTTCAAATCCGGAAAACCGCTCTGCCTCTATAACAGGATTCGAATTCCGGCCGGCTTTACGTACGATGGCGCCAGCGTTCCACGAATCGCCTGGAGCATTACCGGGATTCGGCCGGATGGACTGCTACGAGCGGCCGCGGCAGTGCATGACTGGATTTATCACTGGAGCGGGGATTTACCGGCAGGAAGTCAGACCTTTTGCGTGGATGGAATGGAGTGGAAAAACGCCATCGGAACCTGGAAACGGAAGGATTGTGATCGACTGTTCGGAAGAATGCTTCGCGAAGCGGGCGTACCTTCGCTTAAGCGAAAGATGGCATACATCGCTGTGCGATTGATGGGAGGACTGAGCTGGGACTGATACAGCCTGACCGGAGCTAGCGACTGGCCCGAACGCCCATCCTCGGGACGATGCACGACAGCGAGAAAGCCGAAACCGAGCCCCGGCACTTATGCGAGGGCTCAGGCCTCTTTAGCCGATTATCCCCGCTTCTTTCATCTGTTCTACGTGATCGCAGAGGGTATCGGAGATCGGGGTATAGGCCACGCCCAGATCCGTCTTGCTTCGTGTATTGTCCAGTTTGTAGCGTACTCCCAGGTTCTTCTTGAGAAAGCCCCAGGATAATCCGAACAGAGGGCCTATGATGTACACCATGAAGGTAGGAAGCTGGCCTCTGGGAAGGGGTAGCGTTCGGCCAAAACGCTCCTTTAGCATTTGCGCCAATTCGACGAAGGTTTTGGTGTCCGCGCAAAGAATATGCCTGCCGGATGCTTTCTTGTTTGCGGCTGCCAGCACATGGGCACGGGCCACGTCTCTGACATCCACTATGCCAAAAGTGAGGTCGGGCACGCCGGATTTCAAAGGGCCACCAACCAGGTCCCGAACAAATTGAACGCTGGTGCCGTCCATCCTGTTGGACAGCGAAGGTCCCATGACGAAGGCAGGATTGATAACTACCAGATCCCAGCGATCCTGGGCCTCGGCAATCTTCCAGGCTTCTCTCTCAGCTACAGTTTTGGAATAAGAGTAGGGTTGATGGCTCAAACTGCTGGAGCTGTTCCAGTCTGATTCGTCCATGGTATTATTGGCCTTTTCCAGGGCATCCACGTTATCGCCCATGATGGCCGCTACGCTGGAAGTGAGCACAACTCGTTGTACCGAATTTGTAGCATTTACTGAATTGAGTACATTCCGAGTTCCCTGTAGAGCGGGATCGATAAGCTGCTTCTGCGCATCCTTCAATCCTTTAATGAAGAAGGGCGATGCTGTGTGAATGACCGTGTCGCACCCTTCCATGGATTCCTGGAAGGAGCCTTCGTCGAGCAGATCGGCTTCGAAAAGCTTGAGCTTGCCCTTATACTGGTCCTGCATCGCTTTCAGATGAGAAATCTTGTCGGCGGAGCTCAAGCTCCGAACGGTGGCATGTACCGTATAGCCGTCCTCGAGAAGATATTTCACCACCCAGGAAGCGATGTAGCCGGATCCGCCGGTGACCAGTACTTGTTTCATATAGCTACGATAATCAATCCGACCTTCCTCTGGCCAATCAATTCTGGTCTACAACACGAATTTCAGGTCAATGCGAAGGAATGGGCAACACCGGACTCCGGGAAAAAGGTGCGGGATGCGATATCGGGCCTGCCTGCCAGCGCTTTTGATAGGGAATCGTTGTTTTCGCGAAAATGTGTCCAACCTCCATTGTGTATGGGGATGGCGACTTCCGGCGTAATCGAATCGATGCAGCGAATGTAGTCTCGGCTGTCCATGGTGTACTTTCCGGCTCCGGTGATGTAAGGGAAGCTGGCCTTGCCCACATGAAGGAGGGCTACTCCAATCTTGAACTGCTCGGCAATCCGGTGCAACGGAGGGAAGAAGACGGTGTCCCCCGAAATGTAAAGCGCCCTTTCAAGCGCCGGCCACTGGATAATAAATCCGGTAACCGTTCCCGAGAAGAATTCCGGCAGAAAGCGGGGATGGTGACGGCACGGGGTTCCGGTAATTGTGACTGTGCCAGTGTCCGTATGGATCGATGTGGACTCAAATGGCTTCAGCCCCTGGCAATGGGGCAATTTCTGAGCCGCCGCAGGAGTGGATACGATGGCGGGCGCCGATTCTAGAACCCTTCGGCCGATTCCATCCAGGTTGTCTTTGTGCTGATGATGACTCAGTAGCACGAGATCCAGCCTCCCAAGTTCTTCAGGTTTCAGTGCCGGTTTGGAAACCTTCCTTGAAAAGGCGCCCCAACCGTGATGATAGAGCCCACCGGGAGGGTCGAAAACCGGATCGGTGAGGATTCGGAGCCCCGGGGCTTCTATGAGGCAGCAGGCGGTGTCAATATGGGTTATGGACAGGTTCATTTCTTCCGCTGAATGCCTCCGTGGATTGGGGGAAGCCGAGCCCATAAAGCAATGCTTCAAAAGCAAAATTACTTGAACTACCGAAACCCGGAATGCATCTACTAATTACTATGATACGACTCCGTTTTGGCGCAGTACTTTCAATACTAATTCTAACTCTGGCGCAGTGCATTTCTCCCCAGCCCACTCGCTACGAGAACACTACCGAGCAGCTGGATCTTCCCCGAGCTCCGGTAGGAACCGAGAAGGTAAAGGTTGCCCTGGTGCCCTTCCGGGATTTGACCGGCAAATCCTTCCTGGTAAAGCCAGCCACGGCTCAGCTAACAACCATGCTCATCCAGACCGGTTATTTTGAGGTAATCGAGCCGGGATTTGTGGAAAACATTGTCGGAAATCAGAAGGATCTGAGTCCCGAAAAGCTGCAGGAGCTAAAGGAAAAGTTTGGGGCCGATATACTAATAACCGGAACCCTCACAGACTTTGAAGTCAGAAAGGAGCAATCCGGGTTTTGTCTGTTCTTTGGGCTGCTCGGATCCTCCAGAAAAGAAGAGTTCATAGTAGAAACGGGCATCGATTACAGAATTATAGATATCCCTGCCGGGCGTATTCTGGACGCCGGGGCCATCTCCAATCGAAGGACGGATACTTCCGAAGCCGCCGGAATACTCTTTTCCTATAGCGGGGCCGAAACCGACGTTCTGCAGTCCAGCGGCGGCAAGCTTCTTCGATACGCTATGGCCGATATGATTCTTAAAATTGTTCAGAATGGGAAGTACAGGCAGTAAGTTACTTCGCCAGTCTCTGGCTCTGCTTCTTGCGGGAAGCTACCTGAGTTGCAGCACCTTTACTTCCTTTGAGGCTCTGCAGGGGCCGGATATAAATCAGCTTCCTCCGAACACCCGGAAGCTCCGCATACTTCCGGTGGAGTTCAAAAACAGTGCCAACATGCAGAAGCTGAACTTTGTTTCGGACGGTCAGCATCAGGTACTGTTAAAATCCGCCGAACGAAGCAAGTCCAACTCTGGCGGGAGTCCCTTTTCCTGGTTTACCGAATCTGCAGAAGGAGACGACCAGTTCGCATCAGCGGAAAACCGCAAAGCCGCCGAAGGCCAGGAAGAGCCCTACGAAGACATCTCGATCGAAGGTATAATCCATAAGGGCATTCGCATCCGTAAAGAGCTCCCTTCCCGGGAAAGCGATGCCCGCAATCAGGATACAAAGCAATCCGAAAAGACTGCCCCCGGTGACGAAAGTCAGCCCGGGCAGCAGAGCACGAAAACCGTTGAAAGCGAACGGAGCGAAGAAGTCCAGGTAAAGCAAGACAGTGGCTCGGCAGAAACACTACTGGTCGGTGGCTATCTGATACCCCGGGGCGATGGTGCCAGCAAGGAAACCGGCGTAGCCATGATTGATGGCGAAAATGTTCCTACCATGGATGGTGGGGCCATACTCAAGGAAGTCCTGATCTCGAACATGGTGCAGTCCAATCGGTTTGACATTCTTACCGACGCTGCCTTCAAAACTACAGGCGATGCCGGGCTACCGCAAAAATCCGAGCTCAGGGAGAAGCAGGTAGATTATCTCCTGTTCGCCGAAATCACCGACTTCGAAGTAAAGCAGAACGTGGAGTACTGGAAAGTTCCGCTCTGGGCCCTTCTGTTGATTGCAGCGTTGCTCGTGCAGGATGACGACACACGTGCCTTCCTCTTGCATACTCTGCTCCGCCTCGTGATCTACCTGCCTTCGGACTCGAAATTCTGGGAAATGGGGCTGGGCACCGAAGATCTGGAACTGCGAGTGAGCGCTTCGGTAAATCTGCGGCTGGTGGATCCTTACTCCGGTTCCGTGGTGTATGCAGATCAGGCCTCGCTGGATCGGGTGGAAACCGTGGGAAACATGGATCTGATTCTGTGGAGGACGGAGAACTCCCTTCAGATCAAGGAATCCACGGCGGGTCGGCAACTTCGCTTTCTTACCGCTAATATGGTAAACGACCTGGTGCGGCGTATGACTCCTGCTTCCGCTTTAGAGGCTGCCCCGACTGAACAATAGCTGAACACTGATCCGTCCCGGGACTTCCTATCCTGTTTTCGCTCCGCTGCGGGTTTGTTCCGCGGGAACCAGGAATCCGTTGTTTTTCGTAATATTGCAATATTGCAATATTGCGATTTTACGATACGCCAGCCTCGTTGGATTTTGCTATTCTTGAGCCCCGAACCAGAAGGTTGCAGGGCTGCTCGAAAAACGGTAACACCAGGCCCTTTGCTTCTGCGAGGCAAAGGAGTGCCAAACGGCGCCTTTTTCCGTTACATTACACTAACCATTTTCTCTGGAGCATTCATGAACGAGTATCTGCTAATTCGGCTCTTAAAACTTCTAGCTGTGTCTTTGCTGGCTTCCGGTTTGATCGGAGCATCAATTTCTGCGATTCGCCGAAATCGAATCCTGGGCTTGCAATGGTCTTCTATCGGTTTCGCGGCAGCCTGGATTGCCGGTTATGCGATGCTGGCCAATCCTCGGGAAGATCTCAAGCAGGATTGGATTCTCTGGTCGATTGTCTGGTCACTGGTGGCAATGCTTCTGCAGGCCCTGTACGTCCACGGACAGATTGATCGATTCTGGCTGGGAGGCCTGGCTACCGGAGCCATAGGCGGCGCTTTTATTTCCATGATACTGAGGGATGCCGCGATGAGTTCCTGGCTGATGCTTCAGGGCATCCTTACGATTCTTGTTCTGGTACTATTCTATCTGACCTTTCGCTTTCGCCATCGGGCTCTGTCCACGACCGGACAGGGGTACGTCGAGCCCGGGAACGCCGGGAAACTTCAAACGGACACGTCCCTGGATGCCATTCAATCCTGGAGTTGGTTCAAGTGGATAGCTCGATTCGAAGGACTTTCCATTATCCTATTGATGCTCATCTATATGCCCCTGAAGTACGCCGCCGATATTGTTCTCGACGAAGGAAGCGGACTGGTGGGCTGGATACACGGTGTAATGTTCGTTTTGTATACCGGCGCTCTCGTGATCACCGGGCCCTTCCTGGGTTGGAGCTGGAAGCGAATTGCGATGGGCTTTCTGGCAGCTCAAATACCATTGGGAAGCTTCCTCTTTGAGTGGAACTGTCATAAGAACGCGAACATTGACTCTACAAGAAGATGAGTTGCTCGGGCAACATTTGAATGCACCGGTTTCAGGGTTTGTTCTCGCTTTCAATGGCCTGCGAAAAGAGCTTTTCGGTAATCTCATAGAATTCGGACTGTTGGGACTGGCTTAGTGCTTTTCCCACTTCGCGCTGCAAAGCGGCATAGCGCAAAGCCAGCTTTCTGGCCAGACTGGAGCCGGTGCCCGTAAGAGAAACCATTCGGGATCGGCCGTCCAGGGGATTGTCAGAGATTTCTACGAGTTTCAGCAGAGATAGCTTCTTCACCAATGTCGTTACAGTGGATTTGTCGCGGTGGATGGCCCGGGCCAGGCTCGTCTGGGTCTGTGGTCCCTTGCGCTTCAAATAAGTCAGCAGTTCACAGTGGGACAGGACCAGTTCCGGATAATTCAATGCAATGAGTTCCCTTCGAATGTAGCTCTCAATCCACTCCGATATCCGCATCGCATATTTCAGCGTGTATTCTCTTTTTTTAGTTGGACGTCCCACTAAATCGATGTCAGATTGACCACCGCAGAGAGTCAATCTATATCGGAAGGCAATTATGAGCAACGGAATTCATACCGAAGTGGCAGATAACCTGGCCGGAGTCATTGCCCTGGAAATGAACGAGACGAACGCATTCGATGCGGCCGGCCTGGAAACGCTGAACCAGATCCTTGATGAAAACTATAAGCGCGCCGTAAAAGGCGAGATAAAGAGCCTTGTCTTGCTAAGTAGGAAACCCGATTACTTTTCTGGCGGGATGAATTTATCCGCGCTGGGCAAAGGCGTGGATCTTCGCAGTGTACTATCTGTCTTCTACGACAATCTACAGAAACTCTATACCATACCAGTGCCCGTGATTTCCGGAATGCGCGGTCATGCCCTGGGCTACGGATGCATGCTGGCATTGATGGGAGACTATCGACTCCTTGTGGAGTCGGGGGCGCGAGTAGGCCTGCCGGAAGTCAAGCTGGGTCTGCGGATCCCCCGAATAGTCGTAATGGAATACCAGAAGGTCATGGGTTACGCCACAGCAAATAAGCAGGTTCTGGAAGGTACATCGATGAAGTCCGAGGAAGCGCATACTTCCGGATTCGTGGACTCTTTGCATTCGCAGGACGAGATTGAAGCAAAGGCCATGTCCATTGCAAACAAGTTCAAGAAAGTATCCTCCGGCGGGCTGGGCACCATTCGCCGGGCCAGTCGCATCTCACCGGAAGAGTACGGGCGGATTGTATCGGCGGACCTGGAAGAGAACTTGCTTTCCCTTTCGCATCCGGATGCAGTGGAAGGACTGACGGCCGCTCAGGAAGGCCGCCGGCCCGTTTTTACCGGCCCGGGCATTGTCTGACGGAGCCTTTCTGTCCGCTTCGCAAACGATCCGGGCGTCCTGAGCCAACCTGAAATCCGCGCATTCCGGGATCAGAACCAACCGGCATCGTCGCGGAGGCAGCAGAGAACGTGGTGTATCCCCATGGGACCCGCGGGTTCTGGCCCTGGCTTGCGTCGAAATGATTGGCGAACGGCAGAGAAATATTGCTTTGCATACTTCTATACTGGAAATCTGGTTGGGTATGCGACGTCTCATTTCTTTTCTCCAATCCATACCGAGTGAGCCTCTTATTTCGGTCAGCGTATTCCCGAATCCGATTTCAAAGATAGTCCCCCGGCCGACTGCGGAAGGGGCTCGAAAACCATTCCCGGGTTCGGTACTCTCTATTGCATTTTCCTTGATCTGCGGAATGAGTTCCGGGGTCAGCGCCCAGTCCGTATCGCTTCCGAATGCACTCAAGGAAGGGAAGCCCGGCTCCTACGATTTGCGCGTAAGCTACAAAGATTTCTTCGAAGCCAGGTCAGGCGTGCGAATGATGGTCTATATTCCGGCCAGCATCCCACGAAAGGAAATGAAAAACCGACCCGCTATAGTGTTCTTCCATGGTAACACAAAGCAAGCGGACTATTACCGGGATTCAGTAGGGTATATGACCGCTCGTGCGGAAACGTACGGATTTCTGCTAATCAGTGTTCAAAACTGGTGGGCTCTGGGAAGCGGAGACCTGGAAGGTGCCGATGATTCTCGAAGAGCTACAAACCTGGTCATGCATAGATTAGTGGAACTGGGACTGTGCGCCGGCCACCGAGTTTTCACCACTGGCTTTTCTGCGGGAGGCTTCAACGCCCTTTTGACTTTCTTTAATAGTGTCAACGAGTTCGATGACCAGGACTTCGCGGAGACTTATGGAGAAAACATGGATGGGGCCACCGCGGAAACAGCCGCTCAGCACTGGTACCGGGAATCCGGGGGAGTGGAGTTCAATACATTTCCCTATGCCGGGTTCGGCAGCTTCAAAGGAAACTACTACGAGAGCTACTTTCAGATGAACCCTCTGGTAGAAAACAGAAAGGAACACTGGAAGATGCTACTACGGGAAAAAGTTCTGTTTATATCGGCAGGCCAAAACGACGTGCCCCGGGTAAAAAAGCAAGCGCCAGAGGCCGCGCAGTTTTTTCGGACATACGCTGATACGGAGCCGGTTTTTAAAGTGTACCCAGGCGAAGGCCACGTATTAACCGAAGCGAACTGGAAAGACTTCTGGGCATTGGTGGAAGCTACCGAGTAGTGGGCAGGACCGTCCTGGTAGCCCCCTTCGCCCGCTGTCTACATCGCTTCCACAACCATGGCGATGCCCTGACCTCCGCCAATGCAGAGCGAGGCTACGCCAATGCTTTTCTTCCTTCGTTGTAGCTCGCGAATCAAGGTCAGCAGTACGCGATTGCCGGACGCTCCCAGGGGATGGCCCAGCGCTATTGCCCCGCCATTTACATTTGTGCGATCTGGATCCAGATCCAATTCCTGCTTAACGGCCAGGAATTGTGCTGCGAAGGCTTCATTTATTTCGTAGAGATCTACGTCTTCGGCGGCGATGCCTGCTCGCTCCAGCGCTATCGGAATCGCAAAGGCCGGACCCAGTCCCATGCGATCCGGTCGGCAGCCGGCGGTGGCCCAGCTCTTTATGCGAGCCAGAGGTTTGAGTCCATTGTCTTTCGCATAGTCTTCGGATGTAACCACCATGGCGGATGCGCCATCATTTATTCCGGAAGCGTTACCCGGAGTTACTGTTCCTTCCTTCTTGAAGGCGGGCTTAAGTCGCGGTAGCTTGTCTTTGACGGCGGCCCCTTTGATGAATTCATCGTCGGTGAAGTCCACCATCTCGCGACCGTCCGAAACCTCCAGGGGAGCGATCTCTTCGGCGAAGTAGCCGTCCTCTCGCGCCTTTTCCGCCCGGGTTTGAGATATCAAAGCCCACTCATCCTGGGCCTCGCGGCTAATCTCATAATCGACGGCCAGGTTCTCGGCAGTGCCGCCCATGGCCACGCCGGCCATGCCGTCGAACAGCCCGTTGGTAAGCATGTCTTCCAGTTCCAGGTTGCCCATCTTCACGCCGCGACGGATCGCCTGGGTTGTATGCGGTACCCGGCTCATCACTTCCACGCCGCCGGCCACTGCGGTTTTCGTATGACCCAGAAGGATGTTTGCGGCGGCGATGGCCACCGACTCCAGGCCGGATCCGCACAGTCGATTCACGGTCAGGGCCGGAACTCGCATGTCCATGCCCGCTTTCAGTCCGGTATGACGGGCCAGATAGGCGCTCTGTCCATCCGTTTGAAGAACATTGCCCATAATGATTTCTTTTATTTCTTTTGGCGGTAGTCCGGACCTTTGTATGGCGCCCTGTACTACGTGGGCGCCCAGGTCCGCAGGGGTTATGTCGCGCAAAAACCCGCCAAAATTACCGAAAGGGGATCTCATTCCGTCTATTATAACTGCCGATGTCATGAACTGTGTATGAAAACCCGGTGGCAGAAAACGATTGCTTTTTTCTTTTTTAGACCGAAAAATCCAGGGCATATGCCAGGTTTGCTTTCAATTCCACCGATAAAGGAAAGGACCAGTATTAGGAGCACTTATATGAAAACACGGATGTTTTTACTCCTCACCATTTATCTTGCCACCAATGCGATCTTCGCAGAGGATCCGGCGCCGCAGCCCTCTAACCAGAGCCCGTTGCAGTTGTTGGATCTGGAAACCTTCGAAGAAGCGGAGGATTGGATTGCGGATGCCACGTCACCGCTGGGTGAGACCAAAACATTAAAGATTGTACAACGCGGCGAAATCCGAGCTACAGACGATGAGAACGCTCGTCCTCCAGAAGGAGAGGCGCTCAGCCTGCAGCAGAATCCGGATGATCCCAACCACATTCTGGGCGTTAAGACATTCTTTCAGGACCGTGGATTTGACCGTGTGGAAGTGATGCCACCGCATGAGTATGTCATCAAAGGAAAAGCTCGACAGTTCTCCGTATGGGTTCTGGGCCGAAACTTCCGACATACCCTTAGCCTCAAGGTGCGGGACTATCGCGGTAAGATTCATAAGCTGGAAATGGGACGATTGGATTTTTTCGGATGGAGAAAGCTAACCGTAACCGTTCCCGGATGGCTTCCGCAAAGCACCAGATATTCACTACTCGATAAAAACCTGCATTTCGTGAGTCTGTTCGTAACCCACGATGTGCATGAAGTTCCTGGAACCTTTTACTTCTACGTAGATGGACTGAAGGTTCTCGTGGATCAAAGCGAACAGCAATACCCGGGATCCGAGATCAAGGACAACTGGTAAGACTGGGATCAATTTGGGGATAGATCTATGAAAGCAAACTGGAAAACTTATACTTCAATGGCAGGAGCGCTGTCTGTGGCAGCTCTCCTCGGAGGCTTCGCGGTCACCGGCCAGGCCGGCGTGGAAACCGCTGTGGGAAGCGATGTAAGCTCAGCCGAGCTACGGGCCATTACCGTAGAAAGCTGGGACCAGGACTTCTCCGGCGGCGGATATGGCTGGGAAGTGCTCACGGACAAAGATACCAAAGCTCAAGGGCCTTATCAGCCTGCAGCCTCCAATCTGCAGTCCGAAAGGGAAGTGAAGCTAATCAAGGGAACTCCCAGAGATATTAAGGAAAACGAAAACTACGATCAGGCCAGGGTTCTGGGCGTTAAGTATGCCTTTACCTTTCCCGGCTACAATACAGTGACCGTTCGACCTCCTTCCGTAGATCAGTACACTGTGGAGCGGCCGCGGCCCTATCTGAATGAACTTGCTCTGGCAGAAGGTTACGAAAAACGCAGCTGCTATGACAACCCGGCTCTCTCTACTTCTGTAACTACGCAAAGAGCGCAGATGGTGGATTGTGTTACCGGCGTGGAACTGCCCGGTCAGGTGAAGCAGGTATCTGTCTGGGTCCTGGGTCGGGGTAACGAATACAAGCTGGAAGGCTGGATCGAAGACTGGAAAGGGGATACCCATATCTACGATTTCGGTTCGGTGGACTTTGTAGGATGGAGACCGCTTTCTGTTGAGATTCCCCGTCAGGTGCCGCAGGACGTAAGTTCCTATCCGCAGACCAAGAACCTGGTGTTCCGACAGTTCAAACTGCGGGCTACACCGGAGACTTCGCTGGAAACCGTATACATCTTCTTTGATGAGCTGCGAATTCTGACCAATGTTTTCGAAGTGCATTTCGATGGCGCGGGTCTGGATTTTGACCAGGCCGATTGCGAGCGAAAGAACAAGTTGCTTCGCATGATTCGAAAGCATGCCAGAAATCCGGATACCATTGAACTAAAGGATTGCAGCCAGGCACCTGGCCCGGCCAAGCCTCTGAACGATCAGCCGAACTAATCGGCGCCAAATGAGGTGGAGCCCGTTTCCGAATGGGAGCGGGACCAATGAATGAAAAGCAGCGCCTCCGGGTGCTGCTTTTCTTGTCTGTAGCTTGCCATTGTCTCTTGTGTTTCTAAAGGGTCGCTTCTCAGTTGTGGCGAACCTGCATGGGGGGCCCCGGGGCTCCCTTTCGGCCAGAAATAAAGCGGTCCGAAAAGTGATTATCTGGCTTTGGTGCAGTGCAAAAAGGGGTTGCCTTTGAGGCCGGAGGTACCTTTAACTGACTGAGGACTTGCGCCTGCTGGAGGGTCGTTACCTTAGTGTATTTCGAAGGCGCGGGCAAGTCAGAGTAGGGCATCCGTCAGGGGCAATAAGGCCGCTTTCGGAGCCTCATAAATATTCGAATCCGAAACTGTATACAGCATACAGTGTCTGGAGGACTTCATGCTAGCACGTTATATCCCGAGACTTTTCTACAAAGGCGGTCGAACGCCCCTCTACCTTACATTCTTTGTGACCAATCGTTGTAACCTTAAATGTGAGCACTGCTTCTACTCGGCGGAATTGAACCTGCCTACCCAGGAAATGACTGTAGAAGAGATCAATCGGATGGCTTCTACAATGGATCCGTTTCCGGTGCTGAACTATAGTGGCGGGGAGCCTTTCCTTAGAGACGATCTGGACGACGTTACCCATGCCTTCTATAAGCATAATCAGACCAACTATCTGACCATTCCTACCAACGGAACCTATCTAAAAAAGACTCAGGAAATCCTGCCCCGTATGCTGGAAAAGTGTCCGGACATGCTGGTCACATTGAACTTCTCGGTAGACGGTCTGGAAGAGGAACACAACCGCATTCGCTCCGGCGGCAAAGGCGGTTCCGGACTCTTCAAGACTACTATGAAGACCTTCGAGGCATTGAAGCCAATGAAGAAGGAATATAAGAATCTACGGATGGGATTCATCACGACTTTCACGGCCACCAACCAGGATCAGATCGATGACGTTTATGACCACCTGAAATCCACGGGACCGGACAACGTTACGATTAACCTGATTCGCGGGACTCCGAAAGATCCTGCCGTCAAGAACATCGATATCTCCAAGTTCCGCAAGGTAACTCAGCGAATCAAGGATGACCTGATGGACGCGAAGCTTCCTGGCTTTGATCCGTTTCTGGCGGCCATGTCCACTCGTCGCTACGATTTGATTCTGAAGACCTACGAAGAAAAGCGATTCCAGACGCTATGTTATGCTTCGCGCATTTTCGGAGTACTGTATCCCAACGGGGATGTGTATCCCTGCGAAATGTTCGGTCCGGAAAAGAAAATCGGAAACATTCGAGACTTCGATATGGACTTCCGCAAACTGTGGTTCAGTAAAAGAAACAAAGAGATCGCTGACTGGGTTGTGGATACCAAGTGCTTCTGTACCCACGAATGCAACGCCAGCTGTAACATTAGCTTTAATGCGGGCGAGTTTACCAAAGCGGGAACCAGAGCCGCCGGCCTGGTTGCCAAAAAAATTCTCGCCTGAGGCATTGAAATCCGCAGATATGGCCCATGTCGCAGACAGTGGGCCTTTCTGTAATCATTCCTCACAGAAAAGAAGAATCTCTGGATGAAGCCGTTCGCTATCTGAAGCAGATGGACCGGGAAGGCATTGACCTGGAGCTATTCACCGTTTCGGGAAATCAGCCTTCTGTCCAGCGGAATGCCTGCATACGCGAAAGCCAGGGCCAGTTCATCTATTTTCTGGACAACGACTCCGAACCCGAGCCCCAAAACCTGAAGCGGGCCATTGAATTGTTCAAAGATGAAAAGGTGGCCGTGGTAGGAGGTCCGAACCTGGGCCGTGATGTGTTACAGGGAATCCAGAAAGAATTCTCCGCTGTACTGGCTTCACCTATGGCTGTAGGCCCCGTGGCCGACCGATACCGGGCCACAGGAACCGTCCGAGAAGCCACCGACCGCGAACTCATCCTCTGCAACCTTTTCATACGTAAATCGGTGTTGGACGAACTGGGATACTTCCGCGAGGATCTGTACCCAAACGAAGAGAACGAATTCATGAACCGCATCCAGAGCGCCGGTTTCAAATTGATGTATGATCCGGGCATTCGGGTGCATCGCAGCCCCAGGCCCAATCTTAAGGCATTTCTGCGAATGCTTATGGGGTACGGTCGAGGTCGGTTCAAACAGATGACCGTGGATTTTCGCGTTTCCAACCTGGTGTTTTTCCTGCCGGCCCTTTTCAGCCTGTTTCTGATGCTGCTGCCGGTTTGCGCAGTGGGCTTGCATTTATCCGGGGAGCTACATTCCGGCCCGGTTTCTTTGAAAAGCGTTGCGGATTTGTTGCGTTGGCCCTTCACTCTCTGGGCGGGCCTCTATGCCCTTGCCCTTCCTCCCTACATTTCGTTGATACTGTTTGCGGGCTCCCAGGCGTTTGCTCGGATGACTTCACCCCGGCCCGTAATAGCCCTGTTCCGCCTTCCTTTTCTGTTTTTTTCGGTACACTTCTTCTATGGGCTGGGCGTCTGGTGGGGCGTTCTGGGGCTCCTTTCTCGAAAGAAAAAAGTTGTGGAGTACGATTTAAGGCGAATGCAGATTTAGGCATGGACCGTCAAAAAATCTCGCGCCTAATCGGGAGAAATTGGTGGAACGGCGTCGGGGGCACCGGCATTTCCACTGGCTCCGGGCGTAGACAGCCGCCACTTTATGTCGGCCAATTTTGTCGCCTTCTATCGGCCGGTCTCTTGCTGCAAAATACACTCCTGAAGGGAAGCCTTCTACTCGTTGCATTTCTGACTTTGCTCCTGCCTTCTGCGGCCCGGGCCTACATCGAGTTTCCGTACGCAGCCACCTTTCAGACGATTCGTATGCCTCATCTGCCGCGAGGGGGCGAGCCCTGGAAAGAAAACCAGTGGGAACTCATGCTATCCGCCGGCTGGATGAACGTATGGTCCATACAGTCCGATCGCTTCATCATGGACGGCGAGGAGTTGACCTTCAATGCCGCCATCTCCTATGGCATAACGGATCGTGTTCGCATGGGTGTGGTCTTTCCCTACGTAGTGCAGGGCGGCGGGATAATGGATAGCTCTATTGAACGATTTCATTCAGTCATTGGCGTAACCCAGGGGCAACGGGATCGCTTTCCACGCAATCGACTGAACGTAAGCTACGAGCCTCTTGGCGAAATATATCCTTTCTTAATGCGTCTGGAGCGATTTCTGGAAGCGAAGTATCTGCCTCGAGCCTATCCCCGAAACCCCCTGGACCCGCCCATCGATTTACAACTGGAACCGGAATCTCTATATCTGGCTGGAATTGATCCCGCGCGCATTCCGGAAGACACCATGGGAGGATCCAATCGTTCGGGACCGGGCCAGGTGCGCTTCTACATCGACTACGGAATACCAGTTTCTTACGGTTCTGGATTCGCAAGCGTGGAAGGCGCCGTGGTTTCGCTACAGGCAGCTCGGCAGAGCTCCAGCAGCTTGATCGGAGGCGGGACGGGCAACAGCGCATCGGTTTCGCTGGCTTTCTTTTCGCCCCGGGCACCGAACAATGCGTACTGGGTAATGGGCGTTTCTTATTCGGCCTTCGAAAGAAGCGAATTTCGCCTCCTGGAGCTTCCGGCGCAGCAATGGTCCATTCGTCCGCGTATTGGCTATGACCTGGACGGAGTGGATCTGTTTATGGAATACGTGTTTTTTACCTCTCCGGTGAAAGACTTTGGAAAGCTCTCCGCCGATGCCCACCAGATAGGTTTGGGCCTGGGCACGGATGTGGGCGCCTATCGTCTGGAGGTAGCCATCATTGAAAACTTCCTTACGTATTCAACTACTCCGGATGTAGGTATGCACCTGGCATTGCGAAGGACTCTTTGAGCCCGAAAAAGGGCGACCAGGAGAGTTCGAGCTTTTCGTGCCCATGGCCGTAACTTGCCCGGAGGGTAATATCGCGCCGATCAAAATACCGCCCGAAACGCGTGGGGTTGAAATCCTGCGGCTTGCATTCATAATCTCGATGCACACAGACTGGAGTTGGAAAGGTCTTCCGGGGCGCATCAGGGATGTCCCGGAAGAACCGGTTCTGTTTCGAATCTTCGTCATTTTGCCATCCGTTCTCTTTGAGTCTCCATAGATTGATTGTATAGATATTGAGCGGCGGTACTGTGGTCACATGGAATTGATTCGCAGGACTCGCTCCGGTAACCTGGGAATACTGCTTCTCGGGCTACCGATTCTTGTTCTTCTGAATCTCAGTTCTCTTTACAATTATCTGCTATTCCATTCCCTTGCTGAGCTTTTTGCCGTGGGCATTAGCTTTGCCATTTTTCTTTTGTCCTGGAACTTTCGTGAATTTAATTCCATGGCCCCCGTGGTCCGACTTGGCATAGGATTTCTGTTCGTAGGTTTGTTCGATATAGTCCATGTGCTGGGCTATAAAGGAATGGGTGTTCTCGATTATGGATCAAATCCGCCTACGCAGACCTGGATTCTGGGGCGGTACCTTGAAGCGTTTGCCCTTTTCCTTTTTGTCGCGATTCCGGGCCTCACTGCGAAGATCCCCACTTTTGTGTTCAAAATCGGATATGGTTTACTCTTTCTGGTATCGCTTCTGACGATTTATGTGTATCCGGTTTTTCCGGACGCATTTATCGAAGGCGAGGGGCAGACTACCTTCAAGGTCGTTTCAGAATTCTTGATTTGTGCAATCCTGGTACTGGCCGCCGGCATCGCACATAGAAGGCTGCCTGCCTATAGCGTTTTGAAACCTCCATTGATTGGCTCGCTTCTTGTGGCTGCCGTCGCCGAGCTAACATTTACTCTGTATCAGGATGTCTATGGAATCGCCAATCAATTAGGTCATAACTTCAAGATTCTTTCCTACTATTTGATTTATCTTGCTATCGTAAAGACTCAAATCACGACTCCGGTGCGTTCTGCTATGTCCCGCATTCTGAATCGTGATGTTGAGGATGTGATTTCGGATCATACCCGGGATTTGCTGGGCGTTCTTGCCCATGATCTTCGCTCGCCTTTCGCTACGCTTCGATCTACCTCCGAGCTGCTTCTGAAGATGAAAGATTCGCTGAGCGAGCAGGACAGAGAAGAATTGATCGAAGCAATCTACGCTACGTCTCGCCAGGCCAGCGGATTATTTGACGATTTGTCCGAATGGGTAGCCCTGCAAATGGGGGCCAGCATAGAATCCGTGGACCCCTATTCTTTCAAGTCAGCCGTTGAGCCGGAACTGGATTTGATTCGTTACCTGGCTTCCCAAAAAAAGATTAGCTTTAAAGAGTCCGTAGATCCTGGACTGCAAACCGGCGTAGATCCGCAACTGGTGCGGACCATTGTGCGAAATCTGCTAAACAACGCCATTCGTTTCACTCCTGAAGGGAAATCGGTGGAACTCGGCGTATTTCGGCATCCGGATGGACCTGCAGGGCTGACCATCACAGTGACCGATGAAGGACAAGGCATGAGCGATGAGCGGCGAATTCAGATTCTTAACAGGCGTCGCATGCAACGAAGTACCGGAAAGGGAATAGGCCTGTTTCTCTGTCAGCAACTGCTGGATCGTATAGGCGGCCGAATGGAAATCGAAAGCCAGCCGGGCCAGGGAAGTCGCTTTATAGTGCGTATACCGGAATAAGAAGGCGAGTCCACCGGAGCAGAGCAGAAACGAACCTGCACTCTTTCGAACCCTTCGGAAACGCCGGAAGCGACAGAAGCGACAGAAGCGACGGAGTGTGCTGAGCGCTAAAATCGGCCGGAATCGCAGGAATGCTTGGCTACATAAGCGTTCGGTGGATGACTGCCAGATGTTGTAAGCTGTTCAATTGAAGGGGCTTCCATTCCGACCGACACTCAATTATGGAATGAGACGTATTGCCCAATCGGCGTAACCAGTGCAAAATGGAATCCGGGTCGGAGCTCCCCAGAGACTTTGCGATTAGAATAGCTATGGGGGTGCCCGAACTCACCATGAGTAGATCGCCCCGCTTTTGATTGTTTACTATGCGCGCCACGGAATCTATCACCGCGGCGCTAAATGAATCGAACCCGCTTCCAGGCGCGCGAATCCAGTGCTCCAGTACACGTCCGGTGATGGCGGCCAATCTTCTTTTTCGGCCCCGGCCCTGACTCTGTTTCAATTGGTCGAGCATCTGCGAAAAGGATGCTTCCTTTTCGGCCAGGCTCAATGCCAGGCTTTTCCAGAGCTCCGGGCTTATCTCGTTCAGCCCCTCCTCTTCCTGAATTGCTTCTGAAAAGAGACTGCTTTCGGTTCCGGGGAGGGCAGGACTCGCCGGGGTAGTCTGCAGGCCCTCCTGAATTCCCTGCAGCGTTTGTCTGTGTCGCAGCAAGGTTCCGCAGGCAAAGCCAGAGATCTCCACGCCACTCTGGCTCAGATGGCGGCCCAGGGTACGGGCCTGATTCCATCCCTGCGGACTCAATTCATCGTAGTTCAGTCCGGATGCGTTGGCCTGGCCATGCCTGACGATGTGTAGAAGCATCAGGAATCCGTCTGAAAACGGGGGTTAGAAATGCTCAGATTCTCGACCAGGGTCTGTCGCACATGGGCCCAAACCTGGCTATTCGTATCGGAGATCTTCTCTTTGCGGACCTTTTCCGAGAGTTTTACATTCAATTCCTGGATTCGTTTTTTCACGTCCTGCAGGGTTTCCAGTTCTTCAAGTCCTGGTTCGTCCAGAATCTGGTGCAGCCGTCCCACCTCATTGCGAAGTAGCTCTTCTTCGTCCCGCATCTCCCGAGCTACCACGCCCAGCATGTTCCAGCTAACCAGCGCTTTGTAGGCCAGCTCATCCGAATCCTTAACGGCAGGCATTACCTCCTTGAGAAGGTAGTCCGCAATCGCTTCGCACAGATCTGCAGCTTCCGGTCTATATTGCATGATTTCTCCTTTCTTCTTTCTGCGGCCTTCCGGTTCCTATTGGGTCCACAAGGCGAATCTATCAAAACGTTAATTGAATCGGGCTTCATCTATTGGCCCTGTTCGATGAGGCGCAGCATTTCAAACTCCATTTCGGCAACGCGTCTTCCAATGGAAGCCAGCTCAATTCCACGGGTTTTTCCGCTCAGATGACGTTCTGCCTGAGCGGCCGCTCCGCCGGCCCAGCGCAGATTACCCATCACTTCCCAGTAGCGCACTTTCTCTGGATCTACCCTGGCGCCGGAAAATTTCTCGTAGGCCTGGTAAAAATCCTGACGATTGGATATGCCGCCCGCTTCCAGGTTCAACTTTCCGAATCTCCAGTCCCGCATACACAGCCAGCTGATGTCTTCGTGCCGATCGCCAAAATGGGCGAACTCCCAGTCCAGAATTCCATGCAATCCTTCGGGGCTTACCATGAAGTTGCCGGTGCGAAAATCGCCGTGCACAAGTACCAGTTCGTCAGTGTTGTAGGCATTTTTTTCCAGCCAGTTCAGCGCCAATTCCATGGCAGGATGCGCTTCCTGAAGTTTGTCTATTTCCAGCCGCATTTCTTTACAGCCTTCGCTGGCAGGACTCTCCGCTGGTATATTCAGGAAGTCCAATGAGTTGTTGCCCGGCTTCACCGAGTGAATATGAGCCAGATGCTCGGCAAGGCTGGACGGCAGTTCCTTACGCACATCCTTTAGCGAGTTATCCTTTACCACGTACCGACCTGTGGCTTTTCCAGGAATCCATTGCATCAATGAGAAGGGTCTGCCGAGCACGGACTCATCCATCTCGTAGAAGTACGGTTCCGGGGTTCGGGTCCCCGCTTCGAAGGCGGCTCGAGCCACTTCAAATTCCTGCTTCCTATCCAGGCTGGAAAACAATGAGCTACCGCGATCGGATCGTAACACCAGTCGGTGGGAGCCTTTTCGTGATCCTTCATTTACTTCCAATTCCAGAAGACTGTTTTCCTGACAGGCGCCTCCGCTCAGGGGGATTACATCGTAGATTTTGACCGCCGATTGGAATCTCTTTTCCAGCCAGGGTTCCAGGGTTTTCTTTAGTTCTTCTATAGTCATAAGAATCCGCTTTTTCCGTGAGAGACTGCCGTTTCTCATTAACTCTGTCAAGTGATCCTTTCGCTTGAGTTTTGCGGGCGCCGCCCTATTGCTGGATACCGTGCGGTTTTCTTTCTTTTCCAGTGCAGCCGTAATTACCCTGGCAATCATACCTCCGGTTCTGGTCATGCTTCTGGTCGGGCTTCATGGATGCGCGCCGGCCCCGGATGGGAATGCGTCCGCTCAGGAACGGACAGATCGATGCAAGACCGTATTCGCACGTCCCTCGAACCCTCCGCTGGTTTCTGAAGGGGCATTCTACTACTGGCAGGTCGAAGGAAAACTTCCCGGACTGGATTCTCTGCGCCAGTACGGCGCAAAAAAACTATACGTGCGATACTTCGATGTGGTGGCCGGGCCGGATGGGCCCCGTCCTGTGGGTATCCGCCGTTCTGTCGAAACCGACGCTACAGTGATACCTGTAGTCTATGTGACCCTGGGCGCTCTAAAGGACCTGGATTCAGAGTCCGTGGGCGAACTGGCAGAAAACATCTGGCAACTGGTGAATCGCATCGGATACTCCGGCGGGGAAATTCAGCTGGATTGCGATTGGACGGCCGGGACCCGAACGACTTACTTCGCCCTTCTTGAGCGCTTACGTTCGCTGGGCAAAGACAGTCCTGGCTTTGAATTATCCTCCACCATCAGGCTGCATCAACTCAAGTATTACCAGTCCACGGGAGTACCGCCGGTGGATCGCGGCGCCTTGATGATATATAACATGGGCCAGCTTGCCGATCCATCGGAAAGGAACTCTATCTTTAGCGAGTCGGTGGCCCTGAGCTATCTGCGGGGAAGTCACATGCAGAAGTATCCGATCCCTCTGGATCTGGCTCTTCCGGACTTTTCCTGGGCTGTGGCTTTCGTGCACGGTTCCTTTCATTCCATTCTCCACGATGTCACAGAAAAGGATCTGTCCAGGCCGGAACTGGAGAAACGGGGCCATGAATATCGGGTGATCCAGCCGGTGATTCTGGACGGAAGAAGACTGCCTGCTGGCGCTCGTATTCGGCTGGAGTCCGTGGATGCATGCGAAAGGGCTTCGGTGTTGTATGCGCTTTCTCAAGAGTTGAACCGGGAGGACCCGGAGCGAGCCTTGATCGTTTTCGATTACGATGAAAAAAAGACATCCGCCGAAACGAAAGACCTGGTTGACCTTTTTTCCAGGGCCGGACTCTCCTGGTAATATGCGTACTGGCTTTCGGTTCTTTCTTCCTGTCCTTGCTCTAATTGTATACGTGCAGCCGGCCTCCCTGTGGCCCTGCGGTCCCGGTGAACCGGATCCTTTGCGAATCTTTCGTCCGCTGCAAATCACCGGTGCTCTTTTTCCCGATAAGTCCGCCGATCCTTATTACGTAGCTCTGGATAACCTGGCCGGCACCTGTGATCTTCCCGATCGCAAAGAGCGGGATCCAAACCTGGAGAAATGGAATGCTTACATCAAAGCGACAACCGGCATCGCTGCGGACTACGAAGCCCTGAAAGAACTGGTTTACGAAACCCGGCCTGAGATTCTTCAATCAGCCATCAATGGAACCGGTAGCGAGGCTCTGGCCAATCGTCTGGCCCGAAGCGGCGGCAAAGATGCCCTGACATACCTGGTGTATGCCAAGAATCTGGAACCTCTGGTGGCTCCGCCCATAAGCTACTGGGACACTCCGGAACCTCCCTCCGAAGAAAAGGTTAGCCCGTACATCAACCAGGCTATCCGGCAAATGTCTCTGCTAAAGGACCGGGAACTGAAAATTCGCTACTTTTTCCAGGCCGTTCGTTTATCGCATTATTCTGGCCAGCATCAGCGCGCACTGGAGCTATTCAAAAAGCCACCTACCGAACTTAAATCCACTGATCCGCTTTACTATAGATTGCAGCATCTGAAAGCGGGTGCCCTGCTGAAGAGCGGTCAGGTGTCTTCCGGTTTGCTGGAGCTGGCAAACATTGGCGCCAGGCCCGAGATGATGCCAGCGGTATTATTGGATTTCAAGAATTTCTGGCATGAAGAGGGAGCCTACGAAGCGGCTCTAAAAAAGGCTTCCGGCGATCAGAAAAAGGTTCTAATGATTCTTCGCTTCTTTGCCAGCCCCGAGCCTGGCCTGGAAACCCTGGAGAAGATGGCCGAGCTTTATCCCCGGGATCCGGCCCTGGACTATATGCTCATTCGTGAGGTAGATCGACTGGAGGATCGGCTCGAAGAGCCGCTCTATTACAGTTATACGGGCACCTCGCTCGGTGAAAACCGCGGCCGCGAAACGAAGTCCGCCGCCTATGAAGACGAAAACGGTGACTTTTCTTTCTCTGCATTGCTAAAGAGCGTCTGGAACTGGTTCGTTCCTTCCCTGGAGGCAGAACCCATCGCTGCCATCCCTGCCGAAGAGCTTCGCTATATGAATCGTCTGGCCGATTTCTTCGCCAAAACGGCGAGCGAGAAAAAAGTAACTTCTCCCGGAGCGTGGAAGCTGGGTCAGGCCTATCTGGAGATGCTGATGGGTAAACATGAGCAGGCCGCGCGTTCGCTGGAGGCCTCTGCCATTCAGCAGGGTAACTCTCCTTTTGTTAAGTTACAGAGTCGCCGCCTGGGGCTTCTGAATCTGGCAGAGTCCAGCGATCAGCCGACCCCCGAGCTAAAATCGAGGATTGTTCAGGACTACAGCTCCATTGCTCCCACCGATGACTCCCACTCCTACGGATGTCGTTGGTCCGATCATGCGGCCAGACTCAGGCTGCACCGTAACATGGTGGAGATCCACCGTAGAGCGGGCGAAGAGGGCCATGCCTTACTATGGGAGCCGGATGTAGCGCAGATCTATTCCGGAACCCCTGTCAATACATACGATTTTGCTGCCATGAAGAAGGCCGACAAAGTGCTTCGCAATTTGAACTCCCAATACGAAGAAGCGATTGTTAAGATTTCAGGCACGGATCTGTATACGGTAGTTTCGCGACTGGGCAGTCGAATGTTAAAGGCGGGACAGTATGCCGGGGCTGTGGAAGCATTCAATAGCATTCCCAAAATCAAGCACCGTCCCATCCATTATTCGGAAGACATTAAGGCCGGTCCTTTTCAGAATCCTTTTTCCGAGTCTTTCCATTCCGGCGAAAAAGCAAAAGACTATACGCCCCACACCATTGCGTCCAGGATGCTGGAGCTCAAGGGTATCGCAGAGAAATCATCCGGGGACCGGGCTGCGGAAGCCTATTATCGCATGGGACTGGCTCAGTTTAACATGAGTCATTTCGGTCACTGGTGGTCCGCAGTGGACACCGACTGGAGCATCTACTACGATTACTCGGACAAGAAGGGCGATCCTCAGCTGGCTCTGGCCACAGACTATTTTCAGAAGTCGCTAAGTAAAGGCAGCGATCGCGAACTCATAGCCGCTTCCAGGTTCATGATAGCCACCATCGCTTATCTGGATCATGCTTCCGTGGACTATTCGTCGGATGGGCTGGTTAGCCTGGCTCCCGAGCAGAAGGTGCAGTTCAGTAAGCTGGCGGAGCTGGAAGACACTCAGTTCTATCGGGAAGTGATCCGCTCCTGCACCTACTATATGAATTTCCGGAATTAGACGCCAGAGCCAGGTTTGCTCTGTATCCGCTTCGGCACTCCTTGATTATTTGGCGCTCGGATTCCGGTCCCTTTTTTCGTCGAATGTTTTAGTGGGGGTCCTGTCGGACCAGTTTCCGGAGGGATTCCAAGCCAACAGAGCGTCAGAAAAATATTGACACGGTGTCAGTTTTCTGTATTTTGTGGTTCGGGGGATGTATCTATGGATCCTAAATTTCCAGAATTTGTAACCTATGCCATACCGTTTTTTTTCCTGTTGATTGGGCTCGAGTTGCTCTATAGCAAATGGAAGGGCCGAAAGCTCTACCGATTAAACGATTCCATTGCGGATCTGGGCACCGGAGTGCTGAACAGACTATTCGGTCTTTTGAGCGCGGCCGCTTCCGTATATGTCTATTGGCTGGTCTATGACCATCTGCGGCTCTTCGATTTGCCGGCACAGCCCAGCTGGGAGTGGGGCATGGTACTCACCTTCGGCGCCTGTTTTGTTCTCTATGATCTGGCCTATTACTGGGCCCATCGAATGAGTCATGAGGTTAACTTCCTCTGGGCCACACACGTAGTTCATCATCAAAGCGAAGAATACAATCTCACCGTGGCTCTACGGCAATCTGCCTTTGGCGGCCTGGTTACCTGGCCATTCTATATTCCACTGGCTTTCCTGGGTTTTCATCCGGCCGTAATGCTGGCCAACGGCGCCCTGAGTTTAATCTATCAATTCTGGATTCATACCCGGGCCATCGGTCGTATGGGCTTTCTGGAAAGCTTCATGAACACCCCTTCGCATCACCGGGTGCATCATGGCAAGAATCCCAAATACCTGGATAAGAATCATGCGGGGACTTTTATTATCTGGGACAAAATGTTTGGGACCTTCCAGGTTGAAGAAGAAGAGCCGGTGTATGGCACCGTTAAGCCTTTCAAAAGCTTTAACCCCTTCTGGGCGAATTTGCAATACTGGAAAGAAATGTGGGATATCGCTGTGGCGGCTCCTCGCTGGAAGGACAAGATCCTGGTCTGGTTCAAGCATCCAGGCTGGATGCCAGAAGAACTGGGCGGTCCCAAGGTGGCCCCCGAGTTGGAAGCCGATAAATATCAGAAATTCGATGTTACCGTGCCGAAGACGCTTTCCGTGTATAGCCTGATCTGGTTTGCGACTATGACCGCGCTTACCTTTGCCGTGCTTCTGAAGGTGGATGCCTTCAATATGTGGCAGATCGGTGGCGTGGCCGCGCTGGCAACATTCTCGCTCATTTGTATTGGCGGAATTCTGGAAGGGAAGCGATGGGCTCGCATTCTGGAGCCCCTGCGTCTGGTTGGGATTGCCGTTCTGGCTGTGCTTTCCGTGGACAACCCACACTGGCTTCTGCATCTGACTCCGTCCCTTTATGTTGCTTATGGTGTGGTGGCTGTGTCGGCCTTGAGTCTGTTCATCGTGGCCAAATTCAGAACTACGTTCACATTAACCGAACAGGACTATGACTCGGAGCAAATGCATCTGTATCCCGGGCAATCCGAGACCCTGGAACCCACGATCGCCTCACGCGTAGCCTGAATCCTGTATGCCCGGTAACGCGACGCGCGATGCGTGTCGCGTTGCCGGACATCAGTATCTCTTCCTCCATCCGTTGCCAAAGCTCCATTGCTCCGCTGGATATCGTCGTCCGTGCGCCCCTTCTGAAATCAGCCCTTTGGGCCGCGCTGTGCCGGTGCCCTACTGTCCCTCCACCAATCGATGGATTTCCTTTTGAAAGGTCTGAAAATCTAACTCCACGCAGTCGGCATAGCCCAGAGCAAGAGCTTGCAGAAAATCCAGAAAGGGATGCTTATTGTTCTTCTTTATTTGTTTCAGATGAGCGGATAGTTCGCCCTGGCGGTGGGAGCCCAGGTCTCTGGCTCCGCGCAGATGCTCCCGGGCAAGCAGTCGACCCCATTGGCCGGCCATTTCCAGGTAATCGTCGTAGTCTTTGATTTTGTCTGTAGGAAAGTCTTCTTTGAACGGGGATCGCTCGCGGATGGAAAAATCAGCGTTATTCCATCGCATCCACCCCAGGTAAGGGTCCGGTCTGACCGAAATGGCACGAAAGGCCCGGGCATGTCGCATTCCTTCATCGGGGAAGGCCAGCTTGTAGCGGGCCAGTTCCGGTTCACTCATTTGTTTGCAGGCCTCGGGAGCGGTCTGCTCTTTAATGTCCAGGATTACATCGTCGCCCAGGTCGCTACCCTTCCCTTCGATCAGGGCATAATAACGCATGGAGCCGAGGGAGCCAGTACCTGCCTGAAGTCGTTTCGCAACGTCTTTGATTTTGAAATGTGATGGAGCGGGATCCGAAGGATGCTCCAGGGTATGCAGATGCTCATCCAGAGCCCGGGCCAGATCTTTAAAGGTGGATTCTGGAACCTTATCTAGCTTTTCTTTCTCAAGTCTAAAGACACGTTTATTGTCCTCTATCGCTGTCCATTTATCCAGCAAATCGCCGCGGTCTCGCTTCTTCGCAATCTTTTCCAGGAACTTGTTCAATGGCGGGGCCTGAAAAGAGTTCAACGATTCATAAGCAGATTCAGAAAGTCCTTTCGCTCCCTCCTTAAGGTAAGATTTTCCCAGGCGGGATAGAAACTTGCGAATTTTCTTTTCGCTGAAGTAGCCGTTCTCGCGGCAATCCAGAACCATGCTGACGGCAAGACGCCATAGATCGTATTGATAATCGGCCACGATGCTATCGTCGAAATCGTCCATGCCATAGATAATGCCCCGGCTATTACCAAAGACGCCAAAGTTGTAAACATGGGCATCTCCTTGAATCCAGGTCTGGGTCTCTGGAATACCGCCAAAGAGCGCAAACTGCCAGTCGCGAAAGAAATCATACCAGAAGAGGTTGTTGGAACCTCGGAAGAACCGATAGGGCGAAGCCGACATCTTGGCGTATTTCGCGGCACGTTGCTGGGTATTGAGTTCGCGGTCGTTAAAGAGAATCGATTCCACAACCTCCTGCGGACGGTTATGTGCGGTGAAGCTGGCCTTCATTCGCCTTAAATTGGGCCTTTCTGCTTCTGAGTCAAGTATGGGAGACCAGAAGTTCTACGGCATCCGGAAAATCCAGGGCCTGAGGAACATCTGATTCTCTGCCGTAGCTGATCCAGAGCGCCTGCATACCGGCTTCCCTGGCTGCATGTATGTCGGCTTCCAGGTTATCCCCGATCATCAAGCAATGCTCGGGCAGCAAAGCATGCTTTGCTGCTACGTACTGAAAGATCGATCTGGCGGGTTTTTGCATTCCCAGCTCCGAAGAGTAATAGGCGCCCAGAAAACAGCGGTGCAATCGGCTGATGCGAAGCACCCGATTACAGAAGTATGGAACGCCCCACAGGTTGCTAATGATGGCCAGCGGATACTCTCGAGCCAGTTTCTCGATGGCCCGTGCATGGATGGCATCTATCCATCCACATTCCTGAAAAGCAAAAGTGAGGTTGAGAGCCAGGCGATCCGTCTGGGAAAGATTCTTTCCCAGACGTGCGGCTTCGGCGCGCAGGTAGTACCGTGCATGGGGGAAGTTTTCGTACCGCTCCGGTTCCGAGTAATCGATTTCAATTCGCTCCACGGCTCGGCCGATGATCAGGTGCAGTTCCTCATCAGCCAGGTTGCTTCCGCCCAGAGCATGGTACACCGCCGGATAATTCTCCTGCGGCCCAAAGCGATCATGGTTGAACATGATGGTATTCATCAAGTCGAGAAAGATCATCCTGGGTTTTTTTATCTGGCTTTCGCGGGCCATGGGCATGGTTTCTTCTAGCGAGAATCGCCTTCCTTTCTGTTTGGAATTGCGGCCCAGTCAAGCAAACCCATGCTCTTCAGGATTCGGAAGAGCATGGCAAGGTCCCATTCGTCTTCCAGTTCGCAACTGAACCTTTTTTGGTCCTTACTATATGACGTGAATAGCCATTCAGGATTCATGCCCGGGATTCGCGAACCGCTCAAGTCCAGGGTTGGATCAAAAAGTCCGAACAGGGAGTGTACCGGACTGGCTGCTTCCACCGAAACCAGAAAAGCGTTGGGCCACCGACCGGGCTCATGGCGCACAATGACTCGGGAGGACTTTATCTGGAAAGCCAGGATTGGGAACAGAGATTCGCCCAGGGGGTATTCCGCAAGCACTCGGGGTTCGGCCAGATCGAACTTCTCTGTGAGTCTTAGTACCGTCTCTCCGTATTCGCGCAGGGCTCCATTGGAATGGTCCTTCATCCATCCGGCCAACGTTGGTTCTTTCCTGGTTTCCATTTTACCAGCCACGGTCCTCTTTCAGCAATTGAATGTGGGCCAGATGGTGCCGGCCATGCCAGGAATAGAGCGCCGGGATTTCGAACACGGGAATCTTGCGGTGCATTTCCGGATGCACGAAGGTACGCGCCCCCAATGTCGCATCCAGGGTTTGCAGCACCTGATCCATGCGCCGATGCACTCCTCGCAGGATTTCCAGGGAAGGCTGTACAATTGCATCCTTACCATCGACCAGGTTCGCCCAGAGAGACTCTGGATAGGGCTTTATTACCGGGTTGTCTTCGGTGAGCGCAAGCTTGAGTCGGATAAAAGCATTCATATGGCTGTCTGCGAGATGGTGGACTACCTGGGCCACCGTCCAGTTGCCCGGCAACGTCAGAGTGTTTAGTTGCTGTTCGCTTAATCCGGAGATCGTTTTTTCCAGGCTCTGTGGAAAATTTCGAATCTCTTCTATTTCTTCAGCCAAACGCTGGGAATCGTAGCCGGGAGGAGATTCATAGATGCCTGCAGGGTTTTTTAGATCCATCAGAAGTTCTCCTTGCCGCTCATTAGTCCGCGGCCCAGCACCATGCGATGCACTTCCGACGGACCGTCGGCCAGCCGGGCTGCCCGGGCATCCCGGTAGAACCATTCCAGAGGAAGATCTCGGCTATAGCCATGGCTTCCGCATATCTGAATAGCCCGGTCGATGACTCGAGTAAGCATTTCGCTGGTGTAAAGCTTCGCCATAGAAAGACTGTGCCTTGCATCTTTGCCTTCCACTAATTCGCTGGCCGCCTTGAGGGTCAGCATTCTTGCGGCGTCGATTTCCGTGGCCGAATCCGCAAACATCCATTGAATGCCCTGATGTTCCGATAAATGGGCGCCAAACAATTGGCGGTCCTTCGCATAGGTTCGCGCGATTTCCATGGAGCGTCGCGCCAGGCCGATCCATCGCATGCAATGAGTGAGCCGCGCGGGCCCCAATCGCTCCTGACTCAATCGAAAACCGTGGGCTACCTTGCCCAGTATCATGTCTTCGGGCACTTCTACATCCTCAAACTTTAACTCGCAGTGTCCGCCGGGTCCATGGGATCCCATGGTTTCGATTTCGCGAACCATGGTATAACCCGGGGAATCCGTAGGCACCAGAAACATTGTGGTCTTGCGAAAGCTACCGGCTACTCGGGCCATAACGATCAAAAAACGAGCTCCGTAGGCGCCGGTGCAATACCACTTATGAGCATTCAGAATGTAGCGATCCCCTTTTTTTTCTGCGTTGGCAGTTAGGCTGCTGGGATCGGAGCCAGCCCCGGGGGGCGGTTCGGTCATGGCAAATCCGGATCGAATTTCGCCGGCTATGAGCGGTTCCAGGAATTTCTTTTTCTGTTCCGGGCTGGCGGCCAGACTGAGTAGATGCATATTTCCTTCGTCCGGGGCATCACAATTGAACATGAAAGCGCCGATGGGGCTTCGACCCAGTTCGCTGAAAATTACGGCGGTTTCCATCATGTTCAAGCCCAGCCCGCCTTCCGATTCCGGCAAATGAGGCGTCCAGTATCCGGCTGATTTCACCTTGCTTCTAATCTCTACAACAATACCTTCGGGCATCCTTCCGGTGTTGTAGTCGAAGTGCCTTTCGGCCGGGATTACCATTTCATCTATGAATGCGCGAATGTCTTTTTGTAGCTTTTGGGCTCGATCAGAAAGCAGGATTTGCATAACGTATTCACGTTCATCAGGTTTCCTTTGTAAAGAAACAAATCGATCTTCATTGGATGCCCTTTCCTGGCTGAAGACCGGCCGGCAGCAAACCGCTACCATTACGCGTCCGGATTTACCGCGAATGAGCCAACAGAGGGTCCCGAAAAATTAATTAAGAACCATGGATAATGACACCGGGATGAATCGGCGGCCGGCTACCTTTCGATTCTATGGAAGGAGTGGGAAGCCATCATCCAGCATCGGGAAGCGGCTCGGAGGCACGGAGTGGCACTTTCCACTGTTCTGAGGAGACAATACCCTCTCTGAATCCGGATACCCCGGATTTAATCCCCAATCCGCGGGTCCGGAGCCAGCCCTCCGGATTTTCTTGCCAGGTCCCCTGACGAGAGCGGATGACTTTGGCCGTTCCACACTGTTCCAGCCAGATTTCCCTATAGTTCAGGGAGCGGACGATTCAATCACCCCCTGTGCGAAGCGGTTTTCCTCCGTGATGGGCCAGGGAAAAAATACAAGGAAGGTGCAAAAAAGGATACCACACAATACCAGTCCATTGTGCATTCAGTGTCTAACTTTCGATGAAGCAGGTTACCATGGATTCAATGAATAGAAAGCAATTTCTGGCTCTTGCGGCCCTGGCAGGTATGGCCGCTCCGGGTTGTCTGGAAGCTAAAGGATCATCGCGCAAGGTTATCGTAGTGGGCGCCGGAATGGCCGGCCTGGTGGCGGCAACCAGGCTGAAACAGGCGGGTATGGAGGTGGAGATTCTAGAAGCCGGCAATCGTGTAGGCGGAAGAATGTGGACCGATACTTCCCTGGGTATGGCCCTGGATCTCGGCGCCGCCTGGGTGCACGGGGCGGGCGAAAAGAATCCTCTTACATCCCTGGTAAAGAAGCTCTCCATTCCGGTACTTGAAACCGACGCTGATTCGCTGGCCCTGTACAGCGACGGCGAAGAAATCTCGGATGAGCTCTACGAAGAAATAGACGAGAATACGGAAGACTTGTATTCCTCGGGCAGAAACCTGAAACGTCGGGCCCGTTTGAATGATACCATGGAAGAAGTTCTGGAGGAAATGCCTGACGATCTTTCGAAAACCGTAAGACAGGGTGTTCGTTGGAACTTTGCATCTGATGTTGAAATCGAGCTTTCTGCCGATGCCAGGGAACTGAGCTTGAAATACTGGGATGAGGATTACGCTTTTGACGGCCCGGAATGGCTTCTGAAGACCGGTTTTGTAGCGGTGGCCAGACATCTGGCGCAGGGTCTGATGATTCGCACCAACACAACGGTTAGTCGAATTAGAAAAACGGCCAATCAAGTGGAGGTACATACGAATGCAGGCCAGCTCCAGGCAGACTTTGTTGTAGTTACCTGCTCGGTTGGAGTTCTTCAGTCCGGCGCTATTCGCTTTGAGCCGGGCCTTTCGCAGGAGCGCCAGGAAGCGCTGTCCCGCATCAAGATGGGCACCATGAAAAAGATTGCGCTCTCTTTTCCACGAGCCTTCTGGCCTTCGGTGCATCGGATGGGCGATCTGCGCGACGGTCCAACGTTGGAGTTCTGGAACCTGCAGCCCCTCACTGGCAAGCCGGCGCTGGTGGCCCTTACCCAGGGGGCGTTCGCCCGCGAACTGGAGCGGGGACACGAAAAGGGAGCAAAGGAAGTGGCCATGGAGCATCTACGCAGTATGTTTGGAAAGGTGCCCGATCCTATCGGAATGATTCGTACAAAGTGGCACTCGGACCCGTTGTTTCGTGGATCCTACTCGATCGTCGCCAGCGGAAGTTCTATCGGAGACTTTGAAACCATGGCGGAACAGGACGACGACCGCGTTTTTCTGGCCGGCGAAGCATGTAACGCTCGCTATCCGGGAACTCTGCATGGCGCGTACCTTTCCGGAGTATCTGTGGCCAAAAGCATTCTGGAGTTGGTGTAGCGTTCTTCGCAGCGTCGAAGTTGGCTCGCCAAACAAAGCGATCTGACATCGGATAAATGGCCTTCGGAACAGTAATCATGGCGGAGGCCATTGAGATAATCCGGCAGAACTACCTTTGCCAGTGCGAATCCGGAACCCTGCTTAGCTCCAGGATTCCGATGCGGTCATTGTGCAGACTTCCGGTGTAGAGATACTGCCCATCATCCACCGCGCCGGTAATCTCCTTTAGTTTTTGTCCTCCCGGGTCCTGCAGACTGCGAAGGATGTTTCCGTTGCCATCCATTTCCAGAATCATACCGTAGGGCGCCGGCTTTGGCCACAGAAACTTTGGCAGCCGGGCTACCGCTTTCTTCAGAGCGGGATGCGGATGCAGCCTGTCCATAATCGGATTTCGCACAGTAAACAGACAAACCCAGAAGGTACCTTTGCTGCTCCGGCGAATATTGTCCGGAAAGCCAGGCAGATTATTGGCTACAAGCTCCAGGGTTCCCTTTTTAGGCCCCTGCAACCAGTACTTTGATATCCGGTAACGGTAGGTTTCGTTAATCAATAGATAGCTTTCGTCCTCGGAGAGTGCGACGCCGTTGGCGAAGTACAGATCCTCTGCAAGTACCGTGGTCTCCTTGCTCTGCGGATCATACTTGATGAGTCTTCCATGGGGTCTGGCTTCCAGGAGATCGTATAGATATTCGTTCACTCCAAAGCGAAAGCTTGCATCGGAAAAGTAGACGGAACCGTCGGAGCCTACGTCAAGGTGATCCGCGAACTTGTATGCCACCCCGTTGGCTTCCGTACTCAGTACGTCCACATTGCCGTCCAGGTCCACTTGCAGAAGCCCTTTCATGGCATCGGCCACATAGAGGGATCCGTCCGGTCCGAAAGACAGGCCCAACGGTCTTCCTCCGGTATTGGCCACCAGTTCCGGCTTTGTTTCCTGGTTTTCCAGCGCTTCGCTTACAGAAAAACGAATGATTCGTCCGTCCAGGAGGCCTGTATAGACCATTCCGTCCGGGCCCAGGGTAAGATCTTCCGGGCCTTCAATCTGACCCACCAATGCCAGTTCGGATTCCCGGAGCACATCGTTGGGGGCCGTGGCGCCCTCGAGCTCAGGGATGGCTTCGGGTTCATAGATGGCGGGATCAATCGGCACCGGCCATAGAGAAAGATAGAGTAGAAGAACTCCCAGGAGGGCCCCGCATGCGATGAGAGCTTTTCTTTTTCCCGATAATGCCGACCTTTCTTTCATTGGGCAATCCTGGCCTTCTTATTGGGATCGTAAAGAAAAGAAAGGTCAGTCCAATCCAGGAAAAGCCAGAGCTTGCAAATCGAGAAAGCCAAATTCAAGAATTGGGAAACAGTTCGGGCTGTCCGCCCGGAGCTCTGCGGAAGAGATCCTTTCGCAGCCGGACATGGATGGCCGGGATACCGCTTCGTTGCGTGGCCGATCGAACGCGCATATGAATCAAATGAGCGTAGTTGCCGTGTCCGGCCATTCTGGAGCCAAACCTGGGGTCGTTTAGCTTTCCGCTTCTTGTGGAGCGTACCAGTTGTAGAATTCGGTCTTTCTTTTCTGGAAAATGGTGATCCAGCCAGTCGGCGAACAGTTCCTTTACTTCATGGGGCAGCCGAAGCAGAATATGTGTCAGCCACAGCGCTCCGCTTTCTGCGGCAGCATAGACCATTTTCTCGATCTCTGTATCGTTCAGGCCGGGAATTATCGGCGCCATCAGTACGCCGGCCGGAATTCCGTTGCTACGTAGTTCGCTCAAGGCTGCCAATCTCCGTTGCCCCGTGGAAGCCCTGGGCTCCATTCGATTGCTCAGGTCCGGATCCAGGCTGGTGAGCGAAATGTTTACCGAGGTTAGTTCCCTGCTGGCCAGCTCCTGCAACAAATCCAGATCGCGCAGGATTAGATGATTCTTGGTTGTTATAGCTACCGGATGACTGTATTCCAGACACGTTTCCAGAATGGAGCGAGTGATTCTTTCGGACTTTTCTATGGGCTGGTATGGATCTGTGTTGGCTCCCAGAACGATGGTGTCTACAGTATAGTTCTTTCGCTGGAATGCCTTTTCTAGCAGGTCGGCGGCGTTTCGCTTGGCAAATATCCGGGTTTCGAAGTCTTTTCCCGGGGAGAGATCCAGGTAGGCATGACTGGGCCTGGCATAGCAATAGATGCAGCCATGCTCGCATCCGCGATACGGATTCAGGCTTGTGCGAAACGGTACATCCGGGGAATCATTATGGCTCAATATGCTCTTTGGTTTTTCTTCAATGATTCGGGTTTCCGGGTTCTCCTGTACTTCCTCCAGCGCTTCTCTTCGAACGGAAAGGAAACGGCCCTGGGGACTACTCAGTGCTCCTCGGCCTCTGGATGGATGATGGGACACAGGGAAACAAATGTATAGTATGGGCGTTCTTGCAAGCAGTTTTTATTGGCGCAAAATGGGACGGGCTCATGCGGGTTTCGAGGAAGCTGCAGGTTCCTAAAAAGCTGAAGCCCCACAGCCGAGGCCGCGGCGAACATTGTTTTCGAACGCAATCACCCGGGTACTACAAGCGGAATGGTGGCCTCCTGGCTTTCGCATTATCCCGCGGGATTCCGTGGTCGAAGAACAGCGAGGACTTTAAGGTTAAACGGTATCGTCGCCTACATCGAAGGGCCGAACTATAGGCGGCGAAAGCTGCAGACACTCGACCATCAATCGCTCCAGGGCATCCTTCAAGTCGTTCAAAAGCGTTTCGATGCCTTGCTTGCGATTCTTCTTGTAGTCCGAGTAATACTGCGCCAGGGAAAGCGGCTCGGTGAATCTAACGTGCGCTTTACGTCCTCTTGACGACGTTTTTCCCATAACGTAGGTTTCGTATCGACCCAGCCATTCGTAGAAGCGTTCCGCGGAAGGATGGGAAATCAAATACTCGGGTCTGGTAACTATGAATAGGTAGGCCTTGTCGCATTCCTTTTGCGCCCATTGAAGAGTATCGTCGTCAATGTCCGGCAGTCTGGGGTCCGGATAGCCCACCGAAATCATCTCCAGAATACTAAGAAGGAATCGCAGTTTCTCAATGGCGTCAGCATTGCGATTGTAACCCTTTACCTGGATCCTGTCCGCCACCTGGTCGAGTACTGCATGTCGCACACGACCCACACGATAATCCCAGTCCTTCAGCGAGCCGGCGGAGATGTGGTAGGTCTGCTCTTCCTTTTCCAGAAGCACACGGCCAATGGCCAGGAAACGCCGCAGCAAATTGCGGTTCTCCGGATCAATGCCGAGCTTTCGCTCCAGCTTCTTGAGCGATGAATGCAGATCGCCTTTGATCGCGGCTTCCGTGCCGGTGTAGACATACTTTACGAAAGCCGGCAGGACCATGATGTCGGCGGTGGCATCGATCTTTCGCGCATCTTCCAGACCCCAGAATCCGATCTGTGCAATACCCGGCTGTAACGGAAGCAGGCTATCGTTTTCGCCGCTGGTGGGCTCGCCTTCCGGATACACTACCAGTTTGCCGCCGGGATGGGCAAGAATAGAGCGGGACATCTTGATGCTTTCGCGGTCGGCGGTGCCGGCAAGTACCGAATAGGCGCCTATGCCCTGAATCACTCGACCCACCACTCCATTGCCCCAGTCAAACACCTGTCTGGAGGCCATATAGTGGAATCGGGAGCCCATTGTCTTGGCCACAGCATAGGCTACCGGAGGTTCAGAAGTCGTGGGATGATTGCTACAGTACAGGATTCGCTCTTTGCGAAGATCCCTTAGCATTTTCTTGTCTTCGGGAAGGATCTCTACCCCTTCCAGGTTCTGCGCCATGCGTAGCAGCAGTGGAAGACTGAAGTCGATTCCCCATGCCAGGGGAAGAGAGAATCCGGGGGGAATAAATGGCTCCATATTTGTGCGAAACTATTTAATCCCAGTTCTCCGGGCCCCTGTAAAGAAATTTTCCTTTATTCCCGGCAGGCTAAGAGGCAAATGCACCCGGGTCAGAGTAGATCCTTCTTTTTCGGATGGCCAGCCGAAGGTTGGATCCCTCACTGTGCGGTTCTCTTCGGACGATGCCTTGCTGCACTATGCAGGGGTGGCTGGACCCCCGGGCTCTGGCTCACATTTTCAGGTATTCGGGAATGAAGCGGCGGGCATGCTTCTGGATCTCGCGGTAGACTTGTTGTTTGAATGGAATAATGTTTTGCACCAGCTCGGTAAGCTCCATCCAGCGGACTGTGTTAAACTCCCGTTCATGCCATTCCAGATCAAGTTCGGAGGGCTGTCCGTCCCATCGAAAATAGAACCATTTCTGCTTCTGGCCCCGGAACTTCTTCAGATGATCGGGAATGTCTTCTGGAAACTCGTAGGTGAGCCAACCGGGAATCTCGCCCACCGGCCTTCCGGGTTGCAGTCCTATTTCTTCGTAAAGCTCACGGATGGCTGCCGTTTCCGGATCTTCTCCGTCATCAATTCCGCCCTGGGGAAACTGAAAGTGACCCGGATACTGGATTCGATCCCCGGCCAGCACCTGTCCGGAGGAGTTGAATACAATCATTCCTGCGTTCAATCTGTAGGGCTTATCCATGAATTGCTCCGTGTCTGAAAAATAGCCTGAGGCTCTGGTGCTGGAGGGGATGCCGGGTTCAACTTCGGTAGCCGCAGAGCCTGTGCGCCGATAGTTGCCAGAAGTATGGGTCGATAGTGGCCAGATCCATGCCCCGATAGCCGCCGAAATAAGGCCAGAATTTATGTTGAGCCTTCAGGGTTCGAGATAAAACTGCCCGTTCAATATAGAAAACGCAAGGTAAAACCTCCATGGCGGAAAAGAAACATTCACATAAGAAATCTTATTACAACGACATCGCGCTCCGTCTGGGCCACAAGCTCTTCGGCGTTGAGCATCTGCATTATGGGTACTTCGAAAAGGGAAAGGCTCCCACCTTGCAGAATCTGCCAGCAGCGCAGGATGCCTACGTCAAGAATCTACTGAAATACATTCCGGCCGGCGTAAAGCGCATCTTCGACGTTGGTTGTGGCACCGGCGGCGTGGCCACCCAGCTGGTTAAGAAGAAGTTCGACGTTACATGCCTGGCCCCGGATCCTTATCTCATAGAAAAGACCCTGGAAAACACCGGCGGCAAAGTGGAAACCATTACTGATTTATACGAGAATCTCGATCCGGCCAGCGCGGGTCTGGCGCCATTTGACATGGTGCTGATGAGTGAATCCTGCCAGTACATCAAGGTCGAAGAAGGCTGGAAACAAAGCCATGCCTTTCTGAAGCCCAAAGGCTACGTGCTGGTGGCCGACTTCTTCAGAATCAAGGAATTGGACCGACCGGGCTTGAGTAAGTCCGGGCATCCGCTGGACTATTTTCTCCAGCAGGCCGAAATCTACGGCTTCAAGCTAAAGAAAAAGACTGACATCACAAAGTTCGTGGCCCCTACCATGGATCTGTATCAGGAAACGATTACCGAGAAGATTTTTCCGGTGGCCGAAGGAATCTTTGAAATGATTCAGCGAAGGTATCCATTCATATACAAGATCATGAAATGGATGTTTGGAAAGAAGATTGCCAAACTTCATTTGAAGTATTCGAATCAAGGCTCCGATATCTTCTCCGAATACAAAGCCTATATGGTGATGCTTTTTCAGAAGAATTAGGGCGTCAGGAGGTTGATTCTGATCCTGACTTATCTACACATCCACTAACGGCTGAGATGTCGTAAGCCGCTACGGCGAACCAATTGGGTAGCAAACCGGGGGAATGGTTCATGAGGAATCGAGCATCTCAAATCCACGGAGCAACGCCCAGGCATAGATCGTTTTCGTATGCGGTTGCCTTGCTCCTGGCGCTGTTTGCGGCTTCGCCGGCGCTGCTTTCTGGCTGCAAAAGCGCACAATGCAGGATTCCGCACGAGTATGATCCCAATAGATCCTGTCCGAAAGAAAGAAGGCCGCCTTTCTCTGGTTCACATGCATTCATTGGCTTTGTCCTCTGGTATACTGATTCCTGCTTCCCTCATGACAAAGTGGAGTTCAAGCCCCGGTTAGGCGACATCTATGTATCGGTGAACGGTTGCGATCTTCGCTCTTTTCCGTACCAATCTCATTATCATCCTCTGGGTCGATCCTGGCAAAAGCCAGGAACCGTGAACATCGATGAGGTTCTGTTCGTGCGACAGGGGCAGTGGTTTCGCTGGAAAAGCGGAGAATTGGAGAAAGTAGAACCCCAATCCAAGCATCACTTTTACGATTCCTATGATAATCCCACGTTCATTCAACCCATGCGAATTTATCGAAAGGGCGAGCTGGAATTCTGGTCGAACTTCCAGCACAGCCTTGCCGTGGTCAGCCTCAGTTCCGAGGACGGCTGGGATCTGGATACTCTGGTTAATATGAAATGCACCGAAGCTGTTTGCCAGGCTCTAGATTATCACGGTGCCGTATTGTTTGTCGTGAGTGCAGGGGCCCGCCCGGACAGTATTGAAATATCCCAGATAGCGGATCCCGAGTTGAAGCATTACGAGGGGACCTACATCACGGGAGCCCGGTGAAGTTCGAGCGAACAGGATTGGTCAATGGTTCGAGTACAGCAATCCTGGGAAACGCCCCCCGGCAATAGTGTAGCACAGATTATGAGCTGGCTCAGGGCCCCACCGACCAACCGCCCCGCTTCAGCGGCGGCAGGGCGTCCTCCGGGGCAAGCCAAGCCGGCACCCGGGCGTCCGCGAGGCTACGAAACCTGCACCCGGCTGCCTCGCAGCTTAATCTCCCCACGCCCATCCAATCCTCAAACAAAACTCTGAAACTGCGCTTTCATCTGCTCCAGCGGTAGCGCTCCTGAGATCCGATGCACCGGCTGGCCGTTTTTGAACATTATTAAAGTAGGGATACCGCTTATTTGATATCGGGAAGCGATGTCCGGCTTTTCGTCGGTATTGATCTTAATGATCGTGACTTTGCCTTTCCACTCCTGAGCCAATTGTTCGAGGACCGGCGCCACGATTCTGCATGGTCCACACCAGGGCGCCCAGAAGTCCACCAGGATGGGTTTATCATGACTCTTCAGTAAATCGTCAAAGGATTTGGGCATCTGATTCATAGTTTGCTCCTTCTCACTGCTATTTACTCCTTTCCGTATCGCCATGCGCGATACCTCTCCTGGGTATAACTTCGATCACATTCAGGCAATGGTTTCCTATATATGTGTTTTTCTCGCGGGGTTTTCTTCGCTGGTAGAACTGGAATCGTTTGCCTGGAGCCGCCTGGAGTTACCCGCCGCCGGGGACCCGGCCGCAGTCCGGGGCCGATGCTTGCCCACTTGCCACCGGAAGTATTTTTCAGGTTCAGCAGTACGGATTGAAAATCTGCTTGCCCACGCCTGTGGATACCTAAAATGCACTGAATGAATTCCGATTCCACACCAAAGACATTCTACGGAATCCTGGAACTTGCTGCCAGTCAGCAACCAGACAAAGAAACGTTCAAGCGAAGAATGCCGGATGGAAAGATTCGCGGTCGTACCTACCGACAACTGAAGGAGCTATGCGATCAGCTTGTGGCCGGACTGCTGCAGGTAGGACTTAAAACCGGGGACCGGGTTCTTTTCCTTTGCGATACATCCTCCTATTGGCTCGTCACCGATGCGGCCATTACCGGGGCAGGGGCGGTAAGCGTTCCCCGGGGCACCGATGTTACCGACGAAGACATCTCCTATATAGCCAATCATTCCGAAGCTAACTTTGCAATCGTTCAAAAGAAAAAGGACATGGAACGACTAAAATCCATGTCCGATAAGATCCCTACCGTAAAGACGATCTACTACATGGAAGAGGACAACCTGGAATTGGCCAGCGGGTCGCATACCCTGGGCGATCTGGCCGAGAAGGGTCGCGTAGCTTTGTCAAAGGATGCGGCCCTGGTTTCCCGAACGGTAGGGGCGACGGATCCGAAAGCCCTGGCAACCCTGATCTACACCAGCGGTACGACGGGGGAGCCCAAAGGGGTTATGCTTTCGCAGTCGGGATGGATCTATGCAATCCTCACCACGCTGAAAAGAACCGGATTCAAAAGCGACGACGTTGCAGTGAGCCTTCTTCCGCCCTGGCATGCTTTTGAGCGGGCCGCCGAATACGCCCTGGCTTACAAAGGAATGGAATTCACAGTAAGCGACATAAACGTGCTTCGCGAAGACCTGAAAGAAATCCGTCCTACTATTTTTCCTTCCGTTCCTCGAATCTGGGAATCCATATATAACGGAATCATCGGAAAAATCAAAAAGGAGTCCGCCGGTAAGCAGAAGGTATTCAATTTCTTCTTATCCGTAGGAGCTACCTGGTTCAAGTACCGCTCGATTCTGATGAATTTTGACTATCAGGTAAAGAAACGTAACTTTGTCCTTAGTTTCTTCTATCGGTTTTACGCTTTGATCGTTCTGATTCTGCTTTCTCCGCTCAAGGCGCTTTCGATGAAAATTTTTGCGCCCATCCGACAGGCTCTGGGGGGACGGCTCAGGGTCTCCGTATCCGGCGGATCAGCTCTTCCCGGCGTGGTAGACCGTTTCCTTTCAGCCATAGGCATTATGGTGCTAGAAGGGTACGGAATGACCGAAACCAGCGCCGTGATTTCTTCCCGAACCGAGCAAAAGCCCACGCCGGGAACGGTGGGGGTTCCATTGGCCGGTTACGAAATCAAGCTCAAGGACGACACCGGCAAAGAAGTCACTTCGGTCCCTGGCGCCAAAGGCACGCTGTGGGTAAAAAGCGAGCAAATTCTTATGGGCTATTACAAGCGCCCGCAGTTAAATGATGTAGTATTTGATAAGGACGGATTCTTCGATACCGGCGATTTGATGACTCTCAACTGGCGAGGGGAATTGATGTTTGCCGGCCGGGCCAAGGATACAATTGCTCTGGCTGGCGGGGAGAACATCGAACCGGTACCTATCGAAGACAAACTGTTGCAGTCCGAATTTATCGATCAGGTAATGGTTGTGGGGGACGATAAGAAGACCCTGGGAGCGATAATTGTCCCCGCCTACGAAAACGTAAGGGGAGCCCTGGGTTCAGACGCCCCGGAGAGCACCGAGTTGTGGGATGCCAGTAAGCCGGTGCGGGATCTTTTCAGGAAGGAAGTTACTCGACTGATCAGCAAAGACACTGGTTTCAAGTCTTTCGAGGTGATTCCCGGTAACTGTTTCTACGTTTCGCCCCGAGGGTTCGATCAGGATACTGAGATGACCAGGACATTGAAGATGAAAAGACCGGTCATCAAAGAGAATTTTAAGCAACAGATAGACGAGCTGTATACATAAAGTGCAGAGAAAGATAGGAGAAACTCAATGGAAGTGAAAGCCGGTACTGCGGCGGAGCTGTTTACAAAAGCAGCCCAGGTTCATGGAAAGCGCGTTGGATTCGGTACGCGACTGAAATCCCGATTGTGGAAGCCCACAACCTTTGGCGAGGTTTACGATGAGGGCGCTGCTCTGGCTACCGCCCTGATTGATATGGGACTGGAGCGAGGAGAGCACGTAGGTCTCATTGCCGACAACCGACTGGAATGGATTATCGCCAACTGCGGGATTCAGCTGGTTGGGGCGGCTGATGTTCCTCGTGGAACGGATCTAACCGATTCGGACATCACCTACATTCTGCCCCATGCCGATGTGCGAGTCTGCTTCATAGAAAACGTAGAAATCTGGAAGCGAATCCAGAATCTCAAGTCAGAATTGCCGGCCGTAGAAACATATATTCTGATGAACTTCGACCAGGAAGCTCCGGCGGGCGTCCTTCATATGAAGGATCTCATCGAGAAAGGCAAAGCTCTGCGAAACGAAGGGGATCGACGGGCAGAAGAACGTGCGAAGCAGGTTCAGCCCGAGGATCTTTCTACGATTATTTACACCTCCGGAACCACCGGCGCGCCCAAAGGCGTGATGCTGCAGCACAGCAACATCATGTACATGATTGATTGCATTCCGGTGGACCTGGGTCCCCACGACCGTGCGCTGAGTATTCTGCCTGTATGGCATATCTTTGAGCGGGCCCTGGAAATGTTTTCCATCGCAAAGGGCTGCTCCACGTATTATTCCAGTATTCGAATGCTGGGCGACGATTTGAAGAATGTTCAGCCCACTTTCATGGGATCAGCGCCCAGGCTCTGGGAAGTGCTGTACATGCGAATCCTGGACAATGCTCAGGCGGCTCATCCGGTGCGAAGATTCCTTTTTCACACAGGTTACGGTCTGGCAGAGATCTACAAGAACTCAATGTTTTATTTGCAGAACCGAAAGCTTCATCTGCATAAACCCAATCCGTTACTGTTTGCCCTTGGATGGGTTCTACACCTGGTGCGCTGGCTTCTGGTAACTCCGCTTTATGGCTTCTTCAACGTGGCCGTTCTGGAAAGGATTCGCCAGGCTGCCGGGGCCAGCTTGAAGGCTACCATTTCCGGGGGCGGCGCGCTACCGCGACACGTGGATCAGTTCTTTACCTACGTTGGCATCCCCGTTTTGGAAGGCTACGGTATGACCGAAACCGCCGGTCCTATTACGGCTCGTACGGTGAAAAAACTGGTGATTGAAACGGTAGGCCCGGTTTTGGAAGGCGTGGAGATTCGCATCGTGGATCTGAACCACGGCGAAGTCCTGTATCCAAATCCGAAGAACAAGTACAACGGTCGCGGACTGCGTGGCGAAATCCACGTAAAGGGCCCCATTGTTATGCGTGGCTACTACAAGAATCAGGAAGCAACGGACAAGGTCATGAAGGATGGCTGGATGAATACCGGCGACATTGGCATGATGACCTTTAACGATTGCGTAAAGATCCTGGGACGTTCGAAGGATACAATCGTTCTTGCCAGCGGCGAAAACGTGGAGCCGGTCCCAATTGAAAACCGACTGCTGCAGTCTCCGCTTATTGACCACGTAATGGTAGTGGGCCAGGACGAGAAGAGTCTGGGGGCTTTGATTGTTCCCTCTATCGAAGGATTCAAGTCTCTGGGCTACGAGTCTTTGAGTGTAGCCGAGTTGGCCGAACATCCCGATGTAGAGAAGGAAGTTGCCAGGGCCATCAAGCAAGAGATCTCCTCCGAGAACGGATTCAAAAGCTTTGAGCGCGTTACAGATTTCCGTCTGGTGCCCAAGACCTTTGAAGCGGCGGATGAACTCACCGCGAAGCTCTCTCTTCGTCGTCATGTGATTACCGAAAAGTATCAGCATCTGATCGATGAGATTTATGGCCGCACGCCTTCGGAGAAAAGCAAAGCGGCAAAATAGTATAGTTTAGGCGGATTCCACAGCCTGGCCTTCCCGGAACCGTTTTTTAGAACGGACGGGCAACCGGGCTGCGGCAATTCCACAAAAAAACGTGGCAGGAGGCGACATCGTTTCCTGCCTCCTGTTGAAATAGTTTAGTTCTGCGAAAGGAGATCAGTCCTATGATGGAAGCATGCAATATACCCGCGGATTACCAGATGATTAATCCGCTGCAGGAAGCTCTGCTGGGTATAATGATTCTTGTGATTATGTTCGGTATGGGCTCCGGCCTAACATTTCAAAACTTCAAATACTTCACGAAAGATCCAAAAGGAGTATTGATCGGTTTTGCCTCTCAGTTTGGCGTGATGCCTCTTGTGGCCCTGGGCCTGGCCATCTGGCTGGAACTGGACCCCATGCTGGCCATTGCGTTGATTCTTGTGGGTTCGCTACCGGCGGGTACCACATCCAACATGTTTGCCTACTTCTCCCGTGGCGATGTGGCGCTGTCCATCACCATGACCACCTTCTCTACGATTGCCGCCGTGGTTATGACACCGCTCATCCTGGACAGCTATGGCGCGCGATTTGCGAGCCAGATTGAGCTGCCCGGCGATGGCGAATTTGCTATTCCCACTGCAAAGATCATTGTGAGCCTTGTGGCCGTTCTTCTCCCTGTGGTTCTGGGTATGGTTCTTCGCAAATATTCTCCGGGCTGGGCCAAGGCGGCGGAGGATACTGCCAGCTTCATGGGAATCATTGTAATTCTTTTCCTCGTAGGAACGTTTCTGGGCGACGGCTACAAGCGATGCCTGATGGCTGAAACCACCTGGCCTACCTATATAGCGGCCATCGGCGTAGGTCTGGGAGGCATGCTATTTGGCTACTTCCTTTCCGCTGCACTGCGATTGGATAAGCGGCACCGACGCACGGTTTCGCTGGAAACGGGCATCCAGAACGGTCCTCTGGCCGTAGGTATCGTGACTTTCAGCTTTGCCGATTCGGCTCAGCTGTTAGCCGGTATGCTCTGGCTGCCTATCCTTTATTCGTTCTTCATCGTGATCACTTCGTCCTTCGTGACTATGTTCTATCGACGTATAGGCAAGCTCGATCATGAGATCTACGAAAATGGAGAGGTGCAGAAGCGGCTTTTTGGCGAGCACTGGGTGCCCCTGAAGAGCTAGCAGTTAGAGAGTTCGTACTTCTTACATCCTATTGCCGGGACAGCCCGAAAAGCGGTCCCCTACGAGGCCTTACAGAACCTCGCCCAACCTTGAAGCCCGGTGTGCGCCGGGCTTTTCTCTTTTTTCGGATTGCTTTATCTAGTTTACAGTCTATTCGGCCATTGAAACTGTTTGTAGGATTACCCGGGCCACAGGAAACACTCTATGAAGCTAGAATATACAATGGAAAAGGATGCGCTACTGACCTATCAGCTTTATGTTGCGTCCAGATCGCCGCGGATTTCCATGCAGAGAAAACGGGCTCGATGGCTTGTTGCCATTGTGGCCGTGGCTCTGAGCGGATCCTATATCTTTTTGCAGATGTATGCCGGGGCCGCAATCCTGATGTGTCTGGGCCTGGTCTGGTTTCTGGCCTATCCCATGTATTCGGCCTGGTACTATCGCAGACATTATGAGAAGCATGTTGAGGAAGCCCTGTCCGGTTTGACCAGTAAAAAGGTAAGCGTAGGTCTAAACGGAGTCCTGCTACTTCAGGACCATACTGCCGAGTCAAAAGTGAAGCTGGATCAAATAGAAACCATCGTTCAGATTCCGGGCTATACGATGATCATGCTTTCGTCCGGCCAGGCAGTTACCCTTCCTGTAAAGCACCTGGGCGATGAGCTTGATCCCTTTATTGAAGCGCTGCTGGAAAAAAGCGAAGCCAGATTCAGCCGGGAGCCAGATTGGGAATGGAAATAGTCGTTCGCGAGCATTGTAAATTCACCGTCCGGCCTGGTCGGTCTTCAGGGGGTAACTATGACTTATAAACACAGGTTCCATACCAGTCCCCGAATGTTCGATCTGGATACGCAGCGTCACGTCACCAGCAGAACTTATGAAGCTTTCGCCTGGGAGGGCCGTATGCGGACCATGGGCGAGCTTGGATACTCGCTGGAAAGCATGCTTGAGTCGCAGCAAAGCCTTGATACGGTGCTGACCCATTGTTCCTTTAGCAAAGAGCAGATGCCCGGAGCAGATCTGGAAGTAATCACTTATCTGCAGTGCGGCGATGGACGGCAGTACTGGTATCAAGAAATACTTCAGTCGGACGGCGCAGTGGCCTGCAAGATAGCTACGGAAACCCAACTCAAGGATCCCCAGGACATCTGCGCATTTTCGCTTTCCGCCGGGGCGCTCCAGGGGACCGAGTCGGGTATTAACCCGCAAACCGTCATCGAGCAATTACCCCATGATTTTCCTTCGCGCAAGAAAGCCAGCGCGGTAGAAACCGAGGTAGTGGCGCAGTATTCCGAGCGAACTCCGTTTTTCGATTACCCGCCCGCCTCTTTCTGGCGTTTCATCGAAGAAGGGCGCTGGGGCTTTTCGCATGAAATAGGACTGGATCAAAAGCGTATTCTGGAAATGGATACCGTCACTTTTTTCACATCGGGAACGTTTCGCATATACCGCCAGCCGCGTGCCGGGGAAGTTCTCAAGGTACATACCTGGGTGGATCGGATAGAGAAAATCCGTTGCTTTCTTAGAAGCGATGTCGTGGATGCAGACGGCGAATTGCTAATGAGCAACATCGAAGAACAGCTAATTGTTAGCCTCTCCAGACGCAGGCCGCGTCGGGCTGGCCCGGAATACGTGCATATGGTCGAAAAATATCTGGAAAACACTCCCTCGGATTGACCTGGCGACGCCCTTTGAGGCGCTTAATTTATGTTCTCTGATGCGAGGGCTCCCTTGAACAATAAAGGCCGACCTTTTCAGGCCGGCCCGTGTTGAGATCTCCCTGTAGCTACCGGGGTAGCCCGCGGGAAGTCTATTGGTCTCTGTGTATTAGCCTCTCCACTTGTGCTTGATTGCACAGCCGGTTCCGCCGCTATCACGGCAGGCTTCCAGAGCAGCTTTGTTAGCGGCTCCCTGGTTTCCAGCGCCACAGGAGGCTCCGATTACCTGGTTGTTGCTAGTAGCAATAGCGGCGAAGCCAGTATCGCAGCTGATCAGTTCAGCGCAGGCCGTTCCACCGTATTTCTCACACTGAGATTGTGCTACAGCATGGTTGTTTGGTTGTCCCCAGCTTGCGCCATAAGCGCCAGTTTCTTCGCAGAAATAGATTGAAGTATCCGCGAATGCCGCAACAGGCAGAAATGCGAGGCCAAACAGGACTCCCAGTAGTTTCAGTTTCATATCTCACTCCCCATGGGTAATATACGTGGGACAGGGTCCCAAACGCCCTAATTGGACGCCAGAGAGTAACATCCGGTTTACTTCTGGCCAGCTTTTTTAACTTCGATTCCCATTTTTTCGGGACTGTTCTTTGGTACTATGACTCCCTGCGGCGAATTGAGCCGTAAACTGTGCCTGCCTTCGGGGAGTCTTCATAGCTTTATCCCGGGACAATTTGTGCCCCGGTCCGCGGGTGAACTACGATCGGGGAGGCAGCCGGGCACGGAGCGGCCGCGCGGAAGCTTGGCCAGAGGCGGCGGCGCGGGCTGGCTGGATCCAGACCTGTTACATTTCCGTTTTTCTCCAGGGATATCGGTGAAAAGCTATCCGGTCTAACTGTTGTTTCAATAAAGAGAGAACCGACCCTGACGCGGCAGGTTTGTGCAGACAACCTCACGCGGAAGGATTACATTGGTGGAGAGCCCTTATGCATCTATTCCCCAGATTACTCAGCGTCGGGGCAGCTTTGCTTTCGCTGTCTCTTTCTGTCCAATGCGTGGACGACTATCCGGACCAGACCCTTTTTGGCTTACCACCTCAGGGTCCCGCCTTTCGAGTGTCGGTTACTGTGACCGGTTTGCAGGATCCGGGCCTGGTTCTGGTTAGCGGGAGCTCTACTCTGAGCATTTCTACTGCCGGAACCTATACCTTTGACAACACCTATCCGGAGGGGAGCAGCTACAGCGTTGTCATTCAGACCAGGCCGGCCGGGTACGAATGTACCATTGCAAACGGATCCGGTACTGTGAATGCCAATGTAGACAATGTTCGTGTGGACTGTCTTCGGGTGGCTACCGTTACTCCCGCTAATGACTCTGTCCTTCAGAGTACGCAGGACATTCGCCTGGTTTTTTCTCGCTCGATGACCGGTTGTACCGTGGATAATACTACGCCCCCTCTGGGGTCCAACCTCGGTACTGACGTCTCTTCTGCAACTCTGCAAACCACCAACGTTGCCAACGATACCCTGGTATTGAGCACCGCAGGTTGGGGTAGCGGATCCTTCAATTTTCTTACGCTCAACAACTGTCAGTCATCGGATGGAACGGTTTCCATGACCGTAAATCTGACCTACCTGGTGGCCACCAATGTGGCCTATGTGGCTACCACCGGCGCCGATGCCGGCACCTGTGGTACGGTGGTCGGGGCCTGCGCCACGATCAACTATGCCATCAATGAACTTGTGACCGCCGGCTGTAACGGCACTATCGATTGTGCCGTACTGGTGGCCGAAGGTCCACCCAATGCCACAGCCCCCCATTTTCGCGACGTGTACGATCTGAGCGGCAATGCGATCAACATGTCCAACCGCATATCCCTGATGGGAAGCTTCACCACCGATTTTTCCAATCGCTTTCCCGGGGCTCGCAATTCAATTATCACCGGTACTGGAAGCCTCTGCGGGGTAGGACCATGCCATATTCGGGTGCCGGGCACCGTAAACGTCTCCACCGTTATCGATGGATTTGCCATTGTAGGCGATGAAAGCACCGCGCCAAATTCCTACGGTGTTGTGGTGAACGGCGCCGTCCGGTTGACGAACAATCATATCATGGGCGGAAACGGCACAGGTCTTCGTGTAGCTCTGGACCTGTCCGGTAGCGGCATTAGCATCATCACCGGCAACCGAATCGAAATCCAGGGAAATACCGCAGGCACCGCAAGGGCTGTCGTTCTAAGCGCCGGAGGGATGGACCTGTACAGAAATCAAATCATTACAAACGGCGCAGTGAACAATGCGGAACCCATTGTGCTTCTGGGAGGGACCGGAAACATCCATACAAACGGTATTTTCACCGGCGTAGCGGACAATACCACCACCATTCTCATAGCTTCCCTTACTTCGTACAATATCATGCACAATATGATCATTGCCGGGCAGGCCAATACGGGCACGAGCGCTGGCATACACTTTCAGACTGCTCTGGCGGGGGGCGCGATTTACAACAATATCATACTGGGAAATACTATGAGCGCTCAGTCCTTCTGTATGCGAGAGAGCGTAGCACTACCCAATACCGTTCATCTGGATTCCAACAACCTGTTCGTTTGTCCGGATGGCTTGATGGAAAACAGCCTGGGGATCGCCTATAGCATTATCTGCGACGAGGGATTCTCCGTTCCGGCGAATCGCGGAACGTTCGGTACGCCCGGCTGCGCTACAATGTACACAAATGCGGGCACCAAATCCAACCTATCCATGGATCCCATCTTCGTGAATCCGGGCGCCGGAGATTTCCACTATTCGGCCAGTTCTCCCTGTCTTTTGGTTCAGGGGGGAGTGGACCCGACAACCTATAGCGGCACCATCCGTCCCGACGCCGATTTCAGAACCCGGCCGGGAGACGACGGCTTGCACAGTATTGGTCCCTACGAGCCCACCAATGGCTGTCTATGACGACGCTGTGTTGGGAATCAGTGGTAACGTTTGGCGATAGGTCTGGTCCAGTGCTCGATAGCCGCGCTCCGGGAAGCTCCATGTCTCACTGTCCTGTGGCTTTGGAACCCTCCTTGATGCGCGGCGAATTTGGTCGGCGGTGTCGCGCTTTTCTATTGTACTGCAGGCGATTCCCTGCGAAAGAATTGGCACAGGCTTTGTAGCTACGCAAGGGCTGGCTCTCCTTTACAGGATATCGGGCACGGCCTGCCACCTATGCCTTCAAGAGTGGGCTGCCGTCCTGTTTCTGGACTGGCTTCTTCCAGCTCGGACGGATCGCCTTTTTCGCGTTGGTCGGTGGTTCTTCTTGAATACCTGAAACTCTTCCAGGCCAATTAGATAGCCCTGGTCCACCGCAGCATTCAGATCCTTTGGCGAGGTTCCCGTCAATCCCACCGCAAGGCCCACCTCCGGCGCGGCGATGTGAAATTTGACTCCGGCCGGCGGGTTCGAGAGCAATTCTCTGCCCCGATTGTAGCCCACATGATGGTTCTTATGCATCAATTCGCCCATCACATGGCCCGGAAAAGCCAGGGCAGCCAACCAGCGAGGCACGGGAGGCGACAGGTTCTTAAGGGGCGAATTCAAAACAACGGTAATGTCTTTGTAGCCAGCATTGATCAAATCTTCCACGGGCAGGGGATTCATGATGGCTGCATCCGAGTATTGCTCTCCATTCATGGGGTGTTGTCCCCAGGTTGCCACCGGTAGCGATGTGGCTGCTTTGAGTAGATCGGTAAGATTGTCCGGCGTCGCTCGCACGAATTCCACTCGATGACGTTCCATACTGGTTACCGCAATGTAGAAAGGAGTGCTTCGTTTGTTCTCCAGCCACTGTCGGTTAATGGGATACTTATGACCGAATAGATAATCGATGAGATAGCCCTGGTCCAGAAAGGATCTACCAATAAGCGGATTGAGCGGAGAGATCATTTTCCAGCCGGTGAGATCTTCGCGCCATATGCGAATGTTCTTTTCCAGTTGTTCGCTATCATTGGTTGCCGTTGTAGCGTAATAGGCCGCCGAACAGGCTCCGGAGGAAACGGCAAGTATTAGATCGTATTGCTCGGAAGAACGGAACGTATGCAAAGCATGCAGAGCCCCGCCGGAGAAAGCTCCTTTCATGCCTCCGCCTTCGACTAGAAGGGCTCTTTTCTTTCCTTTTGCTCGGGGAAGTTCTATCTGGCTCATCTTAATAGATGGGACCATTTCAGGCTCCGCCGGTTGCAAAAAAGTAGAGAATTGGAATGTGGGGAAATGGAATCGCCGGTTTCCGTTTTTGCCGCCAGCAGGCCAACCCGGATAGGGCAAGGTATGCGTCCGTTTCTACTCCGGCTTTCGCCCGATAACAAAGAAGAAGGGCCAGCGAACGGTTTTTTCCTCGTCTGCATTGGGCCAGCACTGCCTTAAAGATTCCTCCAGTACCTTCACTGGATCATGGCCCATCGCATCCCTGTATCGTTGCACCGCCGACCAGGTGGAAATGTAGCCCAGTAGTTGCTTTTTGTTCCAGCTCGCGCTCATTGCCACATCCGGAGGTTCCAAAGGTATGAGCCATTCTGGACGGATGATGTCTTCGTATCTAGCTTCGATGCTTTCTCGTTCTGGAGGCCAGTAGGGACCCACCACATTGTGATAGAATTGATCCATGGTTTCCTGACAACCTTCCACAAAGTGATGGCCGTAGCCAAAAGCCGCCAGCAGGCCGCCGGGTCGCAGAATGCGATGGGCTTCCTGAAAGAAAGCTTCATGCTCGAACCAGTGCAAGGCCTGGGCTACTGTTATCAGGTCCGCGCTGGCCGCTTCGCATCCGGTGTTTTCGGCTGGCGCCACGGCATATCGCACAGAAGGGTGCTTCTGCGCTTTTGAGACCTGATTTTCGCTTGGATCCAGCGCTATGACATTTTCAAAGAAATCCGCGAGACGGACGGCGCATTGACCGCTACCGGTGCCGATGTCGGCAGCCAGACTATGATCGGCGCACAGCGAGCCAAGGGCCTGGAAAAGATGGTCCGGATAATGCGGCCTGAATCGGGCGTAGTCTTCGGACTGTCGGGAAAAATGATCTTTGAAGTTGGGCAATGCTCGCGGCTCCTAATAAAGAAAGCACCTACCGTCGATTCTTTTTTGCAAGTTTTGTCTGCGAGTTTTTTGCCTTCAACCGGAATTCTATAGATGCGCACCCCCGGGTCTGCATTAGTATTGTAATACAGACTCGAACATGCAATTCGCACTGTCGGAGCGCAATTCGGGTCAATCCAGGCGCCCGGAGCCGGGCTACCGGCGACTACGCCGTAAAAGTGAGCACGGTTGCCGGAAACCCTTGACATCAGGGGTATCCTTGCGCCTTAGGGTTTGAGGTTTTCTATGCCGGATATTTCCAATCCATTAATCGTACAATCAGATCGCACCATGCTTCTCCAGGTAGACAACGAGAAGTTTGAGGATTGCCGTAGCCAGGTAAGCCGCTTTGCCGAGCTAGAAAAGAGCCCGGAACACATACACACCTATCGCATTACTCCCCTGTCTTTATGGAATGCGGCATCCAGCAAGATGAGCGCAGACGAAATCATCGCTGCGCTGAACGAATACTCCAAGTATCCGGTGCCAAAGAACATCGAAAACGAAATCAAGGAACAGATTTCCCGCTACGGAAAAGTTCGCCTGGTTCGGGAGGACGATGGTTCGCTCTACATCGCTTCGGACGAGAAACCATTCCTGAATGAAATCGCCCATCATCGAAACGTTCAGCCCTACATCGAGGAAGTAGAAGACGGACGAATCCTGGTAAACAAGGATTACAGAGGGCACATCAAGCAGGCTTTGATTCGCATTGGATATCCTGTGCAGGATCTGGCCGGCTACGACGAAGGCGTGGCCTACAGCTTCAATCTGCGTCCTACTACGCTCTCTGGTAGAGATTTCATCATGCGCGACTATCAGCGTCAGTCCGTAGAGGTGTTTCATGCCGGCGGTTCTCGCGAAGGGGGATCCGGAGTTATTGTTCTGCCATGCGGCGCCGGAAAGACTATCGTCGGCATCGGCGTCATGCAAATCGTCGGGGCTCAGACTCTGATTCTGGTTACCAATACGCTTTCCATTCGTCAGTGGAAAAATGAGATCCTGGACAAGACTACCATCCCGGAAGAAGACATCGGCGAATACAGCGGCGAAAAGAAAGAAATCAAGCCAATCACCATAGCGACCTATAACATCATTACTCATCGCAAAAAGAAAGGCGGCGAGTTTACACACTTCAACTTGTTTAGCGCCAACAACTGGGGCCTAATCGTTTATGATGAGGTGCATTTACTTCCCGCTCCGGTGTTCAGAATGACGTCCGAGCTGCAGGCCAAGCGAAGACTGGGCCTTACCGCAACCCTGGTGCGCGAGGACGGTCTGGAAGAAGACGTATTCTCGCTTATTGGGCCGAAGAAGTACGATGTGCCCTGGAAAGAGCTTGAAAAACAGTCCTGGATTGCCAATGCGAAATGCATCGAAATTCGCGTGGATATGGATGAAGAGCTTCGCATGAAGTACTCATTGTCCGACGACAGAGAAAAGTACAGACTCGCTTCCGAGAACCCCGGAAAGCTCGATGTGATCGAAAGGGTTTTGGAGGAGCACGGTCGTCACAATGTTCTGATTATTGGACAATATCTGAATCAGCTGGAAGAGATCTCCAAGCACTTTGATTTTCCCATCATTACCGGTAAGACTCCGCTGCTGGAAAGGGAGAGGTTGTATTCCGCTTTCCGGAACGGCGAAATCACCTGCTTGATCGTATCCAGGGTAGCCAACTTCTCTATTGACCTTCCGGATGCCAGTGTGGCCATTCAGGTTAGTGGTACCTTTGGTTCCCGACAGGAAGAGGCTCAGCGATTGGGCCGGGTGCTTCGACCAAAAGAAGATCAGAATATGGCATTCTTCTATTCCGTGGTGAGCCGGGATACCACCGAAGAGCGATTTGGCCAGAACCGACAGCTCTTCCTTACTGAGCAAGGTTACGAGTATCAAATCTATACCTTTGAGCAGTTCAAGGAAATGGCAGGCCGAGCCCGGGAGACCATTCTACAGAAGTGAAAACTCCGAAACCTGAGTCCTATCACTGGTAGGGCCCGGACGGGAGCCGTCCAAAGGCTGCAAACGCCCCGAAATCTTTCGGGGCGTTTTTATTTGTTCGCGTCGCATTATCAGAATGTCTTCGTCCGACTGGCACTCCTACTGAATCGATGTTCATTACCGCGATGCAGCTCGGAGAAATGTCCAGGGCAAGCCCGGTCGAATCCCGCTAAGCCCGCCGCTCCTCCGCGAATCTGGCTGAATCGCTCCAAATCCCTCCGAACCCCGGCAAGCGCACCCAACGTCGGGCAACCCTGCTGAATCGCTCCGAATCCCGGCAACTGCGCCGAAGCTCTGTGAACCCGGTTGAATCTCTGCGAAGCCCTCCGAGCCCGGACAACCGGGCCGAAGCTCTGCGAACCCGGCTTAACCGGGTAGAATTACATCCGCCGTCAAAAAGGGCTTTTCTGTCTATGTGAGACAGAAATTATGCAAAGAATAGCACGAAAAGGATTGCGTAGGAATACAGGGTATTCAGGGACGTCCAGGGATGAGCCAGAATGCGAATCTGTGGCGCCTACCGGGCACGATTCAGAAATGGTTCTCGAATCCCTGGGTCCCAGGTCCGGGATGTGAGCTTAGAGGAAAAGGGGAAGGTCGCCAGGATGATGTATAGATGGTTCTTGCTTTCAAGCGTTTTGATACTAACGGGGCAATGCGTATCGGGGGAACTGCAAAAGCAGCCTCTGCCTGCAGAGCCTCCGGGCTTTTCTCAAGCTCAGGAGATACGCCCGGCCATTGTCTGGCAGGAAAGCGAAGATTCGGCCACCCTTACTGGTCCGGCTACCGGTTTTCTGGCCCCCTCATCCAGAGAGATCTCCCATTACAATGAATGGCTGCAGAAGGCGCCCCGGGACTGTAGCGGATACGACGCCCGGGACTACTGGGCACGAAGGAGCTATCCTGTTTTCGTGCGATGGCATAACACATATGGTAAACCTGTACATGTGGAAAAAGGCCAGTCCGACGAAGGCGATTTCGCGCGTATTTTTGTGTCCTTCCGTAACGCCGGACTATTGATTTCCGATGATGGAGGGCAGACCTTCCATCGACCGGAGAGTCAGCCCATGCGATATGTAGGAGAAAAAGAGGGCGAGTGCGACCCTCCTCTATATCGCGACGTGGTTGGAATCTGGCAGCATCCCCGGGATTCGCGAATCATTCTGGCGGTGAACATTCAGGACATTCTGCTATCCCGGGATGGAGGAAAAACGTTTACAGCGCTGGACTTCAAGGGCCTTTCCGGTCTAAAGTCCAGAAACATATTCGCCTCTGTGGCGGCCAGCGTGGACGGCAAAGGCAAGGTTAATCAAATTTTTCTGGGTACCGCCTACAATGGCGTGAAGCGTCTTTCTATTCAAGGCAATCTAGAATTGGGCCCCATTGCCGTACGAGTTTCCGATTTCAACGCAGGGCTACCAGGCCTGCTTCATGAACCCGGCGTTACCTTTTATGAGCACATTCTAGATCTTCGCTGGCTTCCAACCACAGAAACATTAATAGCCGCCACACTCTTTGATCCCGGTGTGGCTACAGCATCTACGCGACCGGGTTCTTCTGGTTTTAGCTTTCGCAGGGTTCCGGGAGCCGCCACCGATGCAGTGAACGAATCCATGGACTGCGATACCCGTGGCTGTCTGCTGATCGGAACCGAAGGAAGCTTTTTCTTTGATTTGCAAACCGGGGATCTAATGCCGGTGGATCGCTTTAGCGGAAGAGTCAGTGAAGACAGATCCAGGGTTTCGGAATCGAAATCGGCCCATCGGTCTGAAAACGGACAAAACGGGCATGAGTTGGAGACGAAACCGACGCCTTTTCAGTCCCTGGCGTTGGGCCCCTATCTTGTTCACGAAGGACCGATGGTTTCGCTGCGGCCGGCTCCCAAAACGGAAGTGAAGCGCCCGGAAGTCTTGAGCGCTTTCTATGTTTCGCCCACCTCTGCGCGTATCAAGCAACCCCTGGTATTTAGTCTGATCGAAAGATATGGCTTCAATGCCGTGGTAATCGACGTGAAAGACGATTTTGGTCGGCTGCTGTATGGTTCTGAGCTACCCATGGCCCGGGAAATGAATAATGACCGGGAAATCGCTCCCGTTCGAGCGCTGGTTAAGAAGTTCAAGGAACACGGCATCTATACCATCGCGCGGCAGGTTGTGTTTAAGGATTTGCGAATGCATAAGTACAAGGGACATCGCAACGCCATCAAGAATAGATATTCGGGCGGTCCCTGGACTGTGGAAGGCGACGAGCAATGGACGGATCCTTTCTCCCAGGAAGTGCAGGCCTACAATCTGGCAGTGGCCCGGGAAGTCCTGGAACTTGGATTTGATGAGATTCAGTTTGACTACATTCGCTTTCCTTCCGATGGCCCGATCTATCAGTGCCTCTTTTCGCATGCGCCGGAAGGGGCGTATCGCACAGAGGCTATCGAGTCGTTTCTGCGAAGAGCGCGCTTCTCCTTGAAGGCTCCCATCAGCATCGATATCTTTGGATACAATGGGATCTACAGGGCAGGCGCCGTGATCGGGCAGGATGTGCTGGAGATGGGATCGTCGGTAGATTTCGTATCTCCCATGCATTATTCGTCCCATTTCGGAACCCACTATTTGAATCACTACCCGCGAGATACGCGAGTGCATCGCTTGCTCGAACTGGGCACCGAAAGACCGCTGCGAATGTCCCGGGGGCTGTTTTCCATTCGTCCCTGGCTTCAGGCATTTCCCATGATGAACCATATCTGGGGATATGGCTACGACTACATGGCGCAACAGATGCAGGGCAGTCTTGACGGTGGAGCCACCGGTTTCCTGTTCTGGGGGCCAATTGCCGAGTTTCCCATCGCCGGCCAGGCTTACCGAGAGCGCATTCGCAGGCAGGATTGATTGGTCGGTGCCCCCGGGCCGCATCGGAGCATGGGAAGCGAAGCCGAATCATGAGAGCTTCGTAGGTAGTTCTGGTCGTTTCAAATCCCTCTGGGCGGGTTGCGCTAATGACCCGGTTGGTGGTTTGAGCGCATGATCCGGTTCTCCGGTTCCCGGCAAGAACGCTCCTGCCGGGCCAGTCCCGGACAGCATTTCTCTATTAGGTGTCTGATGTGAGGCCAGTCAGGTCTGGAGGGGCTTGAGCTGATGCCAGGGCTAGAGTCCCCACCTTAATGCAAATACATGACGCTGTGTCAGTTTTTGGCTTGCTGAGAAATCCGGCGCTCCGATACTTCCGGCATGCAGATCATAGAGGCATTAATTCCAGTATTTATTGTTCTCATCGGGATCGAACTCCTATATACCCGACTTCAACGGAAGTCCTACTATTTCATTTCCGACAGCATAACGGACATGAGTCTGGGCATGATCAGTCGTCTCTCGGATGCCTTTGTACTGCTGGCGGTCTATGCCGTCTACATTGCCGTTCAGAAGTGGTTTTCCCTGGCGGATCTCAAGGGGTATTTCCTGGATTTTTCGGCGCCCTGGACCGGTTTGCGAAGCGGAAGCTCCTGGCTTCTGGCCTTTGTGGTTCTGGATTTGCTCTTCTACTGGTCGCATCGCATTTCGCACGAAGTAAACATTCTCTGGGCTTCGCACGTAGTTCATCATTCCAGCGAAGAGTATAATCTCAGCGTCGCCCTGCGTCAGTCTGCGTTGAGAAATGCCATTACATGCGTATTCTATCTGCCGCTGGCGGTGCTAGGCCTACCGTGGATTGTGTTTCTAACTGTGGATGCTCTGAACCGACTGTATCAGTTCTGGGTCCATACAAAGTTCATTTCGGATAGCTCCATTCCGGGGTTCTTTAGTTTTGTCTTTGTTACGCCCTCGCATCATAGAGTGCACCATGCGGTGAACGACCCCTACATCGATAAGAACTACGGCGGAATGTTTATTCTCTGGGATCGCTTATTTGGTACCTTCAGACAGGAAACGGAAGAACCGGTGTATGGAACGGTTAAGCGCCTCAAGTCCTACAATCCTCTATTCGCCAACATTCACGTTTTTGCAGACATCTTCGCCAATATACGGGCCGATCTTGCCCGGGGAAGCGGCTGGCGCAGTTTTCATCACTTATGGAAGAAGCCGTCCAGCTACCGAGTGGATTCGGCGATGCGAATGGAGCAGATATATCGTCAGGAATTTCGCATGCCTCTGGAGCCACCGAAGGCCCGTCTGGGTTTCATTCAATTCGTGGCGCTGCTCGGGCTTTCGGTTTTCTTCCTCAAAACGTTTACGCACCTGGACTGGATGATTCGCACGGCATTTTTTCTTCTGCTTCTTTCCGGCTTTTATTTGAACGGTCGTTTGCTGGAAAGCAAGGTTACGGGCGTCTGGATTTTTCTACTGTTCTGGGCTTGCGCGGCGGCCGGTGTTTATCAGTTGGTGGCCGCTCGAGGCTGGCTGGTGATATAGTCGGTTTTGTCCGTGAGCGTCGGCGAAGTTCGGGTTAAACCGTCTCTGGAGTGTTTATGCGAACACCGGGGGAGCAACCGAGAACTGCGAAGTTCGGGTTAAATCGTATCTGGAGTATTTATGCGAACTCCGGGGGGTGGATGCGGTTCGCTTGCAGCCGTTCCCGGGCGGCTCATTTCTTCTTCAAATAGCTCTCCAGCAAGTGCTGAAATCGCTCCACAGCCTTTTCTTCTGACTCCGCCAGATGGTCGGCTAGATCGGTTTGCAGCGCCGAGATGTAAAAGGCCCTTCGATCCTGTAGCCCCGGAATCCTTTCGCTTACCATCGGCCTGTATTTTTTAAAGAAGTAAGCCAGTTGCGCCATTTCTTCGGTGAGTAGATCCTCTTTGATGCGTTCTTTCATGTATACCGAAAGCGAAGGACTCACACCGGAAGACGATATTGCAATCTGAAAGGGGCCCTTGGCAAGAACGGCTGGCGATATATAGTTACAGTATTTCTTTCTATCGAGCACGCAAAGCAGTGTGTTGTTCTTATTGCATGCCTCGAGAAGTTCATCGCCAGTCCAGTGCTGCTGATTCACGAGATAGCCGGGCTCCACAATGACCAGTCGCATATCGCGAATCCAATGAAGATTACGAAAGTCAGGGTTCTGATAGGCGGCTTCCGGAATGGGACCGGGATCGTGCCTTTGCATTCGAGTGGAGCCTTCCTGAGAGAGCGTCACATGATAGACCGTGGCTCCGCATTCTAGCAACCGCTGGACACGGTTTTCGATTTCATGCCCTTCGCCCAGGCAGGCAGCCCGGGTTCCCGCCAGGTCCATGAATACAGGGAAATAGCTTTTCTCCGGTTCCTTCGAATCCATCCCGACAATAAACCGCCCTGGTTCCGTCCAGGCAAGGAATTCCCACATTGGCAGTAGGAATGAATTGACCCGATCCAGGTTTTCTATAGATTCCGTTCTGTGATCCAGCTACTGGACCTGATTGTATTCTTTTCTGCCTTGCTTCTTGTATTGCTGGTTGGCTGGTGGGCGGCTCGGAAAGAGTCTTCTCCGGCATCGGGTGGCGCCGCCGACGATTATTTCCTGGCCGGTCGATCCGTACCCTGGTGGTCCATCGCCGGTTCCATATTTGGAACAAACATTAGCGCGGCCCATATGGTAGGCATGCTGGGCGTTGGCTACTCCATCGGCTTCGCCCAGGCCCATTACGAATTGGGAGCCATTCTCGCCCTATTTGCTCTGTGCTATCTCTTTCTGCCCGTTTACCGAAAGATGGGGCTTGTGACCCTCTCGCAGTTTCTGGAGCGCCGCTATGGTCCCGGGGCAGGGGTGTTGTACTCGGCCATCATGCTGATTCTAATCCTGGTTCAGCTCACCGCCGCATTCTATATAGGTTCCCGTTCCTTCGTTCATTTGCTGGGAGCGGCGGGAATCGAGCTGAACTACGCTCTGGGTGTTGCTCTGATTGCTGGCTTCAGCTCTCTATACACGATTTCCGGCGGACTCAAAGCGGTAATCTACACGGACGTGCTGCAGACGGTCCTTCTTATCATAGGCGGTTTGATACTCGCTTATTTCACTTTTTCCCACGAAGCAGTGGGCGGCTGGCAGTCCATGCTGAATCGCGATGCCAGCGCCGACACTCCAAGAATGCAGATGATGCTTCCCACGGATCATCCGGATCTGCCCTGGTCCGGCGCCCTTACCGGTCTTCTGTTCTTGCATTTCTTCTACTGGGGCACGAATCAATACGTCGTTCAGAGGGCCCTGGCGGCGAAGAGCGATCAGGAAGCTCGGATAGGCGTCCTGGCCGGCGGCTTTCTGAAGTTGCTCATCCCTTTCATGTCCATCGCCACCGGAGTTGCCGCGGCTCAGCTTTTTCTGTCCGAGGGGCTGTCCGGTGTGGCGCCGGACGATGCCTTTCCGCAGCTTCTGGCCACCGTTGTTCCGGCCGGCTGGGGGCTGATTGGAATGATCATGGCCGGGCTACTGGCTGCGATCCTTTCTACTATCGATTCTATGATGAACTCCGCTTCCACGCTGGCCACGGTGGATCTCTATAAGAAATACGTAAACCCGGAGGCCTCCGATCGCAGTCTTGTGTTTCAGGGCCGAATGGTAGTCGGCGGTTTGATGGTACTCTCCGTGCTCATGGCCATCTATAGCTACGATCCGGAAGGTACAGATAATTTCTTTCTCACCGTTTCCAATCTGAGCTCGCATTTCACCCCCGGAATCCTGGTGGCTTTCTTTGCCGGCATTCTATTCGCCGAAAAGGACATGGTCCGCGGGATCTCCGTAGTACCGGTAATTCTCGGAGCGCCGGTTTTTTCATTCGGTCTTGAATTTGTTTACAATGCTGTTTCGCCTCATCTGCCGGGTTTCATTATCGAAACCTTTGGCCCAAAGTTGAATTTTCTGCATCGTGTGATGGCAACTGTGACGTTTTCGGCGGCTACACTGGCCTTCATTTTCTGGCGATATAGAAGCCATCTGCACCTCGGATACTCCCGACTCAGCCTGGATTTTCTAAAGAGTACAACGCTTCTGCCGGCACTTTTCTTGCTTGTCGTGTATGGTGCCTCTACCCTGGCTCTGGTACTGTATGATTTCCCTCGTTTTTCGGTAGCTTTGATTGCGACGGGTCTGGTCACATTGCCATTCTTATGGCGAATGACCGTGCGCCCGCGGGACAAAACGCCCTGGAGGGATGATCGATTGTATGCGGGGCTGTTATTCTCGCTGGCGACGTTTGTGTTTTTTCGATTCTTCTAGATTTTGCGGGCATGGCAGAATTTTGCAGATGACGTTTACTTTCGTGGCAGCCGATTGCGATTTGCAGTAATCATTCCAGAGAAGAAACAGTAGGCAGAAAAACAGTCAAAAAAAAGACAACAGACAACAGACAAGAAAGGGGAGATAGTTCATGTCGGAAATCAGGATTCGCACAGAAGATCCAGGCCTGGAAGTGGCCTACTTTAGCGATCTATGCAACGGAGATTATGAGTTTTTAGGAGTGCCGGACGGAAGCCTGCGAAGCAGTTTTGATCATTGTTCGGACATCGTAAAGAGGGCCGATCAAAACGGCTTTAAGAATATACTGTTACCTTCATCGTATCAGGTAGGCCAGGATGTAATGACCTTTGCGGCCGGCGTGGCCCCGCAGACCAGTCAAATAAACCTGCTCACAGCCCTTCGCATGGGCGAAATGCATCCTCCGATGCTTGCCAGGTCTATCTCTACTCTGGATCATATCCTCAAAGGTAGACTTACCGTGAACATCATCTCCTCGGACTTGCCGGGCACGGTCATGGATGGCATGGAGCGGTATCGTCGTTCGGCGGAGGTCATTCAGATATTGAAGCAGGCCTGGACCAGAGATGAAATCGATTTTGAAGGCGAATTCTATGGCCTTAAGCTTAACACGGAGCCGGTTAAGCCCTATCAGCAGAATGGCGGACCTCTGCTGTATTTCGGCGGCATTTCGCCTCCGGCTCAGGATTTATGCGCCCAATTCTGCGATGTGTTTCTAATGTGGCCGGAAACCGAGGATCGTATCAAAGAAACCATGAAGGGTATGTCCGAAAAAGCGGCAAGCTACGGACGCAGCATAGACTTTGGCTATCGCGTCCACATGATCGTACGGGAAACCGAAAAGGAAGCCAGAGAATACGCGAAACGACTGGTTTCCCGGCTGGAAGATGATCGAGCCAATGAAATCAAGCATCGGGCTCAGGATTCGCGCTCAGCAGGAGTTCTCCGGCAGGATGAATTGCGAAATATGGCTGATTCGGACGGATATATTGAGCCCTGCCTCTGGTCAGGCATAGGCCGGGGACGTTCCGGATGCGGTTCGGCTATTGTGGGCGATCCCGGCCAGGTTCTGGAGAAGATGCAGCGCTACGTGGATATGGGAGTTCGATCGTTTGTTCTTTCCGGCTATCCATTGCTGGATGAATGCGACTACATTGCCAGGTACATCCTTCCAGAGCTCAAGCTTGTTAGCTTCCCGGAAGTGCAGCAAAGAAGGCCTTCCAGCGAACCGGTAACTCCTTTGACCACAGCGCCGCGGCACTGAGAAATGTGTATCGCCGTGTGGGTTGTCGAAATCCAGAGACCAGGTTGTCCCGACGAAAAGTAACGGAGAACACTGCGAAAAGGACGAATTCGAGCAAAGCGAAGACAGGACAGCGGATGATCGAGGCAGAATCAATCCGCAGAGTCTTGCGCAGACTCGATGAGAATTTGACTGGAAACTACAGGCGAAAGCTGGCAGAATGCATTTGAAGAGGCTACAAGCTAAGATGAAAAAGAAAGCATTATCCAAAGACGGACCTAAAGTATCGCCATTCATTTACGGGTGCTGGCGCCTGCTGGATGATCCGGAAGGTAGCGACATAAAGCGAGTTCGGGAAAAAATCGATGCCTGTCTGGAGTCCGGGATCACAACTTTTGACCATGCCGACATCTACGGCGGCTACGGATGCGAAGAGGTCTTTGGCAATGCTCTGAAGGATAGCCCGAATCTCCGAGATAAAATGGAAATCGTTACCAAATGCGGTATCATGCTGGTGGATCCGGCTCGTCCCGACAATCGAATCAAGCACTACAATCACAGCGGTAACCATGTCATAAAGAGCGCGGAGCGGTCCCTGAAGAACCTGAACGTCGATACTATCGATCTGCTCCTGATTCATCGCCCGGGGCCGCTGATGGATCCCGAAGAACTGGGCGCTGCGCTGGACCATCTGCGAAAGGCCGGAAAAATCAAATACTACGGGGTTTCGAATTTCACTACCAGTCAGTTTAAAATGCTGAATGCCTGCACGAATAAGAAGCTGGCCACCAATCAAATTGAAATGAACCCCGTGCATCAAGATCCCTTTCTGGATGGAACACTGGACTATATGGTCCAGAAGCAGATCCGCCCCATGGCCTGGTCGCCCACGGCCGGCGGGGCCATCTTCAACGATTCTTCGCCTCAGTTCGTCAGGCTGCGCGAAACGCTTCAGGAAATTGCCGGTCGCTACGGCATGGAGATGGATCAGGTACTATATAGCTGGCTTCTCATGCATCCATCGCAGCCGGCCGTTGTTCTGGGAACCAATCGACCCGAGCGGATCAAGAAATCCATCGAGGCGCGAAGCAGACAATTGGAGTATCAGGACTGGTATGCGATATGGAGTGCGGCCTCCGGCGAAGAAGTGCCCTGATTGGGGATACCAGAACCATGGGCCAGGGCCAGTGGAGTGCAGTAAAGGAGGTCGGGAGGCTAGCCGGAAGGGATGGCAGGCCGACCTTGAATTGAAATCGGCCACCGGATGAGCTAGAAGCTCAACCGGCGTATTTTACCGAGCAGCCATAGGCCCGAGTCTTGCTTTTGGGAACTGGCTTTCCGGCCATGGATGCTTCCAGCGCCTGCCGCACATAGTTCGTGGCGCCTTCCACATCTTTCAGGTTGGAAGTAGGCCGATCATCAATAGCGCCTGCATAGATCAGGCTGCCTTCTGGATCAATCACATACATATGCGGAGTAGTTTTGGCTTTGTAGGCCATGCCGGTTTGGCCGTTCGTATCCAGTAAATATGCCGAATAATTTGCTCCCAGCTTTTCGCTCCGCTGACGGATTTCTTCGGCGCTGAAGTGCCCTTGCTTGCCTTCGGCGCTGGAATTAATGGCAAGCCATACTATTCCTTTTTCCGTCAATTCCTTTTGGAGAGATTGCATATTGCCGGATTCGTAATGCTTTCGTACATAGGGGCAGTCGAAGTTGATCCATTCCAGAACTACGTAGCTACCACGGTACTGCGATAGGCTATGAGTTTTTCCGTCTATATCCGTGAGACTGAATGCCGGGGCAGGATTTCCTGGAACGGCAGCACCGTCTTTGCTTTCGGACTTCTGGCCGCCGCAGCTAGCAAGATACGTAGTGATCAAGACGGAAAGGACAATGGCTCCCATCGCTCTGGATTTGCGCTTAAATCGTATTTGCATCGTTAGTCTCCTTTGCGGTCAAATGATGAATGTTTTTGGCTAGCCTATTCTGTCGTGTTTTCGGCTGATGTTTCGGCTTCGGACTCGGCGGCATTGCGGCTCTCCAGCGGAGCAAAGGCCTCAAACATGATTCCTTTTGTAAGTATTTCCGGTAGCAGCCTGGGTTCGTCTTCTCCGGGTATGTACAGGGCATAAACAGGTACGCCGTTCCGTCCTAGTTTTTCCAGTTCCCGGGAGATGACCGGATCCTCGTTGGTCCAGTCCGCCATGAAAGTGGCCGTCCCTGTATCCTGAAAGAGCAGTTTGATTTCATCCGTGTTAAGTACCGTTCGCTTGTTGACTTTGCAGCTCAGGCACCAGTCCGCCGTAAAATCTATGAACACGGGAACGTTTGCCTCCCGAAACTTTTGCACCAGGGCCGGGCTGAACGGAATCCACTCTCCTGGTCGGTATTCCGGAAGCTCTGCGGTGGTATCCATAGGAGGTATGCGATTTCGCGAAGAGTTAGCGCCTTTTGAGTCAAAGGCCAGATAGCCCGCTCCCAGCGAAGACAGAATTAGAACAAAAGCGAATAGTGCGGCCACGTAGCTGGTCGCTTTGTGCGCGAAAGGCTGCATGAAGTTACCGTACAAATAGGCGGCCAATCCCATAAATAGCGTTGCAAATAGGGCCAGAGTCATGCTGTCGATAGAGGTTTGCTTTCCCAGAACCCAGAGTAACCAGGCTACAGTGGCCAGTAGCGGAAAAGCCAGTAGTTGCTTGAATCGAACCATCCAGGCGCCCGGTTTGGGAAAGATCTTCAAGATCGCAGGAAATATGCCGGCCAGCAGAAAAGGAAGAGCCAGCCCCAGTCCCAGAAAGAAAAATACGGTCAGGGTCACATAGGCGCTTTGCGAAAGGGCAAAGCCAATGGCGCTTCCCATAAAAGGGGCTGTGCAGGGCGATGCCACCACTGTAGCCAGAACGCCGCTCAAAAAGGCCGAGCCCAGGGCCCGTGCGCCGTGACTTTGCTTTATCTCCGGCGCGGCGATGGAGGTCAAAGAAAGCCCGATCTCAAAAACGCCGAGAAGGTTGAATGCGAATAGCGAAAGAAACAATATCATGAAGACCAGAAAGCCGCTGGATTGAAGATGAAATCCCCAGCCCAGTTGCTCGCCGGCGGAGCGAAGGGCGATTAGCAAACCGGAAAGCAGTAAGAAAGAAACGATAACACCCAGCGAATAGGTTCCCGTATATAGGAATAATCGCTTTCGGCTTTCGCCGGAGAGGCTCATTAGATGGAATATTTTTAAAGAGAGCACCGGCAAGACGCAGGGCATAAGGTTTAGAATCAGACCGCCCAGCAGCGCCAGCCCCGAATATGTGATTATGCTATCCATCAAAGTCTCCACTTCAGATTCGTCTATGGAATCCACGGCGGTTACGTTGGCCAGAAAAGAATAATGCCCTTTTCCGGTCCGGACCACTCCCTGAATTTGATCCGGAACCTGACTACCAGGCTGCAAAGGCAACAGAACCCTCGAGTCGGAAACGATTTGTTTGTCGGCATGGGCGATGAGCTCCGTGTTTTCCACAAACACATAGGCATCGCGGCCTGGCTCCCGCGTCTCAGCTCGAAATACCATACCCCTATCTTCTGAGCCGGCGAAATTGATCCTTAACCATTCTCCGTCGCTGGTTGCTTCTACCGGGCTCGCCAATGGAGTGGGCAAGTACGATTCAATTGAGGCGATAAAGGAGCGTAAGCCCCGGGATGCGGCGGGAGCTTTTTTCTGAAGCCTGGTGCGCCCCGCTCGTAGTTCGCCATGGAAATCCAGCCGCGCCGGCACGCATATATCGGCGCATTCCAGCCATTCCAGTTCTACCGAGAAGGATCCTGGTTGGCCTGCTCGAGAGAATAGGAAGGGCAACAATACGTTGCCCTCCATTCCGTAGGTCATTAGCGGTCCGCTGGAGATTCGCATGGGCGTCGGCCATAAAAGTTCGGGACCCGACCAGCCTGACGGAGTTTTCCAGGATGAAATGAGCCTGGTTCCTGAATCGCCGGGATTTTTCCAATAGGTGTGCCAGCCATCCTCCAGGTCCAGTTCCAGAACGGCCAGGTACTCACCGGACTGCAGGGGAGCACTCGGACTGGAGAGCCCTTCCAGGGCAATCAAGTGCAAATAGGCGATACTGTGAGGTGTTTTCCTGGGTCCGAGACTCTCAGCCTGGGCCGGAACGCCGCTCAGTACCAGAAGTACAATGGCGAAAGCTGGCAGTAGGGGCAATGCGGGCTTCCGCTTTGGGTGGGTTTGGGCGGATTCCCGTTGGCCCCGGAGCGATCCAGCGGACCCACCGATGCCGGGGAGTGGCAATGAAAGGGCTCCGCGGAGTTTGAATGAATTTCTTGAGGTCAGCCTTGAACGTTGCAACCATTACAGGTTATTTGCAATTTGGGATAAAGACGACCAGATTTTCTCGGCTGCAACGAATGGCGGCGGAAGCAAAAGGAGAGTCATCCTGTAATCAATACCGATCTGGAGGTCGCCGGACATTCTGCAGACAATGCGCCGACCTAATGTTATTGACTAATGCACCGCCGGAGTACAAAGTCTCCGGTATTGTAAATTTTCAGGCTCCACCCTGAAAGGAGATTCAAATGAGAAAAATCACAATTGCTATTGCGGTATTCTTCATCGCATTCATGGCTTCCTGCTCTGGCTCCGGCCCCGTAGCCGCCGTAGAGGCGCTACAAGAGGCGGCATGTAGCGGAAACGCCGAAGAAGGTATGAAATACATCGACACAGATAAATTCATCGATCGAATGTTCGACCTTATGATGGAGAATCCTTCACTGGCTAACAACCCTGCCGCACGCGAAATGCTGGAGGCACGAAAGCCTCAAATGAAGCAGCAGTTCGAGCAACAAATGAAAACCACATTTTCGAACAGCAAAGATGGACCGGATTGCAACTCCAGCGTTGAACTGGTCTCCGAAGATGGAGATGTGGCCAAGGTTAGCATCGAAACCAAGGATAACGGAAAGAAACAAACCGTTGAGCTGAACAAAGACGAAGAAGGTCAATGGAAAGTTGTATTCTTCGACGAAATCGCGGAAAAGATTCGCGGCAGATAATCGCCAGGGGCCGGAGGATTTCTTTCCGGCCCTTCATTTCCCTTCCATTCCAATTATTCCTACTTCGCTGATTTCTTTGATCCGGAATCTGATGCGCAAGGTCTCGCGCCTTGAGAAACCGCTTTGCCAGAATCTGGATCGGCTGTTTCTTTCGCCTGCTAAACCCGGACGGCATGATGTGCGCTTTTTGGTCGAGTTCGGCACCGTTCGCGAGGTTTCGCGTGTCGGTGCGGTGGTTCGAATCCCGTATCAGCCCGATTCTCTTCCATGCTGAGCCCGGTCTTCCGGAACCCTGGGCCGGTTTTTCTCGTCCAACTACCAACCAGGGTGCGCAGCTTTCTTGAATGTTTCTGATTGACGTACCCCGGGAAAGGGTCATTTTTCAGGTATCCGGAGTTCATTATGCGCCCAGTAAACCTCCTCAAGATTTGCAGCTTTTCCTTCCTGTTTTTCTTTCTGGGTAGCGGATTGCAGGCCGAGCCCGCATCCGCGCCTGGTGTTGTGAAAATGCCGGAGCAGAATGCGAAACGGGAGTCGGATTCGGCCTCGGTGCGAAAGTCTGCCTCCGATCCCACAGAAACCGTCCAGGCAATGCATAATGCCCTCTGCCGTGGCGACTTTGAAGCCTTTGATGATGTGGTAGATATGGATCGCGCTTTTGGAGAAATCGCTGCGGCCGAAATCGCCGACCAGACCCATCTTTCCACCCGGGAACGGCAAAGAAGGGTGCGTTTCATAGTAAACCAGATCAAAAAAGAGATTCGCAGTTCCCTTCAAACCGAAGACTACTCCGTGAATTGTGATGCGAAAGCCTTTCTGGATAGCCGCGACGGGGATAAGGCACGAGTAGTGAGCCGCCTGCCCACACGGGAAGATCGGGTTGTGCTTCTGGAACGTAGCAATGGGCGATGGGCCGTGGTTTCTTTGCAATTGAGCTCCGGGGCCGACGGTAATCCTTCGGCGCATCGGCCGTCCGGAGACTCCACCCGTAGCTCTCTTGCAGCCCGGGGGGCCGCTACAAAATCCAGCCACTTACCTGAAGCCCGACGTTCTACCTGGGAGGGGGATCCCACCGGACCCCTGGAAACCGCGCGAAGGATTCAGGAGGCCGCCTGTGCCGGCGACGATGACGAGTTCATGCGCTTCATGGATACCCGGGCGGTAATACGCAATAGTATGTCCCGCATCCTGGAACAAAAGGGCATTTCGCCGGATAGCGGAGCTCAGCAGATGCTCGAGGAAAAGGAAGCCGAATTGGCAGCCGGGCTGGAGCGAAAGATTCGCGCTCAGATTATTTCCGGAAAGGGCGGTCGCGATTGTCGCTACCGGGTGCGAATGATCGAGCAGAAGTCCAGAGATGCGGTGGTGGAAATCCAGCTCCAGGGCGGCGATCCAAGCCACATCTTTTTGGAGAAGCGGAAAAGCGGACTCTGGATCATTATCAATATTGTGCGACCGGGCGACGAATCCGACGACATCGAAAATAGCGAACACTACGTCTGAACCAGTCCCGCACTCTGAAGTCCCGCTTCGCGATCCTGATTTTCAGAAATGGGGTTGGTCCTTGAGCCCGGCTACCCTGACTGCCGCAGAGGCGCCGGCGAATCCACCGTACACCCGGAAAAAAGAAGTCAGGGCAGCCCGGGAAAGGAATCTACCATCTTGATCTCGAAATCAGGAAAGGAATTCACAAACTTGATCTTGAAGTCCGGAAAAGAGTCCACAAACTGCCATTCGCCGCAGTCGTCCGGGAAGTGCTCCACGGTCTTTACCTTCAAGTCCGGGAAGGAATCCACTACCTTTACTTTGAAATCCGGGAAGGAATCCACCACCTGAACCTTGCCTTTCAGCGGGACGCCCTTGAAGGTGCAATCCTTTCCGATTTTCTCCGCATGGAGTGGCTGGCATTGCAGGGAGAGCGCAGCCAGGACGCCGATGAAGCTAAGCGCCAGAGAGCGCAGTATAGGTTCGCTTTTCATGGAATTAGTGTGTCTTGCTCGGATAATCTGTCAAGCCCGCCTTCTGTCATCAATGGATAGCGCCACGCTCGCCGAACTCGGTTCTGGCGGCTTGCACTGGATCAAACAACCTGGGCGGGCTGTTTTCCGGCGCTTTTGTCCGCCATATCCAGCTCATCGTTATAGCCGAACAGGCCTGGATCTTTCAGCCGATCCACATAAAGAATGCCATCCAGATGATCGCATTCATGCTGGTACACTACGGCGTCGAAGCCCTCGATGACTTCGTCGTGAAATTCTTCTTTTTCATCGTAAAATTTCAGTCTGATTTTGCGCTGTCGCTCAACATAGCCGCGCATATCCGGCACAGACAGGCAACCTTCCCAGAAGCCCACTCGCGGGGATTCCAGCACCTCGATTTCCGGATTGATCAGTATTCGGCGCTCGATGCCGTCTTTCAGTTCGGGATAGCGGTCCGTTCTGTAGAACCCGACTACAACGACTCGTTTTAGAACGCCAATCTGCGGCGCTGCCAGGCCAATTCCATCGGCGGCTTCCATGGAATCGTACATATCGCGGATGAGCTTTTTGATTTCTGAGCTGCGGATCTCGGTAACCGGTACTTCTTCCGAACGTTGCCGTAGCAATGGATGACCGATTCTGAGGATTTTTCGAACTGCCATTTCTCTCTCCAGGCCCGACCGGGGCTCTCTATGAGCCCAATAAAGCATCGGGATCGAAAAATGTCCAGCAAGGGATGTGGAGACGAGGGGGATCGAACCCCTGACCTTTAGAATGCCATTCTAACGCTCTCCCAACTGAGCTACGCCCCCAATCGGATTTGCCACAGTTCCGGGAGCGACCTGCCATTCAAGAATTTTTCCATATCGGTGACCGGGTCGCGGAAGGCCACGGCAAATGTGGCTCAGGCACCACTTCCGCACCGATGCCCGGGATCATCGGCCTGCTAAAACTGGTTGTCAGGCCCGACAATTTTTCGTCCACTTGCCATTGCGTGACTCTGACATCCTATATAATCCTCGGGGCCCTGGCGCTTTTTATTCTGGTAGGTGCCTATTACTTTGTAATCTCCCTGGCCGGACCCAAAAAGATCGAAGAAATCGAGAACCTGATTAGCCGGGGGAAGTACAAAGATGCCGTTGTGCTGCTAAATCGCCTTCTGGAAAAGGATGACCGGAACATGAAGGCGCTTTATCTGCTCGGGCTCTGTCATCAAAAAACCGGGGACTACAGCAATGCCATTCTGAACTATCGACGTTGCGTTAAAATTGGCAAGTACTCGTCCGAAACTCCGGAACCGGAGGTACGCAAGCGATTGGCCGATTGCCAGCTCTCAATCGGCAACTACACCGAGGCGAAAAACGAGTATTTAATTCTTACCCAGGTAGAGCCGGACAACTACGAAAACTACTATGAAGTAGGTAAACTTTTCCAACGGGGAGGGCTGCAGCCCAAGGCCATCAAGTTCCTTACCCAGTCCACGCGATTGAATCCGGCCCATGCCGATTCCTGGACCGCTCTGGGGCAGGCGCACTTTCAGATGAACAACTATCACGAAGCCCGGAATGCGCTGCAAACAGCCACTCAGCTATCGCCTTCGGATGCGAATGCCCATTACTACCTGGGGCTAACACTTAGATTCCTGCAGGATGGGGAAGGCGCCCTGAAAGCGCTGGATAAGGCCATAAAGGATGATGACTTAAAACCCAGGGTCCTGCTAACCAGGGGATTGGTGATGATGGACCAGAAATCCTACATCCAGGCGGTGGCGGAATTCCAGAAGGGACTGAAACTGGTGGAAAAGAAATCCGATATGTACTTGCAGTTCCATTACATGGCCGCCGCGGCAGCCGAACTGAATCGCGATATGCATACCGCCATCGAACACTGGGAAACATTACATTCCATGCGCCCGGACTACCGAGACGTGGCCCAGAAGCTGAAGCAGTATTCGGATTTCAGAACCGACGATTCTATCAAAGACTTCATGATCGCATCTGGCGCACAGTTTGAGGCGGTGGTTCGCAAGATCATCGAAAACATGGGATTCTCCATCAATCAGTTAAACATTCAACGGGATGTGGCGATCACGGCGCTTGTGTCGGAAACCGATGCCATGAAACGCGCAAACCGACGTTTCTATGCGTTGTTTCAGTTGCAGAGAGATCTCAATACTGTGTCCGAAAACCAGATACGAGAATTTCATGAGCAGATGAAAGAGCGAGGCGCTCAACGGGGAGTATTTATGACCGTAGGCGAAATAGCGCCCGCCGCCATCGAGTTTGCGGGGAACCGTCCTATTGAGCTGTTTGATTCTGCCAGCATTGTAGAACACGTCAGGGGTGCCATGAGTTGAGTTTACCCCTTCTTCAAAGAACCGGTAGTGGCTACGTTACCATAAGCAGGAATGCAGAGGTGGACTACATCCTGGAGTTGGCCCTGGATGAGGCCTGCCGAATGGTGCGGGCTGGCGAGGGGAATCTATTTCTGTTCAATGAAGAAGGAGAATTGTTTTCTTTCCGGCCGGATCTGCACTCGGCGGACGCTCAAGAACTGGCTCGCTACAGCCTGAAATCCAGAACCAGCAAGAATATCATTCCTCGCAGCGCCCTTGGCGCCGAGGATCAACTCAAGGAAAACGAAATCCCCGGCGAAGAGGCGGCGCTTTCCATTGTTCTTTCTTCGCCGGACGGAGAAATCGGGGCCATCGTCTTGCGCCGGCCGCTTTACTTTGAAAAATTCTACGAAAACGACCTTAATCTGGTGCGCAATTTCGCGGCCACGTTTGCCATCCTTCTGAAGAGCAGCTATGTTGATACTCCCAATCTCAGGCTAAACTTCAAGAGCAGTTTGTTGCTACTTCTGGAAAACGCTCATCTGAACCAGAAAGTGAAGGAATCCAGCTACCAGCTCAAGACAGTGCTGGAGGTTTCAAACGTCATCAACTCATCCCGGGAGTTGAATGAAATGATCCAGGTGGTGCTTTTGAGCGCCCGCCGGGTTATTCATGCCGAAAGCGCCAGCGTATTTCTCAACGACGAATCCACCGGCGAAATGGTTTTCGACGTCATTTCGGGGGAACAAACACAATTACGTGGCATGCGAATTCCCCAGGGACAGGGCATTGTAGGTATCTGCGCACGCGAAAAGCGTTCCATCATAGTGAACGACGCTCAAAACGATCCTCGACTCTTCAAGAAAGTGGACGAGGTGGCTCAGAACGTTACGCGAAACCTGATGGCCTGCCCGCTGGTTGTGAGCGATAAGGTCATCGGTGTAATCGAAGTTCTGAACACCATTGACCGGGCTGACTTCACCCAGCAGGACCTGGAAATCTTCGAAAGCTTTAGCGACTCGGTGGCCATCGCCTTGCAGCGAAGAATGCTACTGGACGATTTGCAAAGTACCAACGAACAACTGGAAAAAAAACTTAGAGAGGTTACCAGCCTGCATTCCGTGGCTCGTATCCTGGTTGAAGCCCATTCTATCGAGGAGTTGTTCGCCAATGTGCTCAGGGTAATATGCGAAGATCTGAAGGCCGGTCGCGCCAGCTTCCTGTTAAAGAATAACCATGGTAACCTGGAAGTTGTGGCTCGCCAGGGGGACTACTCCGAAGACGAATCGCTGTACACTTTTGAACTATCTGAACGGGTAATGAGTCAGGGAATGCCGCTATTTGTGGAGGATTTCAGCGAGGATCCGAACCTGGCCGAGTTGGAAAGACCGGAACTTTATGACTCCAGGTCATGCATCATTATTCCCATGAAATCCTCCAGCATTGAAGAGCCCTTCGGGCTCCTTTGTGTGGCGGATCCCGAATCCGGCAGTTTCCACCGGGAAGACTTCTTGCTTCTGACTACAATCGTTTCGCAGACTATGCGAGGCTATGAGAACTTCAAGCTAAACGAAGAGCTACTGGCGAAACGCGCTATCGAAAAGGAAGTGGAGATTACTTCCAAGATTCAAAAAAACATTCTGCCTTCCAGGATACCCTTCCATCAGTATATGGAACTGGGAGCCCGGTCCATTATGGCCCGTACCACGGGCGGCGACTTCTACGATTACCACGTTCACGGCGATGACGGGGAAGTTACCATGCTGGTGGCTGATGTTTCAGGTAAGTCGCTGCCGGCCGCCCTTTTCATGGCCGTGTCCAGTTCTATTCTACGGACCATTATTCGGACCGAACGGAATCCGGCGGAGATTCTTCGTCAGGCCAACGATTTACTCTACGAAGAAAGCGAGTCCGGTATGTTTGTGACAGTGTTCCTGGCTCGGTACAATCCCGGGACCGGAATACTGAGATACGCATCCGCCGGTCACAATGAAATGCTTCTTGTGCGAAAGGGCGGCGAAACAGAAGTCTTGAATTCCAGGGGCGCTCCCCTGGGGGTAGTGCCTTCCGGCACAATGAAATTCGAGAGTCGGGAAACCAGGGTAAACAGCGGCGATCTATTGATTCTGTACACCGACGGCGTGGTGGAAGCTATCAATCAGCAGAATGAAGAATATGGTCTGGACAATTTTAAGAAGCTTCTGGAAGAAAACCGGAATCTGCCGGCCACGCAGCTAATAGATCTTGTTTACAATAACGTTACAAGCTTTGCCGAATCGGATCTTCAGTACGACGATTTTACCATGTTAGTTACTCGACTTTATCGTGATACGAAAGGGCAGCACTACGAATTCCGCTTCCCGGCCCGCGCTTCCAGCGTTCCCATGTTAAGGGATGAAATCACCCGGGTTCTCCACGATAACAACATAATGGGACAGGTTCAGGAGGACATCCTTCTGGTTTCCGATGAAGCCGCTACAAACATCATCCTGCATGCCTTTGAAGAAAGCAAAATTCTGGAGCCGGACTTCCTTTGCAAGATCCAGATCGGACAGGGACGGATATTTCGAATGGAGTTCGAGGACCGGGGTCGACCGTTCGACATAGACGAAGTGGCCCAGCCTGACGTTAATGAGAACCTGGCGGGCCGGCGGAAGGGCGGTTTCGGAGTGTTTCTCATCCGCTCTTTGATGGATCGGGTTCAATACCGCAGGGAAGGCGGGGTGAACTACCTGCGGATAGAAAAAAAAGTGTGATTTTTTTCGTCTTATCCTTGCGTAAATACATAGTGCATTACAATAGAATTACTGAAAAAGAGGGCGTATGAGTCTGAAAGTAAAAGAAAGCGGTTCCAACATGGTGGTTTATCTGCATGGCCGCATGGATGTTCATCTGGCATCTGAAATTGAAAACGAGCTGAATGATATCATCCAGAAGAATGATCAGAAAAGCATCGTACTGAATCTGGACGATGTGGAATATATGTCCTCCTCCGGTTTGCGGGTTTTCGTCTCTTTGATGAGAACGCTTAAAGAGTCTGGCCGGAATCTCAAGCTCTGCAATTTGTCGCTGGCCGTGCGGAAAGTGTTTGAGGTGGTGGAGCTCATGGACATGTTCGACATCTATGAGTCCGAAGAGGAAGCTCTGGCCGGAGAGTAAACCATGAAAAGCACCATAGTGCGACGGGGACTTACAAGCCTCGCGCGCTTCATGGGGCTTCATCCTGATGTTAGTCGCCTGATTTCCGGGGGCTTCCGTTTAACGAATCCCAGTAGCGCGTTATTTCCCGCAGAAAACCTTCCCCTGGCGTCCCGGGTTATTGCCAGCGGGATGTGGAATTATTGCTTCTTCCAGTTCTATAGAAACTTCGCCGGTCCGTACTGGGTAGAGCGTCAATACAACCCGGAGGATCCTTCTTTCATACCCCGGGCTGGCTCCATGCTCAGCCTGAATCTTACGCACCGAAACTGGCTGGGGGTTCGCGGGCCCAATACGCCGTCCTTCGCGCTCATTGATCCTGCCGGAGGACTGAGTCCGGTAATCGGCTATTATAGCATTGAAATAGCGCTCTGGAAAAACGGTCGTATCTTTCTGCCAGCCAGAGGCCAGGTAGCGGTGAGCCAGACTCTGGAAAAGGATCTTCCTCTACCCACTACCACGTACAGTCGAGATGACATTCATGTTACATGGAAGGTGTGCGGTTCGCCCCGGGACGATGGCGCTATCTTAAATCAGGTTGAGTGGGAAGCTGGTTCGCCCGGATGGGAAATCATCGTAGGCGTTCGTCCGTTCAATCCGGAAGGCGCGGCTCTCATCAATGACCTCAAGTTCAGTCCCGAACGGTCCGGCGGCACCATTGTGGTAAACGGCAAAGAAGAAATCGGCCTGCTGGATACTCCGGATCTGGTGGTCTGTTCTTCCCTGGAGCGGGGGGATGCATACTTCAATCGTACCATGGTGGGCGAAATCCATTGTCCCTACGGTATTGCCACCGGAGCATTCCATTACAGACTCAAGGGCAAGGGCAAGATTCGATTCCATGCCCGCACTTACGAACAGGTGCTTCCTCCGGAACTGGAGTTCGAAAACCGCGCGGCGCTGCGAAAGCAGAGCGAGGCCCCTCAGTTGGACGACATTCGCAAAGAAGGGGAGAAAATGCGCGAGAAGCTTATCGTGCAGGATGACTTTCCCCTTACCAGTCGGTTCCGAAGCGAAGATTTACTTGAAGCCGAGGCTCGTGAAAGCGCGGAGCAATGGAACCGCTACATTGAGCCAGGCTCCACGTTTCAGAGCGCCCGGGAGTTATGGAACCAGGCCGCACGAATCAATAAAGGTTTTGTTCTCTCTTTGCAGACCGGAACGAAGATCACCCCCGGCGTATTTACCTATCGTCAGTTCTGGTTTCGTGACGCCGCTTACATGATCAGCGCTCTGGCCGGCTGGAACTATTTGAAGCAGGCTCGCACAGTCCTGGAAACCTATCCGGATCGGCAGGAGAAAGATGGCTTTTTTCGGTCGCATGAAGGAGAGTGGGACTCCAATGGGCAGGCCATCTGGACTCTGACTCACTTTGCTCGCATGACCGGGGATGTAGAACTTCTCAAGTCATCGTATGATTCTATTCGGAAAGGAGTGGATTGGATTCGCAAGAAGCGAAAACGCGGCTACGAAAAGAGACTCATGCCTGCCGGATTCAGCGCCGAACACCTGGGCCCGGCCGATCATTATTACTGGGACAACCTTTGGAGTATCGGCGGCGTGCGCGAAGCGGCCTATGTTGCCGAGCTTCTGGGGCACAATGCGGACAAGAAGCTTTTCGAACAGGAAGAGACTTCTTACAGATCAGATTTTCTCACGCTTTCCCTGGAAGATCGCCAGAAATACGGAGTACTTACGGCCGCTCCTTCCAGGCCCGTAGATTCGGGAATGATCGGAAGTATCTGTATGCTGTATCCGTTGGATCTGGGCATCCTCCCCGAACCAGAAGAGAAAAGCACTGTAATGACCATTTATCGTGAGTTCTTTTTGCGCGGATTGTTTTTCCATCCGATCATCCATTCTGGCTTTAACATCTATCTCAGCCTGCAAATGGCGCAATGCCTGCTCAGATTAAACGAAGTGAAAGAAGCTCGGCGAGTGCTCAAGCGTGTGCTGCAAAGCCGAACTCAGCTCTGGACCTATCCTGAGGCCATCCATCCCAACACCGGCGGCGGAGTCATGGGCGACGGATTTCACGGATGGGCTGCCGCCGAATTACTGATCTTACTGCGCGAATTCGTGGTGGCCGATGGCGGGGATCATCTTCGTATCTTTTCCGGGCTCAAGCGCAAAGAGTTGCAGGGCGCTCCGCTTCGCTTTGGTCCCTTTCCAATCAGGGCAGGCCACATCACCATAAGCGGTGAGCTGGAAAAGGAATCCGGAGAACTGGTCATTGAGTTTCCCGGTTTATCGCAATCGGGCTTGAAGTGGCTCGATCTTTACCTGGGCTTCCTGAAGCTATCGAGCAAGAAGCTCGAGGTCAAGGGAGCCAGTTTCGAATTTGTGAACGATAGGCTGCGAATTTTGCCGCAGGCCGATCGCATCAGAATTCGATACTGATGCCTGCGCCCCGGGCCGGTCGCCGGTTTTCGATTTTTTTGGCGCTACTATTGTTATGGCTGCCGGTTCTCGTTCCGTATTCGTATCCCGTTGTGGGATTTCCTGGATTTCTGGACTGGCTCTTTACTATATTGCATTCCTTTGCCGGCTGGCCACTGCTTCTTCTTTCCGTCCTATTGATTTTGGTTTTGTTCCTGGCCATTCGTGTCCGCCGGGTTTCTCGCTACTGGTTCTTGCCTGTTTCTGTGCTCCTTGTTGCATCAGGGCTTGCCATTTCTGGCCCCTTCCTGAATAGCCATCGAGTGCCTGGTATTCAATCAGGGAAGGCGGACAATGTTCTGCGAATCCTTCATGTAAACCTGTATCTGTATAATCCTCCTTCGAAACTGCATCATCTGGCCTCCATTGTCGATACTTACGAACCCGATTTGATGATACTGCACGAACTGGACGAGTCGCATGCGGCCTTTCTTCGCGGCCTGGATTTTCCGTATGCAATATTCAACATCCACCGGCCCTATTTTGGTTATGGCGTGCTCTCTCGAGTTCCTGTTAAGAAGACCAAAGAGATTTCAAGTCGATTGGAGTTACTGGTGGAACTGGAAGTGCTGGCAGCGGCGCTACCGGCAGGAGTGTCAGCGGGAGAACCGGACACCCTGGAACCGCGAAGGTGCGCGCCGGAAGCGCTTAGACTGTTAGCGGCGCATCCGGTGGCTCCATTCAATCCGCGTATTCTGGCAGTGCACCGCCGGGCTTTCCTGAATATGATGGCACAGGTTCGCTTCCCGGAATGGGAATCGCTGCGTCCAGGTGCCGCTCACTCTTCCCCCAACGCCGTGTTTGAATACTGGAGCCCTGGCTCCCTGGAAAGCAAAGCCGCCCGGGGAGATGGGAGCCCGCTAATTCTGGTAGGGGATTTCAATTCCGTGGATTGGTCCAGGGATATGGAGCGGCTAAGGCAAAGCACCGGATTGAAGCAGGTTCTTCATCGAGATCCGCTCCAGGGGTTGTTTCGTGGAACTTTCTCCAGCCACTGGCCAGATTTTCTGCGAATTCCTATAGATGGGGTTCTGGTCTCAGAAAGAGTGAATCCCGTTGGATTTCTGAGGATGGAAGTGGATGGTTCGGACCATCTGGGGCTGATGTTTGATGTAGAGTTGCCGCTTCAGGAAAAGTGCGATTCGCTCAAGAATTTCCAGAGATCCAGACCGTAGTAGATTCGCTTCTTTGAGTCGCCGCCGGTGATCAGCGAAACGATTTTTGCATCCTCGTCCAGGATCGGAGAGCCCTGACAACCGGATGGTAGTTGAAACGGTTCGTCCTTTCGGGCTGCCCTGAATCGAAACAATCCATGACTTTTTCCGGTAAACTCCAGGTTGCGTTCCGTGAATGTTAGATGATCGTAGTCGTCCAGCCGCGCCAGGATATCTTTGAAGCAACTGAAGCCGTACCTATCCGCAAGATTGGGCACTCGGCCCGGATGCAGATCCCCGGTCTTGCGCGGGCGTTCTTCCAGAATCTCGCCTTCCGGACCGACCTCTTGATAACGGGCATCCAGCTCGGTATTCTCGGAGTTCGAGGTTTCGGGCAGCATCAATTCGCTGTAAACCAGGTAAGTTTTTCGATTATCCGGTCCAAGAACTTCGGGGATCTCCATAAAGAAGGGATCCAGGAGCGGATAGATAACGGGTCCTCTTAGATTGTGATGATAGCCGTAGATAACCGGCGAGCCGGGGGGCTTTCCGTATTGCACAGTCAGAGCAAACAGATTGGAGCCGCTTCGCACTACGCAGCCTGTAGAACCTGCAGCTACTTTCTTACCCACAATCCATCGAAATGGAAAGGAGCCAAGAATCAGTTCCCACAGATAGTCATTTCCATGCACAATTGGTATCCAGGCAAAAAACCCGCCCTGGAAACAGGGCGGGTTTAGATTGTAAGGCTTCTGAAGCTTTCACAATCAATCGTACATGGTATTGATCATATCTTGATACTTATCAGTTACCACGTGACGCTTGATCTTGAACAGGTTGGTAAGTTCATCTCCCACCTCGAAAGGCTTGGGAAGCAATCTTACATCTACCACTTTCTCGAAAGATTTGAAGCCCGCTTCGCTGGAGACCAGCTTCTTGACTTCATTTCTAAGCAGCTTTGCCACTTCCTCATTCTTCGCGATCTCTTCCAGGGTTTCGCCGTAGTCCTTGAATTGTTCCAGGGATGGAACAACCAGGGCAGCCAGGTACTTCTTGTCCTGACCTACAACCATCACCTGGTCAATTAGCGGAGACTCGGAAAGCTTGTTCTCTATTGGGACCGGCTCCACGTTTTCGCCGCCGAGCAGAACCACGGTTTCCTTGGATCGACCAACGATCTTCAGAGTACCGTTGAAGGTAATCATGCCCAGGTCTCCGGTATTCATCCAGCCATCCTTCAGAACCTTGTCGGTTGCTTCCGGATTCTTGTAATAGCCGCGCATTACCTGAGGACCTTTAGCATGGATTTCTCCCTTGATGCCGCGTTTGTTCGCTCCACCCTTTTCGGTGGTGTAGATAATATCTCCGTTGGAGATGTCTACAATGCGAATGTCGGTATCCGGATAAATTGGTCCTACGGAGCCAATTACCAGCTTGCCCCAGGTTCGCACCGCCAGTACCGGACAGGTTTCGGTCATACCGTAGCCTTCCAGAACGGGGATTCCAATGTTGTTAAAGAACTCATCCACATGAATGGGAAGAGCTCCACCACCGGAAACGGAACCTCGTAGTTTGCCACCGGTTGCGGCGCGAATCTTGCGCAGTACAATCAGGTCAAGCAACAGGAACGGCACCAAAAAGATGATGAACCGCAGAATGTTCCAGAGCCCAATCAACATAGAAACAACAGGATTTCGACCAGTTGTGTCCAATTGCTTGAAGCTCAGGAAGCGAGTAGCGCCCTTTACCTGACGAGAACAGAAATAGGCGGCTTTAAACAGACCTCGAGCAACGCCCGGTCCGGCCTCTACTTTCTGTTGAATGCCAGTGAAGATGCTTTCCCACAGTCTTGGCGCACTTGCCATGAACGTAGGCTTAACAATTCCCATGTCTTCGCGCAGGTTTCGCACATTCGTATAGTTTGTGCAGCAGCCTCCGCCGATGGCAATCATCTCAAATACTCGTTCGAATACGTGCCAAACGGGCAGGATGGAAAGTATTCTATCCGAAGTAGTAATATCGATGGGAATGTTCTCCACCTGCGAAACCATACTGGAATGCCGTAGCATCACTCCTTTTGGAGCGCCAGTGGTTCCGGAAGTGTAGATCAATGTAAATAAATCGTCCGGCTTGATTTGCGCCATGCGCTCTTCAGCTCTACGATCTCCGCCAGCACGTAGTTGCTTTCCTTTTTCCAGGAGGTCATACAGTCGCAGAACACCGTCCGGTACCGGAGTGTCCTTATCCATCATAATGATGTGCTGAATGTTTGGTAGTTTATCTTTGTTCTTCTGAACTCGATCCAGAACTGCTTTGTTTTCAACAAAGACTACTTTCGCATCCGAATGCGGTAGAATGTATGTGACGTCCGCATCAGTTACGTCCGTCCCCCTGGGAACATCGGCCGCGCCCGCAATCAGAATGGCGTAATCACTTACAATCCATTCCAAACGGTTATCGGCAAGGAGTCCCACGTGTTCTCTCGCCTGAACACCCAGATCAATTAGACCGGTTGCCAGGTTAAGTCCCATTTCGTACAGTTCTTTGAACGAAACGGCTTCAAAAACCTTGTCTTTATTCCTGGTTGCAAATGCAGGTTTGTCGCCGTAAGTCTCGGCGGCCCACTTGTACATTTCAGCCAGGTTCGTAGCGTTTATCTTTATAGCCACACCAGACCTCCAGAATAAGCTGGCGTAAGGATCATAGGGATAGAGCAAAATGTCAACCTTTTACATGAGATATCGCGAAAGAAGGGATTCCTTGAGCTCTGTATTATGCGTTGGTCTGGATCCGGACCCGGATCGATTGCCGGAAGGATATGCCAGAACCGCTCAGGGCATGGGTGAGCACTTGAAAGAGGTGATCGATGCCACAGCTACGTTGGCCGTGGCCTACAAACCAAATGCGGCTTTTTTCGAATCCATGGGCGCCCCTGGATGGAATTTACTATCAGAAACTCTGAATTATATAAGAAATCAGGCTCCCGGTAGTTTGATTGTTCTGGATGCCAAGCGTGGCGACCTGGGTAATACTGCATCGCACTATGCAAAGGCTGTATTCGATGAACTGGATGCGGATGCGGTGACTCTGAATCCCTACATGGGTCGAGAAAGCCTGGAGCCATTTCTGCAAAGGAAGGATCGTGCAGCATTTGTGCTCTGTCTAACTTCTAATTCGGGCGCGCGGGACTTTCAATACCACGGCCAACCCCCTCTGTATCTTGAAGTGGCTCGCTTATGTCGCCAATGGCATGAGCAAAGCGGTAACCTGGGGCTGGTGGTAGGAGCCACCCGGGAGTCCGGGGAATTGGCCAGTGTGCGAAAGCAGGCCCCCGGTTTGGTTTTTCTTGTTCCTGGCGTCGGAAGTCAGGGCGGAGACTTAAATATGGTAATGCAAACGGCCGGCAAAGAAGTCCTTATTAATTCCAGCCGTTCGATTTTGTTTGCATCGCACAAAAGAGATGGGTTGAAGCAGGCGGCTTATGAAGAGGCCCTCTCCCTGGTAAATGCGATGCGGAATCACCTTTAATGCCTTTGTCTGTTTTTGCTCCGATTTAGTCTTTGCCTGGAAACTTCGATACCCATGGGTTCTGCCTGGTAGTAGGGCTCAGCGCCTTCCCTGATTGTTTGGCCGGTATACTCGGGTTCTCCAATCACCCATTCCTGATTTTTTCTTTACGCGGCAGGTACGGAAGAAAGCCTGTTAATGTTCCCTTCCATTGTTCAGGGCCAGTTACCGATGGTTTGGCTCCTCCGTGAAAGGGCTGCCGGCAATTTGTCTTCAGGACTTGTTGCCAGCCACGGGATGTTGATTGCGCAAAGCGGGTTTCGCTCTTGGTCTTGAATCATCCCGGCAGGATTCGCAAACGCACGTTTTTTCTGTGGCTTCAGCGACTTCTGCTTTCGGCCGAATGGTCGTAGAATGAGCCTTGTGACTGTAGGAGTCCGGGGCCGGCAAATATTAGAATTGGCCTACTGGCCTTAATGCGCCCGGGATCCTTTTCGGGCGCCAGGAGAAACTGATAAATGATCCTCAAACGTCTTTTCGGTTCATCAATAGGACGCAAAATCCTGGTGGCTACCACAGGACTGTTGCTGATTGGTTTTGTCATTGGACATATGCTGGGTAACTGGAATATGTTTTTCGGTCGCGAAGAAATGAATGCTTATGCGGCCTTCTTGAAAAGCATTCCAGGCCCGCTATGGACAGCGCGAATCGGTCTGATAGTCGTGTTCGTTTTGCATATCATTCTGGCACTGAAGCTCAAGATGGAAAACAACGCGGCGCGACCGGTAAGCTACAAGAGCAAAAACACGCAACGGGCTTCGCTGGCTTCCCGGTTCATGGCGCAAACGGGTGTGCTAATCCTTGCCTTTGTGATTTATCACTTGCTGCACTTTACGTTCGGCCAGATTGAGCCCAATGGCTTCGCTTTGACGGACGATAAGGGCCGGCATGATGTATACGGAATGGTAATCCATTCATTCAAGAATCCGCTGATTGCAGCCAGCTATATCGTAGCGATGTTTTTTCTGGCCCTGCACCTGGTTCATGCGGTACAGAGTATGCTTCAGACCTTCGGCCTGACCGGCGAGCAAAGCAGGTCTACTGTAGATAAGGTTTCGGTAGGCTTTGCAGTATTTATCTTTGCAGGATATTCTGCTATTCCTGTGGCCATATTGTCTGGTTTGATCAGATAAAGAATTCATTAGATTTATTCAGAGGGAGAAATCATGTCGCTCAATTCTAACATTCCATCCGGTTCGGTGGAACAAAAGTGGGAAAAACATAAGTTTGATCTGAAGCTTGTTAACCCGGCCAACAAAAGAAAATTCGACGTTATTGTAGTGGGAACCGGTCTGGCCGGCGCCAGCGCGGCAGCAAGTCTGGCCGAGCTTGGCTATAATGTGAAGAACTTCTGCTTCCAGGATAGTCCGCGCCGGGCTCACAGTATTGCTGCCCAGGGCGGGATCAATGCCGCCAAGAACTATCAAAACGACGGGGACAGCGTTTACCGCCTTTTTTATGACACAGTAAAGGGTGGAGACTTTCGTTCCCGGGAAGCCAACGTGTATCGTCTGGCGCAGGTTAGTCTGAACATCATCGATCAATGCGTGGCTCAGGGAGTTCCCTTTGCTCGCGAATACGGTGGGTATCTGACGAACCGCTCTTTCGGGGGGGCTCAGGTAAGCCGTACCTTCTACGCCAGAGGGCAAACCGGTCAGCAGCTTCTTCTGGGAGCTTACAGCGCGCTTTCCCGTCAAATTGGACTGGGTAACGTCCAAATGTTTCCCAGAACCGAGATGCTGGACGTAGTTCTGGAAGACGGTAAGGCCAAAGGCGTTGTGATTCGCGACTTGATCACGGGTAAGATCACCGTCCACAGCGCTCATGCAGTGGTTCTGGCTACCGGCGGTTATTCCAATGTCTATTTTCTTTCTACCAATGCGATGAACTGCAACGTTACAGCAGCGTTTCGGGCATACAGAAAGGGGGCCTACTTTGCGAATCCATGCTATACGCAGATTCACCCTACCTGTATTCCTTCCAGCGGGGAATATCAGTCCAAACTGACTCTGATGTCCGAGTCTCTGCGGAACGACGGTCGAGTCTGGGTTCCCAAGAAGAAAGGCGACACTCGACATCCGAACGATATTCCTGAATCCGAAAGAGACTACTACCTGGAAACGAAGTATCCAAGCTTCGGTAACCTGGTTCCCCGGGACATTGCCAGTCGCCAGGCGAAGAATGTATGCGATGAAGGACGGGGCGTAGGCAAAGGGGAAAACCCTCGGGCCGTGTATCTGGACTTCCGCGACGCCATCAAACGTCTGGGCGCTCCGGCAGTTAAGGAGCGATACGGCAACCTGTTCGAAATGTATCAGAAGATTACCAATGAGAATCCGTACGAGGTTCCCATGCGTATCTATCCAGCCCCGCACTATACCATGGGCGGTCTCTGGGTAGACTACAACCTGATGACCAACGTTCCAGGGCTGTTTGCCATCGGAGAGGCCAACTTCTCCGATCATGGCGCCAACCGACTGGGGGCCAGCGCGCTAATGCAGGGCCTGGCGGACGGCTACTTCGTTCTTCCTTACACTATTGGCGGTTACCTGGCCGATCTGGGTTGGGATCCGGTAAAAGACGATACTGACGCTTTCAAAGAAGCCAGGCAAAAGGTTGAGGATCAAACCAGGCAATTCCTGTCCATAAATGGAAACCGAAGCCCGGACTCCTTCCACCGTGAGCTGGGCGAGGTCATGCTGGATAAATGCGGGATGTCTCGAAGCGAAGACGGATTGAAGGAAGCGCTCAAACGTATTCCAGAGATTCGGGATGAATTCTGGAAAAACCTGAAGGTTACCGGCTCCGGGGAGCAACTGAACCAGACCCTGGAGAAGGCCGGCCGAGTTGCCGACTTTCTGGATTTCGGCGAACTGATGTGCCGGGATGCGTTGATGCGCGAAGAGTCCTGTGGCGGTCACTTCAGGGAAGAGCATCAAACTCCCGAGGGAGAAGCTCTGCGGCATGACGACAAATTTGCATTCGTGGGCGCCTGGGAATACAAAGGCCAGAGCGAACCCACTCTGCATAAAGAAGAACTGAACTTCGAAAATGTGAAGCTTACCCAGAGGAGCTACAAATGAAAATCACACTGCATATATCACGTCAGAATGGACCCGGCGACAAGGCAAAAATGGTCCGTTATGAGATCAACGATGTGGACGAACATTGGTCCTTTCTGGAAATGCTGGATGTGCTCAACGAACGTCTCATTGAAAAAGGCGAAGACCCGGTCACCTTTGATCATGACTGTAGAGAGGGAATCTGCGGTTCCTGTGGATTCATGATCAATGGTCTGGCCCACGGCCGACAGTACGCTCCAGAAGGACGCACTACAGTCTGTCAGATGCACATGCACCGATTCAAAGACGGCGATGAGCTCTATCTGGAGCCCTGGCGAGCGGCCGCCTTTCCTGTAGTGAAAGATCTGATGGTAGACCGTAGCTCATTCGATCGGGTCATTCAGAAAGGTGGATTTATCTCTGTAAGCACCGGCAATGCTCCGGACGGAAATGCTATTCCGGTGCCAAAGGATATGGCCGACGAAGCGATGAACGCTGCGGAATGCATTGGTTGCGGCGCCTGTGTCGCCTCCTGCAAGAATGCCAGCGCCATGCTTTTTGTGTCCGCGAAGATTACCCACCTGGGCGTTCTGCCACAGGGGCAGCCGGAACGGGACAAACGAGCACAGGCTATGGTTACTCAAATGGATGAGGAAGGATTCGGAAACTGCACAAATCAGTACGAATGCGAAGCGGTTTGCCCCAAAGGCATTAGCGTGAACTTCATTTCCCGAATGAATTCCGATTATCGCAACAGCATAAACAAGAAGTAAGCCATGAAAAGAAGCATCCACTCGATACTGCGATATGGCTCACTGTTGTCGGTCCTGACAGGCGTTCTGCTTCTGGCAGGCGCCTGCGGAACGTATCAGCCCCCATACGGTTACATTTACCACAACACAAGAATGAACAAAGATGTATCCGAGGCCACGAATATTGGTAGTCGTTCCGGCGCTTCCTGCGTGCAGTCCTACCTGGGAATGATCAGCTTTGGCGATGCAAGCATTAAGGCTGCGGCGGCCACCGGCGGTATACAAACCGTAAAAGCTGTGGACTACAGCGAGTTAGCGGTGTTGACTTTCTTTTACAATCGCTTCTGCACCATCGCCCACGGCGATTGATGCTCTTGGATTTCCTGCGGGCTCGGGCGTTGGCGCATTTAAGCGGCGATCGCCCGCAGCCTCTGCCATCTGTTAGACCTTGCCAGAACGAATAACAGAAGCTAAAAACCGCCTATGACTGCCGAAGAACAAAAAGATCTGCTCCGTCGATTTGTAGATGCTATGAATCAACGGGACTGGCGCGGTATTCGAAACGTTCTGCATCCGGATTTTAAGCGGCATAGCAAGGCGGCCGGGGAGGCCGTGATCGAAGAAGGGGAGGATTTAATTCATTTTCTTCGCGGCCAATTTCAGGCTTTTTCCGACGGCCAGGAGGAGATCCTGGATATGATCTCGGAAGGCGATCGGGTAGCGGTGCGACATCGCTTCATAGGCACTCAGGACGGCGACCTGGGACCTTTTCCGGCCACCGGACGGTGGCTGGAGTCGGAATATATTGCTTTCTATCGGATAGCGGAGAATCGGATCGCCGAGTCCTGGGCCGAATGGGACAATCTTTCGGCTCTGGAGCAATTGGGGCATGATCAACAGCCGAGCTAACCGGTTCGATCGTCCATACGGATTCGATCATCGATACGACCTTCTGGCGGTAGCGATACGCAACCTGTCAGGATTGGCAGCGCCGAAAGTAGAATTGCCTTGCAAAAAGTGGACGCCATGACCAGAGTACATCTCGTCTGACAATAGAGGTCCAGTCTAATACCTTCACTGGTTTCAGTGGGAAGATTCGCTATGCTGTATGAGATGAAAGGAGTGCGACAGGAGCCCGGTCGTGGGTTTCGCCGCTGGTTCCATGCCGAAGATATGGATCTATCCGTGTGGCTGGATGGCGATCGACTGATTCAGTTTCAGCTAAGTTACAACCACCATCATGGCGAAAAAAGTATTCTCTGGAGCGTCGAAAAGGGGTTCAGCCATCACAAAATCGATGACGGAGAGCAGCACCCGGGGCATTACAAAGCCAGTCCTATTGTTACCGGTCACCTGCCCCTGGAATTCCAGCAGGCCATTCGTAGTTTTAAGGACCACATCGCGGATGAGTCGCACGTAATTTTTGAGGCGGTGCTGCGTAAGCTGGAAGATGGTCAGCTGGCCTGATGCCGCGGATTGATCCCGCGGATGGTTTCGAGACTGTCGGAGGAACGATTCAGAGGACGATCCACAAAACAAAGCGGAAGGCCTCGCAAATCTCTGGTTGCCCGGTCTGTTCGGGACTCAGGACTCGTCTCTTTCGGTGTCCAGGCCCCAGCGTTCCAGGGTTTCACGCAAGGTGCCGTCTTCTCTGATTTTCAAAAGGGCTGCATCGATCCGCGAAATCGCCGGATCGCCTTTCCTGAACACAAAGCAATAGTGTTCGGAGAGATCGTGTGTTCTGACCAGACGAAGCTCCGGCTCCCCGTTCAGCAGATGGTTCAGTACCGGGTAGTCGTAGACGAAAGCTTGTACCTTGCCCTGCTTCACCAGCTTCACGGCCTCCGGAACGCTTTCCACAGGACGAATATTGCGCGAAAACCGGGCCGCAAAGTCTTCCCCCGAGCTACCGGGAATAACAGCCACAGTGCGTCCGGTCAGATCTGCGGGTCCCTGGATGGATGCATGTTGTAACTGAAACAGCGTGAAAGCGCTGGCAATCCCTGCCGTAAGCGATGACGCTGTGATCATAGCCGTAACCATCCAGACCCCGGCCAGAACTCTTCCGCGTTTACCCACAGGCACCAGGTCTCCGTACCCCACGGTAGTGAAAGTTACTATGGCGAACCAGATTCCCTGTCCGATTCCCTTTACGGGGTCCTGGGACCATGCGTCGTTTTCCTTATTTTCTACCGTCCAGATGATGGCGCCTACAATGCAAAGAAGCCCCAGCAGAGTTGTGACTCCGATCAGGAACGGACCGCTCAGGAATGGTTGAATCATCTTCCAGAAAGAAGTGTCCGAACGATTGGTGAGAATGGCGGGCGAGGTAACATAGAAAGGATGAGTAAACCCAAAACGTTCATGTCGCTCTTCGGTAATCGAGACCGGGCCAACCAGCACATCAATCTCGCCCTGTTCCAACAGCTTCAGCATATCTGATACGGAACCAGTGGACTGTTGCTTGAATTTAAAGTCGGTATAGCGATTCACTTCCTGCCAGATATCTACAGCCACTCCCGAAGCCGTCCGACCGGAAATATCGATGAAAGGTTCCGAGCCGCCATAGCCAACACGCAGCTCTCGTCCCATGAGGCCGGACACAGAAAGCAATCCCAGACATAATACCATCCCGAGGCGAAAGCTCCGGAAGAATACTGAAGCTTTCATTCCTGGCTCATGGGATTTCACGACGTTGGTTGCGCTCATGCGTCAGAGTAGCATGACAGTTCTGGTTTTCAAGGGACTTACAGGGCGCGAAGCCAGTTACATTTACCGGCTCAGCGAGAGGGTTGAGGATTATCCCATTGCCGGGATTGGCCGGGGAGCCACCGAATATTATCGACCCAGACCTAGCGGGGCCTGCCCTTTCTCGATACGCAAACTGTTTATGATTTCGTCCAGGGTCGGGGCATCGTCCACCGATCCTACAAAGATAAGAATTCCGATTCCAACGCGAGTGCTAAAGATATAGTAGCGACTGCTACTAATGATTCCATAGGGCCCGGGAAGCATGGCGGAAGCCTGCAACCGAATTGCGCTCAAATTCTCCAGCTCAACTGTTTCTGCCTTTTCGAATTTTTGATCACCTCGCGCAAAGAGATAACTGTAGTAACCCTTTTCAATACGCTTTATCCATTTTTCTTTGTCGGCTGCCAGAACCACGTCCCCATCTACCAGATGATAGTCCATTATTATGAAATCCCCGTCGGGAGAAGTTAGTCGAATCCCACTGGCATCGTAGGATCGAAAGAAGCTGACGGGAACCTGAAGGGAGTAACCTCCGGACCCAAAGATCTCCCGTTTCCGGGGCAATGGATTTTTGTCGTGCACCCGGTAATGCTCCAGTGCTGCCAGAAACCCCTCACGGTGCGTCTTCAGCGAAGGGCCTACGAGGAAAAGCACTCCGGCAGTGGGACCGGGTTTGTCGATCCCCATGAAACGACGATTATTTACCACCGCGGCCAGATAAGGGCGACCCGCCTTATCTTTACCTTCCAGAAGATAGTAGGGGAGGTGTTGGCCTTTCCGTTTCTCTATCTTTTGCGGCGGTTCTGCCTCCGAATAGAGGGTTAGACCGGGGTTCTTCTTGATTTCTTTGATGAGGTCATCTGGATCAGGAAAATCAAAGCCAACGTTGCGATAGATAAGGTAGGTTTCCGAATCCAATTCGAAAATTTCCGCCCTCGAATTGCTGTAAGGGGAGCGTTCCAGGTGTCCAAATTCAGGTAACTCAAGATAGTCCAGGTAGAGACTTTGACCGGATTCTGCAGTCAGTGGTCCAGATACACAGGTCAGGATCAGGGCGAACGTTAGTAGTAGTCCAGGGTGTCGGTCTTTTTTCATTCTGGTTCTCCTTTGCACATTCACTGCAGAGTATGACCTGGCCCCGGGATGCACGCAAGCGGTTTATGAAAGGTGTGTCGACTCGAGCCGGTCTCGAGAATCGCAGCCCTCAAACTCTCTGACGATACAAATCTACGGGCCGTAAGACCAGTTTAATTCCCCATGAATCAACCTCTGTCAAATCAGTCGGCACGGTAGAGGCTTGCCCGGAGCTACAATTGTGCGAAAGTATCCCTAATTGGCCTTGACGATCTCTGCTTTGTAGGGAATCGTTTTGCCCGCATACAGAGGTACCAGTTCATCCCCGGCGAACTCATAGCTTGCGGTTAATGTCCACTCCTCTTTTCGGATCTCCAGAATTTGATCCGGCGATCCCTTTTCGTTCAATGGCATCCGATAAAACCTTTCGCCGCGAACACTCATAAACAGGCGCAGAAAGTCTTGTAAAGGAGCCGGATCCTGGCTTGGATCGGGGAAGTGGGGCTCAAAAGCCATGGCATACAATTCTGGAAAAAAGGGCGCTGTATAGATTCCGGCGGCGCAATTATGAGATTCCTTCTTGCTTCTGGGATGCGGAGCGCTATCCGTACCGGCGAAGAAATTCTCCTTATCAAGCGATGCCTGAATAAGTGCCCGGCGATCGTCTTCGGTCTTTACCACCGGCAGACAATAATGATGGGGTTTTAATCCGCCTACCAGAAGATCGTTTCGAGTTAGCAGTAGATGATGCGGAGTCACTGTGGCCGCCATTCGGGAGGCGTTGGAATTTACGAAATCCACGCCCGCTCGGGAGCTAACATGTTCGAAGACAATTCGCAGTCTCTTGAAGTTTTCGCAGATCCATGCGAAATCGGTTTCTACAAAGGCTCTCTCGCGATCAAAGACATCCAGGTTTGGTTCGGTGGATTCTGCATGGACCAGTAGTGGAAAATCGCACTGCTCCATGGCCGCGAAGACCTCCCGGGCGTTTTGAACGGAAGTCAGTCCATGATCGGAATTTGTAGTGGCGCCGGCAGGATAGAGTTTCACCGCATGCACAAAGTCGGAGTCTTTAGCCTTCAGGATTTCCTCCGGGCTGGTGTTGTCCGTTAGATACAGAGTCATGAGGGGCTCGAAATGATCCCACTGGCAGACTTGCAGAATACGATCCCGATAAGCGGCGGCTTCCTCCACGGTCCTTACCGGCGGCTTCAGGTTGGGCATAATGATGGCCCTTCGACACCGTGAAGCCGCATGATTCACGGTTACCGGAAGCACATCGCCGTCGCGCAGATGCAAATGCCAGTCGTCTGGAAGAGGAATTTCAATTCTATTTCTGTCTGCCATCGTATGTCTCTCGCTTGCTTCTCTCGCTTGCTTCTCTCGGGCCGGCTACGCTTTGCAGGCCCCGGGCCAGACCGCAACCGGCCTGATCGGCAATTACAGCCTGTTCGGAAGTAGTCAGGTTTCCCACCGCCAGGTCAGATCAAGTGCGATACCCGCTTCCGAATTGGATGCTGGCCTAATAGTTGGTCCGAAGTGCGTCCGGGTCCACTCCAATACTGGCAAGGGCCTCTTTGAGCGATACGTTGAATTCATGGGAACCTATCCAGAGTAAAACGCTCTCTTTCAGGTTGTCTTCGTATTGTCGCAGCGCTTCCTGCACCTGTCCGGCGAAGAAGGGATGCTCCGTGGGCTCCGTCTGGTCATCCAGGCATAAATGCAGCTTTATGGTGCCATCTTTTTCGTATTGGGCCAGTTCGTCTAGCAGCGGGACCGCGCTTAATCGAAAGGCAGCCTGCCACAGATGGAGATTGCAATGTTCCTGTTTGGATGCCAGGATAAAGCGAATGAGCGCACGAAAAGGAGCGTAGCCGGAGCCCATGGAGAACATGTGCACGTCCGGACCGCCCTTCTGGCAATCAATCTTGAAGCCAGGCCCCTGGATGGATTCGCATTCTACGGTTTGGCCTTCCGAAAGCTCGGCCAGGTCCGCGGCGGCTCCGGGCGCCTGCTTGATCAAGAATTCCAGATAGTTGTCCGCCGGACCGGAAGCCACCGCGAAAAATGCCGGTCTTTCCTGGGCCGGATTGGTACGAATAATTGCATATTGCCCCGGCACCGAATACTGATCCATTAATTGTTCCGGCGCTTCGAAGCGCAGTAGGTACAGTCCATCGCCGGCACGGCTATGGTTTATAAGTCGAATTTCGCTCATTTCTTATTTCCTGAGGCTCTGGTTCGGGCTTTTTTCGCAGAGGTCGATTTTCGGGAGGGGTCCCTGCCGCTGGCTGCGCTACGCTTCGCAGACCCCTGGGCCTTGCTTTTTGCATTCCCGCTCTTCTTGCCGCTTCTGGTTGCGCTAACGTTTTGTTTTCTGGCGCCCGGTAAGGCAGTCCTTTTCGCTGGATTCTGGGGGCTACCGTAGAATGGCGTCTCCAGTTCGGCCAGATCTGAAGCAAGGTGTTCCAGATAGGGTTCTCGATTCTGAGTACGCTCATAGCAGGTGAAGAGCCCCCAGGCCATTCCCGGCAGCATCTTTGCCAGAGGTTTACTTACCGCCGGCGGAAAAGGATAGAAGTTGGATCCCGCACGTTTTTCGAAGCGAAAGAAGCCGCCCTTTTCGGCCAGGGTTTTCTGATCCGGTAGAGTGAAACTGCGTACATGGGCGCTGAAGCTTTGTTGAGCGGTAGGGTGTTGCCCAAATAGCAGAAGCATCCGATTATGAAAGCTTGCCAGGTTCGGAGTTCCCAGAATGAGCTTTCCGCCAGTTTTCAAAATGCGCGAAAACTCGGAAAACATCCAGAAGACTTCCTTAACATGCTCGAGCACCTGATTGCAAATGATAACATCCATACTGGCGTCGGCGAAGGGCCAGACGTCGCGTTCGATATCTACGGACTCCACGTGGATTCCGGCCTTCTGGCAGTCGGCGACGTAGGGCGGATAATTCTCCACTCCGTGCAGGTGTAGCCGGGGCGCGGCCAGAACCTCTTCTCGGTCCAGAAGATCCGCATAGGCCTGCCGGCAATTCAGAAGATCTGTTCCATGGCCGCAGCCCGGATCCAGTAAATGCAGATCCGGTGCATCCGGCGACGCATCCACCAGGGCTCGGGCGGCCCAGCCAGAGATGATAGACCGGCCATAGTTCAGTTCTTCGGTCCCTTTCTTCAGGGAGTAGGCTATCTTTCGGAGCATGTGGATGGTAGGATTGGCGTTCCCGCCGCAGTGTCAAGCCGGAGCGCTGGCGCAATCGTTCTTAAGCGGGCACTGGTTGCAGAGCGGGTTCGTTTTCTTGCAGTAATGGTTGCCCAGCCGAACGAGAAGGGCATGAAATTCATTGAAGTGGCCGGTGATTTGCTTTTCCGAGGCCCGTTTTAGGCGACTTCGGAAGTCAGACTCCACCATGTTTTGTAGCAGCTTGTAGTAGCCGCCGGAAGCCCGGGAGGCGGCCGGATCGAATCGTTCCAGCCACCTGTGCGTGTAAGCATCAACTACGAATACCGGCAGATTCAACGCGTAGCAGAGAATGGAATCTGCTGTTTCCGGCCCCACGCCCTTGATCGCCAGTAATTCCGTTCGGATGGGCTGTGGATCGGCATTATGTCTCTTCAAGATTCTGGCCGGGCTGTAGCCATAATTCGAGTACCAATCCAGCAGATTATGCAGCCACCGGGCTTTTTGATTGAAGTAACCCGCGCTGCGAATTAGCTCGGCAAGCCGACTGTGCTCCATCAAGTGCATTGTTTTTGGGCGAAGTGCCTTTGAATGCTTCAAACTATGGATGGCTTTCTCCACATTTTTCCAGGAGGTGTTCTGAGTCAGAATGGCGCCCACCATAATCTCGAAGGAGGTATCCCCGGGCCACCAGTGAGAGGGGCCCAGGGCTTTCAAAAGGGTCTGATAGGGTTCAAGAAACATGGGAAACCTGATGGAAAAAAAGGTGCAAAATGCCGATAGCTCCACTGTGGACTATGAGGACAAATTACTGAGGCTTCAGAGTTACCGAGAAAAATTGGATGAACTCTGCGATTTTGTCGATCAAGAACTTCGGTTCAATCGTCAAAAACGAGAGGAGTGGAATCGCCGTACCATTGAGTGGAAGGAATCCTACAATGCGGAGGAATCCACCGGAAACAATTGACGAAGCTTAAAGGCAGGAATTGCTGGATATGATGAGTACTGACCAAATACTGGTAGAACAGAAAGATGGAGTGCTCGTCGTTTCCCTGGCCGGCCGGCTGGACATTACGAATTCCGAGGACTTCGAAAACGCTGTTTTAAAGTCGCTGGAAAAGAAGAAAACGCCAGTCATAGTGCGCTTCCAGGACGTTTCCTACATGTCATCTTCCGGAGTCCGGGCTCTACTTTCTATTTATCATGCCCTCCGAAAGCATGGTAAGGATCTGATCATCGCCGAGCTTTCTCCGGCGGTAAAGAAAATCATTACAGTCACGGAACTGGATCGGGTCTTCCCCGTTGTCGAATCCCTGGAGAATGCGTTGCAGAAGGTGCAGGCCGGCTAAGAAACTGTTTCTGCATGATTCTGAACCAGCTCATCCGGTTTTCCCGTACAGTTCGATTTGCTCTTCCGGCCATCCTGGCCCTCATTTTACAGATTCAGTTTTTTGGCGGAGCCCAGCCCCCGCCCTGGCCGGACGAGGCTCTCTTTTCCAACCCGGCCCATGAGCTCGCCGAGGGACGAGGTTTTCGCACCATGGTTCTGGATGGTCTGGTTCCGGGAATGGAAGAAGCTACACTCTGGAATTCGCCGTTGTACATGGTAATGCTTTCCGGCGTGTACTCGATGACCGGCGAAAGCCTGGAAGCCGGTCGCGCACTGTCTCTAATAATTGCCATCCTTATTCTGCTTCTCATTACAGGGTTTCTGCAGTCCTTACAGGTAGATCCACCTGTAGCCCTCATCGCCCCATTGCTTGTGGCCCTGGATCCGGCTTTCGTCCGCGGAGCCAATGTCATTCGAATGGACGGTCTTTGCCTTCTTTTCTGTCTGCTCGCGCTTCAGTATTCCTTTCGGGCCTTTCATTTCAAGAAGGATCACTATTCCTTTTTGGCCGGCGCCTTTCTGGGGCTGGGGGCCATGTCTCATCCTGCTGCTCTCTACGGAGTGGCCCTGGTGGCCATCTTTCATCTGTTCCGATGGCGCGGGCTGGTATTCGCTTTCTGCGGAGTGCTTCTGGCCACGAGTCCCTGGCTTGCCTACATCGCAGCACATCCAGACATTTTTGAAGTGCAGTTTGTATCCCAGCTTGTGCGAAAGTCCGGTTTGCTTACCCTGTGGGGAGGTCCTACAGGCGGGATATTCGTCGTTTTCACTTCGCAGTTTGGCGGAGGAGCTCTGTCCATGTTGATGGTCTCTTTGCTGGTGGCCGTGGTGAGTGGACAGGTGCTCTGGCTATGGTTTCAGATGTGGGATGCCGGGCTGCCTCTGGAATCCGCCCTGGAGCTTCTGCGTAGCAATCGATTCTTTCTACTTTCGCTTTCCTGGCCTCTGGTTACTGCGTTTTGCATGCTCAGCGTGGAGGGGTGGTATGCCATGCACAGTTTTCCGTACCTGGTACTATCCATGACCGCATTCTTTGCGCTTCCGTTTAAGGAGACCATGCTACGTCAGCGTGCAGGATGGATCCTTCGCAGCTTTGGCCTGGGTATTCTTCTCATCGGCGCTGTGAATGCTTCCAGGCATGGATCCAGAGATAGCTCGGAAATCGTTTCCAATGCTCTGAACCGGATGGTACAGAAAACCGGTGAATGTAAGTCTATCTATGTTCGCATGATTCCGGATCCATACTTTGCCATTCGCTCCGTGCGGCCGGATACCGCCTATTATGAGTTCGTTCCGGCCAAGTTGACTTTTCCCGAAGGGGTAATAGATCCGGAGCAAAAGTACGAAACGATTGACTGTTTCCTTCTCGAGGGGAGCGGCCTGCAGAACGGCAAAGCCGATGAATACATTGCCCGAAACTCCGGCGACTTCGAAAGGATTCCCATGGCATTCTCCGGTCCGGCTGCAAGCGGTAGCTTGTATATCCGCAAACCTCCGTCGCAGTAGATTGGGTACGCATTGGCGGTGGATGTGCTGACTTCCACCAGGTAAAGCAGAAAGCCGCTGGCATGAAAGCTTCTGCCCCCGCGCGCCTGGGAAGCTGTGCGCTGTCCAAGGCAGAAATGGTTTTTTCGCTGCCCTGGGCCTGATTTCGGGGCTTCAAAGCGCCAATGCCCGGGCGATCTGCGCTGCGCGGCAAACGGGCCCGGTTTACATTTCAGAAAATTTGTGAAAAGCCTGCGGAATCGACCGATCCAGTAATATAGATGGAAACGGTGGAATCCTGCCTTTCGCTTCTGGAGCTTGATGGGCTGCCGGATGAGCAAACCTTGAAACGTAGCTTTCGCAGGGCTATGCTGGCGGCGCATCCGGACCGCAACCCGCGCAACCAGCGCTGGGCCGAAGAACGCAGTCGAGAGATTATCCAGGCTTATGAGCTCATATCGGAAGAGTTGCGTCGATCCGCAAATGGTGCACCATCACATCTTGACAGTAATCATTCTGGAAACAACTCCAGGGTACACACGGCCACCGGATACCGGCAAACTGGGCGTCCCGCCGAAGGAAGCCAGAGACCGGCAGGATTCGCCAATCCCGGCCCCTCCGCTGTGGATTTCGAAGAGGTTCAGCATTATCGCAGCAACTTCGAGAAAGCCGGCCCGGAAAAATACCAGGTGGTAGTAACGGCCGAAGCTCGGTATGCCATGCCGCTTCGCTGGATGAAATCCGTTGTGCGTTTTGAGGAAGTGATTCAGAAGCGCGGATTCCACGGAGCCATGGTCGTCTACAATAATCGAATGTATCCGGTCTTCTCTGTGCGAGGACGAAGCGCCACCGCTCGGCCAGGGCATGCTCTTGTCCTGTTTGAATGGCCGGGAGGTAGAGCGGCCATGGTCATGGCTCATTCGGTGGAGCACTTTTTCTCGCTGGAGATGGACTACCGGGAAATCTTCTGGAGCCGAAAATCGGACGGCACCGTGCGCATGCTTCGGGGCGGCCAGACCCTTTTATTTCCTGCTTTTCTTCTTCCGGTGATGGAAAGCGAAAACAAAGTAAGTGGCCAGACCGGCGAAGACAGCGGTATGCCCATTTAGCTTCTTCTTATGCCCGCATTCTGCCAGCACACTCGTAAGCCGCTGAAACCACTGGAAGATGTCTATCCCGCATTTCACGGATTGGAAAAAGCTGAGGACTTTGCCGTAAGCGAAAACGGTATCATCTATTATCTTAAAGCGCGCTCGCTGGACTATGGTCCGGATTATTTCCTTTCCGAATACGAAGCGCAGTACGGCAAATCCTATCTGGACGACGAGCCCAATCTTCGTCGACTGTCAGCTTCCAGATTGGATTGGATGGACCAGACGCTGGTAGTTTCCGGCGCGAAAGTGGACTGGCCGGAGCAGGGACCCGCATTGCTCGAAATAGGCAGCGCCGCCGGATTCTTTCTGGATGAGGCCAATGATCGGGGCTATCGCACTCTGGGTGTGGAGATCTCGGACTTCGCCTCTAACTTTGCCCGGGGGCGCGGCCATTCCATCTTTGCGGGCAGCTTTTCCTCTGCAGATCTGTCCGGGTTTCTGGCGGCGGCCCTGGGGAATGGTAAGGTCGGAAAACCGGAACCGAACCACTGGGAGACGCAAGCCCTGGAGGCGAACCGCTCAGAGACGAAAGACTCGCCGACCACCGATCGGCGGGGCAAAATGAAAGTTGAAAACGCTTCGCAGCCAGGCGAAGGCGATGCGCCGTCGCACAATGGCCAGGCGGCCCTGGATCTGATCGCCGCATTTTACACCCTGGAGCATTTTCCGGATCAACAGTTCGCCTTCAAGCGATTGGCCCGGCTGCTGAAACCTGGCGGATTGTTGCTTCTTTCCATTCCATCTTATCATGGGCCGCTGTTCCGTTGCTCGCCTCAAACGTGGCTAAGTAGCCATCCCGAGGATCATTTCGCGGACTACAGTCCGGACAGTCTTGCTCTGACCCTGGAGCTTTACGGACTGAAACAGATTGCGGTGCGGCCGGCCAGTTTCCACAGGAAGCGCGCCTGCGGATGGATTCGTTATCTGGGCGATGGCTTTTACAAGAAATGGGCCCTCAAACATGAATTTGGGGATACCATGGAAGTACTGGCCCGAAAAGAACTTCCAGGCCATTGAGGCGGTCAGCGCCCGCAGCGCCCGTTGTGGGGCACGGGTTGGCCTGAAGCCGAATGCGCCATGGGTCTGATGGTGCCCGGGCCTAAACCTAAACCTTAACCTAAACCTTAACCTAAACCTTAACCTAAACCTTAACCTTAACCTTAACCTTAACCTTAACCTTAACCTTAACCTTAACCTTAACCTTTGCGGCTCAATCGCATGGAGCCCTGCCAGTCCTCGGGGGGCGGGGTTTCCAGGAATTTCTTACAGCGTTTTAAATAGATCCGGGCCATCCGATCATTCTCATTGAGCCGGTACATCTGCGAAAATTCATTGTAGGCCTCTTGAAATTGGCCAAGCTTGTAGAGCAGAATTCCCTTGTGCAAATGGGGTCGCCCCTGTTCTTTAATTCTTATTTCGTCCTGGCTATCCGCATCGAAAATCTCATAGAGCAGGTTGGGCTTTCGCATTCCCTTGGCGATGACGGTGTCGATTTCTCGGTATCTATACTGTTCCGGATCGCTCAGGTCGGAAAAGGTATCCTCTGTAATCAGAATAGAGATCCCATAGGATGGAGTAAGGCTTTCCAGGCGGCTGGCCATATTTACGGAATGGCCGAGCACGGTTGTATCCAGCCTGGTTTGCGTACCTACCGTTCCAATTATCACGTCCCCGGTGGCAATGCCCATGCCCGTTAGTACCGGATCCGCCCCCTGATCCTTCCTGAATTCGTTGAATCCGGACAGCTGCCTTTGCATGGCGATGGCGGCGTTCACCGCTCGATTGGCCGATGAGATACCATCGCGATCGATGAACAAGGCCATGATTCCATCCCCCAGATACTTATCTATGAAGCCGCCGTGCTCATGAATGACCGGTTCCATTACTTCCAGGTAGCTGTTTACGAAATCCAGTACTTCGGAGGGAGTCATGTCTTCGCTCATGGTTGTGAATGAGCGGATATCCGAGAACAGCACCGATAATCTGAGTACGTTGGATTCGCCGGCATTAATTTCCACTGCATTGTCCTTTCCGAGAATCTGAACGAATTCGGTGGGCACGAAGCGAAAGAACGCCTGGTTTTGCTTCTGGAGGTTGCCGGAGTATTCCCTGATTTCCCGGATCATATCGTTAAACGTATCGCCGAGCACTTCCAGCTCATCGTTGGTCTTGATATTGATCTCGGTATCAAACTGACGGTTGCGCACTCGCTCGGCGCCGCTACGAAGTATGTTCACCGGCCGGGTGAGCAGTCCACCCATCAAGTAGGCCGCCGAAACAGTAAGCAGTACGCTAATCAAGACAATTCCTATGTAGAGCCAGAAGAGATCGTTTACCAGGTTGTATTCGTTGTTGGCCAGCATATCCAGGCCCAACAAGGCGATTACGTTTCCGTTCTTGTCCAGGACTGGCGCATAGGCCGAGACCATGATACCCCAGTTATCCTCCGTGAACTCGGGGTCAGCGGTAATGATCTTTTCCTTTTCGGCGCGCGCCAACTCCAGGAACTCGGAGGCGTTGTAAAGCGTGCCCGGGGAAGCGGCGGTCTCCTCGTCTCCGATCACGCCATCTTCATTGTAATCGTAGGCGTAGAAATCGGCATCGGCCACAAATTGCATGTAGCCAGGGCGGTCCGGGACCGGCGTCAAAAAATAGGCATAGCGGATCAGTCGCTTTCCATCCCTGGAGGTGCCATCCTTGATTCGATTTAGAAGATCCACCAGGGACAGAAAGTCCGGCTCGGACTCCAGGGAAACAACCTGATCCTCGCCCAGAGGCTCGGCAATGTCCCCTGCCGGAATCGCTTCCAGGGACCGGGAGCCCAGGGAATCGGCAGGCGTTATCTCCTGAACCTTGCGAGCGAATCGCGCCAGAGAGTCCTTTTCTTCCTGACTCATCAGGCTGATTCCTGTGCCGGCTACATCCATGAGGCGCAGGGTCATCTGATCCCAAACGGTGCGGTAAATGGTACGATAGAAGAAAAAGAGGGCCCCGCCGGTGATCAGAACGGAAAGCAAACCGATGGAAAGACTGAGTTTATAGCGATAGGGGATGCGCACGGATCATTGGGCACAGGGGGGCTTTTCGCACCACTCCAAAATCGGTTGCCCTGTTTTTTTATTCGTTCTGGCGTTGACCGCAATCGCACCTGTCCCGATATTGTCCTCAGTGATTCTCGCTGCAAACAGCATGCTACAGTTCGCAAACGTCACAGTAGTGATGGTGGTCGTGGTATGCTCCATGGCAGGGTGAACTAATACACATCCCCTGCCAGTCCTGGCGGGGGTCCCCAGTAAAATCTCCGTCCGGATTGTCAGGGTCAGGAAACGACCATGACAAAAGGAACTTTATCTCAAACGTCCAATGCGACCAGCGCGACAGGCCCGATTGCCGGCCAGGGGAGAACGCAAGTTGTTTCGGCCCCAGCGATGGTCGGTTCAGAGCCGGGCACCGTGGCTTCGGATCGAGAAAAGCTGGAAACAGCACCGGGCCTGCCTCGATCAGAGGTGTCTTTGACCGGCGCCGAACTGGTGATTCAGTTCCTGAAAGAAAAGGAAATCCCCTGGGTGGCAGGGATGCCAGGCGGAGCAATACTTCCCATCTACGATGCTCTTTACGGATCAGGACTGCGGCACATTTTGATTCGACATGAGCAATCCGCCGCCTTTATGGCCCAGGGACTGTATAGAAGCACGGGGAAGATCGGCGCCTGCTTTGTAACCTCCGGACCCGGCGCCACCAACATCATTACTTCCGTGGCCGATGCCATGCGCGACGGCATACCCCTGCTGGTAATTGCCGGTCAGGTTCCGCGATCTCTGAAAGGCACCGATGCCTTCCAGGAAGTTCCGATCACAGAGATGCTTTCGCCCATGGTAAAGGAAGCTTATTACGTGGATCGCGCATCCCGACTGCCGTTTGTTCTGGAGTCTGCCTATCAGAAGATGATTTCTGGCAGACCCGGGCCGGTTCTGATCGATATCCCCAAAGACATTCAGCAACAGTCCCTGGATCTGCCACCGGAAAAGTCGATGGCCATTTCCAGAGCCGTTCAATGGCTTCTGTCCAGTCAGCGTCCCTTGATATACGCTGGCGGCGGCGCAAAAGAATCCCAGGAATTAATTCGCGCTTTTGCGAATACCTATCAGATCCCGGTAGTGCAGAGTCTGATGGGTCTCGGTTGTCTTGCTCCCGGCGATCCGCTGAACCTCGGAATGATTGGAATGCATGGCCGGACCTCTACCAACCAGATCGTAGAGAAGAGCGATTTGATGATTGCTCTGGGAGTTCGTTTTGACGACCGGGCCACCGGGAAGACCGACTCCTTTGCCCCCGGCGCGAAGATCATTCATGCAGACATCCACTGGCCGGAGTTTGGAAAAAACGTGGCTGTGGATCTGCCGCTGGCTCTGGATGCAAGGGACTTCCTGGTAGAACTGTCGATGGCTCTTGAGCGCCAGGGACATGAACCATTTCATAGGCGAAAGGCTGCCAATGGACGAGCGCGGCTCGCGAATCGATGGGCCCCCTGGCATCAGCTGCAAAGCAGCCTTATTGCATCGGCAGATCCCACAAGAGACGAGCCGTCGCTTTTTGGAAGTCGAGGAGATATCCACCCCTTCTTTCAACGGATTTCGCATCTGTCTCGCTGTGGCCCGGTAACCACCGACGTGGGTCAGCATCAGATGTGGGTAGCTCAGTACTATCCGTTTCAGCGAATGGGGCAGCTTCTGACCAGCGGCGGACTGGGGACCATGGGCTTCGGGCTGCCCGCCGCTCTGGGCGCGGCCCTGGGCCGACCGAAGGATTTTATTACATGCATTAGCGGAGACGGATCCATACTGATGAACATTCAGGAGCTTGCGACGCTCAAGGATCTGGATGCCAACGTTAAGATTATCGTTCTGGACAATGGCCATCTGGGTCTGGTTCATCAGCAGCAAACGCTTTTCTTTCAGGAGCGATTCAGCCAGGAACGATTTCAGAGCGTTCCTGACTTTGCCGCTCTTGCAGAGTCTTTTGGTATTTCGGCAAGATCTGTTGGCGCTGACGAATTGGGCGACGAAACGGGTGGCTCTTCAGTCCGCCAACGATGCTATAGCCGGTTACTGCCCGTTGCGGTGGTAAAGGGCCTGGACTGGTTGTATAGTTTTTCCGGGCCCGGTTTACTACATCTGAAAATCGATCACGACCAGCAGGTAATGCCCATGGTAGGACCGGGAAAGGCGAACACGGATGCAATGCGTGGTTCTTGAGGCCCAGGCACCTGTACCTGAAAGCTTTGCAAGTCGATGAAACCTCAGGGGCATCGAAATGGCTCACCGTTCAGAAACTCGGGAGTCAGAAGTGGGTTTTGCCGCCGTAGATCCGGTGGTACGCGAAGGATCGGGGCCCGAGTGTAGATGAGAGGTATGCTCTTTCGCTCCGGCAATCATCTCGTTCCTCGGTGGGTCCGTAGGGAGATAGGCTGCCACTCCCGAAGTTTAACCGTAGCGTCTGAGAACGCGTAAGGCTCGTAACGTATTCCATCGTCCCGGCGCGCCGGCTTTTTCCATGATTACGTGCTGATTTCCGGGATGAGCGGCCTGCATATTCCACGTTCCGTCTTTATTTCTCTTCTGCAGCAGGATTTCCAGAGCATCGCTCATTCGGTCGTCCCATTTTCGCTTCGCATACTGGAAATAATCCAGAGCGCGAAGGATGTCATACTTCCAGCGACAGGGATAAGAAAACTTCAGAAAATCCTTGTGAATGATCTTTCCCGTGCGATCGGACTTGAATAGCCGGTGCATTAGAATGAACTCTTCTGCGCTCTTTATTGCTTTTTCAATCTCGGTCCCGCGATATTTGCAACCGGCTTTCTGGAACTCAAAGAATCCTTCCAGAACAGAAATCGTCGAATGCAAAGAACTATGCACGGCGCCGCTTCGGTTGCTTCGGCAATTGAACCCGCCATCGGGCATGATCTCGCCCAGAATGCTGTCTACTATTGAATGGAGTTCTTTTTCCGGCGTGGCGAAGTAGGAGGCGTAGTTCAAAAACATTGCATTGACGCAGACGTCGCTGTGGTTCGTCGTAGAAGGACCCAGGGGAATCCCCCCATCGTCGGATTTCCCGGCATCCAGAACCAGCTGAATCGTTTCTTGTGCCACGGCGTTTTTCGGGGCCAGGTTTAGATTGCGTAAGTCGAGCAATGTATAATGGGTCGATATCCACTTTGGCTGGTAGAAATCGTCGCCCCAGTGACCATTCGTCTTTCGTGCGGAAAGAATCGTTTTTCCCCATCCCGCTATGGCGATTCGCTTCTGTAGCTCCCGGTTATCGTCATCCAGCAGATCTCGGCTGGTCTGGTATTGGATGGACGGATCGCCGGACAACAGCCATTTGAGGATGTTATCCGGGGCTCGCTTCACTATCAGTTGCAGGCTTCTGCGTCCAGTATTTCCGGAAGCCGGCCCACGCTGATTTGCTGCACACGAGTTCCATCTGAAGTGAAAACCAATCGCAGATGCTTATCCGACTCCTCTGAAGGAACAAAAATTAGCTGTTTCCAGCCTTCGACGTATTTGTGGGTTTCTTCCTTGATTTTGGGACCGTAGGCCTTTCGCACGTCGGCTTCGCTGGACCCTATGGAGATGCCCGAAATGGTTCGTATTCCGGAAACATCTATGAAGATGCGGACCAGTTTTGCCTTATCTCCTTCGCCAACGAACATGAAGGCATAGGACTCCGGGGCATCAGCGGGGATCAGCACAAAGCACTCCTGGCCTGGCTCCGGGTCGGTCATGGAGTCGATGGCGAAGGGAAGGGTCTTACGAACCTGGGTCAGAGAATGACCAATTTCCACTTTGCCCCATCCTCCGAGCCAGATCTTCCAGTCGTTGTGGGCCCCCGGCAGGACCTGGTTCGGATCTGAAATCAGCGCGGTATGGGATGTTTCTTCGGCACCCGAGACGTCTTGACTCGAATCCTGCGCCGTTTCTTTCGGATCGGGCCGCTGGCAGGCCGGAACAGATAGGCTGACAGTCAAGGTTGTAAGAAAGAATGCGAAGCTAGCCCGATATTTCTTTTTCATTGCGCGCCTTCCTGTTTGTGACTTACTGCGTTCTCTATTCTGTATCCCTGGCGGAATCGTTTGAATCGGCGCCAAATCCATACAGCCCGGGCCTTGGCACCGGGATATGGCTACGAATCTGTGCTGACCTACGTCGAATGTGCCCCGCATTCAGAGCAGGGCCTCCGAAGTAACCAGGAACCGGAATCTATTTCTTCGCGTCCTTTCCGTCGATTCGCATGGGCTGCACCACACAATCACCGCTAATATAGGCCCCATCGGCGGTTCTTAGCCAGCCGTTCCTGGGATGAACATCCAGGTCCAGGAGTTCGGCGCCCAGAGGACGGTTCACCTCTACGTGACCGTCGTAAATCTTGGTGCCCGCGCTGAAGCAAATTCCACGGTACATGTAGGTCTGGCAAGAGCCCAGAAATACAAGAAGTGCAAATGAAACCAAGGCTAATCCGATTCTTCGCATAACGTTGTTCTCCCTCGTATGGATTTTCTGGCAAGCTAAACCCTTGCGGGCTTGCCGGAAGCCACTATCTAATGTTGGACGAGCGTGGATCGAAATGGGTGCGCTCAGGTTCGGCTTCCTCGGATCATACCTTTTCCGGAAGTCAGAATGGCGAGGTTTTCAGATCTCAAGCACACCATTCCGGGAGAATCAGGATTCCAGGGGCTCCTTTTTGTGAGCGGGCGCATACCGTTTCAATGTATTTGCGTCCATCGACATCAGCACGGTACAATACGGGCGTCCGGAATTGGATTGAGAGTCCAGCACCATCAGATGGCCGCCGGCGGCCTGCACCAGAGCCCGGTCGAACTCCATCAGGTGGTGGCAGGCCACTGGGTCCCCGGTGCCCTGTAGCGGACAATGGAGATGAATCTCTCCGGCGGCAACAGAGGCCTGGCCTACGTCCGGAACAAGCTCGCTGCCCGTCCCCTCCGAAGACTTCTCAAGGTAATCCAGGCCTATCGATTCGAAGCGTTCCCCGTTGACCAGGGGAAAATGACTATGGGGCTCGGGCATCAGCGTCTGCCAGATTCGAGCCAGGTCCTGCGGGTCGTTTGCCCGGGGACTGCCGGACGCCCAGTACACCAATCGGGCCAAAAGGCGCATCCAGAGCCTTACCGGCCCGCCAAAGAGCCGCACTCGGGCAAACGGAGCGGCGAGTCGTAGAGTAAGCATGAATACCGGCAGTGTGTAGGTTCTTAACAAAAGCTTTTTCATGTTACAGGATCCCCGGGGCTCGATGCTGCTCCGTAGCTTCCGGGCTGGCTATGCATGCAGGGCCAGCCACAGACCTTTGAGCCATAACCCGGGCCAGACTATCAAAGTTCCCATGGCAAGCGGTTGACGTCGCCAAAGGGTAGTCTAGATTCGATCGAATCGGTTCCCGGTTTCAGTGGAAATCTTTGAATGCGCTCTACGGATGCGACTTTCAAAACTCCAGGACCGCTAACTAGCACACCAGCGCGACAAAAATCAGGTAAGAAAAATGACACTATTCAATCCAGCTAAAGCAGACTTCTCTAACTTCGACGAAAAGACCCGCACCATCTTCGAAAAGACGATCCAATTCTTCGAAAATAAGGGCCTGGCAGAAATTAAGAAAGAGGATCATGAAGTGGTCTGGTACGAGGACTTTCTGAAGTTCCTGAAAGACAACGAGGTCTTCTACACCTTTCTGACTCCGTCGGCGTACGGAGACAAAGATTGTCGATGGGATACGGCCCGAAACACAGCCTTCAGTGAAATCCTCGGCTTCTACAATCTATCGCACTGGTACACCTGGCAGGTAAGTATCCTGGGCCTGGGGCCTATCTGGATTGGAAACAATGAGGAAGTAAAGAAACGCACCGCGGAGAAGCTAAAGAATGGCGATGTATTCGCTTTTGGGCTTTCCGAAAAAGAACACGGCGCCGATCTGATCTCCAGCGACATGGAGCTCATCCCGCAGGGCGACGGAAAATACATTGCCCGGGGCGACAAATACTACATCGGCAACGGCAATGTGGCCGGATACGTTTCCATTTTTGCGAAGCTAAAGGAAAAGAAGAAAGAATATGTATTTTTCGTGGTAGAAACGGATCATCCTAAATATGAATGCACGCAGAACGTTGTGCGTTCCCAGAAATACGTGGCCGAGCTTGAACTACACGATTACCCCATCACCGACGCCGAAATCGTCAGTCGGGGTCGGGATGCCTGGGATGCATCTCTCGCCACCGTAGCCTTTGCCAAGTTTAACCTGGGCCTGGCCAGCGTAGGCATCGCCACCCATAGCTTCTACGAAGCGCTGAATCATGCTTCTGCGCGAAAGCTCTACGGGAACTACGTAACCGATTTTCCTCACATCAAGCAGCTATTCAATGAAGCTTACGCTCGTCTGGTGGCAATGCGTATGTTTAGCTATCGCGCCAAGGACTATATGCGGATCGCTTCCAATGAAGATCGTCGTTACCTGTTATTCAATCCTCTGGAAAAGATGAAGGTTACTCTCGAAGGAGAGAAGGTAATCGAACGATTATGGGATGTCATCGCGGCCCGAGGCTTCGAAAAGGACGTCTATTTTGAAATGGCCACGCGGGATATTCGCATGCTGCCCAAATTGGAGGGTACCGTACACGTTAACATGATGCTTACCGTACGGTTCATGAATTCATTCCTGTTTGATGACCGCTCGGTGCCCGAGGCCCCGGCTTCTGAATCGCCCAACGAAGAAGGCTTTCTATTCAACCAGGGGGCCACAACCAAGGGTCTGGATCAGATTCCATTTGGTCCCTACAAGCCCAAATTTCAGACTGCGAAGGCGAAGAAATGCTCCAACGTATCTGTAATGCTGGAGCAAATCGAACATTTCCGATCCTTGCTTAAGGATACCCCTCCGTCTGCAGAGCAGGTCAAAGACATCGACTGGATGCTGGCAGTAGGAGAGATTTTCTCCATTATCGCTTACGCTTCCTTGATTCTGGAGCAGGCTGAGATCGGCGGTACTTACGCGAAAGACGTGGATGCAGACGTTTTGGATCAAATCTTCTCGGTCTTTGTTCGCGACATCAGCGGTCATGCGGTGGAGCTGTTCGAAAAGTCTTCTACTACCAATGACCAGCAGAAGCTTTGCATGCAGATGGTGAAGCGACCGGCCCACGACGCGGCGCGGGAAGGCCGGGTGTTCGAAAAGGTAATGTCGCTTAAAGAAGCGTATCGCATGAAGCCTTGAGTGACTGGCTGTACCGGATGCCCTCTTGCGGCACCCGGGCCCGGGGCTCTGCGATGTACGAAGCCCGGGCGGCACCGCATTCTCCGAGATTCTCGTTGAGTGGGCTACAGATAGCTGAATCGCCCCGATCTACCAGGGGCAGGACGACGAACCGGCCAATGCGTATTGGCTCCAGTTTCCGTGCTCGTCCAATTGTTCGTATTTCATGATCGGTCCATCCGGCCGAGCGCGCAGTTTCACTCCGGAGCCGTTATCCAGTACGATGGAATCGCCGTATTCATAGCTCCAGCTTCCCAGAAATCGAGGCTGCTCTACATACATTCCGGAAACCCAGACTCGACCGTCCGGAAACAGGGTATAGTTCTCCGCTCCGCAGTAGCCAGGTATGGTGCCCTTCTGAGTAAGCTTTCTGAGTTGTGGCGGGTAACAGACTTGTTCCTGATTATGCCAGTAACCCATAATGGTATTGCAGCTCTTGAATTTATTAACGGCTTCCTGGTCGCTAGCATCCATCAGATACGCTCCAAAAACCCAGCCTTCTTTTTCGTTTTGCTTGATTCGCTTCCACGGGGCCTGGATTCCGTCGATGGTTTCCACAGGGCCCACCTCCAGCACTTCCACCTCGGCGCTAGCAGGTATCAAGTCCAGCTGATTGCCAGTCCGCGCAGGCTGATCTCGCATATAAAGTCCAGAAGTGGCGGTAACTATGGCCGTATCTTTGCATGAAGCCACAAGTAGCAATGCCAGGGCGATAGTGAATAGAGCTATTGTCTTTGTATGGAATAATTTTTCGGTCATGGACCGTTAGACGTGCAGTTCTACGCAAATTCCAATGAATATCAAAACCCCGGGTCACCTGAGTCGATTAATAGATGATAATGAAACTCAATATGCGAAAGAGGCTAAGGCCTGGCAACTATGAATGAACCGATTCGATTTCGCGCCTTGCGGTCACCATTCAATATGCAATGGCATGCGAAATGCCTGCGGCTATACGCTCTCTTCTGATGGTCCCATGTCGCACCCGGGTACAGGCCAGCCAGCACCGGCCCCCTGAATCCTCCAGCGGCTAGAGCCCAGGTTTTGCCCCCTCGGGGGTCTTCAAGGCGTCTATTTCCACCAATTTGCCCGTCTCTTTAAGGACAGGCCGGGTTTCCAGGTAGAGGGTAGCTACTCCATCGATTTTCCATGAAGGCTTCATATAAGACGGTATCGCCATGCAACCTGGCGCGGTACTTATCGCCTCCTCCCAGGTTGAGGACTATGCTGTTTCCGTCCTCGAAGCTCCAGTGCCCTCGCATCCTGGCCCCGTCATAATAGATTCCGGTGGCGCGAATTTTTCCGTTAGGAAGCAAAGTGTAGAAGTCCAGTCCGCAGGGGCCAGTAACTCGCCCGTTTTCGCTCAGTTTTCGTAGTCTGGCGGGATAGCAGGTATCCTGTTCGCTGTGCCAGTAGCCGCCCCGGGACGTGCATTTGCGAAATCCGTCCAGGGCTTCCGAGTTGGACGAATCGATCAAATAGGCGCCAAATACCCAACCTTCGGTGCTATTGTGCTTGATGCGTTTCCAGTGGCCGGTGACGCCGTTTATGGTCTGTTCCGGTCCTTCCTCCAGAATTTCCACTTCGGCGCCGGCAGGCAGAAGGGCCACCTGACCGGCTTCCACGGAAGGAGCGTTTCGCATGTAAAGTCCAGCGGTGGCAGTTACCACGGCCTTATCTGCGCAGGCAGATAGGAGGGCGATGGTAAGCGCCAGAAGGCCTACATGCATTGATTTGAGAAGCGTTCTGGTTGCCCTGCGCGAAGATACCTGGTCTGGAATACGAATCTGGATGAATTGCATGCGCAGATTCTTCGCATAGAAGCATTCGGTGCAAGCGATTTTCGCATCAGCGCTAATTGAGAATCGGCTAATTTACGGTTTCAAGCAGCCTTGAGTGCTTTGAATCCTCTGCGAAGCACACGGGGCGCTCTCTTGCTGGTCGTCGATCAGAATGTGCTATCCAGGGGATTATTCATTTTCGAATCGCACATCCACGCTATGGCCGTGCTCGTGTTCCAGACCTTCTACCTTGCTCATGATTTGAATGGGTTTCCAGGCGTCCCGGAGGCTTTCGCGAGTAGGATGCTGAAAGGTGATCCTCTTCATGTAGGTTTCCACGCCCAGACCGGAATACATCCGGCCGGTGCCGCCGGTGGGCAAGACGTGATTGGTACCGCTGTAGTAATCGCCCAGAGCTACTGGAGCATAGTGGCCCAGAAATACGCTACCGGCGGCGGTGACCTTGCCCAAATCGCTTTGCGGATCCTTCGTGCAGATCTCCAGGTGTTCCGGCGCATATTCATTGGAAAAGCGGAAGGCTTCTTCCATATCTTCGAAAACGATTGCGTAAGAATGATCGCGAATGCTGGTCTCTTTCATGGATCGTCTTTCCGGGCGTTCTTCCAGTCCCTTCTCAATTTCCTTCGAAGTTTGCTCGGCAAGCGTACGACTGGTAGTCAAAAGAATGGCGGGACTATCTTCGCCGTGTTCGGCCTGGCTGAGAAGATCAGACGCTACGAATGCGGGATTGGCTGTTTCATCTGCGATTACGATGACCTCGGAAGGACCGGCCGGCTGATCGATTCGAATTCTGCCGGAAGCAGAAAGCAGGGTTTTGGCGGCGGTGACGTATCGATTTCCGGGACCCACAATCAGCTCGGCGGGGGGACCGTACAGACCGGCCGCCGCCGCAGCCACGCCGTGGGCGCCGCCGATTTTCAAAATACTGTTGGCGCCGGCCATTTTCGCACAGAATAGAACTACATCGCTTAGCTTGCCTTCATCGTTGGCCGGGCTTAGAAGCATGATATTGTTTACCCCCGCTGCCACGGCCGGAATCACGCCCATCAACACAGAAGAAGGATACTGTGCTTTTCCTCCGGGAACGTATACCGCCACATTTTCCACCGGCGAGTAGAAGAAACCCAGTTCGGCGCCGGCTACAGAGGTTCGAGCCGGTTGCAGCCGCTCCTTCTGAAAATCGTGGAAGGCTCGAATGTTTTCCGCCGCTTTCGAAAAGGCTTCTTTGATTTCAGCGGGAAGTCGCTTTTCGCCGGCTTCTATCTCTTCTGCTGTACAAAGGGCCGGCTCCGGATAGAATCCATCGAACTTCTCCGAGTAGTGCTTTACAGCTTCAATCCCGCGGGTTCGCACATCTTCCAGAATGGATTGAACAGAGCTCAGGGCCTGCGTATCTTCGGCGCTTTCGCGGGCCTGCAGTTTCTTCCTCAGGCTTTCGTTCAGGTCTGACTGATTGTAGATCCGCAGAATGGACATTCTTCTTTTCTGGAGAGAGCGACTCTGGGGGCAACCCTTTTCGACACCGAGCCCGAAATGCCGGCGCTCTTGTCGGTCGGGCCGGGTTTTTAGATCCCAGCGTTGTCTGGCACCCGGATACTACCTACGGGAAATTCGAGCCTGGTTGCACTACCAGCTGCCGGAAGCGCCTCCGCCGCCAAAAGAACCGCCCCCTCCGGAGAAACTTGAGCTACTGGAACTGCTCGAACTACTGGAGCTAAAACTGGAACTGCTAGAGCTGGAGAAACTGGAACTGGAAAAGCTGCTGAACGAAGGCGAATAGCTACTTGAGCTACGGGATCGTCCCGACGCGGAACGACCACTACCCGCTGGCGGTTTTCCGCCAGAAAGCCAGTAAGCAACATGGAAGACAAATAGTGAAATCAGAAACCTGGGAAAGAATGGAAAGACGATGAAGAACCCTTCCATAAAAGTCCAGAGTATGGGAGGATGCATCCCGATCAGCAAAGCCCAGGCAAGTATCCAGCCGTACTTTTTATTCTTCGCGGCATACCAGCCCATCACCGCTACCAATCCATAAGCAGCCCAGGACCAGTAGTACCATAGTTCATAGAAATAGTAGCTCCACGGTATCCCGGTATCTATTGCCTCTTCTTGCGCCGGTTGCGGCAGCGGTTCCTTCTTAATCTGTTTCTCCAGAGCCAGGATTCCGTTTCGCAGTCCGACGTAGAATTCCCCTTTCTTGAACTCGGGAATCATGATCGTATCGATTATACGATTGGCTGTAGCATCCGGAATGGCGCCTTCCAAACCGTAGCCCACCTCGATTCGTACACGACGATCATTCTTCGCTAGAAGAACGAGCACGCCATCATCCACGTCTTTTCGGCCGATTTTCTCTTGTTCTGCCAGGCGAAGGCTGTATTGCTCGATGGTTTCCGGTTTCGTGGTTGGAACCAGAACAAGAACTACCTGGCTTCCATTTTCGTTTTCAATGCGCTTGAGTATCTCGGTAGCTTCCTGCTTCTGTAGATCTGTGAGGGTGTTTGTTTTATCTATTACGTATCGATCTATGTTCGGTAGCTCCGCAAGACTCTCGGATTCCGCCAGAAGTGGATCCAGGGAGAAAGCAGCGAGAAGAATTATTGCGAGCGCGCCCAGTGCTTTTTGGCCCGCGTCCCGAGAGCTTTTCTCCAGTTTTATGAACGATCCACACAAAGCCATGCACTATCGCTAACATGCTGGCCCTCTCTGTCCATTGTCTTTGTACCTGGTTGCTTCCTCTTCAGGCTTCCGGACAGCAGGGCGCAGGAGGCAGGCCCTGGAGTTGCTCCTATTTCATTGCCCCGGATTGGTTCAGGCGCTGAGTTTTTTGCGCCCGTCTTGATGTAAATCAAGGCCAGTCAGGGCCCGGTCCCCGGTCAGGGTAAATAAATGCCTATAAAAAAGGCAGAATGATAAAAAAATTCTTGAATAAACCCTGGACCAAAGTAGACACTCGGCCCGTGCCAGCCGCCTCCAAAGCAATGCTAATTGTCGGATTCCTGGGCCTGCTTTTTGGCATGGGGATCTACACATTCGTATATGCGAAGGGACATTCCTATCTAACCGACAACAGCCAGGCATGCGTGAATTGTCACGTTATGAAGCCTCAATTCGATGCCTGGATGAAGAGTTCCCACGGACCGGTCGCTTCCTGCAATAGTTGTCATACACCTCCGGGCGCTCTGGCCAAATACATGACTAAAGCTCAGAACGGAGTGGCCCACGCCTGGGCCTTCAGTACCGGATTGTATCCGGAAAACATTCGAATCACGGAAAGAAACAAACAGGTCACCGTACAGGCCTGCATTGGATGCCACGGAAACGTCTTTTCGCATCCGGCGCCCATGAAGGATGCCGCGGAAGAAGGTTCCTGTATTAAATGCCATTCCAACGTAGGACATCCGGAAGGAAGGTTACAATGAAAGCTCTACTGGAAAAAATCCAAAACCTGGGAAACCGAGGACTATGGATCTTATTGTCTGCTGGTTTTGTTGTCGGCCTCGTGCTGGCTTTTCTCATCGCCGAGGTAGCCGGTCGACTCCAGGAGGAGCAGCAACCCTATTTTCAGGTAGTAGAACTGGATGATTCCATCAGCGATCCTTCTGTCTGGGGCGAAAACTTCCCGCTCCATTACGAAATGTACAAGAGGACCACGGATATGGAACGCACCAGGTACGGCGGTTCGGAGGCCTTGCCCCACGTTCCGGACGAAGCGGATCCGCGTAGCGTGGTGACCCAGTCCAAGATCGACGAAGATCCGCGATTAAAGAAGATGTGGGCTGGCTACGCATTCAGCATTGATTTTCGCGAAGAGCGGGGTCATGCCTATATGCTGACGGATCAACTCTACACGCTCCGCCAGAAAGTCGGGCAGCCAGGAACCTGCCTCAACTGTCATGCTTCCACCTACAACATCTATAAGGATCTTGGCGACGGCGATATAATGAAAGGCTTCCATAAGATGAATTCCATGCCGTACAAAGAAGTGGCCGAAAAGGCCGAGCATCCAGTAGCCTGCATCGACTGTCACAACCCCAAGGACATGGATCTTCGTGTTACCCGTCCGGCTTTCATGATCGGAATCAAGAAAGTCAAAGCGAAGGAAGGTATTTCTAACTATGACGTAAACGAAGACGCTACTCGAAGAGAGATGCGAACCTATGTTTGCGCTCAATGTCACGTGGAATATTATTTCGAGGGTAAAGAAAAAACGCTAACTTATCCCTGGGACAACGGCATGAAGGCCGATGAAATCCTGGCCTACTACGATAAGATCAATTTCAAAGACTGGACGCACAAAGATACCGGCGCCCCGGCTCTCAAAGCCCAGCATCCAGAGTTCGAAATGTATAGTCAGGGCATTCATGCTCGAAGCGGAGTTACCTGCGCCGATTGTCATATGCCCTACGTGAGCGAAGGCGCCTACAAGGTATCGGATCACCATGTGCGAAGTCCGTACCTGAATACGGACGCTTCCTGTGGCACCTGTCACAATATCTCGCCGGACGAACTCAGAAAGCGAATCGATACCATTCAGGACACCCACTGGCAATTGCGAAATGTGGCCATGGATGCCTTGATGGATTTGATCTCCGATATTGAGAAGGCTCAGAAGAGCGGCGTGGCCGAAAGCAAGCTCAAGGCAGCTAGAGACTATCAGCGAAAGTCTCAGTTTCTGCTTGGATTCGTGGAGGCGGAAAACAGCACCGGTTTTCATGCTCCGCAGGAATCGGCGCGCATCCTGGGAAATGCCATCGACATGGCGCGTAAAGGCCAGGCTGCGTTGCGATAGAATACGCGGGGAGAAGCGGTGTAGACCTGTAGTCGACAAACGGAAGAGGTCGGCTATTGCGTAGAAGGGCCCGGCCAGCGAGTTTGGAGCCCGGAGGCGTGCAGTAGAATTCGTGGCGCCCCCCTCCGGATTCGGGCATCATGCGCCCGGATTGCGCCCATCGGGGCCCGCGCCTGACCAAAAGCTGAAATGGGCGCCTACCAAAGCCGCAAAGGTACAATCAGTCTTTCCCATACTGGTTCAAGGTCTGCTGCAAATGCGTTGAGCTCCGTGGGTGGGCGATTCGTGGCAGATACGCGCTGCCTGGCTCTCAACGATTATCCTTGAACTTGCGGCCTACCGGCCAAATCAAAGACATGCTGCAAAAAAGCTTTACTCTTCCCTGTGGCCAGGAGCTATCCAATCGACTGGCAAAAGCGGCCATGACCGAGCGTGTGGCTGGCGCGGATCACAATCCCAATCGTTATCATCTGCAACTCTACCGAACCTGGGCATCCAACAATCCAGGCCCGGGGCTTTTGATTTCTGGCAATATCATGATAGATCGCATGTCCCTGGAGTCCGCCGGCAACCTGGTGCTGGAAGATGACCGTGCCCTGGATAGATTCAAGCAATGGACTGCCATCGCCAAATCCGGAGGCTCGCGATTCTGGGCTCAGATTAATCATTCTGGCCGCCAGACTTCCCGGCTGATCAACATGCGTCCGGTTTCGGCATCGGCGGTTCAGCTAAAGGAAAAAGGACTCTACGGTAAGCCGCGACCCCTCGACGAAAAGGAGATTCAAGAACTGATTCAGCGATTCGTCGTAACGGCCCGGCTCTGCATCGAGGCTGGCTTTGAGGGAGTCCAGGTCCATGCGGCCCACGGCTATCTGCTAAGTCAGTTTCTTTCCCCCATTACCAATCGGCGAAGCGACGATTGGGGCGGCGCCCTGGAAAACCGGGCCCGGTTTCTCCTGGAAGTGGTACGCGGCGTCCGAAGGGCCATTGGCCAGGACAAAGCCCTTTCGGTGAAGCTTAACTCGGCGGACTTTCAAAAAGGCGGTTTCAGTCAGGAGGAGTCCGAAGAAGTAGCTCGGATGCTGGAAAAGGAAGGAATCGATTTACTGGAAATATCCGGCGGCAACTATGAGAGCCCCTCTTTTCTTCAGAATGATGCAGGAAATGTGCGCGAAAGTACAAAGAAAAGAGAAGCCTTCTTTCTGGAGTTCGCCCGAAAGCTGCGAAAGAGCATCAAGCCCCCGCTAATGATCACCGGCGGTTTTCGCAGCTACGATTTTGCGGAGGAAGTCCTGCGAAACGGCGATACGGATCTTATCGGCATAGCCCGGCCTTTTCTGCTGTCCAGTAGCTTCGCATCGGATTTCTTATCCGGAAAGCTGGCGCAGGCAGAATTGCCAGAGCTAAAACCATCCCCGGCATTCAAGCTCATGAGCGAAGGAGGATGGTACGCTTATCAGATCTCCCGCCGACTGAGCAGGGGAAAGGAGCCGAACCTGAAACTGAGCTCCGCCGGCGCTGTAGCCCATATTCTATGGCATGAGACAAAGAAGTCCCTGGCGCATCGATTGTTCGGTTAAGAAGGTTGGATGGCTGTGCCCCGGCCCCGAAGCCCTGACTTCCTTTTGCCTCAAGGCTTTGGGCGGGACGCTTTCTTCTAAAGCCGATTCTGGAGCATTCGCTTTGCCAGGAATTAGTCACTGACTATTAGCGGCTTTGCGGCGCGGGTCCAGAATTGATTGCTTTGTCTAATTTGTTCCTCCGTTTGCACGGAGTCTTCGGACATTGGCGTTGATTCTATGCCGAATGAAACGGGAATAGAGCGCTTTTTTGATTCCGGACAGATTACTTCCGTGTTCGCGATAGAACTGATCCGGATGATCGTAGATTCCCAGATCCCGGTGAATTCCCTCTTTTTGAATATAGGTATCGGAGCCATTCCATTCGACGCCCGGGTTTTGCAGATTCTTTGTGGCGATTCCAAAACCGCAAAAAGTTCCATCCGAACTGGCGAATCGCTTCTGGACGGACTTTAGAAAGCGATCATCGATTATGAATCCTTCCAGATTGATCCAGCCATCCCGCCAGACTTCCACCCAGCTATGTATGATCTCCTGAGGCGCAAGACGGTACCAGAGCCCTGTAATGGCGCCTTTCTGCAGTTCTTTCGTAATTGTGAAACCGTGAAAGCGGCAACTTATACCGACGCCCCGCAACAGGGCCATCAGAAGCGTACCTTTAGTGTTGCACTGACCGTATCCTTCAGCCAGGACCTGCGAAGCGGGAATATCATCCTCCGAATTGTAGCCAAATTCGATTTCATTTCGTACAAAATCGTAGATGACGCCAATGCGGTCATACTCGGGTAACTCTTTCCAGCCCCGTTCCGAGATCAGTTCCTGCAGTGAAGGGTGGTTGTAGTTGAGTATCTCCGTTTCTTGCAGATGCAGATTGGCCGCCAGTTGTGCGGCCTTGTGCGATCCGGGAACGGACTTTGCTTCGGGCTGATTGCTGTCTGTATTCTGCGACGCGTCCCACGATTGTGCTGCGGTTCGTTTGTGCATAGGTAGCATATCTGAATCTCCTGCTGTTCTTTACTGAAATAAGCTTAGGCCGAATCCGGGCGAAAAACTTGTATGATCTGGCTTTTTTGGCAGATTATCATATGCGTCCGGATTTTGTGTGGGCTATGTGTAATGTTGGGTCACAGATTGCGGATCCTGGTTTGCGCTGTTTTGGCGGATGTAGCGTGCCAGATCGGGGCTCGACTGCGCCGTCGCTCTTGCGAGCGATTTTCGTTATCGCTCCTGACAGAGCTTTACCGAAGTGTTGCGGGCCAGCCCATCCCGGGGACTGATTCCGAAGGTCTGCTTGAAGGTTCGACTAAAATGGGCCTGGTCCGAAAAGCCTGCCGCATGGGCTGCCTCGGTAAGGGAGTGGCCCGATTGCACCGCGCGCACGGCTCGTTGGATTCGCAACCAGAGGATATGCCGGCGAATAGGTAGAAGCATTTCTTCCTTAAAAAGATGCACCAGTCGACTCTCGGAAAGACCGGCATGAAACGCTATGTCGGCCAGTTTGACGTGAAGATCTGGATGATTGCTCAGATATTCTAGAGCCCTGGAGATTCCCTCGTGACGTCTCCGGGTGCTGCTTTCTGCCGGGGAGCGTATTCCGAAATTTCGGTTCAGAATTTCATGGATAGCGGGACGGATAGTCGATAGCGGAACCATGGCAAAATCTGCTCCCGGTAAATCCGGAAAGCGAACCGGGCCTTCATGGCATAAAGGCTCTCTGGAAACATGCTCCTTTAAAGTCGGGCCCCACCGGGAATCGGGATCCAGTAGCAGCAGCCAGACTGTTCTGCCTGCCTGCAGGCTATGCGGTCTCTGTGACGGTATAATAGCGGCCTTTGTCCTCAAAGTTGGGAAATTATCGGCGGTATTAGACGGTCCAGTTCCAGGGGAATCGATCCGCAGTTGAAATGGCTCCTCTCCTAGAACAATCTGGTAAGCCGGATGGCTGTGGAAATCATTATCACGTATCGCACCAATGTATAGAGCTCCCTCTGGAAAAAGGATTAGTCTATTCTCCATCGCTTCCATTCAGGGTCACAGTAACGGTGCGAGGACCGCCATGATTCCTGTGTTCGCACAAATATACGCCCTGCCAGGTGCCCAGAACCAGCTTCCCTTTTCGCATCGGAATTGTTAGGTCCGAGCCGATGAGCACTGTTTTGATATGAGCGGGCATATCGTCCGGTCCTTCCAGTGTATGCTCGTAATGGGGAGCGTTCTCGGGGGCAAGTACCGAGAAATGCCGCTCCAGATCCCCACGAACATCCGGGTCGGCATTTTCGTTAATACTCAAAGAGGCGCTGGTGTGATGAATGAAGATATGGCAGAGACCTACTTCCAGTCTGGTCTCGGTCTGTAAGTCATTCAATGCCCGTTGAATCTCTGACGTAATGATGTGGAAGCCCCGGTTTCGCGCCTTCAGCTGGATGTCTTTCTGTAGCCACATACTGGTTTCAGTGAAAACCGCCAGTTCTGCGAGGCAGCTATTTTTTTGACTTTTTTCTCTGTTTAAAACAGTTAGGGATTGACCTAAGTGAAATTGTCAGGGTTCATCGATTATGGCGGTGTCCGCTAACCTGGATCAGATCTTTCGGTGCCTCGGGGATAACACACGACGATCCGTACTGGAGGAACTCGCCCTGGGCGAATCGTCCGTTTCGGAGTTATATGCGGCGTACGAGATGGCTTTGCCTTCCTTCATGGAGCATCTCCGAATGCTGGAAACGGCCGGCCTGGTAGAGTCGCGCAAGGAAGGTAGAGTCAGGGTTTACCGGCTGAATCGCCGAGCGTTCGCCCGGGCTACGGACTGGTTGAGCAAACAAGAAGAGCTCTGGAACAGGCGACTGGACCAGTTGGACGGGTATCTCCTGGACGAATCGTGAAGACCGGTCAGGAAATTGGCCGGGAAAGCCGGTCCGGGAAGGTAAACCAGACCTTTCCGGGAAGAGAGCGATGGTCCGAGCAGTCCGCCCCTGGAAGAGAAGAGGGCACCGAATTCAGAAGCACCTCTTCTGCGCCGGTTGATGAAAGCCAGGTAGCGATGAAAGCCAGGCAGCGATGAAAGCCAGGCAGCGATGAAAGCCAGGCAGCGATGAAAGCCGTGCATTGATCAAAGTCATGCGCGAAGGAGAAAAAGAAATGGAAGACATTGTAAAGTTTGACCCGGAGCGAGATCTGGTGTTGGAGCGACTGATTGCCGTTCCGGTTAAGAAAGTCTGGGCGGCCTGGACCGAACCCGAACATTTGAAGAAATGGTTCTGTCCGCGCCCCTGGGAACTCGCTCACTGCGAAGTAGATCTGAGACCCGGCGGTTTGTTTCGCACGGTAATGCGTTCGCCGGAAGGAGAGGAGTTTCCGTCCGATGGATGTTATCTGGAAGTGGATCCGCTAAAGCGGTTAATCTTTACCGATGCAATGGGCCCGGGGTTCAGGCCCACAGGTAACCCTTTTATGACTGGAGTGGTTACCTTTCAGGATCAGGGAGACAAGACTCTATATCGCGCCATGGCACTCCATGCCGATGCAGAAACGGCGAGGAAACATGAGGAAATGGGTTTCTCCACGGGTTGGTCCTCGGCTCTGGATCAGCTTGTGGAACTCATGGGTTGAGTCGCGCACTGCGGCTATTGCGAAAGGGAAAGGAAATACACTGGATGGCTACCGCTCAAACCTTTGAGGGAGGCCTGCCTTCTTCGTAGCTTTCGCATTCCCCTATCCAATAGCTGCTTCTTTACTCCAGGCAAAAGTAAGACTTCTTCGGAAAAGGCGATTTCATGGCTCTTCGCCAGACTCTGGATTCGCGCAGCTTTATTGATTGTGCTTCCGAAGTAGTCCAATCGTTCGTTCAGGTTTACAAGTATTGCCGGCCCTGTGTGGATACCTATTTTGAGATTCACCTGGCGGTCCTGCTCTTTACTCTCATTGTAATGCTTGAACCGATCCAGGGCCTGGAAGATAGACTGAAAGGCCGGAGACGTTTCGGTGAAAGATGCCATTACGGCATCGCCGATGGTTTTGATTACTGTTCCGCCGTTGTTCTGGATGGACTGAATTAGAATCTGAAAATGATCCTTTACGATATTGTATGCCTGTATGTCTCCCAGACGTTCATACATCCGCGTAGAACCGGTAATGTCTGTGAAAAGTATCGTCACTCCGGAAATAGTCATTTTTTCCCGTTCAGATAAAGCGTCATCGCCGAAGATTTCGCGAAATTCCGGATAATGAATAATCTCCAGCCCGCTGAGATGGAGTTCCAGATCCTCAAAAGGGATGGGGTCGGCCAGGCGATCTTCATGGATGATCAGGCCGCTTATAGGCACTGTACTGTTTTCTGCCTTCAGATGAACCTCTCCGGCTGGAATGCGAAGTTCCGGGGGATCGAATGTATTATTATCCTGTTGCCGGATGGATAGTTCGCTTTCCTGTTTCGAAGCGCTTTGCTCTACCTGTAGCTTGCCCATGGACATGGTAATAGGACAGTAGTAGCGATAGATCCCTGGCTCTACGGAAAAATCTGCTTCTTCTACTTCGCCCCGAGCCATGGATAACTGAACCAGAGGCTTCAGAGATTTGGGTGGCAGACAAAAGGGCGGGATGTCCAATTCTTCTATTGACGGATGCAGCGAAAATGTAACTTCCACTCTTTCCTTAAAGTCCACGGTAAACTCAACATCGCACATCTTGCAGAAAGATTCGCCAGTGGTTACGGACAAAGAATCAAACTCGGCGGTTATCATGTTGCAGTGCGGACAGTGTTGCTGCCAGTGAAGCTGAAAGATGGATTTCTGTGTTCCCCACAAAAAAATGCGAATAAGATTACCCACCGGAATGGCTGTGGACTGGGAAATCCGATACGCATTCATTCGATGTCGCTCCGCCGCCTGGGAATTCAGTAGCCAACCGTGTAAATCCTGGATTTCCAGTTCGTGGGACGGATGGGCCTCCGCCAGAGAATCCATCATTGGCATTAGTCTCTTTCTAGATTCTTCTTCCATTTGGCCGACTCTGATTCATTGTGAGAATATCCTCTGCGAAATTCCCGGTAGGCTAAGACTTCTATCGCTTCTGCAGAAGGCGAAAACCCTGCTACCGCCCTTATTCCTATTCGGAAATTCCGAGGCGGCCGTTACCGATGAACTGGTGTCAATGAAACGGAGCGTCTGGAAGGGTCATCCCATAATTCAGATATCGCTACGAGCCCGATCAGGGGTAGGCCTATTCAGCTCGGATGCGAGCCCGGGGATTTTCGAGTGGACAGCCTTCAGGCCCCTTAATCGGGTCATCGCTGGCCAATGCTCCCTATAGCCCGTTGCTGGCTAACCGACTCTGAAGCCATTTCTCGGCCCGCCCCGGGGACCGTGTGAACCCGAAACTACTTGCCTTTTATTGCGGCAAGGATCATAAATGGGCGATGGATTTCAGGGCTACCGCCTGGCTACTCGCTTCCGCCAGTCTATTCTTTTCTGTTCAATGCTCGGGACCTGATACCCAACAACATCTTCAGAAGTTGGAAACCTGGGAGTATTCCAGGGGTATCCATTTGCCGGACCCTACCGGAATTCATGGTCTAACGACATCACCTTCAGAAGGGCCGACGGAGTGGAAATCCCTGGAGATTCCTTCATTGCTATCCGGCAATGAGGCGGGCAAGGATTACAAAGGCTGGATTACCTTGCGCCACAAGTTACCTTCGGATTTGAACGATAAGCTAAACAACCGCGAAATTCTGGCCATCAATGCCGGTCGACTACTGGATGTTTCGGTGCTGTGTTTGAACTCGAACTGCTTTGCGCAATTGGGCCAGCAGGAGCCTTACCGGGCCGGCGCCATGCGCCCCATGCTCCGGGGAATTCCGCTCACATCCCTTGAAGAACAAAACACAATCTACATAGCGCTATTCTCGAACGGAAAGTATCCGTTTCAATTCATGGATCCGGTGGAGGTGGGACCGGTAAACGAAGTATTCGGCGCTCACCGCCAGCGTGAGATCCTGGCATTCATTTTTCTTACGATCTATGTGGCCTGGGGGTTGTATCATCTGATGCTCTTCGCCGGCCGGACCGGCGATCGGTACAATCTATACTTTGGTCTCGGCGCGGTGCTTCTGTCGTTGTACTGGTTTACGGCCAATACATTCAGCCGGGAGGCTTTGTTCGCGGATCACGTGGAAGTTCATCGTCGGGTAGAGCACATACTTCTATTTCTCATTCCCCCCTTTTTCGTGGCTTTTCTTTCCGAGTTTACTCGTCAGAAGACCAGCGCGATTGCAAAGGTCTACGGGATCTATTGCCTGCTCACTTCCATGTTGGTCGCCTTTGTGCCACTGGAAATCATGCGCATCTTGCGCGATGCCTGGTACTTAATGCTGGGCCTGGCTTTCGTTTACATGATCTACCGAATTGTTCGTGAGGTAATGAACCGGAATCGCGAAGCCTACTTCCTGGGTTTCGGGATGCTAATCGTAATCGTTTCTCTGACCCATGACATTCTGCAATCCAAAGATATTGTACATACGCCCAAGATAGCCAGCTTTACGTTCGTAGCCCTGGTCAGCGGACTGGCCGCTCTTATGGCCAGCAGGTTCATGCGAGTGACCAACGAGGTAGAAGAGCTGAACCGAGATCTGGACCAAAAGGTCAGGGACCGCACCAGCGAACTCCAGGAAACCATGGAAAGCCTGCAGGTCTTGAAGGAACAGCAGGACGGGGACTATTATCTCACTTCGTTGATCCTGGGTCCCATTGGCGGCGACCTGGCCCGGTCCAGGCACGATGTCTCTATACTGATCGAGCAGAAAAAGAAATTCGAATTCAGACACAAATCCTCGGAGATTGGCGGCGATATATGCGTTGCCGACCGTCTGATGCTGCGAGGCCTGCATTATCGAGTGCTTTTGAACGGGGATGCCATGGGTAAATCGGTGCAGGGGGCCGGAGGAGCCATGGTGCTGGGCACTGTATTCCGTAGCGCCCTGGCGCGCACCCGGCTTTTCGAAGACACCCATGAACTAACTCCAGAGCACTGGATACGTCAGGTATATCTGGAACTGGAAACGGTGTTCAGGCCTTTTGATGGCAGCATGATGGCCTCTTTCATTCTGGCGCTGGTAGAGGAAAACACCGGATTTACTTACCTGCTAAACGTAGAGCATCCCTGGGCAGTGCTTCTTCGCGAGGGCGAAGCCAGGTTTATTGAAACCGAGTGCAATCTACGAAAGATCGGCGTAACCGCCGAACACCTGGAATCGGATTTTCGCATTGATACGGTAAGGCTGCATCCCGGGGACAGGCTCATTCTGGGGTCGGATGGCCGCGACGATGTGTGGCTGAATGATCAGGACCGTACTCTGAATGCGGATGAAACCGCATTTCTGTATCATTGCGAAAAAGCGGAAGGCAATCTGGAAAGGATTCGCAAGGAGATTAAACGGATCGGCGAGCTAAGCGACGACCTTTCATTACTGGCTTACGAGTACAAAGAAGAAATGGTTCCGCCGGCTGCGGACCGCCTATACGATCTCTTGAAGCAGCTAGAGTCCCGACAGGATGCCGGAATAATGGAGCAAGCCCTGGAGAATGCCGATTTGCTTCAGAAAGTGGGAGGCGAAGGCGAAGAGTCTCTCTATAGAATTGCCGCTACCTACCACCGGGCATCCAACAGCGATCCTTTATTCGCGCAGCTGGCGTTGAAGCAGTCAGAAAGGCTGTACTACCGTAATCCCGGCCATTCCAGAAATCTTATGCTGCTTGCGCATTTGTACGAGAAAGCCGGCAAGCTGGAGGAGGCCAGGGCAACCCTGGTTACCCTGGAGAATCTGCGTCCCGGAGATCGTCGGGTCCAGTCCCTGGCGGAAAAACTGGGCTAGAATGATTCGCATTTCCTTTGCGCGGAACCGGGCCAGTTTACAACTGCCGGAGGGATTCGCGACGTATACGTTTACCCCCCCGGCGACCAAAAAACTTTGGTTGCGTTTCTTCCAGGAGCGATGCACTCTGGGACATGAACCGAAGTGTTTTCGCCATCCCTTTTATCGTGGCTCTCGCCTGGCAATGCGGGGAGCCTTCTTTCGAGTCCGCCGAGCAGCTTTCTTCCGCAGAATACGAATCATTGGCTGTAGATCCAAAATCGGCGGAGGGTTTTGCCGCGGAATCCTTGAACACCTTTATGGCTTTCAAAGGCGATCTTCAAAAGCGTCTCATTGGCGCAATCAAGGAGAAGGGGGCTCCCTATGCCATACAGGTATGCAGTGTTGCCGCTCCCGAAATGGAAGAGAAGCACAGCAATGATAAGCAAACAATCTATCGGGTCTCCGACCGCCCGCGAAATCCCGAGCACCGAGCCAATGAATTTGAAGATGCGGTGCTAAAGCTCTGGAAAAGCCGCATGGAAGCGAAAAAAGAGATCGGACCTGTGCATTTTCGCACGAAAGAAGCCGAATACGTCATGAATCCTATTCCGGTGCAGGCCGCCCTCTGCTTACAATGCCACGGCGGGGCGGAAATCAAGCCAGAAACACGCCAGGCAATCAATGAACTTTACCCCGACGACGAGGCCACCGGTTATTCCGTAGGGGATTTGAGGGGAGCCTTTGTCTCTAAACGCTCTTTATGATTGAAGGAAACTATTTTACCGAAAATGAGGATCTACTGCTTCACTTTGACAACCTGGTTCGGTGGAAAGAGATAGTAGAAGCCTACGAGGCGGACTTTTTCGATTCCCGGAGATACCAGGAAACCGGCGATGAAAGATTTGCTATAGCCCCTTCTTCCTTCGAGGAGGCCATGTCCTATTACCGCTCTGTTCTGGAAAGCGTGGGAGAGTTTGCGGGAAAGAAGATCGCTCCTCACGTTGCCAATCTGGATCAAGAGGGAGTGCATTTCGATAAAGGAAAGGTTCAGTTCCCTGCAAAGCTACTGGAGCTGGTGGAAGAAGCTCGCCAGGCCGGATTGCAGCCCACAGGTCTGTCCCGGGAATTTGGTGGTCTGGGCCTTCCCTGGACTGTGCGAGCCTTCTTTACGGAAATTATGTACCGGGTGGATGCATCCCTGACCATCGCCATCGGCTGCATTAACCTGGCCGAAATCATCGAAAGAAACGCAGACGAAGAAATGCGCGAGCGCTGGATTCCGCCTCTGGCCGATGGACAATATGCCTGCGCCATGGGACTCACGGAACCCGATCATGGTTCGGACCTTCCCAATCTTCGCACCAAAGCCCGACCGGCCACCGAAGAGGAAAAGGATCGATTCGCCGACTTTGCCGGCAACCAGCGCGATTCGCTCTATATTCTGGAAGGAGCCAAGCGATTCATTTCGCAGGGCTGCGGCACTGGCGACAAGCCCGCTATTCTTCTTTTGCTGGCACGAACCGGTAGTCCGGAAAGCGGCGCCCGGGGGTTGAGCTTTTTCCTTGTGAGCAGCGAATACGCACAGGTGGCCGGCATTGAGCGTAAGATGGGAATGCATGCATCGCCCACCTGCGAAATCGTTCTGGAGGATACCCCGGGCATTCTCATTGGTCAGCCCGGCATGGGACTGGTCCGCTATACCATGGGCATGCTGAATGGCGCTCGTATGGGCATCACTCAGCAGTCGGTGGGTCTGGCTACGGCCGCGTTCGAAGAAGCGCGGAAGTACGCTTCGGAACGTCTTCAATTTGGTCGTGCGCTCCAGGAAATTCCGGCCGTAAGGAGTATGCTGGATAATATGCAGGCCACGATTGAAGCCATGCGATGTTTGCAATTCGAAGGAGCCCGGGCCATGGACCTTTACTACTGGCGGGGCGATCACCTGCGCCGTCAGGGAGGAACGGACAAGGACATCAAGAGCGATACAATCATTAAATACTGGGAGAAATTGGCCGGAATACTGACTCCGATCTCCAAATACTATTGTTCGGAGAACTGTGTTAAGATCACGGGGCAGGCCGTGCAAATCCACGGAGGGGCAGGGTTTACCGAGGACTACGATGTGTCCCGACTCTATCGGGACGCCCGGGTAGTGACCATCTATGACGGAACATCCCAGATACAGGTCAATGCCGCCATCGGAGGCATCGTAACCGGAATGGGGGCCCGGGGCTTTCTACGAGAATATCTGGAATGCGAATGGGATCACTTTGACGGCGCTGAAACTGGCCTTCTGGACGAGCTTCGCGATACTTTCGAACAATGTATCCATCGCTACAGGGAACTGTCCGGTAACGAAAAGGAATCCATGGCGGCAAATCTGGTAGAAGGAGCGGCCAGGCTGCTATGTGCCATGCTTTACTATCGTAGCACTTTGCGCATTGAGGGCGACTCACGCATGCGACGATTGGAGCTCTGCCGCATCTATCAGTTGGATTGTATTTCATTCATGGCTGGATTGGAGAGGCGGCTGTCCATGCAGGCCGTCACGGTTTAGACGAGCCTGGCTTCCTGGCAGCTGACAGAATGCGAGCCATCCGTGGCCCGAGACTGTAAATGAACGGCCCCTGCAACGACTGCCGACGAAGCACGGTTGTTTCACATCCATCACGGGCCGTAAGAGCCACCGCCGATCAGCAATCCATGAGTAGCGAGCGAAAGCTGGCCGGCATCCTCAGGCGACCAGGGTCCGCTGAACAGTGCAACCAAAGGTAATAATAGCGCCATCCAACGTTGTATGAAGCGGCCACAATTGCCTCCTTTTTACTTCTTTTTTGCATTAATGTCCTTGAATTGGCCGCACTGGGCATTATAGTTTTTTCCGGCCCTCGTTGTCAGTTGGTGCAGGGTGGCGCCCAATCATTGTCCCATTGCCTGACTGACACTCCACGGGTCTCGATAATCCAACAGGAGAGGAATATGCTAAAAAGAAATCTGATGATACTCGCCATTCTTGCGGCCGCACTAACGTTCGGTGCGCAGTGCGACGAATCCACGGCCAAATCGGAAGGGGTGCAGGGCACATACAAAGTGGAAGGAACAAATCCTGACGGAACTCCTTATCGCGGTAACGTATCTGTAACCAGAGATGGGGACAATTACATCTTTAACTGGAATATTGCTGGCGACCAATTCTCCGGCCAGGGACAACTAAGCGGCACAAAACTCACCGTGGATTGGGGCGAGGAGCATCCGGTGATTTACGAAGTGAAAGAGGACGGAGCTCGTCTGGAAGGATCCTGGGCCGACGGTCAGGGTAGCGAGACTTTGACGAAATAGGAAAGGAATCACGCCAGAGTATTCCATGCGACTGCGACCATGGAAGTGCATCTAGAGTGCCTCTGGCGGCTGTCAGGTCGCAGGTAACAAGGCGTGCCCGGGGCAAGGCTATCCATACGCAAAAAAGGCCGCTTTCGCGGCCTTTCGATTGGAGAACTGTGGGCGATGACAGGATCGAACTGCCGACATCTTGCTTGTAAGGCAAGCGCTCTCCCAGCTGAGCTAATCGCCCGTGGAATTAAGCAGAAGCCTTCTCGGCTCCCCCTCGAATCAGGTGGGCCAGTCTGGACTTTCTACGGTCCGCCTGGCGATGGTGGATGAGGTTGCGCTTTCCGGCACGGTCAACGTAGGAAGAGAATAGCTTGTAGGCTTCTTGAGCTTCATCCATTTTTCCTTCAGCCACCAGATTTCGCACTCTCTTATCGAAGGTACGCAGTCTGGCCTTTTGCTGTGCATTGAGCGCACGACGCTTCTCTGTTCTTCGGATATCCTTTTTGGAGGATTTAATATTAGCCACGATTCACCACCTTCCAGCAAGGAATTCTGAAGTGGGCCTACAGGTCAAGTGTTTTAGCCAAAAACCTGTGGTTGGTGCGCAGGATTGCTTGACCACTTACGGAAACAGCGGCATTGTTTGGCGCGGGATTCCCAAACGGAGCGGTTTTTGCCGGGACATTATGTCTTTCTGTAACGGATTGGCCCGAAAAGAATTGGGGGGATCTGTGGAACGCTGGCAAATCACAAATGCGGAAATCTACCGGGAGGATCGTTTTCAATCCATGTCCGGGCTATGCTTTTCCGGCGACTCCATTGAAGAAATCATCTCCGATGGCGACGAGCATGATGACATCCTCAGTTTGAATCTGCACGGGCTTGCCGTCTTGCCGGCTTTGATCAATGGACATGATTCATTGCTGGCCAGTTATTTGCCCTTCAGAGGTCGTGGCTTTCCCCACATGAACTGGCTCTCCTGGGACAATGAAGTAAAAGCCTCTCAGGAGTTTCAGGATCGAATGCTTCTGGACGTTTCCGATCTTTATTCTCTGGGCGCTTACCGAAACCTTATGAATGGATGTTCCCTGGTCGTGGATCACATTCCCGATTTCGTACGAAAGCCTTTTGAAAACTCGCTGCCGGTCTCCCTTCTGCCAGAATTTGGGATCGCCCATAGCGTATCATCCTATTCGCTAAATTGGGGAGAGGGTATTTCCAGAGAGTACCAGCGAGCCAGGAAAGCCGGCATTCCCTTTATTCTACACATTGCGGAGGGTTTCGATCCCGAGAGTCGGAATTCCCTGGGAATGCTGGACGAGTTCGGGGCCCTGGGGCCGGAGACGGTCCTGGTGCATGGATTGTCCCTTTCGGAAAAGGATCTGGATCGGATTGCTGAAGCCGGGTCCACTCTGGTCTGGTGTCCCGTAAGCAATGAATTCCTGTATGACGGTACTTTGCCCATTGATGCCGTAATTGACCGCCGAATACCCCTTTGCCTGGGCACCGATACTTCCATGGCCGGCGGCAAAGGAATGATCGACAATATCCATCTGGCCCGGGAGCAGCTGGGACAGCACAGCGAGCTCTTGCCGGAGATTGTGTTCACGAATCCGGCTCGAATTTTCCGGCAAAAAGACCGTGGCGCCCTGGAGGCCGGCAAAAAGGGAGATGTACTGGTAGTGCAGAGCCGCAGCCGGGACATTCATCAGGTACTGGAAGAGCTAAGCCCGGAGAAGGTTTTTCTTGTAGTCCGGGACGGGGTGCCCATATACGGAGAGGAAACCCTGGAGCCGGTGTTCAGGCATTGTAATGTGAATTTTGATCGAATTCAGGTGGGTAGTTCCCGAAAATTGATTGTAGCGGGTATTTCCGGGGTGATTGAATCCCTTTCCGCCGTTGCCGGTAGAGACCGGGTTTCGGAAATACTGCCAGTAGCACTATAAAATGCCTGTATCAAGAGTTTACACCGGTGGTTCCATCGTCTATTTCCAGGGCGACAAAGGGGATGATGTTTACGTTCTCCAGTCTGGTCGCGTTGTGCTTATCAGCACCGCTATTGATTCAGGCGAAGAAATCCGCGAAGAGGTGCAGGTGGGCGAGTTCTTTGCCGTGAAGTCCAGCATGGGCCGGTACCCGCGCGAAGAGACAGCCCAGGTAATCGGAAAAACAACCCTGGTTGTCTTTAAACTAAACGAATTCGAGCAATTCATTCTTAAGAACACACGATTGATCCTGAAAATGCTGCGAGTTTTCTCAAAGCAGCTAAGGGATATACATCGACAGGTCCGAAACATTCTCAAAGCGGATTCCACTCGAGATCCGGCCTATGAATTGATGAACGTGGCCGAATCATTCTTCAGAACCGGCAACGTGGATCATGCAGTGTATGCATTTGAACGCTACCTGGGATACTACCCCAATGGCGAGTTCGCTTCTCGGGCCAAAGAATTACTGCAGATGGCTCGCAAAGGTCAGTCCTACCCCACCGGATATCCCGAGCTGGAATCCCAGATGGGTCCGGGTCACGACGCTCTGGATCCTTCCTTTATGGCACAGAGCATGTTGCCTGCGGACTCCGTGGACGATCCGTTCGCGATGCCCATGGACGATAGTTTTGATTCTGGCGAAGCCGGCGGAGTGGATGCTACAGATTTGCTTCAGGAAGGACAGGATTACTTTCGCAACGGGGACTTTGAAGCTGCCGCCGAGAAATATCAGCAGGCCCAGGAAGTAACCAGCCCGCATTCGGAGGCGGAAGCGGCAGCGGTAGCTCGATGCCTATACGAACTTGGTCGAACGCAAATCAAACTTAAGCAGGTAAGCGAAGCGTCGCAGACCTTTAGCGCCTACATTAAGCAGTATCCCACAGGTCCCGCCGTGAAACCCTCCATCTTTCAGCTGGGTATGATTGCTCAATCTTCCGGCAACAACGAAAGGGCGGCGACGCTATTCAAGAAAGTAGTCTCTATGAATCCGCCGGACGAAATGACTGACGAGGCGAAAAAGAGGTTGGAAGCGTTATGATGCTACTTCCGGAATCTCTTTTCGAAAAGTTCGGCAAGACCTTCGAGCCGGGTCAGATTATTTTCTGCGAATTCGAGCCGGGCAATGATTTTTATTTTATCCAGGACGGTCAGGTAAAGATTACCAAGACTTTCGGTCAGACTCAGAAAACCCTGGATGTGCTCTCTGTGGGCGATATCTTCGGCGAAATGGCGATTCTGGAAGAAGAGCCTCGGAGCGCCAGCGCCATTGCCGTGGATACTGTGAAGACGCTTCATTTTAACCGTGCCAACTTTGATACTCTGATGAACGGAAACCCTCAACTGGCGCATCGTCTACTGGTGATTTTCTCCAAGCGCATCTACGATGCGAAACGAAGACTACAAATTCTGCTTCTGGAGGATCTACAGGCCAAGGTGGCGGATGTTTTTCTCATGCTGGCAGAAAAGGATCCCAACTACGGGAAACTTAACAACATGGTATTCAACATCTCGGTTGACGACGTGGCAAACTGGTGCGGACAGCCCACGCATGAAGTTCAGCGCGTAATCAGTCAGTTTGTGAAGCAGGGAAAAGTGGAACTATTTGCGGATCGCATTGTGGTTCCGAATATCAACGATCTGGGAAGAATTGTCGCAGCAAAACGAAAAAGTAATCAGTGATTGGATTCGCGGTTGGATACCTGAATGGATGCAGTCCATTCAGTTTCTGGACATAGAGCTGTGGCAATGGATTGGTGTGCCTGCGGCCATTTTCCTGGCCCTGGGTCTGGCATTGCTTGCCGGCGGAGTGATCGTAAAAACTCTTCGTCGTTTATCAAAGAAAACCGAAATCGCCTGGGACGACCAACTGATCGACCAGATGAAGGGGCCATTCCGGTTCTTTCTATTTATACTCATCCAGTTCGTATCGTTCAGATTGCTCCTTCTCCATTCTCCTGTGCAGGAGATTGTAGACCGACTGCTTCTTATTACCCTGGTGATAGGTCTGGGCTGGGGCGCGCATCGTCTGGTGGGCTTTCTTTCCATGCTGGCTCTACTGGCCGCTTCCAGGGAAGACATCCATCGTAGCCGGGGCATTCGCACCCGTGTGGCAGTTTTTCGTCGTATCGGAGGAGTCTTCATAATCGTATTCTGCGCCGCTTTGATCCTGATGCAGTTTGATGTGGTGCGAAAGATTGGCGTGTCTCTTCTTGCATCCGCCGGTATTGCCGGTATCATGATTGGTTTTGCGGCCCAGAAATCCATTCAAAGCCTGGTGGCGGGGTTGCAGATTGCGATTACTCAGCCCATTCGACTGGGGGATGTGGTTATCGCCGATGGTCAATACGGCACTGTTGAAGAGATTCAGCTTACCTTTGTGGTTGTGCGAACCTGGGATTTGCGGCGGCTGATTCTTCCTGTGGAAAACTTCTTGCGCAGCGGTTTCGAAAACTGGACTCGCAGTTCGTCGGATTTGCTGGGTACAGTCGAAGTGCATGCGGATTATTCCACTCCGGTGCAGCAAGTGCGAGAGGCTCTACTTGAGTATATAAAGACCTGCGAAAACTGGGACGGCAAAGCTGTAGGATTGCAGGTTACCGAAGCCACGGACCGTACGATAGTACTCCGCTGCCTGGTGAGTAGCGCCGATTCCGGTAAGCTATGGGACCTGCGATGCCAGGTGCGGGAGTGGTTGGTAGATTTTCTTCAGAACCGGGATGCAGGAAAGTATTTGCCACAAATAAGACTGGAGTCTAATTTTTATACGGATGTACACTCGGCTGATCAACAGCGTCAGGGCCCCGGACCTGCCCGCTGATTATCATATTCAGCGGGATAGTTATTTAATCTGCGACCGAAACGGGCGTATTCTATATCACTCGTCCGGCATGCAGGATCTACTCCAATCGCCCGCAAAACTTCCTACCGACATCACTGAACTATTGGACCAGGAAACCCCGGAGGGACGGCAAGCTCTGCAGAGCTGGCAGTCCGGCGGTTCCTTTCCCGTGACGATAAAGAGCAAACACGAAGAGCAGAAATCCAGAATGCAGGTAACCGTTCTGGATGAGGAGCCCCCGGTGTTTCATGTTCGCTTTCGTCCCGAAGGAGTGAGCGAACTTCCCGGCAATCCCTTTCAGATCAAAGATAACGAAATCCTGGATGCCATTTCTGCTCAAATCGCCGTTCTGGATAAGGACGGTATTGTTCGCGCAGTAAACGATTCCTGGGTGAAGTTTGCGCGGGAGAACGGAGCGCCGCCGGGCGAGTCCTATGTTGGCTACAACTACCTGGACGTGTGCCGTCAGGCTTCGGGAGCCAGCGCGGAAGAGGCGGATAGCGCCGCCCAGGGTCTGCAGGCCATTCTGGAAGGTAAGAAGAATCAATTTGACCTGGAATATCCCTGTCACTCCCCGGATGAAAGACGGTGGTTTGTAATGCGCGCAAATGCCATTCCTGGCGAATCCGGGGGCGCCGTAATCGCACACATTAACATCACTTCGCAGAAGCTAATTCAGCGAATGATGCAAAGCCTGAATCGAGATCTGGAGAGCCGGGTAAGCGAAAGGACTGAAGACCTGGAAGCCGAAATAGCCGTTCGCAAGCTTGCGGAAGAAGAAGCCCAATCCGGCCGACAGAGGCTGGAGGCTTTGATAGCAACGGTTCCTGACTATGTATGGAGCTTCCGAGTTCGGCCGGATGGTATTAGCGAGATGGAACTTCAGTCCCCGGCGGTGGAGCGGATTACCGGCTATTCCGCGGGCCATTTCGCACGGGAACCTTCTAAATGGATGGAAATGATAATCCCGGACGATCGGCCGGAAGTGGAAGAAGCGCTGAATTCTATTGTTCAGGGGCTGGATGAAAGGGTGGAGCTGGACTTTCGTATACGAAATCGAAAAGGCGAAACCCGCTGGCTGAATTCTCATTTCGTGGTCATGTCCCGGGATATGGCCGGTTGCCGGATTGCCGGGGTAACCTCGGACATTACCGAAAGGCGAAGAATGGAAAATGCCCTGGCCGAAAAGAATGATTTCGTGGAGAAAGCCGCTTCCAGCTTGCCGGGCCTGTTGTTCGTTCGGGACATGCACGAGAATCATTTTTCCTATCTGAGCAAACAGCTTTTGCCTCTCTATGACGGCCTGGCGGCGTATGAACTGACTCCTTTTGGGACCAGAGTTCATCCGGAGGATGTCCCATTGGTGAAATCGCGCCGGCAGGATTTAGAAAGTCTGCCCGATGGCGAAGTGCAAGACTTTCAGTACAGAGTTCGCATCGGCGATGGAAAATGGATCTGGTTGCGTTCCAGGTGTATGGTATTTGCCAGGGCAGGCCAGTCTATCAGCCATATGCTGGGATATGTAGAGGACATTACCAGCGCAAAAGCTCATCTGGACGACATGGAAGAGGCCCGGCAGGAAGTACACCGGGCTATGATGGCGCGAGATCGCTTTCTGGCCAACATCAGTCATGAAATTCGCACACCGATATTTGCCATTCTGGGAATGTCCGAGATTCTCCTCAAGAAGGGCCTGGATCAGGAGTCTCAGAAGTATCTGAGCATTGTGAAGAATTCCGGCGACACACTTCTTCAGCTGCTCAATGATATAATCGAATTCTCACGATTGGAAAGCGGACACATTCAACTGGAATCCATTCCGGTCAGGATAAAAGAGGAGCTGCAGCAGATTCTGGAGCCATACAGGTATCGGGCCGTGGAAAAGGGGCTGGTATTCGAATTCAGGATCTCCGAAAAGGTTCCCGATGTGATAATCTCGGATCCGCTGCGGCTCAAGCAAATCGTAACCAATCTGGTTTCCAATGCGGTGAAATTCACAGAAACAGGCCGAGTGGAAGTGCATATGGATGTCCTGGAGTCGGATGCCATACCCAGCTATCCCGACAAAAGAGATCTAATGCTTTCCATAGCTGTATCGGATACCGGCATTGGCATTCCCGAAGAGCATCGCGACCACGTATTTCAGGTTTTCAAGCAAAGCGACGATAGTATCAATCGCAGGTTTGGCGGCTCCGGGTTGGGTCTTTCGATCGTACAAGAGCTGGTGGACCTGATGCGCGGCAAATTGGAAATGCGCAGCCCTTCCGAGTTGATTCGTGGCGAAAACCCGGGCACTGATTTCCAGATTCTGATCCCGGTTAAGAAGACCAGCGAGGAAGAGGATGGAAGCGCAGCAAGAGCGCCGCAAACCCTCTGGTTCGAAAGTCCGCGTCGAGTAATGGTGGTCGAGGACAATCCGATCAATCAAATGCTTCTGGAGAAATTCCTCACCGATATGAATTGTCAGGTAGTTACGTTGGAAAACGGCCTCGAAGCAGTGCGACATCTGGATGCGGATCGTGGCTTCGACGTGATTCTAATGGATGTGAACATGCCCGAAATGGATGGCTATCAGGCTACGCGCCGGATTCGCGATGCGGAGATAACAGTACCGGTAATCGGGGTTACGGCGGACGTGTTTAAGGAGGACGTGGATCGTTGCATGGAAGCCGGAATGAACGACCATCTGGGCAAACCGATCTGGCCGGAGGATCTCTATGAAAAGCTGGCGCTGTGGACAAAAGCGGGCGGCTGAGAGCGCCAGCGTTTCATTCCCGCGAAGAAAGTGAAGGGCACTACCAAACTACCAGGCAAACTCTGATAGTGAATTCCGAAATCGACCTCGTACCGGAACTCCGATAGTGAAGTGCGATGACGAACTCCTGCCTGAACTCCGATAGTGAGCTGCAACGTGAACTTCGATACCGGACTCCTACTTACTCTCCGATAAAGAGTCCCTTTACTGATTCTCTATTCTGGATCGGGTGTCATTGCGACTCCATTCTTGTGGCTTTCGCTGGCAACGTGCCCGAACCCATAGAGCGAACCAGTTGAGATTAGGAGCAATATCTGGCAGGCTAGACGCGTCCCCGGGATGGCATTCGGGAAGTGAATACCCATTTGTCCAGCATTGACTGGGATACCGCGGAATCAAGCTTCACGCCATACTGGTACACATTCTCGCTTGTGACTACCGTGCCCCGGCCGTGCTCCTTTCGGTAGAGAATCTTTCCGCTCAGCGACGAGTCTACGATCTGCAATTTAACAGTTCCGGGAGGCAGGAGTTTTTCGCTCAGAAAACCCACTCCGCTGCGGGATACGTTCATACTGACGCATTGTATTGTGGATTTCTGAGTCTTTACTGTGATGGGAAGCACTGAATTGATCCTTTTTTCTTTTCTTTTCTCAGCCATACTCTATTGGACGACCAAAAGAAAGAGAACGGCAAGTCTCCTGTCGCAAATCTCATCCTACCTGCCAATATTAGCAGGTAGGATGACACAGGGCAGGGAACCCGGATGTCCTGCTTGCCGTTGCCTCTCGGAAACCGAAAGAAGCCGGGCCGAATTACTCAGGACGGCAAGTTGGATTCGATTGTTTCCACTATTTTGGGGTCGGACGGACTTGTCTTTGGCGAGAACCGCTGGATTACCTTCCCATCTTCGCCTACAAGAAACTTCTCAAAGTTCCAGCTAATATCGCCGGGGAAGGCGGCTTCCGGGCCTGCAAGGAATTGATATAACGGATGACGGTTCGCTCCGTTTACGTCTACCTTGGAGAACAGATCAAAGCTAACATCGTAATTAGTGGAACAGAATTGCTGGATTTCTTCTTCGGTGCCCGGTTCCTGTCCCATGAACTGATTGCAGGGAAATCCCAGGATTCGGAATCCCCGGTCTTTGTATTTCTTGTACAGGTTCTCAAGGTCTTTGTACTGAGGTGTCAGGCCGCACTTGCTGGCAACATTGACCACAAGCAACAGATTTCCTTCGTAGTCTTTGAGGGATCGGGACTGTCCCTGGATGGTCTTCGCTTCTATTTCATGGATGGACATACTGGCTCCTTTTCTTGTTTGTTCTCTTTAGGCAAGTAAAAGGAGGGAACCTAAAAAAGTCCACCCGGGTTCTTGAGCCGTTGGCTTGGGGCTTCCGTATGAGCCTTGCGATAAGCTACGCTCAGGGCATGTATCCCGCACCCTGCGTCTCAGAACTTGCTTCTCCGGGCGCGCTCTTCTGGCCTGGCTTTCCGGCGCACCTCTCAGGGGAGCCCGCTTCAGCGATACTTGTCTTTCGATTCAGTCGGACCCGGAGTCTTCTCTACTCATCCGTTCAGGAGCTTCCATTCCCAGTAGCTTCAAACCGTTGCGAATGCACTGAGCCACAGCTTCCAGTATTCCCAGTAGTAACCTGGCCTCTTCGGGAGCTCGTGTCAGTACCTTGTTCTCCGGCACCCCGTAGAACCTGGACAGCGCCTGCGCCAGTTGATACAGAACCTGCACCAGGCGATGAGGTTCAAAGGCTTCCGCCGCATCCCGTATTTCTTCGGGGAAACGGGCCGTAAGCCAGAGTAACCTTCTTCTTTCCGGAGCCGCTACTGAATGTGCCAGGGAAGCCAGGCTTTCCGGTATCGCGGTCATGACATGGTCCGAGCCCGCTGCGGAGGCCGTCATACCGAGCGATTCAATGAGAGCTCTTTCGCTTTCAATGATTCCTTCCTCGATGCACCGACGAAAGATGGAGCGAACCCGGGCATGGGCATAGCCTACGTAGTAATAGGGATTCTTATCCGAGGTATCCTTCGCCTCTTCCAGGTCAAAATCCAGATGGGATTCAAAAGAGCGCATCACGAAGAAATAGCGCACCACATCCAGTGGAATTTCTTCTATCAATTCCTTCAGGGTTACGAACTGGCCGGTTCGCTTGCTCATTACTACCGGTTCGCCGTTGGAAAGCAGGTTCACCTGCTGAGCGATCAGTACCTTGAATTTGTCCTCCGGGAAACCCAGGGCTTTCATGGCCCCTTTGAGTCGGGCGATATATCCATGGTGGTCAGGTCCCCAGATGTCGATAATCTCCTGGTGGCCGCGATCGACTTTGCTTTTATGATAGGCGATATCAGCCAGGAGGTAGGTAGGCCGGCCGTCGTCTCGTACCACCACGCGATCCTTGTCGTCTTCGAAATCGGTGCTACGAAACAGTTTCTTGCCGTCCTGTTCGAATATGTAATCTCCCAGGTTATCCAGAACCTGCATAACCTCACCGGATTCATGTAGACTTCGCTCGGAAAAGAATCGATCAAAACGTACGCGAAAGCCCTGTAGATCGGATTCATGGGTGGAACGGAGATACTCGGTAACTGCCTTTCCCAGTTCATCGGCGTATTGTAGCGCGCCCGCCCGTTCCAGAAGGGATACGGAATCCGGATTCGCCGAATGGGTTTCGCCGGCCAGCGCCATGAGCTTCTGGACAATTTCATCCGAAGGCGCCAGAGCCGGGTTGGCATCCAGCAGTTTTTCCAGTAAATCGTTGAGGTACTGACCATGATAGCCCTGATCGGGAAACGGCAAACCTGGTGCATCCGCATACACAGGTCCATTTTCGCCTTTGGTGGAGAACTGAATGGTCGCTCCCCTGGACTCCATCAAACGCAGAACGCAACTGATTCCGAGCAAAAACACCTGGTTTCCGTAATCGTTTACGTAATACTCCCGAAAAACGTCATGACCGGCGGCTTCGAGCAGGTTGCAGCAACTGTCCCCCAGCGCCGCCGCCCGGGCAGACACAACATTCAATGGACCGGTGGGGTTTGCGGAAACGAATTCAAATATGATGTTTCGCTTATCCTTGCTTTCGCTTTTGCCGTAATTCGCCCCGCTCTGCAAAGTTTGACCCAGCAGGAGAAGCAAGAAATCATTGGAGAGGGTTACATTGATGAAACCCGGACCGGCGATGGAGATATCCGAGAAACATTGTTCCCCGCTCAACTTCAGTTTTTGGCTCTCGGAGTTTTTCGACTCTCCTGCTACCGTGCTCGCCACTTCTATATGGGCTTTCCTGAGATTCTGAATAACACGCTCGGCCAGTTCTCTGGGATTTTTGATTCCGCAGCTCTCGCGCACCCGCTGGTCCAGAGCCGAAGTGCAGGCATAGTCGCCAAACTTTTCTTCCCTGGCATACTCAATGCGTGCTTCCACAGCATTTCCGGCAATTTCGGATAAGGCCCGGGAGAATAGATCGCTAACCAGATCTTTCAGAAGCTTCATGGGGCCAGGATTATGAGTCGGTAGCTGGCTTCAATCGGAATCAGAAAAACAGCCCGGATGCAAAACGCTGGCCAGATACCGAGCTCAATTCGGGTCAGGAGGCCAGGCAGGGGGCCAGGCCCGGCGCCCAATGGGGGCCAAAAACTCAGTCCGAATCAATAAACTGAAGCTCCTTCAAGGGTCCCAGAAAATGCTGCACATCCTGTAGTAGTCGGGCCGGGGTTCCGGCAGGCCCGGAAATGGTGGGAAAGGTATCCAGGGATTGGCAAAATGCGGAGAACTTCATGCGGGAGGCTGCGAAGATCCAGAATGCATGGATGGTGTTGGCCCGGGCTGCCAACTGGTTGTCGCGAAGCGCACATCCTTCGCATAGAAAATCAATGTCCGGCTCGTTCCAGTAGGACGGTTTATAGCTACCGGGCGGCCAGATATCGGATTGCCAGAGGGCCTCTCCGCAGCCGGAGCAAGAGTGTACGTCCCCCAGCATCCCCTGAAGCTTCTGAATGCGGACAACAAGAAATCCAATTAGATCCAGAAACCATTTGTTATCTGCGTCTTGATTCGTCTCCAGGGCCTCCAGGGCGCCCTGGCATAAAGCATACAGTCCTCGAGGCCCCCCGCTGGCGGAGGCTCGCACCAGGGCCAGGGTCGCAGCCAGGCGCTGCAGAATTAGATATCGGCCCTGAAGCTTTATTTCCTTCGCCAGGCTCAACTCTTTGATCGAAAACAACTGATTCTCTACGTCCTTTCGGTAAAAGACTACCTGCACGGTATTTCCAGGCTGGATGGCAATTTGACTTCTTCGTTGGCTGGCGCGGATTCCATGATACTTCAGATTCAGAAACTCGTCCGAATCTGTAAGAACATCTAGAATGCGATCCGCTTCACCCGACTTGCGACTGCTGAGTATCGTTCCTGTTCTGGTTTCCAGCATCTTTGCTTTGCCTGTTGGATGGTTGCCTGCGCTCCGGCCCTCTGGTCATCGTGGACTGGCGGTCATCGGCCGTCTTTCATTGGGGACCGGCGCTCATCAGGCCTTCTGGATGCCATGGAGCCGAAAGGAATCCGCCACACCTGCTGCGAATTCTCCTCGGTTATCTACTAAAGGTTGTACTCCTTTATCTTGCGATACAGGGTTCGTTCAGAGATGCCCAGGGCTTTCGCGGTCTGCTCTCTATTGCCGCCAAAATGGGCCAGGTTTTTCCTGATGATTGCCTTTTCGTATTCATCCATGGCAATCCCGGGCTTGATTTCGTCGGTGACATCCTTTCTGCCCGGAGTGCGACTCATATCCGTGGGAAGGTCTTTCAGCTCCAGGATGTCCTCGGTGGCCATAACAACCATGCCCTCGAGTACGTTGCGAAACTGACGGATATTTCCAGGCCAACCATAGTTTTGAAAGAACTCCTTTAGTTCGGCGGACATGCCGGTAACGGACTTGATGTACTTTTCATTGAATTCAGTGACAAAGTAGTTGAACAATAACGGAATGTCTTCTTTTCGCTTTCTAAGGGGCGGAAGCTCCAGGCGAATTACTGCCAATCTATAATACAGGTCTTCTCTGAATTCCCCCGAGTCTACCCTTTCCAGTAGATCCCGGTTCGTTGCCGCGATGATTCGCACGTCGATGGGAACGGATTGAGTGGAGCCCACTCGCATCACTTCCCTTTCTTCGATAACGCGTAGCAGTCGAACCTGGCTTTCCAGGTCCATTTCCCCTATCTCGTCCAGAAAGATTGTGCCGCCCTGGGCCGCTTCGAATAATCCGGCCCGGTCTCGGTCTGCGCCGGTGAAAGCCCCTCTTACGACCCCGAACAGTTCCGATTCCAGAATGGATTTTGTGAGCGCGCCACAGTTAACCTTTACAAAGGCGCGATCCTTTCTGCGGGAATTTTCATGGATCAGATTGGCGATCTTTTCTTTGCCGGTTCCGCTTTCGCCTTCCAGAAGGACCGTGACGTCCGTAGGGGCAACCTGATTGACCCTTTCGAGGACGCTTTTCAGAGGAGGAGCATTTCCTATAACTCCGGAGGTGGAGAATGTATCCGCGAGACGAGCCTTGAGACGACGGTTCTCCTCTTTGAGGCTAACCGTTTCCAGAAGAGACTCCACCTTCTTCTTGAGAAGAGTCAGGTCCACCGGCTTCGTAAGAAAGTCGTTGGCGCCTGATTTAATCGCCTCCACTGCGGTTTCGATGGTCGGTTGACCTGTAAGAATCAGAAAAGGCGTGTCGTCCGTTTCGCGAACATGTTTCAGAAAATTCAGACCGGTGTCGTCTGGCAGAAAGAGATCGCTAATGATGAGCGAGAAGTGCTCGGATTGACGAATCTTGTGCGCATCTCCCACAGAGCCCACTGCGATCACGGAAAGATCATCGGAAAGAGAGGAAAGATACTCTTCCAGAGCGGAGCGCTGAGATGGATCATCTTCAATTAAAAGCGTGCGAATCATACCTGGATCAGGAAGCGGAACCCTGCAAGGCGGCCTTTCCTCCAAAATAAATGGTGAAAGCAGTTCCTCGCCGGGGATCGGAGGAAACATCGATCCAGCCGCCCATTTCTGTAATCATCTTTTTTACCAGGGCCAGTCCCAGCCCGCTACCGTCTTCCTTTGTAGTGAAGAAGGGTTCGAAAATCTTGTTCTGATCTTCCGTAGAGATCCCGGGGCCATTATCCTGGATTCGGATGAAGTTCTGATCATTATCCTGCCCTGTGCTTACGCGAACTTCACGCTCGCCGGAAGGCACATCCGATTTTTGTAAAGCTTGAATGGAATTCAGAATCAGATTAATGACCATTTGCTTGATGAATCCTGCGTGGATTTCCGCCCCTGCCTTGAGCTCGCCGGAGTCGAACTCGATCTGAATCCCGGCCTTACGGGCCTGGGGTTCCATAAGGCGAATCACCGCCGAAAGGATATTGTTCAGATCTTCGCTGGTTGTCCGAACGGTTCGTTCGGATCGAATCAAATGGATGAAATCCTGCAAAACATCGTTAAGTGATAGCACCTCTTTCTTTATGATGTCTACACGGCTCTTCAGTTTCTCCTGTAGATGTTCATCCGTTACTTCTTCCAGAGAGACTTCCAGCATCTGGAGATGTAGATGGATGGCCGCAAGGGGATTCTTGATTTCATGTACGATACCGGCGGCCAGAGCCGGCATTTGAAACGATGGCAGTTCCTGGGAGATCCGGGCCAGTTCCTGTGTCTTTTGCTCTGCCATATTATCTAGAGTCAACCACCTCCACCAGGAAAAACCAGATGTCTTGCTTTTTCAAGAGTTTCTCGGATTGGATGTGGTTGTACTTTTGAATGAACAAAGAAGGAACCTCTCCGGCACTTCGAATTAGTACCAGCGATGGGTTGTTTTCCGGCGCCAGTCCGCCGGGGCGTAGCTGTAGACCCAGATATACGGTCTCATTCTTGTTCTTGTAGCCGGTCAGCCGCCTGGCTACCGACGGATCATTGCTACTAATCCAGAATGCGGAGGAACCGTTCTTGACCAGGAATCTGTATTTTCCTGCTGCATCGCCCTGGTTTAGAGAGTTTAACCGGACGCTCAAGTTACTTACAAGATCCCCGGTTCCGATTAGTCGGATGTTTCGCTGCTTAGCGTAGGATCGGATTACGCTATCCAGGGTTAGCGCTTCGTCGCGTAGATTCACAGTAGCAACGGGCTCCAGCGTATCGGCAGACAATCGCCCGGTCTGTAATGCAGCCGATACGTCTTTTCGGGCAACATAGAATCGATCGGATTTCTGGACAAAGAAAAGGGAAAAGCCCTCAACAAAGCCTGCGCGCATCCCGTACATAAGCTCCGGAGATTCCAGCTTGAGAGTTCTATTCAGACGAGCGAATAACATCCGACCGGAAGCGGGTAGCGAAGGAGGATTGAAAAGTAACGGACTGGAGCCAGAGGCGGCCAGACTTCGGATCGCGCTTTCAAAGGAGGCGGAGGAACCTCCCGCGGCGTCGGTGTATATGATAACCTTGCGATTTCGGGTAGGCAGTTTTTTTAGTTCCTGGAAGGAGCGGGCGATCTGTCCCAGGTCCACTTCGCCGCCGGTGGCGCTACCCTCCAGTATGGAAATCACTTCTTTTAGATTTCGTTGCGCAGGGATCAGCCTATGGCCATTTTCACTGACAAGGAGCAGACCGAGTCCCAGACTTCCCGTTGCTTCTGCGCTCAGGGCCTTAAGCGCCTTCACCAGTTCTTTTTTTGGACCGGCCATGGAGCCCGACTGATCCATGACAACGATCCATTCGCTTTCCTGATCCGGCCAGGAAGGAAGGGTTTGATCTCGAAAGCTAACGGTGCTTCCCTTAATCGCACTCGCAAGAAGCGATTGAAATTCATTGAGCGGCCCCGAGGAGCTACCCTGGTTTACAACCCGTCCGGTATTACATGAGATGAGCTTAATGGCGAACCGCACGCCCGATGTTCCGGCGAAGGAGGCCTCGCCTTTTAGTATATGACTTCCGCGTATGTAGCTGCAGTAGTCGACCCCGGCCGATGGGCCATTTTGCAGTGTGGTTGCCGGGAGCTGCCTGTTTAGATCGGCAGTGGATTGGAGCGGGTAATTCTTGTGGAGCTCAAACAAAAAAGCCGCCGCCTTCTGAATATCAGTGGGTAGGGAAGACGTAGAAAAATAGGCCTCGGGAACCGAACCACTGACCTGGAAGGGAAGTACCGATACCTCAAAATCTCGGGCCCAGGGACTTGCCGGCCATAGGAGCATCAGAATGAGCATATATCGGGCCGTACCGCCAAACGGTCGGTGCGGTTTCGCCCTGAGCGACAGGATGGCCCTGAGCCGCCTTAACGTCATCAGCGGTGTCAACGCAACCTGCTGGTTCAATGCCATCATTGACCTCCGGTCTACATCCACGGTTTTGCGGGCAACAGCGCAACTAAAAGGATTGGATTGCACAGACTGAGCTGCTGATATGGACATAATTCTAAGCTTTCTGAGAAGATTCATGGGCCTTAAAAGCTTTATCGGTAGGATTCTGGCATTGCCTGGTGTGTTTCTTATGGTGTCCTGTCTGGGCATGCCGGACATACCGGAGAAGCATTACCTGAAAGATTATTACTTCACAGGATTTTCTGTACAGATCCTGGGAAAAGCAAGCATTCCTCCGTCCATCATGACCCGTGAGTACGACGGCGAGTCTCGCCGGGAGTTCGTCAATTTCGACGAAAGACTGGAAATCTGCCGGGAAAAAGCCGTCCTTCAGGCCGATTCAAAATGGCTGAGCATCACCGAGGACGATCCCAATACCCAGTTTGAATGGATCCGAAGATTGGATCTGGGCGCCAAAGGATCCTGGACCAGCTGCCTGGAAGATGCGGAAACCCGGTATATGCTCTTTGACTACCCTTCCAGTTGCATTGTGGTTCGGCAATATCCCTGCGATCCCGCTTACTACTGACATCTGCCGGGCCAAATCTGCCCCTTGAGGCTTGCAAATCTTGCCTTTCCGATTGATCTCCCTGTCGCGGAAAATCTTTGCGCCCAATACGGCCCGGTCGTTTTCCTGCCATCTTTTGATTTCCGTTGCTTCGATTTTATCCTTGCCTCTTTTCGGTCAGGGGGTCATAGTCTGGCATACCCCGTCCAGGAGTTCGCCCCATGCTTCGATTACCCCGACTGGCCCCTGTTCTAACTCTAATCTCCTATATGTCTGTCGTTCCTGCTCTGAGCGCCGGACCGGTGATGAACGTTGGTCCGTCCGACATGGTTTTTCAGCCCACCGACGAAGAGGGCTATATGCAGGCCTGGAATGTGAATTTCCGGGGCAACGGAATGTTGATTTATATAACGTTTGTGATCAGCAACCTGGGGCCCAAGAGTTTGAATAATGGAGTTTCCATCCTAATCGTGCAGAAAGGCCAGGTTCGGGTATGGACAAAAGAATACGATTACCAGAGCCTGGAGGCGAAGAAGGGAACTTTTGGGCACAAGTCCTACATGAACTGGTTAAGATACGAAAACGGGAAATACTTTATCGAAATCGACCAGGGCGACAAATCCACCCCGGTAATCAAGCTGGAGGTTTCGCCTTACGGACCAGGTCTGGGGCTTTCTGATGGAAAGATCAATGTATCTGGCGGAGGTTTTATTCGCTTTGATGTACCGGTAGTGAGTTCGAAGGCCACCGGTCATATGATTCTGGATGGCAAATGGATTGATCTGCAGGGGATTGGAGGAATGGAGTATCTCCATGGCAATAAGCCCGTGCATCAATTCGCAAAGAGGTTTCATCTGATTCGTTCCTACCATCAAGGAAGCGGCTTCTTCGTGGGCGGCTTCTATGGCACCGACGATAGCGGTCACAGTTCCTTGATTCACGGAAAAGTGCTCCAGGGCGGAAAGCTACTGGATCATGGAGTGGTGAAAGAGGTAAAGCATCTGAAAGAGAGCAAAAATGCATACTCTGGCTATATAATACCCGAAAAGACTCTATACAGAATGAATCGCTGTGTCTTAATCGAAAGCCGAAACTATTATAGCGGCGGTTACTACGTTCTGGGAAATATCTCCATGCTACTTCGCGCCGTTCTGCGCGTTTTCTTCGCCAAACCCTATGTGCTGCACTACAATACGACAGTGAAGGCCTGGTGCGACCCCGGAGACGTTTCGCTTTCGGCGGATGCTCTGGAAAAGAAAAAACCTACGACCCAGTTTCCCTCGGAGAGTACCTTTTATTTGATCAATCCCTGACCTGTTGCCGCATGAATCCAGGTTCGGCCTGCCTGTCGGCCGCTTCTTGCTGGAAGCTCATCTCCGTTCTTCGCAAACCTTTGCTTGCCGCGGAATGATTTGACCGGCCAGTCCTTCCCGGTCGGATTTCCCTGGCCTAATGCCGTATTGTAGCTGCAGACTGGCTAACACAGAGAGCTCGGCGCCCGGGCATCATGGGTAAATCGGGATACGCAACAATCAAGAGAAGGCCGGCCCTGGCCTTGATGACCCTGGCCGGCGATGGATGATCTGTGTTATCTGGATCCAGGCTTAAAACACGTATTCAAAGCCAGACCTGCTGCCTGATCCCGATCCTCTGTCGAATCCAGGTCTGTTGCCTGATCCCGATCCTCTGTCGAATCCAGGTCTGTTGCCTAATCCCGGTCTGAAGTCGAATCCTGGCTTGAAGCTTGTTTGCTCACGTAGATTTCCCCGCCCATTTCTAGAAATTCCCTGGACTTCTGTTCCATCCCTTGAATGGGATCTGTCGATGAATCTGTCCCGGCTGTAGATCCGGAATGGACGGCATCGGGGGCGGCCTGACTTCCGTTGTTGCTCTTTGCCCGTGTCTGACCGGTGTCTTCGCTTTGTTTACCCGCCCCATGGGAGTTCATCTTGCGGATCTGATGGGTAATCTCCATCGAACAGAATTTGGGACCACACATACTGCAGAAATGAGCTACATCTGCGCCTTCCCCTGGCAGGGTTTCATCGTGGAATCCTTTGGCACGGTCCGGGTCCAGCGAAAGATTGTACTGATCCTTCCATCGAAACTCAAACCTGGCTTTTGATAGCGCATCGTCTCTGAGCTGCGCCCCGGGATGCCCTTTGGCCAGATCCGCCGCATGCGCCGCAATCTTATAGGTTACGACTCCCTGACGAACGTCTTCTTTGTCCGGAAGGCCCAGGTGTTCTTTGGGCGTTACATAGCAAAGCATGGATGTGCCGAACCAACCGATCATAGCCGCTCCTATGGCCGAAGTAATATGATCATAACCGGGAGCTATGTCTGTGGTAAGAGGACCCAGCGTGTAAAAAGGCGCTTCGTCACACCACTCCAGCTGCCGGTCCATGTTTTCCTTGATTTTATTCATAGGCACATGTCCGGGGCCTTCATTCATTACCTGCACGTCAAATTCCCAGGCTCGTCTCGTAAGATCTCCCTGAACCTTTAGTTCGCCGAATTGAGCTTCATCGTTTGCATCGGCTATAGAGCCTGGCCGCAGTCCATCGCCGATGGAAAAAGAAATATCGTAGGCGGCCATGATTTCGCAAATCTCGTCCCAGTGCGTATACAGAAAGTTTTCCTGGTGATGTGCAAGCATCCAGCGAGCCATTATGGATCCCCCGCGGCTAACGATGCCGGTTACTCGATTGGCCGTGGAGGGCACAAATCTTAGCAGTACCCCGGCATGGATCGTGAAGTAATCCACTCCCTGTTGAGCCTGTTCGATCAAAGTGTTGCGAAAGATTTCCCAGGTAAGTTCTTCCGGTTTGCCATTTACTTTTTCCAGGGCCTGGTAAATGGGCACAGTGCCCACCGGTACCGGGCAGTTACGAATGATCCATTCGCGGGTTTCGTGGATGGCTGCGCCAGTGCTCAGATCCATGATCGTGTCGGCCCCCCAGCGCGTGGCCCAGACCATCTTTTCGACTTCGTCTTCTATAGAACTCTTAACTGCAGAGTTGCCAATGTTTGCATTGATTTTCACCAGGAAGTTTCGCCCGATGGCCATGGGCTCCAGTTCGCTATGATTGACGTTGGCCGGTATAATGGCCCGGCCCCGAGCCACTTCATCCATTACGAACTCCGGATTCAGGTTCTCGCGCAGCGCCACAAATTCCATTTCCGGAGTAATCTCGCCCTTTCGCGCATAATGCATTTGAGTGCAACGACTTCCGGGGCGGGCTACCCGGTTCGTGCGCTCAAAAGAACCCGGCGCCTGGATGATTCGGCTTTCGGGCTGTAGTTCCTTCCGAGACTGCAGGAAGGGCTCTCGCAGTTGCTGTATGCCTTCATGCAGGTCTATAGCGGTCTGCGGGTCCGTGAAAGGACCGGAACAGTCATAGAGCGGAAAACAGGTGCCATCGGTGAGTCGGACCTGTCGAAAGGGAACTCGTAGCTCGATCCCGTCGCTTCGCGTTCTTCGGAGGAAGTTTTTCTCCGAACCGGGCAGGGGGCCCAGGGTTATTTGTTCTGTTGTAGCTTGCATTGGTTGTGCCTCCAAATGGCCAACCGTGCAGGAAAGATGCGATGTAATTTAGATGTGCTAACGTTCATTTCGCTTCCCTACGACGGTATGAGCCGTGTCAGGTTCCAGGGCTCCCCTGTGTAGTCCCGGCAACATTCGGCGTTCCGAATGTTTGCCCGGGCAACAGAGTCTCAGATCGTAGTTGCGACCACACCCAGCGGTGACCTGAGAATGGTCGGCTCGGAATCAATGGCAAGCAATTTGTGGGCGCCGCGGTTTTGGCCGAAGCGCATAGGATGCTCTATGGAGATGGGACGAAGGATGGAGGGGCGGAGAACATGTTACCTGTGGGGCCACGCTACGAGCCCGAAGGGCAGACCGGCCCGGAACGGCCCGGACGGGCCCGGGGAGGCAATTTCGTAGCGAAGCTTCAGGGCGGCCTCCTGGCAGGCGCTTGGAAGCACAGGCTCTTTGGAGCAGCGGATAAGTCGCCTCCTACTAGAGCTGCGGCGTCAGCGGCCACCAGATCCATTCCAGCATGCGAACCCAGAGGGACCGAGATTTCATCTCGGCATGTCCGATTTCGCGGGAGCCACTGAAATAGCGCCGGAACACAGTTTCCAGGGAGTCGTTTACCCTGGGGTCATAAGAGACTATATCTATTTCATGGTTGTAATCGAAGCTTCGGCGATCCAGGTTAGACGTTCCCAGAACCGATAGCCCTTCGTCGAAAATGGCTGCTTTGCTGTGTAGAAAACCGTTTTCGTAGACGTACACCTTTACGCCAGACTCAAGCAGTTTTTCCAGGTAGGGGTTTCGCACATAGGTGACCGGGAATTCCTGGATGGACTCGCCGGAAGCCACGATCAGTCGAACGTCCACATTCCTTTGCACTGCATTGGTCAGTGTGGACATGAATTGCGAATCCGGAATGAAATAGGGGGTTACCAGCCACACCCTGCGCTGGCTCTGACTGACTGCACGGACATAGAATTCGTAGTTCGCCGCCCGGTTCTCGGCATCGCTGGTAAACACAACGCTGGCCAGGCCGCTACATCCGTTGCCCAGGGGATTGCAGGGCAGGGAAGGCTGGACGGTGGATGGTCCGGCAATCGAGGGGGCCGGTATGGATTGCACGGCCAGTTCGGAATCCGAGTTGGACTCGCAGATTGGATCCTCTGGATTGAACTGGATCGCACACCAGTCCCGGGCGAAGATGCTTTTCATCTCAATTACCAGGGGACCGCGAACCCAGGCCTGTAGATCCTGGATTCGCGTGACGGGTAGATCCGCCCATATGTCCTGCACGGCGAATCCTCCGGTCAATGCCAGTTCGTCATCGATTAGAACCAGTCGCCGATGATTTCGCAACAAATGTCTGTAGGGTCGCAAGATTTCGAATTCTCGAAAGAATAATACCTGCACACCGGCATCCTCGAGATCCTTTTGCATTTCGGCTTTGAAATACAGGGAGCCCCAGGCGTCCAATAGGAGCCGAACATCCAGTCCTTGCCGGGCTTTATACATTAACGTCTTTGCCAGACGGGCTCCGGTAAAATCCGAATGATAGATGTAGGCGCTTACGTATATGGATCTTTTTGCGTTGAATAATCGGTAGTTCAGGGATTGGAAGGTTTCGCTACCGCTGGTGAGAATTTGTATATGGTTGATGGATGCCGGTCCGGTAACGCCGGAAGATTGAAGCGACTGCTGAAGGGATAGCTCCGTTGACCCGGGAAAATGGCGGAGAGGTATGCTGCAGTTGTTCGCCAGTAAGGAAAACAGTATCGCAATTAGAAGGCATCGGATCTTTTTCATTCGAAACAGCTGTCGAAAGATTTAGACTCGATAAACTGCTACCATTCACTGAAATAACCGCAGGTATGGTCAAAAAAAGCCGACGCGGGCTTGCGGTGGAGTCCGGGCTGCTTGCAGTACATCCATACAGGGGGCTCTATTGCATGCAATTGCGTTCCAATGGATGCATAGACTTTCAATCGAATGCGATAGTGCTGGATAGTGTGCAATCCAGGGCGATACGGTGCGAATCCATCCCAATCCGGCAAATCTTGCGTGTCGGCAGACCTTTAGACCCTGTGCGAGAATCAGGAAGTACAATAGCCAGGAGCAAGATTGGTGCGGGATCTATGCTCGATAGAGTCGGATAGGTTTTGCTTCGCCCCGGGACGAATTTGAAATACGGCCATCTTGCGACCACTGCGAGATACCGGCCCATCACCGCGCATACTGAAATTGACGTTTGCACCCAGACCAGCCTGTTCACTGTAGCATGGCACGCCTGGCACAGCACCGTGGGATCATCCGAAACAATCCGGCGGCCCGATTCTACAGCTGATATTCGTTACGCAGGTTCTGAATCTGCTTTTCGAAGCCTTTCCAGATTTTGGAGGGTTCGTTGTGGAAGGTGGAATACACTCCCTGTCGCACAAGGTCCACCAGTTCCGGTATACTAAAGCCCAGGTGCTTGTAGAACTTGAAGTATTCTTCTGAAAGATCTACATTAAAGATTTCCGGATCGTCTGTGTTAACGGTGCAAACCAGGCCATCGTCATAGTATCTACGCACTGGATGGTCCTTTTCCTGACGGACGTATTTTCCCGTAAAGATGTTGGAGGTCAGACAGATCTCTATGGGGATTTGCTTTTCTTTCAGAAGTTCCATGAGGGAGGGATCCTGAATTACGCTGGTGCCGTGGCCCACTCTTTGAGCCTTGAGAATCTCTACTGCGTCGCGGACAGACCAGGGTCCGTCGTCTTCGCCAGCGTGGGCGACCCGAAACAATCCTTCGGCCTGGGCCTGAGCGAAGACATCCTTGAAGTCTCGGGCCGGGCCCATCAGCTCCGCGCCACCCAGACCAATGCCAATATGGCTGTTGCACTTCGCTTTTAGCACCCGCTGAAGGTTCTTACTGGCGTTCTCCGCGCCAAAGGTTCGGGAAACATCAACCAGGTAGCGAATGTCCGGACCGCCTTCCAATCGGCAGTCCCTGGAAAGCTTATCCAGTGTTTGAGCCACCTCATTGAAATCCAGCCCGTTCTGCACCAGCCGGGACGGCGCATAGAACACCTCCGCATAGGTCACAGAGTTCTTTTCCATGTAGGTGCGAAGGTTATGGAAGATTAATTCGAAGTCGTCCGGCTGTTTGATCGAGTCGATGATGAACAGAAATAGCTTAATGAACTCCTGCAGGTTGGAGAACTTGTATAGCTTTTCCACTTCTTCCGGATCGTAATCCTCTTTGTTGTGGTCCAACACCCCCATCAGGGTTTCCCGGCTAATGCAGGCTTCCATGTGCAGATGAATCTCGGTCTTTGGAATCTTACGTAGAAACTCTTTTACTTTCTCTTCTTTGGCCGTTAGCTCCGCTTCGGGTTTCTCCCGATCCACGCGAATGCGCGAAGCGGTGGCCATATCCACGGAAAGAACTTCATTCACCAGTTCTTCTGAAGGAGAGTCTACTTCCAGTTGTTCCAGGCCAAGCTTTTCGTTTAGAAGGTCGTTAATGGATTTATCGAAGGCTACCTGTAGAGTTCCCGAATACGGCCGCTCCAGCGGAAGCTTGTCTTTTAACCTTTTCAGTTCATCTACTTCGCGTTCAATCCCGCGAATCCTCTGTATTACTGAATCCAGTCGAATAGACATGCTTTCTCCTCTAATTTCTTTCTTGTCCTGTGCGATGCCCGGATGTTGTCTTCATCGGGTTTCCCTGGCGCTTCCCGGGCCTGACAAACGGTTCCGGTTGTAGCCAATCCGGCTGTACGCAGGAGCTGACAATCCCGGCAAGTACCCGGGTCCATGGGAACCTCTTAGAACCTAAGAACGCGCGGACAAACTCTCCATCATCTGCTGGGCCTGTCGGTTTTCGGGTTCCAGTTCCAGGGCCTTCTCGGCAAAGATTCGGGCCCTGCCTGAATTGCCCAGCTTTGCATGTAAATCGCTCAGCTGAATCAGGTTGGGAACTCTGTCCGGGTTGAGCTCAAACACTTTGTCGGCCGCTTCCAGCGCTTTGTCGTAGTTGCCGGTTCGCTTGTGGGCAATGCTCAGATAAAGCCAGAAATCCTCGATGTTGGGATCATGTTCCAGGTACTTCTCCAGAACGTCCACCGCTGTCTGGTATTCCTTGCCTTTGAATGTCAGAACAGCCAGAATCTTGTTCAGCGCGGGTTCATTCTTTTTCAGATCATAGGCCTGCTTCAGGATCTTGAGCGCGTCTTCAGATTTCCCTTCTCGGGCCAGCGACCGGCCTTTGTGGAATAAATCCTCGAATTCATTTTCCGCAAGTTCCGTATCGTAGGCGTCTATTTCGATAACCTGACGATCCGGATCTTCCAGTAGCGAACCGGATGAACGGCTCACGCTGGATTCCAGGAATCCCAGGCGGAGCAGGGAAAGGTCGTCGGTGAGTTCGCCGTTCTTTTCGGTTTCGGCCTTGATTCTTTCCAGGTCTGCGTCGGCGGATTCAACGGTTCGCAGGATTAGATACTCGTCTTCGTTGATGTCCCGTATCTCGGAGCCCGGCGAAAGATCGATGTCGTCTCTACCGTCCGAGCCCATGATTACGATATCCCCTGGCTCCAGCTGGAACTTCTGCACGGCAAACGGAATGTCCGATTCCAGGCCTATCTTGCGTAATAGCAGTTCTTCCTCGATGAAGCTGGCCTGGCCATTTCTGTATAGAATGGTGTAAGGGTGCTCCGCATTGAAATACCACATTTCGCCGGAGTCTTCGTCGATGACGCTTACCACCGCCGAAATAGCCATGGAGCCGTTGAATGCCAGGAAAACACCCTGAAGTTCCTCATAGAACTCGGTCAGCCATTGTTCTGGCGTATAGTCCAGGATACGGTCATGGCGGGCGGATCGGGCCATAATGGAGTTAACGACAACGCCCATCACGATGGCTCCTCCGGCGCCCTGCATGGATTTACCCATGGCATCGCCGTTCACAGCCACTACATATCGTCTGAAGTTCTCTTGCGAACCCAGTCGAAGATTACCGGTAACGCAAATGTCGCCGCCCAGATCCGCCGATTTGTTGCGGAATTCGAATTTCTTTTTCTGTTCCAACAGAAATCGGGTGTTCACCGCATCCGATTTGTTTGCGTTGAAGTTAAGCGGTTTCGCCAGTAATGATGTCAGGAAGTAGTCCCCATCCTGCTGGGACTTTAGTTTTTGCACCTGCTCCAGAGTCTGGTTTAGCTCAGCGGTACGTTCTTTAACCTTGTCTTCCAGGTTATTCGCATAGTCCTGTAGTTTGTCCCGGGCTTCCCGAATAGAGCTCACCATGTTGTTGAAGGAGTCGGCCAGAAAGCCAATCTCATCCTGAACATGGATGGGCACTTTCACATCCAGATCGCCGCTGTTTACTTTTCGCACACCATCCAGCAGATTGTTGAGCGGGCTTACCAGGCTGCCCCGGAAGAACAGCGGGAATAGACCCAGAACAATGATAAGAAGGCCAAAAAGAATCAGACTTTGCTTATAAGAAGACGGGTGCATGAAAGCTCGATAGGCGGTGTAGGAATAGCCGGCTTCGTAGGCTACATGGTTGGCTTCATCGTAAAGTATAAAGGCAACGAAATGCTTGTTACCGTCACGGCTCTTTCGGTAGTGCCTGGTTTCTTCTGGTTTGAAAGGACTCAGAAAAACCAGGACCTTTTCTTTTAATTCATCACCCTTGAGCTCCGGATTGCCTTTTAGAAAGGAATCGATCTCTTGTTTGAATGGCTGAAAAGCGTCATCTGTCTTTTCAAGATATTTGATCAATTCTTCGCGGAAATGATCTCGGTGAATGTAACTGATCCGATTGGAATTCACAAAGGCCAGTTGGTTCAGATCGTTGATATGCTTTATCAGGGACTGCTTCTTCTCGGGACCGGTTCCCTCATAATTCTTCAGGAAGCTTTTGATCGAGGTTCGGTAGCCATTGAAGCTGGCCGGCATTAATTCCAGTTCGCGATTCAGCGGCTTTTCGAATCCAGTATCTGGCATTCGCAGGATTTCCTGATAAAGCGCCGTATTCAAGAAGTCGCTCTTTGCCAGTTCGAAGTTAATTCGTTTCTCGGGAGCGGTATTGAAGTATTCGTCGGAGGTATAGTACAGATCCAGACGAGTTCGGACGTTTTCCTGTCCGACATCGTCGTCCTTCAGGTGCATGGGTATTCGCGCAATGTATTGGACACTTTCGTTGATGGCCCCTCCTTCCAGCGCGCGTTTCGCATACTCCAGCCGCAGTTCGTTATACTGATTCTCCTTGTCCTCCACGAAGAAGTAGCTCAGGCCTTGCAGTACGAGCAGGAAGGTTACCAGAGTTACTCCCACGATCTTTGCCATGAAGGTGGTGCGGTCTTTTGTAGTGTTTGTATAGACGATGACGATCAAGAAGAAGGCCAGAACCGTACAGAATACCAGTGTGATCAGAAATACGCCCCGATCCACCACACCGTCCCGGCTAAGAGTATTCAGGGCGGAGGGAGGAATGGCCCCGGCCAGTACGGAGAACAGAATAGCGGCAATGGCCCATTTGGTCTTGGCTCCCTGAACCCTAATGATCCGCGTAATAGCCACGCCCACAAAGATGGCCAGATACAGAAGAATGCAATAGGCGCCAATCTTACTGGCGAATTCGGCGTCGAAGTCCCAGTAGTGCCCGGTGAAGTGGTATTTGTAGTCCGACTGCTGGGTCATATAGATGAAGTAGCTCATCAATACAATCCAGCCGGCCCACTGAGCCATCCATAGAATCCTGGAAGCCCTGGGATGATGGTCTCTGGGGAATTTTCTTACCCATTGCGCCAGGTGGATGAAAGCGGGTCCTACCCAGCCCAGAGTAAAGTATCGGTGCCACGCAGCCTCCTGCGCGTAATACATGGCCGCCAGGAAATAGCCCATGCTAAACAGCGCGAAAAAGAAGAAGGCCAGCCCGAGATGTAGCGTTCCGGTGGACTTATTTGGCAGCGTTAGAAGGAATACGGAAAGAAAGCCAGTAAACACCACTGCCAGCAATGTTCCAAAGCTGAAGAAGTTAAAATAGATGTTGAAATCGAAAAAAAAATCGCCAGTGGCCACTGTCGCTCTCCCCCGGGGACTCCCTTGGGAATCCCTCTAAGCGTCTGTATGTATTGCGGGCCGGCCCATGCCGCCGCTTGTCAAAGGACGCTGCATTTATTGTCGGCCTTTTCAGGGAGTGTCAATACAAAATGACACTTCATTATTGTAGTCGGGATGCCGGATATGTCTGGATGGCGACTACGGCAGCGCACAGCAATCCTTCCATGTCCTGGTGATTGGGAGGCATACGCCCCGGGGAAAAAGAGCATCTAGCTGAACAGTGCCAGGTGGCAACCGGTTTCGGATGCCACTGGCAGAAGAATGAGGCCCGGCATGCGGGTCTGCTCTGTGTTAATGATTGCTATACCGGGGATGCAGAGACCTTTTCGGCGCTCTGGATACGGTCCTTTCGGGAAGCCAGTTCATCCATGGCAATCCGGGTCTGAATCTTTTTGCCCAGGGAAATATCCAGGCTGTGGCCGGCGCGGAAGGCTACAATATGGGCCTTCAGAGGTCGTCCCAGTAGGTAAAGATCTCCTACCAGGTCCAGAATCTTGTGCCGGATGCACTCGTCTTCGAATCTTAGATCGTCGTTGAGGTAGCCGTCTTCGGTGAGTACCACTGCATTGTCCAGTGAACCGCCCTGAATCAGGCCTCGTTTTCTGAGCTCTTCTACATCCTTCAGGAATCCGAAAGTCCGGGCCGGCAGGATGTCATCTATCAGGTTGTCGGCGTTCAAGCCCATGGTCAGGGTTTGTCCGCGTAGCATCGGGTGGGGATAATCTATCGTGTAAGTAACTTTGAATTCGTCGGAAGGGAGAGCCACAACATAACGGTCATTTTCGATGACCCAGACAGGATTGGATAGCTTGAGCGGCTCCATGGGCTCATCCAGTTCCTGAATACCGCCTTCCATGAGCTTTTCGTAGAATGGCAGCGAGGAACCGTCCAGAATGGGCACTTCGGACATTGTGGTTTCCATGATACAGTCGGAAACCCCGGCGGCGGCCATTGCGCAGAGCAAATGCTCAACGGTTTTGATCTGCCAGTGTCGATTTCCCAGGGTTACCGCTTGAACCCCGTCCTGGGCGTAAAAAGGACTTACCGGAATGTCGCCTATGCGGCTGCCTGTACCCTTGAAAATCAGGCCTGTACCGGCCTCTGCGGGCTTCAGCACAATCTGTCCCTTTTCGCCGGTATGAATCCCTGTTCCTTCTATGGTTACAGTCTTGGCAAGGGTGGCCCGATTCAATCGGCCGATTCGATCCGTAGGTCTCAATGTTTCTGCAGGACGTGTCATCATGTATATCTCCTGATGACTATACAGAGCAAGTTCTGTACCAATGGCTGTTTGAGCCGCAAGAACAGACAAAAATAAGTCATAATACGGCTCATCCCCAAATTTGGGCATCAAACCGGGGTTTGAAGGCCTTTGAGATTGATTCGCATTGCCTTTAAGAGGGTCTCCTTTCCGGAGAGGTTGCCCGAGGGCCGTGGAAAAGGCCCCCTGGCTGTGGCTTTTTGGATACAGTGTGCATTCCTGGCAACGTCTTGCCGGATTCGCATGAGCAGGAAGTTGCTATCACTGGATCCGGGACAACCTCTCAGAGCGAGTTATGCGAACCATCGCAGAAAGGAGGGTTTTTTGTTCTTTTGCATCCGCACCAGGCGAACTTGCCAGATTTTTCGCATACTACGATCTTTGGGCTCATCCCGGTCCCCTGGCGGCTATGAGATCCGTCGCAGAAGGGTTGCTTCTCGGAAAGACCACAACTGCACCAGGCCTTTTTTTCTCCTTCCTCGCCTTCCAGGACATAGGGTTTTTTTTGCGGAATCGCGGGTTCAAATGACATAGAAACTCCTTTGTTTTTCTCCTGGCTCCGGGCATGAAGTCAGAAGGTCCGGAACGGGAAGTACACCTTCTGAAGTACACACACCTATTATAGATGCTTCTTTTCCGGTCCGCCTGTTGCGCGCCCTGCTGAACTCTTCCGGAGCCGTTTTGCCAATTTAGTATATGGCCGAGTGCTCGCCTGCAAAAAGAGCCACACTGGCCATCGCTGGCGATCTGAACCGCAGTCTAAACCATCATTGTGGCCTTGGCCCTCGACAATGGCGGGAACGGTTTCTGTTCCTTTTTGCGGCGATCGGAGGGCGAAAACCTCAATAGAATGTAGCTTTTCGGGCGAACTCCAGGAATCGATCCGGTTCCGGAAGCTCAAACTCCATTTTTTTTCCAGTGCAGGATGGGTGAATCCCAGGCGGGCGGCCAGCAGAAGTAGTCCAAATCTGGAGAATTCCTTTGCGCTACGGGAGTAGAGATCGTCGCCAACCACCGGGCAGCCAATGTGTGCGAAATGGGCCCGAATTTGATGCGTTCTTCCGGTGATCAGCTCTATCTCTACGCGACATAGCTTGCGACCCTTTCGGGTTTTGTAAACATCGGTGACCTGATAGATTGTTGTGGCGTCCCGGCCCGCCGGATGTACCGTCCTTTTTCTTCGATCTACCCGGTCTCGCATGAGCGGAAACTCCAGTCTGCCTTCCATTTCGGATGGAGTGCTGAGCAGATAGGCCACATAACGCTTATCTACTTCGCGATTCTGGAACTGTCGGGATAGCTTCCACTGAACGTCCGGGTTCAAACCGATGAGTAGCAGTCCTTCAGTGGGCTTGTCCAGCCTGTGTACAATACCTGGTCGACTTCCCTGACCCCTAAGATGGGGCCATCGATGTAGAATACCATGCAGCATGGTAATGGAAGAGTCTCCCGGTCCAGGATGAACGGCGATGCCGGCCGGTTTATGAATTACCGCCAGATGTTTGTCTTCATAAACTACCGGGAATTCCATGGCCACCGGTTCCTGGGTGTTTTCCGGAATGATTCTTTTGGCTGCGCCAATCACCTGGCCCGCCATGAGCTTCCGGGAGCGCTCTTTCACCGGATCTCCGTCCACGGTGACAAGTCCTTCCTTGATCCATTTCTGGATTTCGCTTCGGCTATACCGGTCTTCCAGCGAGATTGTTAGGAATTGATCGATCCGGGTTCCTTCCTGGTCGGCATCAACCTTGAATTGGTATGTTTCTTGCTCCATCAGCAGTGATCGGGGAAAAAATTGTAGTTTACAAGCACGGGCGATACCCCCATCTTTCGTCAAAAAATTAGGAGTATTGCCATGAGCAAACAAATGAAATCTGTGCTCAAGCTTGCTTCCGTGTCTCTGTTTGTTGTAAGCCTGGCAGCTTGTGGTTCTTCTCAAGACTCCGGTACTGATCGCAGCACTGGACTGGGAAGCCCACTGGACATCGTTAACAAAGGACTATCCCAGCTTGGATATTCTCCAGATAACGACGGTTATGCTTACAAAGCAGTTGCATTCCCTGCAGCTGACCAGAAGTACATCGAAGACGAGCTGAAGAAGCCACTGGAAGATGCTCTGAGCAAAGTAGGTGACGGTTACGTACTACAAGTTACTGGCCACACTTGCTCTATCGGGCCTCGAAACGCCATGGGCGGTAAGAAAGGAAACGTATGGTATTCCACTCAGCGAGCGAAAGGCGTATATGATGCGCTGATCAAAGCTGGTTTCCCGAAAGACCAACTGACCTACAAAGGCGTGGCAGACGACGAACTGCTACTTGACGCTGATCCTCGCGATGCCGAGAACCGTCGAGTAACCTTCAAAATCGTACCTAAGCAATAAGGAATTCTTCCTTATTTGCTGATAAAGCGGTCCTTCGGGGCCGCTTTTTTTCTGTACAAACGCCGCCGGACTGCTTTTTTTTATCTCTAGAATGTCGAGGTATACCCTATGCAGGTTCGTACTAACTATGGCGATGATCTGAAACGCACCGGTAGCCGCAAAGGTCATAAATCCACTGCAACCGGATCGTCCACCGAGTCAAAAAGCAGTCCTTTCCTGGACATCCTGAATGAGGTATTGCCAGCGGAGACGGCGGATGCTGCAGACCTAAACCGGCTGTGGTCCGAACTGCCCGACGCCGAGCAGGGACTACTGAATCATCCATCACAGGAAAACCTTCTATATTATAAGGAGTTGGTGCGGAAGATTCTGAGCGCCACACTCAAACTGAATACCCGCGTGGAAATAGTGAACCGAAAGGGGAAGGGTACCGGAGAAAAGGTCGAACTGCGGTACGTAAAAATCATCGATGAAAGAATCGATCAAATGGCGGGGCTGATCCGCTCCAAGAGAAATGCGGCTTTCGGGTTGCTCAAAGCGCTGGAGGGGGTGCGGGGCATTCTTCTGGATCTCCGTCGCTAGCTTTAATCCGCGCGCATACTTTGAGACGGTCGGAAAGCTGGCAACCAGGCCGTGCGGCCACGATGAGCCGGATGCCTGCTGTTGCGCAGTCGAGAAACCGGCCCATTGCTATACGTTTCGGGACATACCTCCAGGTCCGCTCAAAATAGGCTTCACCGGAATAAGCAACGATTCAGAATAGGTGCAATGACTTCCTGGTTTCGCTGCGGTCATAGCTCTATACTCCTGCTGATCATCCTGATTTCTATGGCCTCCGCATTTCAGGGGCCGGCCCATTCAGAAGAGCCCATTCCTTCTTATTTTTCCTTACCTCAGGGCGCCTGGGAAGAACAGAACGGCACGGCCATCTTGAAGATATCTGCGGGTAACGTTGTGGATCTGTCCTTTACCGGAGTTCCGGGACGGACATGCAAACTGGAAGTCTACGGAAGGCTGCGAAGCGAGTACACCGCACGGCCGGGGCAGTGCGTTCATATTAGCTACCAGATGCTTCGCTTTGCTTTTCAGGGAAAGGAGCTGATTTTGACTCTGGTTAATCCTGGAGAGAACTTCCGGGAATTAATCTTTGTTCCGGAAGGAAGCCAGAAGGATGCCCCCGATATTTGATGGCACTGTGATCATCGTGGAAGATGAGCCCGCTATTGCGGATGCGCTTTCCATTTCTCTGGATATGGAAGGTTTTCGCACCAGGGTAGCTTCTACTGGAGCCGATTGCCTGAAGATTCTGGAAAGTCAGGCATCCGCTTTTGTGGTACTGGATGTGGGACTTCCCGACCAGACAGGTTTCGACGTCTTGAAGACAATTCGAACCAGGTATACGGTACCGGTGTTGATGCTCACCGCGCGTACCGAAGAAATAGATCGAATTCTGGGTCTGGAGCTTGGCGCAGACGATTATGTGACCAAGCCTTTTTCGCCCCGAGAGGTGGTCTCGAGAATCAAAGCCATCTTGAGGCGGTGGTCCCCGGAGGCGAATCCGGCTGTTCAAGATTCCCGGGGGACTCAGAAAGAGAAAGCTGCTACTTCGATTGAATCCAGTGAAAACAATACGGCGGGCCCGGAAAGGGATAATACTTCCGATCCCGACAGCGCTGACCGTAACTCTGCTATCGCAATTCCGGCAGATCAGACCCGGCAGTATGGCCCATTCAGTTGGAGCGATGAGGAGAAGCTCATCTACTATCGCGGTAGCCGGCTTGCCCTGAGTCCTTACGAGTTCGGAACCTTACGTTTACTACTTCAAAGGCCCGGAATGGTCTTCTCCAGAGAGCAGATTATGGATCATGTTTGGACCGAACCCGAAGACAGCTTCGACCGGGCCGTGGACACGGTAATCAAGAATATTCGAAATGCCATTCGAAAAGTGGATGCGAAGCAAGAAGCGATTGAAACCCGGCGGGGGATGGGCTATTGTTTACGCAGAGATCTATGACGGATCGGGAGTTTGCATGAGTCTCTTTTTCAGGTTGCTTGCCGGTTTTTTTTTATCCTGGCGGGGACGTTCTATTACTTCATTCAATCCACGCTTTCCGAAATTCGGCCCAGGTATCTGGAGTCGGTTGAGGAGTCTTTGAACGATACGGCCCATCTGCTGGCCGCATTTCTGGAATCCAGCCTCTATCATCCTTCCGAGGCTGACGAATCCAATCGTTCGTTAAACCAGGCCGATCTGCGCAACATTTCCACCCGACTGGAAGACGCTTCCCTTTCCCTGGAAAGAATGATGGAACGGGCCCGTTCCCGTAGATTCGAAGCAAAAATCTACGACATCGTAAAAGAGCGGATGAATCTTTATGTCTACGTCACGAACCACAAGGGCATAGTTCTCTATGATTCTAGCGGCCTCCGCACGGGCGAGGATCTGTCGCGCATGAATGACGTTTATCTTACCCTCCGCGGAAAGTACGGGGCCCGAAGCTCTCGTATGGTGGAGGAGGATCCGCAAACCGGGGCTTTGTATGTGGCGGCTCCTATACGTTATGGTCAAAACATCGTCGGTGTGCTCACCGTGGTGAAGCCGAAGGATAGCGTAACGCCATTTATCGAGTTGGCTCGCCAGCGTTCGCTCATGGCGGGATTACTCACCGCATGCGCGATATTTCTTTTTGCCGGTTTGATTTTTCTCTGGGTGAGCCTGCCCGTGCGTAAGTTGTCCCAGTATGTCTCCGACCTGCGAAAAGGCAAAAGGGTAGAGCTCCCTGCGCTGGGAAAAACCGAGATCGGCGAATTGGGTCGGGCCCTGGAGGATTTGCGTAAGGAGCTGGAAGGCAAAGACTACGTGGAAAAATACATTCAGACATTAAATCACGAAATCAAGAGTCCGCTTACCGCTCTAAAAAGTTCAGTTGAACTTCTGGAGGAAGACCTGCCTCCGGCCCGCCGCAAGCGGCTCGTGGGCAACATCCAACGAGAGACTCAACGAATTCAGAGCATGATCGAACGAATGCTCGACCTGTCCATTGTGGAGAATCAGAACCGGATTTCCAGGCAGGATATAGATCTGAAATTGCTATTGGAAGATCAGATAGAATCCTTACAGACTTCGGGAATACGAGTGGTAAGGGACAGTTCTACGAAGCCGACCACAGAGCTTCCGCAAAACGAAAACCCGCAAGCAGGGGACGATGGTATGGCTCATTCCGGAAGGAGCTCTGAGCTTTCAGGGGATTCGGCAGAGAAGGGCCCGGTGTTCAGAATCAGAGGCGATAGTTTTCTTCTGGGTCGGGCTATATCCAATCTCCTGAGAAATGCCCTGGAATTTCGCGAACCCGGTAGCGCCGTCGAATGCGAGATTTACCCTTCGGACGGCGCCCTGGAGTTGGCCGTAAAAAATCGGGGGCCCTTGATTCCAGATTACGCAAGAGAGAAGATCTTTCAGCGATTCTATTCCTTGCCAAGGCCCGAAACCGGGAGCAAGAGCACAGGTCTGGGCCTGCCCTTTGTGCGCGAGGTGATGGAGCTGCATGGCGGAGAAGTGTCCATTGAGAATCTTTCCGATGGAACCGGAGTTCGGGCTGTGCTGCGTATTCCGACCTTAGAAAGGATCTAACTAGCAGATGCGATAAAATCTGCCGACATCGGGCACTGGCCTGCTCACAAATCGCTCACAAACCGGGCGTAAGCCTCAACTTTCGCTCACCATTTTTTTCGAATCCATCATTCTTCGCTCAAATCAAACCCACCTTCATACAGGATATTTCCCTATGTCGGGAAGCCGCTGAGCTACCCGCAGGAGGAAATATGAATCTCTCAAACATTGGTCGATCCGCCATGGTGCGGATTCTGATAATTGGATTTCTGATACTACTGCTTCTGATTCCGGTGCAATTTGTTCGCGGACTGATTGAAGAGCGTATGTATCGCTACAACGATGCCGTCACCGAAATAGCATCCCGATGGGGCGGATCCCAGACCATACAGGGCCCGGTGATTATGGTTCCTTTTCAGCGTGTTACGGCGCGGACCAAAGACCAGGTGGAAGTGGCCATGGATCAGGCTTATTTCCTGCCCGAGGAATTGGACTACAACGGCGACTTACAGGCACAAACCAGGAAAAGAGGAATCTACGAGGCGGTGCTGTATACTCTTTCGCTGGACGTAAAGGGCTCTTTTCGCCTGCCGCAGAGCATCCCTTATCGCGGCGAAATCCGTCGTATCTTCTGGGACCAGGCCGTGCTTATCGTTTCGATTCCGGATACTCGCGGCATCAAAGAACAGCTCACTCTGAACTGGAACGGCGTGGAGCGCAGTTTTCTGCCCGGGACAGCGGGCTCGGAACTATTTGCCCAGGGATTGCATATTCCGTTGCAGATTAATCCCTTGGCCGGGGGCACAGCAAATTTCGCATTCTCCGTAAACCTGCAGGGAAGCAGCGATTTCTTTGTGACTCCAATGGGAAAATCCACTACGCTGAACCTGAAATCGAACTGGGCCAACCCCGGCTTCACGGGATCCCTTCTTCCCGATTCGCATAACATAACGGATGGAGGATTCACGGCTAACTGGAATACCTCGTTTTTTGGTCGAGGATATGCCCAGGAGTTTGTCGCTTCCGAAACCGCCAGTCATGCTTCCTTATTTCCGTCCCGGTTTGGTCTGGAGCTTATAATGCCGGTGGACCATTACCAGAAATCGGAGCGGGCGGTGAAGTATGCCATACTATTTCTTACGGTTACTTTTGCGGGATATTTCCTGTTTGAGATTTTCGGGGCGCGAAGAATCCATCCCGTGCAGTACCTGATGGTAGGAAGCGCCATGGTAATCTTCTATGTGCTCTTTACCTCTTTCTCGGAGCACATGCCCTTCGCTGTGTCCTATCTGATTGCTGCGGTGGCTGTGGTTCTGCTCATATCGCTCTATACCCTGGCCATTCTACGGGATAAGAGCCGAGCGCTGGTGGCCGGAGGTCTTATGACGGGCCTTTACAGCTATCTGTATGTGGTTCTTACCCGGGAGGATACGGCGCTACTGCTGGGATCGGTAGCTCTCTTTATACTTCTGGCCGTTGTTATGTATCTGACCCGGAACGTGGATTGGTATAGCCTGTCCGAACGAAATGGCGAAAATTCGGCGGCTTCCTCTACCTGATTCGGCAGAATTGCCGGCAGCAACTTCACTCTGAATTGCCGCCTGAACTCGGCAGACTTTCTCCTGGTCGATCCGATACGACCAGAGCCGGTCTCACCGAAAATACCGGGATGCCCATGGGCGTCCCGGTTTTCTATTGATGCAACTGTCCGGCCTTACCGATTCAATAAAGGATGAAATCGCTGTACCGATTCCCTTCCATCCGTCGCACCCATTCAATAAGCCAGAAGGCTGATGCCCGGGCCGGAGCTGGCGGCCTATCCGGTCCCCGAGGCGGCAACAGAATCCGGGTCATTCCCGAAACGGTACTCTTCGTTTTCTTTCTACTTCTTGCTGTATTCTCCTTTGTCGCCCTGCCTTATTGTAGTGGCGCAGGTCAGAAGCCCGGGGATACACCGGAAGGCTACAATGAAGAGCTTCCTCTTTCTGAATCCGTTCTGACGGAGCTGGATGAGGATCCCATCTGGAACCGGACAGCTCGATTGATTGCCGGTCTGGAAGGCGGCGACGCGGCCCACAGAAATACAATGGATCGGCTGTGGTCCAGAATCGAAACCCAGAACATAAATCCGATTCAGAGCTGGATTGCGGACAAGGACTATCTGCGAAAGAGCGATCGACCGGTTTTCTATCCTCTGAGCGGCGCAGATTTCATCAACGCGCACACATTTTTTCCGGAGGCGCCCTTCTATGTTCTGGTAGCCACCGAGCCTCCGGGCAGACCATCGGAAGTCCGCTCCATGGAGAATCGCTCTACGGCCCGCGGACTCGCCTCGGTTCGTGCGGTGATTACTAACATTTCTGGCGAGAACTACTTCCAGAGCCGCAAGATGTCGCAGACTATGAATAATCCAGAATTGTCCGGCGTCCTGCCGGTGCTTCTGGTCTGGCTGGCTCGAAAGGATCAGCAGGTCTTATCGGTGCAGGCGGTTTCTATAGCAGCGGACGGAATGATTGGCACCGGATCCGGCGTTCATCCCGGGCTGCGGATTCGGTTTCGCAGAAACACCGACGGTAAGGCGAATCCGGAAGCTCCGGTTCAGACCCTCTACTATTTTAAGATATTTTTGGGCCCTGGAAGCGTTAATCCTGCCGGCGGGAAGCCCGAGTCCAGAGCCCTGGGAAATCTGGAGAACGTAAACACCATTATGAAGGCTGCCGTGTATCTGTTACACAATCAAAAGTATGCGCCTCTGGCCAAAAGCATTTTGGAGCGCAGCCAGTTGATTTTGCAGGATGACTCCGGCGTTCCCTTTCGCATGTTCGATGATTCCTGGGCCGTGGATCTATACGGGAACTACACTCGTCCTGTGGCGCTCAAAGGTATGCTGGACCCTTACGATCATCTGCGACAACCTGCCCTGGCGCAAGAATACAGCAAGAGAAGCAAAGGGGAGTTGCCCTTTCCCTATAGCTACGGGATTCTGCGAAGCGGTATGGAGGAATCCATGCTCATGCTTGCGCGAAAGAAGTAGGGTAGCTTCGTGAATTAAGCGAAGGCGTGGGACATATCCTGATAAATTCGGAGTGGCTGGCATAGTTCGAAACCCGGATTGAATGCTTTTTGCAGTTTGGTCAGATGAAACGCCTGCCGGGAATTCGCTCGGGTTTTCAACCGCCGATCCGGGTTCGATGAGCCTTCCACCGGCGACACAACTTTGCTCAGGCTCTCAGCCGCCGATCCCGGCCAGGCGCCAGCCGGCGACGCAACTTCGCTCAGGCTTTCAGCCGCCCTGGATTTCAGCTCGGTCGGCTCCCACCAGGGATTCAGGAAAGCAGATCGCGAGTCATTACTTCCAGCGCCCGTATCGCATCCCCTTCTATCAGTTTTCCGCCGGACTGTTCAATGGAATACTCGAGCATCAAGTTTATGCTATTTCCGAAGTCTTCGTTCACCAGAAAGCCATCCTCATCGATCGGGTAACCGGAGGAATGATCCGTGACCGGAATCCGCGAAGCGACGATTTCGGGCAAAGGCTTCCGGGCATCGATGTATCCGTAGATTGTTTTTCCCAGAGCGGCCGCGAAGCCGATTTCGTAGGATGTGCCGTCGTCGACCAGAGCTCCACGGAATGCGTTGCAGTTTGCCAGCACCAGATCGCATCTCTGAATCAGTTTTTCGTTTTCCTGGAAGATGTGCCTGGCAAGATCCAGCCCGGAAAGATTCTCCGGGCGAACTTCCGAATCAAAAGGGCTGAAGGCTTCAAATCCCATTGAATGCGCTTTTTCTTTTATCCTCTGGAAATGCGCGTTGGCATCAGGCCGAAACACGTCCGGTCCGGCCAGATAGATAGTTTCCTTCCGGGGCATAGCGCACAATGAAAAGCGGCGGTCACGGAGTCCAGAAAAGAGGGCCGGGACTTCGTTACAATGTTGTAAACGCCGCCACCCTGGCCCGGGGAGCCCGGCTTCGGCCGTTTCTTGTATCCTTAGCCGGCTGAGCCCCGGGCTCGGCTTTTTGAGGCTTCGCCTGCAGCGGCGCGCGTGCGAGCTTTATTGCCGGTCCAGCGGCTTTCGTCCGAACTATTTCGGCGGCCCGGCTTTTGGAAGCTTCGCAGTAGTGCGTCTGAACTTTTTCACCGGTCCAGCCGCAATCGTCTGAAATATTTAACCGGTGCGCGTCCGAACTATTTTGCCAGCGAAGCGGCCCTCGGCAAACCTACTGTACCGGCCCGGCCGTCGTCAGGGTTTTTTCTACGCCCCACTGTTTCTCAAAGTCGAAAGTGCGATGGGAGTCTTTAGGAGGCACCAGACTCATGGCTCGTTCGCTCAGGGCCGTGATCGTAAGACTCGGGTTCACGCCCAGGTTGGCCGGAATCATAGATCCGTCGCAAACGATGAAGTTCTGATAGCCATGAACGCGATTCTGGAGATCCAGAACGCCTTCCTCTTTGGACTGCGAAATGCACGCTCCACCGAGCACGTGAGCCGTGGATGGTATATCCAGAAGCACTTCGTTAATGCTGGAGCGAGCGACGCCCCCCATCCGTTTTGCCATTCGCCGAGCGAATTCATTGGCAATGGGAATAAAAGTAGGGATCTTGCTGTGTTTGTTCTGGCGACTGGTGAGCGATTTCGTAAACGGCCAGAACCATCGTCGTTTTCGCAGAATCTGGATGTAATTGTCCGTGGACTGCATTACCAGAAGGATGATACTCTTCTGAGCGAATCCAAACGGGATAAGCATGCGAATGGCCCGTATTGGATGTCGCATCAGCCCCAGCAGGAAGCGAATCTGTCGGGGCACTTTTCCGCCGCCATCTACCAGAACCGGCGCCGCCAGTGCATTCATGGCATCCGATCCTTTTGGGTAGCGAACCGGCTCGATATGCGTGTCGGCGTCCGGATAAACGCTGGAAGTGATGGCAATTCCCCTGGAAAAATCGTGGGACTTATTGAGCGAAGAGACTCCAATTAAAGCTTCACTGTTTGTGCGAACTACATCGCCCAGGCGCGGCGAAAGCCCCGGAAGCCAGCCTTTCTGATGATGCTTCAAGAGCAGCTTGAGCGTACCCAGCACACCGGCAGACAGTACAATGCCTTTGGCCCGGAACTTCTTGTGAGGAGCGCCGAACAGGCCTGTGGTAGAGCGAGTCTGAATTTCGTAACCTTCGGATCCGTCCTCGGAAAGAGGAACAATGCGAGTGACCGTGGTTTCTGGAATGATTTGAGCGCCCAGTTTTTCGGCGAAGTAGAGATAGTTCTTATCCAGGGTATTCTTTGCGTTGAATCGGCAACCCACCATACAGCCACCGCAGAAGTTACAGCCCGTACGATCGGGCCCTTCGCCGCCGAAGTACGGGTCCGGCACTGTCTTGCCCTGCTCGCCAAAGAAAACACCGGCCGGAGTGGGCTTGAACGTGTCTCCGAATCCCATGTCGCTGGCCGTGTCTTTGAGAAGCTCATCCGCTTCCCAGAGCTTCGGGTTGGTTTCAACACCCAGCATGCGCCTGGCCACCTCATAGTAGGGAGTAAGACCTTTTTCGCCGCCCATATGTTCCACGGTAGGATGTTTGAAGAACTGGGGTAGGGGCACATAGAGCGTGTTTGCATACACCAGGCTTCCGCCGCCTACGCCGGCCCCGGAAAGGACCAGAACATCGCGGAGTAGCGTGATTCGCTGAATGCCGTAGCAGAACAGCTTTGGCAACCAGAGGAACTTGTTTACCCTCCAGTTTGTCTTTGCATAATCCTTCTCATGGAACCGCTTGCCGGCTTCCAGAACCGCCACCTTGTAGCCTTTCTGGGCGAGACGCATGGCCGAAACGCTGCCTCCAAAACCGGAACCGATCACAATGTAATCATAATCAAATGAGTTCTCGTTCATAATTCCCCCGACCTTACATTGCACAGGCCGGCCACGGATGCCAGCAATTTTCCTGACGCCGGCGTCATCTCTTGCTATACTGATTCCATGTCTTCATTTCTGGACCGAACGCTGGACTGGCTGGTTTTCCCGGGCTACGATGCCACAGGATATCATCTAAGAAAACTCTCCTGGGACAAATCGGAAACCGATGTAGATCTCAAAGGTCGCCAGGCCCTGGTGACCGGGGCCAATCAGGGGATTGGGCGAGCCACAACCGAAGGCCTGGTTCAGCGCGGAGCTCACGTTCATATGGTCTGTCGCAATCGAGAAAAAGGGACTCAGGCTTTAAAGGAGATCCTTTCCAGGGATTGGCCGGGCACAGCTGAACTGCATGTTGTGGATGTTTCGAATGGTTCGGCTCTGATGGACTTTCTCAGGAGATTTCAGGCCGAGCACGAAGCGCTGGACATCCTGGTAAACAATGCCGGCGTTTTACTGGATAAGCGGCAGCAAAGCGCCGACGGCCTGGAAATGACCTTTGCCGTGAATATCCGGGCGCCGTTTCTGATTACCGAGACCCTTTTTCCTCTATTAATTAGGTCTCCGGATGCGCGAGTGATTCAAGTCTCTTCCGGCGGGATGTATCTGGCTCCCATCAACTTTGAGGATCTTCTCTGGGAAAAGCGGCCGTTTGACGGGGTGATGGCCTACGCCGAGACCAAGCGCGGCGAAAATCTACTGACCCGAGTATGGGCGGAAAAATGGAAGGATACAAACATCAAGATCAATAGCATGCATCCGGGATGGGCCGATACCCAATCGGTGAAGGATTCACTTCCGATTTTTCGAGCAATTACCGCTCCCTTTTTGCGCAACCCGGAGCAGGGAGCGGATACCATCGTTTATCTTGCCTGTAAACCGGACTTGAAGGCTTCAGGGAAGTTCTTTTCCGATCGTAGGGAACGTCCGATGGATCGTATTCGAAAGACGGTGTTGAGCGATGAACAAATAGAACAGTACTATAATACTATTAAAGAAATTTCGTTCGACGGGCTGATTCAACCTGTTTAGTCTGCAAGCATGTCGGATTATCCAGATAGACTGATTCAGCAACTCAGCTTTGCCATCCGTAATCCTATCAACGTAATCCTGGGGACCGTAGACCTCCACAGCACCACCGAGACCACGCCCGAGCAGGAGCACTACATTCAAATGGTTCGGCGGTCGGCCATGCAACTCATGGAGGCCAGCGACTCCCTTCTGGATCTCTTTGAATTACGATCCGGAGCCGTGCGCGCAGAATACCAGGAGTTTGATATTTCGGAACTCATTCTAGAAGCCATTAAATTCAGAAAGCCTGCCGCCAATCAGAAGAATCTGGACCTGGACGTGTATATGGAGTCGGATCTGGTGAATCCATGTCTTACCGATCCCTTTCTATTAAAGAAAATCCTTTCGCAGCTCCTGGATAATGCAATCAAGTTTACGGAGCGTGGCTCCGTATCCGTTCACGTATCCCGCACCGAAGTTCCTCCCACGGGTCAGGTGGATCAACCGCATATAAGCATCGAAGTCAGAGATACCGGCGTTGGAATCGCCCCGGGCCGACTGGACACGTTGTTCGACGGGCCCTCGGAAGAAAGAAACTACCGCTCGTCCTTCGACGGCGCGGGTCTGGGACTTCTACTGGTTGCCAAGATGACGGAAATGATTCAGGGAACTGTATCGGCGGAAAGCGAAGTAGGAAAAGGAAGTACATTCAGGCTGGTCTTTCCGGTGCAATCCGTAGAGAAGCGCATGAGCGGCAATATCCAGCTCAGCGGCGCCGAAACTGGATATCATACAGAAGGTGTGCGCATCCTTTGCGCTGAAGACGATCCGGACAGCCGCTATCTTGTGGAGCATCATCTGCGGGCCATGGGCTGGATTGTGCAAATGGCAGCCAATGGCAAGGAAGCGGTGGAATATTGTAGGAAGCAAACCTTCGATGTGATTTTGATGGATGTTCAGATGCCGGAGATGGACGGCTTTGAAGCCACAGCCGAAATTCGCAGAATCATGGGCGGCGGCACCGGTACCAATGGATCCGTAGTGCCCATTATTGCGCTTACCGCCCATGCACTGAAGCAGGACCGGGACATCTGCCTGCAATCGGGTATGGATGATTATCTATCCAAACCCGTACACCGCGAGGAACTATATTCGACTATCGAATACCATATCCGAGCAGCACGGCAGCGGGACTTGATGGAGTAGGGCTTTTTCGCTAACCCATCAAGTTGCGCCAGGATTTGTCTTCTTTCCCTAACCGCTCTGGCCCGGACTCTGGCTGCATGGCGCCAGAGGACCTGACTTCTACCTCGCTTTCGCGGCGACGGTTGCTTTCACGGCGGTTGCTTTCGCTGCGGCGGTTGCGGTATCCGCCAACTCTCGTGTGGAGGCTCATCGCGGATCCGCTGGATCCACGGATCAAGGTTCTTCCAGAAGCTGAATGTCGCCGCCACCGTCCACAGGCTCCGGTTCCGAAGGCAGGGGCCTGGTCGGCGCTGTTTCTACGGTCATACGAATCCCGGCATAGATGAATCGCGGCCTTCGGGGGTCTAACACCGCATCGTACTGATCAAACACATTGTCCACCCCGGCGAAAGCTTCATAATGCTCCCAGAATTTGTATCGCATTCGAACATCCAGGGTATGATTTGCATTGGCGAGATAATACCCGTAATCCGGAGTATCCGGATCCAGGTCTACCAGGGTGAATTCGCGATTCTGGTACAGAGCGGGCAGCACCACGCTGGTATCGATCTCAAACCGTCGATTCTGAAAGGTGAAGAGCGCGTCCTTTTCGTAATAAAACGGTTGGTGCCCTTCGATGTGGCCGCGAATAGAAAAACCGAATCCGGAAGGTGGCGCATAGCTCAATGAGTAGAAGCCCCGATGCCGAGCACGCCCCTCCAATGGCACCTCCTGGACTTTGTCATACGTATCTGTGAACGTGTAGCCCAGTCCGGCCACCCAGTTCTTTGCAAAGCGAAATTCGGCCATACTTTCCAATCCCCGGGTGAAGGCTTTGGAAATGTTTACCGTCTGAAAAGTGGTGAGATCATCGCTACGACCTGGAAGGCGACGAAAATCGATTAGATTCGTGATGGAGTTGTAGAAACCGCTTACAGAGAGCCAGAGCCACTCGGTGGCTGCATAGTCCACAGACGCATTGTATCCGTTGGATTTTTCCGGTTTTAGATCCGGGTTACCCACCACCTGATATCCTACCCCCGGATTCTGAAAGGCAAAGTACAGATCCTTGAAGGAAGGGGCGCGGTAGCCCTGGCCTGCTCCGAATCGCAAAGTCCATTTCCGGGCCGGATCCCAGCGCGCCGAAAGTCGGGGCAGCGCTTGAGAGCCAAACTGGGAATCGTGTTCGAAGCGAACCCCTGGTGTGAAATAGAAAAGAGCGTCGAAGGGCTGCCATTCATCTTGAAGAAATCCGGCAGTTCTCTGTCTGTAGCCATAGCCACTTCCTTCGATTCGCGGGGAAACATACTCTTCGATCAAGCCCTCCAGTCCGCCGGTGAGCACATGATTGCCCAGTCCGTAGTCCAGCTGCGCGCGAAATTCATGGGTTCGATCTTCCTGAGTCTCTTCAGAGTCAAGATCGTCAGATCTCCGTTGGTCAATATTCAAGGTATCCACAAAACGAGCATGAGAATAATGGAGACTCAATGCCGTTGGATAGTTCCATTCGTATCTCGTAGAGACGGAGGCCTGAGCGTCATGGGTTTCGTTTCTTCGATCAAGCACCGCCCGGGGCGGGGAGAAGTCCACAATCTCCTGGTCCAGGTATCGGTAGGACAAACTGCCATCCACTGTCCAGTTTTCCTGGATCGAATAGCGAAAGCGATCCGAAACATTCAGGTCACGAAAGGCGCTACCTGTCTGGTCTTCGGTGGACGGAATATCGTCATCTTCGAATCCGGGAAGGAGTCGCCCCAGAATTCTCGCCTGTTTCTTTTGCTCTGTTTCGGGGTTCAGATCATAACCATCGCTTCTATGCCAGCCGGCAATGAACATGTTGGAAAAGCTTTCGCGATTGATGCCCAGCGCCACGCTGGCATGACTTTCGTTTCCTGTTCCAAAGTGAATGTCTCGACCGCTGCCGTACTGCATTTCCGCCTGAGCAAAGAACGGACTATCGGTCCGTCGTGTGATGATGTTGATTACGCCGGCCATCGCTTCGGAGCCGTACAATGCCGAAGCCGGACCTTTGATGATCTCTATTCTTTCGATCTCTTCTGCTTTGATGCGACTCAGATCAATAGCGCCGTCGATTCGGCCGGTAACCCGGTTCCCATCGATCAATATGAGTACATACTCGGGATCCAACCCCTGCATGCGAATTTCCTGTCCGCGGATGCCTTCCCGAACCTCGATGCCCGGCTGACTGCGAAGAACGTCGGAAAGATTTCTTGATCCCTGCTCTTCAATCTGTTTGCGGTTCACAACCTCTGTACGGGTTATGGATTCGCTTACCGGCCTGGGTCGTTTATCTCCGGTAACAACAATCGTTGCATCTTCTGATTCTTCGGCCAGCGTCGGACCAGCCAGGAGGCTGACCAGAAAAGTCAAGGATATAGCCTGGCGCCAGGCCATGCGAATGAAAGCCGATGCAACTGCTGCCCACCGGAGAAACACGGATACAGTTGCATTTCCCGGAGCCGAACCGGAAAGACCTGCCTTTGCTGGAAGCAGAGTCCTGGAAGCGGCCATCCCACCATGAAGCGCTGACGGCTCTGGCTTTGCGGGAAAAAGAGCTGATAAGGCGGGCTTTCTGCGATAACAAATGCGAAAATCGGTCATGGATTAATCCCTTTCCAATCAATGGTTGGATAGCCGGAGCTTCCCGCCTCCGAGTAGTAATCGTGGAATTGCACAGCGTAGTAGCTGCTACCATCCGATGAACGGACGATATAGACCTCGCCTTTCGTGCTCAATACATGGGTTTCGCTGTTGTAGTTATACCATTCCAGCATCACCGGCGAGCCGCTGAAGCTGGTGCTACCGCTACCGCCCGCGCCACCGCCGGCCGTGGAAAGGTTGGTATCGTTTACCAGATTGGGACAGAACCCCGAAGTGCCGGACGAGAACTGCGACAGCGATGTTACCGCCGCCAGGTCCGTCAGACCTGTATTGCAACTTGAGCCACTACCCGAACCGGAGGTGCCTCCATTGGTGCCCGCCGCGAAGCGACGAAAGCGCATATCCCAGGGACCGCCGGCCTGGGTGGTGGCTCCGATGTTTAAATCGCAATGCGTCCACTCCAGTTGAGAAGTGGCCTGAACCACCGTCCGGTTGAAAGCTCCCTGTACGGTGGTCGTGCATGAACCGGTGCCAGCCTCCTCGTCGGTGACAAGCACCGAATCCAGAATTCCCTGAAGCTGGTTGTCATGGGCCGGGTGTCTGCATTGTAGTCCGCCAAAGGACAGCGCCAGCATCAGAAAAACCAGAAGCGCCAGATTTGCTTTGTTGCGTTTCGCCCCACAGGAAGCGCAGCAGGGGCTGCCTTTTTTCTGGCAGCCATCCCGCTTTTCGACTTTCCTCGACGCTCCAGCAATGGATGGAATCGCTCCTTCCTGTTTCCGCTGCGAGGGTGCGTGACTATGAGACTCAATCTCAGGATTGGATTGTGCAGAGGGACTCAGGGAATCCATTTGACTACACCCCCACTGCTTTTAGCGAGTGAGCGAGCTCTGTCCAGGTGCTCTGCTCTTTCTGGCCGGGCTTCCTTTTTCCAAAGAACTGTACAATCATCTCGCCGTTCGCATCGAAGCATTCCACGGACGTTACTGTACCGTCTTCGGTGGGCTTTTCTACAAGATACACTCGATTAATCAGGTCGGTGCGAAGGTGGAGATTGAAATCCGGGTCCATTACGTTGATCCATTCGTTCATGGGCTTGATGTTTTCCACCGGTCCGGTGTGAATCTGGATGAGGCCGGGGCTGCCAACGAATACCATGATTTCCTGTTTTTTCTCGGCGGCCAGTTCAAGCATGCGGGTAGGGGCCTGATTGTTTAGCAAGGTTGTGAATCTTCCCTCGGCCAGTTCCATGGCCTGAAGTCTGTGGCATTTATGGTTTCTCAGCATGGTGAAAAAGTCATGAGTGTCCTTCAGGGCTTCCCAATCAGCAATCAGGGCCGCCTTATCCACGTCGCCGTACTGTTCGCTCAGAGGCCGGGGCGCCGGGGCCGGGGATACTTGAAATTGCATACTCTGGTCGTCACTTCTGAATCTTTTGACCAGCTTTGCCAGAGCGCCCTGATTGGAAGCTTCGGTCTCATAGATTTTGTGCAATGCAGTGCCATGGCCATCAAAGAACTGAAGGCTGGAGCGGGCTTCGCCGCGAATCACATCATTTACCGCAAAGGCATGTTTCCATCCGGAATAGAATATCCGAAGATCAATACCCGGTCCCACTACCAGGCCCATGGGTCCATTGGCAGAGATGTCTTGATATACGCCTTTTCGTTCGTGCACGCAGGCTTCATTTCGAGTCAGGGCCATGACCTTGCCCAGCGAACCCATTTCTGCCATGATCTCTGCAAAATCCGGACGAAGATAGGTGACTTCGTTTTCTCTCGTAGCCAGAAGCTCCATTTCGCTTACACCTAATTGTGCGGCCGCATCGCGTATGCGCATGCGAGGATTTTCCTCCTTCAACGCATCCCATCTTTGCTTTAATTCGTTCATCTCAGTCTCCTTTTTTTTAGCTGCTATTTCTGTCGTTCTGTCCTGCCCGACGACCGGGCTTTCCTTGTTTTTTGGCGCCAGACTCCCTGATGGAATAATGGCCTGAATACCTTCCTTGTCCCGAAAAACCTGAATGCGAACATCGTAGAGTTCGCTCAGTCTTTCCTCTGTGAGAATGGAAGGCGGACCGGAGGCCAGGATCCTCCCAGACTTCAAAAGAGTGATTCGATGAGCATAGCGCGCGGCCAGACCGGGATCATGCAGGATTAGAAAGACTCCGGCCCCTTCCGCCGCTTTTGCCTGCGCGATTTCCAGCATCTGTAACTGATGCTTTATGTCCAGGCCGGTTACCGGTTCGTCCAGAAGCATATAGGACGAACCGTTCAATCCTTCCAGCTGGCATAGTATGCGCGAAAGCTGAATGCGTTGTTTTTCGCCGCCAGATAAGGTCAGGTACGACTGCTGGCTAAACGGAACGGATTCTGTTCTTTCTAAAGACCGGAGGACGGCCCGGTCATCCCTGGAAGGATCGGTATGCGGTAGCCGGCCCAGCCGGACAATTTCTTCGGCTTTGTATGCGAAAGGAACAATGCTGCCCTGCAGCAATACGGCGCGCCGCCTGGCCAATTCCTTTGAACGGTAATCCTTCAAGGATACATCATCCAGAAGCACCCTGCCGCTAGAGGGACGCAGATCGCCAGTCAATAGACCCAGTAATGTGGACTTGCCCGCGCCGTTGGGCCCGAGCAGCACATGCATTTCCCCCGGACGAATCTCAAGACTTGCATTTTGCAAAATGCTTCGGTTTCCTACGCTGTAGCTTACCTCGCTGACGATCAGGCCCATGACATTTCTCCTTTCTTTCGCTGGATCAGATAGAGAAAAAACGGCGCGCCCAAAAAGGCTGTAATGATACCAATGGGCAACTCTGCGGGAGCTACCACAGTTCGCGCCAGCAGATCTGCAAGTGTTAGAACAATGGCGCCCAGAAGAAAACTGTACGGAAGCAAAGTGCGATGATCCGGTCCTGTAGCCAGGCGAACCAGGTGCGGTATTACCAGACCCACAAAGACTATGATTCCCGCAACAGCTACCCCGGCCCCGACGCACAGCCCTGATATGATTACCAGTCCCTGTTTGAACCGCTCCACGGGTAAACCCAGGTGAGCAGCCTCCCGTTCGCCCAGCGAAAGAGCATTTAACCCTTTTCCCAGAAATGGAAACGTAAAAATCGGAAGGGCCAGAACCGGCAAAATGTAAGGAAGCTTCTGCCAGGTGGCGCCGCTAAGACTTCCCATCCGCCAGAACGTCAGGTCTCGCAGTTCATCGTCGTCGGCCAGGAAAGTTAGAAAGCCAATGAATGCCTCGGCCAGGGCCATAATCGCTACTCCAGAAAGCAGAAGAGTTGCGATGTTCGTGCGCCCTGAGCGAGTGGAAATAATGTAGACCAGAAAGCACGTCCCAATGCCCCCGAGAAATGCGGCGATGGAAAGAGCGGCATTCCCCTGCAGCATCGGGATCTGAGTTCCCAGTACGATGGAAATAGCGGCAAGGAGGGCGGCCCCGGAGGAAATACCGATCAGCCCCGGGTCCACAATAGGATTGCGAAAGAGCCCCTGCATGATCGCTCCTGAAAAACCCAGCGCTCCGCCCAGGAAAACGCCGAATAGGATTCGGGGGAGCCGAATGGCCCATAGAACCTGGGAAGCCATGGCCTGTTCTTCCGAGGCCTGGCCGAAAAGTAGTCCGGGTATCCATTCAACCGGAATGGCGAAGGCTCCCAGACACATAGATGTCACAGCGGCTGCAAGCAGCGCTACGGCGCCAGAAACACCAATCAGTATGTGGGCGGGGAACTTCATTTTTGTTCTTTGAGGTGCGAAACAAGTTCTTTCAGAGCAATATGAAGTCTGGACGAGAAGCCGAGCAGCAACAGATCATCCATCGCAACAATCCGTCGTTTCTTCCCCGCTTCCGTTAGCGCGACACCGGGTATGCGAAGCAGTCCATTCTCGCCGCCAAGACTTTCCAGGGCCCGCGTAGGTATGAGGATCACTTCCGGATTGGCTGCCACCAGAGCCTCAGATGTGAGCGGACGGAATCCTTCAAAGCTGGTAACGGCATTCTTCGCGCCGGCCAGTGCAATCATGCTGTGCGCCTGCGTCCCTTTACCGGAAACCTGAACCATTCCAGGGCCTCGAGCGTAAATGAAGAGCACTCTCCATTCGCGAGCAGGCTTTGTCAGTGTGGCAATAGACTCTCTCATCTGCGCAACCAGCGCTCGGGCCTCTTTCTCATGGCCCGAATGCTTCCCGGCGAAGAGGATTTTCGCATAGGTAGAATCGGGACTCCACCTGTCTTCGAACAGGACCAGCTCTACTCCACTGGACCGCAGCTGTTGTAATACAGGAGGGGGACCCGCTTCGCCAGTGCCAATGATCAGGTCGGGTTTTAGCGACAATACGCCTTCCGCCGATAGCGATCTTTGATAACCAACTTTCGGAAGTTGCCGAGCCGGGGCGGGGTGCACCGACGATGTGTCCACCCCCACCACCTGATCTCCTGCTCCAATAGCGAAAAGGATCTCGGTCATGCTCCCATTAAGGGATACAATGCGTTTGGGAGATTCGCCGCGGGCTGCTCCGGAAGCGAGAAATAGGGAAACGAGTGCCACCGCAAGGGATGGATGCCATGATTTCTGTAACATGAGGCCCACAACGGGACGGGCCCTTCTTGTTGTCAAACGAGATTGAGACTGAGTCTCAGAAAAAAGAGTGACAGCGGGGCAGTCGTACGATAATGAGACCCAATCTCAATAAATCAGGAGAGTCAAAATGACTACAAGAAAGATTATTCAGCTAACGCCCGTGGCGCTGATCGCCCTGTACAGTGCCGTGAGCTGCGACCTGCTGGGTCAGGTGGAAGAGGAAGGAAACGATGAGGTGTTGGCTCTGGTGGCCCTGGCCACGGCGGTGGTGCCTCCGCAAAATTGCGAAGTTACCTATACCCAGGGCGGAGGCGGCGGCGACCGCACAGATACGCGGGTGATGTACACCGCCAGCGTTACGGAGCAATCCATGTTTACGAGTCATTCGGATTCAGTGGATTCGACCAACGACTACACCGTGTATGCTCAGATCAATGCAGGCGTTGGTACACAACTGGAGATCAAAAACTTTCCCAATGCAACTTCGCCCAGCGATGCGTACGTGGTAACAGTCTACAAAGACTCATACGGATGTCCCACCGATATCAGAGGAAGTTCGAAAGAAACCACGGCAGGGACAGAATACCGGGAAATTGATTCCGGAAGCTCACCGCGCTACATCGAGTTTCTGCAGGCCGGTAATTACCAGATTCAGCTGTATACCGGAGATACTGGCAGGGACGGTGGCTTTGCTCCCGAGACCATACCCGCTTCCAATGCACGTCCTACGATAAGAATTCAGTAACGGATCGTTGGCGTTGGAAAACGCCAGATTTAAGATATCGAACCCGGCCCTCTATTTGCGGCCGGGCTCTAAATCCCAATGGATGCGAGAGGCCCGGTTTCCCGGCCCGGGAAACGCCAATGGAGATACTGTTTCCTACGTGATAGCGGAGCCCCGTCCGGTTCAGTTTCGCCGCCCGGGGGCAAAGGTTGTATTGGTTCCGCCAGGCTCCCGGCGCATCTCTGAAGAGAAGATTACGTCGTACCTTTTCGGCGGCGACCAGCTCCTAATCGATCTGCCCGGAATCCCTATCGCAAGCGAAAGTCAATCTTAAGATTTAGAGTAATGGAGCCCTGTTCCATTTCGGACGGAAACGGAGGAAATGGGGCGCTTCGACGAATACAATTCACCGCCTCCGCATTGAAGGCCGAATATTTGCTGGGTGTAGTGATGCTTGCATGGGACAATTCCCCGGTGGCCGAAATGCTCAGTCGCACTCGCACAGAGTCCTGAATTCTATCATTTAGCTCTCGCAGAGGGTATCGTTTATTTCTTTCGATCTTGCGGAGAACCTGGGATAGATAGAGGTTCTTTCCGTCCCGAGATGATGTCGAGGATGGTTCTGATGGGGATTGCTCATTGGCCGATGGCGGCTCGCTTCCGTTGTCGGCCGGTCTGGCAAAATGAAAGGATACCTGCGAAACCGGCGCCCGGGTTTGCGCGGGGCCGGGTTGTGGTTGCCGCGCCATGAGAATCAAAGTGGCTGGAAGCGATAATGCGCAAAAAGTCCAGAACAAGGTGCCGTTCCGAAGTGTGCGATCTATTCTATTTCGGTTCATACTCCAGCCTCAGATTTTCCACCCCGGCTCTACGGGTGCGATCCATTATCTGAACGAACAGATCATAGGTGATCTTCCCATCAGCGCGTAGCAAAACTTGAGTTCCGGGACTCTCCCGTATCATCTCTGAAAGACGTTCGCTTAGCGACGACGGATCCACCCGCCTTCCCGCCAGATAGATTCTTTCCTGTCGATCCACAGATATTACTATGTTTTCGCTCTGGCTGTTGCTGCCTGAAGTGGCGGAGGGCAACTCCATCTCCAGGGAGGGGCTTGCGAATTTCGAGCCGACCATGAAGAAAACCAGCAGTAGAAATACCAGATCCACCATAGGAGCGATGTCCATGACATTGCTCTTTCGGGTTAAAGCCGGGAACTTCATGCTGCCTCCCGATTTGAGTGCCCTCCCTGTTCCTCCAGGTAATGGGCCGTGCGATTCATTAAAGATAGGCGGCGGTTGACAACGCTAAGGAAGAGCCCATGAAACAGGTAGGCAGGGATGCCGGTCATCAGGCCGAAAGCGGTGGTAGTCATGGCCACCCATATTCCATCGGCAAGTTCGCCCATGTTGGCCTGACCGCCGCTGGCTGCGATTGCCTGAAAGGACTCCATCATTCCTGCAACCGTTCCCAGAAGTCCGATCATGGGCGCCACGGAACTCACCAGCGGAAACAAAGATAGCCTGCGACTCATCTCTTCGCTGATTTCATTGCCGGCTCTCTGTAGAGCGGCATCGAAAGACTGCCCGGAGCCTCCATGGCGGGCCCGGACGTTGATGACCAGGCGTACCGGCGCAAATCGTTCAAACCGGCCGCGGGAATCCGGAAGTATTCGGTCCAACAGGCTACGGGATTGCGGAGGGGTGAGATCTCCACGGCGGACAAAGTCGTCGGGCTCGCCGGGGGCGCTATAGGTCCAGGCATAGTAGATGAGCCTTTCCAGAGCCAGGCTGATTGTGAGGACCAGAAGTATTAGAATGGGCCACATGAATGGTCCACCCATCTCGAATAATTCGATAAGACTCATTTTCGCCTCCCAGGACCCCGTAAGAATATTGAGACTCAGTCTCGATTTGGGCAGATATGGGCAGGCCGGAAAAAATGGCAAGCGAAACCCGGGGCGTGGATCTCGGGACCGCCTTAAGCCCGAGGCGCTTCAGCATCGGCTGCGTACCTCGGACCGTGCCATTGGCAGGATACGGTGGATTTCGGTGGCTCCGGGAAAACCGGGCAGCATCGCTGGAAAGATAGCTGTTTGGGGGGCATGAAGAGCACAGTTGCGAGGCGTAAGGTATCTTTTGATCTCCTGTTTCTATTGCTTCGGCACGCCATGTCACGGCTTCTATCTGGTAGCACTTGCCGCGGTGAACCCCTCGAAAAACTGTGCATCATGATCTATTATCCCGTGGAAGTTCGATTTCAAGATCTGGATGCCTTTGGCCACGTGAACAATGCAATATTTCTGAGTTACTGCGAGCAGTCCAGGGTGCGATTCTACGACGCCCTTTTTCCGCTAAAGAGCGCTCTGGACTTTCCCTTCTTAATCGTCCATGCGGAACTGGATTACAAAAGACCCGTTACTATCCTGGATGAAGTGGAAGTGGGCATAACCGTTTCTCGCATCGGGGGCGGCTCCTGGGACTTCCGCTATGAAGTACGAAACAGGAAGGACGGCTCCATCCATTGCATCGCCCGAACCGTGCAGGCCTACTGGGATCATGAAAAGAAATCTACAGGGCCCATAAATCCGGAGTTGCGTAAAGGTCTGGAGAATGCGTTGGAGGCAGCCGAGTAATAGGTGCGGTTGCGAAGAAAGGCGGGTCTTGCCTGGCGGCTCTGGAGTCCGGTGACCGGCCCGATTAGGAAGCGTGCCAGAGCCATCCAGGGGGAGAGTCGCAGGCCTCTGCATCTAGCCTCTAGAGGCCTCACACTTCCACATCGTACTGCTCGACGGTCGTTCCGCTTTTCTTGAATTTCCAGACCGCGAGAATCCCCTCCAGAATAAGCCAGACTGCGAGAACCAATAGCAGGCTTCCGATTATGACCAGCGGCCACTCGGTGCCCTGCGGATGATTATAGAATTCCAGTATCTTGATCACCATGGCATCGATGGTAACAATCAGAAGGGCCACCATGGGAATCCCGGAAACATACCAGGGCCATTTCCGCTTAAGCAAATAAACGGTAATCACCAGTAGCGCCAGTCCTGCAAGGATCTGATTGGTGGTGCCAAATAGTTGCCACAGCGCCAGGCCGGCGGGCTTGCCGCCAATCTCGTAGTAGGCGAAAAAGGCGATGGTGGCGATGGCCAGCAGGCTGGCGATATACCGGTCCTGCAGGAATTTCACGTTAATAAACGCGCCGATTTCTTCAATATTGTAGCGAAGTAATCTTGTAGCGCTATCCAGGGATGTTAGTGCGTAGCTCACTACGATTACGCTAATGAAGGATGCTCCTACGGTGGCGGGTATGCCAATCCCTTCCAGAAACCGGGTGCATCCGCGAATGAAGACTCCCACTTGCGGTCCCAGGCTCTGGATGGCTCCCCAGTTCGCGTAGCGGGCTTCCCATTCCACATGACTGGTCATGCCAGCCGTGGTGGCGAGAACTGCCACAAAGCCCAGCATGGATTCGCCGATCATGCCTCCGTAGCCAATGAACCTGGCGTCCGTTTCTTTGTTGAGCTGTCGGGCCGTTGTGCCGCTGGCCACCAGGCTGTGGAATCCGCTGGCTGCTCCGCAGGCAATAATGATAAAAACAAAAGGAAACAGTCCCGGGGATCCTTCCACATCCGCTCGCACCGCCGGCGCCACAAAGTCCGGGCGTATGGCAAAGAACCCTGCGAAGATTCCGATCATACCGGCATAAAGAAGCAAGCTGTTCAAAAAGTCCCGTGGCTGGAGTAGAGACCATACCGGCAATATGGAAGCCATTAGAGCATAGACCAATAGAATGGCGCTCCAGATTCGCACCGACTGGTCCATGCCTTCTTTACCAACATATCCCAGGTCCAGCCAGTCGCCGTAATGCGAATAGCTGGAGATTCCAATCAGAGCGATGGTAATCAGCAGACCCAGAGGAGTGAGTATCTTTAGCGAAGTATTCTTCTTGTAGATCAAATACCCCATAATCGCCGCCACCACTATCAGTCCAAAGGAAGGAGTCACAGCCTGCGGGAAGTGAATATCGGCGTTTTCTGCATTCGGCGCCGGACTGAACAAAAGAGCGATTACGTATACGAATACGCCCATGGCCAGAGCCACCAGAAATACAATAATGATATGAAATAGCAGCCGCGCCCGGGGATGAATGATCCCTTTTGCCACAGCCCCAATGGATTGTCCTTTTGCGCGGGCGCTTACAACCAGCGATCCAAAATCATGCACGCAGCCGATGAAAATGGCGCCCAGGGTAACCCAGAGTAAAGCCGGTAGCCAGCCCCAGACCACAGCCACTGCCGGACCAAGCATAGGGGCCAGCCCTGCAATCGAAGCATAGTGATGCCCAAAAAGCACATAGCGATTTGTGGGAACAAAATCGATACCGTCATTTTCGCTATGGGCCGGGGTGATCGCATCCTCTCTAAGTTTGAATACCTTCTGAGCCAGGAATCGGCTATAGAAGAAGTATCCGGCCACGTAGGCGAGAATCACAGCTATGGCGGGTAAAGTAGCGTTCACAAAAACTCCAGGCGTGGACAGGTTCCAGGGTTAAATCAGCAATCTCCAGGTTATTACAACGAGGACGTTTCTGATGCAATCGTTCATAACCCACGAATGGCGGATTTAGTCCAGGCTAAGAACTGACTCGCTGGCAATGTATGTCAAGCAATCGAGACTTGACACTGCCCGGTCCGGAAATGAGCTGGAAGTATGTCCGTTTTCGACACCCACTGCCATCTGGATATTGTAGCTTCCCAGGGTATTCCGGTGGAGCAAAGCCTGTCCAATGCCATGGAAGCCGGTCTTGCCGGGCTGGTGCAAATTTCCACCGATATTAAATCCGCTACCTTTAACTCCCGGCTCGAGGCGAAATACTCGAACCTGCTTCAAACGGCGCCAGATTTCTCCTTTCGCTGGACTGCCGGTTTGCATCCGGAAGCGGCCAACGAGCTGGATACTCTGGATGATATCTTTGCAATCGTTCGCGAAAACAGGGATTCGCCTTCCTTTCTGGGAATAGGAGAAACCGGACTGGACTATTTCCACACCACTGAGTTCGTCGATGAACAAAAGGAATCGTTGAAACGTCACCTGGAGCTGGCGAAGGAACTGGATTTGCCGGTGGTCATACATACCCGGGATACTCGTCAATATGAGCCGGGCAAAACTCAATCGGTGCAAGATACTCTGGAGGCCGTAAGGAAGATTGGCGGGGTAAAAGGAGTGCTTCATTGCTTTACCTACAGTTACGAAGAAGCCATGCCCTTTGTGGACCTTGGCTGGAAAGTAAGCTTTAGCGGTATTCTAACGTTCAAGAATTCGCATACCTTGCATGAGGCCGCCGCCACCCTTCCTCTGGAGTGCCTGATGGTAGAAACCGATGCGCCCTTTCTTGCCCCTGTGCCCAATCGTGGCAAGACCAACCAGCCGGCTTATGTGGTCCACACCCTGGAATTCTTGAAAAAGCTTCGCGCCGAGCGATTGGGCGAGGATCCACAGAAGATTCAAGAGCAGATCGAGATCAATACGCAGGAGTTCCTGGATTTCAAAGCAAGCTAGCGGATCCTTGATCAGAAGAGCTTGTTGAGCGCTTGCAATGATTGCGGGACGTCTGGATCCTTAAGCGCTGCAATCCTCTGAGCGGCCGCTTCATTCGACGGATCCATAGATCCAGAGCGGAACCGGCGTCGTTTCGCTTCCCGCCGGTTCTTCGCCCCCCGCGTGGCTTTTCCCGTCCACAGCTTCCGGGTTCTGTGCATCGGGCCCGGTCTTGCACTTCAGCGTTTTGGTCGGAGTCCCCAGGGCCTTTGTGATTACTTCGGGCGATAGATTGGCCATATACACAGCCTCCGGGGGCCAGCCATCCCTCCACCAGTTTGTATTGGCGATGGTTCGGGAAGGCAGGCCGGTTACGTAGTCTGCATGATAGGAAATGAGTGAAGCCCTGCTAAACAAATAAATGGATTTTGCATGCCAGTAATCGGCCATCACCGTGGCGCCGTCTTCCAGGTGCGAATCCAGACAGGCTACGTGATTCGGGTAGTATAGTGGCCAGTCTTCGCCATGCTTTCCGTACTCCAGCAGCGAAGGTCGCAGGAGGAATCGGTCGCCCAGGGCCAATGCAAGAAGCATCAGGCTTGCAGCCACTGGGCCGGATCGGCGAAAGGCCATGGAGAGCGGACCGGTAAACCGGGATAAATGCGCCGTGGGCTTGTTGCGAATGTTGCACAGTATGGACAGGGCTCCGGCGTTGGAAACAATGAGCGAGCCGGCAAAATAGCGAATCGAGTACGGGTCCACATAGGCTCCGGTTGCAATCGCAGCCAGAGGAGCCAGCCACAGAAAGAGGAGTAGATTGGATGAACTGATCCTTCCATAGAAAATGAGCGACGGGCGATCGGCCCGGCGAATCTCTTTCTCGGTGGCCAGCAGTACTCTGTGAAGTAGAAGCGCGCTGAAGACGGCGAAGACTGCCAGTTGGATGTAAAAAAGATTCGGCGTGCCAAAGCCCTGGTTGAAGTCCCGTATCAGGGCCAGTAGAGACTGCAGAGCCGGTATGCCGGCGGGCTTGCCTTTGCTAAGGAGCGCCCCCATCGCCACCTGGAGTAGCAGACCAAAAGCGGCCGAGGCGAATAGGACTTTCAGCCAGTATTGGATTCTGGGCGAAGGAACGCGCTTTGCGTAGTCCGGATTCTTTTTCCGTAATCGTCGCGCGAAGAGTAATGAGATAAGGGCAGGAACAATGGCGTACAAAAGAAAAATCCGGTCGGAAGCGATCACAAGGCCAAGCAATATAATGTAGATTCCTTTCCAGGGCAGCAATGTCTCCTTGCGAATCCGATGAAATAGCGCCAGCGTAACCAGGAAGGCCGAGCAATGCATCCCTGGCAGGTAAAGAAAGGCGTAAAAGTCCTGTAGATAGATCAGCGAAAGGAACTGCAGCGAAAACAATAGTCGAAAAATGCCGTAACGCTTCCCCGGAGGCGAAAAGAGCCGCATCAGAAGGAAAGCTATAAAGGAAGCCTGCAAGATTCCGTACAATCGCAGCGCCAGACTATGATTCAGGACAGAAAACAGAATACCGTACAGTGTAATGTCGGGAAAGAAGTATACGGCCGGCGTAAAGGACCAGCCCTGCAGGCCCATTCCGCCGAACAGATCTTGAATCACTGCCGGAACGTAGAGTACATCGGACTGAAAGATCTCCTGATCGTCCAGGAACAGACTGCCCGTTAAGCCCAGAACAAGAGACAGTATCGTATCCCTGGTGCGCTCCGGGCCCTTTTCCGGAAACAGCCTTTGTTGCTGTACATCCTGCATTGGTATCCTGATTGACTCCAGGCCGGCCGACGCCCATTGAGTAGAACACCTGACCGTTTCCGACCCTGGATGCGGAAACTGAAAGTTATCCTCAGGAGGTCAATAGTTTGCCATGCTGGAACTGAAAAGAATACAGGAAAACCCGGATGCTCTGGAGAAGATGCTGAAGGATAGGATGTACGACCGCGTATCGGTATCCGAAATAAGGGAACTCATCGAGAAGTCCAAAGAAAAGAAGATGGAAGTCGATGAGCTCAGAAATGAAAGGAATCGCTCCAGCAAAGAGATTGGCAAACTGATTGGTTCCGGAGAAAAAGAGGAAGCCGAAAAGCGAAAGGAAGAAGTTAGAAAAATCGGCGAGCAGATTGCGACACTGGAAGAAAATCTTAATCAGATTGAGCAATCCCTGGAACAGCATATACTGGATCTGCCCAACTGGCTCGATCCCGAGGTGCCCATCGGTCCGGAGACGGAGAATCGCGAACTAAGAAAAGAAGGGACCATCCCGTCCTTCGATTTCCAGCCAAAACCGCATTACGAATTGGGCGAAGCCCTGGGTATTCTGGACTTTGAAAGCGGCGTTAAGTTGTCCGGTTCCAGGTTCTACACCTACCGCGGTATGGGCGCTACACTGGAACGCGCTCTAATCAATTTCATGTTGGATCGCCAGCGGGAGAATGGCTACGAAGAGACCTGGGTGCCATCGACGGTAGTCGATGATTGTATGGTTACCACCGGGCAGTACCCCAAGTTCAAAGGGGAGTACTATCGCATGGATGCGGACGAGCTTTCCTTGATTCCCACTGCGGAGGTGCCTCTGGTGAATCTTTATCGGGATGCCATTCTGGATGAGCTTCCCGTGGCCGTTACCGCCGCTACCAGTTGCTTTCGGCGCGAAGCCGGCGCCGCGGGCAAGGATACCCGGGGCCTGGTTCGAGTTCATCAGTTTCAGAAAGTCGAGCTTGTTCAGATATGCGCACCCGAGGATTCGGCCCGAATTCATGAAGAAATGCTTTCCCATGCGGAGGGAATCCTACAGGCTCTGGAGCTTCCCTATCGCGTTTTGCTTCTTTCCAGCGGCGACATGGGGGCCACGGCTATGCGAACCTATGACCTGGAGGTCTGGATGCCAGGACTGGATCGCTGGCTGGAGATTTCTTCCATAAGTAACTGCGGCGAATTTCAGGCCCGCCGCGGAATGATTCGATATCGTGCCGAGAAGGGCAACAGGTATGTACATACCTTGAATGGTAGCGGCCTTGCTGCGGGCAGAACTATGATCGCAATCATGGAAAACTTTCAGCAACCCGATGGGTCTTTTCGGTTGCCAGCGGCGCTACAGCCCTATCTGAAGATGGACAGAGTTGTAAGCCGGTAAGCTATCAGATATTGGTCTCATGACCGCAAAAGCCGAATAAGTTTCTAGAGGTTCCATGCCCGAACCCGCTGTCGAGAAAGGATTGAAAGCTGAACCGTAGTCACATTATCTGAGTCTAAACTGTGGGGCATTTGGATACGCCGACGGAAGCCAGACAGGAGCGATCCGCTGTGCCCTTCCGTTATTCGGCGCATCCCCGGGGAACCGGGTCCGGCTAAAAGATAGAAGCCGTTACAGAAGGAGATACTATGAAGATTAGAGGAATTATTGCGGCGCTTGTGATTTTTATCAGCGCTCCGGTGTTTGCCGGAGAGTTTGGGCTGAGGTTTGGCTACTGGGATATTCAAGAAGCGGGATTCAACCTGGACTTGCAGCAACGCATCCAGACCGACGATGCATTGATCGGTTCCGGAAGTAGCAGCTTCACTCCGGGAACAGCCTATGGCGATTTCCGTTCAGATGCCAGCTTTGCCTACCCTTTCATGTTGTACTATGGTCCCGCTGGTTGGCCCGCAGGTATTCGATTTGAAACCGAATACTACGGCGTGAAGCGAAGCCACTGGCGTGGCGAGGGCTTTTCTTTGAACTCTCTGAGTCAGGCCGATATCGAAGGGTTCCGGGAAAGGGCCGCCTTCAGGCTGGCTATCTTCTTTCTGGATACGCGACAGAAAGCCCCCATCGATTTAATACTTAGAGGTGGCGTGCTGTACAATCATCAGTTCGCCAGTGAAGAGATCTTTACCTATACAACTGCCGGGCTTTCCTCCGCTACGAACTACATTGGCAATCGCGACATCAAAATGTTCATGCCCACCGTTGGTCTGGAGGTAAAGGTTCCTTTTGGTAGGAGCGGTCTTTCTCTTGTGAGCGCCGTGGACTTTTCGCAGAAGGGATCCGAAAGCCTGGACTACATCCGCACCACGTACGCGCCTTCCGGGACAACTTTGACCACCACGGCCGAAAACATGAAAGCCGATGTCAATGTCATCAGAAACATGTACGAGGCGGGCATCGTTTACAACGTAACCAAAGACTTCATGCTCCGTCTGACCTACCGTTCCGAAGTAGACCTGGTTTCTTATTCCGGTTACCGGGGGCTGAACGGTACTTTCGTTACGACGCCCACGTCGCAGAACTTCACCGTTAACATGTCAGAGAGCCTGCTTGATGCGGTATCCGCCTATAACGGAAGAAAGAAGGAAAGAGTAGAAGGAATCTATTTCGGAATCGAAAAATACTTTGAGTTCAGGTAGATAACTTCATCTGCATCGAAGGATTCAGATCCCCCGGGTGGGGCGTAAAATGGAAAGGTCGGTGGTTCGCTACCGGCCTTTCTTTTTGTTGCAACCAGGCGCGCCACGCGGCAAGAGGAAGCATGCGTTCTGTCACCTGGCTCACTATTCTTTTCCTTGGCTTTTGTACCCCCGAATCGTCCAGCGTTCAGGCGGACAGTCCGGTCTTTCCCGAGATCTATAAGGGGCGATGCCTGAACAACGCGGGCGGTTGCCCCTGTTACAGCGAGCCAGATGCCAGCGCTTCGATACGGCGCACTTATCCACATGCCCAGTCTCTGCGCAAGGCCGGAGCCGAAAAAGAAAAGGATGGCAAGGTCTATGTGCCCGTTGTGCGAAATGCAGTAATCGCTCAACCTGGAGACGTTTGCTATGTGGAAAAGGACCATTTGATTTCCATGAAATACAGTCCGGTGCTGGAATCCAAACTACAGCAACTGGACCATACACCGCTAACCCTTGATCAACTGGTGGATCTTCCTGGAAAGGTGGACTCCCTTTCGGGCGAAGGTTTTCAGCATATCCAGGTACGGAAGGTATGGCCCACGTACTACCATCTGGCCATGGAAGAATTTCATCCAGGTCAGAAGGTTCCGGTCAGGAATCCAGCCGGCAAAACCATAGGGTATGCTTCGCAGGATTTTCAGGAGCAAGTACGATGGGAAGGCAGCGGCGTTGCTCTGGACGGGAAGAAGTATCATTATGCCGGACGTCCCGGGCAGTATAACAATTATAATCTGCGCTGGGGCCATGGCGCGGGCTACAATTATCAGGTGTTTCCTTACCGTACCATTGCTGTGAGTTTTCCCGGTCTTTGTAAGAGTCTACGCTCGAGAATCAAGAATTGCGCGAAACGAACGTTGATTGGACTTATGGTCTACATTCCGGAGGTGGCGGAAAAAAACATTCAGATGCCCGGCGGCAAAACCCATGACGGCTATTTCTGCATTACAGACACCGGATCGCCCTATTATATTCGCGAGGATCGCATCGATATGTTCGTGGGCACTCATGGAGGAGGCAATCCCTATCTGCCCGAGAAGCGACAACGAAATCATCTCATAGACGGCGGAATTGCGAACCTGGTGCCTTCGGACTGGAAAATCTGGACCACCGATACAAAGCGAGTCTGGTGCGATGTAGAGGCGGCCATGCGTGGCGATTGCACCCACGACTACCGAAATACGGCGAAAGAAAAGGCGCTAACCTTAAAAGCAGTGTTCACGAAGGATGGACGCCCGGTGCGATGCAGAAAGAATCCCTGATAGCCGCACAGACTTATTTTCCACCGTTAAGAGCAGGAAACGCCGCCATTGTCCGCCATTGTCCGCCATTGTCCGCCATTGTCCGCCATTGTCCGCCATTGTCCGCCATTGTCCGCCATTGTCC